>Ga0335071_10000005_pt1 | contig 398855 bp, 321 predicted proteins | sample Lox_Sample_15_FD_206724 | JGI IMG/M metagenome (GOLD analysis project Ga0335071, IMG submission 206724) | Soil microbial communities from Loxahatchee National Wildlife Refuge, Florida, United States - Lox_Sample_1.5 | ecosystem: Environmental > Terrestrial > Soil > Wetlands | place: USA...
AGTTCTTCGATGCGAGCGTTCGCGGCCCGAACCTTGACGTTATCCTCTGAGTACTCTTGTAGCAACGCCGCATCCTCTGAACGTGCAGATGCTAGCTCAGCTTGCAGTCTGAGCGACGACTCTATCATCGCCTTTCCTTGGGCAGCGACGTCGAGCGCTGTGTTCTCCGTCGCGAACTGACTGAGAGCCTTACCCGATTCATCAAGGTCTTGTTTGAGCTCCTTAAGCCGTCCTTCCAAAAACACTCTCTCCCGTCGAGCCTCAGAAGTGCTGTCGAGTTCCACAAGATTATTAAGCTCATCCACATAGCCTTGCGCTATCCTTGAAGCGAGAACGGGACTCTTATCCCGAACTGTGATCGAGATTTCCCCGTTCTTCGGATTCTCCAGAATATGTGTGTCGCTGTCCAAGTCCTTGCAAGCGTCCTCTAGGAGCCGCTCCTTATAGTAATTCTTAAGGTCGAAACGCTGGACTAGGCTCTCTTTCATCGTCCTACTTTCGAGAATACCGACGAATCCGGCGCTCGGTGTCTCTAACCCTAGCAGTGAGCCAACACCGCTATCTCGCCCACTGGAAATACCAAAGTCTGATAGTTCACCCAGTAAACCTTCGGCGGCATTAGCACTATTTGGAGCCATAAGTGTCGTGCTGGACGTATATATTGTTGGTAGAAGAAAGGAATAAAGCACTGAACACAGTGCGCCCACTCCTATGATGCAAAAAAACATGCGTCGCTTTATCCAGCACAGGCGAACAATGTGAATCAATGGCAAGGTCGCAGATCTAATTGGAGTGTGGGGACGAGATGCTGTAATGTCCGGTCCCTGAGATGCGCGATTTGAATCAGGCATTGAGGATTCTTGGTTATTCATCGAACAGCCTCGAGTTTGTTGGCAGGAATTTCCATAATAAGCAGGAAACTTACGCAAAACGAGTATTGCAAGTTAGGCTAATTCCAACCAAAAGGACCCGCAAGTTAGTAGACACGGAAGATCTCACTCAAAAGTCGAAGCAGATGCTTAACGTGGGATGCTTCTGCTTCCAGGTCTTAAACAAGAATCGTGATCACGGTTACGCGGCCCTCGCAGCGGTGACCTTCAAATGCACCGCAACGGGCGAGCCTCTATTGGTGTGGTATGGCCCGAGATTGCTGAGAAGACGCTTTCTAGGTGTAAACCCTGAAAAACGCGCGTCGTGCAAAGAAGAACTGACTGCTGTGTTGTCAGGAGCTTACCACTGCGCTTCTGCGCACTCTTGTGGGGCGAACCTGCACAAGCGAGCCGTCAGAGTAATCCAGCGAAGGCGAAGGGAAGAGCAGCTGCGGATGCGACCTGCGCCGCGCCCAGTATGTTCTGCCAGAGCTGTGAACCGCCGATGATTCTCTCCGGAACGAAGATCGTATCGCCGGGCCGCATGCGTGTGTCCATAAAGCTTCCGCTTATCCAGCTGTTGCCCATCGGAATTACTGACCCATCGGCCCGGAGCACGTAGATTTCTTTCTTGTTACCGGATTGTGTCGCGCCGCCTGATTTTCGCAAATACCAGCCGAGGTTCTTTCCCGGGGCATAACTTATTGCGACTGGATTGTACACTTGGCCGCTAACTGCTACGAAATCCAGCCGCTTTGGGATAAAAAGAGTATCGCCCGCGCGCAGTTCAATATCTGCAGACGTATTTTCCCATCGGCTGATGTCTGAGGAGATGTTGATCACCAACCGACCACTTACGGGTTGAATGCGAAGGTTCGCAAGAATCTCCTGGCGCTGCGCTTCCAGTGACTTTTGCATGTCCTGTGCTGTCTGTGTACCGGTTGTCACCCCCGGACTCACCACTACCGGAGTTTCCTCGATTCGACGAATCATCTGCGTGCGGGCAAGCTCATTTTGTTGACGGACCTGAACGCGTTGCAGGACGGCGGCATAAGGATAGGCGCCGGGCCGAAAACCTCCTGCCCGCTTCAAGACCGCGCTAAGGCGCTCTCCCGGTTCAATCGCGTAGCTGCCGGCATGCTCGACCTCGCCGGCTATTGCCACCGACGAACCGATATCGTGCCATCCGGCCAATTGTCGAATGCTAACAACGTCTCCTGGTTTAAGTGTCAAATCGGCACTCTTGTCGCCTTCTATTGCCTTCTCCACTGCTACTGTGCTATGGCTGACCTGCACTTTCTGGCCACTTTGTACAACATAGCTGGCAACGTCGGCTTCATCCCGATAGGCGCCCCGCGTAAACCCTCCGGCCATATTTACTAATCCCGCTGCAGTCATGCCCTCCGACATTGGATATTTACCGGGACGAAGGACCTCTCCCTCGATCGAAACCATGGGCGGGTCAACCTCGTAGCGGCCGAATACGTGAATCAAATCGAACGGTTCCAGAGGAATAGAATCGTTGCCTATCAATGCGTCGTGCAGATTGAAATTGATGATCTCAGGCCGGAAGTCTGGCGGCTGAAGCCGCACCAGCTCTGCGTGGTCAGATGGCTCCGGCATTACGTCCTGGTACGAATGCAGCAGATCTGTAATCGTCATCCCGTCCTTGTAGGGATATTTGCCGGGCCGATAGACATGCCCTTCGAGAAAAACTGCATTTTGGTTGTAGGGCAGAATCTGTGAAATGACAACGTCGTCTCCGCCCTGTACATGAAAATCGGCCAGCTTCTTTGCCACTTCCGCCGGATCGTCTGGAAGTTGCAGACTGACCATGGTGCGACGCTCCTGGGCCACAACACGCGCAACATTGATTTGTTTCAAGCTCGCTGTGCGCAGAACTCCGCCTGCAAGTTGAATCACTTGATCAAGGGTTGTCTCGCCGTTGAGTTCATAAATCGCAGGACGGTGCACCATTCCTTCCACGGTTACTTGCGGGCCGACCGTCGGCACCAAAAGAGTATCGCCCGGCTGAAGGCGATCGACGTCCGAGCGAACGCCTTTCAAAAGAAAATCGTAGAGGTCGATCTCACGGACCAGACGATCGCCACGATACTGCCGCAGGATGCGCAGCGATCCGCGATTTGTCGGGCCTCCTGCGGCGAAAAGAGCGCTCAAAGGCGTGGATAGAGAGCTGACATCATAGGCGCCAGGCCGCTGCACGTCGCCGACAACATATACGCGCACCGTGCGAAGCCGTCCCAGGGAGATTTCGACCTGCTCATTCCGGAATTGCGTGCTGAGGGCCTGTTGGATCGCAAGCTGCGCCTGCGCGATCGTCATTCCGCTGATCATGATTGTGCCCGCTTCCGGCAGCTCAATCTGGCCTTGGCGGTCGACGGTCCTGCTCAGTCGGCTCGACTGGCCGCCCCACATGTTCACGATCAATCCGTCCCCCGGCCCCAGAACATAATCGGGACCGGCAGGCAGATCCATCGGCAATTCATTCGCGTTCCCAGTGCCAACAATAAAAGCGTCGCTGCCGAAGCGCTGCAGCCTCCCTCCAGTTAACGGAATTTGGGTGTAGAGATCATTCAGCGATGGCAGATTCTTATACGGAATTGGTTCATGCACTTCTTGTGGTTCGCTTTGGCGGTTTTGGTTACCTGCTTTTGTGGGCCTACGACGCTCACCTGCTGCATTCTTTTGGCCATTCGAAGATGGTTTCTGCGTCCCACCATTGTTAGCGGGCGCGTTTGCCTGCGCGCTCTGCGCACACGATCGGCGGCAGCTCTCCGCGTCATCGCTCTGAGCACACGCTTGGGTGCAGCTCTCAGCGTTACCACCCTGGGTCATTTCGTCGTTGCCATTCCCGGCGGCACTTGGTTCCTGGGGTGCACCGTTTTGGCCACACGCTTCCGAGGAGCCCTGATCCGCGCTGCAATTCTGTTCCGCTCCCTGCCCCACTCCACCTTCTGGATATGGTGTTTGGCCTTCGCCAGCCGAGGGTGTTTCGCCCTCATCCTTCGGAGCGCATGCTTCTTCAGAACTCTGATTGGCGTCACAATTCTGGTTCCCTCTCTGCGCGCTTGCACCTCCGTTCGACGGCGCCCGAGCCTCACCATTGGGGGCGCACGCTTGAGGGGAATCTTCAGTACCGCAGTTTTGATCCGTTGACTGCGCGCGTCCACGTTGGACGGCAAAAACGCCACAAACCAACATCGCCAATCCAAGCGTTGCCATCAGATTGCGGATGCGGGTCCACTGCCGCCGGCCTTCAGCCATTCTTCGCATGTAACGCGGTACGCTACTCATCCTCTACCCCATTGCTTTCAAACGTTGCCATCTTCGCTTCCAGTTGCTCCACCTTGCGTTCGAGATTCCGCATGCCGGCGCGAAATTCGTCGAGATGACGCCCAAGCTCGTCTTCTCGGTGCACGTCTTTCACAACGGCGCGCACTGCTTCGCGGGTCAAATCAGACACGCTGCGTGCGCTGGTTAGCGAACAGACACTTCTAAGTGCTACGTATTCCTCTTCGGAAAGACGAACACTCACTTTGCGCGAGCGCGGCTTCAGAACTGTCATAATTTGACCCCAGAGCCAGGTTTGAAATGCAAAACGATCCCGTTTGCTCTCGGCTGTTTTTTAAAGGGGGAAGCAATGGAAACACTGCGGAAATTCTGGCGGGTAAGGTCTTAGGGGGCATTTAAGGAAGGCTTCGCCCCCCTTAGTCCCTCAGCTTTCGTGAGACCTCAATGAACCGGACACACTTTTAGGGAAGATGGCGGCGTGGCGTTCTTCAGAGCTTACAGCAGGCCGCATCCCGCTCTTCGCGTGGTTCCGAAGTTCAGAATGACCAAGGAATAGCACGTAGGGCAGGAGCGATGCAAGGAAAAATGTAGGACAAATGCTTGACAACTTTGAGTCCCGTAAATCTTGTAACTATATTATTAACAATATGTTAGTTTATGCGTCCCGTGAGCCTGAAAACCCGATGTGGGACATTTCGTCCCCCTTTTTCCACGGAGCACACGATCGATTTGCACGCAAATCTAACCCTCGAGACGCTGAGGAGCCTCGCTTCATTATAACGAGCCACCCTCCTCACAGAACGCTCCGTTTTGGATTTGATTTCATTAAGCATGACTCGAACATTTAGATAAGACCAAGCGAGTCGGTTGCTATGCTCCCGATGTCCCATCTCACCAGGGGCAGGCGGGTGCGGGCAGCTTCCGCCCTTTGGCCCGAACTACTTGTTACACGCGGCCGTCTATTCCCAGCAATGCTTCGACGCGTTCGGCGTGCAGGTGCGGCAGAACGCGCGAATGGTCTGTGTTGCGGCAAAACCGATCGCCACCGGTCGGGCCTCGGTCAGATGTGAGGTCATTAAACGTACTGCGGGTTTAACGACGCCTAGAGAACTCCAATTCGCTTTCCGATCGCCGGCAGATACCTGCTTCGGTTTCATGAATCGAATTGGGCGGCCCAAAGAACGCGCTCAATTAGCGTGGGGTCTTCTTCTTTCGTGCCTTAGACCAACGGGCACGAATCGCTTTCTGGGCAATTTCTCGCCGCCGTTCCGGAGTCAGCTTCTCCTGCCGCGCTTTTGCACCGAGGCGACCGAGGGCTACGGCGTTGAGATTCTTCTCTCTCTCTTCGGACATTGGACAGGTTCAAACTTAACCTCACTTCTCTAAAAAAAGCAAATTTGATCTTGACAGCTATACTCAGCGCTAAGTATACTAAGCGCTGAGTATGACAAAAGGTTATTTATGAAAAGCAAAAAGAGTGCAGGCCAGATTAGCATCCGCACGGCTCGAAGGCTTTGGATCGACCTTTCTCGCGAAGCTCTCAATCGGCTCAGGGAGATTGCAACTCAGCACGATTTCTCGGTGAGTGCCGGTGACCTAATCTACTTAAATAACAGTTGGTACGTCACACACACAGGTCTAATTGGGCTAGCGCGTCGCAAGAGATGCAGCGGCATCCATGTTGAGGCCGTCGATTCGCTGTGTGATCCGGCGGCAAATCGCTTCGTCCTGAAGGCAACGGTCTTCCCGTCCAAGGGTTCTTCAGGGTTTGTCGGTTACGGCGATGCCGATCCCTCCAACGTTTCGTCGCTGGTCCGCGGCGCCGAAATGCGGATCGCCGAGACTCGTGCCGTTAACCGCGCCCTGCGCAAGGCCTACGGCATCGGCATTTGCTCAATCGAGGAAATCGGAACGATTCCTAGTCCAGCTGCGAAGTTCCCTCCACAAAACGCAAATGGGAACGGGAATGGCATCGGCCCCAAGGTCCGTGACCGTCTGTGCCAGATCATCCGCCAGCACAAGCTCGACCCCGAACTGGTAAAGGCCTACGCCGTCGACTTCTGCGGCACCAAAACGCTCCGAGAAGCAAGCAGGGATCGGGTTGAGAACTTCGTCCAGCAACTGGCCGACTCGGCCGCGAAGGACCGCAATGCCCTGCTCTTTCAGCTCAGCAGCTACTCACAACCAAAACAGGAGGGGGTCGCGTGAAACGCCAATTCCCAGGCCTCGCCGAAACGGCCCGCGATTCTAATCCTGAGATTCCTGACGGAGTCTTTCTGGTTCAGGTCGCCGGCGCCCAGTTCCGCTGGCATGCCCACAAACCGTTCTACGTCCTGCGCCTCTCCATACTCGAACCCCGGACACTGGCCGGGGAGTCCATTGTCGGCCGGCTCTACTGCACCGAGAAAGCGATGTGGAAGCTGGGCTGGTTCCTGCGGGATTTTCTCTATGACCCGGAACTGCTGGCCCACGAACAGGTCGATGAGAAGGCTTTGCTCGGACTCCGCGGCGTCGTAAAAATCAGCCACACCGTGATCAACGGCATCTCGCTGATCAACCTCGACGGCTTCGCCGCAGCGAGCCAATGGGAAGAATTTTCCGCGGCTCCGGTATCAAGTGTTTCGCGCTCCACCCATGCGGAGGCGTCTTGATGAACTATTCCTACACCCAGATCAGCCAGTATCTGAGCTGTCCGCGCCGTTACCGGCACCGCTACCTCGACGGATGGCAAGAGAAAGACACGCGCGCTGCCATGCTCTTTGGTCGAGCCTTCGAACAGGCCGTTGCCGCTCTTTTTCGCCGTGAAGACCCGGCGGCTGTGTTGTCGGAGCAGTGGAGCCTGTACAAGGATATCGGCCTGACTCACCCCGGCAATGACACCTGGGACCGGATGCTCGAACAAGGCATCCAGTTGCTGGAGCGCTTCGTCCAGGACGGCCGCGTTCATATTCGGCGCCCCCGTTCAAGCCAGCAGATTCAGTTCAATCGCCTGCTCGGTTCTGGCAGCAACTTCGTCTCCTACATCGATGCCATTGGCGAACTGGACGGCACGCCCTGCGTTCTCGAATGGAAGACCAGCTCCGCGCGATATCCAGAAGAACCGGCCGGGATCGCTGCACTGGATCCACAATTGGTCTGCTATTCGTGGATGACTGGCATCGACGAAGTCGCCCAGGTTGTTTTCGTGCGCAAGCGGCAGGTCGAAGTCCAGTACCTGCGGGCCACCATTTCTGAGGAACAGCGGCAAGAGTTTGCGACCCTGGTCGATGACACCGTGCGACGCATCGAGTCCGGATTGTTCCTGCCGCATAGCGGCATCCGCTTTCCACAAAACCCGTGCACGACATGTCCCTTTATCGGGCTCTGTCTGGACAAATCCGACTTGGTCGAAACTGCACTTGTGCGCAAGCCCGGAGTTGACCTTGGTCTGTTTGACGAACTTTCGTTTTAGGCCGATGCCGATGCCGCCCAAGCTCAATCAGAAGCGTGCTCTCTTTGTTCTGACCAAGATCGACGAGATCCTGGCCTGGGAAAAGCAGAAAGAACAGGAGCGCGACACGCGCTTCGTCGATCTGGGCAGGTATTTGTGCGAAGTGCGGGCCGGTCAGTACTGGCGGCTCGAGAACTTAAAGTCGTTCGATGAATTCCTCGAACGTCGCTTTCCCGAATCGCGCCGCACCGCCTACTATCTGATGTCCATTCATGAACACTTGCCGCCCCAGATCCGGCAGGAGTTGAAACAAGTGGGCTGGACCAAGGCGGCGGAGTTGACCAAGGTCGCGCGTTCGGATGGGAAGGATTTCAATTGTGCAGCATGGATGCACAAAGCCCGATCGATGCCCCGGGACGAATTCAAACGCGAGGTCGACCAGCACCTCACCGGTAAGGACACCGAACCGACCGAGATCATCTCCTTCAAGTTCTACCGGAGCCAGATTCCGGTGATTGAGCAGGCAATTGAGACGGCGGCCCTGATGCTGGGCTCTGACAAATCACGCGGCTATTGTCTGGAGATGATCTGCGCGGATTTTCTGGCAGGAGCCAACCTGGATAGCGGCCAACCGGACGCGCTCTTGTTTTCAATCGGACGGTTTTTCCGGTTCCTCCCCGGCGAACAGCGCCAGGCGTTTGTCGAGCAGATCGCGGGGAAAGCGTCATGAACCGGCTTCAGGTGAAGAATCGTCGCTTGCGCCTCGCGCCCGAACTGTATGAAAACCTGCGGCAGGAGGTGTTACGCCGCGATGGATGGAGGTGCCAGAGTTGCGGCGCGCTGTCGCATCTCGAGGTTCACCATCGGGAATTGCGTAGCCAGTGCGGGGACGATGCAGAGCAAAACCTCATTACGCTGTGCACTCGATGCCACGCAGTCGTGCATCGGGGATCCGTGTTCGGCCGGTGATGCCGGAGACGTCGGCGCGCGTCGACTTTCTGATCACCGGGAACCGTAAGCGCTTTCCGGCCTTCTGGAAGAGTACGAAGATCGTCACGCCCCGTGAATTCGTCAGCCTGGTTGCGCCGCATCTCATTCACTGATCCAGTTCTCTGCACACGGCTCACGCCTCAAAGCCAAACATCTCGAGGAGCCGCCTTACGCCCCAAGAGAGCCGCCGCTGGCAGCTTCGCCGGCGGAGTCGATCACCGGGTCAAGGCCACGGCAGCGCGCAGCAACTTCCGGGATCGGACGGCACACCTCCCAGTAAATGGGCCGTAGCTAAGTTCAATTCTGCCTTCATTTAGTAGCTTGCTGTTGAACCCAAAATGGGCAAGCCGTAAGATCTAGTCAATTTGCAGAAACGACGGTGGCAATTAAGGCTGAAACTCGCCGGGAAATCGAGAGTGAGGCAAATGCAAATGCCGGATCAAAAAGTTTCCCATCATCAAGCGGACAAACCTGTGGTGCACACCAGCGGTGAGGTTTTCTCTGATGGCTCGGTCTTGGAGCTGATCCAGGGTCCAGATTGCGACCTAAACCTTTTGAGCTGGGACGGGAAGTCCGCAACAACGGCGGGGCCGTTTGTGCGCGGCGATGAAACCTTCGTCCCTCTGTGCGTGGATCCATCAATCCTCCGCTCGTTGCGGCTTCCCAGCAAGATCGCGGACTACGGGTCGACGCGCAGGCTCTTCGGCGAAATCCACGACTTGATTTCGCAGGCCACGCTGGCGGGTGACGGTGTCGTGGTGCCAGTTACGTTTTTCGTGCTCGCAACGTGGCTGATCGACACCCTGCCCGTCGCGCCGTTCGTGTGGATCGTGGCGGCGCTCACGGCCAACGTGTCGCCCCTGAAACAGCTGCTAGGTTTGCTCTGCCGCCGCGCCTTTGTCGTAAGCGGCATCTCGCCGGCGAGCTTTTACTCGCTCGCGGGTCTACGGCCAACCTTGATAACGGAGATCTTCGAGCCCACGCGTCGCGCGCTGAATTCGTTGCGCGCATCGGCCCGGCACGATGCGTTGGTTACGCCTGGAGGGAAGGCGATCGATCCCTTCTGCGCAAAAATTGTGTTCGCACCGGAACCGCTGCGCGACCCTGCCAGTGCAGCTTTTCCGCTCGAGCTCGTGCTTCCTCCAACGCCCGCGTATTTGCCCCCGCTCAGCACGCCGGAGGCCGAGCGCATCGTTACGGAATATCAACCGAAGCTGTTGTTGTACAGGCTTCTGAATCGGGCCAAAGTGCGTGCCCCAGCATTTGACATGAACCAGTTCACGGTACCCATGCAGGAACTCGCATACAGCTTTGCCGCGCCGATCGCAGATGACGACGAGCTGCAAGGCAAGATCCTGCCGTTCTTGAAACCGCTGGACTGCGAAATCCGCGTTGATCGCGCATCGCTGCTGACGGCGATCCTCCTGGAGGTTTTGCTCGCCCGATGCCATGGCACCGACAACAGGAGTTTCCCCGTTACGGAAATGACCGCGGACGTAAATACTGTCCTCTGCGGCCGCGGTGACGCGCGCGAAGTTCGCCCAGAGAATATCGGTTGGATTTTAAGGGCCCTTGGTTTACATACCGGGTTCATCGCCGGTGGGATGAAGGGGCTGCCGCTTACCAGCAAGGTGTGCGAAAAAATCCACAACCTGGCAGCCGCTCAGGGAGTCCGCACGCTTCGCCAACCTCCCGAGGAACTGAAGTGCCCGCTCTGCAAGGCGCTGGCGCTGCCGCAAAATGGTTTGCCGCACATGGCGGCCCGATCGTGAATCGAACAGAAGGGGTTTTGGATTTTGTTTGAGTAGCTATATTCGGACGGAGTTGAGGTGTTGACGAGTTGAGGTTTTTTTCGTTCGGAGGCCCTCATGACAAAACCGATTTGGGCACCTTCTAACGAACGGGGGCTCAAGTTGCAGGCGGCAAATTGCCCCATCGATTATCTAGGTGCTCTTCCCTGCCAGTCATTCCGCGCAGAGGAACTAGCTGGTTACCTCAGCAGGATTTATGCCCTCGGTCCACTCGAAACTCGCTACGTGATCCCTATCCATTTCGACACCGTTGATCGATTAGGAAAGATCATCACTGACGTGAGATTCGAGTTGCCGTGGCTAAACCATGACATCGATTGGAACTGTGAACCGGAAGAAATCATTCCGCCGGAGCACCACAACGAATACAAGAGTCTTTTCAAATCGCCCGTGAGAAAGGTGCTGAATGATCGTTTCCGGATAAGGCGCGGTCACCCGGTCGAGGGACTCCTTTGCGGGCGTTCATATCAGCCGATAGGGGAATCTGCCAACGGCGTCATATCCGGAAAATTCATCTTCACCGACGATCAAGGAGCCACGGTCCCGCTTTGTATCGCGTTGAATATCGATACAGGTACTTACGCAAGCCTCAACCGGTGTATGGGTCCAGAAGATGGTCACCGTGGTTGCAGAGATGTTGCCGGTTCCCGGCGCAGATCGCGTCTCGGGCCGCTGATCCAAGAAATGATGTTAGACGAGCAGCCCAGCGCGCTGAAGCAATCGGGGTTGGATGCGCTAGAAACAAGCAAATCCAAATGGGGCGACGGCGCTAACCCGGCAGGTGCTGGCTCTGAATCCGAATCACGGCGTCGAGACGCCGCAACTCGACAAGGCACTTGAACTGGGCGGGACACCGGAGGGGCCGCTGCCCAGCGCGATGGCGGAGATAATTGAGTGCTTAAACCTGCGTTACGATCACCAAGGCCTCGGTAACATGGCGCGGTCGAAGCCTATTACGGTCGCCGGAGGCAAATCGTTCGACGCAGAGACGAGCAGAAAGAGCCGACCTTCTCGTCGCGCCCCCGCTTTAGTTTGGGCGCATGGAAGCACCACCCAGCGGCGACTCCAAACTCTCCAACCGTGGCTGCCGTCTGCAGGATATGAGCCGCAAAGGCTCTGAAGACAAACCGTGGAAGAGCTATAATTTTGGAGTTCCCCTGACGGCAGTTGCAGCGCGAATTCAATCGGATTTACCGCCTCCCCCTTGTAGAACTAATTTTCATTGAAACCCTCGCGCCTCGACAATCGTCGAAAAGACGCAAGGGAAATGCAGGCCCTCGACGCATTGCTTGAAGCGAGCCTTCCCGGCTGGCTTCCTGAACCACGTTTCTGTGCGCCCAGAGCATTTGGGGTAACAAAGTTCGCGTACGCAGTCGCACCAGCTACATCAGATCGACTGCTGGAGCAGGCCATTTTTGGTTTCGCCCGCGGGTTCGGCCGCGGCAATTGGGGGATCTCCCTCGCTATTGCACCGTGAGAGCTATGAAAGCATACATCGCCGCAATTTCTGCGTTAGCCTGCATCGTCGCGGGCAGTTTGGCGGCCGCTCAAACCGAGCGGGCTCTGTTGATCGGAATCAACACCTATCAACCCGCGGGAACCACGCCCGATCATCCCGCGGGATGCATTTATGGCCGCTGCGAACTGGGCACCTTCGAGAATCTCGACGGTTCAGTCAACGATGCACAGGCTATGGCCGATCTGCTTACCAGCCCCAAATTCGGCTTCCCCGCTGCAAATGTCGTCCTGCTCACCAATCCGGCGCCTTCGCATCCGAGCCCCGGAGTGGTTCTTCTCCCCGCCGACCAAACCACGCGCGACGGCATTCTCGCCGCCATGCAGAAGTACCTGGTCGACACGCCGCAAAAGGGAGACACCGTGGTTTTTTACGACGCCAGCCACGGCTCTCTGCGCGTGAACAGCAGAGGCAACAAGATCACGGTGCTCGTCGGCAATCAATATGTCCACGCTGACAGCACTTTGGTTCCTTCCGACGCTTACAAGGGTGGTTACGACGTGCGCGATCGCGAGATGACGCGAATCTTCAACGCCGCTCTCGATAAAGGCGTCCACCTCACCGTCATCTTTGACAGTTGCCACTCTGGAGGAATCAGCCGCGGCATCGGCCCCGTCTACCGCGAGCGCGCCCTCGCATTCGATCCGCGAGACATCGATCAAGCGCCCGACACTTTGCCCAACGGCCAGCCGGTTCCCGCACCCACAGAGCGAACAGACAATTCGGCTCTGATCTTTTCTGCCGCGCAGCAAGACCAGACCGCCAAAGAAATGCCCTCGGGCTCCGAGCCGCACGGCGCTTTCACGGCCGCACTGCTTCAGGCGCTTCAATCCATGCCCGCGGATACTCCGTCCTCTGTCATCTACGAGCGCGTCAAGGCCGTTCTCGAGGGCAGCAATGTTCCCGATCAGGAACCGGACCTGGACGCGACCGCCGTCCGGCGCGAGCAGCCGCTCTTCGGCGGCGTCGCCGCCAAGTCCGACAAGGTCCGTGCTGCCGCGCTCGGGTCAAATGACGACGGCTCGATCCTGCTCGACATCGGCCGCGCGTCCGGGCTCGGCGTGGGAAGCGTGATGACCTCGGCCGCACCCAATAGCACAGGTCAAACCGTTCAGCTTCGCATCACCAGCCTTGACGGCCTCGCTCGCTCCTCGGCGGAAGTTGTCAGTCCCGCCGGAGCAAAAGTCTCTCCCGGAGACTTGTTCGAACTGACCAAATGGATTCCAGCCGATAACCCGCCTTTGCTGGTTTGGCTTTGGCCCTCCAATCTCTCGGAAGCGCAGATGCAGTCTGCAATTGCGCAAATTCGCGCCTCCGGAGCCACGTTGGTCTCCGACCCCGCCGAGCAGCAGTGGACGCACGTTCTCAGCTGGGACGGAAGCAATTGGACCATTCAAAAGGGCGGCGCGACGACCGCCGTCAACCTCGGTTCAACACTTGCCGCGGATGCCATCAAGACCAACCTGCCCGCGGGCGCAAAACTCTGGGCTAACATTCCGCCGTCACAGGAACTGGCCGCGAAGCTCAAGCCGGCTGACAGCGACAGCGCGGTCCAGCTTGCCGCCAGTCTCTCGGTCGCGCACTATGCGCTTACCGGCATCCTGGCGGCCGATGGTCCCGCCTACGCCTGGTATCACAAGAGCGAATTGGCTGCCGGCCCGCCCGCTGCCAACGCGCCGCCCCACAGCCCGGGCTGCTCCACCACCTCGCAGTACCCGGTTCGCAGTGACTGGGTTCCGGTCCAGAATGCAGACGCCATCGACGCGGGCGCCAACAAGCTCAATCACTACTCGTCGCTGCTTGCAAAAGTGCATAGCTGGCACCAGCTTGCCAATAGCCCCGCCGACGCATCCACCGACCAGTACTATTCCCTCACCCTCTTGCCCGGCAACGCCACTGCGCCGCTTCCGGCAAATCAGCTCACCCATCAGGGCGACCAGCTCAAAATGGCTCTCACGGCCAACGATAACGTCGACGACCATCGCTGGGTCTACGTGCTCGACATCGATTGCCATGGCCAGGGCACGCTTCTCTATCCGCGCGACTACACTGAGAATCATTTTCCCAACGACGCTGACAATGGCCGGCAATTCGTTTTGCCCGGCGCGCCCGTCCTGCGCATCGGCCCGCCCTATGGAGTCGACACCTTGATCATGCTCAGCACCGCCGAGCCGCTCGCCGATCCTTATGTGTTGAACTTCGAGGGCGTCGCCAATCGCGGAACCCGTGGCGTGTCCTCACCGCTTGAAAAACTCTTGAATCAAACGAGTGGCGGAACTCGCGGATTTTCAAGCGAAGTCCCCACGAACTGGGGCATTGGGCTTATGACGGTTCACAGTGCGCCCAGCGCCGCGACAAACTAGGCGCGCTGCGTTCTTCTTTTGACTGTATGAATGGAGTTAAATTGCTCATCGATCGTCTGACAGAAGGCTTCAGAATCAGTGGAGACGGCAACCCGCTCATGCGGGTATGCTGATTGTGTAAACGCGCCGCCGGCAAATCCGGCGGCCTCAAAACGGTAAATCGACGGGGGTCAAGATGAGCCGTTCGGCAAAATTCGCTCTCTTCTTCTCAATTGGCATCGGGCTGGTCGCAGGGGCACCTTCAGGCGCCCAGAGTTTCGGCGCCAACAAGGAAAAAGTAACTCTCCAGCGCAAGCTTCCCGCGCTCGTCCACATGCCGGGAGACACAATCAAAGTTACCGTCACGTCATCTGACGAAGACGGCACCTTGCCCTACGACTTTCAGGCTCTCCTTGAAACTGAGCTTCTGAAAGATGATCCTAACCTCCGCGAAGACGATCATCCGGCCACGCAGATCTTGTGCCAAATTACCGACTACTCCCACCCCGAGCCCACTTACACAAGAAGATCAGCGCCCGGAATCGCCTTTGGTCCAGGCGGGATCGACATTACCAGAAGCGCGACGAGAACAGCAACCTTTGAGCGCATTACCGGTCAGCTCAATGTCTCTTTCCAGACCAAAGACGCCGCCGGAAACATGCTGATTTCTGACAACATCTCTTCCAGCTTCGACGGAGAATACGACAGCGAAGGCAATTCAACTTCCCACGGCATGATGGGCGAGATTACCGGCAAATTCTCGCGCGCCAAGGGTGGAGCAAAAAGCGAAGACCTGAATCCGCCAACTCCCGCGGAACTTCGCTCGCGACTCATCATCGATGCGGTGCAGCAGATTGCCGAGCATCTCGTCGATACCGATGAAACCGTGGACGCCTTTTTGGCGCGCAAGGATGGCCCGCTTGAAGAAGGCGACAAGGACGCGGAAACCGGACTTTGGGAACGTGCTCTGGAAACCTACGAGACCGCGACGCCATTTCCGAAGCCCGAGGAGGACGCGTACAGGCTTTACGACATCGGCGTGGCTTACGAGGCGCTTGCCTATCAGGCTCAGGATCAAAAAATGATCATGAAGTACCTCGATCAGGCTGCCATCAATTATGGCAAGGCCATCGACGCCAAGCCCGATGAGAAGTACTTCCTACAGCCGCAAAAAAGAATTGAAACGGCAATCGCGCATTACAAGCAGCTCGATCAGGAGCAGCAGGCTGCCGCGCGCGCAAAGGCACAGGCTGCATCCGCTGACAACAATCCTCCTCCAGGTCCAACGGAGGGATCTCCAGGCAAGGGCCTTACGAATGCCCAGGTCATCACGATGGTGAAGTCGGGCATTGACGAATCCGTCGTGTTGCAAGCAATCCGAGGCGCCGACGCGGTCGACTTCGATCTCACGCCCGCGGGCCAAAGGACTCTAACCAGCAGCGGTGTCACTCCGCGCGAGCTAGCCGAGATGAAGACGCAAGCGGCGAAAAAGCCGACGGCGCCGGTCCACAAAGGGCTCTCAAACACACAGATCATCTCCATGGTGAAATCCGGGATCGATGAAAAGACCATCATTCAAGCGATTCATGGAGCCGACGCCGTCGACTTCGACCTGAGTCCCGCGGGACTGAAAAACCTCACCACTAGCGGCGTCAGCGAGCAGGTCCTGGATGCAATGAAGGCCCGCGCCACAAGAAAGCCTGCGCCAACCACAAGACACGTGGCTGAAAAATGATTTCGCAACTCCGCTCCAGAATCGCCGCCTCGACTTTGCTCGCCGCCGCGTTGTTGGCCTGTCCCCTCGCCCGCGCCGAGGATGCCCGCTGTGGCGCAGGACAAGACCTCATCGTCCAGGCGCTCGAGCGCGTCACGCCGCAAAGCAACAACGATGCCTTTGAAGACGCGCTGCAACTGCTCAAGTCCGCCGTCGCAGAATGCCCTGAGCTCGGCGACGCATGGTACTACCGCGGACTTGTCGAGAAGCGCCTCGGACAAGATGCCCTTGCCACGTATGCGATGGGCAAGGCAAAATTCAGCGGTTCTGAAGCGCTCGATCAGGGCCTGAATCCCTTCGTCCTGTCCACTCCCGCTTCACGCGGCTTCGAAACTGAAGGCACCACGACTCCGGTGCCTGCAGCTCCTCCAATCAAGCCCGGCCCAGTGCAGCAAAAGTGGGCCCTCGTCGTCGGCATCGGCCACTTTACTGATAAGCAGATTCCCCAGCTTAACTACACTGACTCCGACGCGACCGCGTTCGCCGCCGAACTCAAAGATCCTGCTATCGGCGGATTTCCCGCGGATAACGTCCACGTGCTCACCGACGATCAGGCCACGACGAAGAACATTAAGGAAGAGTTGAATGCGATCGCTCGCCAGGCTCAGCCCAACGATCTTGTCGTCATCTACGTCGCCACGCACGGCACACCGCGCACCAGCGACACCGCGGGCGGAGCCAACTATCTCATCACCTACGACACTGAAGCCTATTCAAACGGCAGCCTCAATGAGGACGCGCTTTACGCCACCGCGTATCCAATGGTCGAACTCGCCAATGCCGTTTCCACGCGCATGAAAGCGCTTCGCACCGCCGTTTTTCTCGACACCTGTTACAGCGGTGGGGCAGCGGGCGCCAAAGGAGCGCAAACGGCCGCGGGACTTGCCAACACCGCGCCCTCAGCCAGCATGCTCTCGCACATGAGCGATGGGACCGGACGCATCGTGATGGCCGCCAGCGAGGTAAATGAGGAATCTCTTGAAAGCAGCCAGCTCCGCCACGGCTACTTCACTTATTACCTTCTTCAGGCTCTCAAGAACGGCAAAGGCCAAACTCCTTTAAGCCAGGTTTACGCCTCTGTTGCACAGCAGGTATCGCAGAGTGTCTCGTCGCAGGGGATGCATCAGCACCCCGTCATGAATCGCAGTTCGGCCGATGCCGATTTCGCCCTCCGCACTCCTCCCGCCGCAACCGCCAGCGCTCGGCCCTTACAGCATCCTGGCCGTGCAGAAGGCATCCGCGCGATGCCGCAGCAATAGTTTTCTACAGAGGATTACGCGAGGAGCTTCTTCGCCACCTTCACATACAGCTCCACCGCCTCAAGCAACTCTTTCTTCGCGAGCTTCTCAAACGGCGTGTGCGCCACATGAATGCTTCCTGGCCCCAGCAGCAGCGGCTCGCCCCAGTTGCTCAGCTGCGGAATGTCGGTCGTGAACTTCGCCACCATGGTCGGCAAGCCCTCCGGCGCGCGCAACCGTGCAAACGGAATCTCCAAAGTGAAGTCGACCTCCGCCAATCCCTCCGCCGCCTTCAGCAGCGCAGCTTTCACAGGCGCCGAATCACCCACCAGCCGCACCAGCACTTGCGCCTCAGCTTTGTCCGCAATCACGTTCGGCGCGTGGCCGCCGTGAATCTGCCCGATGTTCAACGTGCTCGGTCCCACATCTTCCGTCACCGGAAGCTCCAGCTCCAGCAGCTTCGCCATCACCTGCACCAGCTTGTGCACTGCGCTGTCGCCCAGCTCGGGATACGCCGAGTGCGCCATCTTCCCCGTCGCGCGGAACACAACGCGCAATGCGCCTTTTGAAGCCAGTGCCACGCAATTGTCTGTCGGCTCGCCGTTGATCAAAAACCGGCTTCCCTTCGGCTTCAAATTCGCCACCTTCGCCCCAGCCGAATCCCGCTCCTCGCCCGACACGAACAAAACTCCAATCCGAAACCCCGCCTCGCGCAGCACCTCGGCCGCGGCCACCTGCGCCGCAATAATTCCCTTGGCGTCCGAAACTCCGCGGCCATGCATATACTCAGCGTCTTCGCTGAACGGGATATAGGGCGGAACCGTATCCATATGAGTAGAAAAAACCAGATCGGGCGTCTCGCCCGCACGCCCCGCGTACACGTTCCAGCGCGGCTCTGCCGCTGCACCATCTGCCGGCTGCGCCACCGGCGTCTTCTCCACCTCCCATCCACGCCCCGCGAGAAACCTTGCCAGAAAATCGCCGACCGCTCCCTCGTGGTACGTGGTCGACTCAATCTCGCATAACTGGCGCGTAAGCCCTATCGGGTCAAAAGGCAGTGCTTTCAATACGTCGTTCATAATGCTGCCAGAATACCGTACAACCGGCCCGGTCCATTTCCTTCAGCACCGCGTCATCGCACACGCGCCGACAGAGATCCAATCGTTCCCGTGCCGCTTTTTGCACTTACCGGCTCACTGGAAGCCGCGCCAATCCGGGCGTAAAATCAAACTTGAAATGATTTCTGCATTTTTCCTTCATGCTCCGCGGAATTCAAAAGGGCGCACCGATTGCAAGACCTGTTCCGTCTGTCCTCACCCCGTCAGGCCCACTGGAACTATGGAGTTGCAGCCATGACTCCAGTCAGCGATACGGCTCTTGAGGAGATGCACTCCACTGCAACCGGCATCTTTACCGGTGCGCTCAAGGCCAGCGACATTGCCGCCGCGTTCGATCGGCGCCTTCGCTTCGACGGAAACCGGCTCAACCGGCTTATGCCCGATGGCAGCGGCCCTTCGTCCGTCGATCTCTCCGCATACAAGCGCATCTTCGTCATCGCGATCGGCAAGGCCGCCGGCCCCATGCTGCACATTCTTCTCGAACGTATGAAGCGCCGCAAAGGCCTGCGCGGCATCTGTTGTACCAACCAGCCCCCCGCCGCACGCAATTGGCGCATCCGGTACTTTGAAGGCGGCCATCCCCTGCCCAACGAAGATTCGTTCGCTGCCGCCCGTGCAGCGCTCGCCCTGCTCCGCAAAGCCCGTAAAGACACTCTGGTTTTCTTCCTCATCTCGGGCGGCGGCTCGGCCATCTTCGATCTTCCTCTCGACCCGCATATCACGCTGGAAGATACCGCTGCCTTCCATCAACTTCTTCTCGCATCCGGCGCGCCCATCCACGAAATCAACACGCTCCGCAAACATTTTTCCGCCGTCAAAGGCGGCCGCCTCGCCATGGCTGCGCCGGAGGCTCTCAAAATCAGCCTCCTCCTGCCCGATGTCCCGTTGCGCTCGCTCGACGCGCTCTCTTCCGGTCCCAGCACGCCCGACCACTCAACAGTGGCCGAAGTTCGCGAGCTCCTCGCAAAATACGATCTCGCACCCCGCTTGCCTACCTCGGTCCGTGCGTTTTTTGAGCGCGCAGACCTGCCCGAGTCCCCCGGCAACAAAACCTGGCGCCAGTCGCTGTTGCCCAAGCTTCCCTGGGCCGATGCCACACGGCCTCGTCGCATGACCTCGGCAGTCAGTATGAGCGGCGAAGATCCGGCCTTCCGCGATTCGGTCTTCGAAATTCTCCTCTCCAGCCACGACCTCGTCGAAAGTGCGCGTACGCTGGCGCGGCAAGCCGGCTACCACGTCGTGGTCGATAACAGCTGCGACGACTGGGATTACGCCGACGCAGCCCGCTATCTCCTCGACCGCTTTCACACCTTCCGCGCCAAGCACAGCCGACTTTGTCTCATCTCGGTCGGCGAGGTCACTGTCACGCTCTCGCGCACGCCCGGCGCAGGCGGCCGCAATCAGCAGTTCGCGCTGGCATGCGCGCTCGATCTCGCAAAGTTTCCCGGTGAGCGCCTCACTATTCTCAGCGCCGGCTCCGACGGCATCGACGGCAATACCAAATCCGCCGGCGCCATTGCCGACCCCACCACCGTCGCTCGCGCCCGTGCCTTTGGCTACGATCCCGAACGATCGCTCGCGGAGTTCAATGCGTGTCCGCTTTTCACCGCCATCGGCGACACGGTTGTTACCGGCCCCACCGGCCACAACCTCCGCGACCTCCGGCTTCTCATCGCTGAGTCAGCCTGATCAGCTCCCGCAATCCCCGGCGGATTCCCGGTGGAAAATCGATTCATTTTCCCTCTTCCCCATCCGCTGTGCTCAATTAGGATGGGTTCGTGCCTCGCAAAGCTAAGCGCAAACCCGCCGGCAAACTCCCCGACATTCGCGCCGTTGCAGCCGCAGCTAAAGTCTCCATCGCTACGGTCTCCAGAACCATGAATGGCTCACCGCTGGTCAGCGAGCGGCTCAGCAAGCGGGTCATGCAGGCAATCCAGCGGCTCAACTATCTTCCCAACACCCACGCCCGCACGCTCGTTTCCGGTCGCAGCCGCATTCTCGGCATCATTGTAGAGAACATCTCCAACCCCTTCTTTCCTGAACTGATCCAGAGCTTCGAAGAAGCCGCCGTTGCCCGCGGCTATGAAATTCTCGTCAGCTCAACCAACAGCGATCCCAACGTGCTGGCCACATGCGCGCGCCGCATGCTTGAGCGCAAGGTCGACGGCGTTGCCGTAATGACGTTCGGCGAAGAAGAGCCGGTGCTCGACCAACTCACCCACCGCGGCGTGCCCATCGTTCTGGCGGAGTTTAAGGTCGACGATCCCAAAGCCAGCACCATCCTCATGGATTACTCGACCGGCATTCACCAGGCCATTCGCCATCTCGTCGATCTCGGCCACCGGTCCATCGCCTTTCTTGCCGGCCCGCACAGCCTGCACTCCGCCATCACACGAGAGAACGACTTCCGCGCCGCTATGGAGTCTGCCGGTTTGGAGCTTCACAAGAACTGGATCATCGAGTGCGATCACACTCTGAAAGGCGGCGTTGCGGGCTTCGACCAACTGAATAAGCACGCTGTTCGCCCCACGGCCATCGTCTGCTCCAACGATATGACAGCCATCGGTGTTTTGCGCGCGGCCTACATGCATGGCCTCCGCGTTCCCAACGATCTTTCCGTCATCGGCCTCGACGATATCGATTTCGCCGAATTCACCCTTCCCCCGCTGACGACGATCCGCCTTTCCCGCGCCGATCTCGCGCGTGCCGCCTTCGACGCCCTCCGCCTCCAGCTTGACGACTCTGGAAATCCGCGCCTGCAACGCGAGTTCCTCGTTTCCACGAGCCTTGTGGTCCGCGAATCCACTGCCGCCCCACCCTCAGCCAAGTGAAACCGATTGAAGTCTCGCGGCGTCCAATAGTTGCAATGGAATGACGCCGTAGTTGCATCTCTGCAAGGCCCGGAACGATATGCTATCCAGACAGAACCGCGCGTGGCCGGAGACCACTACATGACGACTGCCTACCTCAATCGCATCGCCACCGCGGTCCCGCCGCACGACATGCACAGCGCCTTCGTTTCTTTCGCTCAGGGCCTCTTGTCCGAAGGCACCCCGCGCAATCTTTACCGCCGCATGGTGCGGCTCTCCGCCATCGACCACCGCTATTCTTTCCTGAAACCCATTGTCACCGAAGGCGGCGAGATGCAGGACGAAGGCGCTCTCTTCGTGCGCGGAAATTTTCCCTCAACGGCACGGCGCATGGAGGCATTTCGCGAGTTCGCCCCGCAACTCGCGCGCTGCGCGCTCCTCAAGCTCGCCCTCACCGACGCCGAACGCCGAGCCATCACTCACGTCATCGTCACGTGCTGCACCGGCCTCTACGCGCCCGGCCTCGATTTTGAAATGACAGAGCTTCTGCATCTCAACCCGTCCGTCGAGCGCACGTTTATCGGATTCATGGGTTGCTACGCAGCCATCAACGCGCTCAAGACGGCGCGCCATATCGTTCGCTCCGAGCCCGAATCCAAAGTCCTGCTCCTCTCGCTCGAACTTTGCTCACTGCACATGCAGGAAACTCAGGATCTTGAGCAACTGCTCGCCTTCACCGTGTTTGCCGATGGTTGCGCTGCCTATGTCGTCACGGCAGAACCTGCCGGCTTCGCTCTCGACAGCTTTCTCGCCGTCAATCTGCCCGGCTCCGATCAACTCATCACCTGGCGCATTGGCGAACAGGGCTTTGACATGCATCTTTCCGGCCAGGTTCCCGGCCAGTTGCGCCAGGGACTCGCCGAAGCGGGCACTCGCATCACCCATGGACGCGAGATCTCCGCCATCGATCTGTGGGCCATTCATCCCGGCGGGCGCACCATCCTCGACGCAGCCGAAAAAGGGCTGGCTCTTCCCGCTGAAGCTCTCGCCGACTCGCGCAACATTCTCCTCAACTACGGCAACATGTCCTCGGCCTCCATCATGTTCGTGCTGCAACGGCTCATGCAACGTGCAATCCCGGGACAAGTCGGTTGCGCAATGTCCTTCGGGCCCGGAGTCACCGCTGAGACCATGATGTTCCATGCCGTCTGACGCCGTCGATTTCCGTCATCGCGCCCACCTCACCGAATTAATGGATGGGCCTTCAACGCGCGAAGAGCTTCGCGCCTGCCTTCGCGATCTTGCCCGCCTCAATCGCTGGTTCCTCGCCTATCGCCCAACCCTCGCCTGGCTCAATGCACTCGTTTCTCGCCCGCCCGCGCGCCCGCTGCGCATTCTCGACGTCGGCTGCGGCTACGGAGATACTCTGCGCCGCATCGAAACTTGGGCCCGAAAAAATAAAGTCGCCGTCGACCTCATCGGCCTCGATCTCCATCCTGATGCCATCGCCATCGCCGCCGAAGCCACCCCCGCCTCATCTCAGATTTCCTGGGTCGCAACCGACGTGTTCGCCTTTAGCCCCGACTCGCCAATTGACCTCGTCATCAGCTCGCTCTTTGCGCACCACCTCTCCGAGCCGGACCTGATCCGTTTTCTTCAATGGATGGATCACCGCGCCGCCATTGGCTGGTTCATCAACGACCTTTCGCGTGCTGCCATTCCATATCATCTCCTGCGCATCTTTTCGAAACTTGCCGGCCTTCATCCTTTCGTGCAACACGATGGGCCGGTCTCAATCGCGCGCGCCTTCGTTCGCCGGGACTGGGAGCGGATGTGCGTCGCCGCTGGCCTCGACCTGCAGGACATCGTTATTGAGTCCTATAAGCCTGCGCGTCTTTGTATCAGCCGGAGAAAAACATGACCGGCGCGCCACAGAGCGTTGAGAATCTCGTCATCGGCGGTGGCCCCGCCGGCGCAATGGCCGCGCTCCGTCTCGCCGCAGCCCGCCGCGAGGTTTTGCTGGTCGAAAAGGAACCCGCCGCCCACGACAAGGTTTGCGGCGAATTCCTGAGCCACGAGGCGGTTGCCTATCTCAACCAGGTAGGCATCTCTCCGCTGGATCTCGGCGCAAAGTCGATTCGCGATGTGCGCCTCTCCACGGGCAATCAGATCGTCCACTCCCCGCTTCCCTTTCCAGCTCTGTCGCTCTCGCGTCGCGTCCTCGATGCCGCGCTGCAGGCCCGCGCCGAACAAACAGGCTGCCGCGTTCTGCGCGGCACTTCCGTCCAGTCGCTCGCGAAATCCGGCCAAGGCTGGACCGCCTCCCTCAGCGATGGCCAGCCCCTCCACGCGTCCGCCGTCTTCCTCGCCGCCGGCAAGCACGACCTGCGGGGCTACGCGAGACCTTCCGGCAAACAATCCGATCTCATCGGATTCAAGCTGCATTGGCGTCTCGCGCCCGCTCAGACCGCAGCGCTCCAGGATTTTATGGATCTTTTTCTATTCCCGGGAGGCTACGGTGGGCTCGCGCTCATCGAAAATGACGCCGCAAATCTGTGCCTTGTCGTTCGGCGGTCAATTCTTCGCCCGTTGGATGGCTGGCCCGAGCTTCTCGCATCCATCCTTCAAGGCAATCGTCATCTCCGCCGGCTCCTCGATGACTCTACGCCTCTGTGGTCTCGCCCGCTTGCCATTTCGCCCATTCCCTACGGCTATCTCGCACAAAAATCGAACGGCCTCTGGCCTCTCGGCGATCAGGCCGCCGTCATTCCATCCTTCACCGGCGACGGAATCTCGATCGCATTACACTCGGCGGCGCTCGCCACACACATGTTTCTCTCGGGCGCCACCGCAAATGACTACCTGCGCGCCTTGCGATCCCAGCTCACGCGATCCGTAACGCTCGCCACCTGGCTCTCGCGCGCCGCTGTCACGCGCCTCGGCCGCACCTGCGCACCCGCCGCGCTCACGGTGATCCCCGGAGCAATGCGCTGGGTTGCCGCGTCCACCCGCATTCCCCATGCATCGCTCGTTGAAACGGATTTTCAGATTCGAAACGCCGGGCCTGCCGCGCAACTGGGCATATAACTCCGGCTCCTGCGCGCAACCAAAGCGCTAGCCGCTCGCCTGTTCCGCCGCCGTCGCCTCGCGCCACGCGGTAATCTCAGCATGCGTGGCATCGGCCGCCACACGGCGATCTGTATAGATGTGCGGCTCGCCAAAGTGCAGCAGCACCGAGAATCTTTTCACGCCCAGCACCTTCCAAAGGTGCGTCACAAAACTCTCATCGCCATACCAGCACAGCTCGCGTTCCTCCAGGCCGTCATCCAGAACGTAGCGAATCCCCGCGGCCGTAATCGGCACGCCCGCCGAGGTCGCGGGATCGATGAGCCGCGAATGAAATCGCAGAATCTGTTTTCCGTCGGTGCTCGTCCCCTCGGGAAACAGCAACACCGGAACCGGCAACTTGAGCCGCGCGCTAATCTCGTCCGCAACCAACATTGCGCTCTCCGTGCTCGAGCGATCCAGAAAAATCGTCCCACCCGATCGCGCCGCCTTGCCAAATATCGGCCAGCCACCCACCTCGATCTTCGAGACAAAAAAGCACGGCATCGCCGCGCTGATGATGACGATATCCAGATAGCTCAGGTGATTTGAGACCACCAGCCCGTGCGACGGAATCCTACCGTCGATCTGCGATCGCATATCGAGCGACCCGAGCACGCCCCGCGCCGCTTGCCGCAGCCAAAGCGCGCGCTGCTCCAGCGTCATGTGCCCGCGCAGGCGCTTCAGCCAGTAGCGGACAATGCAGATTGCAATCGCGAAGCCCAGCGCCACAGCGCGCCGGACAGGGCGCAGCGTCATTCCGTCAATGGCGCGAGGAAGCGGTGGCGAGCTGCCGCCGAAAGCTGATTCAGATCCAGGAGTGTGAGAAAGTCTATCGTTCGGAACTCGCGATCCCACGCCGGCGGCGCCGCAATGCGCGCGCCAATCGCGAGATACGTCTTGAGTAGCTTGGGAACTTTCACCGCGGGCGCCGCAGCCGCTGAATCCGGCAGCGCCCCATCGCCGTGGCAGATGGGCGGCTGCGCGTCCTCATCCTGCCTTATCGATTCGTTGCTTCCTGGGGGGCAGGCATAAGCTGCGGTCGGCGTTGTCTCAAACTCCGCTGGAACCCTGAAGTTCTCAAGCTGGCGATACATCTGCCAGCCCTCTGAAGGGTTGTTGGAGTTCAATGAAGAGCAACCGAGCAAATAACGAAGCCCCATGTCGGTAGCATACTGCGCAATGCCGCGCCACAACAACATCAGCACTTCAGGCGTGCGGTGCTCGCGATCGATCGATGCGCGCCCCAGTTCCAGAATTCCTGCGCGCAGCGGCTCGTAAGGCCCCAGCGCGAATTCCTGCTCGGAGTAATAGCCCAGATTTCGCTCTGCGGTGGCGCCCGACTGCATTCTGTAAGTCCCCACAACCCGGCGCGTCGCCTTGTCCTCAACCAGCAAGTGCTCGCAGACCGCGTCGAAGCGATCCATGTCGAGTCCGGTTTCGAAGGAGATGTCTAGACCCTCACCCAGCTCAAGATTGAACACCCTGAATCGCAGCCTGCACGCAGCTTCGCGATCTTCAGCCGAATCCGCCAGCCGCAGCCGGTATCGCCCAACATCTGCGCGAATGCGCGGTGCGATAACAGGAAGGGAGCGGAACGGAACGGCGGCGGGCAGTGCGAGATCGACCATGGAGCCGGTATCGAGCGCCAGCTTCAGCGGAACTTTGGGACAACGACGTGGGATCACGCGCCCAGTATCGCGGCGGCCCTGTGAACATCTCGTCAACCGGGCGCAAAAACCCCGCAAAAATCTTGTTTAGCTGTTGATCAACTGGCTACAAATCCCGTCCGCAATGCGACTGCACCGTACGTTAAGAAAGATCGGCCGAAGCGAGCCTGCTTTCACAGTTCCGCTTCGGCCAAATTCCCCAATGCTTTTGTTGTGGTAACTCTCAAAAAAAACTAGCGCCGATAACCTCCGCGCGCCACGTATCCTGTGCCTATATATCCGCGCGAAGCGAATCCATAACCGTAGGGTCGCACTGCCGGCGCATAAGCTCGCGGCGCATATCCGTAATTGCGCACATACGGCCTTACTCCATATGAGTACACTCCGTAGGAATACACTCCGATTCCCGGCGCAACCGTGACGCCGACGTACGGCGCTGTGCACAAACAATAAGGCGCTACCACCGGCGGCGCATAAGGCGCTGCTGCCGGATACGCAACCGGCGGCGCGTACGCCACCGCAGGAGGAGCAGGTTGCTCAACGGGAGCGGTAGGCTGTTCCGGCACATAGGAATTCTCCGGCCCCTGATCCGGAGCTTCAGCAGGTGGCGGAGGCGCCGGTGCATAGGACTGCGGCCCGCGCTGGTAGAGTCCATATGGATCGCGCTGCGGCTCCGGCACAATCGGCACCTGGATGTCGTCCATCACGCGCAGCGTCACCGTCGTCTCTGCCTTCAAAGTCGGTCTCGGACCGCGACGTGGCAGGTTAATCAAATCGATCGGCCACAGCACGGGAATCATCCACAGAACCGTGTCCCGCACCGCGTGACCCTTGCCCAGAATTCTGCCCTGCGCATCGATTTTGTACCCAGGAACGTCCACCACCTTCGCGTTGATCGGAATCACTGTATCGCCGACATAGAGGCGGTCGAAGTCCAGTTCCATCCAGCCCTTGCCCACCAGGTGACCCGGATCCTTGTACTCAGCAAACTCGCCGCCGAGGTAGCTTCCATAGGGCAGCATAAAGTCGCCGCGGCGCAACTGCACTTTGCAAAGCACCGGATCGCCGATCGCGGTTGTTTTGGACGAAATTCTGCCGTCGCCGGTCGTGCATGAAACCGATGCGCCGGCCGGAATCAGTCGCGACGTGGCGTCGGCAAATAGCGATGGTGTAACCAGAAGAGAGAGAACGACCAGCATTGCGCGCTTCATACACTGCCCTCCAGGACAAAGATCTACGGATCTCGCGAAGACTCGCTCTCCGCAAGCAGATGTGGACGCAGAACCCCAATTACGCAACTGAACCCTGGGCGGATTCAAAAGTTTCGTGGGAGTTTGAAATTATTTTTCAGGTCGGATGACGAAGCAAAATGCGATGCGCCGTTTTGAACTGTCGGCGGTGCCATTCCGTCGCGATTTCAAGCATCTACCCTGCAGTTGTCATCTTGAACGAATGTCGCCGCCGCGACCGGAGTGAAGGATCTGCGGTTGTTTTTGGGCGCCTCGTCACAGGCGACTCTCTCGCTCGCCCCTCACGCCCCAGGCTCGTAGTTCAGGTTCGGGCTCAGCCACCGCTCAACCTCCGCGACCGTCATCCCCTTACGGCCCGCGTAGTCCTCCACCTGGTCGCGATCAATCTTTCCCAAGCTGAAATAGCGGCTCTCTGGATGTGCAAAATAAAACCCGCTCACGCTCGATCCGGGCCACATGGCAAACGATTCGGTCAGCTCAATGCCCGTGTTCCGCTTCACGTCAAGAAGCTCCCAGATCAGTCCCTTCTCCGTGTGATCGGGACATGCCGGATAGCCCGGCGCCGGCCGTATGCCGCGATACTTCTCGTGAATCATGTCTTCATTGCTCAACTTCTCCGCGCAACCATATCCCCACTCGTCGCGCACCCGCTTGTGCAGGCACTCGGCAAACGCTTCGGCAAGCCGGTCCGCGATCGCCTCCGCCATAATCGCGTTGTAGTCGTCGTGCTTGGCACGAAATCCTTCGCAAAGCTCTTTCAGTCCGATTCCGCTCGTCACCGCGAACGCGCCCATCGAATCCTCGAACCCCGTCTCCTTCGGCGCAATAAAATCCGCCAGCGATCGGCACGGCTCGTTTCCCTCTCGATCCGATTGCTGGCGCAAAAAGTGAATGCGTGTTAGGTCCTTTGTGCGCGCGGCATCGGAATAAAGCGCGACATCATCGCCAACGGCGTTCGCCGCAAAGAATCCGTAGACAGCTCTCGCCGTCAACAGCTTTTCAGCAATGATTTTGTCCAGCAGAGCATTGGCTTCCTTGAAAAGCAACCGCGCCTGCTCGCCCTGTTTCTCGTCCTCCAGAATCCGTGGATAAACTCCCTTCAATTCCCATGTATGAAAGAACGGGCTCCAATCGATGAATTCCCGAAGCGTTGCCAGCGAAAAGTCGTCCAGAACCTTAACGCCTGTAAAGGCCGGCTGCGCCAAATCCTGCTCGCGCCACTCAATTGGCGTGCGCCGCATCCGCGCCGTCGCCAGCGGAATCGTCGCCCGCCGCGGTGCGGCATGTGCCTTGCGCAGCGCATCGTATTCCGCGCGATACTGCGCCACAAACCCCGGCTTCCCTTCCTCGCTCAGCAGGCTCGTCGTCACCGGCACCGCGCGGCTTGCGTCCAGCACATGCACTACCGGCTGGCTGTAGTTCGGCGCAATCTTCACCGCCGTATGCGCGCGGCTCGTCGTCGCTCCGCCAATCAGCAGCGGCAGCTTCATCCCCTGCCGCTCCATCTCGCGCGCCATGTGCACCATCTCGTCCAGCGACGGCGTAATCAGCCCGCTCAATCCAATAATGTCGGCGCGCACCTCTTTGGCCCGTGCAAGAATCTTTTCCGCCGGAACCATCACGCCCATATCGATCACTTCATAGTTGTTGCAGGCCAGCACCACGCCCACAATGTTTTTGCCAATGTCGTGCACGTCGCCCTTCACGGTCGCGAGCACAATCTTTCCCTGCACTCGCACGGCCTGGCCCGCCGCCGCCATCTTCGCTTTCTCCGCTTCCATGAACGGCGTCAAATACGCAACCGCCTTCTTCATCACGCGCGCCGACTTCACAACCTGCGGTAGAAACATTTTTCCCGCGCCGAACAGGTCGCCAACCACGCCCATGCCGTCCATCAGCGGGCCTTCAATCACTGCCAGCGGCCGGCCCAGCTTCACGCGCGCCTCTTCGGCGTCCGCCTCAATATAATCGTCAATTCCCTTCACCAGCGCATGCGACAGCCGCTCCTCGACCGTTCGGCTTCGCCATTCCTCGTTCTTTTTCGCTCCCGATTCCGCGCCCGCGTCCGTCGACCCCGCCGCCTTCAGCTTTTCACCGAACTCGACTAGCCGCTCCGTCGCGTCGGGCCGCCGGTTCAGAAGTACATCTTCAACCAGCTCCTTCAGCTCCGGGTCGATCTCTTCGTAAACTTCCAGCATCCCCGCGTTCACAATGCCCATATCCATGCCCGCGCCAATCGCGTGATACAGAAATGCCGCGTGCATTGCCTCGCGCACTTTGTTATTGCCGCGAAAGCTGAACGAAATGTTCGAAACCCCGCCGCTCACCTTGGCGTGCGGCAGGTTCTCCTTGATCCACCGCGTCGCGCGGATGAAATCAACCGCGTAATTGTTATGCTCCTCCATCCCCGTCGCCACAGTCAGAATGTTGGGGTCGAAGATGATGTCCTCTGGCGCAAAACACAGCTCGCGTGTCAGCAGCCGATAGGCGCGCTCACAGATCCGGATTTTTTCTTCGTAGCTGGCAGCCTGGCCCTGCTCGTCGAATGCCATCACCACCGCGGCTGCGCCAAATTTCAAAATCGTCTGCGCGTGTTCGCGAAACTTCGCCTCGCCTTCCTTCAGCGAAATCGAATTGACAATGCCCTTGCCCTGCATGCATTTCAGGCCCGCTTCAATCACTTCCCACTTCGAGGAATCGACCATGAAGGGAACCTTTGCAACCTCAGGCTCGCTCTGCAACAAAAGCAAAAAGCGCGTCATCGCGGCCACGCCGTCGATCATGCCCTCATCCATGCAGATGTCGAGCACGTTCGCGCCGTTCTCCACCTGCTGGCGCGCTACCGCAACAGCTTCTTCGTATTTGCCTTCCTTGATGAGGCGCGCAAACTTCGGCGATCCGGCCACATTGGTCCGCTCGCCGATCAGCATGAACACTCCAGGCTGCTGCGTGAATGGCTGCGATCCCGACAATCGCAGCGGCCTTGTTTCAATAGGCTTTGTCGAACCAGCGCTCATGCCACGCTCTCAACACCGCACGGCGCCGCTTCCACCACCGGCAGCTTGCGCGGAGCCACGCCGTCAAGCGCCTTCGCAATCGCCGCAATGTGCTCCGGCGTGTTCCCGCAGCATCCGCCGGCAAGATTCACCAGGCCCTCGCGCGCAAACTCGCTCAAATACCGCGCCATGTCTTCCGGTCCCAGGTCAAAGCCCGTCGGTGAAAGCGGATTCGGCAACCCCGCATTCGGATAACACGACACAGCGACCTCCGCTTTCGCCGCAAGCTCGCGCAAAAACGGCGCCATCAAATCCGGTCCCAGCGAGCAGTTCAGCCCCACGCTGAACGGCTTCGCGTGCCGCACCGCATTCCAGAAAGCCTCAATGGTCTGCGCGGAGATCATCGTCTCGCCGCCGCGTCCTACAGCCGCGGAAATCAGGATCGGCAATTCCCTGCCGCTCGCCGCAAGCCCGTCTTCGTCGAACACCTCGCGAATCCCAACCAGCGCCGCCTTCGCGTTCAATGAATCGAAGATCGTCTCCACCAGCAGCAGGTCTGCCCCGCCGGCAATCAGAGCGCGCGCCTGCTGCTTATACGCGGTCTTTACCTGGTCAAACGTCACCACGCGAAAGCCCGGATCGTCGGCATCGGGCGAGTTCGACAGCGATACCGTCAAAGGCCCAATCGCTCCCGCCACAAATCGCTCGCGGCCCGTCTCGTTGCTCGCTCGCTCGGCGCACTCTCGGGCATCGCGCGCCGATCTCTCGTTAATCTCCCACGCCAACTCTCCCAAACTTTTGTCGTCCACAATCTTCTGGTAGAACTCCGGATCCTTCCGCCCGCCGCGTTCGCGCGGATCGTCCACAAAGAACTCGCTCTGCGCAATCGTCGTCGCGCCAAAGGTATTCGTCTCCAGAATGTCCGCTCCCGCCTCCAGAAATCGCCGATGAATGTCCGCAACCACATCGGGCCGCGTCAACGTGAATAGATCTCCGTTGTTCAGCAAATCCTTCTTCGCGCCTTTGAAGCGCTCTCCGCGGATGTCCGCCTCTTTCATCCCATACGTGCGCAGCGTCGTGCCCGTCGCGCCGTCGATGATGGCGATGCGATCCTCAAGAATCTCTTTGAGCGGATGTTTCTGTGTTTGGGGCATTGCTTCCAACGATTTACAAGTCTTATCCGAGCATAGCGGACAACCTCACCTATTCGATGCAATTCTGCGCCCAATGTGCCCTGGCAAGCACTGGACGGCAAGCAGCCACATCTGAACGGAACTGCATTCTTGTTGCCGGCAACTTTGTTCGCGGCCCCAATTAAACTGGTGAAGATGATTACCACTCTCTTTGGCAGCTCGGAACCCGAGAAGTCCCCGGAAGAAGAACAAGGAAAAAGCCTGTTCCAAAGGATGAAGCAGGCGGTCTCGCGCACACGCGAGTCCTTCTCCGCGAAGATCGCCGACCTGGCCGCGATGACGCGCACCGTCGACGAGCACGCACTCGAAGAGCTCGAAGCTGCGCTCCTCACCAGCGACATCGGCGTGCCCACAACCACCGCGATCCTCGACGCGCTCCGCGATCACGCGCGTCATCAGGCCATCGAAGGCGGAGCCGAACTGCGAGAGCTTTTGAAGCAGCAACTCATCGCGATCCTCAACGCCCCTCAAGCTCCCGTGGCCTCACCGCAGGCGCCACCGAAAGTCACGTTTCTCGTCGGCGTCAACGGCACCGGAAAGACCACATCCAGCGGCAAGCTCGCCGCGTGGTCCCGCGCGCAAAATCGTTCCGTGCTTCTCTGCGCCGCCGACACCTTTCGCGCCGCGGCCATCGAGCAATTGGAAGTGTGGGCCGCGCGCTCCGGCGTCGAGATGATCAAGACGCGCCAGGGAGGCGACCCCGCCGCCGTTCTCTTCGACGCCATCTCCGCGGCCAAATCGCGCTCCATCGACGATCTCTACGTCGACACCGCGGGCCGTCTCCACACAAAATCGGGCCTCATGGACGAACTCGACAAGATGCGCCGCACCGCCGCGCGCCTTGTTCCCGGCGCGCCGCATGAAGTCTTGCTGGTGATGGACGCGACCACCGGCCAGAACGGATTGCAGCAGGCGCGCCAGTTCACGCAGTCCGCCGGCGTCACCGGCATCCTGCTCACCAAACTAGACGGCACCGCCAAGGGCGGCATCGCCGTCGCCATCGCCCGGGAGCTGAACTTGCCCGTGCGCTACGTTGGCGTCGGCGAAAAAATGGAAGACCTGCTCGAGTTTTCCCCCGCCGAGTTTGTAGATTCGCTGCTGGAGTAAGATGAATTTCTCCAACATGGCTACCGACCTCGACCTCCGCTGGATGCGCCGCGCCCTTGAGCTCGCGCGCCGCGGCATCGGCGTCACCTCGCCCAACCCCGCCGTCGGATGCGTCATTCTCGATCGCGCCGGCCAGGTCCTCGGCGAAGGCTGGCACGAGTACGACCTGCTCGACCACGCGGAGATCGTCGCGCTCCGCGAAGCCACAACGCACGCCGCGGACCGCGTGCAGGGCGGCACAGCCTACGTCTCGCTCGAACCGTGCAGCATCACCGGCCGCACGCCTCCCTGCACCGGCGCCCTCATCAATGCGGGACTCGCGCGCGTCGTCGCTGCCACCATTGATCCCAACCCCGCCGTTGCCGGCAACGGTCTCGCAGCATTGCATGCAGCAGGCATGGAAACCACCGTCGGCGTCTGCGAAGCCGAAGCCCGCCGCCTCAACGAAGGCTTCGCGCGCTGGATCCAGCACCATCGCCCTTTCGTGCTCATGAAAGTTGCCATGACGCTCGACGCGCGTATCGCGCCGCCGGCGGCCCAGCAAACGCCGCACGCGCCCTACTGGATCACCAGCGAAGAAGCTCGCGCCGCCGTTCAGCCTCTGCGCTGGGCCGCCGACGCAACCATGGTCGGCGTCGACACCGTTTTGGCCGACGATCCCTGGATGACCGATCGCAGCGGCCTGCGCCGCCGCCGCCCACTGCTGCGCATCGTGCTCGACTCCGCCCTCCGCATGCCGCTCGAATCGAAACTCGTCGCCACCGCGCAAAATGACCTCGTTGTCTTCACCGTCTCGCACGACGAAGCGCGCATTCGCGAGCTTGAGAACCGCGGTGTGCGCGTTGAAGTCCTGCCAGCCGACGCCGGCCGCGTTCCGCTCGAAAAGGTTCTCCAGAAGCTCGGCGAAGAGGGCGTGCTCACGCTGCTCACCGAAACCGGAACCCGCCTCAACACCGCTTTCCTCGCCGCCGGGCTCGTCGACCGCCTGCATCTCTTCATCGCGCCGCAGATCATGGGCTCCGACGCCGTGCCCGCGTTTCGCGGCATGACGCATTGCGTTCATATGGCCGAAGTCGAGGTCGAGCGCTACGGCAACGACATCGGCCTGTCGTCCCTTCTCAACGACCCATGGCCGAAGGGCAGTGGTCAGTGATCAGGGGTCAGTGATCAGCGATTCGTGGCCGGGTGCTCCATTCTAAAACTCCGCGCGCAGCCAGGAGTTTTAGAGTGGGATCGCACTCCCTTCAACACTCCATCCTGATCTTCTCTTCCAAATCGTCACCTTGACGCCCCTTCAAACCTCCATCGTCGAATCGAAACCCGCCCCCCCGCCGTCGAATAAAATAGATGTGAGGTCACGGACCCCTTCAGAGGTCGCCCCGCCCGCAACCAGGAAAAATGCTCTCCAGAACCGCCATCACGGCAATTGTCTCCGTCGTCGGCCTCGCCGGCGTACTCATGTGGCGCGTGCGCGAGGGCCGCAGCGCAGTGACGCTCCGCAAAATCGTTGCCCCACCCCTCGGCATGGCCACCGGCTTCTGCATGTTCATCTACCCGCCGTGCCGCGTTCCGTTTCTTTGGGGACTCGCCGCCTTCCTCATCGGCGCCATCGTCTTCGCCTATCCGCTGCTCCTCACCAGCGATCTGCATTGGAAAGACGGTCAGATCATGATGAAGCGGTCGAGCGCCTTCTTCGCCGTCATCATCGTGCTCGCTGTCGTGCGCTATCTCGCCCGCGGATACTTCGACCGCTTCCTCTCGCTTGAGCAGACCGGGGCCATCTTCTACCTGCTCGCCTTCGGCATGATCCTGCGCTGGCGCCTCAAGCTCGTGCTGGCGTGGCGGGCGCTGACGGCAGAGCCGGCAATTCCGCGGCGGAGGCTGGATGGAACCCAGACAACCGCGGCGGAAGAAGCAGCAGAATAGCGCCGACTCGAAGGGTGGAAAGTTTACCAGAAAAATAACCGTATTTTTCCAGTAAACTTGCACTGATTTTGGTGCAGCAGATGCGGTTTCTAAACGACTTAACACTTTGAGAATACCCCTAGGGGTATAAAAAAGTGTTTCTATTTATTTTTCGATTTTGGCCGGTTGTTTACTCCTTGTGCAATGGCCCGGAAGCGTGCGGGTCTTGGCGCGCCCATGCTCCGGAGCGAATTGGCAGATTCACTGTATATCACACCCCCCCTCCCCCACCTGGTGGGGCTAAGCCTTTTGTTTTCATGTGGTTATACCTTTAAAATGCGACTATAACCGGTTGAATCGAAAGGGTTTACACGCAACCTTAGCCTTTTAAAGGACTTAGTGAACGTGGGCTGTCATGTCAGCCATCATGAGACCATTGTGCGCCGAAAGGGCATAATTACCGGCAAACTTTGAGAAGCAGGAGCAAGGGAGCAAGTACTAGGGAGCGAAGGTGTTACGGGACGGGGGCGAAATTATTTTGGGAGAAGCCTCTTGACAATGCTTGACAACTTCTGGCGAGCAGCGGGAGAAAGCCGAGTTGGGCGGTTAGCGGCGCGAGCGGAGTTATGAAAATCTGCGGCGTGTGAGAGAATCAGGCGATCCGCGTCCCCGACTCCCCCTTGCCAGAAGAAGAGGTCAACCATGTCCAGCGCAGAGAAGTCTAGATCGCTGACCTTCAGCGTCGAGCAAAAGGGCGACACCGCCCTGGTCCATTGCCGCGGACAACTCATCGCCGGCGTGGGCTCGGAGTTTGCGGCCCACATGCGCCGTCTGATCCCCGACCACAAAAAGATCGTGCTCGACCTCACCGATCTCACGAAAGTCGACAGCATGGGCCTCGGCACCCTGGTGGCGCTTTACACATCGGCCAAAAGGGGCGGCTCATGCCTCGAGCTCATTAACCTCGGCAAACAGGTTCGCGAGCTCCTCGGCATCACCCATCTGCTCTCACTCTTCGGCGACATGTGCGAGCAGGGCGTGACGATGAAGATGTGAAAAGACAGTGGTTAGTGGTCAGTAGTTAGTGGTCAGCACGATTGAGTGCTCAAGCCGAACCGTTAAAAATGACCGCTCAAGCGGAGTTCATGACACTGTAGTAGCGTGAGTGGGCGGCGCCGCCGTTGGCTGCGCGTCAGTCGATGCCGCCGATGCGGCCTGCTCCGAGCCGGGGACGGCCTGGGGTTGCGGCGCCGTGATGGGCGCTGGAGCAAGCGGCAGCGTGAAGTGGAATGACGCGCCTTTGCCCAACTCGCTCTCGGCCCAGATGCGTCCGCCGTGGGCCTGCACAATGTGCTTCACGATGGCGAGGCCGAGGCCGGTGCCGCCGGATTCGCGCGAGCGCGCTTTGTCGACGCGATAGAAGCGCTCGAAGATGCGAGCGAGATGTTCGGACCCGATGCCGGGCCCGAAATCCTGAATGGTGAACTGCACCTCTGATGCAAGAAGCCGCGCGCCGGCGCGAATGCGTTTGCCCGATTGCGCGTACTTCAGGGCGTTCTCCATCAGGTTGCCGAAGACCTGATGAATGGCGTCGGGATCGGCCATCACCACAGCGTCGGGCGCGCCGGCAGTCTGCAGCTGCACGCCGGAGTCGACAACAATGCCGCCAATCGAGTCGATCGCATCCTGCAGCAGCACGTTGGCGCGCACGGGTTGAAGCGCGAGTTTGTAATCCGGGCTTTCCACGCTGGCAAGTGCCAGCAGATCCTCAGTGAGCCGGTTCATGCGGCTGGTGTTTTTGAGAATGACGCCGAGAAACTCGAGTGTCATCTCCGGGCTGGGATGGGGATCTTCGATAAGCGTTTCAACGTAGCCCTGGATCGACGTGAGCGGCGTGCGCAGCTCGTGGCTGACGTTGGCGACGAACTCGCGGCGCGATTTTTGCGCAGCTTCAATGCTGGTGACGTCGTGGAGCACAACGAGTGCGCCGCCAGCCGGCAGCGGAGCGGCGTTGACTTCAAAGACGCGGCCGGGAGCGACGAGACTCGCGCGGCCCACGCAAAGCTCGCGGCGCTCCAGGGCTCCGCGCACGCATGCCAGTAGCTCGGGATCGCGGACAAAGTGAACCAGCGGCCGCCCGGGAGCGATCTGCGATCCAACAATCCCCTGCAGCACGGAGTTCGACCAGCGGACGAGTCCCGCGGAATTAATGGCGACTACGGCTTCCTGCATCGAGTCGAGCATCACGGCGAGCTCGTCGCGCCCGCTTTCGAGCTCGGAGAAATCGCGGCCAAGCCGGACCGCGGTTTCGTTCAGCGCAGCTTCCATTGAGGAGAGCTCGGCGATGCCGCTCAATGGGCCTGAAGTGGTGTCGAGCGAGTTGATGCGTGCCGAGAGATCGCCATCGGCGATGCGTCGCGCGAAATTCAGGACGCGGAGAAAACGCGCGGAGAGACGCCGGGCAAGGAACGCAGCCACGGGAATAGCGACCACGATGCCTGTGATCGCGAGTAGAAGTGCTGCACGGCTCGCAACCGCAAGTGTCGCCTGGTTTGAGTAGGCCAGAAATAGGCGCAACACAATCACGCTCACCAGCGTGAACAACGCGAGGAGCGTGAGAAACAGACCGAGAAGCCGTAAGAAGATTTTGGAGGTCATAAGAGCAGCTATTAGCCGTTAGCGTTTAGCTCTTAGCTTCAAACAGTCCGCGATTCCGTTCTTCGCTTTGCCAGCCATCAGCTCGTCCTTTGCCGAGAAGATCCCGTACAAACTCTCACAGACTAAGAGCTAACGGCCAAAAGCTAACAGCTCGTCTCATTCGCCCTTCGGCAGCTCAAAGCGGTAGCCGGCGCCGCGCACCGTCTTCAGGTAACGCGGATTCTCCGGGTCGATCTCGATTTTCTCACGGATGCGTCGCACATAAACATCCACGGATCGAGGCGTCACAAAGCGAGCATCGCCCCACACCGCGTCCAAAAGGTGGTCGCGGCTGAATACGCGGCCGGGATGCCGGGCCAGGTAGTCGAGGAGCCGGAATTCGGTTGCTGTCGTGGTTGTGAGCTCGCCGCGGACCTTCAGCTGCATCGCACCGGCATCGATGATGATCTCTTCAAAGCTGATGATCGAAGGCGACGTCGGCCGCTCGAAGCGCCGCAGCACCGCTTTGACGCGGGCCACCAGTTCGCGCGTTGAAAAAGGCTTGGTGATGTAGTCGTCGGCGCCGAGGTCGAGACCCAGGACACGGTCGTTTTCGCCGGCGCGCGCGGTGAGAAAAATGATTGGAATGGTCGAAAGGCCGGCGTGATTGCGCAGCCGCCTGCAAACATCCAGGCCATCGCCGCCGGGCACCATGATGTCGAGAAGAAAAAGTGCGGGTGGGCGGCGTTCGGCGTCGGGAATGAGATTGGTTGGGGTGTGAAACAGGCGGGCTTCAAATCCCGCCGCTTCAAGATGATGTTGCACAAGCCTCGCGATATCAGATTCGTCTTCCAGAACAAATACAGATTGGCTCAAAGCCGGCTGTCCTCGTCCCGCGGCGGTATAGGGTGCTCGGGATGGGTTGACCGCGGGAATCATTAACAGGGTAATGCACGGGAGCAAAGAGAATGCAAACGTTTGATGAATTTGGGCCGCTGCGGCAAGCGGGTCTCGGTTAGACATGGAGCCGGGGTTGGATAGAGAATGGAGTCGGAATTCTACAAGGAGGCTTCCATGAAACTGGCGGCTTTTCTTGGGTGTGTACTTCTGGTAGCGCCGCTTGGGATTGCGGCGCAAAACGCCAGCTATGGCGTTGCCGGCATGGAGAACATGACGCCGACCGGCCCCGACGGGCAAACGACCTCGCAGACCATCGCGCTTCCGAATCCCTGTCCGGTTTCCGTCGAGGCATCGCATCTTTCCGATGGAAACGTCGTCAGGACCGGCGCCGGTCAGTTCCAGATCGGTCACGATCCGATCAATCGGCCCCAGTCCCAACGGCTCCCCGTCAATGGCGCCAAAGGTGTGGGGCAGTGGCTGCATCTGAAACTGAAAAGCCCCGACGCGCGAACCATCGACAGCGCGGCGCTGAGTTTGCGTGGTTACACCGCCACAGGCCGTACCGAACAGCTGGGCCCTGCGAAGCCCACCAAGGAAACAACTCTCAAGATGCAGACTCTGACCGTGTACCTGATTCCGGGCGCCGACCATACATCCACGGTCGATGTTTGGGCCTCAGGACTAACGGCAGTCGTATCGGTCGAACTGCTGTCGGTGAAGTATTCTGACGGATCGACATGGACGCCGGCCGAAGGCAACAGCTGCCGCGTAGCGCCCGACCACCTGATGCTCATCACGCAGCGATAGCGGATTTAATCGCCAGTGGACGGCGCCGAGAACTGCCGCACTGCGTTCTGCTGGCCGCCGTCTTCCGTCGGATTGTGACTGTTGCTGCGGCGCTTGCGGACCTCACGCACCGCAACCAGAATGAGCGCGGTAAATGTGACGGCCAGAAGCACGATTGCCGTCACGCCATGTAACTGCTCCAGGGGCGCGTCAACGTCTTCGCCCACGTCCCGAACCAGAAATGCCAGGCCAATAAAGACAAACGCGATGTGTGTGCAGAAGACCTGGAGCGACGCTTTCCCCAGCGTAAGAAATGGCTCGATGGCGAACCAGCGCAGGTAGTTGCGCAGCCAATAAAAGACCACCGAGAACGTGACCAGATTGACGACGCGGAGCGGGCCGATCTGCCATTTATCCAGCTGAATGCCAAGCGCCTGCTCCGTCAAATGCGGTCCCAGCCAGCCGTAGCGTATACCGACAAAAAAGAGGCACGCCGCGCAGCAGCACGCCGCCACCCATCCCGGAATTCGCCCGATCATCGGCTTGTTGAACGCGGAGCGTGCCCCGAGCCACAGCCCTACCGTCCACAGCGCCTGCCATGCGAATAGATTGAACGATCCCGTCTCCTGCAACGGGATTTTGAGATGCGTGACGTGAACAATCCAGTTATGGACCAGATCACGCAGGCCGAACTGCGCAAGCAGCCAGATCGTGCCGCTCAGGGCCACGATTCTCTTCCAGCCGAAGCGAACCGCAGCGGAAAGCAGCAGCGGTGTGAAGAACAGAAAGATCACGTACATGGGCAGGATGTCGAGAAGCGGTGGACAGTAGAGCAGCAATACCGAACCAATGATCGCAACAAAAGGATGCGCGAGATAAAAGTCAAGAAGATTGCTGATGGCGGCCTTGTGAGTATCGATCGCGAATGCCGCGGCTACGGTGAAGGCCAGTGCCAGCATCACCAGGTGATAGCCGTAGATTTTGAGCGAACGTTTCCACAAGCGGACGCGAACCCCAGTCGCGTCTTCATTCATTTCGCGCATGTAAAGCCGGCCAACCAGAAGTGCAGAGATGAATACAAATCCCTCAGCTGACGAGACAAAACCAAGCGGTGAGTTTACAAAATCGCTGAAGCGGGTGGGCAGATGCGTCAGCGTCATCCAGACAAGGAAAAGTCCGCGCAATGCATCGAGCTCGGCGCGGCGTTCGATGCGTGGGGCCATGGGGAAGACGGCCGGACGCGACACGGCGCTGCTTAATTAGACGCTTTGAAGGTTGAGCGGTTGCCACGGCAAAACGCACGCGGTTGCCGGCAATGGGAAGCGCCGGCAATTTCGAGCGGCGCCCTTCAGTTGCTCACGGATGCAGGGTTCAGTCGGCGAACCGAAAGCAATTAACGTTTTTTCTTGGCTTTCGGCGCAGGCTTTTTCGCTGCCGGTTTTGCAGGTTTTGCATGCGCCTTCTTTACTGGCTTGGGAGCAGGTTTTCGAGCAGGCTTTGCTTTCGGTTTCGGATGAGCCGCCTTCGCAGGCACGTGTTTCTTCGCGGGCACTTTTGCGGCAACCGCAGGCTTCGCGGCAGGCTTTGGCGCAGCCTTTGCCGGTGCTGCGGGTTTCTTCGCTGAGGCAGGTTGAGCTTTCGCCGCAGCCGGTTTTGCAGCAGCGGGAACTGCAGCGGGCTTCCCTGCCGGCTTTGCGCCGGGGGCCGGTTTGGCCGGCGCCGCCTGTTTGCCCGCGGCTCCAGGCTTCTGGCCTTTCAGTTTCTTGCCCGGCACAGCTTCAGCGTCGTCGCCTTCCAGCTCCTCGTCTTCGCCCTCTTCCGCTTCGTCGTCGAGTCCGCCCTTCGGCATGGGACCAAGATCCAGATCGTCTTCGCCGCCGAGGTCCACGTCTTCGTCAGACACGGAGTCTTCTGCTTCCTCGTCGTCCAACACCGGCTCTTTGATTCGTGCTCCGGCGCGGCGCGCGCGCGGGCGCTTGATTGTCACTTGCGGCGGCGGCGCGGGAGGAGAATAAGGCTCCAGAAATGCCCGCATCTCTTCCGGGGTGGTCAGCTTGCCGTCAATCAGCTCAAGGAAAATCTTCTGCTTCAGCTCCTCGAAAATCGGCAGCTCCGGAGTGATCCGCATCTCCAGCATCAGCGCGTAGGGGATGCGCTGATGCGCCTCCGGCCAAACTTTCAGGAAGTTGTTGAAGCGCTCCTGCACAGCCTTATCCTTGCTGGTAAAGACAAGCCAGAGAATCGCCTCCGGATCGTAAGACATGAAGAGCTTGAAGCATGCCGATGGTTTCGCGTTTTGCTTCGAAAGAAGCGTCTTGGCGAATCCGGAGGCCAGCGAATCCAACTTGCTCCACTCCTCGACGAACCCGGGCCGCAGCAACGACTTCTTCAGAGCCGACAGATCGCGTGGCTGCAGCTTTGCGGTGAGCAACTGCATCTGTGCCGCGGACATGTCGGGGTGAACGCCCTGCACCTGCAACTGCGCCGCCAGTTCGTGAAGCGCATTCAGCTTGGCCTCATCGGCCTTGGCCGGCGTCCACGCCGGGAAGAGCGCTTTCATCCAGCCCTCGGCTTCAAGGGCGCGCAGAACTTTCAGTCCGTCTTCTTCGTGGCCAATCTGCTCAAGTTCTTCCCTGCAGGCGTGATCGGAGAGATACTCGATGACGCCTTCGCTCTTGGCATTTTCATAGCGGGCTTGCGTGCGGGGATCCATCTCCCATCCCAACCGGGCGCGCAGCCGTGTGGCGCGGATGAGCAGTGCCGGATCTTCAATGAAGCCGTAGTTTGAAACCAGGCGCAGCGCGCGCATTTCGATGTCGGCAGCGCCGTTCAGCGGGTCCATCAAGAGGCCATAAGAGCCCTCATTGAGCGAGATGGCCATGGAATTGACAGTGAAGTCGCGTCTGCGCAGATCCTCATGAATCGAAGCCGGGGTAAAAACAGGCTTGCCCGGCTTGGGATACTCCACTCTGTGGGCGCTGGCAACGTTCACTCGAACCGTACCCGGGAAACAAAGATAAAGACTGCGCGAAGCTTCGTCTTCGCCCCAGACCTTCGCTCCAGCTTTCTCCAATGCTTTCTTAAGCTTGAGCGCGTTTCCTTGAAGCGTGACCTCAAGGTCGCGCACGCCATGGCCGCTGGTCAGGTCCCGAACCGCATCGCCGGTAAGAAAAAGGATGGATCCGGCATCGCGCGCGGCGGCGCGTATCTGCGTCAAAGCGTTGCGCTGGTCCGCAGAGAGCCGGTTTTCCAGCAGGTAGATATAGTCGGGCATTCTCTAACCTGATTCCGCGTTCGGACCTTAGCCCAAGTATCTGATGATGCTGTCGTTAGGCGCGATTCATACAAACTTGCAAACAAAGACATTAACACAAGTAAGGCCGGAAGGCCAGTCAGGTTGGATGCGGACTGCAACTTTTTCGGTGCGGAAAAGTGGGCAGAAATCAACGGGTTGCAGGCGCTCGGGTATCAAGATCGTGCAACATGTCACAACGCGCCACGCCACGCGCCGTGCGACAATCCAGAGCGATGGCCTCGGCACGCAAACCTGTCATTGTGCGGAAGTTCTCCCGGGATTGGTTCGCGGGCTATGCCGGCGCAGATTTCGGCCAGTCCGGGACGGAACTGGAGATCCTCGATCAGGGCGGTAAGGTCGTCCGCATGGCATGGGAGCAAGTGAAATGGGTCTGCTGGGTACGCGACTTCCCTTCCGGCTCGTCGGACCAGGCAAACCCCGAGCGGCTGATCCGCAAGAAGTTCTCCGTGCGCCCGCGCACTCCGGGCCTCTGGCTGCGGCTCGTCCTGACGGATGGAGACGAGTTGGAGGGCCTTGCGGCCAATGACCGCACGCTGGTGGACGGAGCCGGATTGATGCTGACGCCGCCTGATACGCGCTCGAACACTCAGCGAATTTTTGTCCCGCGCCAGGCCGTGCAAATGCTCGAAGTCATGAGCCTGATCGGGGCAGCAGCGCAAAAGCGCGCGGCCAAGACGGAAGCGCAGCCGGAACTGTTTGGCAGGGAAGAAAGTTGAAATCGATGCCACCCTTGACTCGGAACAATTCTCGCGGCTTCGGTGTCGAATGAGAGATAAGGCTGAAACTGAGGCTGGGAGGTTGAGATTCGGACGCATTTCACTCAGTTCACACTTCTGATTGCGCTTGCCGGGGCATCGCTCAGCGGCTCTCCTCTTTGGGCGCATCCGGCGAAAGGTTCACCCGCCCCACCCCTGGATCCGCTGAAGCTGCTGCAGGCTCAGGAGCCACAGCCAACTGGGCGAGCCTCAAGGGTAAAGTCGTCGTCCTTGAGTTCTGGGCCACATGGTGCTCACCGTGCATTGCAAGCCTTCCCCACTTCAATGAACTTGTTGGATCGCTCGATCCGGCAAAATTCCAGTTCATCTCGATCGACGACGAGGATCTGAAGGCTGTTGCGACATTCCTTACTCGAAAGAAAATGTCCGGATGGGTGGGCGTCGACGAAACGGGCAGTGTGTTTCAGAGATATGGAGTCACGTCGCGGCCGACGACCGTCATCGTCGACCCAAGGGGAAGAATCGCTGCAGTCACGGAGATTGATTCTGTGACCGCCTCCGATTTGCGAGCCGTTGCGGCAGGAAAACTCGTAGCCTTCAAGCCGGCCATGGAGATCACGACCTCAAGTGAACCACCGACGCCGGAGACCTCGCAGACGCTTTTCGCCGTTTCGATCAGCAAAGCCGCATCCGATGCCAAGTTTTCGGTCATGAATCATCCGCCTACAGGAACGGACTACCTTGGATGCGACGCCGACAGCCTTTTCGCCACTGCCTTTAACGTTTTTGAGAATCGATATGTGCTCAAAGGCTCTTTGCCCGACGGCCGCTTCGACCTGCATACACATTTCGTCGACCTGCCCCAAGCTGTGACGGATGCGGATGTGCAGCAGGCTGTTCTCGCGGCGTTACATCTGGAGATTCAGGAAAAGACGCTTACAAAACCGGCCTACATTCTTCGCGCGCTCGACACAAATGCGAAGCTTCTCAGTCCGTCGGCCTCGACACGCAAAGTGAAACGAAGCGCGTGGCACGGCTCCGTCATTCTGATGAACGGCACAATGGACGATCTCGCGTATGAACTGGCAACAGCGTTGGAGAACCCCATCATCAATGAGACGGGGATCGCGGGCCACTACGATGCCCGATTCAAACTTCCTGTGGGAGACACCGAGACGCTGAATCTCGCCAACATCAATACTGTGCTCAAATCAACGCTGGGTCTCGAACTCGTTCCCGGCGAGCAGGAAATGTCGATTACGGTGAACGAAGTGAGGAATCAGGCGGTTAAGGTTCCCTGACGGCAAAATGAGGGAAGGAGCGGCAGCACGACCTATTGAGTGCACGTTTCTCATCACTTCCCGTAGAGATCCTGCTCGCTCACAACAGCATCAAGGTCTTCCCCGCGGTTCATTTCGCGCTTCGCCCGGTGCGTCGCACCAAACATCGATCCCCGCGCGGGAACGATGGGAGCGAACGCCATGAAGCCGATTTTTGGCGAGACGTCGTCGTAGATGGCCTCCATGCCGCCCTGCAGCGTGTAGGTTTCGTGCCAAAAGCCTGTCCCGCCAGAATCACGCAGGAATTTCTTCCACCATTGCCGATGTGGGTCAGACCGCGTCCACTTCAGAAGCGAATCCATATCGCGCCAATACTGGCGCATGCCGGCGTGCATGGGAAAGAACGAGAAGACAAAGTTCTCATGACACAGCAGACCGTCAGGGCGATCGACGACAGACTTCGAAATCTGCGGCCCGAATCCGATCAGCGTCTTTAGCCCGGTGAGTCGGTTCACGCGCATGCCGAGATACACGACCACGAGATCGGGATAGCCGCTGAGATCGACCGTTCGGCGATTGACGGGAGTGTGCACAGAACCTCCTGGGACGGGGAAGTGTCCTCCAACGCGGTCAGAATAGCACTGGTTGCGATGTGATTTCGATGGCGGAACACATCACGCCTGTTGCAGGTACTGAATCGATCTTGGTTCCATCAGGCCGCGGTAATAATTCGCCGTCAGTCCCAAAACTCGATCTTCGGAATAATGTTCGCTGACCCACGCCCGCGCAGCGCGGCCCATATAGAAACGGCGCTCAGGATCGCGGAAAAGTTTTAGAACCGAATCCACGATCGCTTCGGGATAACCGGGCGGAATCAGAAGGCCCGTGACCTCGCGGACGACGGCATCGCGAGCGCCTGTCGATAAGGTCGTGACGACAGGAATGCCGCTGGCCGACGCTTCCAGAATCGCATTAGGAAAGCCTTCGCGCCAGGTGGGAAGAACCATCACATCCATGCCGCGGTAATAAGGCGCGCAGTCGGAGACGAAGCCGGAACAATGAATGCGGGAATGCGTGAGGATGCGTTGGCGCAAACCGGCCTCGAGCGCGTCTTCAGCCTGGTCGAACCATCCCACAAGCAGCAGATGCGCGGCCGGCTCGGCCTCCAGAATGCGATCGAAGGCTTCGGCGAGTTCCGGCAATCCCTTGTCCCGCGTGAGCCGGCCCACGAATCCCAGAACAAGCGCGTCGCGAGGAATAGAAAACTGGTCGCGTACGGCACTGGGACCAGGCGAAAAGCGATCGACATCAACCCCGTTACTGCTTCCCTCACCCAGAACCAGCAATCTTGAAGCGGGCGCAAGGCGAAGCGCGAGCGCCTCGGTGCGCAGGCTCTTGCTGTTACAAAGCACGCGATGCGCGCAAAGGCATGCCATGCGTTCCGCAGTCAGAAGGATCCAGCGTTTGAACCCGTGCGATCGTTCGAGCTTGAGGCCGCGCAGCATGTAAATGCGCCTGGGCACTCCGCGCAGCCACGCGGCAAGCATTCCGAGCAACCCGGCTTTGGGAGTGCTGAACTCAACCAGATCTGGTTTATAGCGGCCAAGAATCTGCCAGAGGCGAAACAGCGCCGCGAGATCGGCCAAAGGAGCGATGGAGCGGTGCATCGGCAGAACAATCGATTCGACGCCCGCACGTGCCGCCGTGCCCTCCACAAGGTCGCCAGGGCCCGAGACCAGGACAACACGAAACCCTGCACGGCGCAGAACGCGAAGGCGCGCACCGAGAATCAGGCACAGCTCCTGCGTGGTGACACCAAGAAGGACGGTCGGCTGCTCGCGGAAACTGCGAACGAACGGAAAGGGACCAGCCACTGAATCTGCCATTGGGCACCTGCACAACGCAGATATCGCTCCAGGTAAAGTCAGCGACCAGATTCTGGTGGGGTGGTTCCGGAAGCAATGGATCAGTGCGAATGATCAAGGTTAAAAGAATCCAATACGCGGTCAGTGATTGTGAACACACATCAGCTGGCCGGCTTTGGTTCAGAATGGTTTCCCTCGCAGAAAACGCAAGCCGGGAAAGCCATGGCGCAAAAAACCAGAATTCTGCTCTTGCTTTCGCATTTGGGCGGAGGAGGAGCGGAGCACGTGATTGCTCTCGTGGCGCGCGGTTTGTCGCGCGAGAAGTACGAAGTTCACCTCGGCCTGGTCGGGCAGAGGGACTCGAGCGGTGAATCGTTTCCCGAGTGGGTTCGCGTTCATCCGCTGGGCGCCGGGCGAGCGCGCGCTGGGGCTTGGCCGCTTTTGCGGCTCATCTGGCGGCTTCGGCCTGAAGTTGTGCTGACCGGAGCGGCTGAGGTGAGCCTGCTCGTGCTCATGCTGCGCCCGATGTTTCCGGCGCGGACCTCGGTCCTGGTGCGACAGAACGCGACCGCGACTGCGGTGATGGGATTCGGACGGATGCCGCGGTTCACTCGCCTGATCTACCGCGTGCTCTATCGCAACTCCGATCATCTGATTTGCCAGTCGCGAGACATGGCGAAAGATTTGGCACTGGCCACGGGAATCACTGACGAGCACATCGTGGTTCTGCCCAATCCTGTTGACGTGGCGGGAATTCGCTCAGCACTTAAGGAAGCAGCGGATGAGCGCGGCGCCTGGCCGCAGCTGCTGGCGGTGGGGCGTCTTTCCCGCGAGAAAGGCTTCGATCTTCTGCTGGAAGCGCTCGCAATGGTCCGCCAGAGATTTCCTGAGGTGAGGCTCACCTTGGTAGGCGCAGGCCGCGAGGAGCAGGCTCTGCGTTCGCTTTGCAGCGAATTGCAGTTGCAGAGCGCCGTTTTTTTCGCCGGCCGCGTCGATCCTCCCTATGGTTTGTTTCCTCGAACGACGCTCTTTGTACTCCCGTCGCGCCACGAAGGCATGCCGAATGCTCTGCTGGAGGCTGCAGCCGCCGGCCTGCCCATTGTCGCGACTCCAGCCTCGGGAGGAGTGATCGATCTGTTGCGCGGCCGGCAAGGCGCGTGGGTTGCACCTGAGGTTTCATCAGCGGCACTGGCTGCCACCATCGTTTCAGCGCTGGAAACGGTCAGTCCCGGCGAGCGGTTCTTTCAGCCGATCTTTGGACCAGATGCCGGGACAATCGCGGCCGTGCCTGTGGAAAAAGTGGAGTGAACGCGCTTTATAGGTCGCGCTTACTCAAGCACAAACGCAACAAATTCGCGGACTTTTCCTGTGGAAATTTATGACTTGACATTATTTTCGATTGGATGTTTCCTGTGGGTACAGATTTCTTACATCTTTTCCACACCCACGCTGGGAAGTCATTCCAGGGTCACCTCGCGTTGTCCAGGGAGCTGTACTCAGACGAAGAAGAATCGGGCGTGCCGGGCCACCGTATATTTGGGCCTTTAAATCCATAGAGCATCGCCGAGTTTGTCGAGTAACAGTCCCGCCAAAGCAACAGCAAAAACACTGTCTCGATTTGAGTACCCGAAAAGACCGCTTTCAATGCGGCTGAGTCGAGTTGCGCCCATTCGAGGCAGATCGATCACAAGATCCACGCCCTCGGCGCCCGCGCGTCCGGGAAGCTGCAGTTGTGTCACTGGAGAAGCACTGTGTTTCGTCCTTGGTTTGGTTATGCTCTTACGGGCCTTCTGTGTGCCTTGACCCTCCCTCTCATTGCCATTTCTATGCTCATCGCAGGCGCCTGCTCCGCCACGGTCGCTCTCGGCACTCCGCTCCGCGGCAGAGAGCGCGCCCGCGATTCCGCGCCTGAAGAAAAATGGCAGGAGAACCAATTTGCTTTCGAGCGCGCCATCGAATCCTATGAGGAACTCATCGACGCGCATGCGTGGAGGCGAACGTGAGCCACGCGGCGATTGCTATCCCCGGCCTGAATCGAATCGGTGGGGCCGAACGGCAAGCCATGCTGCTGGCCAAAGGCCTGCGGCGCCGCGGTTGGCGTGTAAGCGTAGTAGCGCTTTACGGCGATGGCGGCGAGGCAGCCACTGAGCTGCGCGATTGCGGCGTAGCCTTCACAAGCCTGGAGACGCGCAAAGGCCTCGCCGACCCCCGGGGATGGATTCGCTTCCATCGCTGGCTGCAGCGGGAACGCCCGGATGTGCTGCATGCTCATCTGCCCCACGCTGCATGGTTGTGCCGATGGTCGCGCCTGGCTGCACCGGTTCCGGTGGTCGTCGATACCCTGCATAGCTCGAACACCGGCACGAACGGACGGCGCGCCGGCTATGCATTAAGCCGCTGGATGCCCGACCATGTCACGGCAGTGAGCCGCGCGACGGCGGTCGCTCATCTGGCCAAAGGGATGGTGCAGAGAAATCACCTGTCGATTCTCGGCAACGGAATTGAAGTCGAGGCTTGGGCCCCGAATCCGCAGGCGCGAGTCGCGGCCCGGCGTGAGCTTGGGCTGACCGATGAGTTTCTTTGGATGGCCGTGGGCCGGCTGGAGCCTGTGAAGGACTATCCGGCTCTTTTGCGGGCCATGGCGCGCCTGCCGCAGAATGCACATCTTGTGATTCTGGGCACGGGACCGCTTGCAGAGGAACTACGGGATTTGGCGCGTCGACTCGGATTGGCTCGGCGAGTGCGTTTTTTGGGCTTTCAGCCGAACGTCGAACACTGGATGCAGGCTGCGGATGGATTCGTGTTGTCGTCGCGGTGGGAAGGGCTCCCGATGGTGCTGCTTGAAGCGGGCGCATGCGGAGTACCTGCGGTGGCGACAGATGTGCCCGGGACAAACGAGGTGATCGCGGATGGCGTCAACGGTTGGCTGGCGCAAGCGGGCGATCCCGACAGCCTGCGCGGCATAATGACCCGGCTGATGGAGATGCCGCTCGAGAAGCGCTTCGCAATGGGTGAATGCGCACGAAGGCGCGTGATGGAGGAATTCTGCCTGGAAGCCGTGCTGAACCGCTGGGAGCGGCTCTACGAAACGTTGCTCAGTCAGAAGGGCATGAATTGGCGCGCGCGCCTAACGGCTCGTGAAGCTTTGAGCCGGCGCAGCGCCGCTTCGGCATAAAGAAATTCTGTGAGGGTCAAGGTGGTGGGTTGAATGCGAAACAGGATCTGATCGATGGAGGTGAACTGATCGGCATGGTGTGATAGAAACGCGCGCAGCGACGAAATATCCGCATCGGTTGCTGTGCTGGGGTGGATGCAGATGGTCCATACCCCCTTTGTCTTCTCGACGGGGCCCCAAAGCTGCTGCGGAATCCAGGTAGCTCCGGCCCGCCGGAATGGCAGACGGGCGAAGCCGTCGGAGACGAGCGCGATGCCTTCGGCATTGAGGGCATCGAGGGTGCTCTGGTCGAAACCATGGCGCGGCGCGACCCAGATCCTGGGGTTCAGTCCGTGCGTGCGCAAAATACGCAGCCCATTCCTGATCCACAAGCGCTGGGTTTCGGCGAGAACGCCGGCAAACTCTGAAGTGCGAGCGAGGCCGAGGTAGCTGCGGCCATGGCTCGCGCAAAGATGCCGATAACCATGGAGGCCGATAACTGCCCCCAAAACTTCGAGCCCGTGCATGTGCTGCCAGAAAAGAGGATCAGGAGATGCATCCTCAAGTTGCGGATCATGGTTATCCGGGACGACGGCGAGGATGGGTTGAAGGTTGAAATCTCGAATCAGAGACTCCACGCGCTGCCAGCGATCCATCGGTGTGGTGGGGCAAAGATCGTCGCAGCGAAGCAAATACTCGGCGGGAGATGGAATCATGCCGCAGCCTCCGCAGCAACTGCTTCTGTGAGCAGTTTCCGGCTCCAGTACCAGAGATAAAAAAATGTGCTCACGCTCCAAAGCGAGGTTGCCAGCGCAATGCCGGTCACGCCGAACCAGCGCATCAGGATGATATTCAGCACGATGTCGAGGCCGAGATTGAGAATGCCGCAGTAAAGAATCAGGTCAGTGCGTCGCATGGCGACGACAAAGCGGTAATAGACGCGGCTGACGACGAAAAACGGAATCTGAATGGCGTACATGGCCAGAACGGATGCGACGACGGCGGTATCGTGCGCCGAAAACCGGCCATGCTGAAGCGCAACGCGGACGATCGGGCGCGCGGCCGCAATCAGAAACGCCGCGATCGGGATGGAGATAAGCGCCGTGAGACGCACCCAGGTCCGAAGCGTGCGGCGGCAGGCTGCCCAGTCACGGTGCGCAATCATCTGCGAGAGGTAAGGAACGATGGCTGTAGAAATTGCGCCCGCCAGCAGAGTGAGCACCACACTGACGAAGCGGTTGGCATAGGCAAGAGCAGAGACGCTGCCCGCGATCAGCATCGCGGCCATGGACTGATCGACGATCAACCCGCCTGAAGATACGACGCTCGAGAGCAACACCGGGCCGTATTGCCCGGCGACCTCGCGCGCAGGCTCGTCCATGCGCTGCCAGCGCAGGCGGAAGCGATAGCCGCGCCGCTGCATCATCCCCGCGACAATTACGGCGTGCAGAAGCGATCCGATTAGCGTGGCCCAGACCATCGCCCAGATGTCGAACCGTGCGCCAAAGAAGATCACACCAAAAATGATCGCGACGGAAATAACAAGAGGCGCAAGCGCAGGGACCGCGAAACGCTCGTCCGTGTTGAGGACTGCCGTGCAGTTGGTGGCGATTCCGGTGATGAGAACCACGGGCAGAAGCCCGTAGAACAGATGCACGGCCAACGTGAGCTTTGCAGGCGGAAAGTGCGAAGCGATCAGTGGGAAGAATGCGCGCGCCGCAAAGGCCATCACAAGGCTGGCAGCGGCAAGCAGCAGGCACATCCAGAGCATGGCGCTTGATAGAAGCTGTTGCGCGCGTTCGCGGCCCTCCTGTTCCCTCACCCGGACCAATGTCGGCACGAGCGCCTGGTTCATCGATTCTGCAATGAGATTGACGAGCAGGTTGGGAATGAGCGCAGCGGCGAGAAACGCGTCCATGCCGTCGGACCGACCGTAGACCGAGGCAACTGCGACTTCCTTGAACGTGGAAAGGATTTTGACGAAAATGCCGGCTGCGCCAACGGAGACGGCCGCGCGGAAAATGGTTCGATTTACGCTGGTGGTCCGGGAGGGCGCGGCAACGGAGGCGGTCGACATGGTTGCTTCGCTGTCCTCTAGGCTTCGTGCTGTGGGGTAAGCTGCGCCGCGCTGGCGCCCGATCGAAGCTGCGGCCGCGCCGAGAAGCACGCGGCCAGCCTGCCCGGATCGTCGGCTGCCAGGCGGCCGACGACGGCAATCAACGCCAGCAACAGCCATGTCGTACGGTTCTCTTCCACCGTGGCTACGAATGAAGTGAGAATCCAGACCAGCAACGATGTCACGAGCGCAAGGCGTAGAGCGCCGCGCGTTTTGAGCGCGCAGCGAAGCGCGAGCACAATCAGCGCTAAGGCAAGAAAAAGTGCGCAAAGACCTCCGCCGACCGCAATGGAGAGCGCTGTGTTGTGCGCAGTGTCGACGGGGGCCAGATGCGTCGCGGCCACGAATGAGCCCGCCCCGGTTCCCACGATCGGGGCGTGCGTGAAAGCGCGCCAGCCGACAGACCAGATGTTGATGCGCTGATTCAAATCGAGCGTTTGGATCTGCTCGGGAATGGTGGCAAGGCGGGCCAGCGTACCACTCGGAACGATAAGCCAAAGCGCCGCGAGAGCGGGCGGCAGCGTGAACAGTGCGGTAATCACGCGGCGCGCATGGCCCTGAACCAGCAGAACCACGGAGCCAGCCATGCCGATAATGGCAGCCAGAAAACCTTCTCGCGAAGCTGTGAGCAGCACGGCGACGAGTCCGAGGGGAAAGAAACCAATTGCCAGAAGGCGCGCCGGCCAGCGGCGTTCGCAGTTGACCAGAAGCGCCGCCAGCGGAAAACCGAAATCGAGAAAGCGCGCCACTTCGTTCGGGTCCTGACCATATGCGGCAAAACGCACCTGCCCTGCGGCGATGGCCTCAGGCGAACTGAAAGCGGCGAGAGTAAGAATTGCAAGCACCCAACTGCCGGCGATGGTAGCGCGCAGAAGCGAGCGCAGGTCGTCGGGAGTGACGATGAGCTCCCACATCAGCCAGACAATCATCATCTCCTGGAAAAATCCGCGCATTTTTTCAAGCGTCGTGACGGGATCGATGGACCAGAAATAGGAGCAGCAGAACCAGAGAAAGAGCGCCAGCGTCAACCACCAAAAAGCTCCAGGTGTGCGCAGGCGGCCGGCCTGGAGCACGGCCAGAACCGCGGCCAGAAGCGCGAGCAGCCCCGCGATGCGAGCGGCATTGCCGAGCACTCCGCCCAGATCGAGGGAGTACTCCCATGGAATCGTGAAGGCGAACACGAGAAGCAGGAGCTGCGCGATTGCTCTCATCTACGCCTCATCAGTAGCGTTGCGAATAAACCAAAGCCGAATAAATCGTGACGCCAATGGCCGATTGAATCGCGGACTCGAGCGTGCGATTGACGAGGTTGCGCGCCACGGAATCGGGCACGTAGAGAATGTCGCGATCCTGCACAGGCTGATCGGGGTCCTGGCCGCGCAGCATCCGGCGCAGGTTGAGCGCGATCATGGCCCGGCCGCCCTTCTGTTCGCGAATCAGCAGCGCTTTGCCCGTAGCGGCGTTTTGCGATGGCCCCCAGGCAAGAGAAAGCGCTTGCACCACGGTGAGCCCTTGCACCGGATCGACGGGAAACCCTCCGGGGCGGATCACATCGCCCACGACGTAGACCAGGCCGGCGCGGCTGACTTGAACGATATCGCCGGGGCTGAGCTCCGGATTGTGATCGGAAGATGTGTCTGTGCCACTGGGATCGAGAACAACCGGGTGCGGGGTTTTGGGATCGCCCTGATGGAAAATGTTCACGAGTCGGCCCGCGTTCGGCGAAAGCCCAGAGGCGGCTGAAATCAGATCGAGCAGGCGATGGTGGACCGTAAATGGATACACGCCGGGGCGCGCGACCTCGCCAAGGACACTCATGTCCTGGCCGGCGTAGGAAGTGACGAGCACTGAAACCAACGGATGCAGCAACATTCCCTTGGCCACGAGAGCTGATTCGATTGCGCGCGCAGCCGACTGCTCATCGAGACCGGCGAGCTTCACTTCGCCAATCAGCGGTAAAGTGACGATCCCTGCGTTCGAAACGCGCACCATCGAATGAAACTCCGGCGTATGGTACTCGGCGATGTCGAGCGAGTCGCCGGGCCCAATGGGCGCGGGCATCGGAGCGGAAGATGGCGAATTCCCGGCAGTTGGCGCGCCGCCCGCAGTCTGCACGCCGGCCGCATCATTCCAAACGGCGGGCGCGTCTTTCGGATTCGGAACGCTTCTGGTCTCCTGCGACTGCGGAAAACTGGCGACGCCCGAAGGCAACCCCGATGTGTTGGGTGTGGGAGCTTGCGCGCGAGCCGATGCACCTGCGCCGAACAGCAGCAGCAGAACGACCAGTGCCGGACTTGCAGCGGACCCGAGCGACTCGCGCAGCAGCGCCGCGCCCACCGCGATCCAGAGGCCCACGAAAAAGGTGATTGCGCCGTAGAGCGGAAGATTTGGCGCCACAGGCTTCACCGGCTGGCGCGCGTAGTCTACAACCGAGATATTCGAGGTGCGCACTCCGGCCGCCAGGCCCGCTTCCTCGGCCTTGGCTTCAACGCGCAGATAAAGCTCGTGGCTTGCGTTGGCTTCCTGGCGCATAACAGCGTACTCGGTGGCAGCCTGGTTCAGCTTCATGCCTTCATCCGTTGCCTGCGCAAGGCTATTGCGCACCAGCTGCTCGCGATCGAGAGCAGTTTGCCAGTTGGACCGGAAGCGCTCGACAAGCTTTGCGTCCTCGGCCTGCTTCTGCCGGTCAAGATCCTGCAACTGCCGGCCGATTTCAACAACGCGCGGAAATCCCGGGCCATGCTCGGCGCTGAGCTGCGCTTGCTCCTGCTCAAGATCGCTGCGGCGCGCGTGTATCTGCTGAAGAAGCGCGGTTGCGAAGTTGGCATTGTCCGCCTGCAGGCGTGGATCGGAGGCCATGACGGCTTCGGGATCTCCATGCGAGGCCGCGCGATACTCTGCTTCCGCCAGAATGCGGTCCGAGGTGGCGGCGACGAGCTGGCTGCTCAGATCGTCGATCTCGATCAACGCGGCGCTATGCTCGGTTTCGCCCGGCTGGCCGTTGGCCAAAACGTCGGGCGTGCTCACGATGCCATGTTGCTGTTCAAACCCCGCCAGCCTCTGTTGGTCTTGGTCCACGCGCATCTTCAATTCGGAAAGCTGCGCGCTGAGCCATCCTGATGCCTGGGCTGTGGCATCAATCTGCGACTCGGTTTCCTGCTGGTCGTAAGCGGCAATGAGCGCGTTCACGACCGCGGCGGAGAGCGCTGCATCGTGCGAACGGAAACGGATTTCCACCAGCATGGTGCGTGGCACGGATTCAACCTGCAGGCGGCGCGAGAAGCGCTCGAGAAGCCACGCCTGAGCTTCAGGGGAGGGTTTCGCGGCGTCGAAGCCGGGAAAGCGGCCGGAGAAGTTCGAACAAAAGCCGGGAGCCTGGTAGAGCTTGAGGCCGGTGATCACACGCCATGCAAGACGTTCGCTGCGCAAGACATTGGCAAGCGTCTCCAATGCGAGGGGCGTGGAAAGAATTGAGGTGGGCACCTGGGTTTCCGCGCCGTCAAGACTGAGAGAGGAGACAGGCGCAGCGCGAAGTTCGACGCGGCCTGCAGCTTCGTATTGATTGGGAGCGATAAGGCAATAGAGGACGCAGGCAACCAGTAACGCGCCTTCGATCATGAAGACCATGCGGCGTCGGCGCCAAATAGTGCGCCAAAGCTCAACAAGCGAAGTGGAAGATTTCAGAGTGGCGCCCGTTGAGGCGCGCCTCGCGGAAACCGGCAAAGTGACTGAACCCGGGAAGGCTTCGTGGATCGACAGAGGATTCGGCAACGGAAGGAAACCTCAAGCGCCGCAGGTCATGCGCGAAGTTGCAGCTTCCTGTTATTGCCTTCGAAATTCGGGCAAAGACACGAGCGCCCGCCGCGCACCGCAGCGAAAACTCGTCATGAGCCTCTTTCTCGCCCGTCGAGTCGGGGGCGGAAGGGATGGCCCTGGCGTTCAAAACGCGCAGCAATTCCGGGGAAAATCCCTGACAGTTTCGTTCAACCAACATTGTTCGTCAATGGTCTGCGTAACAGGCGTGATTGCGATCACACGTTGAATCACGCGTGCATGCGGGCTGAGCAGAAAAAACGGGACCGCATTTGAGCGGGAATTCGCCAGAAAGCTTGCCGCGAGCGCAGCCGATCGAGGCTAGTTCGGCAATGTCCGGTACCAGTCGACGGTGCGGCGAAGACCTTCGCGAAAATCGACGAGCGGAGTATAGCCGAGCAGTTCCCTCGCCCGGCTGATGTCGGCCAACGAATGCTTGATGTCGCCTGAACGCGGCTCGGCGTAGGAAGGCTTGCCCGAATAGCCTGTGAGATTGCAGAGAATTTCGAACACCTGGTTGAGCGTGATGGCCGAGCCGGTAGCCAGGTTCATCATTTTGCCGGAGACTTTTTCGGCCGGCGCGGAGGCTGCGAGCAGGTTGGCGGCAACTACATTCTCAATGAACGTGAAGTCGCGGCTCTGCTCGCCATCGCCATAAATCGTTGGCTGTTCTCCGGCGAGCATCTTGCGGCAAAAGATGGCAAGGACTCCGGAGTAGTGCGACGTTGGGTCCTGAAAAGGCCCGAAGACGTTGAAATAGCGCAAAGTGACCGTTTCGAGCCCGTAGACACGGCTGAACGAGCCTAGATAGTGCTCACACGCAAGTTTGGCCACAGCGTAGGGGCTGATGGGGTTCGGCAACATGTCTTCGCGCTTGGGAAGCGTGGGTGTGTCGCCGTAAACGGACGAGGAACCGGCATACACAACGCGGCGCACCCCTGCGGCGCGCGCGGCCACGAGCACATTCACCGTGGCATCCACGCAATTGCGGTTGGTTGCCAGGGGATCGGCGACCGATCGCGGCACGCTGGCCAATGCCGCCTCGTGAAAGACAATCTCCACCCCATCGCAGGCCTTGGCGCAGACGGCCGGATCGGCCAGGTCGCCTTCGACGAACTCCATGGCCTCAAGCCCCGTGAGATTGGCGCGCTTGCCGGTGATGAAGCTATCCACGCCGCGAACCGATTCACCGCGCTTAACCAGCGCTGCGGCGATCGATCGGCCGATAAATCCCGCGGCTCCCGTCACCAGATAACGAGTCAATAGCTTGCTCCGAAGAATGACATTGCACAGCGATCTGCGGGCTGCACTCGATAGGATACTATCGTAGACCGTAAGCCCATCTTTTAATGACCGCCTTCATGCAGGTTCTTGCCGAGCCGGAAAATTTCTCGACCCTGGAGAAAGCTCTCTTCTGCGTGCTTCTGGCGGCCTCCGTGACGATTTTTGCGCGGCGCCTCCAATCGATTCTGCGGCGAATTTTCGAGTCTAAAAAAGACGCTGATTTTCATTTCGCGCCGGTGGGCAGGCGGGTACGCGACTTTCTGTGGGAGGTTCTTCTCCAGGCGAAAGTCATTCGCGAGCGGCCTCTGGCGGGATTTGCGCACGCGCTCGTGTTCTGGGCATTTTGCGCATTCGTGCTGGTCACGGTGAATCACTGCGCAGCGGTGTTCGGCCTGGCGTTTCTCGATCCCGCCGGGCGAGTCGGGCGGTTCTATTTTGGTTTTGCGGCACTGTTCGCGGCTGCGTGCGCGGTGGGGATCTTCGGGCTTTTTGTGCGGCGTTTCATTGCGCGGCCCAAGTGGCTGGGCGAGCTTTCGTGGGGCTCCGGACTGGTTGCGTTGCTGATTTTCTTGCTGATGGCCACGTATTTGGCGGCGTTTTTTGTGCCGGCAACAAGCAGCGCGGCGCGCGCACTTTGGTGGGCGCACACCGTCACGCTTCTGGCCTTTCTGCCCGTCATTCCGCACACCAAGCATCTTCACCTGTTGCTGAGCCCGTTCACGGTGTTTTTGTCGCGCGGCGGCTTCGCGCACATTCCTCCGCTCGCGGGCGACGAAGATTTTGGGCTGGTGGCGGGAAAGGATCTGACGCAACTCGTCAGCCTGCAGGCCTACTCGTGCGTGGAGTGCGGTCGCTGCATGGAACATTGCCCGGCGAACAACACAGGCAAGCTGCTGAACCCGAAAGAAATTGTCCTTGGACTGCGCGGTTATCTGAATGAATTCGGGCCCCGGTCGGAGGAGCCGCTGCTGGGCAAATGGAACTCGCAGGAGGCTGCGTTCCAGTGCACAACGTGCGGCGCGTGCGAGTTCCAGTGTCCGGTGGGCATCGAACATGTGCCCATGATTGTGGGATTGCGGCGCGGTGCGGTAAATACGGGCGCTTGGGAGGACAGCTACGGCTCAAAACTCTTTCTGGCGTTGGAGCGCGGCAGCAACGCGCTGGGGATGGCGTCGACCGAGCGCGATAAATTCATTGAGAAAAATGCACTGCCTCTATTTGACGGAACGCAGGAATACTGTTTGTGGCTTGGGTGCATGGGCGCATACGATCCGCGGGGCCGCGATATTTTGCTGGCTTTGGTGAAGATTCTGCGGTACCTCAACATCAGCTTCGGCGTGCTACGCAAGGAGAAATGCACCGGCGATCCGGTGCGGCGGCTGGGCAACGATCTTTTGTTCCAGCAACTCGCTGAATCGAACCTCGAAACACTGGCCCAGTCCAAAACAAAAAAAATCATTTCCATTTGCCCGCACTGCGTGCGCACGATCCAGGAGGACTGGAAGGAGTACGGCACGCCGCCAGAGGTGGAGCATCACAGCGAGTTTCTGGCGCGTTACGTTCACCAACTGCCCTCCGTCCAAAACCAGGAAAAGATTGTGTTCCACGATCCGTGCTATTTGGGACGATATCGCGACGTGTACGACGAACCGCGGCAAATCGTCGCCTTGGCCGGGAAACTTGTTGAGGCCCCGCGCTCGCGCGAACGCAGCTTTTGCTGCGGGGCAGGCGGAGGCTTGGCGTTTCTGGGCGAGGAAAAAGGCGAGCGAGTAAGCCACGCGCGCGCAGCGGAACTCGCATCGACGGGCGCGAGCGTGGTCGGCACAGCATGCCCCTTCTGCAATACGATGTTTCGGGATGCGTTTGCGGAAAAAGGCGAAGGCGTGCCGGAGTTGATGGACATTGCGCAGCTGGCGGCTCAGAATTTGCCCGAGTGATCTTGAGCGTACGGTGGAGAAACGTAGCATGAAAATCGTTGTTGCCATCAAGCAAGTTCCTGAGCGCGACGCGCCGCTTCGTATCGCCGCAGACGGCAAGTGGATTGACGAATCGGACCTTCAGTGGGCGATGAACGAGCCCGACGATTACGCTCTCGAAGAGGCGCTGCGGCTGAAAGAACAGGTTGGCGGCGAAGTCATTGTGGTCAGCGCCGGGCCGGTGCGTGTGGGCTCGGCAATTCGCGAGGCGCTTGCGAAGGGCGCAGACCGCGGGATCCATGTCGTCACTGACGATTTGGGCGGCTTAGCTTTACCGAATATTGACGCGCTCGGCGTCGCTCGCTTGCTTGCCGCGGCCATCAAGCCTGAGAATCCCGACCTTGTGCTGACCGGGTTGCAGTCGGAAGACGTGGGGCTGGGGCAGACCGGCGTGATCGTTGCCGAATTGCTCGGACTTCCCCACGCGACGATGATTCTGCACATTGAGAAAACAGAGCAGGGTCTGAAAGTAAAGCGCGAGCTTGAAGAGGGGTGGTTCCAATCGATCGAGCTGCCTACTCCGGCGGTGCTGACAATTCAATCGGGCGGCAACAAGCTGCGCTACGCAACGCTGATGGGGATCAAACGCGCTAAAACGAAAGAGCTACGAACCGTCAATGTCGCGGAGCTTGGCATAGATCCCGCGCCTGTCGTCGTGCTCGAGCAGATTTCCATGCCGAAAAAGCAGAAGACGACACAGATTTTGCCGGGCGATGCGAAAGAAGCCGCGTCGGCGCTGGTAGAGAAGCTCAAAACGGAGGCGCGCGTCCTATGAGTGTTTTCCTGGTCTTGGAGGAGAGCCGTGGGCACATCAGCAGAGCCAGCTGGGAAGCGCTTGCTGCCGCCCTGCGCCTTGGGCCGGCGGAATACATCACTGCCGTAGTCATCGGCGCGGAAACCGCGGCGCTGGCTGCGGAAGCTGCGACAAAATCCGTCGGCAAAGTGATCCGCGTGGAGCATCCGCTGCTCGCACAGTACTCGGCGGACGGTTTTTGCGCCGTTCTGCATCAACTCATCCAAGACCAGAGGCCCACGCAAGTGGTCTTTCCGCACACATACCAGGTGCGCGATTACGCGCCTGCGCTTGCGTGCCGCTTCGGCCAGGTATTGATTGGCGACGTGGTGGCGATTGAAGAAGGCCCGACGTTTGTTCGCCAGCTGATGCAAGGGCGATTGAACGGGAGTTACCGGCATCAAGGCAACGGGCCATGCTTTCTCTCCGTGCAGGCGGGCGCGTTTCGTGCCGGAGAGACTCCGATAGGCCGCGAGCCCGCGCCGATCGAAATCTTCATTCCGGTAATCGAGACGGCGCAGATTCGCACTCGGCCCGGCGAGCCCTTTCGCGGTTCTGAGCAGACAGTCGATCTGGGTTCCGCACAGAGAATCGTCGGCGTCGGGCGCGGCATCAAGGAAGCTGAGAATTTGCGCATCGTCAACGATCTGGCTGCGGCGCTCGGCGCGGAGCTGGCCGCCTCGCGGCCGATTTGCGATAACGGCTGGCTGCCTCTTGAGCGGCAGATCGGAAGTTCGGGCCAGACCGTCGCGCCAAAACTCTACCTCGCTGTCGGAATCTCCGGCGCCATTCAGCATCTGGTCGGCATGAAAGGCTCGCAGTGCATCGTGGCCATCAACAGGGATCCCGACGCGCCCATCTTCGAAGTGGCGGACTACGGAATCGTCGGCGATCTGTTTGAAGTGGTTCCGGCGCTGACGGAAGCTCTAAAAGCGGCGAAGCAGTAGCCAATATGGCAGCCTGCGGGCCAAGACGTCCAAAAAATCGCGCGGTTACTACCGCTTTTTCCCGGTAAACAGAACCGCCTTCGATGTGTTATGGTTCCCTTTTTGCAGCGTGCCCCGGCGTGAGCAGAGGGAAATCGAGATGCTGATTCCAGAGACGTATGCAGCCGCGCTGAGCCTGACCATTCTGACCATGCTGTGCTGGGGATCGTGGGCCAACACGCTGAAGCTTTGCCCCGGCTACCGGTTCCAGCTTTTCTACTGGGATTACGTCATCGGCATGGCGGCTGGCGCGGTGTTCTGGGGGTTGACGGCGGGAAGCATGGGGCACGCGGGCCTGCCCTTTCTCGCGGACGTGCGCCAGACCGCGATGGGACCAATGCTTTACGCGATCGCCGGCGGCGCGATCTTCAACGTCGCCAACTTGCTGCTTGTCGCCGCCATCGATGTGGCCGGATTGGCCGTCGCCTTCCCGGTCGGCATCGGACTCGCGCTCGTCATCGGCGCAGTTTCGAATTACATTATCAAGCCGGTAGGCAATCCCCTGCTGCTGTTCGGCGGAGTGGCACTCGTTGTGGTTGCGATCGTGCTCGATGCAGCAGCGTACCGGAAACGCGAGGCGACAGCCAAACACACCACTGCGCGCGGCATCGTCATCAGTCTGGCGTGCGGCGTGTTGATGGGATGCTTTTATCCCTTTGTTGCGCGGGCGCTTAACGGCTCGCCCGGCGCTCCTGCTCCGGGACCCTACGCGGTCACGCTGTTCTTCATGATCGGCGTCGTCCTGTCGTCGTTCCCGGCAAACTGGCTGCTGATGAAGAAGCCGCTTGATGGCAAGGAGCCGGTGGATGGCTCGGGATACGGAAAGGCGCCTATCGGATGGCACATGGCGGGCGTGCTCGGCGGGGCGATCTGGGCAACAGGCGGCGTGGCGAATTTTCTCGCGTCGGGCGCGCACCTCGTCGGGCCCGCAGTCTCCTATAGCATCGGACAGGGCGCGACGATGGTGTCAGCATGCTGGGGTGTATTTGTGTGGCGCGAATTTGCCGGCGCCCCGCGCGCAGCGGTCACGCTGCTGGTGTTGATGTTTCTCTGTTTTTTGTTAGGGCTGGGCTCAGTGGCCCTCGCGCCGTTGTATTAAGGATGCGTGCATGACTCAACTCCTCAAACCGATTGTCGTCGTCGGCAGCATCACCATGGATCTCGTCACACGCACGCCGCGCATCCCCGCCGTTGGTCAGACTCTCATCGGCACTGGATTTGAAACTAACCAAGGCGGCAAGGGCGCAAACCAGGCAGTAGCGGCTGCGCGGCTTGGGTATCCCGTCGCCATGGTGGCGAAGGTCGGCAACGATGCATACGGACCTGAACTGATCGCGAGCCTGGAGCGCGCGGGCGTCGACACTGCAGCGATGGAGGCGGTCGCAGGCTCCTCGGGCCTCGCGCCAATTTACGTCGCCGACGGCGGACACAACCTGATCGTTGTCGTCCCCGGCGCGAACGGCAAGATGGACCGCTCAACGGTGGACAAGCACGCCGACCTGATCCGCTCCGCCGGAATGGTTCTTTGCCAGCTTGAGATTCCCATGGACACGCTGGCCTACACACTTGAGTTCTGCACGCGGGCGGGTGTCCCGGTGATGCTCGATCCCGCGCCGGCCGCCGATTTGCCGCAGGCAGCCTGGAATCAGGTGGCATGGTTCACGCCCAACGAAACCGAAGCCGCGCACTACGTGGGCGATGAGGCGGACGTCGAGGCGAGCGCAAAGAAACTTCTCGCCAAGGGACTGCGCGGCGTAGTCCTGAAGCGCGGCGGCGAAGGCGCGTACGTGGCCGTCTCCGGCGGTAAATCGGGATGGGTGCAGCCCTACAAGGTCGACGCAATCGACACCGTTGCCGCCGGCGACTGCTTCAACGGAGCGTTCGCGGTCGCGCTGCTTGAAGGAAACGACCCCTGGACGGCGGCGCGATTTGCCAACGCCGCCGCAGCGATTTGCGTCACACGCAAAGGCGCGGCTGTTTCAATGCCAAAGCGCGCGGAAGTGGACGAGTTCGTGAGAAGCAATTCATAATCGACTGAGCTAAGTTAATCCCTGTGATCAAATCAATGGAGCCGCTCGTCCGCACTGGCTCATAATTCCGTCGCTGAACTTTTCGGGATCGGCCGAAAGATGGCTGGTAGCCCCGCAAGAATCTGACCATAGCTATTTCAAAGGAGCTTGCTTGAGGCTGACCGGCGTTTCCCTGTTCACGGCCCTTGTGCTTTCTGCCGTCGCTGTCTTTGCGCATGCGCAAGGCAACTACGAAATACAGGTGTACGGATCGGACACGGTAACGCCACGGACCACAATGGTTGAGCTGCACTCGAACTTTACTGCCGATGGGCGGCGCTACTACGTTGACGGCTCCGCGCCCACCAATCATGCCGAACACGAGACGGTTGAGATTACGCAAGGGATCAACGGCTGGGCGGAGGTCGGCTTTTACATCTTCACCAGCGAGCAAAGCGGGCTCGGAGTCGAGTGGGTCGGCGATCACATTCGCCCGCGCGTCCGCGTCCCCGACAGTTGGCATTGGCCGGTTGGGGCGAGCCTGTCGATGGAGGTGGGCTATCAGCGCCCTCTATTCTCGCCCGACACGTGGACGTGGGAAATCCGTCCGATCGTAGACAAGACATCGGGGCGTTGGTACTTCGCGGTGAATCCCGCGCTCGAGCGAACCTGGCATGGGCCGGATGTGAATCTCGGAGTCGATTTCTCGCCTGCGGTCAAAATCAGCTACGGCTTCACAAAGGTGGTCGCTGGCGGCGTTGAATACTATGCGGATTATGGCAGCATCACGAGTATTGCCAGCCTTCACAATCAGCAGCAGCAGATTTTTCCGGCCATCGATTTAAATGTATCGCCTAAGTGGGAGATAAACTTTGGCGTAGGCATAGGCCCAACGGCGGCCACCGATCACTGGATCGTGAAAGGCATTATCGGCCGCCGCTTCGATTGGGGTCACAAGAGCAAATCGCTGTTATCCCGCTAACAGCCCTCCGCACTTTTCAACAAGCTGCTCTCACCAAACATGGCAAGCATTGTCGGGCATCATCGGCTGGCCCTCTTTGCAGCCGAATGCTTCCCCAAATGGCTTCAGGTTCTGCACCACGCCGTTCACCCGGATTGGATCCGGCGAATGCGGATCGGTCTGCACCAGAAGCCGTGTAAGCTGCGGGCGAAAACCGCCGCACCAATCCTGCCCAAACGCCATGAAAAACTCCTGCTGCGGCGTATAGCCGGTGTCATCCTTCGCGCTCAGGTCGATGTGTTTGCGCTTGGCGTCCGCCAGGAATGCCATATACGCAAGCCTGAGGCCGCCGTTGTCGGCCGTGTTCTCGCCGAGTGTCAGCTTTCCATTCACCTTAACGTCATCCACCGCGGTGAAATTGCTGTACTCATGCACCACGCAGTCGGTCATGGCACCGAACTTTTTGCGATCGTCGGCAGTCCACCAGTCCTTGAGGTTTCCGTAGCCATCGAACTGGCTTCCCTGGTCGTCGAAACCGTGCGTCAACTCGTGCCCCACATAGAATCCCAGGTGCCCGTAATTTTCCGCGTCCGTCGACTTGGGATCGTAAACCGGCGTCTGCAAAAACGCCGCGGGAAAGTTAATGTCGTTCATCGTCGGGTTATAGAATGCGTTCACAGTCGCGGGGCTGGTGAACCACTCATCGCGATCGACTGGCTTGCCGATTTTTGCCAGCTGGCGCTTGTTTTCGAACTCGGCGGCACGAAATGAATTGCCCAACGCATCTCCGCGAACGATCGTGAGCTTCGAGTAATCGCGCCACTGGTCGGGATAGCCGATTTTGTTGGCGACCAGCCGCAACTTGGCTTTGGCTTTGGCGCGAGTCTCATCGCTCATCCAGGTCTGCTGGTCCAGTTCCTGGTCCATTGCGGCTTCAATGTCATGCACCATTTGCAGGGTGTAGGCCTTCTGCGCGGCGGAAAACTGCGAGTCGACGTAAACATGGCCCACGGCCTGGTCCATTGCGCCTTCGGTCCCGCGCACGCAACGCACCCAGCGCGGCTGCTGTTGGGGCTGCCCGGCTAGAATGCGGCCGTTGAAATCGAAGTTCTCGTCGTCGATCGCCTTCGGGAGGTCGAGGTGGGGGGTACTGTTTACCAATTGCCAGCGCAGGTAGCTCTTGATGGTCTCAAGATCTGTGGAATCGATCAAAGCATCGAGGCCCTTGAAAAAATCCGGAGTCGCCACGTTCAGGCTGGTGATTTCCGGAACGCCAGTGCGCGAGAAGAAATCCTCCCATGCGATCGCGGGCGTGAGCGCAGCCAGTTGCGTTACGGGCAGCAAGTGATAGACCTTTTCCGGATCGCGGCGCGTCGTCGCGTCGAGTGACACCTTGGCGAGCGCGGTTTCAAGCGCCATGATCTTGTCGGCATCTGCCGCAGCCTTATCGGCAGGCTCACCAACGAGCGTCAGCATTTTGGTCACGTGCTCTACATATTGTTTGCGGGTCTTGTCCGCCGCATCGCCGGTGCGGAAATAGTAATCGCGCTCAGGCAGTCCCAGGCCGCCCTGGTCAACCACTGCGATCGCTTTAGTGGCGTCGGCAAAATCCTGCTGCTCAGAGTAACTGAAGAACGCGTTGATATTGATCATCTGGTAGTGCGCCAGCAGCGCGGTCAGTTGCTTCTTGTCGGTCAGCGCAGTGATGCGGTCCAGTTCCGGCTGCAGCGGTTTCAGGCCCTTCGCATAAATCGCATCTTCATCCATGCAGGTGGCATAGTAGTCGCCGATCTTCTGCTCGTTCGGCGTGTGCTGTGCGCTCTTTTCCGCCACCTTCCCGAGCAACTCATGGAGCGCTGCCTCAGTGTGGTCGAGAACCATATACAGCGTGTCGTACGCCGGCTTATCGGCGGGGATGGGATACAACTTGCTGAAGTTGCCGCAGGCGTATTGCACAAAGTTTGTGCAGGGGTCAATCGAGGGATCGATCACGTTCTTGTCGAGCCCCGACAGAAGCTTTGCCGGCGCCGCCGAGTCGTCCTGCTTGGGAGCGGGTGACTGAGCTTGTGCGGCGGCAGCCTGCGCCGCAATCATCGTTCCGGCAGCCAACAGCGCCGATGCGCGAAGAAATGAATTCATTGCGAATGCCTCCAGCAAAGATTGGGAAACGGGGCTCACGATCCAGAAACAATACCAGCTATTGTAAGTCCCGGGCTGTCCGGCGCCTGGTCTCCCGGCGAACCTTCGTCACGCGCTACGGCAGCTGGTCACAAAACTGTCGCCAGAACCCTCGAATGGAGATAGAAATCCCGTGAAAAAAGATGGCCGCGGTCGAAGCCGCGGCCATCCAGACTGGAACTGCGTTCAGGCAACCAGCGCCATCTCGCGAATGGTTTCTTTGCGCGTGGTCAGGCGATCGACCAGGTCGGTGCGCACTTCGTAGCCTCGGCCTGGAGAGTCGGGGATCGCGATTTCGCCATGCTCCGAAACCGTGACGGATGGTTCAATGATGTCCTCGGCAAAGTAGCGCGCCGAAGCCGACACATCGCCGGGCAGCGTAAAGCCCTCCAGGGACGACAACGCAATGTTGTGCGCGCGGCCGATGCCGGACTCGAGCATGCCGCCGCACCAGACCGGAATGCCACGTTCCATGGCCGCATTGTGCACCGCGATCGCCTCTGAGAATCCGCCCACCCGGCCCAGCTTGACGTTGATGACCTTGCACGATTCCATCTCAATGGCAGCCAGCGCGTCGCGGCGATTGCGAATAGACTCATCGAGGCAGATGGGCGTGTTGAGGCGCCGCTGCAGCACGGAGTGGAAATAGAAGTCGTCGTGCCACAGGGGCTGTTCGATCATCAGCAAATCGAAGGCGTCGAAGGAGACAATGTGGTCTTCGTCGCGCAAGCGATAAGACGAGTTGGCGTCGCAGCTGAGCAGAATTCCGGGCCAGCGGCTGCGCACACGCTCGAAGACCTCGACATCCCAACCCGGCTTACATTTCAGTTTGATGCGTTGATACCCGGCAGCAAGTTCGTGCTCGATCACGGAGAGCAGTTCAGAAATGGACGATTGAATTCCTATGGAAACGCCGCAGCTTATGTTGTCGCGCACGCCACCGAGGAGGCGGGAAAGTGAAACACCCTCGCGCTGCGCTTCCAAATCCCAAATCGCATTCTCGAGAGCGGCCTTCGCCATCGGGTTGCCGCGCACTGCGCGAAAGATGCCGGGACAATCGCCGCCGTGCTCGGGCGACTCGGCTGCCAGCATGGGCGCGAGTTCCTGCACCATAACCTGCCACGCCGAATCCGTGGATTCACTTGAAAAGAACGGACGCTCGCCGGCGGTGCACTCGCCCCATCCGGAGAGACCCTCCGATTGAACTTCGGCGAGCACGATTCGCCGGTTGCGGGTGACGCCAAAGCTGGTCTCAAACGGACGCACCAGTGGCATGTGGACTTCACGCAGAATGATCGCATCAATTCTCATAAAGGTTTAGATTCCCTTTTCGAAAAACCAGAAGCTCGGTTCGATTGCAACTGGGTGAGGGCGCCCAGTTCGAAGATTCCGTTTCCTTCCGCATCGCGAGAAAAGCCAAGTACGACCAATCCCCGCGAGAAAGCATCCTGAAACTTTTGCCGAATAACTAACTGAACATCGAGGGCCCTTTTACGGTCTGCTTCGGTGGTCTTCCAGCGATCAATGGGGACTGGGACCATAATGCGCTCATCAATGCATAATTCCGCTGCCGGACGACGTTCAAGTCGCGCTTCAACTCTCGGGGAATCCAGCTCCCAATCCGCCAGAAGCCGGTCAGTTGGCAGCCCGCCCTGCAGTCGAGATGAGGATACACCATAGAAATCCACAAGGTAGGTGCCGGCCGTCGCACCGAGCCTGTGGATATTGAGGAAAGCGTTCGGGATTACCAGCGGATCGAATGTCCACTGCATATGCTTGATTCCGCGAGAAAGCGCTTCATCCCGCTGTGCCCATTTAAGTTGGGCGCCAATGCCGCGATTGCGATGCGAGGGCCGAACTGCCAGCATGTGGGAGTGCAGGTAAGGCTCAGGTCCATCTGCAATCACCTTGATCCCCGGCAAAGACATGGCGAAGCCAACTAGAGCTTTCGCCTCGTTTCCAGGTTTGCCTTTCCCAAGTTCAACATCGAAAGCGCCGATGACCTGCCCCCCAATTCTTTGGGCGAGCATGAAGGTCTTGCGAGGTGTGATGTCGTTCTCGTCGTAGCCCCAGGTATCGATCTGGAGCTGAACGCACGCCTCCATCTCATCGAATCCCTCGCAACCACGAATCTCGATCATGGCCGCGCCTGTGAAATCGGTTGAGAGGGGAGCTTGTCGGCGGTCCTTTCCATTGCGGCGAGCCGCTTCTTCGCTTGCTCCCATAGCGCTTCCAACTCCGGCGGCGACAATTCTTCAAGGGGGCGCTTAGAGATTTGCTCCATCTCGCTGAAGCGCCGCCGAAAACGCAGATTGCAATTGCGCAGTGCCATCTCCGCATCGACGCCAAGATGACGGCCCAGATTGACCACCGTAAAAAGCAGGTCGCCAAGTTCCGCCTCAATTCGATCCTGGCGCTCGGGATCGCCGCCTTCCGCTTCGGCAGCCAACTCGGCCGTCTCTTCGGCAACTTTGGGCAGCAACTCGCGCCAGCTTGGCCAGTCGAATCCGGATTTCTGCGCCTTGGCCCCTAGCTTTGCAGCCTCAGCTAACGCGGGCAGCGAACGAAGAACGCCGTCGAGGCGCGAGGGCTGTTCAGGCGCCGAAGGCGCCCCCGCTGCATGCAATGCTTTTTCGGCCGCCCCTTTTTCTGCCGCCTTGATCTCGTCCCAGTTGCGCAGGACGGCGGCGGACGATCCCTCGACCGCCGCATCGAGGTTGGCCGCATTTACGTCGGCGTCGTTGCCCGCCGCGCGCGAGGCTTCCTCGCCAAACACATGCGGATGCCGGCGGATCAACTTTCGGTTCAACCCCTCAAGCACGTCCGAGACCGAGAAAAAACCTTCGTTGGCCGCCATCTCCGCATAAAACAGCACCTGCAGAAGCAGATCGCCCAGTTCCTCGGCAAGATGGTCGAAGTCGCGGCGCTCGATGGCGTCGAAGACCTCGTAGACCTCTTCCAATGTGTATTTGCGAATGGATTCGAAGGATTGCTCGCGGTCCCATGGGCATCCGCCGGGAGCGCGCAACCGAGCCATGATGGCGGCGGACTCCTTAAACAATGCCGCCGCCCGCGCCGGATCGGTGGCAGTTTGCGGCGTGGGATCTTTCGCGCTGAGGCTCTCTGGCGGCAGATCCATCCATCTCTATTTTAGCGCTTGGGCAGTGATACCCGGAGCGGGGATGGCGACCGGTGCGTCATTTCCGGCAGAAGCACCGTATACTCAATCTCTTCCATGATTCGCATCGTGGGAACCATCTTCGCAGGGCTGCTGGGGCTGGCTTTTGGCAGCTTCCTGAACGTGTGTCTAAGCCGCTGGCCCGAGGGCGAGAGCATCGTCCATCCGCGCTCGCACTGCCGAGGCTGCGGACGAACGCTTGCGTGGTGGGAAAACGTGCCCGTCGTGAGCTGGCTGGCTTTGCGCGGCCGCTGCCGGACGTGCAAAGCATCGATCAGCCTGCGTTATCCGCTCGTTGAGCTCGCGGTCGGCGTGCTTTGGGCGATTGTTGCGTGGAATGCTCTCTCGCTGATCCTTTTGTCGAACGAGCCGTCGCTGAAGCTCCTGCTGATGGACGCCCTGAGCAAGATGGTTTTCTATTGGCTGCTCATAGCTCTGGCCGCGCTCGATGCAGAACTTCTCTGGCTTCCAAACTTCATCACACTGCCTGGGATCGGTCTTGGGCTGATCCTCACGACAATCGTTGCACCTGTCGACGATTCTTGGTGGGTGCAACGACTGAGTCGGAAAGCGGCTGTCATTGACGAATTGATGGCGATCATCGTCGCTGCTTGTGTGATTCTGGTGACTCGCTGGATCTACTGGCTCATCCGCCGCCGCGAGGGCGTTGGCCTGGGCGACGCGAAGTTGATGGCCATGCTGGCCGCGTGGCTCGGCCTGCCGGACGCGCTGCTTAGCTTTGCAATCGGCGTCGTCCTGGGCGCGATCGCCGCGCTGGTTCTGCTTCTCCTGCCTTCAACCCGCAAGAACAATGAAAACTGGGCGCACACCAAGCTCCCGCTCGGCACGATTCTTTGCATCGGTGGAATCGTCAGCAGCTTGTGGGGCGAGCCAATGATCCGCGCGTATCTGCATTGGGCGGGATTTTAGGGCGGGCCTATGCCGGCCGCCGTGTTAGCGGCCCTACTGTTGCGGCGGGACGGCTGGCTGCCCTGCCGCCTGCGGCTTTGCCGCGTCGGCCTTCGCATTCGCGATTTCTGGATCTTCCAGTGCTTTGGCCGCCTCTTTCGCATGATGGCTGCCCGGATCGTATTCCCTCACCTTCAGATAATTGGCCCGCGCATCCGCAAAGTCGCCCGTGTGGCGCTCTGCTTCGGCCAGGCCCCAATACACATCGGGATTGTCGGGGTCCAGAACCAGTGCGGATTGAAAGCGCGACAGCGCCGCTTTCCAATCTTTATTGCTGAGATAGTAGCCGCCGACCTCCTCATCTTCCGCGGCGGTCTCATGATGCTCCGGCACAACCTCCTCGCCCTTCTTCTTGTGTTTTCCCGGCTGCTGGTTGGCATCGTCGTCCGGGAAGAGATCACCGATGTCGCCGCGGCTCGAACTCGAACTGCTGCTAGTGGGAGTGGCAGCAGCTGCCGCATCTTCAGGGGCCCGCACCGGGTCGGCATCTTCGGCGGGTATGGGCGTGCGCTCACTCGGCGGTTCTTCGTCGCTGGGCGCAGCCTCGGGTGAGTCTCGGTTCGGCAACACCGGAACCGAATCCGTGTTCTCAGGAAACGGATTTGCGTTTTGCTGCGTATTGGTGCGCGAGGGCTGCTGCGAGGAGGGGGCCGCTTGAGAACCGGCCGCGGGCTGGCTCTGGCCCGAACTCGACTTGGCGCCGTCATTCTGCGCGCTGAGCTGTGGCGCGGCCGCTGTTATGCAGGCAGCAAGCACCGCAAAGCTCAGACAAACTCTCATCACAAACCCTCAAGCTATTAGACGCCAATCGAACGTGGGCGCGCGCATTCATGGTCCCCGCGACGCGCACTCCTACAAAAAAAGAATCGCACATTTGCACGCTGATTTCATCCGCTCAGCCGGCCCCACGCCACAATAAACACTCTGGCTCCTTTGACTCCGCGACAGGTTTCCGGTCAACGGCTCCGACAAAGCGGACCATTCGAGAGCCGCCGCTTGGTCGAGCGAATTTCCACGCCGCAGCCGCCCAGCCAAAACCGATACAATCGGCCCTGAGCCGCTTATTTATTTTGAGCAGCTGCAAGTGAGGAATTCAAGCCGATGGGCTACCAGGTTCTGGCCAGAAAATACCGACCGCAGCGCTTCGCTGACGTTGCCGGCCAGGACCACGTAACCCGCACCCTGCTCAACGCCCTCCAGCAGAACCGCATCGCCCACGGATACATCTTTTCCGGCCATCGTGGCATTGGCAAAACCACCATCGCGCGCATTTTGGCGCAGGCACTGAACTGCCGGACAGAGGTAGGTACGCCTCAGCGCCCCACCCCCGAACCGTGCGGCGTGTGCGACGCCTGCATCGAGATTCGCCAGGGCAACGCCGTCGACGTGATCGAGATCGACGCGGCCACCAACCGCGGCATCGACGAGATTCGCGAACTGCGCGATGCGGCGCGCTACTCGCCCGCGCGCGACCGCTACAAAATCTACATTCTCGATGAGGCACACCAGATCACCGAGGCCGCCTTCAATGCGCTGCTCAAGACCCTGGAAGAACCGCCGGCACACGTCATCTTTATGATGGCGACCACCGAGCCCGAAAACATTCCCCAGACCATCCGCTCGCGTTGCCAGCACTTCAGCTTTCATGCCGTCAAATTCGACGACATTCTGGCGCAGTTGAAGATGATTGCAGCCGAAGAGAAGGTCGCCGCCGAAGACGATGCGCTGGCGCTGCTTGCCGAAGCCGGCGACGGATCCATGCGCGACGCGCTCTCCATCATGGATCAAGCCATTGCGTCGGCGCCTCTCGTGGCTGGCCGGCCCGCGCTCTCGGCGGAGCAGATTCGCGAGTTGATGGGCGCTGTGCCCAACACAGTTTTTGAGCGGTTGATGGAATCTGTTGCATCCGGCCAGAGCGCCGAACTCATGGAAGAGGTCAATTCTCTCGTCAACGCCGGCCACAGCCCACTTTCGCTGGCGCGCCAAATGGTCCGCTACTTGCGGAACGCTCTGATGGCCAAGCTCGGCGGCGAGCAGACTGAGTTGCTGCAGATTTCGTCGGACGAACGCACCCGTGCGGCGCGCACCGCTATTTTATTTTCGGAAGAAGAGTTAACGCGCAACCTGCAAATCGTTTTGCGCACTTTCGACGATCTGAACTATCGCCAGGAACAGCGCCTGCATCTGGAACTCGGCCTGCTGAAGCTGATTCACGCGCAGCGGCTCTTGCCGATTGAAGAGTTGCTAAGCAGCGTGACCGGCGGAGCAGGCGGGCGGGGCGCAACAACGATCAGCGCACCGCGAGCCGGTGTCGGCGCGCAACCTGCCAGCGCGCAGCGAAACAGCGGCGGCACACCTCGTGCAACTGAAGCGCCCGCCGCGAACACTCCTCCGGCTGAGAAAAGCCTCTGGGGCTCTTCGGCCTCTCAAGGTCGTTTCGCCCAAGCGCAATCGGTGGTTGAGGAAACAACGGTAACCCACTCAACCGCAAGGACAACCGAATCAATGTATCGCGCTCCCTTTCCGGTTGCTGCCAGCGAAAGCGTTGCACTGGGCGCGGCGGTCAATCTCACCGAAGGGGCGCTCGCCAAGCTCCCTGAATCCACGCCAGACTCCGCGAATGGCATTGGCGTTGAACAAATTCGCGACGCAGTTGTGGCCGCACTCGCCAACTCCGGACATAGTTCGGCCGCGCAGCTGCTCGGTGGCGGCGCCTGGGCGCTCGATGGTGGATCTGTGCGCGTGAATGTGCCGGGGATGGGAAAGAAGATGCTCAGCCTCACCGTGAACGCTGCCGCGGAAAAGATTATCCGCACAGAGTTGCAGCGGCTGGGCGCGCCGGCGCGTTTCCAGGTCTCGGGAGATGGCGCAGCGGCTCCCGTTTCCGTTGCAGCGCCGGTGGTAATTTCGGGCAGCGTGCAGGAGGCGGCGTTGGCGCATCCATTAGTCAAGCGGGCGCGGGAAATCTTCAACGCCGAGGTGCGCAGCGTTGTCGATCTGCGGAAAGGCAGCTCCTAGCCTCCGGCGATTCGCCTTTAGCCTCGTTATGGTTGAACTCACGGGCTCGACTAGAGCGGCCAGCAAGCTTCGGAGTCCAAATCCGGCGGCACGCGAAAGAAACGGTGGGGAAACTTGAATATGTTCAATCCGCTCAAAATTTCGGAAATGCTTTCGCAAGCCAATCAGATGCAGGAAGAGATGCAGCGAAAGCTCAGCGAGACGGTCGTCGATGCTTCAAGCGGCGGCGGAGCCGTGACCGTGACCATGAATGGCAAGAAAGAACTGCTGAAGCTTCACATCGATCCATCGGCGGTGACCAGCCTGAGCGGCTCGCAGGCGGACGTTGAGATGCTGGAGGACCTGATCGTCGCTGCCGTAAACGAAGCTGGACGCAAGGCGGATGAAGCAATCAAGTCAAACGTACAGGGCATGTTGGGCGGGCTGAAGATTCCGGGGCTTGGTACCTAAAGCAGTCTTGAAGAGGCACGGCCGTGGAACCCACGCTGTTCGTGGGTCGCCGCGCCAAGAAGGTTCGATCTTGAAACGGGGCTTTAGCCCCTGAGGGAGTTCTCAAAGCGTGGCGCGTTATGCCGAGCCGATGGCACGGCTCATTGAAGAACTGAAGAAACTACCCGGCGTGGGCAGCAAGAGCGCGCAGCGCTACGCCTTCCATATTCTGCGTTCGAGCGATGAGGACGCAGTGGCATTGGCTGATGCCGTGCGCGGGCTTAAGGCCAGCCTGCGCCTCTGCTCCATTTGCAACAACGTCACCGATATCGATCCCTGCATCTATTGCGCCAGCCCCACGCGCAACCAGCGGCTCGTATGCGTGGTTGAAGAAGCAACGAACATCGCCACCGTGGAGCGTTCGCAGACTTATCAGGGCGTCTATCACGTGTTGCACGGAACCCTTTCGCCACTGCATGGCGTCGGTCCCGACCAATTGCGAGCCGACGGGCTGGTGCGCCGCGTGGAGCGTGGCGAAGTGGACGAAGTGATCCTGGCAACCAGCCCCACGCTCGAAGGTGAAGCGACTGCCGACTGGCTGGCATCTGCTCTGCGCAGTCTTTCGGTCAGGATTACCCGAATCGCGACGGGCGTCCCGGCCGGGAGCGACATCGAATACGCCGACGAAGTCACAATGGCGCGCGCGATTGAAGGCCGCAGAGCCATGTAAGCTCGAATCCCTGCTCGCAGGCTTCGGAATCGCCTTCCAATCTCGCCAAGTCCGCGATCCTCACCAAAGAGAATCCTCGCCCACGCAGCAGAAGTAAGCGCCTCGTTGCGCTTGTCAGGCAACGCCAGAACGGCTCGGCAACCGATCACGCGCTGAACTGGCGCAGATGATGGTCCGCGTGCAAGTATCCCCAGCGCATCCATTCTTTCGCATTCAAAATTCCGAAGAACGGATGCGCTCTCCCCGCAATAACTTCACGCTCGACTACGAACCGATTAACCAGCACCAGAAGATCGCGCTTGTCCTCTTCTAAATCGGCAGGTGGAGTGCCGCCAAGCATGGCATCGCATTCCGGCACAGTGGCTACTCCATGCGGCCACGGAAACGGAAGCCATAGTCCGGCCCACTTCATCGGCGCGCCGTTGTATCGATTCTTCACCGGCTCTGCATGCCTCTCGCCAAGCGCCACGCGATACGCATCGCTCAGATGGCAGATCATCTGCGCCGCCGTCATCTTTCCCCATCGGCGCCGGCTCGTCGGACTCACGAGCCCAATTCGCCGCGCGACCTCCGCCAAGTCGCGTTCATCGGCCAGGGTTTTCATCGCTGCCGTCTTACTTTGCGCTGGCCGGCGGCACGATCCCATTCATCCGCAGATACTCCACCATCTGCCCGTAGTGGTCGAAGGCATGAGAAACACCGAATGCCGCAACTGTCCCGCGCGTCCACACGCCCGGTATCTGCAATTTGACGACCTCAAAAGCATTGGAAGGCGTCAGGGTGGCAATGGCCTTGTGCGCGAACGCAAACGAGGCTGCCAGCGCGGCCACAATGTCGTCCTTGTTCGTCAGCTTGGCCAGCGCGGCCACGTCCACATCCGGCTTCAGGCCGCTCACTGTGCCGTAGAAGAAATAGTTGGCCTGCGCCACATGCGTTGCCTCCTGGCCGAACGTCCTCACCGTTGCGAATTCGGTCTTCTGCGCTGGAACGAAAATCGCCTGGCTTGGTGCAAAGCTGAATTTATCGGCCGGCATTGCCTTCACCGCGCCCATCATCTCGTATTCAATAACGCTCAGTTGAGCATCGTAAGCTGTCGCCGGCGTGGCCGTCGTTCCTGCCGCCGGCCCACTCATCGTGCTGCCCGTCTGCGCCGACACCATTATCCCGCCAACACCGAACAAACAACACACTGCAATCAAACGAATCTTCATCATCGACCTCCTCCAGTTCTTTCTGATTTTTTGACCCTTTGGAACTTATCTTAACCAGACATCACTCACGCACAATGTTCAAATGTCCCTATTTTTCTGCGTCCCTACGTCCCTATGTCCCTGTCTTTCTCACCGCCTCTTCATACACCTTCACGTACTCTTTCGCGGGGCCCGTCCAGCTGTAATCCCGCGCCATGCCGTTACGCATCAGGCGCGTCCAGCTCTTCTTATCGCGGAAGGCCGCAATCGCGCGATCGATCTCGGCCAGCAAATCCTCAGGATCGTAACCCGCGAACTTGAACCCCGTGCCCTTTCCCTTCTTCGCATCCCACTCTTCAATTGTGTCGTCCAACCCGCCCGTCGCGCGCACAATCGGCACCGTCCCATATTTCAGCGAGTAAATCTGGTTCAGTCCGCAGGGCTCATAACGCGACGGCATCAGAAATATGTCCGCGCCGGCCTCCACCTTGTGCGCCAGCGCCTCATCGTAACGAATCTGCACTGCGATATTCGCCGGATACCGGAACGCCCAGCTGCGGAAAAGATTCTCGTAGTACGGATCGTGTGTTCCCAGAGCAACCAGCGCCACGTCGCGTTCCGCAATCTGCTCGGTAATTGCCGCCAGAATGTCGAAACCCTTTTGCTTCGCAAACCGCGAAACGATCCCGATCACCGGCGTCGTCTCTGCAACGTTATCCAATCCAAAGGCATGAAGAAGATCTGCGCGGCAGGCGCGCTTGCCCTCGAGTTTCTTCGCCGAATAGTGCGCCGCCAGGTACCCGTCCTTCGCCGGATCCCACTGCGCATAATCCACGCCATTCAAAATGCCTCTCAAATCGGCTGCGCGCTTGCGGATCACCCCCTCAAGATGCTCGCCGAACTCCGGCGTCTTGATCTCCTCGGCATATTTTTTGCTCACCGTCGTCAGCATGTCCGAGAAAACTACTCCGCCCTTCAGGAAATTGAAGCGGTCATACTGCTCCAGTTTGTCCATGGTGAAAACATCCCATGGCAGAAGCAAATCCTCGGTTGTCGTCGGCGGGAACTGTCCCTGGTACGCGGCATTGTGAATAGTCAGCACGCTGGCCGCGCGGCTCAGCGCCGGGTCCGTGGCATACACCGTCTTCAGATACACAGGAATCAGCGCCGCTTGCCAATCGTGGACGTGAAAAACGTCAGGTACGCCAAGCTGTTTTGAAGCCTCAATTACTGCCCTGCAGAACAGGCCAAAGCGTTCGGCATTGTCGCTGTATTCATCGCCCGCCGTACCATAAAGTTCTTTCCGATCAAACAATTCCGGACAATCAATAAAGTAGTGCTGCACCCCGTCCCGCAGGCCAGCATCCACCACCCCCACGAACCGGTTGTAATGGCGAAACGGAATCGTCACCGACTGGATCGCGTACTTCGGCTCATCCCCAACAAACTTCCGCACCCGCGAGTAGAACGGCAGAAACACCGTCACCGAGTGGCCGAGCTTAACCAGCTCGCGAGGCAACGCGCCTGCAACGTCTGCCAGCCCGCCCGTCTTGGCAAAGGGCGTCGCTTCCGAAGCGGCGAACGAAATCTGCATGCGGCAAACTCCCGGCGAAAAAACCAAGGCTAAGTCTACTACGCAGCATCTTTGCGGCACTCGATCCCGCGCCGCAGGGCCCCATGCCCCAACCAATCCGTCCTTGCACGAGCCGCCCTCAAACAAGGTCCCGCGACAGACGAATTATGAAACAATTGAGAGACCCTATCCGATGACACAAACCAACACTTTTCGAGGCCCAGGAGAAAGGCATGCCGCGCCGCCGCAACCCACCGGCTGGCTGCGCCAGGTTCTTCCCGCAATGGCGGTTGCGCTCGCCATCCGCCTCATCGTGGTTTTCTTCACTTATCGCGACCTGCCCGACGCCGACAGGCACTACGAAGCCTTCGGCTGGGAGATGGGCTGGATCGCGCGCGCCCTCGCCACCGGACACGGCTTCTCATCGCCCTATTGGCCGTTGAGCGGACCGACAGCCATCATGTCGCCGCTCTATCCCGCACTGCTCTCGGTCGATTTCCGGCTCTTTGGCGTGTATTCCCTCACCTCGGCATTCATCATCCTCACCATCAACAGCATTCTCTCTGCGCTTACCTGCATCCCGGTTTACTTCAGCGCCAAATATGCCATCGGCCTCCGCGCCGCCCGCGTCTCCGCATGGACCTGGGCGCTTTACCCCTTTGCCATTTATTTTTCCGCGGGCCGCGTCTGGGAATATGCGCTTACGAGCCTGCTCTTCACTACCTGCTTCTGCATTGCCCAGCGCATCCATCAATCCGCGAATCCATGGGCCTGGATCGGCTTCGGTGCACTCTATGGAGTCACCGCGCACTCGAACGCCTCCATCATGTCCACGCTGCCATTCCTGCTCGGCTTTGCTCTTTGGCAGGCTCACAAATCCGGTCAGCGATGGGTGCTGAATGGCGCGCTCACCGTGTTCACTTTTGCCCTCGTCCTCACGCCATGGACCATCCGCAATTTCCGCACCCTCGGCGTCATCGTGCCCATCCGCGACAACATCTGGCTTGAGCTTTACGCAGACGACTTCGGCAATGCCATCAACGACCACACGTCGCCGCCCACCTGCAACAACCGGCCCTACCCGGCCAGCAGCCCAGTCGAGATGCAAAAGTATTTATCCATGGGCGAGATTCCCTACCTCGCGGAAAAGAAGGCCATGTCTCTTGCCGATCTCAGGAACCATCCCCATTACGGCTTCCTGGTCGTCAAAACCCTGCGCCGCATCGTCTACTACTGGACCGGATATTGGAGTTTTTCTGCCCAGGAGCTGCACGACCAGCCCTACACGCCCGGAACGGTCTTCTACCTCACCACCGTTACGCTCTTCATGCTGCTTGGCGTTCGCAGCCTGTGGGGAGCCAATCGCATTGCGGTCATGCCCTATCTTTTGATCCTCGCCGCCTTCCCCATCACCTACTACCTCACGCACCCGATGGTGGATTACCGGCAGCCTCTCGAGCCCGCCGTCGTTGTTCTCGGGGTCGCCGGCGCGCTTTCCTTGCGGCTCAAAAAAACGCGAAAAACCGCCGCCGCCGAACTTGACCTCGTCGCCGCATCCAAATAGACGTACCGTGGCTTTCGACTCGTAATACGCGATACCATTGATTCTCGATGGCTAGGCCGTAAAACCACCATTCACCAATGTCTTCCGGCTACCTGCAAACACGCCCTAACCCCGGTCTGCTGTCGATCGTGGCTCCCTGCTACAACGAGGAACAGAGCCTTCCGCTGCTTGCCGCTGAAATCACCCGCTTCATCAATGCCTCGCCCTACCCATGTGAAGTCATCCTCGTCAACGATGGCAGCACCGACCGCACCATCGACTTCCTTGTTGGCTGGAGCTCCCGAGATCGCCGCATCAAGGTCCTCAGTTTCTCGCGCAATTTCGGCCATCAGGTCGCAGCCACCGCCGGCGTCGACCATGCCACCGGCGACGCAGTCGTCCTCATCGACGCCGACCTGCAGGACCCGCTCGACGTCATTCATCAGATGGTCGCGGAGTATCGCAACGGCTACGACGTAGTCTGCGGCCAGCGCTCGATTCGCAAGGGCGAAAACTTCTTCAAGCGCGCCACCGCATGGTTCTTCTATCGCGTGATGCGGAGCTTTTTTCTTGAATCGCTGCCCGCAGACGTGGGCGATTTTCGCCTGATGTCGCGCCAATGTGTCGAAACGCTGCGCTCCATGCGCGAACTGCATCGCTTCCTGCGCGGGATGGTTGCGTGGGTCGGCTATCCGCAAATCTGCGTGCGCTACGAGCGCCAGCCGCGAGTGGCCGGACAAACCAAGTATCCCTTGAGCAAGATGCTCCGCCTGGCATGGAACGCAGCCGTCTCGTTCTCTCCTCTTCCGCTGCGCATGAGCTTCTATGCAGGCGCCCTCATGGCCTTGCTGGCCATCGAAGAAGCCATTCGCGCCCTCGTCGCCTATCACTCCGGCAGCACCGTCCCCGGATGGACCTCGCTCATGATCGTGCTCTGCGTCAGCAATGCTGCCCTCCTCATCACCGTCGGCATTCTCGGCGAATACGTGGGCAGAATCTTCGAGGAGAGCAAAGGCCGCCCCCTCTATATCGTCGCCGGCTCCTGGAACTTCACGCCCGGGAACGCTTCCGGATCCGCTACACCCGGACCATCAGCCGCCGCTCGCGAAGAAACATCCACCACGCCCCAGGCTCGCTGAAAAATTCCCCGCCGGCCCTGTTTTCCCTCTCTTCTATTCTCTCTGTCCTCCATCCCTACGTCCCTATGTCGCTAGTCCCTACGTCCCTGTTGTTCTATCCTGTCCGTGTACCCCGGAGGCCTGATGCTTTCCCCCACCGTCACCGCTCCCGACACTCCCACGCCGCCCGAAGAAATCGCCGAGGCCATCGACAACATCGGTCCGCTGCACGGACTGCCCTTTGAAGATCGCATGTGGCTCGCGCGCCACGGCCAGGAATACATGGCCAATCCAGGCGACATTCTCTTCGAAGAAGGCGCGCCGGCCGAGCACATGGTCCTCATCCTCAAAGGAGAAATCCATGTGCGCCGCCAGCACGGAGGCCCGATGGCGCTCTTCATCGGCCGCACCGGCCAAATGACCGGCATTCTGCCCTTTTCACGCATGAAAAGCTACGGCGGCCAGGGCTTCGCCATCTCGCCCGTGTGGACGCTCCTGATTCATCGCTCGCTTTTTCCCGAGATGCTCGCCGCGATCCCCTCCATGACGCAGCGTGTCGTCTCCACGCTGCTCGATCGCGTCCGCGAGGTCACGCGCATTGAGCAACAGGCTGAAAAACTCGCCGCCCTCGGCCAGCTCGCCGGAAATCTCTCGCACGAGCTCAACAATCCCGCCTCTGCCGCGCAACGCGCTGCCGCAACCCTTCTTTCCGCGCTCCGCACGAATCGCAGCAATCGCATCAAGCTCATCACGGCGCGCCTCACAGAAGAACAATTAGAGAAGGTCGTCGCCTGGGAGGAGAAAATCTTCTCCCGCTATCCCGAAACACTCGAGCCCCCATCCGAAACCGATGCCCTCGGCTTCATTCGCCGCGAAGAATCGCTGCGCGCGTGGCTCACCGGAGCTGGTTGCGCTGACGCATGGGAAGTTGCGGCCCAGCTTGCCGAGCAGCTCGTCACTACAGCCGATCTCGACGAGTTGCGCCAGACGCTCAATCCCGCAGAGTGTTGCGTCGTCCTCGAATACTTCGCCCGCTATCTCCGCTCGGCTCGCGCCGCCGAAACCATCGTCAACTCCACCGCGCGCATCTTCGACCTCATCGGCGCGGTCAAAGACTACTCCAATATGGACCGCGCTCCCATCCTCGAAGTCGACGTGCCAGCCGGCCTTGACGCCACGCTGCAAATGCTGGCCTCGCGCATGACACACGTCGACGTGGAACGTGACTACGAGCAGGATCTGCCGCGCATCAGCGCCTATGGCGGAGAGTTGAACCAGGTTTGGACCGCTCTGATCGAGAATGCCCTCGACGCTCTCGGCAATCACGGCAAGTTGCGCGTGGCATGCCGCCGCGAAGCCGACATGCTGCTCATCGAAATCTGGGATACTGGCCCGGGCATTCCGCCGGAGCTGCAGGAGCGCATCTTCGAGCCATTCTTCACCACCAAGGCGCCCGGCAAAGGCCTGGGCCTCGGCCTCGATAACGCTATGCGCATCGTGCGCAAGCATCGCGGTCATCTCAGCGTGAAATCCGACCCCGGATCAACCTGCTTCCGCGTGCGCCTGCCCCTCGACCAGCTGCAGGCGTATTGAAAGCAAGCTCCAAGCCGTCAGCTCTCAGCTTTCAGCTTCACCCTGCAAACTGAAACCTCTGTCGCTAGCTCGGGCGAAGAAAAGCTGACTGCTGGAGGCTGATAGCTGAAGGCTATTTTTCGATTTCCACGCCCCGCCAGAACGCAACGTAGCCCTTCACCTTGCGCGCCGCCGGCTTGGGATCGGGATAGTAGAAGGCGGCGTCCTGATTGTCCTGCCCGTCGATCACGACGGTCATGAACCGCGCCTGCCCTTTTTGGGGATGGGTCGACGTCGTAGAGCTGGACCGAAAATACTCCCGCTTGAGGCTGGACTCCGGAAAATAAACGTCTCCGTCCAGTTCCTCGGTCCGATCGCTCTCTGCAATCACTCTGCCGTTCCAGGTTGCTCGCGCCATCGTACTCCGGTCGCTTTCAATCAAATCCGTTCCCGCCCTCAATCAATCCCTTCACACAGCCGGACGGGTGGAATCGTTATGACACTATCAGAGTTTTGCAAGCAAGGCGAGTACCAACCAGGTTCGCCCCGGCCAAAGCAGCTTCATTCTGCCCTTGACTCCGTTCCCATTTCCGTCGGCAACAGAACCCGATGGCCTCCTGCCTCGACTACTTTGCAGTCCGCGCGTTGCGCGTCGCCTCCACGCGCTTCAACGTTACCTCATAGCGCTGAGCCGCTGCTGAGAAACGATTGATAAGCTCCGAAGTCTTGCCCAGGAAAGTCGGATTCTTCTCCCGGATCGCATCCAGAATGTGCGCGAACTTGGCCAGCAGAAAAAACCCTTCGCCATTGCAATCCACAAACAGCTCCGCCGACACTGCGCCATGCAGAACCATCGCCGCCGCCATCTCCCAATAGGTCAGCACCTGCCGCAGCCATGGATTGTGCGGGTCGCGCGGGTTCTCATACACCGCATAAAACTCTTCCACGGTTCGCGGCCAGAACTCGCCGCCCACCCACGCGCGCGCCTGGCGCATCACCGCTTCGGTGCGCAGTTGATAAAGTTTCAGAATGATTTCGGCATCGGCCGGCGTAGCCAGCATTCGTTCCATGGGTGCATCTCCGCTGCCAATACTACAGGATCGGCCTCGCCAGTCGCGACCTGCGCGAGTCATCAACGAGCCACTAAAAACAAAAGGCGCGCCATTTTAGCGCGCCTCGTTTCTATTTCCTGTTGCCTGTTCCCTGCTTTTTACGCCGGCTGCAGTTCCTCGTTCTCCTGCTTCTTCTCGACGACGGGCCCATGCGTCTCCGCAGTCGGCGGCGGGGGTGCGTCGCCAATCCGCTTCGAGTAGCTGCAGATCACCTTCGCGCCTTCATCGGCCGGCGCAGCTGCCGCGGCCTTCTTCCCGCGCTTCCTGGTTGCCGCCGCTTCTTCCTCGGCAGTCTTCTTCAAATTCGGGCATACCAGGAACACGCCCGACTTCAGCGTCTTCTCCAGCAAATATGGGCTGCCGCACTTCGGGCACTTCTTCGCAACAGGCTTCAGGTTCGACGTAAAGTCGCACTTGGGATAATTCGTGCACCCCCAGAAGGTGTTGCCCCTGCGTGCCCGCCGCTCGGCCAGATCGCCATCGCCGCACTTCGGGCATTTCATTCCTTCAATCAGATTCTGCTTCACATATTTGCATTTCGGATAGCCCGAGCACGAAACAAACTCACCATAAGCGCCCTGCCGCAACACCAGCGGCTTGCCGCAAACCGGGCAAGGCTCGCCGGTGGGCTCAGGCGGCTTCTGCTGCTGCTTCGAACTCAGCTTCCTGAAAGTCTTGCACGGCGGATCGGCGTTGTAGTCCGGGCATGCCATGAACGGCCCAAAGATCCCGCGCCGCATCACCATCACTTTGCCGCAGTTCTCGCAATACTCTTCCGTATCGCCCGCCTCCTGCGCCTCCGGCGTGTTCAGGTCGGGCTTCGATGCGATGTTCTCCTTGGTAAACGTGCAGCTCGTCGGATCTTTTTTGTTATAAGCCGAACACGCATAGAACGTGCCGAATTTTCCCCACTTCAGCACCAGCGGCGACCCGCACACCTCGCACTTTTCGTTGGTCACCTCTTCCATGCGCTTGATGTTGCGCATCTTCTTGCCGGCCACCTTCAGCTCGTCTTCAAAATGGTCATAGAACCCATTCAGCAGGTCAGTCCACTTCTCCTTGCCGTCCTCAATATCGTCAAGCTCGCTTTCAAGCTTCGCTGTATACGCGGTGTCGAAGATGTAAGGGAAATTCTCCACCATCAAATCGCACACCACCACGCCGATTTCGGTCGGATAGAATCGCCCGCGCGAGCCGCCATGCTTCACCACGTACTCGCGGTCCTGAATCGTGTTGATAATCGACGCGTACGTCGACGGCCTTCCGATCCCGCGCTCTTCCAGCTCCTTCACAAGCGACGCTTCGTTGTAGCGCGGCGGCGGCTGCGTGAAATGATCTTCCGGCAGCAGCTCGTCGAGTCCCAGCTCCTTCACATTGTCGAGACTCGGCAGCCGGTTCGCGCTCTCATCGTCGTCGTCCTTCTTGTCCTCTGAAACTTCGTAAACCTTCAGGAAGCCGTCGAACCGCATCACCGACCCGCTCACGCGAAAATCGTATTTTTTCCTGGTTTTGGAGGAGAGGGCCTCAATGTTTGCAGTGGTCACGTCGTAAACCGCCGGCACCATCTGCGAAGCCACAAATCTCCGCCAAATCAGCGTGTAAAGCTTCAGCTGCTCGTCGCTCAAATAGCGCGCAATCGACTCCGGTGTGCGCGCGGCATCCGTCGGCCTGATGGCTTCGTGCGCATCCTGTGCGTCCTTCTTGCCTTTGTAAACGTTGGGCGCATCCGGCAAATACTGCTGCCCAAGCTCTTTCCCAATCCACTCCCGCGCTCCCGTCACCGCCTCAGGCGCAACGCGCGGTGAATCGGTACGCATGTAGGTAATCAGACCCGTCGTGCCTTCGCTCCCGATCTCCACGCCTTCATATAGTCGCTGCGCCACGCCCATCGTACGCCGCACGTTGAAGCCCAGCTTGTTCGCGGCATCGCGCTGCAGTTGGCTCGTAATAAACGGCGCCAGCGGCCTGCGCTGCTGCTCGCGCGATTGCACGCCTGTGATCGACCACTGCGCATTCTCGAGCGCGGCCAGCACCTCGTCCATCTGCTGCTTGTCCGGCAGCGCGTTCGAGATAAAGACGTCCTTCCCGTCCTTGTCCTTTCCGTTCGCAACCCGCGCCGGCTCGCCATCCACGCCGATGAACTTCGCTTTGAATTTCTGGTCGGCCTGTTTCTGCGGATGGAGCTGCGCCTCCAGCGTCCAGTATTCCAGCGGCTGAAACGAACGTATCTCGCGCTCGCGCTCCACGATCAGCCGCAGCGCCACCGTCTGCACGCGACCCGCAGACAATCCGCGCCGCACCTTGTCCCACAGCAGCGGAGAAATCTGGTATCCCACCAGCCGGTCGAGCACGCGCCGTGTCTGCTGCGCCGCCACCAAATTCTCATCGATGTCGCGCGCATGCTTGAACGCTTCCTGCACCGCCTTCTTCGTAATCTCGTTGAAGGTTACGCGGCGAATCTTTTTCCGTTCTTTTGCATTCGTTCCCAGCTGAATTGCCAGGTGGTACGCAATCGCCTCGCCTTCGCGGTCCGGGTCAGGCGCCAGATAAATTTCGTCTGCCTTCGTCGCCGCCTTCTTCAGCTGATCGACAACTTTCTCTTTTCCCGGCGACACAATCAGCTCTGGCTCGAACGTCCGCTTCTTCAGCTCCACGCCCAGCTCGTTTTTGGGCAGGTCCATGATGTGCCCCACCGAGGCCTTCACATCGAAACCTTTGCCCAGATACTTCTCGATCGTCTTCGCCTTCGCCGGCGACTCAACGATCACCAATGTCTTCGTTGTTGCCATCCCTGACCCGATCCCTCTCTCACAAACTCCGCGGCCAACTCTTCCCCGGCCCGGCTCCTACTTAATTGACCCCTGCTAACTCGTCCCCTGTTTGACTCTCTCATAGCCAAACGGTTCCAGAAGGCTGCCGTATCGATTTCAAATCCTGATTGCGCTTCTCTCGCGCGCTCGCCGGCTTGCCGCCCTTGCGTTTGCGGGCCCTCTCCGGCAAAAAAATGGCCGCAAGGCTTGCACCGTAGCACGGAATGCCCCTACATTTCCACCGGTGCAGAGGATTTTTCCCTGCTATTTGTCCCATTTCCACCCGCTCGGGCCCGTCGCCGACTCGCGCAAACCGCGTCAAATCCGTCTCTTCGCATCCATATTAGGCACCGCATCCGAAAAGTAACTTCCACCTTTCGGCACCCGACACTTTCCGCGTCGAACCGGCCCTTAGTTACAAGTTTCAGCCGGCCCGGCTTGCCTCCCTATTGGCTACCCCCAATTGGCTATTGGCTGCCCCTACATCGTCCTCACATAGTTCTTCCCCGGCAGTTGCCGTATCCGGCCCGCCATCTCCAGCTCAAAAAGCGCTGTAAATAACTCAGAGGAAGTGAGTTGGGTCTCAACGAGGTCCAGAATCTCGTCGATCTGCAAGCTCCGGTCGGCGTGCAGCACTTCCAGAACCATGGCCTCCTGGGGCCGCAGCACCGGATCAGGCAATAAAGATGCTTGAGCCTCCCCCTTGGATGCAGCCGGCGCCATCGCCTCGAGCTCGATCCTTACCTGCGAGGGCAGGTCTTCCCAGATGTCCTCCCAGGTCGCAACCAGCTTAGCCCCCTGTTTTATCAATGTGTTAGGAGTCCATGAGCCTTTATTTGTGACATTCCCCGGAACCGCATATAGGTCCCGATTCTGGTCGGCCGCGCACCGCGCCGTAACCCGCGTCCCCGAGTTCTCGCCCGCCTCAACCACCAGCACGCCCACGCTCAACCCGCTCAAAATCCGGTTCCGTCGCGGAAAATTCTGTGGCGCGGGAAACGTACCCATCGGCAGCTCGGTCACAATCGCTCCGCCCGTCGCCAGAATCTCCTCGGCCAGCTTTCTGTTCTCCCTGGGATACACCACGTCAATTCCCGTGCCCCAAACAGCAATAGTTGGCTTTCGCGCCACCAACGCTCCTTTATGCGCGCTGGAGTCGATCCCTCTCGCCATCCCGCTCACTATCAGCAGGCCCCGCGCCGCCAGGTCGCGCGATAGCAGCTCAGCAATTCCGGTCCCGTAAGGCGTGGGATGCCGCGTTCCGACCACTGCAATCGCAGGCCGGCTCAGCAGCTTCGGGTCGCCGCGCACCCACAGCGCCGTCGGCGGATCGTAGATTTCACGCAGACGCTCCGGATACTCCGGGCTCGAGTAGTCCACGATCGCCGCGCCCTGCGCAGTCGCGCGCGCCCACTCTTCCTCAGCGGCCTTGCGTCCCTTGCCGTCAAAAAGAAACTGCGCCGACTCCGCCGGAAATCTCAGTCCCTCCAGTTCCGTCAGCGCCAGCGAAAAGATCCGGCTCGGTGATTTCAGTTGTTTCACCGCTTCCAGTGCGCGCTTCGGTCCCAGTCCCGGAGTCAGCGTCAGCGCCAGCCATGCCAGCCGATCCTCATCCGCTGGCCACGCAGGATTCGAAGCTTCTTGCATACCAACCGTCGCGGAATCCGCGGCGCTGTCCGAAATCGATACACTGTCCAAAATTCGCACACTCCGGCTGTCTTCTTTTGAAACACAACCGCAGATCCAGGGAATGTTCGCCCACGTTACAAGCAAGCGATTCGGAAGTCAAGGTTCGCGATCACGCAGCCGCTCCCGCACCCAGTCCACCATCACCGGCGAAACGCGGTCGAGTGACGCGAGCCGAAATGTAATCTTCTCGGCCTCGATAATGTGATCGTGAGCGGCCAGCTCCACCATCGCGTCGGCATGCTCCAGCAAAAGCCTGTGCGACGGCTTCATCTCTGCCCACGGGCTCATCGCCGCGCAAAGGCAAACGTCCGGCCGCACTACGCGCAGCACGCTATTCGATTCAAAGATCACGCCGCCAGTCTGCGAGCATTCGCGCAGGATATTTTCCACCACCGGCCCCAGCTCATCATCCGCTGTCTCCGCACTCGCCGTCACCTGCCCCGGGGTCACTAAGAACGACCGCCGCGCTCCCGACGCCAAGTACCTCGCCGTATCGCTCTGTTGCCCCGGCGTTGTCTCTTCCCATATCGGCCGCGGCTTGCCGTGCTCATGCCCATGCTCGTGTGTCGTAATCTTCACTGCGGTCCACTGCATCTCCGGCAGCGCGCGAATCAATCCGCACACCAGCGCCGTCTTCCCCGCGCCGCGCCCGCCTCCACCGACAACCACGATCGCCATATTCAGTTCTCAGTTCATCGTTCGCAGTTCTCAGCTTGCAGCCTGCGCTCCTTGCAAACAACTCGCCAATCTTTCTTGGATGCCAAAAGCTAACGGCTACCTGCTATTGGCTATTGGCTGTCCTTCCGCTTTCGCGCCAACCTCGCCACCGCAGCCTGCTCCCGCAGCACCTGCCGCAGCGGACGCGCCGGTGTTCCCCAGTGCACCGTTCCCGGTTTCAGGCCGTCATTCGTCACCTTCGATCCGCTGAACACTCCCGCTTGCCCGCCGAGAATCACGCCCTCGCCCACGTGCGCATGGTCGCCGATCCCCACCTGCCCCGCAATCACCGCGCCATTGCCCACCGTGGACGATCCGCTGATCCCCGTCAGCGCCGCAATCACCACGTTCTCGCCGATCTCGCAGTTGTGCGCAATGTGCACCAGATTGTCCAGCTTCGTTCCCCGCCCGATGCGCGTCACGCCCAGCGCCCCGCGATCGATCGTCGAATTCGCCCCGATCTCCACGTCGTCCTCAATCACCAGCCCGCCCTGCTGCGGGAACTGCGTGTACTCGCCGCTCGCGTTGTCGCGCACATATCCAAATCCATCCGCGCCCAGCACGCAGCCGGCATGAACGATCACACGGTTACCGATGAACGTCCCTGGATAAACCACGACCCGCGGATAGACGTGGCAGTCGCTCAAAATCCGCACGCCCTCGCCAATCACCGCGCCCGCATCGATGCGCGAGTTCTCGCCAATCAGCGCGTCTTTCCCGATCACGGCATGCGCGCCCACCGTCGCCCAGCTCCCAATCACCGCGCCTTCGCCAATCACCGCCGTCTCGTGGATGCGCTCGCTCTTGAACTCCGGCCTCAGCAGCTTTGCCGCACGCGCAAACCAAAGCTTCGGCTGATCGGCCTCGACCACGGCAATATCGGGATTCTTCTCGCACGAAAATGTCAGCCCCTCCTTCAACACCAGCGCGCCCGCCGCGCTCTCGATTGCCTCCTGAGCAGTCTCTGCATCCTCCGCGAACACAAGTTCTGTCGTCGAGGCGCGCTTCACCTCATTCACGCCGGCGATCTCCACCGCGGCGCTACCGAGCACAAGCTTGCCTCCGAGTTTTTCAATCAGCTCGCCAATCCTCATCGCCGCCAACTGTCCACCATCCATGATTACGGTTCACGACCCACGAACCATGATTCGCGGTCCAGTCTTAATACAGCCCCCGCTCTCCCGCCGGCCTCGTCTTCCATCTTCGGTGAATCCACAGCCACTGGTCAGGATAGCGCCGAATCCACTCCTCCAGCACCGCTGTCACCCGCCGCGTTCCCTCCAGAATGTCTGCAGCCTTGTCCTCCGTCCGCGGAATCTCCACCTCCGGCCCGAATCGCAGCACATACTTCCGCTCCACCGACTCCCACACCATGAATCCCGGCAGCACCGCCGCGCCCGTCTTCCGCGCGATGTGAGCAAGCCCCGTCCCCGTGCACGCGTCGATCCCGAAGAACTTCACAAACTCGCCGCGCGGCGGCGTCATGTTCGTATCAATCAGCATTCCCACAGCGCGACCCTCATGCATCGCCGTCAGAAATCCGCGTCCAAAATCGTCCTTCGAGAGAATGAAGTTCCCATGCATGCACCGGATGCGATTCACATATTCGTCCAGCCGCCGATTATCCAGCCTCCTGATCAGCAGGCCCATCGGGTAGCCCATCAGCGAGTGATAGAAGCTCGAGAGTTCCCACGCGCCCAGGTGCCCGGTCAGCACCAGCACGCCCTTGCCGCGTTGCTGCGCCGCAACAAAGTGCTCCAGCCCTTCGGTTCTGATCCAGTCCCGCGTGTTCTCGCGCGTATAGCGCGTCATCCGGCAGAACTCCACCAGCTGCCACCCAAGGTGAACATACACGCCGCGCAAAATTTTCTTTCTGGTTTTTAACGAGAGCTCCGGCAGAGCCATTTCCAGATTGCGCATTCCCACGCGCCGCAACCGGCCGAATGCCCAATACACCGCAAACGCAATGCCGCCGGAGAATGCACGCGCCACCCCGCGCGGCAACGCGCCCAGGCAGCGCGCAACGGCTACAACAATCCCATACTCGACGTATTCACCCATCGCTTGAGTAAGGATCAGTGTAGCCGCTTAAGCAGCGCGTCTCGCAGATCTCGGCAAGACCAGCACACCGCTTGCTGTATCTTGAACGGTCAACAGTGATGGAGATGGGTGTCCCCGGTCCCTTGTCCCGCCCTGGCGGGATGGGACCGGGGAGCCATGCCGACTCGCCAGCTCGCTGGCAGGCTTCTACTGCGCCTTCGCTCGCACAAAGTCAGAAGCCACGTCGCGCACAAACGGTACCGCCCCCGGCGGCACACCCACATCGCCTCTCAAAATCGCTTCGAAATGGTGCGGCGTGCCGTAGTAAGTCGTCGTGTCGTCAATATTCTGGCTCACGCTTGTGCCATCGAGATCAATTCCGGCAAAAATACCCTTGGTCCGCGAATAGCTCAGCAACTCCGCGCCCATCTTCCAATCCGTTGAAGCCGAGCCCGACCGCCCCACCGGACCAGCCGCAGCCGACGCATCGCCGCCAATCTTGAACTTATCCTTCAGCAAATCCTGCATTCCGCGATCGTTCACTGCAATCAGAATCAGGTCCGTCGCCTGCCCGCCCCATTGAAAGCCAAACGAGCCGCCCGCCATGCGGATAAACACCGGCCCGCTCCAGCCATGGCCCGTGCGGCAAGTCACCACGCCCTGCCCATATTGCGCGCCCACAAAAAACGCGCCCTTCACCATGCTCGGAACCACCGCCACGCACGTCGCCGACTTCAAAATATTGCTCGGCACTGACCGGTCGCCCGCATTCATGATCTGGTCCAGCACCGTCTTCGCCGCATCGATGCGCGCCTGCAAATCCTCCCTCGTCGAGGCCGCAAACGCCACGCCTGGAAGCAGAAAACTGAGGCAAATCGAAGCAACCACCTTCTTCATGTCCTTTTTCCTTTCCGTTCCGCCGCCTTTCGGCGCGGATTTGAGAACTCTGCTGGGGAAATTTCTCTGCCGGACTCGTCAAGCTTGAGGACTCACTGGGAATCGTCGCATGGCAGCCTGCACCGCGTCCTCTCCGACAAGGCTACAGCATCCATGCGCGTCGCGCTTCCACAACACCGTCAAATCTTTCCCCTGCGTCGGTCGGGTTTCTTGGCCCCTCTCTCCGCTCCAAACTCAATATTTTGTTCGCAATTCCCAATGCCTCCGTTCAATAAACCTGCATCGAAGCAAGAGTAGCTTGTCAAACGCATTGGCGCGCCGATGTGGCGCGGAACTCACGGAGGGTTACATATGAAGAGAATTCTAGCGATCCTACTGCTCGCGGGCTTTGGCCTCTCGACGCATGCCGTCGCCCAACACCAACGGCTTGATGACCGCCTCGATTCTGCTCAGCACGTACTCGACTCCATCATGGCGACGCCCGATCACGCCGTTCCCGAAGGTATCGCCCGTCACGCAAAATGCATCGCGGTCGTCCCCGGTGTCTTCAAGGGTGCGTTTATTGTGGGCGCTGAGTATGGACAAGGCGTCGTCACTTGCCGCACTGGCCACGGCTGGAGCGGTCCGGTCTTCATCCGCCTCGCCGGCGGATCGTTCGGCTTCCAAGTTGGCGGCCAAGGCACCGACCTCGTGTTGGTGGCAACCAACGACCGGGGCCTTCAGGACCTTCTCCATGACAGGTTCAAGATCGGCGCCGATGCTTCGGCGGCAGCCGGACCCGTGGGACGCACCGCCCAGGCCTCCACCGACATCAGCATGAGAGCCGAGCTCCTCACCTGGTCGCGCAGCCGCGGAGTCTTCGCCGGCATCGACCTCAGCGGTGCAACGGTCAGCCAGAATGTCGACGATACCGACGACCTCTATGGCTCGCACCACCGCTTCGAGCACATTCTCAGTGGCGAAGTGCCTCCGCCCGCGGCGGCTGAAGGATTTCTGCACGCCGTCAGGCAGTATTTCGGCGATTCGGAAATGCACGATCACGATCACGACTAAACAGCATTGCATTCCGGCGCGGCCATCGCACTTCGATCCCGCGCCGGCTCTCTCAAACTAACGTCAACCTGCATCCAGATTCGGAATTCATCATGAATCCTGCCGCCCCGCCTCCAGGCTTATTTAAAAAAGCGCCCGAAGAAATCGCAGAATCTCTCGCTTCCACCGAAGTCAACCCCCAGGGCGCCGCTGCAGGCATGAGACTGCTCACGTTTTACATCTCACACGCCGCCGCTCGACTCAATCCCGCACGGCTGCGGAAGCTTGAAAAGGCGCGCAAACTGCTGGCGCTGCGTATGGAGCGGGAGCTCAAGGAAAAGAACGCCGCCTGACGGCCTCAGATCCTCGCGCTTGCGCGCACCCGATGGACAGAAAACGGACGCAAGTCATTATTTTTGTGTAGTTTAATCGATTTGTAGGGGAAGGCCTGCGATCGGACCGCAAGTGACCGAAACCCCGCAAAATCAAAAAAAGAGGAGTTCCCGGGCACCATGAAACATGCCGCCTGGGAACTCCTTTCCCCAGATCTGCGTTGTTTCTGTTGATAAGAATGAAGAAATTCAGGTAACTACACAAGAGTACTTAGGTGTCGCAGCAAAAGTAACGTAGATTTCACCTAGTTTGATGCAATTTCCCGCCTTTCCACCCCGCTCCGACCCACTTGCCCCCTGGGAAGGAAAGAATGGCTGATCGCGGAAAGCGACAGCTGGATGCGGTTATCCGCGCCCGTCTTCCGCATCAGCCGGCCGACATACGCTTTAACGGTTCGCTGCTCAATACCCAGCTGGCGGGCAATCTCACGCGTTGAGTGGGCGCCCAGAATCAGCTCCAGCACTTGCTGCTCTCGCACTGTCAGCTGCTGCCGGTAAAGCACCTGCGATAGATTCGGAACCTTCAATAACCGGTCGATCACCCGGCATAGCAGCCGCCGAGGAGCCCAGATCGATCCCGCAGTAACCACGTCGATCGCCCGGCGCACTATATCCGGTCCTGCCATCTGCCCCAGATACGCTCTTGCCCCGGCGATGATTGCATTCAGAACCAGATCGTCGTCTCCGTCCGGTCCGATCACAATTGACCGCACGTCCGGCCGCACGCTCCGAATCTGCTCCAGAACCTCTAAACCGCCTTGGCCGGCATGAAGGTCGATCACCACGTACTCGATATCGTGAAACGCCAGCAGTTCCTTCAGCGGCGCTATTACCGGAACCAGCTCCCACTCCCCATCTTGTCCCGGTTGATCGAAGATGCTTATCAGCCCGGCTGCGCGAATCGGCTCATCCGCAGCCACCCCAATGCGAATTGCGTCAGGACCATGCTTCGACGATGTCATCCCCACACCCGTCCAGGTCCGGTCGGAGTTGCCTCCGGCCTCCCATCAAATTTTTGGTGTTTCAGATTCGCTCGATCCGGGATAAATGTGTCGCCGCTCTGTTTTCTTTGGATGGTCTCGCTCGGCTGCCCCAAACAGCCGCCACGATCGCATCTCTCCATCTGCTCTTGCTCCGCCGCCCCATTCCGGGCGCCGCGGCATTGCTTTGTCGCCGCGTCAAAGCTTCCATCGCTCGCGGCTCTAGTTACTCAAATGGTTCCCTTCTGGAATCATTCAACCCACAGCTCAAAATCGAAATACCACCATCATTCGGCTTGCTGAGAAATAGGTGCTACGCCTTAACGCGAAGGTGGCATGCGGCGATCGATCATGTCCCTCGTCCTTCTCCGCCGTTTTCCTTCTTCGTGGCGGCCTGAAGGCAGTTTCAACCATCCCCTAGAGCTTTGGCAAAACAATTCCCTGCTGCTTCTGGTACTTTCCCTTGCGATCCGCGTAGCTCGTTTCGCACGGTTGATCGCCGTGAAAGAAAAGAATCTGGCACAATCCCTCGTTCGCGTATACCTTCGCCGGCAGTGGCGTGGTGTTTGAAATCTCCAGCGTCACAAATCCCTCCCACTCCGGCTCGAACGGCGTCACATTCACGATAATTCCACAACGCGCGTAGGTCGACTTGCCCACGCATATCGTCAGCACGTCCCGCGGAATCCTGAAGTACTCCACTGACCGCGCCAGCGCGAACGAATTTGGCGGAATGATCACCGATTCCGCTTCTACCGACACAAACGACCGCTCGTCGAAAGCTTTGGGATCGATAATGGCGCTGTTCACATTGGTAAAAATCTTGAACTCGTTTGAGACGCGCAGATCGTAGCCGTACGAGGACAGGCCGTACGAGATCACTCCGCTGGCTACTTGCTTTTCGCTGAAGGGCTCAATCATGCCGTGCTTCAGCGCCTGTTCCCTGATCCATTTGTCGCTCTGTATCGACATGCCTCTCCTGCTCCGGATGCTATCGAGCAGCTCCCAGCTACAACGGGGCCCGGAGTTGTTATCTGAGTCTTGCTCTCTGGCGTTGGCTCGTACTCGAAACCCCATCTTAATCGAAATCCCGCGCCCCTGGCCAAGCTTCCCATCACACGTCCCGTTTCCAGTTCCACAATGAAAAGTTCCTCGTCGTATTTCGCTTCTCTGCCCATTCGCGCTCGCTACTGTCTATTGGCTATTGGCTCCTGGCCACCGGCCCCTCTCCTTCGCTCCCCGCTTCCCTAATCTCCACAAAATCTGTAGCATGGACGGCATAAGTGGTAAGATCAGTTCGTCAGTGAGGTCACTCCATTGATCAAGCAGGATATCGTTCACAACGTGGTTGAGCGCACCGGCTTGCCGCGCACCAAGGCCGAGGCGGCAGTGGACACGGTCTTCGAGGGACTCAAACAGGCCCTGGCTGCCGGCGAGCGCATTGAGCTTCGCGGCTTCGGCGTCTTCAGCGTCCGTGCGCGAAAAACAGGGATTGGCCGCAATCCCCGCACCGGGACTGAGGTCAACATTGCTCCCGGCAAAGCCGTTCGCTTCAAGCCCGGCAAAGAACTGCACGCGCTCGAGCCCGGTTCCTCAACCAGCTAATCGCCGTTGAATTCGCCCGCGAACGCCGCCGCTGGGGCGGCCGCAGCCTATTCCCGTCGACATTCCGCAGCTGTCCCCGCCCCATCGACCTGTCGTCTTTTCGTCCCGCCGTCCCACCGTCCCATCGCAATGCAGTCCGGCTATGCGCGCTCCACGCGCGCATAAGTCCCCTCGCAGCCTAGGCTCCTTGACCGCCTTGGCCGCCCCAATCTCTGCAGCATTTTCAGAGTTGCAGTATCGCCCTCAAAAAGCCTGCGCCTACCCCGAAAATGCTCTACGTCGCCTTTTAGAATCCCGACACCGTGTTCGCATCAAACTGCAGCGCATGCAACTGGCAAACATCGATGCCCTGCGTGTACTGCTCCGCGGTCCCATCGCTGAACACCAGCTTGAAATCCTCGTGGCAAACTCCGCGCCATTGCGGCGGGAATATAATCAGCGTCCCCATCCCATCTGGCAATGCAGCGCGCCCCAGCACGTCCCCGCCCCACGTGTTCCCAGAGTGCGGCGATACATACAGGTTGTTCAGCGTCTTGCCCGTATTGTTCAGGAACCAGAAATTTGCACGGCTCTGCGGAATTGCCTTTGACGGAAGCATCGCGATCAAAAGCATCGCCGGCAGAATCGCGCTGACAAGAATCTTTGTAGTGGCTCGCATGTTCTCCTCCTCAAATCGCCGAAGCCCTGCAATGGTCATGTCAGTTCCGCTCCATCAATCAGGAACTTCACGCCATCATCGGGGCCCGTGATTTGCTCAATGCTGGGGCAGCGCTCGACGCATGGTCTTTGCGCCCGCGGCTGCCCGGGGAAAGGATTGCGATCGGCTTGAGAACCGCCTCCAGAGTTCGCAGACCGCGCGTGCGGGGGGCTTGCGGAAGCTGGCCGGATCATACTGGCCCCATGCACCTTCGGCAAGTGAATTGTCTTGCCCATGCCACAAAGTCGGATACAGCCCCGCGCTGACCCTACTCGATATGCTCGCATCCAAGCAGTAGGGGTATATCCCCTGTCGGAGGGCCCAGAGATGCCGTCGGAGAGAAACGCACGCGAAATCGTCCTGTCCTGCATCGCTGCGCTCAATCGCGAAGACTATAAAACCGCCCGCCAATATCTCAGTGACGACGTCTGGTTTTCAGATGTCCTGGGCACCCACCGCGGCGCCGATGCCTACCTGCTCGACGCCAAGCGTATGCGCGTCCACTATGAGATCGAAAAAGCCTTCGTCGAGGGCGACGACGTTTGCCTGTTCTGCGATCTGCAGGCCGCCGGAACCTCGATCTTCTTCTGTGGCTGGTATCAGGTGAAACTTGGCAAGATCCGCTCCCTCCAGGCCGTTTTCGATCCCCGCCCGCTCCTCCAGTCGAAAGCCGCGTAGCAGCAGCTCGATCCGTCTTCGATCGCGCTTGCGCAGTTCACTCGTCAACGCTCGGCCTCGCGCCGTCTCTTTCTCTCTATTCTGATCTCTATTCTCAGGTGCCTATTCCCTATCGCCTATTCCCTGTTCCGTCGCTCCAAAGCTCCCTCGATCCCTTGTTCCCTAGACCCTCACTTCATCCCTTGACTTTTTCCCAATACCTGTTTACTCTATGCTTGTTTCAACAAAGCCTTATGGAAAATAGCCAAAGCACTCCTCGCGATCTCTTTCCCGGCGCGCTCGAGATGATGGTCCTCGAATCGCTCCGCCGCCGGCCCGCTCACGGCTACGCCCTCGTCCAGCACATCCAACAGCGCTCCGGAAACCTGCTTCAGGTTGAAGAAGGTTCGCTCTACCCCGCGCTGCAACGCCTGCTCAAGGCCAAACTCGTCACCGCTCGCTGGACCGTTTCCCCCGCGACCCGCCGCCGCGTGCGCATCTACGAGATCACCAACGCCGGCCTTCGCCACCTCGAGCACGAAATCTCCAGCTTCGACCGCATGCTTGAAGGCATCCAGATGGTTCTCGGCCCCGCAAAACGCCCCGCCAATTCCTAGGAGACCGTGATGAACTGGTTCGATCGCATCTTCCGCCGCCGCCGGCTCAGTGACGATCTTTCTGAAGAACTCCGCCAGCACATCGACGAGAAAACCGAGCAGGTCATGCGCACCGAGAATCTCTCCCGCGAACAGGCGCAACAGGCTGCCCTCCGCGCATTTGGCAACGTTACTCTGCTTGAAAGCCGCAGCCGCGAAATCTGGCAGTGGCCGTCGCTTGAATCTCTGCTCGCGGATCTGCGCCTCGCTCTGCGCCGCCTCAGGCGCGCTCCGGGCTTCGCCGCCACCGTCATCCTCACGCTCGCAGTCGGCATTGGCGCAAACACCGCCGTCTTCAGCGTGGTGAACCATGTCATTCTGCAGCCGCTCGCTTATCCTGAACCGCAACAGTTGGTAGCCCTCGACTTTCAGGCGCCCGGCGCGCCCGGGCTTGCTGACTTCCGCGATGGGCTGCGCCTATCCGCTTCGATGTACCTCACTTTTGCTGCCCACAATCGCACCTTCCAGTCCGTTGGTGTGTGGATACCTTCCACCGACAATGTGACCGGCCTGGCTAAGCCCGAGCAGGTCAATACAGCGCTGGTAAGCGACGGTGTGATGCAGACATTCGCCGTTCCGCCCGCTGCAGGCCGATGGCTGGACGCAAGCGACCAGGACCCCCGCGGCGCCAAGCGCGTTATGCTCGGCTACGGCTACTGGCAACGGCGCTTCGGCGGCGACCGATCAGTCGTAGGGCGAATCATCGAGCTCGATTCGCAGCCCCGCGAAATTGTCGGTGTTATGCCTCGCGGTTTCAAGATTCTCAATTACGACTCTGACCTGTTCGTTCCACTGGCCTTCGATCCACACAACCAGATTCTTGCCGGCTTTGCCTATCGAGGTGTCGCCCGACTCAAGCCGGGAGTCTCAATCGGCACGGCTGACGCCGATTTGGCGCAGCTTCTGAATGTCTGGATGGATTCGTGGAGAAACTGCCCAAAGTGCGATTCGCATTTCTATCTCACTTGGAAGATCAGCCCGGCGCTGCGGCCCATGAAGCAGGAAGTGCTCGGCAATGTCGGCAGTGCGCTGTGGGTTGTCATGGGCACCATCGGGTTGGTCATGCTCATTGCCTGCGTCAACATCGCCAACCTGCTGATGGTCCGTGCTGATTCCCGGCAACTCGAACTCGCGGTTCGCAGCGCTCTTGGAGCCGGCCGCGGCCGCATCGCGCGCGAACTTCTTCTCGAGAGCCTGCTCCTCGCCTTCATCGGCGGCCTATCCGGAATCGCCGTCGCCGCCGCCGGCCTGCGTCTTCTCGCTGCCATCGGTCCCGCAAATCTGCCTCGCCTCAGCGAAATCTCGCTCGACTCCCTTTCGATTCTCTTCACGTTTGCGCTGTCTATTTTTTCAGGCCTCTTCTTTGGCTCCGTCCCCGCCCTCAAATATTCGCGGCGCAACGCAACTGTCAGCCTCGGCGGCAATCGCACCTCCAGCGCCAGCCGCGAACGCCACCGTTCGCGCAACATTCTTGTCGTCGCGCAAGTAGCCATGGCGCTGGTGCTGCTGGTCGCAGCTTCGCTCATGATTCGAACTCTCGCCGCCATGCGCAACGTCGATCCCGGCTTCTTTGATGGCTCGCATCTTCAAACAATGCGTATCGCTATCCCCGAGTCCCTGATCGGCGATGCGTCGGCGGTGACTCGCACACAGAACGACCTCGTCAATAAGCTTGCCGCCATCCCGGGCGTTGCGTCTGTGGGCTTCGCCAGCGCCATGCCTCTGCAGCAAATCGAGCCTAACTGGGATGATCTTTTCTTCGAGGGCAAGACGTACAAAAACAACGAAGCGCCCATGCGCCTCTATAACTACGCCTCTCCGGGGTACTTCCACACCGCCGGCACCAGGATCATCGCGGGACGCGACTTCACGTGGACCGATGTCTACAACCGGATGCCAGTGGGGATTCTGTCAGAAGGACTGGCTCGCGAGTGTTGTGGTTCCGCACAGGCAGCGATCGGCCAGCACTTCCGCGAATACGACGGCATGCCGTGGCACGAGGTGATCGGCGTCGTCCAAGACGTGCGCATGAACGGCGTCGACCATCCGGCGCCGGCCATGGCATATTGGCCCGTCTCATCCACCAACCCAGTCACAGACGGATTTTTGCGCGCAATGACCTTCGCCGTGCGCACTTCGCGGGCAGGCACGCAGCAGTTTATCGGTGAATTGCAGCAGGCCGTTTGGCAAGTCAACGCCAGCCTGCCTGTGGCCAATATCCGCACCATGGAGGATATCTACGATCAATCGCTCGCGCGCACTTCCTTCACGCTTGCCATGCTCGCCATCGCAGGCTCCATGGCGCTCGCCCTCAGTCTCATCGGAATCTATGGAGTCATCTCCTACTCCGTCTCGCAGCGCTCCCGCGAAATCGGTATCCGTCTCGCACTCGGCGCGCAAAAAAGCCAGTTGCGTTGGATGTTCGTGCGCTCCGCGCTGATCCTTACCGCCGCCGGCATCGTCATCGGTCTCTGCGCTGCCTCCGTCGTTTCCCAAACCATGCGCAGCCTCCTCTACGGCGTCAGCCCCATCGATCCCCTCACCTTTGCCGCCGTGCCACTCGTCCTGGCTGCCGCTGCGGCGCTCGCAAGCTTCTTGCCTGCCCGCCGCGTATCATCCGTGAACCCCGCCAGCGCCCTCAGCGCCGAATGAGGCTACGCCGCGCTTCTTCTGCGCGGCCCTGCCGAAGGCCTCTGCCCCACCGCGGGTAGTCACATCAGCCGCAGCGCATCCACATCAACCACCAGGCTGCGCCGGGGCACGTCCTTTTCCTCCGCGTGCTTCAGCATTCCGCGCAGCGCATCGTTCAGCGCCTTGCGCGTCGCGCTCTTCAGAATCATGTGGAACCGGTACACGCCCTTGATGCGCGCAATCGGCGCTGTGCACGGCCCCAGCACCCGCACCGTTCCACGGTCCTGGCTTTGGACTAGATATTTCCCCAGCACCGCCGCCCACCCTGCCGCCTCTTCCAGCTTCTGCGATTGCACCAGCACATTGGCCAGCGCGCCAAACGGCGGATAGTGCATCCATCGCCGGTACTTCAGCTCGCGCTCGGCAAACGTTTTGTAGTCGTGCTTCATCGCTGCCAGAATCGCGTAGTGATCCGGATAATATGTCTGCACCACAACGCGTCCCGGCAAGTCACCGCGCCCCGCGCGCCCGCTCACTTGCGTCATCAACTGAAACACGCGCTCCGCCGCGCGAAAATCCGGCATCGACAGCGCATGATCGCAGCCCACTACCCCCACCAGCGTCACGCTGTGAATGTCGTGTCCCTTGGCGATCATCTGCGTCCCCACCAGCAAATTGATCTCGCCCGAGTGCAGCCGCGCCAGCATGTGCTCCAGGTCGTAGCGCCCGCGCACTGTGTCGCGATCCATGCGCCCGATGCGCGCGCCGGGAAAGATCTCCTGCAATCGCTCCTCGCCCTGCTGCGAACCCGCGCCAAGGTAATACAAATGCTCGCTGTCGCAATTCGGGCATCGTTCCGGCACCGTGCGCCTGTATCCGCAATAGTGGCACTCGAGCCGCTGCCCCGCGCGCGCCTCCGCACTGTCATCGAGCTGCCCCTTGTGGTGCGTGAGCGCGATCGCGCAGTTCTCGCACTCCAGCTTCTCGCCGCACGCGCGGCACATCACCGCAAACGAGTATCCACGCCGGTTCAGCAGGATCAGCGCCTGCTCCCCGCGCTCCAGCGCTGCCTTTGTCTGCTCCACAAGCGACCGCGAGAAGAGCTGGTCGCGGCTCGTCTCCCGGAACTCGCGCCGCATGTCCACCAGCTCCACCTCCGGCAACGGACGGTTCATCACTCGATCGCGCAGCTCAATCCGCGTGTACTTTCCCCGCTCCGCATTCTGCCAGCTCTCGAGCGATGGCGTCGCCGATCCCATCACCACCACCGCGCCCGCAAGCTTCGCCCGCATCACCGCCACATCACGCGCGTTATAGCGCGGCGTCTCCTCCTGCTTGTAGCTCTGGTCGTGTTCCTCGTCCACCAAGATCAATCCCAAATTCGGCGCCGGCGCAAAGATCGCCGAACGCGTGCCGACCACGATCTTCGCGTCTCCGCGTCGAATCCGTCGCCACTGCTCGCTGCGCTCCTCGGGCGTTAACGCCGAATGCAACAGTGCAACCTGCTGCCCGAACGCCTGATCGAGCAGCCCCGCCATCTGCGGCGTCAACCCAATCTCCGGCACCAGCAGAATCGAGCTCAAGCCGTGCTCGAGCGCCTTCTGCATCGCCGCCAGATACACCGCCGTCTTCCCCGATCCCGTCACGCCATAAAGCAGAAACGGCCGGAAGCCCCCAATCGCGCCGGTAATCGTTGCCAGCGCATCGCCTTGCACCGCATTCAAACTCACTGGCTCCGATGCGGGAGTAATCCCACCCAGCCGAAACGCCTCTGGCCGCTCTTCGATGCGCACCAGCCCGCGCCGCACAAGCGTTTGCAGGGTCGACGAAGGAAGCTCGCGCCGCCTCAGCTCCGCGAGCGGAAATTCGCCGCCGTTCGCCGCCAGCTCCGCCAAAATCGCCTGCTGTTTCTCGGTCAACGATGGCAGGCGCGTGTCCTGAACCAGCACGGCAAACCGTTCCATCCTCCGTGCATCGCGCTCGGCCGCTGCGGTCTCGCGCGCAATCCACTTCCTTCGCACCATCGCGGCCAGCAGCGGCAGCGATGCCGCCGTCGCCGTCCTCAACGTCGATACTTTCACCGGCTCGCCCTCTGCGAGCCGCTCCAGCACGCGCCGCTCCATGTCCTGCTCTTCGCCGGAAAGCTTGCCACGCCGCCTGTGCGGGTGCCCCACCCTCGCGACGTCTCTGTTTTTGTCGCTAGGGCGGGAAACTCCAGAAGAGCCCTCCCCATCCATCGCCTTCGCCAGCACGTCGCGCCCAAGATCGGTGATCCGGTAATATACCGTGCGCCGCACTTCGGCCGTCAGCGGCAGCATCGCGCGCAGCACTTCTCCCAGCGGCGCCAGGTAATATTGCGCGGTCCACTCCGCAAGTTCCAGAAGATGGTCGCTGAGCAGAGGCTCCTCGTCCAACACTGCCTCGAGATACTTGACCTCAACATCTGCGGGAGCCGAAGCATTCACCGCCGTCACCACACCGATCAGCTTTTCGTTCCGGAAGGGCGCAATCACGCGCGCCCCGCGCATCGGCGCCTGCTCCGGCCGTATCCCGTAGGTAAAGGTGCGGTCCAGCGGCACCGGCAGCGCGACTTCGCAATATGCGGGCATGGGAAACAGATTTTAGTGTAGGCGAAGCAGCGTAAGACGCACTCTCGACCGGAGCGGGCAGGACGGTCGGTAAGATCGTTCCGTCAAATAAACGATCGGATGTACTTCGGAGAGAAGATTCTCAATTCGCCGCTGCTCCAGTTCCCAGTTGCCTACTCCCTGTTCGCTGCCTTTGGCGCTTTCAGCCCCAGTTCTTTCATCGCAATCTGCAAATCGGCCCACGCTTCCTTCTTCTGCCGCGGATCGCGCAGCAGAAACGCCGGGTGATAAGTGACGATGAGGCTCGTCCCGCGAAATGCATGCACGCGCCCGCGCAACCCCGCCAGCGGCTGGCGCTGGCCCAGCAGATAAGTCGCCGCCGTCGCTCCCAGCGCAACAATCACCTGCGGCCGCACTGCGTCGATTTGCCGAAAAAGAAACGGCGAGCAGGTATTCGCCTCGTCCGGCTCCGGCGTTCGATTGCCCGGCGGGCGGCACTTCACAACATTGGCGATGTAGCAGTCTTCCCGCTTCAAGCCCATCGCCGCGATCATGTTGTTCAGCAATTGCCCTGCGCGGCCGACAAAAGGCAGCCCTTGCGCGTCTTCGTCCGCGCCCGGCCCTTCGCCCACAAACATTAGCCGCGCCGCGGGATTGCCCACGCCAAACACGATCGTGTTGCGGCCCTTGTGCAGTGCGCAGCGCGTGCAATCGCCAATGTCTTCGCGAATCACTTCGAGAGCGGCAGCGCGTTGCTCCGCGGGAACAGCCGCCGCGATCTGCGGAGGCGCAGAGATTCCTTTGCGAGGTTTGATGGCGGAATCCTCCCGAACGAAGTTTTCCTGCTGTGCCGCCGGCTCAGCCTCGGTTTCTCCCGCAGCTTCGATCGCAGCCTGCAAAAGTCCCTCTCGCTCCGCCAGCTCCTCGGCCACACTTCGACCCAACTTGGGATCGTCGATCAAGCTGCCCTGCTCAACGTCTCTGCGGTAAAACTCGTAGAGTCCGAGGTCGCGATAGAATTTGAGCCGCTCGGCTAGGGCGTCGCGAGTGGCGGAATCGAGCGCGCGTGTCAATCGTTACTCCACGATCAGCTCGCGCCGGCGAGCACCTACGGGCAGGCTCTCGTCGAGCACGCGATCCTGTGCAGTGCGCGGCTTCTCGGTCAGCGATTCATCAAGCTCTTCCACCACCGGGCGCGGCCGCCTGAACGCAAGAATTTCATCGAGGATACGATCAGCCAGTTGCCGCTTCGGCATCTGCGGAAGTTCTACGGCCGTCGCGCGCGTAAGGAACGTCGCCGCATTGGTATCCGCGTCAATGCCCACGCCATCCCCCGTCACGTCGTTCACCACAATCGCGTCCGCGCCCTTGGCCATCAGCTTGGCCCGGCCATTCTCCATGCGATTCTCGGTCTCCGCCGCGAATCCAATAATCAATTGGCCCGGCCTGCGCCTGCGTACCACCTCAGCCAGAATGTCTTCCGTCGGCGCCAGTTCCAGCGTCAGCGGTCCGGTCCGCTTCAGCTTCTGCGACGAAACCGCAACCGGCCGATAATCGGCCACCGCCGCAGCTTTAATCACCAGCGTGGCCTCCTCCATGCGCGACAGCACCGAGTTGCGCATCTCCTCCGCAGACGTCACCCTCACTACGTCGCAATGTGCAGGAGCATGCAAGCCGGTCGGCCCGCTGATCAGGATCACTTTAGCCCCGCGGCTCCGTGCGGCTTCGGCCAGCGCATAGCCCATCTTGCCGCTCGATCGATTTCCAATAAAACGCACAGGGTCGAGCGCCTCGCGTGTTCCTCCCGCCGTCACCAGCACCACCTCGCCCGCCAGATCGTGGCGCCTCCCAAGCGTCGAAAGCACAATCGCGGCAATCGCCTCCGGTTCGGCCATGCGCCCTGCACCCACCATGCCGCAGGCCAGATCTCCGGTGCCCGGCTCGATGGTCGCCACGCCGCGCTGGCGCAATGTTTCAAGATTTGCCTGCGTCGCCGCGTGGTTCCACATATTCACGTTCATCGCCGGGGCAACAATCACCGGCGCCGACGTCGCAAGATAGAGCGTAGAGAGAAAATCGTCGGCGATTCCGTGAGCAAACTTTGCCAGGATGTTCGCGGTGGCCGGAGCGACCACCAGCGCATCGGCCCACTGAGCCTCGGCAATATGATCGATGCCGTTCTGTTCCCGATCGCCTTCGCCGGGATCCCAATCCTCCCACAAGCTGGTGATGACTTTGTGCCCGGTAAGCGCTGAGAACGTAAGCGGCTGCACAAACTTCTGTGCCGAAGCAGTCATCACCACGTGCACTTCGGCTCCGCGGCGCTGCAATGCGCGCACCAGTTCAGCCGCTTTATACGCAGCGATTCCGCCGGAGACGCCTACGATGGCTCTCATGTCTCGATTGTAGTTCAGGAAGACAGTGCTTAGTGGTTGGTAGTTAGTGGTTAGCAGTTAGCGGTCGTCGGTCAGGAATCGGCGATTCGTGGAAAGAGAAACCTGTACCCGCAGCCAAGCGCGCGGCCCGTACCTCAGGCGTCTTTCCCTGAGGCCTCGTTGCGATCGGGCACTAACCACTACCCACTCGTCACTCCCGTGTTCAGCTCAGCAGGATCGGCACCGCAGGGCCTTCCACCAGAGGCTTCACCACCTCGACCTCGTTCTTCACGTACGAAATCTTGCCGGCCTCGATTTCATCCTGCGCAATCCGGCATGCCTTGCTGGATCGGGAAGAAACCAGAGCCTGGGAGCCGTTCTGTAATTGGCGCGCGCGACGCGCGGCTACTAATACCTTGCGATAGTTTGAATCGAAGCTGGTCTCAATCGTCATCGGGGTCATCTCCAAAGGGAAGCTGTTGTTGGCCGGAGTCGCCATCGATACCGAAGGCCTCCAGCACGGGTTTGAGCCGCTCCTGCGAGTTCGATTGCAAACAGGCCGCGGCGACCTCCAAAACCCGGCGCGAACGATAAGCGATCACTTCGCCATTGCGATAAAAACGCTCGGACAACACAATGGCTTCAAGTTGCGCTACCGCCCGGTCGAGAACGTCATTGACCAGAATATAGCCGTATTGGCGATAATTCTCAATCTCACTGCGCGCCTCGCCCAGCCGGCGAAACACCTCTTCCTCGTCAACCACTCCCTCGGCGCGGCTGCGATTGCGCAAACGCGTGCGCAAAACCTTGGGGTTCGGAGGCATCACAAAGATGCCCACAGCCTCAGGCATTTTGGCCCGCACCTGCGCCGCGCCCTGCACGTCGATGTCGAGCATCAAATCATGACCCGCAGCCAGCGCATCGTCCAGCGATTGCTTTGCTGTGCCGTAAAAATGGCCGAAGACCTCGGCGTACTCGAGGAACTTCCCATCCTTCACCATCTGCTCGAACGTCTCACGCGTGGTGAAGTTGTATTCGCGCCCATCTTCCTCTGAACCCCGAGGCGTGCGAGTCGTCCACGATACCGCGAAGTCGACGCCGCTCACTTGCTTGCGCAACTCGCTTACCAACGTGCTCTTGCCCGAGCCCGACGGCGCCGAAATGATAAATAGAATTCCTGCCAAAGTATCCGATCCCTTTCAAGCTTTTTTATTGTTCCCTATTTCCGGTTCCCTGTTTTTTCACTCGACATTCTGTATCTGCTCCCGCGCCTTCTCGATCTCCGCCTTCATCGCCAGTCCGAGCTCGGTGATTCGCGTTCCCTTCCCGCTCACGCCTGCAGTCTTCGACAGCAGCGTATTCGCCTCGCGGTTCATCTCCTGCAGCAAAAAGTCCAGTTTCTTTCCAGCTTCGCCGCCTGCACTCAGCAACTCTCTGAAATGCTCAATGTGCGTCGTCATCCGCGCCAGCTCTTCGCTGATGTCGCTGCGGTCCACCAGCACCGCAACTTCTTCCAGCACTCGCTGCTGGTTAAACTCCGGCCCCACCACTGCTGCCAGCCGCTGCGCCAGCCGTTCCTGGCTACACTTCTCAATTTCCGGCCTCAGTTCCGCAATGCTCGCCGTCGCCGACGCGAGCCGGTCGAGGGTTCCATGCAAAATTGCCTCCAGCGCCTCGCCCTCACGCGTCCGCATTGCCTTCAGCTGCTGCAGCAGCGGCACCGTCTGCTCCAGCACGCTGGCCGCCAGCGCCGTCAGGTCTGTGCTGTTGCGATCTTCCGCCTGCAGCGCCCCCGGCAGCCGCAAAGCCGCATTCAGATCAGGCTCGCCTTTCAGCCGATGCTCCTGCTTCGCCGCATCGAAGGCCGCTAGGAAACCTGAAATCAGCTCGCGGTTGTAGCCCGCCTTTGCCTGCGCGGTGCGATCGACAGACAGCGTCAAATCCACGTGCCCGCGAATCAGATTCTCCTTGAGCAGTCGCCGCAGATCCATCTCCAGCGCGTCAAGGCCGGGAGGCAGCCGGAACTGCAGATCGAGAAAACGGTGGTTCACGCTTTTCACCGTCAGCGTGTAGCTCAGCTGCTCGTCGCCGCCCGCCGACACCCGCGCCTGCACTCTCGCAAATCCCGTCATCGATGCAATGGCCATGCTTACTCCTTCGCCTCCGTGCTCAGCGCGGCCCTTTCATCGAACGGCAAATACATCAAATGGGGATTCGTTCCGTTCGTTCCGCCGTTTCCGTTGGGTTCTGGTGAATCAATAAATTGCAACTGGTAGAGCCTTTGATAAGTGGGCGAGGAATTCAGCAGATCGTCGTGCGTGCCGATCGCCGTGATGCGCCCGCCTTCAAGGACAGCAATGCGGTTGGCGCGTCGAATCGTGGACAGGCGATGCGCGATCACAACCACGGTGCGGTTCTGAATAAGGTTGGCCAGTGCGGTTTGCACCAGCGCTTCGCTTTCGGCGTCGAGCGACGACGTCGCCTCATCGAGAATAAGAATAGGTGCGTTCTTGAAGATTGCCCGCGCAATCGCAAGCCGCTGCCGTTCGCCGCCGGAGAGCCGAAAGCCCTTTTCTCCGATCACTGTCATGTAGCCCTGCGGCATATTCATGATGAAATCGTGCGCAAGCGCATTGCGCGCAGCCTGCTCAACCTGCGCGCGTTTGGCGTCAGGCTGCCCATAGGCAATGTTGTTATGCACCGTGTCGTTGAACAGGATGGTTTCCTGCGTCACTTGCGCCACTTGTCGGCGCAGCGAAGCCAGGGTCAAGTCTCGCAGATCGCGCCCGTCAATCAGAATGCGGCCAAACGTCACATCGAAAAATCGCGGAATCAAATTCACCAGTGTCGACTTGCCCGCGCCGCTGGGACCGACAATGGCCAGCACTTCGCCGGCATTCACTTCAAGGTCCACATTGTGCAGAATCTGGTGTTCGCCATCGTCCGTCGAATAGGAGAAACCCACATCGTCAAATTTGATGGCCTGATGGAACCGCGTCAATGTCGCCGCGCGTGCGCGCTCGCGCACATCGTCCTGGGCATCGAAAAACGAAAAGATCGATGCCGACGCCCCCATCGCCTGCTGGAACGCGTTGTAAAAGAATGCGAAGCGCCGCAGTGGATCATAGAGCTTGAAAAGCAGAAACATGAACGTGATGAAGAGGCCGAGCGACAGAACGTTGTTCTTGATTTCATTTCGGCCAATCCACAACAGCAGCGCCATGGCCAGCGCCCCCACTGAATCCATCAGCGGCGAGCTGATCGATTGAATGCGCACACTGCGCAGGTTTGCCTTGAAGAGCCTTTTGGCCGCGCTCTGGAAACGCAGAATCTCCCACAACTCGGTGTTGAAGGCCTTCACGATGCGGTTTCCCGTCATGGTCTCGTGCAAAATGTTCTGCACTTCGGCAAGCTTGTCCTGCCCGGTACGGGTTCGGGTGCGCACTTCGCGGCCGATCCTGCGAATGGGAGCAATCGCTACTGGGATGAATAACAGGAGGGCCCAGGCTAGGTATCCGCCCATGTTGATGATGAAGACTACCGCCACCGCAAAGGTGAAGAACTGCTGCAGAAAATCGCCCAGCACTGAGCTGAGCGCCATTTGCACGCGGTCTACGTCATTGATCAGCGTGGAAAGAATCGTGCCGGTGGGATGCTTGTGGAAGAAGCTCGAAGAGCGGCGCAGCGTAGCTTCGTAAAGATGATTGCGAAGATCGGTAATCGTGCCCAGCGCCGCGTAATTGACAAGGTAGTTTCCAAGGTAGTCGCATAATCCCTTAAAAACCGTCGTCACCACGAGCGCAAATGCCACCACGTCCCAGGCATTATGCAGATGCATAAAATGCGGCACCAAATGCCGCAGGTCGAAGTGCCACTTTGTGTTCGGAAGCCCAAGCAGGATCGGACCTTCAGGCGCGCTCGGCGCCAGCACGCGATCGAAGATCGGCTGCAGCAGCGCCAGCCGGAAGATTTCAAGCACTCCCACCAGGGACGACAGCAGCACCCCCGGCAGCCACTCCAGCGTGTACCGCCATCCATACCGCAGCAGGCGCAGGAAATTCTTCATGCGCCGGGGCCTGCCCTGCGCTCTCGGCGCTTAAATCTCTGCTGAAAATGGGCCCGGAAGTCCATCCCCGTATTGTATCCGTGCGGGTAGCTTCAGTATCTTTTGAGCTCGACGATGGCCTTCAGGATATTCTCCGGCTGCGGCAGAATCGCATCCTCAAGCTTTGGCTGGTACGCGACAAAGGTATCCATTGCGCCAATGCGCCGCACGGGAGCATCCAGCTCGTCGAACAGTTCGTCGGCAATGCGCGATGCAATCTCCGCTCCGTATCCCCAGCTTAGCGTGTCTTCGTGCGCCACGATCACTCGATTCGTTTTTCGTACCGATTCGGCTATCGCCTCCCAGTCGTACGGGTTCAAGGTCCGCAGATCGATGATTTCGGTGTCGATGCCGTGCTCGCGCTGCGCCTGCTGAGCTGCCTGCATCGCGCGCGGAACCAGCGCTCCATACGTGACTAGCGTAAGATCTGCGCCCGGGCGAACAATCTTCGCCTTGCCGAACGGTATTGCAAAATCCGGCCCCGGATATGGCGCGCGGCCCCATGTCTCGCGATAGAGCCGCTTGTGCTCCAGAAACAGCACCGGGTCGTCGCAGCGAATCGCAGTGCGCAGCAATCCATTCGCGTCCAACGCACTCGACGGAAACACGACCCGCAACCCCGGCGTATGCGTGAATAAACTTTCGCCGCATTGCGAGTGATAAATCGCGCCTCCCGTCAGATATCCGCCAATAGGAACCCGGATCACGACAGGAACGGCCCAGGTCCCGTTCGAGCGCCAGCGCATCACCGATAACTCATTGCGAATCTGGTGCATTGCCGGCCAAATATAATCAAAAAATTGAATTTCTACGACCGGCTTCATTCCGCGCAAAGCATACCCGATTGCGCGACCCACAATGTTGGCCTCGGCCAGCGGCGAATTGAAGACGCGATCTGAGCCGAATTCAGCTTGCAGCCCGGCGGTCAGCTTGAAGACTCCGCCCTTGCCCTTCACTTCAGCCAGCGCTTCAACGCGGCTGGCGTCGGCCACATCTTCTCCGTAAACCACAATTCTCGGATCGCGGTGCATCTCGTCGCGCAGGCAAACGTTGATCAGCTCTGCCATGGTGCGCGGGCCCGCGCTCTTCAGGCCGCCGTCCGAAGTCGCACCGTTCTGGCTTGGCGTTACCTGCGGCTGCTCGGTTGCGAAAGACGCCCGCGAGGGATCCAGATCTTCGGAGTAAACGTGGGTCGCGATTCCTTCCACGGCCGGCAGCGGCGCTTCCAGCGCGCGCTCCGAGGCTGCGGCTACCTCGCGTTCCAGGGAGTGTTCCAGCTCATCCAGTTTTTCGACGGTCAGAATTCCCTCGCCAAGCAGTCGCGTTCTGAAGCGCGCAATGGGATCACGAAGCTGCTCCGCCTCGCGCTCCGCCGCAGAACGATAGTTCTTGTCGTCATCTGAGAGTGAATGAGAATAGAGCCGCACGGAATGCCCGTGGACGAATGCCGGTCCCTTTCCGGCCCGGCAATGTTCCGCCGCAGCCTGGAAAGCCCGCAGCGCGATTACCGGATCGGTACCGTCAATCTCGGCAAAATGGAAATTCGGGAAATTCGCAACCAGCCGCGATATGTTTCCGCCCGGCGTGTTCACCTCCACGGGAACGCTGATGGCATAGCCGTTGTCTTCCACAAGAAAGATCACCGGCAACTTCTGGTTCGACGCGGTATTGATCGCCTCCCAAAACTCGCCCTGCGACGTGGAACCTTCGCCCACGCACGTCAACACGACTTCGTCACCATGGAAGTCGACATCGTGAAATGCGCGATAGTCGCCCTCGCCCTTACCGGCCATCTCTGGATGTTTGCTCAGCGCGCGTCCAGCCTCGGCACAACCCACTGCTTGCAGCAACTGCGTCGCCGTTGAGGAAGATGTGCTGACGATATGCAGCGCGCGGCTGCTCCAGTGCCTGGGCATTTGCCTGCCGCCACTGGCCGGATCGTCTGCCGCGCCCACGGCCTGCAGCATCATGTCGTAAGGCGTCACGCCCAGGGCAAGCGCCAATGCGCCATCGCGGTAGTAAGGGAAAAACCAGTCGTATCCCGGACGCAACGCCAGAGCCGCGCCCACCTGCAGCGCTTCATGCCCTGCCGAGGAGATTTGGAAGTAGCTCTTTTGCTGCCTTTTCAGGAGGATTTCGCGATCGTCTACCTTGCGCGAGAGAAACATCTGCCGGTAGATTTCGACCATTTGTTGCGCGGTCAGCTCGTCCGAACCCGGAATTGCTCCGGACGAACGAGTGCTGGAAATTGCAACTTCCATTCCGGTCGACCCCCACAGGCTATCCGGACATCGCCTCGTTTGATTGTAACAATCCTGAAGGTCGAAGAGTGCCTCGGTCTTGCCCCTTCAAGCGACCAACCCGCCGCCCCGTTTTATTGGGATGGAAACCGCACCGGCGCCGACATGGCTGGCGGAGGCGCCCCCATTTCGACCGCCATTTTCTCTTTCACACTGCGCGCCAGCTTCTCAATCTCCGCAAGCTTGTGCAGATCGTCTGGCGTTAGAGTCTCCGAACCAGAAGCTGCCACGTCGTAGTTCAACTCCCGGGCGAGCTTAAGCAGCTTGTTGGTATCGGAGACCATCTCTTTCTGGCGTTCGGCATTGAGTAGTCTCTGCTGGCGCTCTGCCACGGTGGGATCATAATTGCCCGTGTCTGCAGGATCGGTCGGCATCGGAGAAGGGCGATTGATAATGTCACGGGGTGGCCCCACCTGGGAACGCGAAGCAAGAGCGCAGGCAAGAGCCATCAACACAGCCATGCTTGCACCCCACGAGAAGGATGCGTTGGCATGTATGAACCGGCGGATTCGCGCTGCGTATCCCGATTGATTCATCGTCCACTGCCTTCGACCCGGCATTCCTGCGACAACTGTCAGTTCTTGCTGGAACCTGCTCTCACCTTATGTGCCAGCTGCTCGATTTCGCCCGCCGTGCGAACCACGGGAACCGATAGCGTGTCCATGTTCGTCTTGTCCACTTCCGTCTTCAATTCGGTCGCCATCTTCAGCAGATCGGCGCACTGCTTGGCGATCTCCGTTTCATTGGGATTCGCCTCTTTCGTCGCCGGTTGCTGCTTTGAAGCATGTGTGGCTGGCGACGCGGGGTTGGCCTGCGTTTTGGCGCCCGGAGGATTGATTGCCGGGAGCGGAAACGAATCCTGCGCCTGGGTCCGAATCAGGCCTGCGCTCGCCAAAATGACTAGCCCGGCAAGGCATCCAATGGAACCGAGCCATTTCGCCAAGCGCTGAGCCTGTCGCGTTCGATCCAGGAATCTGTCGATGGTTTTCATGTGCCCACGTCCGCGAGGAATTTCGGACCAGCAAAGCTTTGGGTCACGGATGGTGCCCGTGCCCAGTTTAGTCTAGAAATGGGAGTTTTGGCATGGGCGTCTTTTCGGCAATTTCGGATTCTGCCCTTGTCGCTCGATGGGGCTGGTTCCAGGAAGGCCACTTCCTAGGCCGCGTGCTCGACGAATGGATTCATGACAGTCAGGAGTTCATCCATACCAAGTTGCCGCGGTTAGTCGTAATTGCCCTAATCGCCTTTATTCTCAGCCGTTTGCTCAACCTCGCCACGAATCGCATGATCCATGTCTCTGAGAGAACCGGTGCAGCCGCCAGCCGCCGTGCTCAAGTCAGGACCATGGCCGGAGTCATTCGCGCCACTGGACTGGCCATTATCGCCGTCATCACTCTGTTGCAGGTGCTCGATTCCATGGGTTTCAACCTCGCGCCACTTCTGGCTTCGGCAGGAGTCGCGGGCATCGCCATCGGACTGGCTGCGCAAAACATCGTCAAGGACATGTTCAACGGGATGCTCTTTTTGGTCGAAGATCAATTCAATGTGGGCGACGTGGTTCGCCTCGCCGGTCTCTCCGGCACTGTTGAATCCATGACCCTGCGCAAAACCACGGTGCGCGACGCCGATGGCACCCTCTATGTCATTCCCAATTCGCAAATCACGACCGTCGCAAACTTGAGCGCCGACTTCTCGGTGGCCACCATCAACGTGAGCGTCGACTTTTCCGCCAATCCTGATGAAGTGACCAAGCTGCTCAAGAAGATCGCCATGGACGTCCGCAACAGCGACGAGTTCAAAAAAGTGTTCCTCGGAGACCCGCAGGTATTGGGCGTGGATTCCGTCAAAGGCTCGCAGATGCTCTTCCCGGTCGTGTTCAAGACCGTCGCCAATCAGCAATACGCGGCCATCCGCGAATTTCAGCGTCGCGTTCGCCTCGCGCTCGAAGAAAAGAACATGCTCCCGGGTGACCCCAATCGCATCTTCCGGCCGACAGGAGAGTCATCCCCAGCAGGCGTCAAACATGAAGAGGTGGCCACTCCAAAGCAGGATCCAACAACCATCAAGCAGCCGGAGACGAACCCGTTCTCGGGTGAGTGAGCCACGCGATCTTTCGCAGGAAAATCCGCAGCGATCTTTGCCTGAGACGGACTCTCCTGCTTTATTCTTCCTACATCGTCATTTTTTTTGATTCTCAATTGGAGTTTGTTTCCATGAACAAGCGACCGACCCTTGCGCTAGTGCTGATAGGGCTGGGATCTCTGAATGTGCTGGTTGGCGCAGGCCTTCATTGGGCCGGCGGATATCCGCTGGTCTCCAAAGCTCTCGCCGGCTCAAACCTGAGCGCCCCTCTGGCGAACGCCATGCGGGCGGTTTTTCTCATGATCGGCCTAACGTGGGTCACGATCGCAATTATTGCGTTCATCGCGGCGTTCTATCAAACGCGGATTCGCAAGCTCTTGGTGCTGCTTTGCGGGCTCTCGCTCCTCGCAGAGGTTCCAATCTGGGTGGCGCTGATGGGCTGGTTTATCGGCAATGAGATGTTCCTCTTCTCCGGAATCCTCATCAGCCTCGGCGCCATCTTATTGCCGCCATCGAGCAATCTTTAGCTGTTCTTTCCCAGGCTTGCTCACCTGTCAGTGATCAGACGCCATCGCCTGCATCAGTTCGTCAGCGTCCGTCACCGGCGGCAAACAGGTTCTCCCGCGGCAAACCAGCGCCCACGCGATCGCGCCCGCAGGTCTCGGCGCGTGCAAAACCGTCTCCGCCAGCGCCTCGGGAAGCTCGCCGGCCACCAGCTTCGAGGGCTCGATCCTCACCACCGTTTTGTTCACCGCGAAGCCCGCAACTGCAGTCGCTTCCAGTCGATCTGCTTCAGCACCTGCGCCCACAATCACAATCTGCACTGGATCAAGCAAAAAGCGCTCTGCCGCCAGCCCGTAGCTCCCCGCATACAGCCCGAAATGCTCCACAATTCCCGCAAAGTGGGCGAGCGTGCCCTCTGCAATCTTGCGGTAATCCTCGCGATTGCTCAACGCCTCAAGGCGCAGCAGCGCTGTAGCAGCCGTAGGATTCCCCGCCGGCGTAGGCGCATCCTGCAATGGCTTTCGGCGCGCTGTCAAAGCGCCCAGCGGAATCTCAGCCGGCTCATCGTTCAACGGCGCCGGCGTGTCGAAAAACCCTCCGAAAGATACGTCGTGAAACTGCTCAATCATGATGTCGGCCAGCTTGATGGCCGCGCGGTAGAACTTCATGTCGCCGCTCGCCAGCCAGCCATCGATAGATGCATTGACTGTGAAAGCGTAGTCGTCAAGTGTTCCAGGAATTGCATCCCGCGGGGCCAGTCCATCCGGATACGCGATCACATGTTTAAGCCTCGATGCGCCGCCCCAAGCTTCATTGAGCAGACGATCCAGCGTGAGGAGTGCAAACTCGCGTGCCTTCTCGTCGCGCAGCACCTGCGCAGCCTCCAGATACGCTGTCACAGCCATCGCATTCCAGCTTGTGTAAAGAGTGCGATCGATATACGGCGCAGTTCGCTTGGCGCGCGCGGCTAACAGCTTTGCCCGAGCCGATGCCTCAACCTTTCTCAATTGTTCTTCGCTTGCCCCGGTTTGCTTCGCCATTTCGGCGAGCGGCTGATTCACATGCAACACATTCTTTGCCGGATTGTGGTGCATGTCGCCCAGCTCGCCGATATCCCAATATTTCGCTGCAAACTCCAGCTCTTCCCCGCGCAAAACCGCACGGGCTTCCTCAAGCGTCCATGTAAAGTAATCGCCATCGTCGTCCAGGCCCACATCCGCATCCTGCGAACCGTAAAACCCGCCGCGTTCACGATCCGTCATCGTTGCGTCGAGCCATGCAACAATCTCGCGCGCGGTCGCGAGAAAATCTTCGCGAACAAAACTCTGATAGCCATGCACGTAGTTCCGCAGCAGTTCAGTATTGTCGTAGATCATCTTTTCAAAGTGCGGCACCACCCACCGTTCATCCACGCTATAGCGATGGAAGCCACCGGCAAGCTGATCGTAGACGCCGCCGCGAGCCATCTTTTCGAGCGTCGCGGTGAACGCCTCGCGCGCCTTCTCATTCCCGCGGTTGTTCGCCATTTCCAGCAGCAGATCCAGTGCGGCGGGATGCGGAAACTTCGGTTGCGAGCCAAATCCACCATGCCGCGGATCAAACTGGGCCACGATTGCGTCGGCGATTTTATCCACCAAAGCCAGAGAAAAACTTCCCTGCGCCGTGAAGCTTTCGTTGTGCTCGATCGCTGCCATCACGCTGCCTGCGGTCTCGAGAGCCTCGTCACGCCTGTCGCGCCACACCTGCGCCATGGCAAGCAGTACGCGCCCAATTCCCGGCCTGCCGTAACGATCGTCGCGCGGAATGTAGGTCCCGCCAAAATAGGGCCGTCCGTCCGGTGTCAAAAATGCCGTCAGCGGCCAGCCGCCCTGTCCACTGATGGCCGAAACCGCCGCCTGATAGCGCGCGTCTACGTCGGGCCGCTCGTCGCGATCCACCTTCACGGCAACGAACAAATCGTTGATCAGCGCCGCAATCTCCGCATCTTCATACGATTCGCGGTCCATCACATGGCACCAGTGGCACCACACCGCGCCAATATCGAGCAAGATCGGCTTGTCTTCAGCCTGCGCCCTCTTAAACGCCTCCTCGCCCCATGCATGCCAACGCACGGGTTGATGCCGCGCGGAACGCAGATAAGACGACGCCGCATGTTCCAGTTGATTGTGGGATGTTGGGGAAGCGCTCTCGCTCATGGACTGAGCATACAGGTCACGAACGCCGTCGATCTACATGCCTGAATCGTTTGCATCGAGCCCGCTATCATATTGATAGAGAACTGATGCCCACTCAAGCAGCTCAGCCGGCTGACAAAAGCACGGCAACGACTTGTCCACTCTCCATTGGCGTCCTCGCCTTGCAAGGCGACTACGAAGCCCACGCGCGCGCCTTCAAAGCTAGCGGAGCGGAAACCACACTCGTGCGCAAGCCCGAGCAACTCAACTCGCTCGACGGCCTGGTGATCCCGGGCGGCGAATCCACGACGATGCTCAGATTTCTTGAGAAAGATGGATTTTTTGAAGCGCTGCGCAAATTTGCCCAGGCAAAACCGGTTTTTGCCACGTGTGCCGGCTGCATTTTGATCGCCAAAGAAGTTCTGCACCCAAAGCAGCGCAGCCTTGGCGTGCTCGACGCGACTGTCGAACGCAACGCCTATGGGCGCCAGATCGACTCCACCATCCTCACGCTGCCAACCGAGATTGCCGGAGGTCCGTTGGAGATGGTTTTTATCCGCTCGCCGCGCATCACTCGCGTAGGGGATAGTGTTCATGTCCTCGCGCGTCGCGACACTTTCCCCACGCTCGTACGCCAAGACCATCTTCTCGCGTGCACCTTTCATCCCGAGATGACCACGGACACGCGCGTTCAGCAATTGTTTCTAGAGATGGTGCGGGAACAAAAAGGTCGCTGAACCGCGGCGTCTTTAGGAAAGTAAAGATTCCTTTTGCAGATCGAGGAATTCACTTCCGGCCGGCGCGCCGACTGCCGGAATTCAAAGCCTCGGCCGGAAGCTTCTGCTTGATCTTCCCCATCTCATCCCACGGATCATGCCGCAGCCGTTGTCGCCACGTTGCAATGTCAGTCACGTGAAATGCGGGAGCCTTTGCTGCGTTCAGCTCGCTCCATTTCAGCGGCATCGCCACAGGCGCCCCGCTTCGGGCGCGCGGCGAATAGGGAGCCACCGACGTTGCTTCGCGATCGTTGCGCAGATAGTCGAGATAGATGCGGTTCTTGCGCGTCGCCTTCGTCATCTTCGTTACGTAAAGCTCGGGATGTTCCCGCTCCAGTTCGAGCACCAGGTTGTGCGCAAATTCCTTGATCGCAGGCCATTCGTGATCGGGCCGAATCGGAACTACAACATGAAGCCCCTTACCTCCCGTGCTCTTCAGAAAGCTCACGAGTCCCATCTTCGCCAGCCGGCGCTTGAACAGGCGTGCCGTCTCGGCCAACGTCTCCCAGTCGATCGCCACATCGGGATCGAGATCGAAAACGATGCGATCCGGTTTCTCGAGCGACTCATTCCGCGATCCCCACGTGTGAATTTCGAGCACGCCCATCTGCGCCAGTCCGACCAGCCCGTCTGTGGTATCGACCGTGATGTATTCCTCGCTCCCGCTGGTCTTCCGGTTGGGCACAGAAACGCTCTTCACTCCCTTGGGCAAGCCAAACCCAACATGCTTTTGAAAGAAGCACGGTTTGCTGTTGCCGTCAGGACACCGCACCACGCTCAGCGGACGATCCGCAATATGCGGAAGCATATTCTCAGCAACTGCTTCGTAGTATTCGGCAAGCTGCCCCTTGGTCATGCCGCTTTCCGCGTCCAGAACTTTATCTGGATGCGTGATTGCCGGATTTTTCTTTGCGCCGGCACTCTCTTGGTTCGGCATGAGAGCCGCCGCGCGAACTCCAACACTCTGCGAAGATATTTTCGTACCCTTCGTCGCGATCGGCATCTCCCGCATCACCTCCGCCGCCGGCTTGTCTTCGCGCAGTCCCTTAAATGCTGCTTGTCGAACCAGGTTATCGCGCGTCCAGGTCGAAAACTCCACCTGCGCCACAAGTTCCGGCTTCACCCAATGCGCGCCCCGCTTCACCTCGCGGGGAACGTCGACAAAAGCACAGTCCTTCCTCTCCAGCCGCTCCAATTTTCCACGCAATAACCGATGCGTCGCCTGCGTAAACCCGGTACCAGTCCGGCCGGCGTATTTCAGTTTCCCGTCTTCGTAGTAGCCGAGCAGCAGAGCGCCGATTCCCTTCGATCCATTGGCCTGGAAAGTGAACCCGCCAATGACAAATTCCTGCTCCAGGCGGCACTTCAGCTTCAGCCACGCGCCGCTTCGTCCGGAAGTATATTTCGCCGAACCGAGCTTAGAGACAATCCCTTCCGCGCCCAGCGCGCACGCCTTCTTGAAGACTTCATTCCCGTCGGCCTGCAAATGCTCGCTATATCGAATCGGCGAGTCTTCCCTTGCGCCGCCAAGCAAATTTCTCAAGATCCCCTTACGCTCGACGAGCGGCAAACCGCGCAAATTGTGGCCATCAAGATGCAAAAGGTCGAATGCGAAGTAAGTGATGTATCTCTGCCGCTCTTCTTGAAAAGCCGCCTGCAGGTCGGCGAAGTTGCTCACTCCATTCTCGTCGAGCGCCACGGCCTCGCCATCGAGGATCGCATCTTTCACCTTCAACTTCCGAGCGGCGGCGGCAATGTCCGGCATTCGCGCTGACCAATCAAGTCCTTTGCGCGTCAGCAGGCGAACACTTCGTACGCCCTTTTTTCCGGGTCTGATCTGCACCTGGATCCGGTATCCATCCAGCTTCAGCTCATGGACCCAATCGTCGCCCTTCGGCGCTGACGCAGTCTGCAATGCCAGTTGCGGCGCGATGAAGCCGGGGAATCGCTCCAAGGGTGCTCGACCCAGGCCCGGCGCGGTTCTTCTTCTCACCGGCTCGCGCTTCGGTGCGGGCGCTCTATTCGCGGCCTCAACCACGGCCGCTTTTCGCATTCGCTTCACTTCGCCTTCGGTAGAGCTCCACACGCGCGTGCTCTTCGCTGCGATCTCGTCCATGGTTCGGCCGCTCGCCGCGCTGTCTGGCGCTTCATCGGTGATAGCCTCATCCGATTCGTCCCGTGCGAATTCATCTTTTTCCTTGATCAGCAGCCAATTCTGCTTGGCCGAATCTCCGGCGTGCCAATGCATCCGCACCAGCACCCACGCCCCTTTCAACTTCTTGCCGTGCAGTTCAAACTTCAGGTGCCCGTCTTTCAGCCCCTGGTCCACGTCGCCGAGCGGCGTCCACGTACCTTGATCCCAGACCATCACCGTCCCGCCGCCGTATTGCCCTTTAGGAATGGTCCCTTCGAAGTCGCGATATTCCCACGGATGGTCTTCGACTTCAACCGCCAGCCGCTTATCCGCGGGATTGTAGCTCGGCCCTTTGGTCACGGCCCAGCTCTTCAGCACGCCCTTCCATCCCAGCCTGAAGTCATAGTGCAGTCGCGTGGCCGCGTGTTTCTGCACCACAAACGGCAGCTTTTCACCACGCGTTGCCGTCGCACGAACGCGCGTCTCACCGCGCGGCTCCTGGGTCGCGCTGAAGTCGCGCATCTGCCGATAACGCTCCAGCGGGCGCCCTGCCCCATTGCTCTTCGTTGAATGTTTACGCGGAGCCATGGCCTATGCGGCCCTATGCTTGCGCTTGCCGGTCCCTACCAGCACAGGCCCCTTCTTGGGCTCGGCTTTGGCGCTGCCTCGCCGCTCGCTGGCCACAGGTTTTTTTGTCTTGGAAACGCTCTCCCGCAGCGCATCCATGAGGTTGATCACCTTGGCAGGCTTGGCCGTCTTTTCTTCGAGCGGCAACGGCGCGTTCTTTCGTTTGGCTTCAATCAACTCGCGCAGCGCCGCCTCGTAATCGTCCTTATAGGCGTCCAGGTCGAAAGGACGGGAGTAGGCTTCGATAAGCTGCGTGGCCATCGCGAGCTGCTTTTTGTCGATGCTTTTTTCGCTGGCCGCCGGAATCTGCGAAAAATATTCCTTGCTGTCGCGCAATTCTTCACCATAGCGCAGCAGATAGGCCATCATTCCCCGCTCTTCGGCGTTCTTAGGCACCGCAATTGCTACCAGGTGCTCGCGCCCGCCAAAAGCAAGCTCGCCGATTGCGGCCTTGCCGGTTTCCTCCATTGCCTTACGAACCACTGCAAAAGCGTCCGGAGATTCCTTGGGATCAGGGACGACAAAGTATGGTTTTTCAAAAAGCGTCGGCGGCAACTCGTCTACGTCGACAAATTGCTGCACGTCGATCACGTTCTTTGTCTCGATGCGTACATTGGCAATCTCGTCGGGTTCGATGATTAGATATTTTCCCTTCGAATATTCATAGCCCTTCACAATCTCAGAGTTTTCAACCGGCTGATCGCCATTGATCACGTTTAGGTGACGGATTCTCTCGCCAGTCTCACGATCGATTTGGTGGAAGGCGATTCCGCCCTGTGAGGCTGTGGCTGGGTAAAGCTGAATTCCGAACGAAACCAGTGAGATTTTGAATTGACCCGACCAATAAGGACGACCGGCCATTTTTGCCTCCGCTTGCAGCGACACAGATCCTATGACGACCTTTGAAGTCAGATGCTTCGCCAATTGCTGTGGTTTCCCTACCCCGGTATTCTGCGCCTGTTCGCTGCGCTCTCGCAGCCCAAAAGCCCATCAGCACGGCCGCTAACGATCTGTGCCAGCGAGTTTTCCATTATTGCATCGATCGGCGGCAAATACGGGCCTTGAGCGTCTACGCGGCCTTCTTCTTCTTGTCCCTCGTCCGCGCCGCCTTTACTCGCTCGGAAAGCAGCTCCTTGGCTTTTTCGAGCTTCGCTTTGCGCGATGAGCTAAGATTCTTGCCCGCGCGATTCATGAAGAAGGTCAACATCCTCATCCCCGACGCAGGCCCTTTCGGCGAAACCCTCTTCGACGCCAGCGACCGCGCAATTGTCTCTGGATCCTTGGTGAAAAGCCCCGATTGTGGATGCGTAGAATCTGTCGTCACGCCGGCCGACCATTTTCGTCCCGTCGCTTTGTGCGATCTGGTTCGCGCCGCTTTGTGCGACTTCGTTTTTGAAGCTCTCGATTTGCGCGACTTTGTTGTTGAAGCTCTCGACGCCATGCTCGGATCTCCGCAGTTTGCAACGGCAGCTGCTTGCACCGCCCGCGGCTGTGCAAGGGCCCCACCGCCGCTTAGTGTCTTTTGAAGTACTGCACCGCGCGCTCGTGCTTTTCGGCTTGTTCGCGAGTCGAGAATGTTCCCAGGTTGCGGCGCTTCCCCGTCTTTGCGTTTTTCTTTCGGGAGTAGAGCCGATATTGTCCGGACTTAAGTTTGCGAATCATGCCTTTCTAGATGCATGCCGCACTTAAGCGGTCGCCCGAATGGAGGCTTCGCGCCCTGGCCCCTCGCATCATCGGCAAGCAACAGGGGTGAGCAACAGGCTCATTCATCGAAGCATCACAGCAGCACGGGGACGTCATCCAACAGAATTAGCGGATTGCAGCGGCGGAACGGAACGGCAACGGTCGGCGCGTCACGGAGAAACCATGAAGCTGGTGAGCGAAAAAATGCCGGATTTGCAAGCCCTCTACGTAAAGGAGCTGCGGCTGCTGCTTTCAGCCGAAGAGATGATCTCCATCAAAGCGCCGCGAATGGCTGAAACCGCCCAGGATTCCGACCTTGTCCAGCTCTTTCGCAAGTCCGTCGAGGAAACCCAAAGCTACATCGGCCGATTGCGCGAGATTCTCCGCCGCATAACCGGCGAAGCAGACCCGTTGAAGTGCGAGGTCGTCTACTTGCTATTTGATGAGGTTGACGACCTGATCGAGGACGCTTCGCATTTTCCGGTTCGCGACGCCGCGTTGATCACCGAGGCGCAGCGTATCCAGCATTTCGAACTGGCCGGGCTCTGGGCGCTTCGTGAAATTGCTCGCGCACTCGATCTGTCTCAGGATGCAGCCGCTCTTGATCGCTCGCTGAGCGAAAAAGAGAGCACCAATATGCGTCTCACACTCCTTGCAGAGCGGATCTATCCTGCGGCGCGAAAATCCACCTACAATGACCAGCCACAATAACAACCAGGCAATTAAAACAAAGAGAGTGACTCAATGAATGCTTCCGACCTTCTTGTAGAGCGAATGATCGAGTGGGGAGTCGACACAATCTTCGGTCTCCCCGGTGATGGAATCAACGGCGTCTTTGAAGCCCTTCGTAAGAACAAAGACAAAATTCGCTTTATCCACGTGCGTCATGAAGAGTCGGCTGCGTTCATGGCCTGCGCCTATGCCAAATTCACCGGCCGGCTCGGCGTCTGCATCGCCACATCGGGTCCGGGAGGCATTCACCTCTTGAACGGCCTGTATGACGCCAAAATGGACGGCGCACCGGTGCTCGCCATCACCGGCCTGCAGCACAGCGATCTGATCGGAACATTTGGGCAACAGGACGTGGAGCTCGACAAACTCTTCATCGACGTTGCCGTCTATAACGAGCGGGTCATGAATGGAGCGCACGTCGAGAGCCTCACCGATCTCGCGATTCGCTCTGCGCTTTCCAAGCGCGGCGTGGCGCACCTCACGCTGCCGGTCGATGTGCAGGTCCAGGAGATCAAGAAAGGCCGGTCACCCCGCAATCCGCTTCACCACACTTCCACCTCGCCGGCATATCCTGAGCACGTTCCCGCGCAAGTTGACCTGGATCACGCAGCCGACATTCTGAATCGCGGAAAGAAAATAGCCATTCTTGCCGGCCAGGGAGCCCTGAATGCAACAAACGAGCTCGAGCGTGTTGCTGAAATCCTGGGAGCGCCCATCATAAAGGCCCTGCTTGGCAAGGCCGCCGTACCCGACGACAGCCCATTTACAACGGGCGGCATCGGTTTGCTGGGAACGGAGCCGTCGCAGGATGCGATCGAAGACTGCGACACCCTCTTTATCGTTGGCTCTTCTTATCCCTACATTGAATTCCTTCCCGAGCCTGGCAAAGTGAAGTGCGTGCAGATTGAAATCAATCCGCAACGCGTAAGCCTTCGCTACCCCGCAGACGTCGCTCTCGTTGCCGATTCGGCAACCGCCCTGCGTGCGCTCATCCCTTTGCTGCAAAAACATGACCATGACTTTTTGGCCAAGGCTCAGGAAGGGAAAACGCACTGGCAAAAGCTGATGGAAGAGCGCGGAACGAATCCCGGCAAGCCAATGAAACCTGACGTTGTTGGTTGGGAACTGGGCAAGCGGATCCCCTCCAATGCCATCGTCACGTCTGATTCCGGAACCATCACCACGTGGTGGGCGCGCTACGTGCCGGCGCTTCGCGGACAGCGGCACAGTTGCTCTGGAAATCTCGCCACCATGGCCTGCGGCCTTCCCTATGCGATTGCAGCCGCCGTTGCATACCCCGACCGGCCCATTTATTGCATCATCGGCGATGGCGGATTAAGCATGCTCCTCGGCGAATTGATCACCGTCGCCGCCTACAAGCTGAACATCAAAATCATCGTCATCAAAAACAACACGCTCGGCCAAATTAAATGGGAGCAAATGGTCTTTCTCGGCAACCCTGAATATGCCTGCGACCTTTATCCCGCTGATTTTGTCGCCATCGCGCGCGGCGCCGGCATCGAGGCGGTTCGCATCGAAGATCCAGCAGAATGCGGAAAACAGCTCGATGCCATAGTCAACCAGCCGATTCCCGCGCTTATAGAAGCCGTGGTCGATCAGTTTGCTCCGCCTTTGCCGGCAAAGATAAAGGCATCGCAAGCGTTGAAACTGGCAGAAGCACTGGTGCGCGGCGAGCCAAACAGCTCAAAAATTATCATGACGAATCTTCACGAGACCGTCCGCGAGCTCGTCTAGGGTCCGACGTGCGGCATCTGGCTATGAATGTCAGGGTTTGATCCCTGACGGAAGCCTCTTCGTGGCCTCGCATGATTGATAGAGCCTGTTCTAGGCTTCCCGGCGCTGCGCTTCCAATTGCCGGTTACTTCTTAATACGTCTTCAATCGACCGGAGGAATGCGGCCGGGGTCTTATCGAGACTCGCATCGGCAAACGATAAGGGCCCGTCGAGTGCAGTGTCTGAGACGCGGACGATGGGAATTCGAGAGCCCGACGCTCGAACCGCGCCAGTCAGGCGCTCGCACTCCTTGGCAGTGAGCGAGTGGCAGAGGACGATGACATCGTAATCTCCGCCTTTGAAGAGACAAACCGCCTCTTTGACCGAAACTGCAGACACAACCGAATATCCCGCGGAACGGAGTACCAGTTCACGCGTCTCTAACACGCTGGGATCTGAGCCCACCGAAAGAACGAGAGCTTGTGGCAATGTATGCCCCCTTTGTTTGTGAAAAATCGTGCTCGCGTTCTAAATCGTTCAATTACGTCTGAAAAACATCTTTAACGCCTTTTTCCTCAGCTCCACGCTCCTGCATAGACATGTTGGTTTTCAGCAACTGCATTCGGCGAAAGTAGGCAACCATTACTTCTGTGTTATCTGTGCGTTACATGCAATAAGTTCGGCCATCACATGAGCGAACCGTTACTCGCATCCAGGACTATTTGGCCACCGATTGATCGCTTAGTCTGTCCTGCATCGAACAGTCGTTCTCCGAAATTAGGAATAGGATCAAGTCACATCTAGATACGCTCTGGCCACCTCTGTGACGGCACCTCCGCGCATTCAGATGCGAAGTCGCTCGTGCTTCGCTGCGCAAAGGAGCCTCATGTTACCGCTCGTGTCTCAGAAGCCGCCATTCAAAAACCGAGTGTTGGCGATGCTATCTCCCGCGGACATCAGTTGTCTTTCTCCTGAGCTGGTGCCGACTCACTTCAAACTGAACCAAAGCCTCTACGAGCCGGGCGAAATGATCGACACCGTGTATTTTCTTGAGGACGCCATCGCCTCGGTTGTCGTCACGATGGAGAATGGCAGCACCGTCGAAGTCGGCCTGATCGGGCGTGACGGCGTCGTCGGCTTGCCGGCGGTCATCGGGAGCGGCTACGCGACAAACCGGACTTTTATTCAACTTCCTGGATCCGGTTTCACGCTAAAGGCCAAGATTTTAAGGCGGCTGGAGGAGTCATCTGCCAAATTGCGCTCGTGTTTGCATGTGGCAGTTCAAGGGTATCTCGCGCAAACTGCGCAGACCGCAGCGTGCAATCGCGTCCACGAGCTTGAAGAACGCCTCGCTCGTTGGCTGATGATGTGCTCCGACCGCCTTCAATCCAACGACATCCCAATCACGCACGAGTTTCTGGCCATGATGCTCGGTACCCGCCGCAGCTCCGTCACGATTGCTGCAGGTATCCTGCACAAATCCGGGCTTATAGCCTATTCGCGGGGAAGCGTAACCATCAAAAACCGCGACGGATTGGCACACGCCGCCTGCGAATGCTATCAATCCGTCCAGCAGGAATATCTTCGCCTTGGCCTTCTGTGAGCCCAGGAATTATTCTCGGCGCGCGCACCGCTGCTGAAGCCGCGTGGCAAGCTCAATAAGATCGGCCGATTCCTCACTGTCAGTTATAGCTTGCCTGAACCGCCAGCGGATCCGGAGAGTTCGCTGAACTTGCGCCGATGATTGTTTCGTTTGCGGCAGGCGAATTCTCGTCAGACATCTCGGTACCCGGAAGGAAGACCCTGAAGCACGTTGTGCATCGTCCCCCCCGGCGATAGCTTCTAAACGTGATCCGGCCGCTGTACTTCTGCACAATCCCCTGGCTGATCCAGAGACCCAACCCCGTTCCCTTCGTCGATTTGGTGCTGAAGAACGGCTGGAAAATCCTCGACGCATCCTGCGCCTGAATTCCGGTTCCCGTATCCACAACTGAAACCACAACCCCACGCTTTTCCGTGGTCCAGTCCGTCCCCATCCGCACTTGCACCCTCAGGTCGCCGCCTTCCGGCATGGCTTGAATCGAATTGCCCACCAGATTCAGGAACACCTGCCGCAACTCAACCGGGAATCCATGCACGAAACTCGGCGAGAACACTGACCGGTGCAGCTTGATTCGTTGATCCTGCAATGCTCGTTGCTGCAACGTCAACACGCTTTGCACCAGGTCTGGAATCGCCACTGCAATCGGCTGTTTCGATTCGCGGTAGAAGCTGAGCGTTTGCCTTGTAATGTGGCTCACCCGCCGCAACTCCTCTTCAGCCAACACCGCGCAGTGGCGCGCTTCATCGTCAAGAGATGCGTGGTTGCGAAGGAGATAAACCAGATTTGTGATCGCCTCCAGCGGATTATTGATTTCGTGCGCTATGATGCCTGCCACGCGGCCCATGGCTGCCAGCTTTTCTGTTTCGCGCAGCGCCTTTTCGGCGCGCAGCTGGTCGGTAATGTCCCGTCCTGTTTCCAGAATTACATTCGAATCCCTGTTCAGTGTCTTGCGATACGCCACCACGATTTCCGATCCATCCTTCGCGGTTTGGGCAAGATTCCCTTCCCACCAGCCGCGGTCGAGCAGCGCCGCTTCCACGTCCGCTCTCGAGACTGGATACTTGGTCTTCAACATACTGTGAAGGTCCTCGCCCACGATCTCCTGCTTCCGCCATCCGAACATGTTTTCGGCGCCCGAATTCCAGAAAAGAAGCTCGCCATCCCAATCGCGAACCATGATGGCCTCGGACGCGAGCTCGACCAGCTCCGCGAGCATGCGATATTGCTCCTGGCTCTTTTCCAGCTCCGCGGTCCGTTCCTGCACTCGTTGTTCCAGCCCGCGATTCAGTGTTTCCAGCATCCGCGTTTTGCGGTGCAGCTCCGCGAAGATGCTGATCTTGGCCCGCAGCACTTCCGGAATCACCGGCACGGAGATGTAATCGACCGCGCCGCTGCGGTAGCCCTGAATTCGGTCTGAATCGGTGAGGTGAATACCGGAAATGAAGATGATTGCCGTCTTCTGGAAGCGCGGATGCTGGCGGATGACGTCTGCCAGTTCGAAGCCGTCCACATCCGGCATGCTGACGTCCATCAGGACCACAGCAATGTCGGTTTTCAGCAGAATATTCAGCGCCTCGGTGGCCGAAGAAGCTTTGATGAGATTCTCGCCCAACTCCGCCAGGATCACTTCGTAGCTGAGAAGCTTCGAAGGCTGATCGTCAACCATCAGGATGTTGATTTTTTCGTCGGGCGTCATTGCTCCCTCTTCCAGGTCTCGTTCAGATGTCGATCCAATCGGCAATCAGCGGTGAAGCCAGACACGTAATGCTGACAGAAGTTGGTCCGTGTTCACCGGCTTGGCAAGGTATTCCGATGCGCCGGCCTCCAGGCACCTTTCGCGATCCCCCTTCATGGCCTTGGCTGTCAAGGCGATGATCGGGAGGCGTCGCAACGCGGAGTTTTGGCGAATCACCTGCATCGTTTCGTAACCGTCCATTTCCGGCATCATGATGTCCATCAGGACAATCGCCAGGTCCGGCGTCGATTCGATTGTCTCGATCGCTTCGCGCCCGGTTCCCGCAGAAAGCACCGTCATCCCGCGCCGCTCAAGAACGCTGGAGAGCGCGAAAATATTCCGCACGTCGTCATCGACAACCAGCACCTTGCGCCCGGCCAATGCGTCGTCGGATCGGTGCAGGCTTTCAAGCATCTGCTGTTTCTCGATCGGCAGATCGGTGATCACGCGATGGAGAAACAAGGCGGTCTCGTCGAGCAGCCGCTCCGGCGACTCCACTCCTTTCACCACAACGCTGCGCGCCAGCGTGTGCAGTTGCGCATCCTCGTCAGGGCTCAGTTCCCTTCCGGTGAACACAACCACTGGAAGATCTTTGAGCTTCGGCGAATCCCGCAATTGTTCCAGAACCTCAAATCCGGTCATGTCCGGCAAACGCAAATCGAGCACAACGCAGTCATAGTTGCCGGATTCAAGCGTCTCCAGCGCCTGCTTGCCGGAATCCGCCGTGTCGATGTCAATATCGTCATACCCAAGAAGCGTCCGAACGCTCAGTTGCTCAGCCGGATTGTCCTCGACCACAAGCAGCCGCTTACGCCTTGGTTTTGAGTACTCGCGGATGCGTGTGAGTGCTGAGTCAAGGTCTTCGGTGGTCGACGGTTTCGTGACAAACGCGAACGCTCCGCGCGAAAGCCCGTGGTGCCGATCTTCATCGAGCGTGAGCATTTGCACGGGAATGTGGCGTGTCGTCGGATCCAGCTTGAGCCGATTCAGCACCGTCCAGCCCAACATATCGGGCAGGAAAACATCGAGTGAAATTGCTGCCGGATGGAATTCGTGCGCCAGCGTCAGGGCTTCGCTTCCCGTTCCCGCCACAAGAACCTTGAACCCCTTATCCCGCGCCAGATCCAACAGAACGCGTGCATAGTGCGGATCGTCCTCAATAACGAGGAGCACTGCTTCACCTTCGGCGATATTGGCCCGGTCATCTTCCACGCGCGATTCCTGCTCCACAGCAGTCACCGTGCTCAGGAACACGGGCATCGGCGTTGAGGAGTTCTTCTCGTTCTTAGGAAGATTCGGTGCAGCCGGCCCAACATAGGTCTGCGGCAAATAGAGCCGGAAGCTGCTTCCCTGGCCCGGCGCGCTGGTGAGTTGAATCTCGCCGCCAAGCAGGCTGGCCAATTCGCGGCTGATGGCAAGACCCAGTCCCGTGCCGCCGAATTTGCGGCTCGTGCCTGCATCTGCCTGCTGGAACGCTTCGAAAATAATGCGCTGCTTCTCCGGCGGAATTCCGATACCGGTATCGCTCACTTCGAATGCGATCACCGAGCCCGCGCCGCTCAGAACCGGATGCCCCTGGCTCCATCCCCCCGCCGCGCGCGCTACATTAAGGTGCACTGTGCCATGCTCCGTGAATTTGAAGGCGTTTGAAAGCAGATTCTTGAGCACCTGCTGCAAGCGCTTCGAGTCCGTAACCAGGCTCTTGCCCATCTGCGGATCGACTGTGACTTCAAAGTGCAGCTTGCGGTTTTCTGCTTCATGCCGGAACGGCCGCGACACCGCGTCGACGAGCGCTCCGAAAAAGACTTCCTCAGCTTCGACCGAAACCGTTCCCGACTCAATCTTCGAAAGGTCGAGAATGTCGCTGATCAGGTTCAGCAAGTCGGTGCCTGCGCCGTGGATGGTGCGCGCAAATTCAACCTGCTTCGCCGACAGGCTGCCATCCGGATTGTCGGCGAGCTGCTGGCCCAGAACCAGAATGCTGTTGAGCGGCGTACGCAACTCGTGCGACATGTTGGCCAAAAATTCCGACTTGTACTTCGACGTCAGCGCAAGTTCCCTGGCCTTCTCTTCCAAAGCGCGCCGTGCTTGCTCAATCTCCTGGTTCTTGCGCTCCACCTCGTAATTCTGTTCTGCCAACTGCTGCGCCTTTTGCGCCAGCTGTTCGTTGGTCTGTTGCAGCTCTTTCTGCTGAGTCTGCAGTTCGGTAGCCAGCTGTTGCGACTGCTTCAACAGGCCTTCTGTCTGCATCGTGGCTTCAATTGAGTTCAGGACGATGCCGATGCTGGCCGTGAGCTGCTCAAGGAACGCCAGATGCGATGCAGTAAAAGCGCTCAGGCTCGCCAGCTCAATCACCGCTTTAACGCGGTCCTCAAAAAGCACCGGAAGCACGATGACGTTCTTTGGCGTGGCCTTAAACAACCCGGATCGGATCGGCGCGGTTCGCTTTGGAAATTCGGTGATAAGCATCCTGCGCTTCTCTGAAGCGCACTGCCCCACCAGCCCTTCGCCGATTCTCACTTCGGCGACATAACCTTCTGGCGTGTCGGCGTAGGTCGAAAGCAGCACCAGAGTTCCCTCGCCCGATACCGGTTCGCCGCCCATCCGATAGATCACGCCCTGCTGCGCATTCACCAGCGGAGCCAGCTCCGACAGCAGCATTCGTCCCACAGTCGAAAGATCGCGCTGCCCTTGCAGCATTCCGGTGAACCGTGCAAGGTTCGTCTTCAACCAGTCCTGTTCCGTGTTGCGATCGGTTGTCAGGCGCAGGTTGTCGATCATCGTATTGATGTTGTCTTTCAACTCGGCGACCTCGCCGCGCGCCTCCACTTGAATGGATCGCGTCAAGTCGCCCTTGGTCACGGCCGTCGCCACTTCGGCGATAGCACGCACCTGGTTCGTCAGGTTGTCCGCGAGCAGGTTCACGTTGCCCGTGAGATCTTTCCAGGTTCCAGCGGCGCCCGGCACGTTGGCCTGGCCGCCGAGCCTTCCTTCCACGCCCACTTCGCGGGCGACTGTCGTCACCTGGTCGGCGAACGTCGCCAGCGTGTCGGTCATGTCGTTGATGGTTTCTGCCAGCGCGGCAACCTCGCCCTTCGCATTCACGGTGAGCTTCTGCGCCAGCGCGCCGTTGGCCACAGCGGTCACGACCTTCACAATGCCGCGTACCTGCTCCGTCAGATTCGCCGCCATCACGTTCACGTTGTCGGTCAAATCCTTCCAGGTTCCTGCCACGCCCGGAACCACGGCCTGGCCGCCAAGCTTTCCGTCCGTGCCCACTTCGCGCGCCACACGCGTTACTTCGGCTGCGAATGCGTTTAACTGATCGACCATCGTGTTGATGGTGTCTTTCAGTTCGAGAATTTCGCCCTTCACGTCCACCGTAATCTTGCGCGACAAGTCGCCGCGAGCCACGGCCGTCGTCACTTCGGCGATGTTTCTCACCTGTGCCGTCAGGTTGCCGGCCATCGCGTTCACTGAGTCGGTCAAATCCTTCCACGTTCCAGCCACTCCGGGCACGTTGGCCTGGCCGCCCAGCCGTCCTTCCGATCCCACTTCGCGTGCCACGCGCGTCACTTCTGCAGCGAACGAGCGCAGCTGCTCGACCATGGTGTTCAGCGTTTCTTTCAGCTGCAGAATTTCGCCATGCACGTCGACCGTAATCTTGCGCGAAAGGTCGCCGTTGGCAATAGCCGTCGCCACTTCGGCGATGTTTCTCACCTGTGCCGTCAGGTTGCCGGCCATAAAGTTCACCGAGTCGGTAAGATCCTTCCACGTACCTGCGACTCCCGGCACCTGCGCCTGTCCGCCAAGTTTGCCGTCGGTGCCCACTTCGCGCGCCACGCGCGTCACTTCGCCCGCGAACGCATTCAGCTGATCCACCATCGTGTTAATGGTGTTCTTCAGCTCCAGAATTTCGCCCTTCACATCCACCGTGATCTTGCGAGACAAGTCGCCGCGGGCCACGGCCGTCGTGACCTCGGCAATGTTTCTCACCTGGGCCGTCAGGTTGCCTGCCATTGAGTTCACAGAGTCGGTCAAGTCCTTCCAAGTTCCCGCGACGCCGGGGACGTTCGCCTGTCCGCCAAGCCGACCTTCCGTACCCACCTCGCGAGCCACGCGTGTCACTTCGCCGGCAAAGCGGTTCAACTGGTCCACCATCGTATTAATGGTTTCTTTCAACAGCAGAATCTCGCCGCTCACGTTCACGGTAATTTTCTTCGACAAGTCGCCGGTCGCAATGGCCGTCGAAACTTCTGCAATGTTTCTCACCTGGCCTGTCAGGTTGCTGGCCATTGAGTTCACTGAGTCGGTGAGATCCTTCCACGTTCCCGCCACGCCGGGCACTTGCGCCTGTCCGCCGAGCTTGCCATCCGTACCCACTTCGCGCGCCACGCGCGTCACTTCGCCGGCGAACGCGTTCAGCTGATCGACCATCGTATTGATGGTGTCTTTCAGCTCGAGGATCTCGCCCTTTACGTCCACCGTAATCTTGCGCGACAAGTCGCCGCGGGCAACGGCGGTCGCCACTTCGGCAATATTTCTCACCTGGCCAGTCAGGTTGCTGGCCATGAAGTTCACGTTGTCCGTCAAGTCTTTCCATGTTCCAGCCACGCCCGGAACCAGCGCCTGCACGCCGAGCTTTCCGTCGGTACCCACCTCGCCCGCCACGCGCGTCACTTCGCCTGCAAACGCGTTCAGCTGATCCACCATCGTGTTGATGGTGTTCTTGAGTTCGAGAATCTCGCCCTTCACGTCCACCGTGATCTTGCGCGACAAGTCGCCGCGAGCCACGGCCGTCGTCACTTCGGCAATGTTTCTCACCTGGGCCGTCAGGTTGCCGGCCATCGAGTTCACTGAGTCGGTCAGATCCTTCCACGTTCCAGCCACGCCCGGCACGTTGGCCTGGCCGCCCAGTCGACCTTCGGTTCCGACCTCGCGCGCCACACGAGTTACTTCGCCGGCGAACCGGTTCAGCTGGTCCACCATGGTATTCAGAGTCTCTTTCAGCTGCAGAATTTCGCCGCGCACGTCCACCGTAATCTTCCGCGACAAATCGCCATTCGCGATGGCCGTTGCCACCTCGGCAATGTTTCTCACCTGGCCGGTAAGGTTGCCAGCCATAAAGTTCACGTTGTCCGTCAGATCCTTCCAGGTGCCCGCCACGCCCGGCACATTGGCCTGCCCACCGAGCTTGCCTTCTGTTCCCACTTCGCGCGCAACGCGCGTCACTTCGCCGGCGAATGCGTTCAGCTGATCCACCATCGTGTTGATCGTGTCTTTGAGCTCGAGAATTTCACCCTTCACGTCGACGGTGATTTTTCTTGAAAGGTCGCCGCGGGCCACGGCCGTGGTCACCTCGGCAATGTTTCTCACCTGGGCCGTCAGGTTGCCGGCCATGGCGTTTACTGAGTCGGTCAAATCCTTCCATGTTCCGGCCACGCCCGGGACCACCGCCTGGCCGCCCAGTTTTCCATCCGTTCCCACTTCGCGCGCTACGCGCGTCACTTCCGAGGCAAATGATCGTAGCTGATCGACCATCGTGTTGATGGCCTCTTTGAGCTGCAAAATCTCGCCGCGCACGTCCACGGTGATTTTTCTTGAAAGGTCGCCACTGGCAACGGCCGTCGCGACTTCAGCAATATTTCTCACCTGGCCGGTCAGGTTGCTGGCCATCGAGTTCACTGAGTCGGTCAGATCCTTCCACGTACCGGCCACGCCGGGCACCAGTGCTTGGCCGCCCAGTTTGCCATCGGTTCCCACTTCGCGAGCCACGCGCGTCACTTCGGCCGTAAACACGCCAAGCTGCTGGATCATCGTGTTCACAATGCTCGCCGAGCGCAGGAACTCGCCTTCCAGCGGTCGTCCGTCCACGTCCAGCCGAACGGTTTGCGTCAAATTGCCCTGCGCGACTGCGGCAATGGCGCGCGTAACCTCAGCAGTCGGCCGCAGCAAATCCTCCACCAGTGTGTTGACTGAAACTTCCATGTCGTCCCAGGCGCCGCGCCGCTTCTCTACTCGAATCCGCTCCCGCGTCTTGCCCTCTTTGCCCACCGCCTGGCCAACACGCTTCAATTCAAACGCCATCTGCTCGTTGGCGATGACGATCTCGTTGAAGTTATCGGCGATCTTTCCAGCCAGACCGGTCCACGAGACGGGCAAGCGCACGCTGAAATCGCCATTCTTCATCGTTTGCAGGCATTGCAGAATGGTGGCCAGGTGCTCAGGCTCCGAATGTTGCCCGTTTGTCGCAGGCAAATCGGCTTTTGGTATATCGGAAACCGGCAAAAAGTCTTGTCCGGCTTTACCGCGGCTGGGCTGCTTTACGGAGATTTCCAAAGTAGTAACTCCTGTCGGAGGGGAATTTCCTATCGACCATTGGCATCGACGCGTCGACACACTTCTGGGGATGACGAGTTGATGCGCGCTTTTTTGCTAAGGTTGCTCGTCTAGGGTGGTGCCCAGCATCCGTCCAGGATTCCGCCCCCTGGCTAAAAGAAAGCCGGGGAAACTTGGACCTCCATACAACAAGCTGGCCGGAATTCTGCATCAAAGCAGCTAGTTGCGGGTAGCCCGGCCCTTCGACCGGCTCATCTCAGGAGATCTCCAAGCCCCATCGCGTCGCCTAATTCGTTCGATCATCGTGCCCGACCCGATCTGTGCGTTCTGTTGATGTTCCACAATTGACTTAAAGGAAAAGCCGGGAAAACCGGTACCAGGAGCCTTGGAGAAGATGCAAACGAGCCGTGGCGTTGTTTACGTCGTCGATGATGAAAGATTGATCGCACAAACATTGGGAATGATCCTCACACAATCTGGATTCACGGCCAGCGCCTTCGAGGACCCATATCGCGCTTTGGAAGCGGCCGCAGCCGGCCCCCCGCCAGATCTCCTCATTTCCGACGTCGTCATGCCGGGAATGTCCGGAATCGATCTTGGCGTTCAGTTTCGCCGCGACTATCCAAGTTGTAAGGTCCTGCTCTTCTCAGGCCAGGCTGCAACAGCAGACATGCTGGCAACCGCAAAGCAGCAAGGCCACGAATTTGAGGTTCTCGCCAAACCGGTCCATCCCTCCGACCTACTCGCGCGCCTGCGCTCTTTAACTTAGATCCCGATTCACAATCGAGAAGGCTTACTGGGCACCGTGAAATCGTCGTCTGGCTGCGTCGGCCCACAAAACGCTCGCCGCCCAGTCAGCAGATATGCGCGACATCTGCATGGGCGGCGATTTTCCCCGATCGAATCCAACCTTGATTAGCTCACGCTTGCGAGACGACGGGCGCGCCGATGGGCGAAAGCCTGCTCGCGCGAGTTGACGATGACCCCACGGTTGTCAGATCGAACTGCTTCCCCAGGAGGCGTCTGATGCTCGCTGCAAGTCCGGCCGGATCTTCCTGGAAAATTGCGTCAGGAAAAACACCCTGTTCCCAAGGAATAGTGGCCAGCGACACAATCGGAATTCGCGATCCGGAAGCCCGAATCAGGTAGGTGAGCCTTTCGCGATCCTGCTGCGGAAGTGCCTCCCCTAGGATCATGAGATCGAAATCTCCGTCCTGAAACATGCGAAACGCCTCTTTGATCGACGTTGCTGACACAACGATGTAGCCCTCTGACCGCAAGAGCGCCTCACGTGCGTATAGGGTCGAGGGGTCCGGGCCAACCGAAAGTATTAGAGTTTCCGCCATATTCAAAATCCTCTTGTGTGCATTTCCCGCGAGGGTCACCGTCTGCGTCATTCTCGGACCCGCGTCCGCTACTTTCCATCCAGTGGCAAGATTTTGCTTTGGACCTAGAGTATTAGGGCAGATAGGCAGATGCTGCATTTCACCGGGCGGTTGGTCGAGATTTGAAAAGTTTCGAAGAAAATTTATCGCTTACGATGTAAGCAAAAACTCTGTCGCCCTCACGCAAATCCAGAGGCAACTCCTTTGAAGTCCCCAAATAAGATCAGAACTCTCGCAGAACAGCGAGATGCAGGACGCTGCATTTATCTGGGCCTTGATCGCGAGGCGGCATCCCAGTCCCCGCGTCCTCAGCGCTCAAGAAAACCCCGCCCTACCGCCCCGCATCTTTCAAATGAAGAGACTGCTGCTTCCATGGTGGGCTCCGGCGCGCTGGATAAGCGGCCAGCCTTCAAGTGTCCTGCGGCCAACCCGTGGCGGCGGTGATATCCCCCGAGGTCCCGCATGCCATTGCCTCCTCAAAACGGTCGCAGGCGAACCGTGATTGAGGCGGTCTCCCCTCAAATCGACGCGGGCCGTCATCCCATCTGCCGGGTCGCCGGTGATGAAGTCGTCGTCACCGCAGCCATCTTCGCGGATGGAAAAGATGCCGTCGCAGCGCGCCTCCTCTTTCGTCATTCGAACGATCGCCACTGGTCGTTTGCGCCCATGCAGCCTACTGGAAACGACCTTTGGCGCGGGGCATTCCGCGTGGACAAGCTCGGGTTTTGGCGCTATACCCTTCTTGCCTGGATCGATCATTTTGCCACTTGGACTGCCGAACTGCAGAAGCGAATCAGCGCGCAAAATAATCCTGCCGCGCCCGACGCTGCACCGCAGCCGGATGCGGCGCTGAATGCCGGATCCAAATCCGGCGAACAGGACATTCCCCTCGCGCTGCGCTCCGGAGCAGTTTTAATCCACGCAGCCGCGCAGAGAGCTCCGGGTCGCGATGCGAACCGCCTGCGCGAATATGCACACCGGCTCGAAAAGCTCGCTAACGAAAACAGGGAGCATTATGACGACCCGTGCGACGAGGAACTTCTCCGCCTCATGGATAAGTACCCCGACCTGTCGAACGCGACTCGTTACGATGACGAGTTACCTGTCTGGACCAATCGCGAACGCGCGCGATTTTCCTCCTGGTATGAACTCTTTCCCAGATCTGCGTCTCCAATCCCCGGCAAACACGGCACCTTCCGAGACGTCGAAAGCCAATTGCCCGAAATTGCTTCAATGGGATTTGACATCGTCTACCTGCCGCCGATCCATCCCATTGGTCGTTCGTTTCGAAAGGGCCCAAACAACACCACAGAAGCTCCGAGCGATGCGCCCGGCAGTCCCTGGGCCATCGGTGACCGCGCAGTCGCCGTAAACGCGCCGTTGGGCGCGCAGGCCGCCGGCGATCTCGGCGGCCACAAATCCATCCATCCACAACTGGGAACGTTCGCCGACTTCGAAAGCCTTGTCGCCTCCAGCAAATCGCGCGGCATTGAAATTGCCCTCGACATCGCTTTCCAGTGCTCACCCGATCATCCCTGGGTTAAAGAACATCCTGAATGGTTCTCTATTCGGCCTGACGGATCGATCCAGTACGCTGAAAATCCTCCCAAGAAATATCAGGACATTTATCCGCTCAATTTCGAGTCTCCCGATTGGCGCGCGCTTTGGGAGGAGCTTTATTCCGTCTTCGAGTTCTGGATTCAGCGCGGTGTTCGAGTCTTTCGGGTCGACAATCCTCACACCAAGGCGCTGCCGTTTTGGGATTGGTGCTTGAACGGCCTGCGCACAAACTACCCGGACGTCATCTTCCTCGCCGAAGCGTTCACGCGCCCGCACGTCATGTATGCCCTGGCCAAGCGCGGCTTCACGCAGTCGTACACCTACTTCACCTGGCGCAATTCCAAGGCCGAATTACAAAGCTACATGGAAGAACTGACGCACCCGCCCGTCAGCGAATCCTTTCAGCCGAATTTCTGGCCGAACACGCCCGACATCCTTCATAAAACGCTGCAGGAAGGCGGCCGGCCAGCCTTCATGCAACGAATTATCCTGGCTGCCACGCTCAGCTCGAGCTTTGGCATCTACGGCCCGGCATATGAGCTTGCAGAAAATGCTCCCGCCGCTCCGCCCAGCGGAAGAAGCGAGTCGGAAGAGTACCTCAACAGCGAAAAATATGAAATTCGCCAGCGCAATCGCAACGCGCCCGGCTCCCTCGTGCCGCTCATCACCAGTCTTAATCGCATCCGCCGCGAGAATCGCGCCCTGCAATCGAATCTTTCCTTGCACTTCCATTCTGTCGACAATCCGCAGTTGATTTGCTATTCCAAATCGACGCCTTCCTTCGACAACACGATTCTCGTCGTCGTCAATCTCGATTCCTTCAACGATCAGAGTGGATGGGCAATTCTCGACCTCGGCGCGCTTGGCTGCTCCGGCACCGAGAGTTTTCTCGTTGAAGACTTGCTCAGCGGCGCCCAGTACACCTGGCGCGATCGCAATTATGTTGCCCTCAGGCCCGGCGTCCAGCCGGCCCACATCTTTCGTGTAAACCGAATCCAATAAATGTGGAGACATTTGTGAGGAGAGATCGCGCGTGAAGAAGATCGCAAGCACAACCGATCCTCTCTGGTTTAAAGACGCGGTTATCTACGAGCTCCACGTCCGCGCGTTTGCCGATTCGAACAATGACGGCATCGGCGACTTTCCCGGCCTGCTCTCGCGCCTCGATTACCTAAAGGAGCTTGGAATCACCTGCATCTGGCTCCTGCCCTTCTTCCCTTCGCCTATGCGCGACGACGGATACGACATCTCCAATTACAACGATGTCAATCCGGCCTACGGTACGCTTAGCGACTTCAAGGCATTCCTCGACGCAGCTCACCATCTCGGCCTGCAGGTCATGATCGAACTGGTCGTCAATCACACCAGCGATCAGCATCCTTGGTTCAAAGCAGCGCGGCAGGCGCCGGCCAATTCGCCCGAGCGCAACATGTACGTCTGGTCCGAGACGCCCGACAAATACAAAGACGCGCGCATCATCTTTACTGATACCGAACAATCCAACTGGGCCTGGGACGACACCGCCAAGGCCTACTACTGGCATCGCTTTTTCTCTCATCAGCCGGATCTGAATTACGACAGCCCGCTGGTGATGGAAGAAGTTCTGAAAGCCATGCGCTTCTGGCTCGATATGGGTGTCGATGCGCTCCGCATCGACGCTATTCCCTATCTTTGCGAGCGCGATGGAACCTCCTGCGAAAATCTGCCGGAAACTCACGCCGTCGTCAAAAAACTACGCGCGGCCATCGATGACGGGTACGCCAATCGCCTCATCCTTGCTGAAGCCAACCAGTGGCCCGCTGACGTGCGTCCCTATTTCGGCGAGGGCGACGAGTGCCACATGGCATTCCATTTCCCGCTGATGCCGCGCATTTACATGGCGCTTCGCCAGGAAGACCGACTGCCCATCACTGACATCATGGCGCAAACTCCTCCCATTCCCGACAACTGCCAGTGGGGTCTTTTCCTGCGCAATCACGACGAGCTCACACTCGAAATGGTCACCGCGGATGAGCGTGACTACATGTACTTCGCCTATTCCGCCGACCCGCGCATGCGCATCAATGTCGGAATTCGGCGCAGGCTTGCCCCGCTCGTCGATAACAATCGTCGCCGCATCGAGTTGCTGAATTCTCTACTTCTCAGTTTTCCAGGCACGCCCATCCTTTATTACGGCGACGAAATCGGGATGGGCGACAACATCTATCTTGGCGACCGCAATGGCGTCCGCACTCCCATGCAGTGGACCTCGGACCGCAACGCAGGGTTTTCCAAATGCGATCCGGCGCGTCTCTATCTCCCGGTCGTCATGGACCCGATTTACGGCTACCAGGTCGTCAACGTCGAAGCACAGCAGAGCGATCACTCCAGCCTGCTGCACTGGACGCGCAATATGATCGCCCTGCGCAAGCTCTTTCAGGTCTTCGGTCGCGGCGCGCTCACATTTCTCAATCCATCTAATCGCAAAATCCTCGCTTACCTCCGCGAACTCGATCAGGGCGATGGCTTCCGCGAAACCGTGCTCTGCGTCGCCAACTTGAGCCGCTTCGCACAGCCCGTCTCGCTCGATCTTTCTGCCTATGCCGGCTGCGAACCGGTTGAGATGTTGGGCTATGTTCGTTTTCCAACTATTACCAACGAACCTTACGCGCTCTCGCTTGCCCCATACTCATTTATCTGGCTGGAGCTGCAGGCCGCCACTCCTGCTGAAGAGCTGACGCCTGAAGTTGAAGTCTCCGCCCGCGGCTCGGCAGACAAAGTTGAAGTCCCCGCGCAGCCCGTCTTCGCCGACGGATGGACCCAATTCATTGAATCCGGCGGCGCAGCAATTCTCGAGGGAGCGCTGCTTGACTGGCTCCCGCGCAAACGCTGGTTCGGCGCCAAATCGCGAAAAGTCCAGTCGGTGCGAATCCGCGATTGGGTCGAGCTTGTTTCGGACGACAAAGCCGCGCATTCGCCGGATCCTTCCCAGCCCCGAATCGCTGTTCCTTCCGCTCTCTTCTTCTTCGAAGTGACTTACTTCACCGGTCCGCCCGATGTCTATCAGATCCCCCTCGAAGTCAGCACGGAATCCGCGCTCGATGAAATCACCGCGCACCAGCCTGAAAGCATCCTTGTTAGATTAACTTCTGGCTCAGGGCCGGCGATCCTGCATGACGCAACCGTGAGCGAGGACTTTCATCATGCGCTCCTGAATTTAATTGCGGCGGATGCGACTCTCCCGCTTCAAGCAGTTGACAATCCCGCGCGGACGGCGGAGGACGGATTCAATGACACGCCCTCGATCCCCGATGAAACGCAATTGGCCGCAGCCGTGGTTGCTCCCGCGCCGCTCACCGCCCAGCCCGGCGAAGCCGCTGCTCCGCCGCGGACTGAAATCCCTGTCGCCCCGTCTGCCGAATCCGCAAGATTTCAGCCTCGCGAGTCTCCGTCCGCAGGGTTGCCATCTCATGCCGGCAGCCATCTCGACGCCCGCGCATCCACCGCGCTTCCCCCTGTTCTTGCGGCCCAGCGGCTCCCTTCCCACGTCATCTCGGCGGAGCAGTCAAACACGTCTATCATTTTTGGCAAGCAACTGTTTCTCAAAATCTATCGCCGGCTCCAACCGGAAGAAAACCCTGACGTCGAAGTCGGCCGCTTCCTCACCGAGGTCGCTCACTTCAACAGAATTCCGCCTTTTCTCGGCGAAATTGCAATCAGCTCAAGCGGCTCCGCCAAGACAACCACTGCACTGCTCCAGGGCCTGGTGCCGAACCAGGGCGACGGTTGGCAATGGTTTCTCCAGGAACTGACACTCTGGCTCCGCACCGCGACCCGCAATCCTGCGCCGCAGCATTCACCTGACCCAAATTGGCTCAGCGAACCTCAGCACATTCCCGTAGCACTGCAGACAGCTCGCAACACGCTCGACGCCGCAGGCCTGCTAGGGCGCCGCACCGCCGAGCTTCATCTCGCTCTCGCCAACAGCACAAGCGTCAGCGCATTTATACCTGAGCCGCTCACCAGCGCCGACCTCGCTTACGACGCAGCGCGCATTGAGGCGCAAATCAAGTCGGCGCTCGATGCCCTGAAGGTAACTCTCCCCAGCCTCGACGATGCCACCTGCGACCAGGCGGCCCTGCTTCTATCCCGCCGCCCTCAGCTCATCAACCGCGCGCGCTCCATTCAGTCTGTCGCCTCCGCCGGCCAGCGCATTCGCATTCATGGTGACTATCATCTCGGCCAGACATTACGCGTCGCGCCAGCCGGCAGCGCCGCCGAATCGGAGAACTGCGCCGGAGACTTCGTCATCATCGATTTCGAAGGCGAGCCGGCTCGACCCATCGAAGAGCGCCGGCGAAAGCAATCGCCCCTCAAAGACATCGCCGGCATGATGCGTTCATTTGCCTACGTTGCGTTTTCAGCAGTCGATCGCTGCTGCACAAGCGACACCGCTTGCGATCGCAGCTCCCTCGTCACATGGGCTCAGGAATGGCAGGCCGCCGCAACATCTCAGTTCCTTTCGTCCTACCGCGAGGCCATGGCCGCCAAACCAGATCTGCTGCCTGCGCCCGCTGAAGCGCAAACTCTGCTCGACGCTTACCTGCTTGAAAAAGCTTTGTACGAATTGCTATATGAACTCGATAACCGCCCTTCGTGGGTCTGGATTCCGCTCACGAGCATTTTGGCCTTGTGGAACTCGAGCATCGACTATGCCACCAATCAAGCGAACCCGGCCGCCTGAGGACTAATCCCAGAAAACGATGGCAACAGCGAACCAATCTCTCGACCACGCCCAGACCGAAGAAAAAATCGGGACCGATCTCCTTGTGCTCGTCACGGCCATGGCGCCTGAGCATTTTAAAGGCGTCCTTGCGAATCTCGCCTCAGCATTTTCTCCCACTTCGTTCGTCATCGCCACGCAAAACGAATTGCCGGTCGACCTTTCGCCCGACTTGCGCATCGTCCCAACGCCTCAGTCAAACGCGGGATGGGCAATCAAACCCTCCGACTTTGTGAATGCCGCACACAGCGGCCGCGAGCACGGAGCAAAAGCGTTTCTCATTCTCGGTCCCGAATCCGATTCGCTCAGCCCGCTTGCGTTGCGCAGCCTTGCCGATGCTGTCCTCGCTGCATCGGTCGATCTGGTCCTTCCCCATTATTCGCTTCCGCCAAATGCAGGCCTCATCAATTCCGCAATTCTCTACCCTCTAACGCGTGCCGTCTTTGCTTCCCGAGTTCGATTCCCGCTTTCCATCGATCTAGGCATGTCATCGCGAATGGCTGAAAGGCTTGCTGCCGTTGCGGAAACGACCTCCGCGTCCAATCAGCCCGACGCTCTTTTGTGGCCGGTTAATGAAGCTGTCGCAGCCGGTTTCACCGCCGATGAGGTCGACGTCGGCACGCGTGCCATGCCGCAGCCTTCCGATCCCGACATCAACTCCATCCTTGCATCCATAACGGGTTCGCTCTTCGCGGATATTGAAGCCAAGGCGGCTCTCTGGCAGCGGCCGCGCAAGCCTCCACTATCGCGGCGAACCATGTCGGCGGAAATCAGCTTCTCCGATACGTCCGCGGATGTCGCGCGCATGGTCGCGGCGTTTCAGCTCGCCAACGCAAACTTGCAGGAAATATGGTCGCTCGTTTTGCCTCCCAACTCCCTGCTCCAGCTCCGGCGTGCCTCGGCTCTCGATGCCCAAAACTTTCGCATGCCCGATAACCTGTGGGCACGAATCGTCTATGACTTTCTGATCGCGTACCGGCTTCGCACCATTAATCGCGGCCACCTTCTGGGAGCGTTGATTCCTCTCTACCTCGCGTGGGTCGCCGGACATTTCAACGTAATAAAAGCGGGGACTCCGCCGGAACGGCACATTGACGCAGTTGCCGCGGCATTCGAAGCGGACAAACCTTATCTCGTCGCTCGCTGGCGGTGGCCAGATCGGTTCAACTCATAATCACTCTTCGCGCCTCAATCGAATCTTGATTCGGGCGTGACGGTGAGGAGGACATCCAATGCACACCCTGATCAACATTGTGGCGCAGCTGGCAGCTGAAAGCACGACGACGCAGATCTATAACGAAAATGTGTCAATCTCTCGGCACATGTCTGATGCGCTGCATCAATCGCTCTATCGCGTGCTGACTCTATTGATCGCCGTGCTCCCCGGAATTCTTGCGTTCTTTGTTGCCCTGCTGCTCTTTGCCATCGCGGGCGTCATCATCTCCTGGGTCCTTCGTCGCGGTCTTACCTGGGTAAAATTCGACCAGAGAGTTTCTCGCAAAGCCGGAACCGACTGGGCTCCCTCCAGCTCACCAACGGAAATCGCAGCGCGCACTTCTTTCTGGATGTGCATTCTCCTCGGGCTCGTCATCGGCGTATCCGCCTTCGACACATCCTATGCATCCGGCGCCGCGCCCGCCATCTCTTTGCTGCCTTATCTCACCCATGCGATCGGAGCCGCAATTCTGCTTGTTGCGGGTGTGCTCATCGCGCGCTTTCTCGCCCGCTCGGTCCTTATCAGCGCCGTCAACGCGCAACTCCAGTACGCGCGCGTCCTGTCTCTCGGAGTAAAGTGGCTGGTCCTTGTTCTCACTGCCGCCATGGTGCTCGATCATCTTCAAATCGGAGAGAGCATTGTTGAGCTCGCGTTCGGCATCCTCTTCGGCGGCATTGTCCTTACCCTCGCTCTCGCAGTCGGTCTCGGCTCACGGCACCTTGTCAGCCGTTCTTTAGAGAACCGCGTTGAGCACACGGGAGACCGGCCGCACGTGCCGGATGAAACCACAACTGCAGCCCACCAGATCAGGCATTTCTAGCCTGGGGTCCGCGCACTACTGCAACGGAATCGGGAGGCAGCGATAATTCTCCCTCGTCCAATCGCACCGTACTCTTCGACGCCATCAGAAGCGCGCTGTCTTGGAGTCCCGCGAAGCTCTGCTCACGATCGCCCAGATTGCAAATCACCGACACATCTCCGCGATCCATCCGCAGCCATCTTGCCTGCTCATCGAATGTCACCCGCGTATTACCCTCCGCGCCGTCGTTCAGCGATGACGTGCTTCGGCGAATCCGAATCAGCTCCCGGTACCAAGCCAGCATGTCCCCATGCTCGCCGGAGTTCACTTCATCCCAGCGCAGCTTTGAAGCCTCGAATGTTGCCCGATTTTCCGGATCCGGAATCGATTCCGGATCCCACCCAAATGCGGCGAACTCTTTCTTCCTGCCTTCAGAAACCGCACGCGCCAGTTCCGGATCATCGTGGTCTGCAAAGTAAAGAAACGGTGTCGATGCCGCCCACTCTTCGCCCTGAAAAATCATCGGCACAAACGGACCCAACAGATAAATGGCCGCGGCAATCTTCGCGCGCTCCAGGCCAGCCTTCTGGCTGATCCTGTCGCCAACCGCGCGATTGCCCACTTGATCGTGCGTCTGAATGTATCCAAGAAATCGCTGCTGCGGCAGGCCAACAATCGGCCGTCCGTGAATACGCCGGCGGTAGCGCGAGTAGATCCCGTCGTACACAAACGTGCTCTGCAGCGCTTTCGCCAGCTGCTCCAGCGTGCCAAAATCCGCATAGTACCCCTGCCTCTCGCCTTCATTCAGCACCGTGAACAGCGCATGATGAAAGTCGTCGCTCCACTGCGCATCGATCCCCAGGCCGCCATCTTCGCGTGGCGTCACAATGCGCGGATCGTTCAGGTCGCTCTCGGCAATCAGCACCAGCCGCCGCTGAAGCGCGCCTCCAAGTTCCTCTACCTCCGAAGCGAGCTGTTCAAGAAAGTGAATTGCCGAACGGTCCACGAACGCATGTACAGCATCGATGCGCAAACCATCGATGTGATGCTCCCGCAGCCACATCAGCGCGTTATCGCAAAAGAACCGCCTCACCTCCGCCGACCCCGCATCTTCAAGATTGACCGCACCGCCCCACGGCGTATGGTGCGACGAAACAATGTACGGCCCGAATTTTCCCGTGTAATTGCCGCTCGGCCCAAAGTGGTTGTACACAACATCAAGAAGCACCGCCAGCCCAGCTTCATGCGCCGCATTCACAAACCGCTTCAGCCCGTCCGGCCCTCCATATGGTTCATGTACCGCAAAGAGCGCCACCCCGTCATAGCCCCATCCATGCTCTCCTTCGAAAGCGTTCATGGGCATCAACTCCACATGCGTCACGCCCAACTCTTTCAGGTAGCCAAGCTTTCCAGCCGCCGCGTTCAGCGTTCCCTCCGCTGTGAATGTCCCTACATGCAATTCGTAGATGATCGCGCTCGCCAAAGCAGGCGGCTCAAACTGCGCATCGTTCCAAGCAAACTCCGCCTGGTCGTAAATCCGCGACAATCCGTGCACGCCATGCGGTTGCCACTCCGATCGCGGATCTGGATAGCATTTCTGATCGTCATCCAGCAAATAACAATAGTCTGTTCCCGGCTTCGCGTTCTCAGCCTCGCCGCTCCAATAACCGCGATCGTCCGGTCCGCGCATCGCATAGGCCGTGCCGCCGGCTTCCACTGCAACTCGCCTCGCAAACGGAGCCCACACCCTAAATCGATGCATCCGCTCCTCCGTTGCGCGCCAGCAGCGCCACTGGAAACTTCCGAAGCAACTGCTGCACCCGCACGCTTCCTCCGTTCACATTTTCTCCTGTGAACACATTGCTCCAGCTCCCCTGCGGCAATTCGATCGTCGTCGATCCAAACCCACTGCCAAGCTTCACGTTCCACCGCGGAGCCGCAACCGCAACCGAATCTCCCCGTGAGAATGCAATCAAATGCTCTCGCTTCGGCCCCTCAACCTGCAGCGGCTTGTAGGGCGCCTTGCAGCCAAACCATTCAGGCTTCTCGCGCCGCAGTTGCAACGCCTTGTAGAGCACCCAAAGCTTCGGCATTCCGCAATCCATCCGCGCCAAAATCTCCTCGGTGCTCATCCCGTTTTCAAGTTCCGCAAGCATCGCCACTCTCTTGTCATAATCCACCGGCCCGCGATTGTCCGGGTCGACTAACCGCAAATCCCACACTTCGCTTCCTTGATAAGTGTCCGGAACCCCCGGCGCTGTGCACTTCAAAAGTGTCTGCGTCAGGCTGTTTATTCTCCCCGGCAGCAATACTTTAGCCACCATCTGTTCAAGCTCCGCAACAGACTCACTCGAACCTAGAATTCGCTCGATGAAGAGTTTCAGCGCGCTTTCGAACTCTGGATTCTGCTGCGTCCAGCTCGTCTGCTCCTTCGCTTCCCTCGCCGCCTTCTCCATGTAAGCCGAAATGCGCTCGACACTGATCGGCCATGCGCCAATCAGCGTCTGGTAAAGGAAATACTCGGTGTTTCGATCCGGCATCTTCTGCGTCTTGAACTGCTGGTTCCTGCGCGCCCATCGGTGCAGCGTCGCCCGCCAATACGCGGGAATCTCGGTCAGCACCGCCAGTCGTGCGCGCACGTCTTCCTGTCGCTTAGTGTCGTGCGTTGAAAGCGCATTCATGGTTCGTGGATGATTGGCATGCATCCGCGCGCAATACTCATGAAACTCCTCCACGCCGATGCCGCCCTGGTCCGGCGCGCCGCCCACTTCATTCAGCCCAATCATGCGGTTGTAGCAATAGAACGCCGTATCCTCCACGCCCTTGGCCATCACCGCCGACGTGAATTGCTGAAAGCGCAGCAGAAATTCCGATTCCACCGGGCCACGCGCGCGCAACGCAAGAACATCGCAGATAAAGTCGAATAAGTCGGAAGAAAGGTCGGATCGCTGCTTCTTCGCGATTGCAACTGCGTTCGAAATTTCTCTGATGTCATCTTCGGTAATCTCATCGCGCGCCGGTGCAACATAGGTTCTGTAAACCGCGACGCTCGCGGCCACCTCGCGAATCGCTCGCCTTATCTCCGCCCGCGTGTAATCACGGCGATCGCGATTGTTCTCGCAAATCTCCACAAAGAGCTGCGCCAGCCGGTTCACATCGCTGCCCAAAGCTTCATGCTCCACGTTCAGTTTCTTGGCATGAACCATCGCGTCGAAGTCCACCTTCTCGCCGCCAGTAAAGTTCGCGTAGATCTCGGTTAACTCGTTCAGCCCGTCGCCAGAAACAAGCAAACTGTTGCAGGCGTTCATAAAGTCGTACCCGGTCGTGCCGTCGATCCGCCAGCTAGCGCGCAGCGTTTCTCCGCGCTCCAGGATCTTTTCCGCCACGATCCAGCCATTCGGCGTCCCCGCCCGCAACCGTTCGAAGTAGAGCTCCGGATCTCGCAGGCCATCGGGATGGTCCACGCGAACTCCATCCAGCACGGCCTTTTTCAGCCACTCCATGATCCGGAAATGGGTTGCGGCAAACACGCGCGGCCGTTCCACGCGCACGCCGATCAGCGTGTTCACGTCAAAAAATCGTCGATACCCCAACTCCTGGTCGGCGGTTCGCCAATATGCCAATCTGTAATTCTGCTGGTTCAACAGCGAATCCAGCGCATCCAAGTTCGTGTTTAATTCGTCAACTGCGCGCGCAATCGCCGCACTTAGTTCCGGCTGTTCCTGCGTTGCACGGTCAAGCAGCTCATAAAGAATCGTCTTGTCCCGATGGCGGGCCGTAAGCACTTCCTCTTCGGTTGAATCCGGTGCCGGCAGGCGCGCCAGGCTGTCCGCAATGAATCCAAGAATTGGCGCGCTCACAAACTTCGCGGCCATGCTCAGCGGAATTGCCAGTGACCGCGGCGCCAATGGAAAAGCATTGTCGAAGTAACGCAACTCAAACGACGGTCGGTCAAACTTGACCTTGATCTCGCCGGCGCTCAGCACGCGTCCATATTGATCGCCCAGCACGGGGATCAGCACCTTGTTCTGCAGCTTCACCTCAGATGAATTCCAGTCGACATCGAACCACGCAGCGAATCGGCTCGATGGTCCGTTCTCCAACACGTCCCACCAGTACGCATTCTCCTTGCCGGTCTTCATGTGGTTGGGGACAATATCGAGAACCTGCCCAAGATCCAGCGCGTCCAGCGCGCTGCAGAAACGCGTATGCCCCTCTTCGCCGCCCAGCTCCGGATTTACTGCCTGGGGATCGACGACGTCATATCCATGCATGCTGCCGGCTGCCGCCCGAAGGTAAGGCGAGCAGTAAACGTGCGAGATGCCTAGCCTTTTCAGATATTCCGCAACCCTCGCGGCATCATCGAAGTTGAACGCACGATGAAGCTGAAGCCGGTAGGAAGACGAGGGAGATCTTGGCATAATCGGCTTTCATCTTGTCAAGTTAGATTGGCGCCGTAAGCGTGTCTATTCTTTGGCTTAGATGACCTCTTGCTCCACGCGGGATGCTCCCGGCATCGGCTGCCCTCTGCCCCGGCGATTACGATTGCTTTTGGCAGCCAACTTTCCGCGGCCCGCTCTCAACTGTGGCCCCATAAGCCTCGCCCTTGTAATCCGGGGCGCTGGACCATCTGGAACTAGGTTTCAAGGCGTCTGGAAGGTCCGTCATCAGCTCAATCTCGATCACATTCCGATGGGCCCCTCGGCGCTGCACGACGACAACATGATTCTCGATTGCAACAACGGCTACAGCCAAAGTGGATTCGGGCATCCCAATTGCAAAGGCGGCATGGATGCTTCGCACATCATCGAGAATCTTTCCAAGGACTTTCCTGTGCGCAAATTGAGTGCCGTGGTCCGAGCTATCTAAACGAAGAGTTGATTTGCGCACGAAGTGTTCGGGCCGCCGCTCAACCGGATGACGGTGTGCTCACACATCGGGGCAGCTGCCGCGGGTCTCAAGGTTCTATGTCATAGATTGTCTGCACGCAGGATGGGATGGCGGAAACGTTTGAATATCTGCGTCAAAGAGATGCGATGCCGCAAGCGGCACTCAATTCCGCTTGTCAATCCAAGATCGACAATCGGCTACTGGCTATCGGCTGTCTTTCAGCTCCTTGTTCCCTAATCCCTGTTCTTCGGCCTCGGCCATCGCGCTTCAACGATCGTCCCGATGCCGCCGCGTGGACGAAACTCCCCCTTCACCACCGCCCAAACCGGCTTGCACGCCTTCACGATGTCTTCCAGGACCTGATTCACGATATTTTCCTGAAAAATTCCGAGATTTCGGTAACTGAATAGATACTCTTTCAGCGATTTCAACTCCAGGCAGCGATCGCGCGGCATGTAGCGAATGGTCAGCACTCCAAAGTCAGGTAGCCCGGTCTTTGGACACACCGATGTCAACTCAGGATCGTCAATCTGAATCTCGTATCCGGGGAACTGATTTTGCCAGGTTTCAATGGCCGGAAACGCAAAGTCCAACCCGGCCTTGGCATGCTGTTCGGTGTATCTCGGTTTGCCCGCCATAGCGCCATTGTAGCCACTCCAAACGCCCGGGCGCGACGCAGTTTCTCGCATTTTCCCGCGACTCGTGCCTCGTTTTTGAGTCTTATATACTGATTCAGGTTCATTGCATGGCTGAAGCAAGATCGCAAATAGACCGCCGCTGGCTTTGGGCCGGCGCTGCTGTTGTTCTTATTGCGGTATTTTTCACGGCGCGCTATTTCTTGCGCGAGCGCCTGCCCGTCCGCGTGGCGCCCGTGGTGCATGCCGGCCTGGTGAATACCGTCAGCACCGACGGCCGCGTTGAGCCGACGGTGAATTATCCGTTTTACAGTCCGATTTCGACCACAGTGAAGGCCGTCTATGCGCAAGCAGGCGATACGGTTCCCGCAGGCAAACTGCTTGTGACATTGGACGACACTGCCGCAAGAGCGCAGGTTGCAAGCGCGCAAAGCGCAGTGAGTCAGGCACAATCCAATCTTGACGCCGTGAAAAACAACGGCACGCAAGCCGAGCGGCAAGCCTCCGCTGCAGAAATTGCGCAGGACAAGCTGGCGCGCGATCAGGCGCAGCACGATCTCGACGCTTTGAACAAACTTGCCGCAACCGGCGCAGCATCACCCGGCGAGATCGCGTCAGCGCGCGAACGCCTGGATTCTGCCGAGGCAAGCCTGAACGCCGCAGAGCAGAGCGCGCATCATCGTTTCTCAACCGGCGACATCACCCGCGCGCAGGCAGGTCTGGCCGATGCCGAAGCTGCTCTCGCTGCGGCCGAGCATGTGGAATCGCAAACGCAGATTCGCGCGCCTATCACCGGAACCATTTACAGCATGGACGCTTCACCGTCGCAATTCATCGCAGCCGGCACGCTGATTCTCCAAATCGCCGACCTCAAGCACGAGCGCGTCCGCGGTTTCTTTGACCAGCCCGACCTCGGAAAGCTCGCAGTAGGACAGCCGGTCGTCATTCACTGGGACGCCAAGCCAGGCGAAGAATGGCATGGCCACCTTGTGCGCCTTCCCTCCGATGTCGTCCTTTACACCACGCGCAACGTGGGTGAGGCACTCATCGATTTCGACGACTCCCAGGACGGTTTGCTGCCAGACACGAACGTCACCCTCATCGTTACCACTTCCAACATGCCAGACGCGCTGATCATGCCGCGCGAAGCACTCCACGAGCAGAACGGAAAGTACTTTGCGTTCAAGGTCGAAAACGGCGAGCTGAAGCGCGTTCCGATCACGATTGGAACTCCGAACCTGACCCAGGTGCCGATTCTTTCTGGACTCAATGAGGGCGACATGGTCGCCATCGGCACAACCAATGGAACCCCCTTGCAGCAGGGTGTGCCCATAAAGGAACAACAGTGATGCGCATTCGTTTGTCGGCGATCGCACTGGCAGCGGCTTGCCTTGCATCGGGTCCGGCAAACCGCATCTCCGCGCAAATCTCCGCCACAACGCTGGCCCAGGCCAACGCCGATCTGCAAACCGGCCAGGCCGACGCCGCACTTGCGTTGCTCACATCGCCGCCAACAACAGGTGCCGGAGCCGCCGAAGCTCAGAATCTTTTGTGCCGCGTTCGATTTACTCTCGCGCAGTTGCCTGAGGCCGCCGCCGAGTGCCAGCAAGCGGTGAATCTCGATCAGCAGAATTCCGACTATCACATGTGGCTCGCCCGCGTTTTGGGCCGCCAGGCCAGCAGCGCAAGCTTCCTTTCTGCATTTGGAATCGCCAAGCACTCGCTCTCCGAAATGCAGACCGCAGTCAAGCTCAACCCGCAAAACGGCCCCGCGCTTTCTGACCTCGGCGACTACTATGCTCAGGCTCCGGGCATCGCCGGCGGAGGCACGGACAAGGCGCAGGCTATCGCATCGCAGCTCGACAAAGTGGACTCGGCCAGGGCGCAGCAGCTGCGTGGCGACATCGCCATAGCAGCCAAGGACTACACCACTGCCGAAAACGCCTATCGTAATGCGGTCGCTGTAGCCAGCGAGCCGGCCGATTATTGGAGCGTGCTGGCCGACTTCTATCGCAAGCGCCAGCGATGGACCGATCTCGACGCCGCCATTCAAAACTGCATCGCCGCGGTCGCCAAAGACAAAAATGCAAGCTTCGCCCTATACGACGGAGCGGGCGTGCTCATCGCCGCTAAGCGCAATCCCGCGCTCGCCGCGCAGATGCTTCAGAATTATCTGTCCAGTTCCGCATTGAACGAACAGGCGCCCGCGTTTGTTGCCCACATTTTGCTTTCGCGACTGAAGCAGCAGCTTGGCGATGCTGCAGGCGCCCAGGCGGAGCTCGCCGCGGCTGCGCAGTTGGCAAAAGAGTTTAAACCTTCGCAGGCTTGAAACTTTCATGGCACACTCGAGCTTCCAGCTCCGGAAAATTCGGCTCATGGCGATACCAGCCGTAGCGCTCGCCGCCGCAGCCCTCACTGCGCGTGCCCAGGTTTCGCTCACCACCGTCGTTGAGCTTGCTCAAAAAAACAGCGCTTCCGTGCAATTGGCAATCGCCGACGTGAACAAAGCTGCGTCTCAGCTTTCAGAGAGCAAAGACGCGTTCGTGCCTTCCATCTCTTTTGGCTCCGGTCTGCCCGCATTTCGCGAAATCGGTTTCACCGGATCATTGCCGACGATCTGGGATGGCAGCGTGCAGTCCATGGTCTTCAGCTTGCCGCAGCTCAAATACATTCAGGCGGCGCGCGCCGGACTTGAATCCGCGCAACTCAATCTGAAGGATGCAAAGGAGCAAGTCGCTCTCGATGCATCCACGGCCTACGTCGAGATGGACGTAGTAACCAGCGAGCTTAATGCCGTCCACGAGCAGGAGCAGGACGCCGACCGGCTTGTGACCATCGAACAGCAGCGCACCGACGCCGGCGTCGATCCAACTGCTTCGCTGCTACAGGCAAAATTAACTGCAGCGCAGCTCAAGCTAAGCCGCTTGCATCTCGAAGCCCGTTCCGCGACACTTGCCGAACAGCTCGCGACGCTCACTGGCCTTCCCATTGGATCCGTTGTCCCCGATCACTCCAGCATTCCCGAAATTCCCGCGGTCACCGCGCGCGAATCCGCCATTTCAACGCCCGGTTTGGACGCGGCAGCACAGCAAGCGCGCGCAAAGGCGCTCATCGCCAAAGGCGACCGCGAGCGCCTCTGGTTGCTTCCTGAGATCGGATTCGGCGCGCAGTACAACCGTAATACGACACTGTTGAACAGCATCGGACAGTATTTTGTCACTCCCGGCAACACCGGAGTTCTCCCCGCCAACAATTTCAGCAGCGGTTTTTCCATCCGCGTTCATCTCTTCGATCTCGGCCTGCGCGCCAAGTCACGAGAATCTGCCGCAGACGCTTTGCGCGCCAAGGTCGAAGCCGAGCAAGCGCAGCAGCAGGATGACGTCGAGATCGTTCAGCTCAACGCCTCCATTCGCGAGCTCGAAGCCGAAGCTGAGGTCGCCAGCCTGAAACAGCAGATTGCCGAACAACAACTGACGAGCGTGACGGCTCAACTCGAATCCGGCAATGGCGCCGCGGGCACACCCGGCGCGCCGCCCCAACTGTCGCCCACCGCCGAAGAACAGGCCCGCATCGACGAGCGCCAGAAGTATGTCGAAGCGCTCGACTCCGGCATCGACCTCAGCAAGGCCCGCCTCGATCTGCTCCGCGCCCTCGGCCACATGCAGGACTGGCTGAACGAGCTTCACACCAAATAGCCGAGATCCACGCCAAATAGGCAAGGCTCAGGCCGGCCTGTCCGCGGCAGGTACCCATCGAGCAAACCCTCGCCGCGCATCAGAAAGTTCTTTCATAATTCACCGGCTGCGCCTGATTCTGCATGGTTTATCGACACAGATTTCCTGAAATTTCAGCAATTTACGACGCTTCGAGATTCCCCGCAACGGCGTCTAATTAAACAATCTGAATGGTAGAATGAAGGTGATGCCGATGCCTCTGAAAACCCTCTTCCTCAACCCCCCTTCGTTCGAGAACTTCGATGGCGGCGCCAGTTCGCGCTGGCCTGCCACCCGCGAGATCGAGTCCTACTGGTACCCCGTCTGGCTCACTTATCCTGCCGGCCTGCTCGAGGGCTCGCGCCTGCTTGACGCGCCTCCGCACCACGTCTCAGCCGAGGAAACCATCAAGATCTGCAAAGACTACGAATTCCTCGTGCTCTTCACCTCGACAGTGGGATGGGAGGGCGATCAGCGCCTTGCCGAGGCCATCAAAGCGGCGAATCCGTCGCTGCGCATCTGCTTCGTCGGGCCGCCGGTTACCACCGATCCCGACCGCGCACTCAACGAGTGCTCCGTTCTCGACTTCATCTGCCGTCGCGAGTTTGATTTCTCCGTCGTCGAGTTCGCGCAGGGCAAGCCGCTCAGCGAGATTCTCGGCATCAGCTACAAGAAAGACGGCAAGATCGTTCACAACCCCGATCGCCCGCAGATCGAAAATCTCGACGCGATGCCGTGGGCCACGAAAATCTACAAGCGCGACCTCGACGTCACGCGCTACAACGTGCCCTTCCTGCTTCATCCCTACATCGCGCTTTATTCAACGCGCGGCTGCCCGGCGCAGTGCACCTTCTGCCTGTGGCCGCAGACCCTCAGCGGTCATGCGTGGCGCAAGCGCTCCGCTGAGGATGTAGCCGCCGAGATGAAGTGGGCCAAGGAGAACTTCCCCGAAGTGAAGGAATTCTTCTTCGACGACGACACCTTCAACATTCAGAAGCAGCGCACCATCGAGCTCTGCGAAAAACTCAAGCCTCTCGGTCTCACCTGGAGCTGCACGTCCCGCGTCACCACCGACCGCGAAACTCTTAAGGCCATGCGCGAAGCCGGTTGCCGTCTGCTCATCGTCGGATTCGAGTCCGGCGATCCGCAGATTCTCAAGAACATCAAAAAGGGCGCAACCGTTGAGCGTGCCCGCGCCTTCGCCAAGGATTGCCACGACCTGGGCCTCACGATTCACGGCGACTTCATCCTCGGCCTTCCCGGCGAAACCAAGGAGTCGATCCGCAACACCATCAACTTCGCCAAGTCGCTCGACATCGAAACCATCCAGGTTTCCATCGCGCACGCCTATCCCGGCACGGAATTTTATGAGTACGCAAAGGCCAACGGCTTCATCACCAACGAAAAAATGGAAGACGGCGGCGGCCATCAGATGGCGCACATCGAATATCCCGGCCTGCCCACCGATTACGTAATGGAGATGGTGCACCGTTTCTACGACGAGTACTACTTCCGTCCCAAGGCGGCTTTCCGCGTGGTGTGGAAGGCGATCGTGAACCGCGACATCCCGCGCCTCTACGTCGAAGCCAAATCGTTCCTGAAGCTGCGCGCGCAGCGCAACCGGCAGGTCAAGGAGACGCGCAGGCAACAGACCACGCCGACCGCTCCCGCCGGCGCCGGCGCGTAATACCTTGAATCGTTCCTCGGGATTGGGTGCCCCACCCTCGCGACGTTTTTGTTTTTGTCGCTAGGGTGTGAGTGCTCCTCCACGAGTGCGATTGAATCCGATCCTTCGAAAACGAATGTCCCACCACTCACTTTCGCCGCGCCAATACCTGATCCTGGGGCTGGTCTCTCTCTGCGCTCCGCTCGGTGACAGCTGCCTGGCGCGCGGCATGACGGCGATGCCTCCAATCTCTCTCGCGCACCCCGCCGCTCTCGCGGCCGCGGTTTTCACTCCGTGGATCGGCGCCGGAATCGCGCTCCTGATCGCCTTCTTCGCCAGCTATCTCACAGCCCTATCGTGGGCCGACCTCACCTTCGTCCTGCCAGCAACCGCGTTCGGCAACGTAATTGTCGTTGTCATCTCCCGTTTCTGGCTTCACGAGGCGGTTTCACTCGAACGCTGGACCGGAGTGGTTCTCATCACGCTCGGCGTCAGCTTCGTCGCGCAAGGGCCGGCGCTCACCGAGCGGCCTGCTGCGGAAACCACGCCGCAAGAACTGGCAGAGCCAGTCACAACGGAGGTGCAGCCGCGATGATGCTCGCAGCCCAGGCCGTCGCCGTAACTCCGAATCAGTGGACTGCTGCCGCCATGATCGCGGCTATCGTGCTGGCTTCAACGGCCGGAGAAGTCCTCACAGCCGCGGCCATGAAATCCGTTGGCGATCTCGACGAGATTCGCGCGCATTCGGGGCTCGCCGGCGCCATCCGCGCGGTCCTCACTTCCCCGCTCTTTTTTCCCGGCGTTTTCTTCCTCGCCCTCGGATTCTTCTCGCTTCTATTCGCGCTCAATCACATGAACTTGAGCTTCGTTGCCCCAGCCAGCGCCTCGCTCAACGTCGTCACGAACGCCATCGCCGCCAAAATCTTCCTCAAGGAAAATGTAGACCGCCGCCGCTGGGCCGCAGCCGGCCTCGTCTGCATCGGCGTCTATCTGCTGGCGCACTGAGACGCCTCCTTTTCGAATTCTCAACCGCCAGGTCAGCCGCCCCCTTTTGCATTCTTTGAGAAACTCTGTCTTTCAGCTTCCTGAGCAAGGGACGAAGCGAGCGTCAGCACAAACAGACACAGCATCGGATAGCTAAGCAACAAATTCAAATTAGAGAGACTCTGCCGGTGGTCATTCTGCAAATGAAAGAACTGCCCAAATGCAAATTCGAGTGGTACCCAAAGCAACGAAGCGAGAAGAATCCATGGCCAGGCCCGCGCCAGCGCATGGACCAGACCAAATGGACTTAGCGATTGCCTTTTCTTCAGCGGCATGCCGATGCAGCTCGCAGCAATGCAAGAAACAATCAGGAGCGAGATCGGGCCGAACCCGCCGCCCACAAGAAGCAGCACCACCGACAGTAGCGCCAAAACGGCCGCGCCGCGCTTTCCTCTCATGAATCGGCTCGACCAAACACAGATCGCGAGGCCGCAAAGCATTGCCGCAATTCCGGTTGCCATGTAATTCGGAATGAGCGTCATCGCCGGCTCGTGTCCAAAGGGAAACGGCAGCTCCCATGAAGCGGCAAAAATCCTCACATGTGCAGGCGCTCTGTTCCCCTGGAGAGTTTCAAAGAATCCGTGCTCCACGCCGAGCATCCCTGCATAGATTCCGTAAACAGCCGCGGTCCAGCCGAGTGCATTGCGCTCTTTGCTTAGGCTCTCGTTATTCTTGGCGTTGGCCCGATGCATCGTGATCCTCCTCATTCTTGCGGAAGAAAGATCGTGAACCCAATATCCACTCCTGTTAGAGAAAGCGCATGAATCCCCGCGGCTTCAGATCCTCCACCCGAAACCTCCGCCGCTCGCCAGCCGCCACGCAGATCGCCTCGGCCGCCAGGTGTCCGCTTCGCGCCGCGCTCTCCATCGTCGAAGGCCAACCGGTCTGAATCCAGTCTCCCGCCAGAACGCAGTTCGGCCACGGCGCTGCCGATCCGGGCCGCCACGCATCAATCCCCGGCGGCACTGTAAACGTCGCCCGCACTTCTTTCACCAGCACAGCTTTTTCCAACTTCGCCGCATGAACGATGGGAAAAAATTCGGCGAGCTCTGCCACGGCTAACGCAATCGCGTCGTTACGTTCGCGGGCCGCAAACGCCTGAGACGCGCTGATCACAAGCTCTAGATAACTCCCCTTCGACTTACGCCACGGCTGCAACCGGCTCTTGTTATACATCCAATGAATCTCGCGGTCGAGCAGCACGGCATGATCCAAGTCCGTGATCTCGCGGTCGAACCAGAGGTGCACGCTACAGATCGGCCCGTGCTGTTGCCGTGCAATCTGCCCCGCCAGTTTCTCCACGCCCTCCGCCGGCGGCATCAGCGGCACCAGTTTTTCCATCGCCTCAAACGGCACCGCCAGCACAAGGTAATCTCCAACCACTTCACCTGCGCGCGTCGCAAGCGTCCACTGCGAAGTCTCTTCATCCCAAGCCGCGCCTTCAACGCCCGCATTCAACACCACATCGCCGCCGTGCTCGCGCAGAAATCGCTCCGCGCCGGAATAAAGCTCGCTCAGCGGAACAGTGCTCATGCCCATCGCACCCGCGGCTGCGGAATTCAAAAACAGCTCGCGAATCACTTTAGCCGCATAAGGCAGCGCGATCTCGTCCACGTCCGCATTCAGCGCGCTCGCAATCACCAATCTCCAAAACCGATTGATCGCTCCGGGCGTCTGCCCATTGCGCTTCAGCCACTCGCCGAGTGTCTCGCCGGAATCGGCGGCAACGGGCCGCATAAAAGCCCGAAACGCGCGCATCAGCGCTTTCTTGTCCTCCCGCGAAAAAGCAGGAGCAGCAAGCAAACTCGGCAACCCGTGCAATGGTGCGGGCAGCCGGAACGGACCCCATCCAAAGGGTCGAAGCGCGGAGCGCCTTTGGCCGCCCGGCTCAATCATCGTCATCGTGTCTGTCCAGTGAATGCGATCCGCCACACCGATCCGCTCGTAAAACCCAATCAAATTCGTGCAGCAGCCGAACAGTACGTGTTGGCAATTATCGATAACCTCGTCGACGCCCGGATGACGATACGAGCTTGCGCGGCCGCCCAGATAGCCTCTGCGCTCGACGAGGCGCACCTTGAGTCCGCTCCATGCAATGGCGCACGCCGCGCTCATGCCGGCCACGCCGCCGCCCACCACAATCGCCGTTTTTGCCTCGTCAGGCTGCAACCGTCTCCTCACTCCGTACTGTCAGAAACACTTCTCCTATCATCGCCGATTGCGCCATCTCTCACGCTGCTATCATCATGAAAGCGTCATCGCGGGCGGTTAGCTCAGCTGGTTAGAGCACTTCCCTTACAAGGAAGGGGTCCGGGGTTCGAATCCCTGACCGCCCACCATTGCATGGCGCAGCCGCTCGCTAGGCTGGCCCGCAAAGGCTGCCATCATCGATAGCCGCCAACTCGCCTGACACGGCCGACACCGCTAACTGCGCCAGCCTCGCTATCTGCACTTGATAAACTCACCCAGTGGGCGCTCTCATCATCAACGCCGACGACTTCGGCCTCACCTCCAGCGTCAATCGCGCCATCATCGAGCTCCACACCGCGGGCGTCGTTACCAGCACATCGCTCATGGCCCGCGCCGGCGCCACCGACGATGCCATCGCTCTCGCCCTGCGCACTCCCACACTCGGCGTCGGTTGCCACGTAGTTCTTGTCGACGGCGAGCCCGTGCTCCCGCCCGAACAAATTCCAACTCTCATCGATCTCCGAACCGGCCACTTTCCCGCCTCGCTCGCAACATTTCTGCGTCGTCTCTTCTCTGGCCGCATCCGCATCGCTGAAGTCGAAGCCGAAATCTCCGCGCAAATCGCGCTCCTCCAGCAGCGCGGCCTCCGCCTCACGCACGTCGACACGCACAAGCACACGCACGTCTTCAGCCAGATCCTGCGGCCGCTTCTCCGCGCCGCCCACGCCGCCGGAATTCGCGCCGTGCGCAATCCATTCGAACCGCATTGGTCCACGCGCGCCACGCGCCGCGCCCATTGGATGCGCCTTGCTCAGGTCGGCGCACTCCGCTGGCTCGAGCCCGAATCCCAGCGCATCATCAGGGAGGCGGGCTTCGTCACCACCAGCGGCACCGTCGCCGTGGCCGGAACCGGCATTCTCGACGCCGCAACTCTCCGCTCCCTGCTGCGCGCGCTCCCCAATGGCAATTGGGAACTCGTAACGCATCCCGGCTACCACGACGCCGATCTCGATCGCGTCAACACCCGCCTGCGCGCCACGCGCGACGTTGAGCGCGAGGCCCTCGCTGTCATCAAGGAGTTTCCCGCGATCCAGTTGATCTCATTTGCCGATCTCGCGAGATTTTAACTCTGCGCCTCGCCAGCAGCGCCGCCCCCCAAAAAACAAACCGAAGATTAAAGAACAATAATTTCAGGTTTCCGTTTCGTGGTCGATAACGTGATCAGCATCGGTGCAGTCGGTTCCATTACTTTGCGAATGCCCGTCGGGGCAAACAAAGTTTTGCGTTTATTCACTCGAGAAATGGTAAGGAACCGTTTCGGGCACCTTGGAGAACACCCCCAATGCAAGATCAGGATCAGAACGGCTCCCTGCAAGATCAGGACGTGATTCGTGAGTTTCTGGTCGAGAGTCATGAGAATCTCTCGCGCCTTGATCAGGAACTGGTGGAACTGGAAAAACACCCGCAAGAGACTGCGTTGCTGGCCAGCGTCTTCCGCACCATTCACACCATCAAGGGCACGTGCGGCTTTTTCGCATTCTCCACGTTGGAGCGGATTACCCATCAGGCCGAGAACCTTCTCAGCCAGTTGCGCGATGGGAAACGGAAACTCACGCCGTCTCTGATCTCGCTCATCCTGGAAACGGTCGACGCGACCCGGAAAGTGCTGGCTTCCATCGAAGCCAGCGGAGAGGAAGGTCCGGACCAGTTTGGAGAGCTGGCAGAGCGGCTGCGCCAGGCAGCGCATGCGCCGACGGACGCCGGCAACGAGCCCGCTTCCGGTTCAGCGCCCGCTCCGTCGCCAGAATCTCAGGGCGAGAACGTCTCCTGCGAAACCCCCGAAGCGCTTAAAGCCGAGAAAAATGGCGCCAAGCCGTCCGCCGTGGCCGACGCCAATATCCGCGTCGGAGTTGGGCTTCTGGACAAGCTCATGGACCTGGTTGGGGAGTTGGTGCTGACCCGCAATCAGATCCTGCAATTCAACACTGAACGCGAAGATGCCGCTCTCAATAACACTTCCCAGCGCCTGAACCTCATCACCACCGAGTTGCAGGAAGGTGTGATGAAGACACGCATGCAACCCATCGGCATGGTCTGGAACAAGCTGCCGCGCGTGGTGCGCGACATGGCAGTGGCAATGGGAAAGCAGATTGAGCTGGAGATGGACGGCGCCGATACCGAACTTGACCGCACCATCATCGAGGCCATTAAAGATCCGCTTGTACATCTGGTCCGCAACTCCTGCGACCACGGCATCGAACCGCCTGAAGTCCGGGTGCGTGCCGGCAAGCCGCCGCAGGGAAAACTTTCCCTTCGCGCCTATCACGAAGGCGGCCAGGTCAACATCGAAATCGGCGATGACGGAGCGGGGATCGACGTCGCACGGGTCAAGCAGAAGGCACTGGAAAAGGGTCTTCTGCGATCCGAACAGGTTGAGAAGCTCAGCGATCGCGAGGCGCTGAACCTGATCTTCCTCCCCGGCTTCTCCACCGCGCAACAGGTCACGAATGTTTCCGGGCGCGGCGTCGGCATGGATGTGGTGAAGTCCAACATCGAGAAGATTGGCGGCGTGGTCGACATCTTCAGCCGCACCGGCGAGGGCTCGACCGTCAAGCTCAAGATCCCTCTCACCCTGGCCATCATTCCCGGCCTGGTGATTATGAGCGGCGGGGAACGGTTCGTCATTCCCCAGGTCAGCCTGCTCGAGTTGATTCGCCTCGAGGGAGACTCTTCGGACAAGCACATCGAGCTGGTGCACGGCACGCCGGTTTATCGCCGCCGCGGCAGCCTGCTGCCCATTGCTTACCTCAATCAGGTGCTGGACCTGCAATCGGCCGAGCGCGCCGAGGCGGTCAACATCGTGGTCCTGCAGGCAGAAGACAGGCAGTTTGGGCTTGTGGTGGATGGCATCAACGACACGCAGGAGATCGTTGTCAAGCCGTTGAGCAAGCAGTTGAAAGGGCTCATTGAATACGCCGGTGCAACCATCATGGGCGACGGGCGCGTGGCCCTTATTCTCGACGTGCTGGGCATAGGGCAACTCTCCGGAGTGCTGGCCGAATCCCGCGAACAGGCGCGCACGGCAGTCGAGCAGAAGTCGCAATCGGACCTCAAGCAGCAGCGGCTGCTCCTGTTCCGGGCCGGTTCCTTTGAGCGCCTCGCCGTTCCGCTGTCTCTTGTCGCCAGGCTCGAGGAGTTTCCTTTGAGCTCCATCGAGTCCGCGGGCGGAAGCCAGGTGGTGCAGTATCGGAATCGCATTCTTCCACTGGTGTCTCTGCGGGCGCTGCTCGAACCGGATGTGCCGCAACAGCAACAGACACTCGATCCCCTTCAGGTGGTGGTCTTCAACGACGGCGACCGCAGTGTGGGAGTAGTGGTCGACCAGATACTCGATGTCGCCGAGGAGGCCGTGGTCGCGCGCCAGAAATCGAGCCGCAAGGGTCTGCTCGGCTCGGCGGTGATCTCGAAGCGGGTCACGGACTTTCTTGATCTCAACGAAGTCATTCACATGACCTCGGGAAGCTGGTTCCAGGGCACAGGCGGGTCCGGGACCGGCAAAACCGTTCTCGTCGCCGAAGCTTCGGCGTTCTCGCGCGGCGTGATCCGCAGTTCCCTCGACATTGCCGGTTACCGCGTGATCGAGGCCGCGGATCTCAATGAGACGAAGCGCGAGATGGAGCGGCAGCCGGTGGATGTCGTGCTTGCCGCGCTGGATCTTCCACCCCAGGGTGGCGCGGCTGTTTGCGCGGCACTGCGCGAGCGGCCCGAGTGGCAACGCGTTCCCGTTCTGGCGCTGGCTGATTCGGCCGCACAGGTCAAGTCGTCCGCCGCGCAGGCCTTCAACGACTGTCAGGATAAGTTCGACCGCGAGGCGCTGCTCGAAGCGGTGGCGCGGCTGGCATCGGCGCGTGACACTGCTGAGGCCGGCACCGCTTTTACCGAAATGCAACTGGCCTCTGCAGCAGAGGGGAGATAACCCATGACGAACGAAATCGCGTCCGCGAAATCCGATCTTGCCGAGAGCGGCGGACAGTTTTCTACGTTTTTCGTGGCCGACTTGTTTTTCGGCGTGGATGTTCTTCGCGTTCAGGAAGTATTGCGCTTCCAGCACATGACCCACGTACCGAAAGCTCCGCAAGTCATCGAGGGGCTGATCAACCTGCGCGGACAGATCGTCACCGCAATCGACCTGCGGCGCCGGCTCCGCTTGCCGCCGCGCGCCGGAGACCAGATGCCGACCAACGTTGTCATCCGCACCGACGACGGCGCCGTGAGTTTGCTCGTCGACGAGATCGGAGACGTGCTGGATGTGGATGCGGCGACCTACGAACGGCCTCCGGAGAATCTCGATCCGGCGGCGCGAGAGATCATTCGCGGAGTTTACAAGCTGAAAGACCGGCTGCTGGTGGTGCTCGATACCGAAAAAGCAGTGGAGATTGCGGCCTAGAGATTGAAGCGAGGCAATAAGAGTGGCTTTCACGTTCTTCTTCAGGGATCAGCACGTGCTGGAGCGCGTGGTCGAGCTTTGTCTGCCCGCCATGGCGGGGCGCCGTCATCCGCGTGTCTGGGATGCCGGGGCAGCCACGGGGCAGGAGCCGTATACGCTCGCCATCCTGTTTGCAGAGCGCATGGGACACTTCGCCTTCAACAATCTTCGGATCGACGCCACCGACGTAGAGAGCACGGGCCAGTTTGCCGGGATCATTGAGGCCGGGCTGTATCCGCAGGAGGAGTTGTCGCGCCTGCCCGATGGAATCCTCGAAAAATACTTCGAAACGAACGGCAGGCCTGGTCGCTTTCGCGTCATCGAGAAGGTCCGGCGGCGGGTCTCGTTTCGAACGCACGACCTTCTGTCGTTTCAGGAGATCGGTCACGGATACCAGTTGGTGGTGTGCAAAAACGTGTTGCTGCATTTCGGCCCCAAGGAAAGGGTCGAAGTGTTGAAGATGTTCTGCCGCGCCCTGGAACCGGGAGCATTCCTGGCAACAGAGCAAACGCAGGAGATGCCCAGGCAGGCCGCGCCGTGGTTTGAGCGCGTGGCTGGCGACGGACAGCTGTTTCGCAAGATGGAGAGCGCCGCATGCGCGGCGTAAAGAGATCAACAGGACCGGCAGGCGAGAAATAAGGATCGGAGGGAAGACAGGAATGAATTGGTACAGGAACATGAAAATCGGTGTCAAGCTAATCCTTTCATTCATCATCGTCGGCGCGATTACCGCATTGGTCGGCGTGGTGGGCATTCACAACATGGGCAAGATCGCCGACGCGCAGAGTCGCGCATATGACAACGAGACGATGGGCATCGTGCACCTGAAGCAGGCGGATGTCGATCTCATCCTCATGGCCAGGGCTGAGAAAAACCTTCTCCTTTCGAGCAGCGAAGCCGAGCGTGAAAAGTACAAGGAAGCGATCTCGGGATTCCAGGCGAAGGTCGGCCAGGACATCGAACAGGCGCGGCCGCTGATCTACACCGACCGGGGCAAACAATTGCTATCGGAGTTCGACCAGGCATGGCAGGCGCGGGAGGAAGTTGTTGAGCAGATCGTCGGCCAGGCAGAGAAAGACCAGCTCGTCCAAAAGCGGGCTTCGGTCGAGCTTTCCTTTGGTCTTGGCCGGCAGAAGGCGGATGCAGCCGAGAAGGCACTCGACGATCTCGTCGAATTGAAGGAGAACAACGCGCAACTCATCGACCAGTCTTCGCAGCAGGCTTATCGCAGCAGCCGGCTGTTCATGATTCTCCTGGTGATTGGGGCGATTCTGGCGGGTTTGGGATTGGGGTTCACGATTGCCTCGACTATTTCGCGGCCATTAAATCAGCTTGCCGATGCCGCCAAGCATATTGCGCAGGGCGACGTCGAGCGGGACATCGATTACCGGTCGGGAGACGAACTCGGCATGCTTGCGGATTCGTTCCGCGACCTTACCGGATATGTGCGCGGCGTGGCCGAGGGATTGGAGCGGATGGCGAAGGGCGATCTCAGCCACCGGGTGGAATCGAAGTCGGAGCGTGACATGCTGGCAAAGAGTCTGCAAGTCACTTCGGATTCCGTGAGGGCGTTAGTGGCGGATGCCGCCACGCTGGCCAAGGCGGCAGTAAACGGTCAGCTTTCCACCCGGGCCGACGCCACTCGCCACCAAGGCGAATTCCGCAGAGTCATCGAGGGCGTCAACGAAACCCTGGATGCGGTGATCGGTCCGCTGAACGTATCGGCCGAGTACGTGGACCGGATTTCAAAGGGAGACCTCCCGCCCAAAATCACCGACACTTATCACGGCGACTTCAACGAGATCAAAAACAACCTGAACGCCTGCATCGACAACATAAAGGCGTTGGTTACAGAAACCGACAACCTGATCGCGGCATCGCGGGAAGGCAGACTCTCCGAGCGCGCAGATGCCGCAAAGCACCAGGGTGAATTCCGCAAGATTCTCGAAGGCATCAACGAGATGCTGGACGCCATCCTGCTGCCCATCGGCGAAGGCAATCGCATCCTGGCCCAGATCTCCGCGGGCAAGATCGACGAGCTGATCGCGCAGACCTACAAGGGCGACCACGAGAAGATGAAGCAAGCCGTGAACAACGTGGCCACAGTACTGCAGGGCCTGCAGAAGGAGTTGACGCGGCTCACGGTTGCATCGCGCGAAGGGCAGCTGTCGGAACGCGGCAAGCCCGACAAGTTCCAGGGTGCCTTCGCCGGCATCGTCGACGGCGTGAACGAGATGCTCGATGCCATCCTGCTGCCTATCGGCGAAGGCAATCGCGTGCTTACGCTCATTCGCGGCGGCAACCTCCGCGAGCGGGTGGAGATCGAATGCAAGGGCGATCACGCCAAAATGAAAGACTCGATCAATGGCGTGCACGCGTGGCTCACCGAATTGATCGCCTACGTCACCAAGGTGGCCAACGGCGATATGTCGGCAATCATGTCCAAAGCCTCTGACAAGGACCAGATTTACGAATGGCTGATCCTGCTCAAGACCAATATCAACAACCTGATTGCCGACATCGACCAGCTGGCAAAGGCGGCGGCCGAAGGTAAGCTCGGCGCGCGCGCTGACGCCGCCAAACACCAGGGCGACTATCGCAAGATCGTCGAGGGGATCAACAGGACTCTGGCAATGGTAGTCGAGCCACTCAAGCTCTCTTCGGAGAGCGCGTCGGCGCTGGCCTCGTCATCTGAGGAATTGGCTGCGGTGAGCCAGCAGATGGCCGGCAACGCGGAAGAAACCGCGACGCAGTCCAATGTCGTGTCGGCCGCCAGCGAGCAGGTTTCGAGAAATGTTTCTTCCGTTGCTTCGGCCTCCGACCAGATGCAATCGTCGATCCGCGAGATCGCCAAACACGCCAACGAATCGGCGCGAGTGGCGAAGAACGCGGTCAGCGTGGCCCAGTCCACCAACCAGACCGTGACCAAGTTGGGCGAATCGAGCCAGGAGATCGGCAACGTGGTCAAGGTGATTACCTCAATCGCGCAGCAAACCAATCTGCTGGCTTTGAACGCCACCATCGAGGCGGCGCGGGCCGGCGAGGCGGGCAAGGGCTTTGCGGTGGTGGCCAACGAGGTGAAAGAACTTGCCATGCAGACCGCCAAGGCCACCGAGGACATCAGCCGCAAGATCGAAGCCATCCAGGTGGATACCAAGGGCGCCGTCACAGCCATCGAGGAGATCGGCGCGGTCATTAACCAGGTCAATGACATCTCCAACAGCATCGCCTCGGCTGTGGAAGAACAAACCGCGACCACCAATGAAATCGGTCAAAGCGTAACCGAAGCAGCCACAGGGGTGGGCGACATTGCCAAGAACATCGGCAGCGTGGCCCTGGCTGCAAAAAACACCACCCAGGGCGCGAACGATACCCAGAAGGCTTCGCAGCAGCTCAGCCATATGGCGGCCGAGCTGCAAAGAGCCGTCTCCAGGTTCACGTTCTGATCGAACCAACCGTCACGGACGCGGCTTGAAGGACCGAAATCGTCCTTCAGGCCGCGCCCGATCGCTCGCGAGAGAACTGCAGGTGACTGGATGGCAAAAGCATTGGTCGTCGACGATTCACGGGCCATTCGGATGCTCCTCGTCAGGACCTTGAAGCAGATCGGGTATGAGGTCCAGGAGGCTGCGAACGGCAGAGAGGCTCTGGCAATCATTGAAGCCGGGAACAGCGGGGTAAATCTGGTTCTGGCGGATTGGAACATGCCGGAGATGAACGGCCTGGAATTGCTGAAGAAAGTGCGTCAGAATCCCGCGCTCTCTTCGCTCGCAGTGGTCATGGTCACCACCGAAACCGAAATCGAACAGATCGCGGAAGCCATGCAGGCTGGAGCGAACGAGTATGTGATGAAGCCGTTCACTCAGGACATTCTCGTGGAGAAGCTCGAGCTTGCGGGAATCCGCCCTTGAAAAGTGCGCTATGGCCGCGTTGAACAAGAGAATTCTTCAGCCTGGAGAGCGAATCCGTGTACTGGTGATCGACGATTCCGTCGTGATTCGCCGCCTGGTCACGCATGCTCTCGAGGAAGATCCGGAGATTGAGGTCGTGGGAACGGCGGCGAACGGCGCCATCGCGCTGCAACGCATACCGCAGTACAATCCCCACCTTCTCACGCTGGACATCGAGATGCCGGAGATGGATGGCCTCGAGACGTTGCGGCACCTTCGCCGCCACTATCCTCAACTGCGCGTCATCATGTTCAGCACGCTCACCGAGCGCGGCGCGGAGGTGACTCTCGAAGCTCTGACGCTCGGCGCCAGCGACTATGTAACGAAAGCTTCCAACGAAGGGTCGCTCGATCAATCCATGGCGCGTTTGCGCGAGGAACTGATCCCAAAGATCAAACAGTTTTTCGTTCTGCCACGACGAAGCGGCGCAGCCGCAAAGCCCCAACCTGCGCAGGCTCAAGCGGCCTCGCCGTTCTGGCGCCCCACACCGGCTCCGGAGATCTCGAAGGTACGCCCCAGAGTCGTAGCCTTCGGAGTTTCGACCGGAGGGCCGACAGCTCTCGGCGCCATCTTGCCGCAACTGCCGGCCGATTTTCCTCTACCGATTCTGATTGTGCAGCACATGCCGCCCCTGTTCACGCGGTTTCTTGCCGAGCGTCTTTGCTCCTCTTGCCGGCTGCCCGTAAAAGAAGCGAGCCATGGCGATCCGGTGACGGCGGGCAACATATTGATTGCGCCCGGAGACTTTCATCTGAAGGTAGCCGGCAATGGCAGCGGAGTGCGCGCATTTCTGGATCAGTCGCCGCCGCAGAACTCGTGCCGGCCCGCTGTCGATGCGCTCTTTTCATCGATCGGCGAAGCCTATGGCGGCGCCGTCATTGCCGTCATCCTCACGGGCATGGGTCAGGATGGTCTGCACGGCGCGGAGATCCTGAAGGCGCACGGCGCGAGCATCCTCGCCCAGGACGAGGCCTCAAGCGTGGTGTGGGGAATGCCCGGCGCGGTCGTGAACGCCGGCCTTGCCGACCGCGTGCTGCCGCTCGGCCAGGTGGTACCGGAAATATTGCGCAGGGTTGACCGAACCTAATGGAGCAGATGGATGTCTAGCCAGGCCTCGGGCGCGGTCATCAATCCGCAGAACTACAAGTTTCTCCAGGAGCACGTGTATGCCCAGGCGGGCATTGTCCTCGAAGAGGATAAGCAATATCTCTTCGAAAGCCGCCTCGGGCCGATCGTCAGGCAACTTGGCCTGGAGTCGATTGACGAATTGTGCGCGCTCATTCAGTCCTCTCGCCGGCCTGAGGTCAGCCACCAGGTTGCAGAGGCCATGACCACCAACGAGACCTATTTCTTCCGCGATCCTTCCCACTACGAAGCCATTCGCACGGTTCTATTGCCGCGGCTGATCAAGGAGCGCGGAGATACAAAGAAATTACAGTTCTGGTCGGCTGCATCTTCAACCGGGCAGGAAGCCTACAGTCTCGCCATGCTTCTCATTGAGGCGGGGCTGAGCGACTGGAACATTCAGATTCTCGGCACCGACTTCTCCTCGCAGGTTGTTGAACGCGCCCGCTCCGGAAAGTACCACCAGATCGAAGTGAACCGAGGCCTTCCCGCAACCCTCTTGATCAAGCATTTTCACCGTTCGGGCACCGACTGGTATCTCAGCGATCAGGTGCGCCGAATGGTCCGTTTTGAGCTCATCGACCTGCGCAAAAGTATGCGCGCGCTCGGACCCTTCGACCTGGTTTTCTGCCGCAACGTCATGATCTACTTCGACGCAAGCACAAAGATGAACATCCTCAAAGAACTCCACGGCACGCTGTTTCGCGGCGGCTGGCTGCTTCTGGGCGGCGCTGAAACCACAACCGGCGCCGCAGAGTGTTTTGAAAGACTCACATTCGGAAATGCAACTGTGTACGTGGCGCGCTGAGAGGACGCTTATGCCAACTGGATCGACCATTGAAATCCATCTCGGAGAGTTGGCTGAGATCGTGCAATACGTGTTCAGGACCATGGTGGGCCTGGAAGTCAGCGAGTCCAGCCGCTCCTGGATCCCTGGCGACGAACAGTTGACGGCGACCATCCATTTGGCGGGCGAGTGGAAAGGCGCGTTGGCGCTGGAGTGCGGCCGCCGGCAGGCATGCGCATTCGCTGCCCGCTTTCTTGCAATCGAGAAGCCTGAAACTGTCGATGACATCGTGCGCGATGTTCTCGGCGAACTCGCCAATATGATCGGCGGAAATCTCAAGTGCGTTTTGGCGGGCGGCCTCCGGCTGTCCATGCCCTCTGTCGTCGACGGCGCCGACCACAATCTGCGCGTCTGCAGGGCAGGATTCAGGGAGCGCCTCGTCTTCGACTCCGTCGAGGGAGCCTTTTCTGTCGCTGTGCTCAGAGAAGAACGGAAGTCGGTCAGAATCCCGTTGCCCTGATGCCGCCGGTTTCGGTCTACCGATCCGATCGAACCCTCGTAGCGCCCCAAATCTGAAACAATGGTTCCATGCGCATCGGGATTACCTGTTATCCCACGTACGGCGGTTCTGGCGTTGTAGCAACCGAGCTCGGTATCGAGCTCGCCGCCCTCGGCCACGAGATCCATTTCATCTCCTATTCGCAACCTTTCCGCCTCAACGATCGCGATGACGGCATCTTCTACCACGAGGTTCCCGTCTCGAGCTATCCGCTCTTTGAATTCCCGCCCTACGATCTCGCCCTCGCATCGCGCATGCTCGAAGTCGCGGAGTATTACTCGCTCGATCTGCTCCACGTCCACTACGCCATCCCTCATTCGGTCTCCGCGCTCCTCGCTCGCCAAATGGCCGCAGTGCGCAGCCGCCGCCTGCCCTTTGTCACCACGCTCCACGGCACCGACATCACTCTGGTCGGTCTCGATCGCAGTTATCTGCCCATCACACGTCACGCCATTCAGGAAAGCGACGGCGTCACGAGCATCTCCAATTACCTGCGCGAAAAAACCATCGCCGACTTCGACGTCACGCGGCCCATCGACACCATCACCAACTTCGTCAACTGCGACGTCTACACCCCCATCGCCGACGAAGCCAAGCGCGCGCGCTGCCGAGCCCACTATGCCGCGCCCGACGAGCTGCTGCTTGTGCACCTCTCAAATTTTCGCCCCGTCAAGCGCGTCACCGACGCCGTCAAGATCTTCGCGCAAGTCGCCCAAAAACTTCCCGCGCAACTCATCCTCGTCGGCGACGGCCCCGACCGTTCTGCCGCCGAATGGCTCGCGCACGATCTCGGCATCCAGGCCCGCATTCACTTCCTTGGCAAACAGGAACGCGTCAGCGAGCTGCTCGCCATCTCCGACCTCATGCTCATGCCCAGCGAGCTTGAATCCTTCGGCCTCGCCGCCCTCGAGGCCATGGCCTGCAAAGTTCCCTCCATCGCCACGCGCGTGGGCGGCGTCCCCGAGCTCATTGACGATGGCGTCACCGGCCTGCTCTTCCCCGTCGGAGATGTGGACGCGATGGCCGCCGGAGCACTCAGCCTGCTCAACGATGCGCCGCGCCTCAGCGCTATGCGCGAAGCCGCGCGCGCAACTGCGAAAAAACGCTTTTGCGCAAACTTAGTCGTTCCGCAGTACGTCCGATATTACGAGCAGATTCTCGCGCAGCCGGCACGATAGAAAAATCCTCAACTTCCCCGGTCCTGTTTCGCGCCGCTCAGAGTATCCTGCATCCACTGGGGGTCAGGACTAATGAAATTCCTCAAGCTTTTGTGCGCCTTGGCGCTCTGTGCGCCCTTCGCCGCGCCTCTCGCCGTCTCCGCCCAAACCGCAGCCGGCCCGTTCGACGGCACGTGGACCACGAATATGTCGTGCGAGGCCAGCGAGCGCATGCCCGCTTATACGTGGACCTTCGTCAGCACCATCACCAACAACGCCTACCACGGCCAGCACGGTGAGCAGGGCGGTCCAGGCTACATGGTCATGGAAGGCGCCATCAATCCCGATGGTTCCGCCAAGCTTCACGCCAAGGGAACCGTGCAGGCCGGCAAAGCCGGACTTATCACCCAGATGAAAGGCAACAAATACGACTACTACGTCGAAGCGAAATTCTCCGGCACCTCAGGCACCGGCAAGCGCGACGAAGGCGCCGAAATCCTCGGCCGTCCCTGCAGCTTCGAGTTCACCAAACAGGCCGACTCGGCAACGCCCGCGACTCCGGCAACTCCGCCCGCCACGCCACCGTCGCAGTAAGCTGGCGTAGGGGGCGTTCGATCGTAGTCTTGGCACTCTAAAAATCCGTTGCCGGATTGAAGACCTGCGTCTGAAAAGTAGGCGCCACTGCGGGAGGCTGCAGCACCGGATTCGACCGTCCCGCCTGCGTGGGGTCGAATGTGACAAACCCAAGTCCCGCCGGCACGTTGGGCGACGAAAAATTGTCGCTCGGGTATTGCGTGGGGTCTGGAGTGCTCGGGTATGGATCCTGATTCGCAACGCTGTTCGCATCCTCACCAAGCCCCAGCCAATTCGCGAACGCGTAGTAGGTCAAGTCTCCCTTGTTCTGCGAACACGGCGCGTTCGGGTCGACCGGCAGAGTTCCCTCGCCCCGTAAGAGCGGCAAGTGACGCCCCGTACTGCATAACCTGCCAGGACTTCATTTCCTGGCAATGATTCCCGGACTGCACCACTGCGCGATCAAGACGCCCTCGTCCTCGGCGAGCGCGCGCATTTCATCGATGATGCTGTTCAGCTCGGCCGGCGTAGCGATGTCTTCGCGATGAACCACTGTTGAGGCTTCTGCAAAAGTCAGCTCCCAAAGGCGCTTCTCTGGGCCGCGGAAATAAGCCGGCTGTTCAAGGCGAACCTCGACGGATTGAAAGCCGGCATGTGAGGCGTCAACGGGCAGCTTGGCACCGTAGTCGTAGCTCACGCCCAAAGCGTCTGCCACAGCCTGAGCGATCTCAATGGAGCGCGCGTATGCCGGAGAGTTTGTGGAAGTGAAGATGCTCGAGACGCGAATGTCTTGAGAAACAAGAACGCCCCCAGGCCGGAGAAGCCGATACGCTTCGCGGAGAACCTTCGCGGGCTCGGTGAGATGACAGAGCAAGAGCCGCATGTGTACGAGGTCGAAGCTCTCATCCGGAAAGCCGGTGTCGTAGGCGCTGGCTTCGATGTAGTCAATGGGCAGGTGATCGCATTTGGCGCAATGCCATTTGGAAACCACGAGCTGATCGGGATTGACGTCTGCCGCGACGACCGAGCCCATGGGCCCCACCTGTGCAGCCATCCAGCAGGAAACCGCACCGATGCCGCATGCCAGATCCAGGGCGCGCGTTCCGGGGCCTAACCCTGCATCGAGAAGCAATTTGCGAGTTGACGGTCCGTAGACCTCATCGAGCAGCCGCAGCCGGTCTGCCGCAGTCTCGCCGGTTCCAAGAACATACACATCGCTCGCAGTACCTTTGGCGCCTTCTGCCATAAAGGTTGACTCCTTGATCGAATGATTTCGGCCCGATTGTTTCCTGGCTTGGGGAAGCGCTTGGAGGGCTTGATGATAGCAGGCGGCATTGAGCCCTGGAAGCCTAAATCCTTCGTGAACCCTGAACAGAAAAAAGGATCCCGTTTTTCGCCGGATGTTCGCCATTCGGATATAATCCCTGAATGGACTTTCAGCTCGTAACCAGCTACAAACCCAAGGGCGACCAGCCCCGCGCCATCGACCAGCTTGTCGAAGGGTTAGGGGCCGGTGAGAAGCACCAGGTTCTGCTGGGAGTCACCGGTTCAGGCAAGACCTTCACCATGGCCAAGGTGATTGAGCAGTCGAACCGGCCTGCGTTGATCTTGGCGCACAACAAGACGCTTGCCGCGCAGCTCTATCACGAGTTCAAGCAGTTCTTTCCTTCGAATGCGGTCGAGTACTTCGTCAGCTACTACGACTACTATCAGCCCGAAGCGTACATTCCCGCCGGCGATCTCTACATTGAAAAAGAAGCCACCATCAATGAAGAGCTCGACAAGCTGCGCCTCTCGGCCACGCGCAGTCTGTTCGAGCGCCGCGACGCCATCATCGTCAGCTCGGTAAGCTGCATCTACGGCCTCGGCTCGCCGGAAGCGTATTACGGCATGCTGCTCTTGCTCGAGAAGGGCCAGAAGATCAGCCGCAAAGACATTACGCGGCGGCTCGTTGAGATTCTCTACGAACGCAATGACACCGACTTTCGGCGCGGAACGTTCCGCGTGCGCGGCGATGTGATCGAGGTCTTCCCCACCTACGACGAAACCGCCTACAGAATTGAAATGTTCGGCGACGAGATCGAGTCGCTCGCCCAGATCGATCCACTCTTCGGCACCGTCAAACAGAAGTTTTCCCGGCTTCCCATTTATCCCAAGAGCCATTACGTCGTCCAGCCTGAGCGCAAGTCCGAAGCCATCGATTCGATTGTGAGGGAACTGAACGAGTGGGTCGCGCACCTCGAGTCCGAAGGCCGCATGGTCGAGGCGCAGCGCGTCCACCAGCGCACGCGATTCGATCTCGAAATGATCAAGTCAATGGGCTACTGCCACGGCATCGAGAACTACTCACGGCATTTCTCGGGGCGCCTGCCGGGCGAGCCGCCCCCCACCCTGCTTGATTACTTCCCGCGCGATTACCTGCTCTTCGTCGACGAGAGCCACGCCACTATTCCACAGGTGCACGGCATGTGGCACGGAGATCGCAGCCGCAAACAAACGCTGGTCGACTACGGCTTCCGCCTGCCCAGTGCGATGGACAACCGGCCGCTGAAATTCGAGGAGTTTGAAAACCGTGTGCACCAGACCATTTATGTTTCCGCCACGCCGGGCCCATATGAGCTCACTCGTTCGGCTGGAGTCGTGGTTGAGCAGGTCATTCGCCCAACCGGCCTCGTCGATCCCGAAGTGGAAATCCGCCCGGTCAAAGGCCAGATCGACGACCTGCTCGCTGAGATTCGCGACCGTGCAAAGAAGGGCGAGCGTGTGCTGGTCACCACGCTCACCAAGCGCATGGCCGAAGATCTCGCCGGTTACTACACCGAGGTGGGCGTGCGCTGCCGCTATATGCACTCCGAGATTGAAACCCTCGAACGCGTGAAACTGCTCGCCGGCCTGCGCAAAGGCGAGTTCGACGTGCTCATCGGCATCAACCTGCTCCGCGAGGGGCTCGACCTGCCCGAAGTTTCGCTGGTTGCGATCCTCGACGCCGATAAAGAGGGCTTTCTGCGTTCCGCGGGGTCGCTGATCCAGACTATGGGCCGCGCAGCGCGGCACCTCGAAGGCAAAGCAATTCTCTACGCCGACAATATGACCGATTCCATGCGCCGCGCCATCGACGAGACCGATCGCCGCCGCGCAATTCAGCGTGCCTACAACGAAGAAAACGGAATCGTGCCGCAATCGATTTTGAGCCACGTTGAGATGGGCCTTGCCTCCATCCTTAAAGCCGAATATGGCGACATTGAGGAAGAAGAAGTCGCGGGCATTCCCGACTTCAAGACGCAAGAAGAGCTGGACGCCTACATTCTGAAGCTCGAAACCGACATGCGCGAGGCGGCTAAAAAGTTTGAATTTGAAAAGGCAGCGCGGCTGCGCGACTCGATCAAGGAACTGCGCGACAAAGAGTTTTTGATCGGATAAATCCAATCATCGAGAACAGCTCAAGAGGCGCGGGCGAATAGACAGCTTTGTGATCCCACCTGTGCATCAGAATCAACAAAAGATCACTGGAGGATTCTCCCGTTAATGAATAGTTTTCTACCGCGGATCAAGGCCCCAACCTCCGCAAGCGCCCAAATCTTCTGGGGTGAAATCGCACCCAGCGAGCATGTTGCACAGTTCTACGAAAATGAAAATGTTCTCCTCGATGCGCTCACGGGATATGTAAGCGGAGGCATCAAGGCCGATGAATGCGCCATCGTAATCGCCACGCCCGAGCATCGGGCAGAATTGCACAAGCGCTTACGCGAGGCCGGAGTTGATGTTTGGCGCGCGCAGACAGAGAATCGGTACATCTCGCTGGACGCCGAAACCACTCTGGCCCGGTTCATGGTTGACCGGTTGCCCGATGAGAAGCTCTTCACTGACTGCGTCGCGAGTCTGCTGCAACAAGCCACCGCGGATGGCCGCCGGGTGCGGGCCTTCGGCGAAATGGTCGCGCTGCTCTGGGCGCGGGGAGAAGCGGCGGCTACGGTCCGTCTGGAATTTCTCTGGCAGGCTTTTTGTCAGAGCCATGCGTTCTCGCTCTTCTGCGCTTACCCGAAGGCTGGTCTTACCGACGATCCGACACGATCTCTGGCCCACATCTGCGCCGCTCATTCCCGGGTGGTCTAGCTTCCTCCCAATCCGGAAGCAGCTAAAAGGTTTAAATACAAGAAATCCGCGCACTGCCGCGGCATCGATAAAGCGCTCCGAGTGAACGAGTTCCGCTACAATCTCGAAGGTTAATTCCGAGATGCCTGATTAAAAAGCGCCAGAGTTACTTTGGTGCGGGCAACCCGGTAGCGCTTAGTCATCATCTATGGTTATGAGAAAGTAACTATTCTTGCGGCCCTGCCAGGCGGGTCGAGCAGGGCTTCATGGCAAATATCCTCATCGTAGATGACGATCCTCTCCAAGCCTCTCTGTTGATGTCGCTTCTGGGACGGCAATTCGGCAACGTTTGCAGAGTGAATGACGCAGCAGAAGCGCTCTGCCTCATCGAGCAGCCTGAGTTCGCGAACAATCTCAGCCTTGTAATTACCGGGCATCACACGCAAGGGCTCAATGGCCCTGCGTTCGTTGAAGAGTTGCACGCGCGCAAGCCGAGCCTGCCCGTGCTGGTGCTGAGCCTCAATGGCTCGCAATCCTCCGACTACAAGAAAGACGAGCAGGTGGTTTTCCTGCCGCGCCCCGTCTGTGGAGACAAGATGCTGGCCGTCACCGGGCAAATCTTGTCAGAGCAGAAGCCCGCAGTCGCCTGAACCTCCAACCCTAATCAAACCAACACTCGCTCCAGCGCCGCGTCCCGCATTGTGTGAGTTAGATCACACGCGAACCCTCCTGCTGGATGGACAATAGGATCATCCGCCGGAGGTCACTGGCCTCTGACGTACGTGCGAGAATGGTCGTGGGGTCGGGAGCGATTCTCCAGCTTATGCGTCGCATGTTGCGGCGCGCGATGTGGCTCATTCTTATTGAGAGAGCCGCGGGACCGGAGCGCTCAGATCTCACCTGGAGAAACGCGGGATGGCCACATTTGGCAGCTTTTGTCTTCTTATTGCGTTAGCACTGGCCGCCTACAATCTTTTCGCGGGAGCGATTGCCCTACGGCTGATTGCCACCGGACAGCCGGCAAGAGTCTCGCCCGAGCGGCTGGCCGACACGGCGCGCCGCGCGGGAATCGCAGGCTGGGTGGCTGTAACCGGCGCGGCGTTTGCGCTCGTCTGGTCGGTCTTCACCAACGATTTTTCCATCACTTACATCCTTGAGCATTCCAACCGCGCTCTGCCCATCCCCTACAAGTTTGCCGCACTGTGGAGCGGGCAGGAAGGCTCGCTTCTGCTGTGGGCCTGGCTGCTCGGCACCTACGGCTTCATTCTGCGCCTGCGCCACAAGACTGACGTCAAGCTCTACGCCTACGCAGGAACCATTCTGGCCGGCGTGCAGGTGTTCTTCCTCGCGGTGCTCGTGTTTGCAGCGCCGCCGTTCGCGCTGCTCAAAGGCACAATCCCCGACGACGGAAATGGCCTCAATCCCCTCCTCCAATATCCCGAGATGGTGATTCACCCGCCCATGCTCTATCTGGGCTACGTCGGATTCTCCGTGCCCTTCGCGTTTGCGCTTGGCGCTCTCATGATGCGCTACCCGGGCGAGAAATGGATCCGCATCACGCGTACATGGACCATGGTCACGTGGCTTTTCTTGACGTGCGGAATTTTTCTCGGCATGCATTGGGCCTACGCGGTCCTTGGCTGGGGCGGCTACTGGGGCTGGGACCCGGTCGAAAACGCCAGCTTCATGCCCTGGCTCACCGGAACCGCATTTCTCCACTCGGTCATGATGCAGGAGCGTAAAGGCATGATGAAGAGCTGGAACGTGTGGCTCATCTTTGCCACCTTCGAGCTCACCATGCTCGGCACCACGCTCACGCGCGGCGGCCTCGTCAGCTCGGTCCACGCGTTTGCGCAATCGTCCATCGGTTCATGGTTCATCATCTTCATGGGTATCACGCTCGCGGTCTGCATCTTCACTTACATCATGCAGCGCAGCCATTTGAAAACAGAGCACCACATGGAATCACTGGTCAGCCGCGAGTCGAGCTTCCTCTTTAATAACCTGGTGCTGCTCACGGCCTGTTTCGTCATTCTGTGGGGCACGCTGTTCCCCATCATTTCGGAATACGTTCAAGGCACCAAGGTCACCGTGGGTGCGCCATTTTATAACCGCGTGGCTGTGCCCATCGGTTTGTTTCTGGTCTTTCTCACCGGCGTCGGCCCGCTACTGCCGTGGCGCGCAACCTCCTTCAAAGCCGTCAAACGCAACTTTGTGCTGCCGGTCATCGCGCTGTGGGTCACAGTGATTGTTTGCCTTGCCGTCGGTGTGCGCCCGTGGAAAGATGGCGCCCTCGACACCGGCAGCTTTTACGCGCTGGTCGCGTTCTCGGTGTCGGCGGCGGTTTTAACCGCGATCGTCGCAGAGTTTCTGCGCGGCGCCGGAGTCATCTCTCGCCAAACGCATCGCAATCTTTTTTCGGCAACCTGGCTGTTGACCCGGCGCAATACGCGACGCTATGGCGGGTATCTCGTCCACATCGGCGTCGTTGTGGTCGTCATCGGACTCGCCGGCCAGGCGTTCAACCGCAGCGTCGAAAGCGAGATGGGACTCCACTCCAAGTTGAGCGTAGGTCCCTACACGCTGGAGTGCATGGGCTTCACGCAGGACTCGAATCAGAACTACAACTCTGATTACGCAGTGCTCGATGTTTACCAGGGCGGCAAGAAAGTCTTCCAGATCACTCCTGAGCGGCGCTTTTATCTGGCCAGCGGCCAGCCGCAGACGATGGTTTCGATTCACTCCACGCCCGAGTGGGATCTGTACGTGGTGTATGAAGGCACGAATCCAGACACTGGCCAGCCCATCATCAAGGCGTTTCTCAATCCTCTCGTCGGGTGGATCTGGCTTGGCCTCGTCGTGATGGTCTTCGGCACGTTCATCGCCCTCGTGCCCAGCCTCACGCCCGCAACTGTCGCACTGCGTGTTCCCGCCGCAAAGGCCGCGCCCATGACTCCGGCACTCAAAGGGGGCGACTAATGCGCTTCCGCGCTTTACGGCCTTGGATAAGAGCAGTGGAAGTGTCCGCGCTCGCTTTGGCAATCTGCTTTTCGCTCGGCGCCACGACTCCCGCCTCCCGGCAAAATACCCTGAGTCATCAACTCATGTGCCAGTGCGGATGCGCGCAGCTCCTGGGCGAGTGCGACCACGTTGGTTGCCCCGACCGCGACAAGGAGTTGTCGGAGCTCATGACAGACATCGCGGCAGGCATGACCGACCAGCAGATCTTCAATGAATTTGTTTCCCGGTACGGCGCAACGGTGCTGGCCGCGCCTACCACCAAAGGTTTCGACCTCGTGGCATGGATCGCTCCGTTTGCCGTCTTCGGTGCAGCGCTTCTCGGGACCATCTTGCTCATCCGCCGCTGGGGTGGATTGGGGCTTGAGCGCAAGGCGCAAACGGCGAGCGGCCCCGCAGAGAGCGCGGATCCCGAGGAGCAAGAGCGGCTCAACCGCATTCGCCGCGAAACCGGAGACGACGGATTGTGACCGGAGATTTGGATGGAGGTTGCTGAGCCATGACGGAATTGGACGGCCTGATTGCCGGAATCCTGCTTTTGTTTGCGCTCTTCTTGTACACGTTCTGGCCTGAGAACGGCTTTGCCAGCCAGAAAGAAAAGACACGCCTCGATTTTCTCCTCGAGCGCAAGGAGCAGCTCTACGAGAATTTGCGCGATTTGAACTTCGAGTATCGCGCGGGCAAATATCCGGAAGAGGATTTCATCGCCCAGCGCGGACTTCTTGAACACGAAACAGCGGAGCTGCTGGCTGAAATCGACGCGCTCCAGCAGGTATAGCCGTCGTCGCCCAGGATGATTGTCATCCTGAGCGAAGTCCGCGTAGCGGACAGAGTCGAAGGATCTGCAGTTGTTTTTGTGCAGTGCCCCAAGTTATGAAATTAGGAACGAGATCACATCAATGAAATTGACGAAACCATCACTTCTTCTTGTCTCATTGCTTCTCTTATTCGCTGCCGTTGTGGCGCAGGCCGCCACCGTGAGCGGCACCGTGACCGACATGACCACCAACAAGCCCGCGGCGGGCGACCAGGTTACGCTCCTCGAACCCATGAGCGGCATGAGCGAAGTTGGGCACGCAACAACCAACGCGCAGGGCCGCTATACGCTCGATCTGCCCGGCCAGGTTCCCTATCTCGTCCGCGTCACGCACCAGGGCGCGGAGTATTTTATTGCTGCGCCGCAAGGCGGAGGCACCGGGGACATCTCTGTGTACGACGTTGCGGCCAAGGTCGAGGGCATCACCATTGCCGAGCATGTCACCGGGATCGAAACCGACAACGGGCAGCTTCGCGTCGTCGAGCGCTACGACATTCATAACGCCAGTTCGCCGCCGCGTACGCAGTGGAGCAAACAATCGTTCCAGGTCATCCTGCCCGCCGATGCGGTGATCGGCGATGCCTCGGCGCAACGGCCGGGCGCAAGCAGTTTGCCCACCAGCGTGAAGCTCAATCCCGACGGGCCGAAGGGACATTATTCGTTCGACTTTCCCATTCAGCCCGACCAGGACGGAAAGGGAACGCTCTTTCAGATTCAGTACAACCTGCCATATGGCGACAGCAAGTACACCTTCCATTCGCAGACCACGTTGCCGGCCGATACGGTGTGGGTGGTGCTGCCCAAGTCGATGACCTTCACCGGCGGAAGCGGTTCGGGATTCGAATCTTCGCCGCAGGATCCCAGCGTGCAGACATTTCTGTCGCGCAATGTATCAACCAGCAGGACGCTGGAATTCTCTGTCGCGGGCACGGGCTCGTTCGCGCGCGACAACCAGAACGGGCAGGGCGGCGATACCGGCGGTCAGGGCGCTGCGCCCGGAAATCAGCCCGGTGGCGGAATTGGCGAACCCATCAACACCCCCGACCCGCTCTCGAAATACAAATGGTGGATTCTCGGCGGTGTTGCGCTCCTCCTGGTGATTGCGGCTGGATTCCTCTTGCGCAAGCCGGCGGGGGCCGGGCCGGATGCGGGCGCGGGCGCGACGGCCGTTTCAGGAGTTTCAAGTGCAGGTGCAGCGAGATATTCGACCCCGTTGAGTCACGGTGCAACAACCACCCCGGCGGCCAAAAACACTGCGCTGCTGAATGTGCTAAAGGAAGAATTGTTTGCCCTTGAGAGCGAGAAAATCGCGGGAACATTGCCCGCAGGCGAATACGCCGAACAAAAAGCTGCGCTCGAAACGGTGCTGAAACGGGCGCTGAAGAAACAGTGATCAGTGGTCAGTGATTCGTTGTGCAGTGTGGGAGTGCGGCGCCGCAAATGAGATCGTGGAGTTGGCTTGGGGGACTAAACTGGTCACTGATCACTAAGCACCAACCACCATCATGAAGACTCTTCTCCGCACGCTGCTCTCTTTCTCTTTCATCGCATGGCTGGGCTCCGAGGTCTTCTTCCCTGTCGTTGCGCAAGTCACATTCAATTCGCTTAGCCCAGACACGCATACCGCCGGAACCATTGTCGGCCAGTTGATTCGCATCCTGCATGGGATCGGGCTGGTTTCCGGCATTGTTGCCCTTGCGGTGCTCGCTCTGGCTCCGGCATGGAACGTCTACAAGCCGCGTGCCGTGCTGGCGCCGATGGCGCTGGTCGTTCTGATGATCGCGGGCACGGTCTACTCGCAATACGGCATCATTCCCGCCATGGAACGCGACCGTATCGCTTCCGGCGGCACAATCAATTCGACGGATCCTTCGAATCCGATCACTGCGGACTTTAACAAGTTGCACAATCGGAGCCTTTGGGTAGAAGAAACCGTGCTGCTGCTGGGCCTCGCGGCCGTTGTGCTCATCGCGAGAGCTGAAACCACGCGCGTTTGAAAGCGCGCCGAATCCTATTCGAACCACGAGCAGTGAAATCTGAACTAAGTGCTTCCTGTATCATCGTAGAGGCCTGAATGCACGGATTCAGCCGTGCGCGCGCCACGACGGAACGACTATGAAAAACGGCATTATCGGGCTGCCGCAAGTGGGCAAGACCTCCTTATTCAAAATCCTGACCAAAGCAAAAATTGACGAGCATGGTCGCTCGAATCCGCGCGAAGCGCACATCGGCGTCGCGCGCGTTCCAGACGAGCGTCTGGAAAAGCTGTCTGCGCTGTATTCGCCGAAGAAAACAACTTTCGCCTCCGTGGAATTCGTTGACGTTGCGGGCATCGGTCAGGAAGCGCTGAAAGAAACGGCATACCTGACGAGCCTGCGCAATGTGGACGCGCTCATCCACGTGCTGCGCGCCTTCGAGAACGACGCCGTTCCGCAGGAAGGCCCCATCGATCCCTTGCGCGACGCGAAGAATGTCGAATTCGACCTGATGCTGAGCGATTTGGGCCAGGTTGAGAAACGCATGGAGCGCGTCGAGAAGGACATGAAGAAGGGCCGCACGAGCGAACTCGAGCGCGAGCAGGCGCTGCTGGTCCGCTCGAAGGAAATGCTCGAGAAAGAAATTCCACTGCGCGCCATGGAGATGACGGCGGAAGAGAAAAAGCTCATCCGCGGCTTCATGTTTTTGTCGCAAAAGCCTATTTTGTATGTGCTCAACGTGAGCGAAAGCTCTACCCTCGGCGCCGATCTCGAATCGGCTGTCACCCGCTACAATCTTGACGCGATTGCGAGCCGGCCCAATGCGGGCGCAATGGCGATCTGTGGCAAAGTCGAGGCCGAGCTGGCTGATATGGAAGATGCCGAGGCCGCCGATTTCCTGGAGAGCTACGGGCTCAAGGAGAGCGGATTGGTACGACTCATTCGCAAGAGCTACGCGCTGCTGGGGCTGATCAGCTTTTTCACCGCGGGCGAGGACGAGTGCCGCGCGTGGACGGTGCCATTGGGAGCAAAAGCCCCGCAGGCCGCGGGTGCGATCCATTCCGATCTCGAGCATCATTTCATCCGCGCCGAGACGATTCGCTGGGACAATTTACTTGAGGCGGGTTCTGAGGCCGCGGCACGTGCCAAAGGCACCCTGCGTCTGGAAGGCAAGGAGTATGTTGTGCAAGACGGCGACGTGATGCACATCCGGCACTCGGGGTAAGTCAAGTTTTCAGCTCGTAGCCGGCAGATAGAAGCTTCAGACGAGTTGAATGCTCGGCTTCATCTGAGCGCATAGAAACTGCCCGCTATTGGCTATTGGCTACTGGCTGTCTCAACCATGCTGACGACCTCACTCATTCTCGGAACGATCGCTGCGCTGGCCGATGTGGCCGGCGGGCTGGTCCTCGTGCGCGCGCGCGGTGTCGAACGCTATCTGAAGTACTTTGTCGCACTGGGCGCGGGGTTCCTGATGGCCACTGCCCTCCTCGAGATGACGCCGGAGAGCCTGAAGCTGAATGCGGAGCTTGCGCCCGTCCTCATCATGACTGGCTATTGCGCGATGCACCTGCTGGAGCACACCATCAACGCGCACTTTCATTTCGGCGAAGAGACGCACAGCGGCGAATTCGTCTCGGCGCACAAAGGCTATTCGGTGCTGGGCGGCCTCAGCGTGCACGCGCTCTTCGACGGCGTGGCCATCGGATCGGGGTTCGCGCTTTCCAACTGGCTCGGCTGGCTCATCTTTCTTGCGATCCTGCTGCACAAGGCGCCGGAGGGATTCACCATGGCCAGCGTGATGATGGCAAGCGGCCGTAGCCGCGCGACCGCATTCTGGTCTGCCGTGGCCCTTGCTGCTGCCACACTCGCTGGGGTCCTTGTCATTCAGCTGGTACCGCGCTGGGTTCCGTATGGCCTGCCGGTCTCAGCGGGCGTAGCGCTTTACGTCGCCGCCACCGACCTTGTCCCTGAGGTCAATCGCGAGCCCGGCATCCGCATGGCGCTGGTGTTTTTCGCCGGCGTGGCCGGATTTCTGCTTCTCCGCACTTTGCTCCCGCACGTCTAACGCTGGCCCCTCCGACTGCAACAGGCTATTCGCGCACGAGCCGGCTCCCCGCATTCGCACGGTATGCTATCCCCTGTGGCGTATTGCGTTGCACCGGTTTTCGAGGATGTTGAGCAAGCGCGGAGGCCGCACAAGCGCCTTCCATTCGATTTTCTCGGCGCCCTGATTTTTGCCGCGCTCGGCTTCCTGGTGATGGGCTACCATCCGGGACTCGAAGACGATGGCATCTATCTCACCGCCGTCAAGGCCGACCTGAATCCAGCGCTCTTCCCTTTCAACGCAAATTTCTTCCGATTGCAACTGCAGGCCTCAGCCTTTGATCCCTTCATGGCCGGCTTCATCCGCTGCACGCGAATCCCCGTCGCATGGGCCGAGTTCATCTGGCAATGCGCCGCGCTCGTTCTCATTCTGTGGGCCGCCAAAAAGATCGCGAATCGGCTCTTCGATCTGGAACACGCGCGCTGGGCCGGCGTTGCGATGTTGGCCGCGATGTTCACGCTGCCTGTCACCGGGACCGCTCTCTATCTCGTCGACCAGCATCTGCACCCACGCACTTTGGCCACGGCGTTGATCCTGCTCGCCGTCTGGCGAATCCTCGATCACAAACTTTGGCAGGCGCCGCTCTTGCTGCTTCCAGCTTTTTTGCTGCACCCGCTCATGGCGGCTATGGGAATCTCCTTCTGTTTCTTCCTCGGCTTTTTTCCCGGTCTCGGACAAGATCGGCTGGGCAGTCATCCTGTTCGCAGTTGGCAAACTTCCGCGGCCGTGTTCATCCCGCTGGGATGGGTCTTCGAGCCTGGCAATCCTGATTGGAAGAGAGCGGTCGACACGCGTGCATATGAGCATCTTTTCCAGTGGACCTGGTACGAGTGGCTCGGCGCGCTGGCGCCGTTGGTTCTGTTCTGGCTACTCTGGCGATTTGCCCTCAGCCGTGGCCGAACGACCCTGGCGCGATTTGCTTTCGCCATCCTGCTTTACGGCCTTTTCCAACAAATCCTTGCAATCGTCGCGCTTTGGCCCGCGGCGCTCGTTCGACTCACCCCGCTGCAGCCCATGCGCTACCTGCACCTGGTTTATTTCTTCCTCGTCCTCATCGCCGGATGCCTGCTCGGAGAGTTCGTGCTGAAACGAAGCATCTGGCGCTGGGCGGCGTTTCTGCTCATCGCAAATGGATCCATGCTCGCAGGACAACGCGTTGAATTTGCCGCAAGCCAGCACTTGGAAATGCCGTGGCGGCAACCCGCAAACCCTTGGCTGCAGGCCTTCGCATGGGTCCGCATGAACACTCCAGAGAACGCCTATTTCGCGCTCGATCCGCAATACCTCGCCTCGCCCGGCGAAGATTACCATAGCTTTCGCGCATTGGCCGAGCGCAGCTCCCTCGCCGACGTGGTCAAGGACGCATCGGTGGTTACGATGGTTCCCGAGCTGGGTCCGGAGTGGGTGCGCCAAACCACCGCAACACAAGGCTGGGCCAACTTCGGGCTCGCTGACTTCGAGCGCCTGAAACAGGAATTCGGCGTCGGCTGGGTGCTCGTGAGCAGTCCAGCGCCCGCCGGTCTCGCCTGCAACTGGCACAATGCCGAGCTTGCCGTCTGCCAAATCCCCTGATTGCCTGCGGCCTGCGCTGCGCTGTGTGAAACGCGGCATTGCAGGTTGCAGCCACATCCGCGAAAATGGAAATGACACCGTTCTATTTCTCTCTGGCGCCCGAACATGCTCAACCTTACCCAGCGACTGATTCTCGGCTGTGTGCTCCTCGCCTGTCTGGCCGTGGGATTCGTGGCCATCGCGCACAAAGCATTGGCGGCCGGCGGGCTGCTTCCGCTGGGATACGGCGTGGCCGTTGCCGCATCGCTGATTGCCGCCGCGACCATCTATTTTGTGCTCAGGCCCATCGAGACGCTGGCCAGCGATGCACACCGCATCGCGCAGGGCAACCTCGAACATCGCGTGGAGTGGAGCAGCCGCGACAGCTTCGGCGTGCTCGCCGGCGAGCTCAGCCGCATCGCGGTCCGTCTGCGCGAGCTGCGCGAAACGGAGGCCGGCCGGCGGCAAATGGAGTTTCAACTCTCCGACGCGGTGCTGCAATCCATCTTCGAACCCATCATCGTCACCGACGGCAAAGGCCACGTCCTGAAATTGAATCAGTCAGCAGCGGAATTACTGGGCGAGGCCGCCGGCGATCGGATGGCGCTCGCCAACACTCCCGGCGGCGAGAAAATCCTGAGCGCGATCCAGGATGCGGTGTCGATGCAGAAGGCAGTGGCGGCGGAGGGCGAAGCGTCGATGCTGCCCATGCGGATCGGCGACCAGGCGCGCAGTTATCGGCTGCGCACCACGCCAATGCGCGACTCCGAGGGTCGATTGCTGGGCGCTGTGACCACGCTTGAAGACGTCACCAGCCTGCGCGATACCGACCGTTTCAAAACGCAATTCATCGCAGTCGCCAGCCGCAAGCTGCGCGATCCGCTGCTGCAGTTGCGTCGCGGCCTCTACGCGCTCGCGCAGGGATTCAGCGGGGAATTGACGCCTTTGCAGACCGAGCTGGTGGCGCAGACAAGCAAAGAAGCCGAAACTTTGGATGATCTGATGGCCGACCTCATCGGCGTGGCCGAGCTCGATACCGGCAAGCGCGAGCTGAAGCTGGAGAAATTGCGGCCCTTGCAATTGCTCAACGAGGCGCGTGACCGGTTCTGCGACGAAGCCGCTACAAAACACATTCGTGTTGAGGTCAGCGCCTACGCCGATCTCGCGGCCATTGAAGCCGATCCGCGTGCCATGCGATCTATTCTTGACAACCTGCTGTCGAATGCTCTGCGCTACACGCCCGAGGAAGGCGAGATTCTGCTCGCCGCCGAAGAGATCAAGAGCTTCGTGCAGTTCAGCGTGCGCGATACGGGCCGCGGCATCGAGGCGGAGCGTTTAAGTACGATCTTCGACCGGTTCAACACTTTCTCAGAAGAAGGAACGGGGCTTGGCCTCGCGCTGGTGCGGCGGTTGGTGGAGTCGCTGGGCGGCCAAATCGCCGTGGAGAGCCGCCTGGGACACGGCGCCACATTCAAATTCACGATTCCAATTGCGGTGGCGCGGGAAGTCCATCATCCCGTCGAGGTGGGCTGACGAATGGCCGAGATCGTTCTTGAAAGCAAGCCCGAGCCAGCCAGGCTGCGCATCTATCTTGGCGCAGCGCCCGGCGTGGGCAAAACCTTCCAGATGCTCAACGATGCTTACCTCATGCGCACGCAGGGCGGCGTGGACGTAGTAATCGGCCTGGTTGAGACGCACGGACGAAAAGAAACCGCAGATCAGATCCGCGATCTCGAGGTGATTCCGCAGAAAGTCATTCCCTATCGCGGCGTGAATCTGAAAGAGATGGATGTGGACGCGATCATCGCGCGCCATCCGCAAACAGTCGTAGTCGACGAGCTCGCGCATACCAACGTTCCCGGCAGCAAGAACCGCAAGCGCTACGAAGATGTGATGGAGCTGCTCGACGCCGGCATCAACGTCATGACGGCCGTCAACATCCAGCACCTTGAGACGCTGAACGATGCGGTCAACCGCTCGGCAAACACCACCATCCGCGAAACTGTTCCCGACAGCTTTGTGAAGCGCGCCGACGAGGTGGTCAACGTCGACCTCACCGTCGAAGAGTTGCGCAACCGGCTGCGCGGCGGCAAAATCTACGCCCCGGAAAAAGTGGAGCAATCGCTGGCCAACTTTTTCCGCAAGGGCAACCTGAATCTGCTGCGTGAGCTTGCGCTCAGGACCACGGCCGAACAGGTCAGCAATCGCGCATCGGAATACCGGCGCACGCAGGGCCTGGAGCAGGCGCCAATTCCGGAAAAGGTGATGGTTTGCCTCAGCACGCGGCCCGGAACGGAGAGACTGCTGCGCATTGGAGCCAGAATTGCCGGGCGGCTGGCAACGAATTGGTACGCGGTGTACGTTGCTGTGCCGGACGACAAGGGCCACAGCGATCCGGAAGCGCATCAGCGGCTGGAAGAGTACATGCGCATGGCGCGAGATCTCGGCGCCAAGGTGGTCCAGCTCACCGATCGCAAGGTTGCCGACGCGCTCATCCGCTTTGCGCAGCAGGAAAACATCTCGCACGTGGTCTTCGGACAGTCGGCGCGCTCGCGCTTCGATATCCTGTTGCGCGGCTCGGTGTTGAACCGGTTTCTCTCCGAGGTGCGCGACGTCACAGTGCAGGTAGTGCCGATGCAGAAGCCGCTGCGGCGCGCGTGAGGCCAAAGACGCGCGGGCCAGTGATCGGGACCGGGGCCGTGCGCACAGACACCTGCGGCAGACCATGGTAACGTAACCCTCGACGTTGGAATTCGTCTAAATCCACGGGGAAACCACCCGCCAAATCGAACATCCGGGAGGTGCACGATGACTTCACGGGCAATGAACCTCGCAGCGGCCACTTGGGCCGCTTTGTTTTTTGCTGCGTGCGTAATCACATGCGGCCTCATGGGCTGCAGCGCCACTCATTTAATCCTGACGACACAGAGCTCACCCGTGAACTACAACCTGACGGGAAACTGGGTGCTGACGGTGAGCCCAGGCTCCGGTGCGACCGTTCCGATCGCGATCTTTCTAACCGAGAACTCGGGAAGCGTTTCAGGCCTCGCAGTTGGGCCCGCGGCGACTGACTTGCTCGTGTACCCTGACGGCTGCGTCGGCAGCCCCATCGGCCCTTTCACAAATGTGGCGCTCACAGGAACTGTCGACTCCGAAGGCAATCTCAAGCTGGCCACGGCGGCGAATGCAGTACCCTCCGCCACGATGACCGCGACGGTCAGCGGGTCGAGCCTGTCGAACGGCGCCTTTGCGATTAAGGGAGCTGCGTCCTGCGCGCCGCAGGGGTCGATGACCGGGATTGAATATGCGATCGTGAATGGGACCTATTCGGGCACCGTAACGTCGCAAGCTACCGGGCAGAGCTTCACCGTGACGGCGACGCTGCAGCAGAGTCCCCTTCCAAACGCTGAAGGGCTTTTGGCGCTGACGGGCACGGCCACAGTAAGCGGATACCCATGCATTCCGTCCGGGGCGACGGCGATCAGTGCCAGCTTTGTGGGAGCCGGCTTCTTTACCGATCTCAGCAATTCGCCGAGCGGAACCCTCGGCTGGACCGGCAGCCTTTCACCCGACGGAAAGACGCTGGGGATCAACTACGGTTTTTCTCCGGCGAACAGCGCATGCAAGCAGGACGAGGGCACAGGCACGCTCACACTGCAGTAGCGTTGATTCGACTCGTACCAGGAATTCAGTGTCTAGACCGAGTAGCACTGCCCTATTCGCAGAACACGCGGACCTTGGCTTTCTCTTCCTTCGCGTCCACGTCGACGCTGAGATCGTCGAGATGATCGATCAGTTCTTCAAGATTCTCCGGCTTGATTTGCGAGAGCGTCAACGGAACGCCGTGCCTGCTCAAAGTCTCGTCCAGTTGGTCGTGCGCCTGCTGAGGAATCAGGCTGGCGAGCCGCACGCCGGCACGAAGCAGCTGCATCGGCACGCGAACGTTCACCGTCGTCGGCCCGCCCTTTTCCGTGGACTCAACCAATACCCGCAGATACTTCGCGCGCGTCTTAACGGTCGTGTCGCCTTGGCCATTGGAACCGGCGATGCGCCCGGTGAAATCGGTGGATGCGGCTTCAGTTGGCTCGAGTGCTGCGAGCAGCCGGTCGGCTTCATCCGCGGTGACCTTGCCCGCGGCTAACATTTCCAAAATCTGGCGGCGGTTTTCGTTCATGGCGTTTCTCCATAGAAAGTGAATGTGTGAATGAGTAAAAGAGTGAAGCGGAACTTCGAGCTACAAGATACGAACCAGTACTTTGCAGCCGTTAGCCGTGACGCGGACGTCGGTGCCGCGCAGCGCACACACAATGTCCCAGAAGATCCGTACGATCCGAAAAGGTCCCACGCCGGTGGCGATGCTCATGGCGCAAACAACCAGAAACAGAATCGGCGAGAGCAGCAGAAGCACCAGAAACAGCGGAGCCCACAACAGGATCAGCGGGATCCAAAGCCGCGGCATGTGGAAGCGCGGATTCTCGATCTCAAGAACAGCAACGTTAGGAATCATTTCAGGGCCTCCAGTGCGCGGATGGCATCCGCAGCCGAAATCTCGCCCGAATTCAGCTGCTGCAGAACTTCGGTGCGCGATTCGGTCGGGTTCACTTCCACAAATTCAAGCTGGCTTGAGATGCGGTTCAGGCGTGCCTTAATGGTTGGGTAGCTTACCCCAAACGTCTGCTCCATCTCCTTGATCGTCCCGTGGGATCGCAGAAACGCGATCACAAAGACCTGGTCTTCGAGCGAAAGCCGCGCCAGCTCGGGCAGGGTGAATTGCCCCTCGACGGCGATCCCTTTCTCCGGAATGCGGGCCCGTTCGATCACAATGGCCGAGCCTTGGGCGATCCGGACCAGCTCCTGCCAGTCAGCAGCGTCGTGGGATTCGGATTTAGAGTCGGTGGCCATGAAGCAAGGTGACCAAATTCGGCCACTAACGAGACAATAATCAATATTCTTAAGTTTGTCAAGATTATTAATTAATATATTTAAATTCTCCTCCAAAGAAATTCTGCTATTTTCCTCTGCAACCTACGGCACCGTGAACGGCCTCGGACCGTCCGCGGGGAAAAGCCCCGTCGGTGCGGCCACTGCGGAAGGCTGCTTGCGGAACGTGAAGCGCACAAAGAATCCAACCGACGTGTAGGTGTAGTTGCGCGTGTTATTGGCCGCCAGGTACGCGCCCGCAAACCAGTGCGTGCCAATCTGGTAGGCGGCCTGTCCATGGAAGTCGTAGTTCGCGCTCACGCTGGTCACGTTGGGCAGCATGGGATTGTTCTGGCTCGTCTCCAGCGGCTTGTCGCCGGCCAGGGGCCACAGCGGAGTGGATTCTTCCTGAAATGCCTGCACGCCGAACGCGCCGTGAACGTCGTAGTGCCAGCGCGTGCCATAGTGGCCCACCCAACTGAGAGGAACGTTGGCGAGAATGTATGCCTGCGGGCTGAAGTAGCCGCCCATACCGTGCGTGAAGGCGTTCTGGTTGTTCGCATAGTGCATCGCAAAAAAGTTGGCGCCCAGCGTCAGGTTGCCGAACTCGGGCGATGCGAAGACGCGCCAGTAGGCCCCGCCCGTTCCGTCAACGCGCGTGTTCGAGCGAGTGTTGTATCCGGTCAGGTATTGTCCGCCCGCCGAAAAATAAAAACCGGATTCCGCATCGCCGCGAGAGAACTGCACCGTTCCCTGGTTCGCAACGACTCCGCCCCAGATTTGCCCTTGCGTTGAAAGCGTGTTGCCCGCTGGATCGCGCAGTCCGGCATACGAAAGCTGCGAATCCTTTTCCGAATCTCGAACCAGGCTGATCGTGAACGGCCCACCACTTGGATTCCACTGAAAACGGCCAGTAACAGTGGAGACGAGAAAGTCGAACGGCGTCGAGCCTCCCGCGATCGCGAAATGCGGAAATGTGAGTTGCAACTCGCCGCCGAGGCCGAATGCGTTTTGTTGCGCGGGTGGAACAAGCGCGCCGATGGTGGGCGACGTGCACGGAGTGAAGTTTTGGCCTGCGGCATAGGTGCCGATCGGCTCCGGGATCGCGATGAGGCATGTTGCGCCCGACTGCGATTCGTTTACCGACATGGTTGCCGTGCCGTCGGCCTGGCCGGAATCCAGAAATACGGGCCGCGCGATGGCGGTGATGCGCGCGCGCACGCCAAGCGGAGCCGATGCTTCAAACGGCGAATCGAATGCGGCAAGCTGAGAGTATCCCAGCGTCCCGCTGCGATAGTTGAGCAACGAACTGCCGCCGAGCCAGCCCGAGTATCCGCTTTCGATTTGCTGCAGCTGCTCTTCTGCAAGGTCACGCGGGCTCGGCGGAGCGGCCTCGCGCCGAATCCGAATCCAGGGTCCATGGAGCGGAGGCAGATTCTGCTGCTGCAAATCCTGGTCGGACGCGCCGGGACCGGATTGCTCGGGCGGCGCCTGCGGCGCGGGTTGCGCTTCAGACTGGCCTGACGCTGAAGCAGGCGGAGCATTTTCCGGTGCCGCGCCAATCGGCGCGTTGCCCAGCGTCTGCGTAGGCTCTGGATTTGCGGCCGGAGCCGCGGGCTTGCGCGGACGCTTATGTTTGCTGGGCGCAAGAGTTGGCGCCGGCTTGACTGGCGGGCAAGCAGGAACGGTGGTTTGGCATGCGGCCGAGGCGGGCGGAATCGGAGCGGTCGCAGCGGGCGCTTGCTGCGACTGAGGTGGGGCCGGCTGCTGCGGTTGCGGCGCGGAGTAAGCACCCGAGACCGCATCCTGCGCGGAAGGCGTGTATTGCGCGGTATCGTAAACGCCGTGATCGGGAGGCGGGCTTGACGGCTTCGGCCCCTCGGATGGCGCACTCGGCGCATGCGCCTGCGAGCCCGCTGCATTCGAGCCTGAGTCTGGCGTTGCCGCGTTGGGAATCGTACGAATCACGGCGATGGAGCTTTTAGTCGGCGAGCCGCTGGTCTGCGCCCCGGCACGCGATTGAGCTTGTGCCGCGAGAATGTTCGTCGGCTCGAAACTGGTGCGGGAGTTTTCGGCAGGTTGCGCCGAAGCGATCGGCGTTGGCTCTGCTCCGCTCGCGATCCCGGTGCGAACTTGCGCATCCTTCATTGCAGGCCCGACGAAGACAGGCGCGGTAGGCCCGGGCGAAGCGGACTCCTGAGTTCCCTGCTCTTGAAATGGACTCGACGCAAACGGCAGCGGCAGCGGATTGTCTGAGGGCGCCGTGGCGGCGACTGTCGGCTCGGGCAGTGGCAGCGCAGCCTGCGGCGAAGAGAACGATTTGTACGAAGGCAGCGGAGCAGTCTGATCCGGAGTTGGTTGCGCGTCAAGATCCGGATTGAGAAGGCGCTTCAGATCTCCGGGGCTTGCGGCAGGCGACGCGCCGGGAGAATAGTTGGGATTGGCGGCGGGATTCGTCGACGAGCCCGAAGGAGTCGCGGCGATGGCCGCGCGCCAGAATTCTGCGGCGCGTTGCTTGTTGCCGCGCGCCTGCTCAAAGCGTGCAGCCAGCGACAGAACGCTGGGGTCAGACGGAAAACGGCTGAGCGCGGCACGCAGCCAGATCTCAGCTTGCGCCATGTCTTTCGCACTGATGGCCGACCAGACAGCTCCTTCAAAATCGCCTGCCGCGGCCTGATTCATCGGCAGAGATTTGTACAGCGCGAGCGCATCCTCCGCGTGGCCCATGCGCGCGTACGCTCCGGCGAGAGCAAAACGAATATCGAGATTATCGGGGTCGTACTGCGCCGCGGCGCCGAGAATCTGCAGCGCATGAAGAGAATGGCCCGCAGTCAATTCCTCGTTGCCGCGCCGGATCGCCCAGTTCGACCAGAGTTTCTTGAGCTGTGTGTGCTGATCCCCGGTCAGATCGGTGCGCGCGTCGAGAGCGGTGAGAACAGGATAAAGAGCGGCGTCGCTTTGGAGGTTGTAGAGCAGCCACGCGTGCTGGATTTCAAGCGAGGCCGGCAACGCGGCGCGATGAAGCAGATAGAAAGTCTCCACGCGATGGATGTACGCGTCAGCGTGGGGCTCATCGCCGATGGCAACGTAGAGGCTGGCGATGGCTTGCACCCACTCGATGTCGGATTCGAGAATGCGGCGCGGCTCGGCAGGAATCTTGTTGAGCTCTTCGAGAGCTTCGGCGTTGCGATTGGCCGCCATCAGCGAAAAGACAAGGCCCTTCCACGCGTCGGAAGCGAGCGAATGCGGAGGATTCAGGGTTAGATCAATGTCGGCTGGCAGCGCGGCCGATTGCACGGCCGCGACCGGTGCAAAGTCGTCGCGGATGGAGGCGCGCCATGAGTGGATGGGGCGAAAGACGGTGAAGGCAGCGGGGACATAGTGCGGCGATGCGAGACGAGGGACCAAATACGATCGCGGCGTCGGAGGCGGCGGCAGATCGTGCACGTCAGACGAGCCATCCTGCGGCGATTGCGAGGCAGGATGCGTGTGTGGAACAACGACGGGCGCACCGCCATCGTAAGGATCAGTGCCGTAAGCGGGCAGCGGCGGAAGCTTCGTGGTCTTGTCGAACGGCGTGTAATCGGGATCGAGCAAATGCTGCAGGTCCGCGGCAGTAACGGCGCGATGCGGCTCCGTGTCGGTGTCGGGATAGACGAGCACGTGCGCAAGGCGATCGGCAGGCGTCATCGCAGGCATAGCCGCGATAGATGCGCGATAGTAGTCTGCGGCACGCTCGTTACTTCCACAAGCCTGCTCATAGCGCGCGGCCAGCGACAGGATTGCCGGATCGCGTGGAAAACGCTCGAGCGCCTGCCGCAGCCACAGCTCGGCCTGGTTCTTGTCGTTGGCAGCAAGAGCGGCGCCCACCGCGCCCTCATAGTCGCCGGCCGAAGCGTCCTGCATCGGTAGAGATTTGTAGATTGCGAGAGCTTCTTTGACGCGGCCCACGCGCGCATAGCCGCCGGCAACGGCTTTTGTGACCGTAAGATTGTTGGGAAACGCCTGCGATGCTGCGTCGAGAATGTCCACCGCGCGGCGCGGATTGCCGTTGTCCATGGCGTCCGCGGCGCGACGCACGCTCCACTCCGCCCAGATGTTCTGCACCGTCTCGCGCTGCGCGAGAGTCAAATCGGTTCGTCCGCCGATGCGCATCAGCGTCGCGTAAAGGGCGCGGTCGTTGCCGATGTTGTAAAGCAGCCACGCATTCTGAATGTCGATCGCAGGCGGCGGCTGTTGCTTCAGCTTCGCATAATACGCAAGCACACGATTCATGTACGCGACCGCGACATTGGTGTCGCCAGTTGCGGCGTACAGGCCAGCTTCAGTCTGGATGAAGTCAATGTCGGAATCGAGCTGGGTGCGAACCGCAGCGGGAATCTGCGCCAGCTCCTGCATCGCCTGCGCATTACGATTCGTCGCCGCGAGGGTGGAGATAAGGCCCTTCCACGCTGCCGCATTGTCGCGATGAGTGGCGATAACCTGATGGTAAATCGCAAAGGCCTGGTCGGAGTTTCCGCGCAGAAGATAAATTGCCGCTAGCTGCAACTCAACCGCGACCGCGGGTTGGTGGCCGTTGGCCGCCTCGAGTTTCTCGGCCCGCTCCAGCATGCCCTGCGCCACCTCATATCGTCCCGCCTGCTGATAGATCGCGCCAAGCTCCGCGAGAAATCCAGGATCGCCGAGCGCTGATTCGTACGTCGCGGCGGGAATGCGCTCGACGTCGGCAATGGCCTGTGCGTCCTGGCCCATCTCGTGATGCGCGCTCACCAGGCCCATCCACGCTGAGACGTTGCCGGGCTGATCTGCGACAACCTGCATGTAAAGCGCAACCGCCTGCGGAAAGCGTTTCGCCTCCATGAGAATGCCCGCATACTGCAGCTTGGTGTCGTCTTTCAGCGTGCTGCCATTGCCGGGAAATGGCAGCGCGAGGGCGAGCGTGAGTGTGCGCTCCGCATCAGCGGTGCGGCCCTGCGCCTGATAGATGGCAGCGAGCGTCCGCAGATATTCGGGATCCTTGTTGAGCGCATCGTGAACGGCGGGCGGGAAGCGCGGAATAACAGCGAGAGCCTGATCGTTTTCGTTCGCAAGCGCCATCGCGATGAAGAGGCCGCGCCAGCCGTCGAAAGAATTCGGCTGCGCTTTGATAAGGAGTTGATAGACGGCGGCGGCTGTCGGGTACTGTCGCTCCTTGATGTAAAGTCCCGCGAGACCATTAAGCGCCGCCGTGTTGTTGGGATCGATGGCGAGCGCCGCGCGGAATTTCTGGTCCGCGACGTCGAATCGGTTTTCGTTGAACGCCTCCGTGGCCTGGCTCATGATGAGCCAGAAGCGCGAATTCGCGAGCGCGTCTTCAACAATCTTCGGCTTGTATCCGTTCTGCTCCGCCTGATTGAAGTAGGTGATTGCAGCGCCGAAGTCCTGCTGGTGCATGCGCAGAAAGCCCATGCCGGCAGCCGCGCGGCTGTTGGTGGGATCTTTCTGGAGCAGCGCGCTAAACAGCCGATCGGCCTTATCGAGGCGTCCCGCGTTGAGAGCAGCAAAGGCCGCGCGCTCTTCGGGAGTCCGCGCGATGCCCGAATTCATTTTTTCAAGTTTTTTCTGGTTTTGGACGAGAGCTGCGGTAAGTTCAGTGTCCTGCGGATGCGATTTCAGATACTCGCGCAGCTCGGCGGCGGAAGCCGGATTCGCTGAATCCCAAATGAGCGCCTGGCGCAGCGCGGCCTGCGCACCGGGATCGGAAGGATGAGCCTGCAGAATGCGAATGCCTTCAGCGCGCGTGTGCTGGTCGTAAGTGAGCATCACGCCGAGCTCGACAGCGTAGCGCGCATCATTTGGATTGTGCGCAACCAGCGCGCGCATGCCTGCGATCGCCTGCGCTTTTCCGTTCGCAGCGCCGTAGAGAGTCTGATAGTACGCCAGCGCGATGTCGCCGTTGGGCGGCTGATCGCCGTAAAGCTGGCGATAAATCCGCATGGCGTCGTCGTTGCGGCCCTGGCGTGCGAGCTCCCCTGCCTGCGTCAGCTGCTGCGACTCGACAGCTGAGCTCGACATCGATTCAATCCGCGCTATGTCGGGGTCGCTGGGATCGATGGCGCGCAGGCGATCGAGAGTCTGATTGGCGAGCGAGTCGGAGCCGACGAGCTTGTAATCTTTCGCGAGGCCGGCGAGAGCGTCCGTGTTGCGCGGATCGGAAAGCAGAATCTGCTGCCAGAGCTGGACAGCCATGTCCGGCCGTCCGCGAGATTCCAGGGCTCGAGCTTTTTCTGCGAGGTTCGCGCGGGCGGCCTCAGCGGGGCTAGCGGCTGCGGAGTTTTGAGCGCGGACTAGCGGGACCGTCAGCACCATGCAGGCCGCGCCAACCAAACCCGCTTTCCAAGCTCCCGAGGCCAGCGTCATTCGCGCTTCCATTTTACGTTTAATTCACAGTGCGAACCATACATGAATCGTGCAGTAGAGCGGCGAACAGAGCAATTCGTCCCTCGTTTTGCACAGTTATTTTTGCGCGTGCGAAGTTCTGCGCGGCGAGCATCGCCTTCGGGCACCGAAAGCCGCCATAACTTCACCCGCCGATTCATCAGCTCGAGGGCGGTCGCTCCCTCCTCGCGCGCTAGCCTTCCATCATCGTCAGGCGCGCGCGGGCGTGTGCGCGAAGCCACTGGCGAGTCCAGATAGCGACGAGGAACGCGAGCAGAACGACGATGATCGCAATGAGCCATGGATACTCGGCGGCCCACAGTCTGAGCTGCGTCCACCATGGCAGCGAGCCGACGTAGTAGACCTCGGAGCCGACGCGGAACGATTGAAATTGCTCGCCGTGAAGCACGGAGACGGACCCGGAGATATCGCTCGATTGCTGAACCGCCAGGAACGTGCTGATGAATGGCTCGAAGGTCGATGCGTCCCTCAGATGAATCGCCACGATGCTGCGGCTGCCGCCGATGTCGTAGGGCGATTCGATGCCTTCGATAATGGCATCGGGTGTGCCACCGGCGGTGAGCTCGCCCGATTCATCGTGCTGGCCCGGGCTCAGTTTCCACCACGCGTTGTGCAGCAGCTTCACAAAGAAGCCTTCAGTATCGCGAACCTGAATTTGTCCCGAGCCGAGCGAGACAGGAAGATGCCTGCCAAGCGTCTCGAATGCGGGCTGATCGTCGCCCGAGCCGATGATGAGAAAATCCGTCGCGGCGCCGTTTTGAAGAGCTTCAGGACCCGCAACAGTCACTCGCAGCCCAGGAAATCCGGTCTGGCGGCCGAAGTGGCCCATGAGCGTGACAAAAGTCTCGATCTCCTGCTCGGTGGGCGCTAGGGGAAGAACGACAGTGGTCCCGCTAAGATCGGCAAGGCGCGTGAATGGAAAACCGGCGTTCGAAAAGATTTCGAGATTGGGCAGCGGCGTCCAGTGCGGATAGCCGCGCAGATCGAGATAGGAGTCGCGCAGAATCGATCCCTGCAGATTGATGGGCGTGGTCGTCGCACACGGCTCTTTGCGCGCAAGCTGGAAGGTGTAGTCGAAAGATAACGTGTTCGAGAACGGGCGCAGGTTGACCACGGGAACTGGAACGTCAGTGGTTGTTGTGCGCCAAGGGTCCTGGCCGGGAACGAGCGGCGTGGAACCGAGGAACGCGCTATTCACGCGCACCTGCAGGCTCGAAATCGGGCCGATCGGAATGGAGTTGTAGCGATAGGCGAGATGCAGGCGCGTGTTATCGCTTCCGGTTTCGTAGTAGAGGTCGGGCGGAATGCGGAAGTAGACGTTGAGCGGTGCGGTTCCGTCGCCCTGAAGTTGCGATGTGGTCGCGTAGTCCCATAGCTGGATGGTTTGATCGGTGCGCGCCCAGCGCGGTGCGGCGTCGGGCGCTTGTTTGGCCGGCAGCGCCAGATTGTTAATGGGCGCAATGGTTCCGATGAGCATGTCGCTGTGCAGCGCGACGGCCTGCGCGGCAACAATCGCGGCATCCGCATTCGGACCCGTAACGATGAGGATTTTGCCGTAAGGATCGTTGGGATTCGTGCGCATCGCCACGGTTGGCCCGCTTGCTGAAGAAAGATTGAAAGCGGTGGGAAGGCTCGCCGGATTTTCGGCGACAACGATGACGTTGCCCTGCGGAATGCCACCGATGCGCACCGGAAAGCGCACGGGGCGATCCGCGGAAACCATGCCGAAGTAGCTGGTAACGATGCCCGCCGCCTGAATCGCTTTGAACGATGGCTGCGCAGGAAAAACGACTGGAATGCTGACCGGCTGAATCACTGCCGGATCGACAAATGGAATTGGTAGCTGCTTCAGATCGTCGGCCAGCGGCAGCAAGTCGCCGAACACATCGAGTCTCGTCTTGCGATCGACGCGCGCCCACAGCGAAGTGTTCGAGGGGTCTTCGCAGCTCATCGTGTAGTGGCCGATGAACTCGACGGTCAGCGTGTTCTGGTGGACGAGCAGCTCGGGAGGAATGGCCAGGTCGGCTTCGGAGTCGCTGCCGTCGGAGCCGCCGTACTTTCCCGGCTTGGGCTGGATGGTGCCGAACAGCGTGCCGTTCAGAATGAACTTCAGCTGGCTCAGTTGCGGAATCAGCGCCGGAGAAAACGCGTAGTAAACATGAATGGTTGCCGTTCGAACCACGTGCGTCTGCGGCAGCGTGAAGTAAATGCTGTGCTGGCGATCGATGGAGTGCAGCTCGAGTTGCGGCGCGCCCGCATCGGCGAGAGTAAACATGTCGTGATACTGGCCGGGCAAGACGGCGACGCTAGCGGCGTTAGCAGGATTAGCGGGATTCGGCGCCGCCGCCTGCGCGAGAGACTTTGGCGAGCCGCAAACAAGCACCGTTCCGAGCAGCAGAATCAACCCCGATTGCGCGATGGAGAGCGAGGTGGATTTGCTGCGCGCTTTCCTCGCGTCGCGCCCAAACAGGCTCAGCGCAGTGGCCTTCAGTCCGCGCATCGAGATTGTGAAAATGCGGCCGAGCGATCGTAGCACGTTGTCGCTTTCGCGGCCTTCGCCCCAGCCCAGCCAGGCATCGGCGCGCGAATAAAGCTGAACCGTGAGAACTTCCTGCTCGGCGATCGAGAGATCGTCGAAGCGGACGCGCAGAATCGAATCCTCGACGCTGACCACCGTGGCATGCAAATCGTTGGTTGCGGGTGGTTCGTTGAACTGGAGATGAACGATGGCGTCTGGTGCCAGTTCCACAGCCTCGCCAAGTAGAATGCCCGCGCCGCCGTTCGACATATCGACGGCTTCGCCCGAGATGAATATTCCATCCGGCAGCTTAACCAGCAACGGCCTGGCGACCTTGATGCGGACCGTGGTGCGCCGCTGCATCAGCTCGCGCGCAACCGCTGTGCACACGCCAAGAATAATGATGTTGAAGATGCACCACGCAACGTTCATCAGAACGGTGCCGCGGCGCGTCGTGTCCCAGGTGAAAAAGCGCGGGATGGCGACCAGAAGTCCTGCGATGTTAAAGATCAGCATCACCAGAAACGGCTGTGCGATGCGCGAATCGAAAAAGGTGCGACGCACGACGCCGCCTTTTGCGGTGACGTTAAACTTGCCCAGCCGCGGATTGATGAGCGCCATCATCGTGGGCAGCAGAATGTAAGGCGACAGCACGGTTTCGTAAATCTCGTTCCAGAATGAATGCCGATGGTCGCCCTGGATGCGCGAGTTGGTCACGTTCGAGAGCGTCAGGTGCGGCAGCGCGTAAGCGAGAATCGCCGCCCAGAAGCCGGGAATATTCGTGTGATTCAGCAGCAGATAAATCAGCGGTGCAGTCAAAAAGACAAGCCGCGGCACTGCGTAGAGAAAGTGGCCGACTGCGTTAAAGTAGCAAAGCCGCTGCGGGAATTTGAGCCCGCGCGCGAAAAGCGGATTGTCGGTGCGCAGCACCTGGATCATGCCGCGCGCCCAGCGAATGCGCTGGCCGACGTGCGCGGAAAGGCGCTCGGTAGCGAGTCCCGCGGCTTGCGGAATATTAATGTATGCAGTGTTCCAGCCCGCCATCTGCATGCGCAGCGATGTGTGCGCGTCTTCGGTGACGGTTTCCTTGGCGATGCCGCCGATTTCGTCGAGCGCGGAGCGCCGCAGCACCGCACAGGAACCGCAGAAGAACGACGAGTTCCAGAAATCATTGCCGTCCTGAACCACGCCGTAGAACAGTTCGCCCTCGTTGGGAATCACGTGAAACTGGCGCAGATTGCGCTCGAAAGGATCGGGCGAATAGAAGTGATGCGGCGTCTGCATCACAGCCAGCTTGGGATCGCGCAAGAACCACCCGACAGTCATCTGCAGAAAGCTGCGCGTCGGAACATGATCGCTGTCGAACACGGCAACAAGCGGCGACGCCATGGTTTCGAGCGCAGTGTTGATGTTGCCCGCCTTGGCGAATTTATTGTCGGGACGCGTGCGATAGCCGACTCCTGCCTCGAAAGCAAACTCTTCAAACTCTTTCCGGCGGCCATCATCGAGGATGTAGACGTGCAGCTTGTCGGCGGGCCAATCCATGTTGAGCGCGCCGAGCGCGGTAAAGCGAACCACGTCGAGCGGCTCGTTGAAGGTGGGAATGAGCACGTCGACGTCGGGCCAGTCTTCGGGATTCTCAGGCAGCGAAACCGGCGCGCGCCGCAACGGCCAGATCGTCTGAAAGTAGCCGAGAAAGAGAATGACGAACGCGTACGCTTCGGCGAGCAGCAGGCACAGAATGAAGAACGCATCCAGCGCGCCCCAATGATTGGCGGGATCGCGGAAGAACCGAATCACCTGATCGATGCGCCAGTATCCGTACCGAAACGTACAGAACATTGACAGCATCATCAGCGTCAGCGTGACAAGGTAGGAGTCCGACCCGCGCGCGAGGGCGAGCGCGATCACCAGGCTGATGAGGCCAAGCACCGCTTGCTGCGGCCATGTGAGCGGAACGATGGCAAGGAAAATGAAGATGACCGCGGCGACCACGAGAAACAGAAGGCGGAGGACTTTGGTAAAAACATTTTCTCCGGCGCCAATATCCTGCCAGATCGTGGATGCTGTCATCGCTCGCTCCAGCGAACTCCACGGAAGGTTGTGGTGGCGGCTGCGGAAAGACTCTTCACCCAGCTGGCCAGGCTGGCAAAATCCTCGACCACGCCGGAATTCGGCGCGTAATCGATCACCGTCATGCCTTCGGCCAACGCCTCACTGATGGCAGGAGCGCGGCGCAGAACAAACGGCAACAGGCGGTCGCCAAGCTGCTCGCGCAGAACTTCGCGCACATCCAGGTGCAGCGGCAGCGATGCGTCGAACTGGTTCAGTACGTAGTGCGGCAACGCGGGAACCGTGGCAGGCGAACCGTTGTGATCGAAGAACGCATCGATCGAACTAACGCTCACCACCGAGTTCATGTCGGGGATCAGCGGAACCAGAATCTGCGGCGCCAGACGCATAATCCGTCGCGTGGTCGACCCCGAAGCAGTCGCGAGATCGATGATGACGCGGCCCACGCCACGCGCGTGCTTTGAGATTTCAGCCGTCAGCGCTTCCTGCGGCGCAGATTCGGCCCCAAAGTTTTCCGGATCGAGCGTAATCATCTGAATGGGCGCGTCGCCGCTTGAGAGTGGCGGACTGAAAGTCCTCAACATTCCCGGGCGCTGATCGCCGGCGCCGAAGAAAAACGGCAGCAACCCGTAAGCCGCCGTATCGACAAGAAGAACGCGTTCGCCGCGAGCGGAGAGTGCGCGGCCAAGCGTCGCAACCAGGCTGGTTTTTCCCACTCCTCCCGCGAGCGAAAAAATCGCCATCACGGGAGCCCGTGCGGCAACAGGCGCCGGAGCTGCCTGCGCGGGCGGCACACTGCCTTCCACAACGCTGCGCAACGCGAACCAGCGCGTGGCCAGGCGTTCGCGCGAACCCTGCAAAGTATCTTCGGGCGCAGGCGGAAGTCCCGCCGAAGTGGAATGTTCGATGCGCTCGGGCATAAGCCATGCGGGGCGACCAGTGTTTTCAGCCGGATCGGTGGACCATGCGCTGCGCGGCGGCGGAATGTAGCTTTCTTCCCGCATCGGAGCCTGCGGAGTTTGTCCCGGCTGCCTATACGTCGGAGGTACTGCTAAACCGCGCAAGGCAGTCGCAAGATCCTCGCGGATGGGATGCTCTGAGTGCGGGCGTTCGGGCGTTGCCGGCGCAGCAGAGCGCGGCGAAGACGCGGGTTGCGGCGCAGATTCTTCGTGTCGCGTGTCACCATTCCCGCGCTTTGGCTCCGCCGGCTGTTGCGCGCGCAAATGTTCCTGCTCCATCGCCTGCTCAACACGCTGCCGCGCTTTCTCGCGGGTCTGCGCTCGCGACGCAGAAAAGTCGCGATACTTTGCGCCGTGCAGATTCGCCCAGGAATAGAGCGAGGCCACGTCTTCCGGGGGATCATTTGGATCGGGCTGCCCTTTTTGGTCCGTCATAATCTATACCAAGGTTCTAGACCAGCAAAACCGCCATACGCTTTACCCACTTTTACCGAACCCGGAATCCGGCTGTTGCAAAACGGAACACCGGGCATCCGGAACCCGGATGGCGGATGAATCCTTAGGGTCAATCCTAGTGTCCGTAGAGCGGCGGGAACAATAACACTTCGACAGCCCGGACGCTAACACTTTCAAGCCATCGAAAAGGCCAGAACTGCCTCATTTTGTGAGCGATGCGGGTACTTTCACCACATCGGTCACCGCTTTTTCGCGCCCCGTGAGTACCATCGTACACGCGCGTTCGGTTACCGTCGTCGGAAATGTTTTTGGGGCGCGCGGCCCACCGAATAAGTGCGGCAATTTGCAGCAACTCAATGCCCCGCAAAACGACACCCGCGCGGCGGGAGAATCTCCGCACCGAGCGCCGCCGAAGCGCAGTTCACCGTGTGTTAGTTTTGAAAGAGCGCAGTACAAGAGCCCGTAGCTCAGTTGGTAGAGCAACGCCCTTTTAAGGCGTGGGTCGTGCGTTCGATCCGCACCGGGCTCACCACGCCTCACCTCGGCCACCTTCGACAATTTAACTCAGCGATAAAGCTGCACTTGCCCTGTATTCTCACGGGCCGCTCAGAAGTGCGATCAAAGCGCTAGCATGAAGCCTTAGGATTCCGGACAATCCGGCCGAGCGGCCAAATGGAGGGACGACGCACACATGGTTTTGGCGGAAGAAATCGTTCGCTTGCACGATCGGCTGACGAAGGAATGGCACGACGAGCCGGACGCACCGCTGGCCGTGCCGTCTTCTGTCCCCAATGCCGAATGGCTGCGCCTCGTCGCGCGCCAGCATCGAGCCAACTTCGACCTCTGGCACATCGAAGACAAGGCAAGAACGCCCGGCGCAAGCGACGCAGAGATTGCCCGGGTCAAGCAAGGTGTGGACCTCACCAACCAGCTGCGCAACGACCTGATTGAAGAGCTGGACCGGGCGATGCTTGCCTGGATGGCAGAGCGGGGACTGCCGAATCCGGCTTCCCCTCTGAATTCCGAGTCGCCCGGCTTAATGATCGATCGGCTTTCGATTTTGTCGCTGAAGATCTACCACACGCGCGAAGAAGCGGAACGGATCGCCGCGCCCCAGGGGCATGCACAGCGCAATCGCGAACGACAGGCGATTCTCGAGGAACAGCGGAGCGATCTTGCCGGATGCCTGGATTCGCTTTGGCGGCAGACGATCGACGGCACGCGCCGTTTCAAACTGTACCGGCAACTGAAAATGTACAATGACCCCACGCTGAATCCGGCAATCTACGGAAAAAAGCCGGACCGCGACACCGATTAATACCGCGCGGACAAAGATATATTGACGGAATGCGGTGTTGTGGGTATAAACATGGCCTATGAGTCCGCGATGACTTTCCCACGATTGATCATGAAAGACTCTAAGTAGCGTAATTCCGCAAAGTTGGTTCCTCGCCGAAATATGCGGGCGCTGGGGACGAAGGAATGCGCGGTTCGGGAAAACAGATGACGCAAGACGCACGATCCGCGGCGCCTGGCCGCAAAAAGACTCCGGCAGCGGCCGCCAAAAGCGACGCCCGCGCCCGGGCCATCAACGACGCCGCTGTCCAGCACTACCAGACTGCGGTTCAGCTCCTTCAGCAAGGGAAATACGAAAAGGCGCTGGGCCTGCTGGAGAAGTTGCTGCCCGATGCGCCGCCGGAAATCAAAGACCGTTGCAGGATGTATATCGTCACCTGCCGGCGCCAGATGGAAAAGAACAGCCTTTCCTTTTCCACGCCCGAAGAGCACTACGACTACGCCATCTCCCAGCTCAACACCGGTTACTACGAGGAAGCGCGCGAACAATTCAACAGCATTCTCACTGGCCATCCCGATGCCGACTACGCGTTTTACGGCCTGGCGGTGCTTGAAGCGATCACCGGCCGCGTGCAGGATTGCCTGAATAATCTGGGGCGCGCGATCGAACTGAATCCCAGGAACCGCCTGCAGGCTCGCGTCGACAACGACTTCCAGAACATGGTCGACGATCCGCGGTTCACCGAGCTGCTTTATCCTGAAGTTCCATAGCCGTGGTTTCGAAATCAGACAAATCAAGCAGTAAGCCCAAAGCGGCGCAAAGCCTTGGCCGCAAATCTTCGTCTCCCTCGTCCGGGCTCCGCGTGGTCGCAATGGGCGGAGGAACCGGCCTGTCCACGCTGCTGCGAGGCCTGCGCCGGCACGTCTCGGCGCCCGGACAAAACCCTGAATCCACAGGCGCGATCGCCGATCTCGCGGCCGTGGTTACCGTCACTGACGATGGCGGTTCTTCCGGCCGGCTGCGCCAGGACTTCAACATGCTTCCGCCCGGCGACCTGCGCAACTGCATGGTCGCGCTCAGCGAAGAAGAAGATCTCCTGTCGCGATTGTTCACGCATCGCTTTCGCGGCGGAAACGGGCTCAAGGGCCACAACTTTGGAAATCTTTTTGTCGCCGCGCTCACCGAGATCACCGGCGATTTTGCGCAGGCGGTGCAACTGGCTTCGAAGATTCTCGCCACGCGTGGGCGCATCTATCCGGCCACAACCGCCAATGCCACTCTCGTGGCCAGCATGGACGATGGAACGGTTGTCCGCGGCGAAACAAAGATCACGGCCAGCAAACGGCGTATTGTGGAGCTCACTCTCGACCCTCCGCATCCCGCCCCGCTGCCTGAAACTCTTGAAGCCATCGAACGCGCCGACATGATCACGGTGGGGCCGGGATCGCTCTACACTTCCCTGATTACCAACCTGCTTGTCGACGGGATTCCGCAAGCACTCGCTTCCGCGCGCGGAGTGCGCGTATTCATCTGCAACCTGATGACCCAGGCCAACGAGAGCCTCAACCTCACCGCGGCGGAGCACATTCAGCGCATCTATGACCACACCCGCACCAAGATCTTCGATTACGCCATCCTGAATACCGGACAGTTCTCTGCGGAAACCGTGGCCCGCTATGCAGCCGAGGGCGCAACGCCCATCGTTCCCGACTCAGAACGAGTTGAAGCCTTGGGCGTCAAATGCATCATGGGCGCCTTCGCCAGCGAAGGAAATGTGGTTCGGCATGCGCCCGATCTGGTCACCGATGCTCTCATGAAGCTCGCGGCGCGCAACGAGTCGCACTCTGATTGACTGGGACGAGTGGGACGAACGGCTGGCGAGGTTCGCCTCGGCATCGTACGATTGATCAGCGGGTCTGGATTTGCCGACGGTTCCCGGTTTTGGCCCGCACCCTCATGGAGATCTACTGTGAATTCCAAACATTTCTTGCCTCTTTTGTGCCTGGCGATGGCCGCCGTCACCTGCACTGCGCAGGCGGCTTCTTCCGCAACTGAGAATGCCACACGCGCCACGCTGCCCAACGGAATGCGCGTGGTCATCATTCCCAACAAGCTTGCGCCGGTGGTTACGGTTGAGGCCAACTATCTAGTCGGGGGCAATGAGACCCCTGCGGGTTTCCCGGGTATGGCCCACGCGCAGGAACACATGGCCTTTCGCGGCTGCAACGGTATGACTGCGGACCAGACTTCGGCGATCTACGCGTTGCTGGGTGGCGAAGACAATGCGGACACGCAGCAAAACATCACACAGTTCTTCACCACCGTGCCGGCGGCCGACGTGGATATCGCGCTGCGAGCCCAGGCCGCTTGCACCAGCGGTATCGACGATGCGCAGAGCGAATGGGACCAGGAGCGTGGCGCCATTGAACAGGAAGTGCAGCGCGACCTCTCCAATCCCACCTACAAATTCATCAGTCAAATGAACACCGCAATGTTCCCGGGCACGCCTTACGCGCACGATCCGCTTGGCACCACGGCTTCATTCGACGCCACCACCGGCGCCATGCTCAAGGACTTCCACGACAAGTGGTACGCGCCTTCGAACATGATCCTGGTTGTGGTCGGCGATGTGGATGCGGCGAAGACTCTCGCCGAGATCAAGCAGCTTTATTCCGCCATCCCCAACCACGCCGTTCCCGCGCGGCCGGCAATCGATCTGCAGCCCTTTAAGTCCCAGAACCTCACTCTCGATAGCAACCTGCCTTACATTTTGGGCCTCATCGCCTATCGCATGCCCGGCACGGATTCGCCCGACTACGCGGCTACGCAGATTCTCGCGGATGTGTTGGCGAGCCAGCGCGCGGATCTCTATGGAATGGTTCCCGCCGGCAAAGCCCTCGCCGCTGAATTCCAATTCGTTGAGGCTTATCGAAAAGCCAGTGTCGGCATCGGAATCGTGGTCCTGCCCGCCGGGGCTGATGCCACCGGTGCGATGACCGAAATGCAACAGATCATCGACAAGTACGCAACCAGCGGTCTGCCCGCTGACCTGGTGGATGCGGCTAAGCGCAGCGAGATTGCGCAAGCCGAGTTCCAGCGTAACTCGATCCCGGGCCTCGCCGACGTGTGGTCGACCGCGCTGGCCGCCGAAGGCCGCAATTCGCCCGAAGAGGACGTCGATGCAATTCGCAAGGTCACGGTCACCGATGTAAATCGCGTCGCCAAACAATACCTGCTGAATGCGAGCACGATTTCAGCCGTCCTTAAGCCGGCTCCGAGCGGCGCGGCGGTAGCGTCCAAGGGATTCGGCGGCGCGGAGCAGGCGACCTCTGCACCCACCAAGCCCGTCACACTGCCCGATTGGGCTGCAGGTCCGCTCGCCGCCATTCAGGTGCCCAAGGAATATCTCACCGTCTCGGATACAAAGCTGCCCAATGGAATCCGGCTGATTGTGCGCACCGATCCCACCAGCCCAACCGTGACGCTGCTCGGCGAAGTTAAGCACAACTCCGACCTCCAGACCCCGCAGGGACAAGAGGGCATGGGCACTGTGCTCGAACAGCTCTATTCCTATGGAACTCAGAGCATGGACCGCCTCACGTTCCAGAAAGCGCTCGACGATATTGCCGCCAACGAGAGTGCCGGCTATCGTTTCTCGCTCGATGTGTTGAAAGAGTATTTCTCGCGCGGCGTGCAACTGCTCGCCGACAACGAGCTCCATCCCGCGCTCCCTGAGCAGGCCTTCGACATTACGCGCGGCGAGACGGCGCAATTTGTCGCCGGCAACTTGGAGAGTCCCGGCTACCGCACCCAGCGCGCGCTCGATCTGGCGCTCGTCCCGGCCGGCGACCCAGTTCTGCGCCAGGCCACGCCCGAGACCGTAACCAAGCTCACTCTGGATGAAATCAAACAGAATCTCGCCCAAACCATGAGGCCCGATCTCACCACCATTGTCGTCATCGGTGACGTCACGCCCGAGGAAGCGCGCACCACGATCGAAAAATGGTTTGGCGACTGGAAGGCGTCAGGGCCTGCGCCGAACACGATCCTGCCCGCCGTCCCCGTGAATAAACCCTCGGCCGCAAACGTGCCCGACAACGAAAGCGTTCAGGATACGGTCACTCTGGCGGAGCAGCTCAATTTGAACCGCTTCGATCCGGATTATTATCCCCTTCAACTCGGCAATCATGTGCTCGGCGGCGGGTTCTATGCCACACGTCTCTATCACGATCTGCGCCAGGTCGCCGGATATGTCTACACAGTCAACGTCAGCTTGAACGCCACCCAATCCAGGGCCAGCTATTCGGTGCAATATGGCTGCGATCCGCAAAACGTGTCCAAGGCCCGCGCGCTTATTGTGCGCGATCTCGAGCAGATGCGGACCGAGAATGTCTCCGACGCCGAGCTGCATCTAGCCAAGGCGCTCATGCTCAGGCAGATTCCGCTAAGCGCCTCCAGCGAAGATGCGGTTGCCGGGGGCCTTCTGGGGCGTGCGGAGATGGGTTTGCCTCTGGACGAGCCCGTGCAGGCGGCGAAAAAGTATGTCCAACTTACCGCCGATGACGTGAAGAAGGCGTTTGCCAAGGACATCGACACCGGCAACTTGGTGCAGGTTGTACGCGGCCCGGCGCCGCAATAATCGGCCGTCAACTCCGTGAACGCCGTGTAAATCGCCGCCGGATCCCGCCCATCGATCCGGCTTCACAGCCTTTCATCCACAACGAACGAAAAAATAACTCTGTTCTCAAAGCGATGCCATGCGCTAGATTCTTAGCACGCGCCCCGCAATATCTCCGCGCGACTAGGAGGAAGTATGAGCAAGACCCGGAACTGGATGGTGCTTTGCTGCTGCTTGATTGGTTTGGCGGTCAGTGCGCACGGGCAAAGAAAGGCCGGCCTTTGGGAAGTAACAAGCAGCATGAGCATGAGCGGAATGCCGAACATGCCGGCGATGGGATCGCACACGCAGCAGGTATGCGTCACACAAGCAATGATTGATAAATACGGCGGGCCGTACAGCAATCCGCAGAACGCGCAGTGCCAGATGACGAACCTCTCGCTCACGCCCACAGGCATGTCAGCCGACCTCACCTGCTCGGGCCGCATGAGCATGACCGGAACCGTCAAGTCGACTTTCGTTGACGCGAACACGACCAAAACCACGATGCTGATGAATATGAGCATGGGCAATGGCCAGCAGATGCAGATGACCATGGAGTCAACGTCGACTTACAAGGGCCCCGACTGCGGCAGCGTGCAGCCGCTCGCGATGCCTCCGAGCCAATAAAAACTGAGCGATCTCCGCGCGCAAACTTGATTTGCACAGGAACGCCACATAAAACTTCGAAGGCAATGGCCGGCTCAGGCCTCTAACGTCCGCTTGAGCTGGCCGCAGGCCGCAAAAATATCCCTGCCGCGCGGCTGGCGAATGTACGCCGGAATTCCCTCACCCGCCAGCGCGTAGCGGAATTGCTCAGCGGTCTCCGCCTTCGGCGTGGAGTAGTTGAAGTCAGGACCCGGATTCCACGCAATCAGATTTACCTTCGCAGGCAAGCCGGTCCGGCGAACCAGACGCGCCAGCTCCCGCGCCTGCTCAGGACGATCTGTCACGCCGCCCAGCAAAACGTATTCAAACGTGATGCGCTCGTGCGGACGCAGCCTCATGGGCCGCACCGCATCGACGACAGCAGCAATCGGCCATTTGCGGTTGATCGGCATCACTTCGGCGCGTACTTCATCGTTGGGCGCATTCAGGCTGATCGCGAGTTTCGGCCGAACCTCCCCCGGCTCTTGGACGAAACGCTCGATCCCGGGAACGATTCCCGAAGTTGACACGGTCATCCGCTGCGGACTCAACCCCACCTCACGCACCAGCAGCCGCACCGCCGCCATGAAATTGTTGTAATTCAGAAACGGCTCTCCCATCCCCATGAAAACCAGATTCACTCGATCGCGGCCCACTCTCACGTTGTGGCGATCGAACACGGCTACCACCTGCCCCGCAATTTCCCCCGCAGTCAGGTTGCGCTTTAGGCCAAGCCTGGCCGTGAGACAAAACTGGCAATTCACCGCGCAACCAACCTGCGACGAAACGCAGACCGTCGCCCGGCGCCATGTTTTCGCGTCCGGCTGCCCTTCGCCCGCCTGCTCTTCTTCGGATCCGTCGCCGGCCTCGCCATCGTCGCCTTCGGGCATCCATACCGTTTCCACGGTTTCGGGTTTGGCGCCGGCACATTCCACCAGATAGCGCTCGGTCCCGTCGGCCGATTGAAAGACTTTAGCGATCTCCGGTCGGCCTATCCGCCAGCCCTCACCCTCCAGCTTCTGGCGTAGGGCCAATGGCAAAGTAGTAATCGAAGAAAGCTCTGTAATATACTGATGATAAATAGCTTCTGCGATTTGTTCTCCGCGCCACGCAGGCTCCCCTTCACGCTTTAGAACCGTGGCAAGGCCTCCAGCATCCAATCCAAATAGAGGACCAGAACGAAGCTCCGGGCTCTCCGCAGCGGCCTCGGAAAAGTCTAAAGGTACGGGTTGATCCGGATTGTCGGGCACGGTATTCCTGGGCACAACTTTGAGCATCATAGCCCGTGACGGTACCGGGCGGCTTCAGGACCCCCTCCGAGATTCAAAATGGATTGCTGAACCGCCTGCCCCGCAACAAGAGAAGGCCCCCGCAAGCTCCGTTTGGCCTAGAATCAAGTTTCCACAGGATAGAAATGACCACTGAGCGAAACCTTCGCCGCACCGAGTTGCCGAACGGCCTGATCGTCCTCACCGAGCGGATGGAGCATCTTCGTTCCGTCGCCATGGGTGTGTGGATCAAGTCGGGATCGCGTTGCGAAGCAGCCGACGTAAACGGCATCTCGCATTTTGTTGAGCACATGCTTTTCAAGGGCACCCGCTCGCGCTCCGCGCAGCACATCGCGCGCGAAATGGACTCAATCGGCGGCAACCTGGACGCCTTCACCAGCAAGGAAACCATCTGCTTCAACGTGAAGTCGCTCTCCGATCATGTTCCCATCGCGCTCGACGTACTTACCGACATGGTTCTGAATCCCACCTTCGCCGCTCCCGACATTGAGCGCGAGCGTGGCGTGATTCTTGAAGAGATCAAGATCGACGAAGACAATCCCGACGTTCTCGTGCACGAGCTGTTCACGCAGAGCTTCTGGAAGGGCCATCCGCTCGGCAAGCCGATCCTTGGAACCACCGAGACCGTGGGCCGCCTGGGGCAGCAGCAGCTATTTGGCTATCATGGCGACCGGTTCCATGGCGGAAACATGGTGTTTTCCGCGGCAGGAAATCTCGATCACGACCGATTTGTCGAGGCGGTGGCCACCAAGTTCGCCCCGCTCGCAAGCGGCCAGCCGCTCGATGAGCTCACGGCGCCAGAGCCAAGCGCGCGCATTCTTCTGCGCAACAAAAAGGCGTTGGAGCAGGTGCAGATCTGCCTCGGAGTCCCTGCGCCTGCGGTCGCGGACGAGAGCCGCTATGCCACCTCGATCCTCAACACGCTCCTCGGCGGCGGCATGAGCTCAAGGCTCTTCCAGAACATTCGCGAAGAGCGCGGCCTCGCCTACTCGGTCTACTCCGACATGAGCCCCTATCGCGACACCGGCAATCTCTGCGTGTATGCGGGCACTTCCGCCGGCAAGGCCCTTGAGGTCATCGACCTGATCCTCGCCGAGTTCCGCAACCTTAAGGAAACTCCCGTCGGCGAAGAAGAGCTCACCCGCGCCAAGGACCAGCTGAAAGGCAACATCTTGCTCAGTCTCGAAAGCTCGAACGCGCGCATGGCAAACCTGGCGCGGCAGGAGATGTACTTCCACCACTTCTTCTCAGCCGACGAGATTATCGCCCGCATCGGCGCCGTAACGGCCGAGCAGGTGCAGGCCATGGCGCAGCAGCTCTTCCAGCCGGAGCGCATCGCCGTTACCCTGCTGGGTCGCCTCGATGGTGTAAAGCTCAGCCGCTCCCGGCTGGTGTGCTGAAAAACAGCTTCCAGCTGCTAGCTTCTTGCTTTTAGCCCTTCGAGTCTGGCGAACCGCAAAGCAATTCGTGGAAAGGCTCCGGCCATTTAGTTTCGGCCTGCCGCGCAAGCTAGCTCCGATCAGATGAAGCTAGGAGCTAGAAGCTAGCGGCTAGACGCTGCCTTTCGAGCGCTCTATTTCCCAACGCCGTCTATACGTTGTAGCATCTTGAAAGATGGCCGGTGCAAGCCGGCCTGTTTCACGAGGCTTTGGGAATTCCATGACCTGTAAGTCCAGCCGCAATCGCGCCCGCCGCGTTTTCTCGCCCAATGGCTTCACCTTGATGGAACTGCTGATCGTGATGGCCATCATCGCCATCCTTTCTCTGCTGGCCATTGCCAGCATCGGCGTTTATACCAAGCGGGCCAACACTCTGTCGGCCGTCAATTCCGTGCAGAAAATTGTTGAGGCGGAGGACATGTATCAGGAGTCCTACCCGTCGCTCGGTTTCGCGTGCTCGCTGCAGGCTTTGGGTGGCGATCCTCACTCGGGAACGCCTCCGACCTCCACCAGCGCCCAGCTTTTGCCGCCCGACCTGGCTTCCGGTTTCAAGCAGGGATACGAATTCACGATCGCCTGCACCGACAAAGTCACCTCCAACAACGTCGACCGCTTCAATGGATTTACCGTGAACGCCAAGCCGCAAACCGTCGGCAAAACCGGCGACCGCGGCTTCTGCAGCGATGAGACGGGCCAGATTAAATTCGACCCAACCGGCGGCCTCAACTGCACGCAGATTTACGGCCAATGAGGGGTCGCAGCTTCACCGCGAACGGCGGCGTTCTGTTAGCCGCCGTTTTGTTTTTGGCCGCCAACGTTGCCGCACAGCAAAGCCTGCCATCGGTCCACGAACTGGCGCAGAGCGTCGACCGCCACTATGACCAATTGCAATCCCTGAAAGCCGGCTTCAGCGAGAGCTATGCGGGACTGGGCATGACCAAAACCGAAACCGGCACGCTCTATCTGCGCAAGCCCGGCCGCATGATGTGGCATTACACCTCACCACCGGGAAAAGTCTTTCTCCTCGATGGAAAATATGCATGGTTCTACACCCAGGGCGATGCGCAGGTGCAGCGGATTCCGGCCAGCGAGCTCGACGATCTGCGCTCGCCGCTTCGTTTTCTCCTCGGCCACACCCAGATTGAAAAGGAGCTGACAGCGCTGGCCGTGGCAGCCGCTCCCAATGGCTCCCTTACGCTCACGGGCATGCCCAAAGGACAGGAAAAGCGGGTCACGCGCGTGATGCTCAATGTCACTCGCGCGGGCGCGATCAATGAAATCGAAGTGGACGAAGCCGACGGCGCTATCACCCGTTTCGTGTTTACCAATGAGCAGCCGAATGCCGACATTCCAGCCCAGACTTTTCGCTTTACTCCGCCGCCCGGCGTCCCCGTCGTCGATGCCATGCCGCCGGTGTGAGACGCGGATCTTCCTGAGATCGCCGGCTAGCAGATCTTCTAGAATTCGCCCGCTACCTGTAGGCTTGCTCGTCTGCCCACTCGCCAATAAGTGGAAGCTTCGACCGCTTTCCGTTTGCAGCGCCCACCACACACCACAGCCAGATGAGAAAAGCAGCGGCCCCAAATACGTCGGTCAGAATCGCGAGCACCGAAGGCCGCAGAAACTTCAGGTAGGGCAGAATCTGCAACAGAATGTATCCCAAGGCGATGGCGAAAACATTAAATAGCAGGGATTGCCAGGCGTGGAATCGAACGTATGGCCGCTTGTTGTAGCGCCTGATGGCCAAAAAAAAGATCGCCATCACCGGCGTGAAGTATGCGATCGCGCCAATTGAATTGTCAGAAAGGCCCTTTTTGCGCGGACTTGGCATCGATCCGTCCATGCGCGATCGGGAGAGCTTGTTTTGACCGGCGCCTTGCAGAGTATCAACAACCGGCCCCCGGTTCAAGATGCCTTATGTACAACTTCTGGGCAAATCCATTGCCCTGGCCTTCCTGCGCTGCCCACTTTCACTTGCCGGGCTCGGCGGGAGCGCTGGCCGGCACCGGGCTGCCCTCAAAAACCGCCAATCCCGATCTCGAAACTTAGTGGATGCCTGCTCATTCGGTACAAAACCGCTTACAACCCGTCACGTGCTCGGGTGATTGCGCGCACTGACACAGCCGCGCACAAGACTATCATCCGCTTGATTCAACCCGGGTCCCCGATTTAACTCCTCACCCCCCCGAGGCGTTCATCCAATCGAGGAGACAGCCATGAAAAGAAAGATCTGTATCTTCGCTGGCATGCGCCGCGAAACCAGCGCATTGCACATGCCTGCGGCAATCATGCTGGCCGGCTGCGCGCTGTTGCTTTTCTGCGGTTCATTGGTCGCAGCTGCGCAGGATCAGCAACCAGCCGCGCCACCCAGCCAAAATCAGCAGCCAACCAATTCGCCTGCCCCAACCGCTCCGCCTGCCAAGGAAATGCCGCCCATGCCCGCAGCGCCTGCCGAAGGCAAGGCGATCATCTGCATCTACCGGCCAGGGGGAGCTGTCGGCTCCGCTGCTCATGACCATCTTTATGTGAATGGCATCTACCTAGCCACCTTGCTCAACGGCGAATATGCCTGGACTGAGGTGGATCCCGGCACGGTCGTCGTTACCGGCATGGCAAAGATGTATTACGGACCCAGCGTCATCATGTCCACTGCTGCAGCGGTCAACCAGACAAGGGGCCAGGCCGAGAGAATTCGCCTTCAGGCCATCGAGGGCAAAATCTATTACATGAAATGGTCCTCCGGCATGTTCGCCTCGGGGATCAAGGTGGTGATGGTCGATCCGGAAACTGGTACTAAGGAAATGCACAAGCTGCATCCTTCAAAGCCTGCCAACACCGGCGAAGACAAAGGCGATAACAAGGATGCGACGCCAGCCGCGCCCGCGCCGACCACAACTCCCGCGCAGCCCTGACAGCGGGCGCCGTGGATCAGAAATGAATCGCAAGAGCAGATTCGTGACCGTCGTTGCAGCCGGAATCTGCCTGCTGGCCGCAGCCCGCGCGCAAGCCCCAACCCTGAAGGATTCCATCGCGCAGTACGAGCAGGAAGTTGCGAAGGCAAGGTCCGGTCACAAAACCCGCGAGTTGATCCTCTATCTGAATCTTCTTGCCTCGGTCTATCGTGAGTCCGGTCAATTGCAAAAAGCGCTCGATTGCCTGAATGAAGCGCTTCCCATCGAGCAACAGGCAAACGGTGCGCTCGGCCAAGCCATGACCTTCAACACCATGGGGCAGGTCTACACCGATCTGGGGCAGGAAGAAAAAGCCCTGTCGTATCTCAACCAGGCTCTGCCCTTGTGGCAAACAGCAGGTCATCGCACGGGCGAAGCGAACGCGCTCACCTCGATCGGCCGGGTCTACGAGAACCTTGGCCAGCATGAAGAAGCACTGAAGAATTTGAACGATGCCATGGAGATCTGGCACGACATCGACAACCCAGACACCGCCATGGCCGCCGATGCCGGTCCCAGCGAGCGTTCGGGCCGGCTCGCACGAAGGATGGAAGCCGCACGCGAGAAATTCACCGCGGCAGCCAACATCAACATCGTCAACGCAAGCGCCATTGGCGAGGCGGGAACGCTCGACGGGCTGGGCAGGACCTACGCCGATGAAGGCCAGGGTCGTGAAGCGCTCAAGTACTTCGAGAAGTCGCTTCCAATCTTCCAGCAGAGTGGCGAGCGCGTAGGCGAGGCACTGGTTCTGAACGATATGGGTCCGGCCTACGCCGAGATCGGCCAAAAGCAGAAGGCGCTGGAATCGCTCAACCAGGCTCTCGCCATCTGGCGCGAGATCGGAAGCCGGCAGGGCGAAGCTCTTACGCTCAACGACATCGGCCGCGTCTATCGCGACCTTGGCCAACAGCAAAGCGCGATGGATTACTACAACCAGGCGCTGCCCATCTGGCGCGAGGTGGGAAACCGAAACGGGGAGGCGCTTGCGCTCAGCGACATTGGCCGCGCCTACGCCGACCTGGGCCAGCCGCGCAAGGCGCTCGACTACGCCAATCAGGCGTTGCCCATCTTTCATGAAACCGGCAGCCGCCGCGGCGAAGCCATGACCCTCAACAACATGGGCCGCGACCAAACCGATTTGGGAGACCCCGCCGAGGCAATGAAGCTCGAATTGCAGGCGCTGGGCATCTGGCGTGATGCGAAAGACCAGCGCAACGAGGCACAGGATCTTATGACCATCGCCTGGTCCTACGCAGCGCTCGGCCAGCCCGAAAGCTCACTGGCCAGCGCTCTCGCCGCCTTGGGGCTGGCAAAAGCTGTGGGCGATCCGGAAGTCGAGGGAGCCATCGAAACCTCTCTGATGATAGGGTTCCGCAAACAGCATCACCTTGAAGAAGCCATCTTCTTTGGTCTTGAAGCGGTCAACTCCTATCAGTCGATCCGGAAAAACATCGCCGGCTTGGACAAGAGTCTTCAGGCAGGCTTTGCCCAATCGAAATCGGGCGCCTATCGCACGCTGGCCGAGCTCCTGATTGAGGCCGGACGCCTGGGCGACGCGGAGCAAATTCTCGATCTTCTCAAGGAGCAAGAGCTCAATGACCTTGTCCCCGGCTCAGGTCCGGGCGCAGGCGCCATGGAAACGCCCAGGCTCTCACCCGTCCAGCTTGAAATTGAATCGTTGCTGCCCAACCTGGAGAAGAAGGCACGCAATATCGAGGAATGGAACCTCGAAGCAGCTCAGCTTCAGGCTAATCCTGCTCGCGCCGCGACCGACAATGAGCGGTTGAAAACGCTGGCCGCAAACCTGGAAGAAGCGAAATCTGCAATCCGCGATCGCTTTGACCACACGATCGTGCCGGAACTCGATAAGCAATCCACCTCTGGCCAGCCCACCGCCGGCTCAACGCAGAGCTATCTGCAAAACTCTCTCGCAAAGCTCGGGCCAAACGTCATAGGAATCCGCATTCTGCTCGGCGAAGATCACGCCTTCGCAATAGTCGTCACTGCGAACTCGCGCCGCAAGTTTCAACTTTCTGCGTCCCCGGCCGATCTTCGGATGAAAGCATTCGAGGCACTCAAAGCGATCGGCTCACCGTCCACCGATCCGCGGCCGCAACTGAATCAGCTCTACACCCTGATCGTCGCGCCGCTTGAGGGCGAGTTGAAGACCCTCGAAGTGGCAAGTGGTGCGCAAGAGAACGTGCCCACACTTTTATGGTCGCTCGACGACGCACTGCGCTACGTGCCGATGGGCGCGCTCTACGATGGCAATCGTTACCTGGTCGAGCGCTTCCACAATGTCCTCTTCACGCCCGAAAGCTACGGTCACATCGCAGACGCGCCCATCCAAACCGGCCATCCGCCCAGGGCGCTCGCAATGGGATTGTCCAAGAGCTACAACGGCATGCCGGCTTTGCCCGGCGTCATTCCCGAGCTCGACTCGGTCGCACACGATCCTTCTTATCCCGATTCGCATGGCCCCATCGAAGGCACAATCCTGCCCGACGAAAAGTTCACCCTGGCCGCATTGAAGACCGCACTCGGTTCCGGCAGCGGATTCCCCGTGGTTCACATCGCCAGCCACTTTGTCCTCGTTGCCGGCACCGGCGATGAACCCTTCCTGCTGATGGGCGGCAACAATGCGGGCGACGCGAAGGGTTTCGAATGGAACCTCTCTGATATGGAGAATTCGCCCGTCATCTTCCGCGGAACGCGGCTATTGACGCTCTCGGCGTGCAGCACGGCGAAGGATTACAAATCTCGCAACGGCTTCGAAATGGACGGGCTGGGCATGATTGCCCAACAAAAGGAGGCTGAAGCTGTTCTCGCCACTCTGTGGGATGTGAACGACTTCAGCACCAGCAAAATCATGAGCGACTTCTACGATCGCTGGGTCAAAAACCCTGCCAGGGGAAAAGCCGAGGCGCTGCGGCAAGCCCAGCTTGCCTTCCTGCATGGAGCAGCAACGGGAGCTGCAGCCGATACTGGCCGCGGCTTCGAACCCGTCGGCCCATCCCCGACGCGAACTTCAAGCCTCGGCTACGCCCATCCGTACTACTGGGCGCCCTTCGTCCTCATCGGCAACTACCAGTAGCGCTCGACCCAGGAAAGGATTTCCCCAGGAAAGGACCTCCCCCCGAAAGGACCAAATGACGCATTCATCGTTCCGCCTGCTCGGGCTCGCCGCATCGCTGCTCGCCGCCGTTTTCTTCGCTCCGTGCACACTCGCACAGCAGGAAATCGCTCCCCCGCAAGGCAGCGGTCACGTCGTTGTCTTGGTCTCCGGAATCATGGGCCCCAAGCACGACAAAGCTCTTTCCGAAGCCATCGCCGCGCTCGGTTACGATGTCTACGTTTGCGACGGCAGGCAAATCGCAAGGAATCCAGGTTCCAATCTGCGAGCCGCCATTCTGTCCGCTCAAAAAATGCCACACGCGCTGCCGGGTAAAGTTGCACTCGTTGGCATCTCTCTCGGCGGCGGGTTCGCGCTGGCCCTGGGCTCGGAATGGCCCGACCTTGTTGCGGCAGACATCGTTTGGTATCCGGCAACCGGGTTTGCCGCCAGGCTACCCGGATTTACCAGGCGCATCACGGTTCCCGTACTCATGTTCGCCGGAGAGGCCGATCATTTTGAGAATTGCTGCCTGATCGAAACAGCGCATGCCATCGAAACCAGCGCCAAGGCGGCGAATGCGCCCTTCGAGCTCATTACCTATCCCGGAGCCGACCACGACTTCATCAAGGGAGGCCACAACTACAACCCTGCGGATTACGAGGACGCGCTCAATCGCACCACGGCCAGATTGAAAGCGGCGTTCGCCGGCGATGAAAACACGTCAATCGGAGCCGGACACAGTTCCAACAACTAGCCTGTTTCTTATAGAGCAGTCGAATTCCCAGCCCGTGCTGCCCGCTTTACTTGCCGGGCTTGGCTGGAGCGCTCGCCGGTGCCGATGGACTGCCCTCGAGAATGGAGTGTGAATTCGTCGAGCGCACGAACAGCACCACGAGACAAATCGACGTGCACATGAAGATGACAGCCGACCACGTGGTAAGGCGCGTCAGCACGTTGGCTGCGGCGCGCGGGCCGAACGCAGTCTGCGAACCCTGCCCGCCGAATGCGCCGGCAAGATCGGCCGAGCGGCCCTGCTGCAGCAGAACCACGCCAATCAGGAAGAAGCACACAATCACGTGCAGGACGACGATGAAATAGAAGAGAATCTGCATTGCTTAAGCTGCTTTCCATGCGCGCCTTGAAGCCTGTGTGAGGACGTTTGGCCCCGGCGCTGAGATCTTTGGTGCGGAAGAGGGGACTTGAACCCCTATGCCTTTCGGCGCCACCCCCTCAAGATGGTGTGTCTGCCAATTTCACCACTTCCGCATCGGCGGTGAACTCCCTAAGTATAGCAAGAAGCGAGGCGTAAACGAGGCGCCGGTGGGCACGTCCCCCTGACCTTTAGGGCTGGACGGATCGAACAAGCAGAGCTTGGATCGGGAACCCGGCTTAGTCATCGTCGTGATCTGGGGAGCCATCGGCTGGGTAAGATTTCAGGGGCATCAGATTCCTTTTTCGGGGACGGTAGGGAAAGAAACTGGTAACTCTCTCCAAGGCATCTCGCGTCGCTTCAGACCACACCAATCCCGTGGCAATGTAAAAGAGATTCCCAACGGATGCCGAGGAAGCGCCGGCTAATCCATATTGGGCTGGAGCTGGGGGGAATTGGAAACGCCCTTCATCACTCCCAGTCCATACTTCTTTGCCGCGACCTAGGCAGGCAGGCGACGTTACCGGGCTACTCCCGTCACACAACGAGCCAGATATTACTGCAGATGGAGTCGCGCCATCCACGCCAAGACCCTTCAAGCGCAGGACTATGAACCACCGGCAGTCAGGAGGCACGTTTTCGGCCTCCTCAGCGACATAATTCTTCTTTGCCAGCATTTTCTCCGCATCCTGGCGTAGCTTCTCTAGGTTGACTCGCACCTGCAGCGTTTGAACCGGCCTTTCGTCAACCACTGGTAGAAACACGATTTTGTCGATAGACATGAGGACCTTGATCAGCAGCTGAACGTTCGAGGTGTCACCTGCATCTGTCGAAGCAGACGTTGCGTTCGGAGCCCCATTCGAACCCGCCACGGGCGAACGCGTGGGCTGACTGCCACCCGCGTGAGTGAGGTCATCTGGGTCCAGCGTAAAGATGACGCTGACTGTCGTGTCCACTTCCACCGGCGCCCCGTTTACTAGGTAGGGCCTATAACGCCAAGTTTTCACCGCGTCCATTGCTGCTTGCTGCAGCAATGGAACCCCGTCAACAACATGCAGATCCTCAATTGTCCCAGTCCTGGAAATAGAAGCCCGCAATAGTACCGTACCTGAGACGTGAGCAAGTTCGGCGAGCGGAGGATACACAGGCGCGGTTTTGCTGAGCAAGAGACCCTCCGCCGTACTCGCGGAGATCTCGGTTCGAGTTGCGGAAGTCGGAGAGGCGTCTTGCGCGACGCCTGTAATCGCGCAGGACCAAAGAGCGGCCACAGCGAGCGAATGCCGGAGACCACTGAGTTTTGAAATATGCTGGTTCAGGAGTTCCCCCTTATGATTCTTCCCACCGAGATTGGTGGAACCACATCGCCGGGGTCGGGAGACAACAAATCTCACCGCCGATCCCGAAATCTAGGCAATTACCGTGACAGTCGCAATTCTTGGCCGGAATTTCCATTTTACTTTCCCGGCGCCGACAGTAGATCGTCAGTTGACTTTGCTGCGATCTTTTTCTGTATGCTGTTCAGGCCCCTGAACCGATCGCAGCTTGACGCAAGCCTTCAGGCCCGGACATCTGAAAAGGGCCCGGCCTCACAACTTCGCAATCCGCTCCATCCAGCGCGCCAACGATTGCTCGTCCTCTCCTCCTGCTGCCTGCGCGTCATGCACATTGCGCCGCTCCTCAGGCTTCCGGTTCTGGCTCAGCTTGAACTTGCCGTCGATGCTCGCAATAGGAATCCGAAAGCCTACAATCCCTGCAAGCATCGTCCGGCGATATCCATCCGGCAACGCCCTCCAGCGATCGAGATACGCGGGCTCATTGGCCCCGATCAGGCCGCCGAGCAGTGCCTCTTTTCCTGCGTCGTCCTCCACCAGCGACAGCACACCCCGCGCATGAATCGCGATGTAGTTCCATGTCGGCACCGAAAGCTCTTCCACGTAGAGCGTTGGAGAAACGTACGCATGCGGACCGGAAAAAACCACGAGAGTTTCCCGGCCTGCCAGTGCGCGCCAATGCGGATTGGCTTTCGCGAAGTGGCCCTCTATGATTCCGTGCTCGCCCTCATCTTTGATCACCAGCGGAAGATGCGTTGCGACCGCATGTTCATCGCCCGCGGCGCCCGACAGCGGCCCGAAAAGAATCGCAAACGAGTTCTCCCGCATGGCCTCAAGAAGAACGCCGCGGTCGTGAACCAGGTTGAATTTGGGCGAGTACATAGATGGCCGATCAGCTCTTAGTTGAAATCTTCTTGGTTGAAATCGGGCTACGATCAAAGGATATCAATTGGAGAGTAGGGGAGCATGAATGACGGCGACGCGCCAGGATGCGGTTCGGTATAAACTCTTCGCAAGCCTATGCGGACAGTTTCGAGATGCGCACTGCTTTTCGCGGCGGTTCCAGCGGTTATGTGGGGTCAGAACGTTGCCAATTCTTCTTCACCTATGAAAAATGTTCAATCTCTAACTCCTGAAGTTGTCCACCGATCCGCCATCGTCGTCGATATGCACGCCGATACGCCGCAGCGATTTCTCGATGAGAACTACGACCCCGCAGATCCACTGAATGGCGGCGATTGGAACCTGGAGACGGCGCGCAAGGGAAACCTTGGCGCGGAGTTCTTCGCGATCTGGGTCGAGCCGGATCGGTACAAAGGCCACTATGCGCGCCGCACTCTCGAGCTCATCGATGCAGTGAAGCGGCAGGTGGCGAAGCACGCCGACCAAATGGCACTGGCGACTTCGCCCGATGATATTGAGCGTGCCCATCGCGATCATAAGATTGCGGCGTTGATGGGCATCGAAGGCGGGCACTCGATCGAGGACTCCCTCCCTCTGCTCCGCGATTACTACGCGCTGGGCGCGCGCTACATGACTCTGACCTGGGCGAACTCGAACGCATGGGCCGACAGTTCCGGCGACATTGACGACGCCAGCCTACCGCACACCGGCGATGGCCTGAGCGAGTTGGGTAAGGACGTGGTTTACGAGATGAACCGTCTCGGCATGATGGTGGATGTGTCGCACGTCTCAGACAAGACTCTTTACCGGACGCTGATCGTTTCGCGAGCGCCTGTGATTGCGTCGCACTCTGACGCGCGAGCGCTCTGCGACGCGCCACGCAATCTAACCGACGACCAGCTGCGCGCGATAGCAAACTCGGGCGGGCCTGAGTCGAAGGGCGGCGTGGTGATGGTGAACTTCTACTCCGCGTTTTTGTCACAGGACTATCGCAATGCTCAGAAAGCGATAGAGCCCGAGGTGAACAAAGAGATTGAAGCGCTGAAGGAGAAGGACAAGGCCGCGGGACGCGAATCGACGCAGGCGGAGATCAATCAGATCCGGCGCGCAGCGGCCGACCGCATTCCGCGACCGCCGTTTTCGTTGCTGATCGACCACATCGACCACATAGCGAAGGTCGCCGGCGTAGATCACGTTGGCCTGGGCTCAGACTTCGACGGCATCCAGAGCCAGTTGCCGCAGGGGATGGACTCGCCGGCCGATTTGCCCAAGATTACAGCGGCGCTGATGGAGCGCGGCTACTCGGCTGAAGATTGCAAAAAGATCCTGGGCGAAAATTTGCTGCGCGTGTTTCGCGAAGTTGAGGCGGTATCGAAGACGTTGCAGTCGGAGGAACGGCCGAAGATCATAGAGAGGCAGTGATCAGACGCCCTCGATCAGGAGGCGGGGACAACATGGCTGCTTGTGACGACTGCTTTCAGAAGTTCGTGCATCCGCTTGTTCATGAGTCGATGGAGAAGAACGAGCGATTTGAAGACAAGTACGGGAAATGCGAACGGTGGGACTGGAACTCTGATTTGTCCGTACTCACGTTTTCCGAGGCTGGGAAACGAAAAGTTCAGATTCACTGCTCGGTAGTAGGCACAACACAAGGAGACCGGTGGCAGTGGAGCTGGGCGAATCGTAATATCCCCGATTTTGCAAAGTCCGGTATGGCGCGAGTCCGCGATTTCGGTTCGGCCAACGGATACGACAAACTCACAACACCGTTCATTGACGCAGACGAGTACACCGGCTGGGAGATGACTGCCGTAGCGGTTCACGTGTTGGAATCGCCTGGCTCTTACCGGTTTCCGACGGAACATGGCTACTGCTATCTGGTCTACCGAGAGATCAAAGAAATTTTGAACCAGCTGCCGTCCGAAAATCGATCGGAGAAGCATTAAATAAGGAATCGTCGTTAGCTCCCTGCCCCGCGCGCCGTTCTATACTGTTTCTCTACTCGCGCACCTCTCCTGGAGGTCTTCCCATGAAATCCCTCACTCCGGTTGTTTGTTTGGCCGCGTCCCTCGCACTCCTGTCTCCGCCCCTCCACGCACAGGACGATAAAGCTGTCGCAAAGCCCGATTCCGCTCAGGAAAGCTCCGCCAAAACTCCCGCACCGGCGCCAGACTCAACCACGCAGGGCGCCGTGGATGTCGGCGGCCAGCACATTGCCTATACGGCGATCGCGGGCACCATCACCGTCGGCGCCACCGACACTGAAGATGCGCAGCTTGGCCCCGACGGAAAGCCGTTGCCCGGCAGCCAGCTTGCGCTCAGCGCGCCCAAGGATCCGGCCGATGCGCAACCGGTCGCGCACATGTTTTATGTGGCCTACTTCAAGACCGGAACAACCGCCGAAAACCGGCCCATCACGTTCTTCTATAACGGTGGTCCGGGCAGCTCCACCATGTGGCTGCACATGGGATCGCTCGGGCCGAAATATGTTGAGACGGCAGGCGACACGCATCTTCCCGGCGCTCCCTACAAACTGGTCGACAACGCGGACAGCCTGCTCGACGTAAGTGACGAAGTTTTCATCGACATGCCTGGCACGGGCTTCGGACGCCTCGCCGGCAAAGATGCGAACAAGGCCTTCTGGGGCGTTGATCAGGATGCCGAAGCCTTTGCGCGGTTCATCGCGCGTTTTTTGGCAAAGTATGACCGCTGGAACTCGCCAAAATTCCTCTTTGGCGAGAGTTACGGAACCACGCGCTCGGCAGTGCTGGCGAACGTTCTTGAAAATGAAAAGAACATCGACCTCAACGGTGTCATGCTTCTCGGCCAGATCTTCGATTTCACCATCGCGACCGGGCCGCCGCGTGCGGGCATGGATCTGCCCTTCGAACTGGCGCTGCCCACCTATGCCGCCACGGCGTGGTACCACAAGAAGCTTTCGCCCCAGCCTGCGGCCCTCGATCCGTTCCTGAAAGAAGTCGAGGATTTTGCCACCGGCGAATATATGCACGCGCTCGCGCAAGGGAACGCTCTCAGCGACGCGGAAAAACAGCAGGTTGCGGAGAAGCTTCACGAATATACCGGCCTGCCTGTCGACTACATTGTCAAAGCCGATCTGCGTGTGACCGCGAGCGAGTTTGAGCAGACGTTCGCGAACAATGAAGGCATGACGACCGGGCGCTACGACACGCGCTTCCTCGGGCCCACGCTCGATCCATTGAGCGAGGGAGCGGAGTACGATCCACAAAGCGCGGCAATTTCCTCGGCGTATGTCGCCTTGGTGAACGGATACTTGCGCGAAACGTTGAAATATGGGTCCGGCGAAACCTACCTGCCCCACGCGCTCTTCGATGGCTTCCCCTGGAATATGGCACGCACGGGCGCCCCCGGCTTTCGCAGCGCGCTCGGCTTGAATGTGGGCGAGGATCTTGCTGACGCGATGAAGACCAATCCACATTTGAAGGTCATGGTGAACGACGGCTACTACGATCTAGCCACGCCCTTCTTCGCCGCGCAGTACGACGAGGAGCATCTGCCCATTCCCGCTTCTCTAACCCAGAACATTGAATACGACTGGTATGAAGCGGGTCACATGGCTTACGTGCGCGATGAGTGCCGCAAGCAGCTCCACGATCGCGTCGCCGCATTTATCAAAAGCAGTGGTCGCTGATGTGCGATTTGATCCCGCGCAATTCGCGCTCCCCTATTGCGCTGTCATCCTGAACGAAGGTCGCCGCGGCGACCGCAGTGAAGGATCTGCGGTTGCCCTTGCAGTTGCTTTTCGGCTCGGGGAACCCACGCGGGGCACAGGTCGCGTGACATACGGCGCGCTATCTTCGCGCGGCTTTAGCCGCTGAGGGATGGTCTCCTCACCATTGACCAACACACACAAATGTCTGTGATCAACCGCCATATCCAGGGTCCAAATGCCACTATGCAACCCCCACACTGGCTCCCATTTGTGTGCAAGCTCCGCTGCGCGCTTTATACTAACCATTCGCACGCTACTCCACCCGGAGAAAAAACATGAATAAACTCAGTCGGCGCTTAGCCGCCCTCGCAGGTGCGGCCTCTCTTTTGATTTGTGTTTCAGTCCGCGCGCAGGACGACAAGCCAGCCGAAAAACCCGCAGCGCCTTCAAAAAGCGCAGACGCCGCGATGCCTGCGGATTCCACCACGCAAGGCACCGTCACTGCCGGCGGCCAACAAATCGCCTACACCGCCATTGCGGGCATGATCACCGTGGGCTCAACCGACGATCAGGATGCGCAGCTTGGCGCCGATGGCAAACCCCAGCCGGGAAGCCAGCTCGCATTGGAAGCGCCCGCAAGCGCCAAAGATGGATCTCCCGTGGCGCGAATGTTTTACGTCGCCTACTTCAAGAAAGACGCCAACCCCAAAGATCGCCCGATCACTTTCTTTTATAACGGCGGGCCGGGCAGCTCCACGGTTTGGCTGCACATGGGTTCGCTGGGGCCGAAGCATGTCATGACGTCGGGCGACACGCACTTGCCCGCCGCGCCCTACACCATGGTCGACAACCCCAACACGTTGCTCGACGTCAGCGACCTTGTCTTCGTTGACGCGCCCGGCACGGGCTTCGGACAGTTGATCGGCAAAGATCCGCAGAAAGCATTCTGGGGCGTCGACGGCGATGCCAACGCCTTCGCGCGCTTCATCCAGCGCTTCCTTTCAAAATATGACCGCTGGAACTCCGCAAAGTACATCTTCGGCGAAAGCTACGGAACCACGCGCTCGGCTGTGCTGGCCGATCTGCTCGAAAATCATCTCAACATCGACATCAATGGAGTCGTGCTGCTGTCGCAGATCTTTAACTTCACCACCGATATCGATCAGCCGGCCGCCAATCCCGGAGTGGATCTTCCTTACGAGCTCGCGCTCCCAACCTTTGCGGCGACTGCGTGGTACCACAAAAAGCTTTCGAATCCGCCTGCTACGCTCCAGCCGCTCTTGAAGGACGTGGAAGAGTTCGCGACGGGGCCGTACGCGCACGCGTTGGCGATGGGGACGGATGTGAGCGATGACGAGAAGCGCTCCGTGGCAGAGAAGATGCATGAGTACACCGGATTGCCGGTGGACTACATTTTGAAAGCTAATCTGCGCGTGAGCGGCCCGGAATTCGAGAAGACGCTTCAGGATGCAGAAGACCTGACCACAGGAAGATACGACACACGGTTCGTGGGGCCAACGCTCGATCCCTTAAGCGAGGGGGCGGAATACGATCCACAGAGCACAGCGATTTCGTCGGCCTATGTTTCCTCATTCAACCGGTACGTGCGGCAGGACCTGAAATATGGCGACGGAATGACCTACGTGCCGCTTTCGTATGCGGAAGAGCCGCAGTGGAATTGGAAGCACGATGGCAATCCAGTCAGCGTGAACGTAAGTGGCGACCTGGCGGAGGCGATGAAGACAAACCCGCGCCTGAAAGTTCTGCTGAACGGCGGCTACTACGATCTGGCGACGCCATTCTTCGCAGCGCAGTATGAGGAGAAGCACTTGCCCATTCCGCAGTCGCTGGCGAAGAACATCAGCTACGCCTGGTATGAATCGGGTCACATGGTCTATGTGCGCGACGAATGCGTAAAGCAGCTCCACGACAACGTGGCCGCGTTTATCAAGAGCGCGGATGCGGCGCAATAGCTGAACCGATATCTGGTGCGGCGATCCCAAAGCGCCGCCAATGCACTGAACGAGGCCGCACATAATACCGCGTGCACGGAGGTCCGCGCCTTCCGGGGGTTATACTTGTGCATCCCCAGCAGACTGACGGCCGCCGCGGTGTAGGCCACATTCTGCACTGCCAGCCCGGTGCACCTGGCGCCGTCCACAACCCCCTTCGAGGTGAACTCATGCAATCGCCTGAAGCAACAGATGCCCGCGTCACATGGACCTGGGCAGATCTTTTCGGTTCTTACCGTTTCTGGGGCCTTTTTGCAGTGTTCGTTCTCGCCGGATCTGCGAGCGAACTCCATTTCATTTTCGGTTTCGAGCGCTTCCGCGCACTAAACATGGAGACGATCGAACCGATAGAAAGCATCTCGCGGTTGATCTGGGCTCCGCTTGCACTGGTGCTGGCTTGGATTGCCATCCGCACCCGTCCCAAGGTTGTGTTGCTCGTTATCGGGGCGCTGGGCGCAGCCGCTTTTCTAACCACGCTTATTCCGGAATCACCAAATGCGGTTGGGCTGGTTCTGGAGTCGGTTCTGGTTCCATTGTTGAGCGGAACCATGGTGATTCTGCTTCCTGTGCTGATCGGCGGCGCTTGCGGCAAGAATACATCCATCCTTGTTGCACTGGGCCTGGCCCTGACATTCGACACTTTGTTCGAATCCGCCGCCGTTAGTCTTTCGAGCTCAATTGCTGAGCATTACAGCGCGAACGCAGGGGTCTGGACAGCGTTTGCCCTGACCCTGACAGCGCTTATTCTCATCATTCCGATTGCTGGTGAACTTTTCACGGTGGCTCCGCCGGAACGTGGCCGCTCTTTTGCGCCTACGCACCGCGACCCGGTAGTGACTGCGATTCTCAGCGGTGTGGTTCCGTTCTACATTCTGTACTGGCTTTATCGGATTCACGGCGAAGAGGCACATTTGAAGCCGTCGCGGAAGCTTCTTTCGCCGCGCGCCGCGGCTTGGATCTGCGTTGTCCCGGTGATCAATGAGTTGATGATTCCGTTCATCCTGTCGACCCTGGCCGACCACAACAACGAAATGTCCGCGAGCATCGGAGGCGGACGCGTCCAGCGCCCCTGGGTGGCGTTTCTGTGCGGGCTTTTGTTCGTTCCCGTGGGCGTGGGCTTGGTGCAGGCATCGTTGAACAAATTGGCGGCGACGACCGCACCCATTCTGGCGGAGCCTCCCGGGCTGGCGTCAGCTTAATCCAGCCGGTCGTGCGGGAGCGGTTTGGCATAGACAAACGCGGGCCGTTGGCGCGCGTAGAAGTGCTCTTCCCTGCCCCTCCGCGCGTAGCCGCGGCTCTCGTAGAGCTGAATGGCAGCGGCGTTCTCCACGTCAACGTGCAGCCAGATGGCCGCCGCCCCCGCCGCTCGTGCAGAATCCTCAGCGCGCTTCAGCAGCTCGGAGGCGATGCCGCGGCGGCGCGATTCCGGATGCACCTCGATAGTCTGAATGTATGCGACCAAACCCTTGGGCAGCGCGGTCCATTCGACGATGGTGAATCCGGCCATCGTCTTCTTTTCTCCGGCGGAATCCTCGGCAATCCACGTCGCGGAGTTGGGATTCGCAACCAGCTTGCGCATCAATGTCCGGCTAAAACGGAACGGCGCATCAAAGCAAAGCTCCTCGACGGCGTAGAGCGCTGCGAAGTCTTCGGATTGGTAGCGGCAGTAAGAATAATTCACAGTTCGCAGTTCTTAGTTCGAAGTCGATCGATGTCTAACAGTCTCAAGATATAATGGGCCGCCCGAAGGCGGCCCACCCAATCATGCAAAGAACTCGACCGGCTACACTTTCGCCTCGAGATCCGCAATCACATCGAAAAATCTCTGGTCAAGGCGCCGGTTGGTTGCAATCGCGTCCTTGATAGGAATATCGGTGATGTCGAGACCGCGGACGACGGCGATCCTGCCCCATTTCTCCTGATGGACCATGTCGATGGCGTGGAGGCCGTAGCGCTGACCGAGCACGCGATCGTATGCTGTAGGAACGCCGCCGCGCTGGGTGTGTCCCAGGTTGACTGAGCGGGTTTCGTAGCCGGTCTTCTTCTCGATCAGATCCGCGAGCGCTTCACCGATGCCGGAGAGGCGCACGTGGCCGAACGAATCGACCTGCTCAGAACCAAGGACCTGGCCGACTTCGGGCAGATGGCAACCCTCGGCAACCACCACGACTCCATAATGCTTGCCGTGATCGTAGTTGTATTTGAGAAGCGCGCAGACGTGATCGATGTCGATCTCTTTTTCGGGAACAAGGATGACGTGTGCGCCGCCGGCGACGCCTGAGGCATAGGCGATCCAGCCGGCGTCGCGGCCCATGACTTCGATGACCACGACTCGATTGTGCGAGTCAGCCGTGGTGTGGATACGATCGACGGCCTCGGTGGCGATCATCACCGCGGTGTCGAATCCGAAGGTCTGGTCGGTACCGCTGATGTCGTTGTCGATGGTCTTGGGAACGCCCACGGCTTTCACGCCGTTCTCGCTCAGGAACAGCGTCACCGATTGCGTGTCGTCGCCGCCCAGTGCGATCAGCGCGTCGATCTTATTCGCCTTCAGAACCTCCTGCACCTTGTCGATGCCGCCCGGAATCTTCTTCACGTTGGTGCGCGAAGAGTGCAGAATCGTCCCGCCCCTGAGCTGAATCCCGTCCACGGCTTCGAGCGTGAGCGGCATGAAATTGTTATCCAGCACGCCCTTCCACCCGTTCAGGAATCCGATGAATTCATCTCCATAGTGATTGATTCCCTTCCGCACGGCCGCATAAATGACCGCATTCAATCCGGGGCAATCGCCGCCTCCGGTCAATAAAGCAACTCGCATCGTGGATTCTCCTCAATAAAACAGTTCGTAGTTCGCAAAACAGCTGGCAGTCACAGTTGCGGTTCGCGGCTCACAATCAGAGCGCGGCATGCATTGCTGAATATCGGCCGCTGGACTGGAAATCTGAGGCGCACTGCACGAATCGTGCCCGAGGCGGGGACGAACACCGGCGTCGCCGTAAGAAACAGTGTATCGCGGCCCTCTTCACCCGATTCGTGACCGGCAGCACGGTCAAATCGCACACACCAGTATTCAGTTTTCTCCGGTCAATTCCAATCTGCCACGCTGCAGCCCGCCTTCCAAAGTCGGCGCGGGAAACTGGCGCTACTATTAGGCATGCCCGAATCCGGCGCGGGATTTCTGCTCGCATTCATCGGCCTCGTCGTCGCCGTGCTGCTGGTCCTGCTGCAGCTCACGCGCCTGGGCTATCTCATCCGCGCCACCATTCCCGACCGCCCCCGCCAGCGTATGTTCATCGCTTCGGTCGCATTCCTCATTACCTTTGCCGGCGTTCGCCTTCTCGTCCATCGCATCGCCAATCACCAGGGGCACCTGCAATGGGTCGTGGTCCGCGGAATGCATATTCACCACCTGGTCTGGGGCATTCTCATTCTTCTTCTGGTCGGCTACGGATGGCTGCTCGACGTCGGCTGGTCGCACTCGCCCATGTCCATCTTTCTTGGCCGCCTCATGGCGGTCAGTTACGGCGTGGGCGCCGCGCTCACTCTCGATGAGTTCGCCCTGTGGCTGAGCCTCGAGCCCGATGCCTATTGGAGCCGCGAAGGCCGCCTCAGCATCGACGCCGTAATCCTGTTTGGAGCCGTGTTGGCAGTGGGCGCATGGGGCGCGCCGTTTTTTGGAGCGCTGCAGCGAATGTGGAAGCCGCACCGGCCCGTGCACCAGGGCATCGCCGGCGTCAACTCCCCGATTCGCCGCGGGCGGTTGCTTCGTCGGCGTAAAGTTCGTCGATCACCGCCGCATATTTCTGAGTGAGCACGCGCCGCTTGATCTTCATTGAGGGCGTAAGCTCGCCCGACTCCTGCGACCACTCATCGGCCACAATCCTGAAGCGCTTCAGCGATTCAAAGTTGGCCAGCGTGCCGTTCACATCGCGCACAATCCCCGCATAGAGGGCCATCACACGCTCATCGGCCACCAGCGCGGCCCGCGATGTGTTTTCCACTCCATGATGATGCCGCGCCCACTCTTCAAGCGCTGCAAAGTTCGGCGAGATAATCGCGCAGATAAACTTGTGACGATCCCCCACCAGCGCTGCCTGGGCCACGTAAACACTGTTCTTCAACTTGTTTTCAATCGGCTGCGGCGCAACCAGCTTTCCACCCGAGGTCTTCAGCAGTTCCTTTTTGCGATCGGTGATGGATAGATACCCGTCCGCATCAATATGCGCAATGTCTCCGGTGCGAAACCATCCATCCTCATCCAGGCATTCAGCCGTGGCCGCGGGCTTTTGCCAATAACCGGCGAACACCGACGGCCCTCGCACCAGCAATTCGCCATCCTCCGCCAGCTTAAGTTCCAGGTTGGGCAGCGGCAATCCCACCGTTCCCATGCGGTGGTGGATCGGCGTGTTCAGCGCGATCACCGGCGAAGTTTCGGTCAGCCCGTAACCCTCCCACAGAGCGATTCCCGCACTGGCGAACCAGCGCGCTGTGTCGATCCCAAGCGGCGCGCCGCCCGACACAAAAATCTTCACGCGCCCGCCGAATGCTTCGCGGACCTTCGAGTACACAAGCTTGTTGGCAAGCTTCCACAGCGCTGAGTCAGGCTGGCGTCCATCGTAAACGGTGTCGGCATAGCGCGACCCCAAGCGGATCGCCCACGCCAGCAGTCTGCGTTTGATCGGCGATTGCCCAGCCTTCTGCTCCACGGCCTGGCGAATCTTCTCGTATACGCGCGGCACGCCGACAATCACCGTGGGCCGTATTTCCTTCATCGCCTGCGGCAGCTTGTCGAACTGCGTGCAATAGGCCACTTGCGCGCCATGGTTATACATCACGTAGTCCAGCACGCGTGCCGTAACGTGCGATAAGGGCAGAAAGGAGATGCAGGCGTCGGTCGAGTTGAATCCGAATTCGGCGGCGGCAACGTTCTGGTTGGCGGCGATGTTGCCATGCGTCAACGCAACACCCTTCGGTTCGCCGGTTGTTCCCGATGTGTAAATCAGCGTCGCCAAATCGCCGGGCTGAACTGAGCGCACCAGCGCGTCGAAGACGGGATCGCGCTCCGCACCATCGCTGTCGACATCGGCCAAAAAGTCCCGCATCGCAACCGCGCCTTCGGGAGCCGGCGAATCCATCATGATGATGTGCTCGAGCGGCGTTTGCGCGCGAACCGATTGCAGCTTATCCAACTGCTGCCGCGTCGAAACCACCGCGATGCGCGCCTCCGCATCGCGTATCTGCTCCGCCATCTGCTCGCCCGTCAATGTGGGATAAAGCGGCACATCGGCAGCGCCCACAGCCAGCGAGGCAAAGTCGGTAACCGCCCACTCCCAGCGGTTCTCGCTCACCAGGACGATGCGATCGCCTTTCTTCACGCCGTAGCGAAGAAATGCCGTGGCCAGCGCCCTCACCCGGTGATACATCTGGTCGGAGGAGATCGGATGCCACTGGCCGAATTCGTCCTGCCACAGAACGGCGCGCGGATTTCCCGCCGCCGCAATGCGAACAAAGAGGTCATTGACGGTTGCGATCGAAGAAACAGGCGTCATTGATCGTTTAAGGAATCCGGGTCATCCTATCACCCTGGACTTGGCGAGTGTACCAAAGACACCTTTCAGGGTCAGGGATCAGGTCAGCAAAGGCGGGCGGGAAGTGATTCGAGGATGTGATTCGCGGGATGTGGTGCGCACGCAGCCAAAAGGAGCCCAGCGGGCGCCGGGCTCCTCGTAGTGGCTGACAGAGGCGTTTATCTACGGTAGGCCGTAGACCGTCTGCAGAACCTTCTGCTGCAGGCTCTCAGGCAGTGGCGCATAGGAAAGAGTGGAGACTTCGCTCTCGCCCGACTTGATGCACCAGCTCAGCATGTCCTTGATCACCTTCTCGTTCTCCGCATTCTTCGGCTGCGTGGGAATCAGCAGATAAGTGAAGCTCGAGATGGGATACGCGTTCGGCCCCGGAGCATTGGTAATCGACACGCGGTAGTCGGCGGGAATTTTTGCCGTGGCCGCGGCTGCGGTCACGCCATCGATCGAAGCCTTCAGCCAGTTGCCTGAGGCGTTCTTGATGGCGCCGAAGTTGATGTGGTTCTGCAGCGCATAGATCAGCTCCACATATCCGATCGCGCCCGGAAATTCGCGCACCTGCGCCGCAACGCCCTCGTTGCCTTTGCCGCCCACGCCGGTTGGCCAGTTGATCGCGGTTCCCTTGCTCGGTCCGCCGGCCCAGTCAGGACTCACCTTGCTCAGATAGTCGGTAAAGATGAATGTGGTGCCGCTGCCGTCGGAACGATGAACCACGATAATCTTGTCGCCGGGCAGATTCACGCCAGGATTATCCTTGGCGATTCGCGGATCATTCCAGGTGGTGATTTTGGCCAAATAAATGTCGGCCAGCACATCCGGGCTGAAGCGAATATCGTTCACGCCGGGAACGTTGAAGATGGGAACGACAGCGCCGAGCACCGTTGGAATGTGAATCAGTTTCACGCCGCACGACTTCAGCAGATCGTCGGTCATCGGCATGTCTGACGCGCCGAAGTCGACCGTCCCTGAGCACACCTGCTTGATGCCGCCGCCTGATCCGATGGATTGATAGTTCACTTCAACGCCGGGGTGCGCGGCGCTGTACTCACTGAACCACTTCGAATAGATGGGGTAAGGAAACGTGGCGCCCGCGGCTGTGATCTTCTGGGCCTGGGCCGCACTGAGCGCGCACACGAGCAACGCAACGACGAGCAATGATTTCTTCACGATGAGCTCCCTCTTGAGATTCCTGCCGAGGGTTATTCTCAACGGCAAATGTTACGGGCGGTTGAAAACAACAAGGAATCCGGTCGCCCCACACAGATTTCCGCGCCACCGCGCCCGCCCCTGTCCACGAACCTCGAGTAACGAATCAAAAGGCACGAATCAACGATTAGTCCCGGATCAGATCAATATCCACCATGATTCGAGAAGCAGCCAAACCGGCCGCCCCGCCGCTGAGTCCTCTAAAAGTCAAGCCCTGTTCTTCACGTTTTCTCCCGTATATCTCTCATTCCATGCTGAATATAATTCCCGCCAAGTTTGCCGGTAATTTCCCGCCTTCGGCGCATAATGGTCTCAACATCGAATTTCCTCCAGGAGCTTCCATGTGCCAGGTATTCCTTGAAAACGGAGCCTCCAACACAAGCACAGCAATTTCTGCTCAGGATCGCCATGCCCGCTCCGCCGCCAAAACTATCCGCCCCAAAATATTTTTTTTAAAAACTGCACCACTCCCGGTGCAAATCGGCCCCGTTTTCAGTGATTTTTCAATGATTTCAACAACTTATCTATTAATTAGTTCATAACTCCCCTATTATTCAATCAGTAAATTTTTGTTGTCGACTCGGTAAACATGCCCCAGAATCGCTCGAAATCTGTTATCGAACGAGTAAACGGTCAGCTTTACGGCCACAGGTTTCAGCGTCTGTTGTGAGACACCCCATCCGCCCCACCTCGCCATCCTGCCAACGCGCGGGGTGGCGCCAACTCGCCGATCAATAACCATCCCCCCATCCGCCTTTGTCGCCGGGGCCCTGTTCGCTCCCTTGTTCCCTCGCTCCCTGGTTCCCTAGAATTGACCCATGTTCACCGGCATCATCGAGCAGACGGGAACGCTGGTCAGCCTCGCCGATCGCGGCGGCGTCCGTCGCATCACCGTCGAAGCTCCCGGCATCGCCTCCCGCCTGCGCGAGGGAGATTCGCTCGGAGTCTCTGGCGTTTGTCTCACCGCCCTCGATCCCGATCCCACCTATTTCCACGCCGACCTCGCCCAGGAAACCCTCGACCGCACCTCGCTCGGCTCTCTCGCTCCCGGCGCCCGCCTCAACCTGGAGCTGCCCACCGCAGCCGGCAGTCCACTTGGCGGCCACATCGTTCAGGGCCACGTCGACGGCACCGGCGTCCTCACCGCACTCGACCCCGTCATCCCCGAAAGTAGCCCCAACTTCAATCGCGAAACCACTGACTGGACGCTCAAAGTGCGCGTCCCCGTCGATGTCCGCCAGTGGATGGTCCACAAAGGCTCCGTCGCCGTCGAAGGCATCAGCCTTACGATTGCTGGCTTCAACGGCGAGGAGATTTCGATTGCGATTCTGCCGCTGACCTATTGGCGAACCAATCTGCACACGTTGAAACCGGGCGCGCCCGTCAACATCGAGGCCGACGTGCTGGTCAAACTCGCCGCAATGCAGGCACAGTCTGCAAAGAAGCCGGATTTCAACCTGACCGCCGAATGGCTTGTCGCCAACGGCTTTTGAAAAGCAATTCGCAATCGCCTCTCGTGCGAACCGCGAACTGCGAACTACGAACTGTGAACTGCTTCCCGCCCCTGCCGGTTCGGCAGAATCTCCGGCGGCGCAACCTCAATCCAGCGTGCTTTGCGCGATTCCGGCCGGCACTCCGCCCACAGCGCGTAAATCTCCTTCTTCGGCACGGCCCACGTTTCAACCAGAATCGCGCTGCCGCCCTCAGCCGCGGTATAGCGCTCGCGGCACCAACGCACGAACGCCACGTGTTGCTTGCCTTTGCGCATTGTGAACCAGTCAATGATCTCGTGCGGCGATTCGGCTGCAATGTTTTCCGGCGTCCACCAGATGCGAACTGGCCCCTTCGCCGAAAACCGCTCCTCGATGCATGTGCCGCCGGTTTCGCGCATCGCCCGCGCAAACTCAGCCCAGCTGATGAACCTCCCTTTCGATTTCATCAGCGCCTTCAGCCGATCCTCGCGCCGTTGCTGGCGCCAGCGCAAAACCAGCAGATACGGGGCCGCGAAGCACGCGCCCAAAAACAGAAACGGCACCATCACGAGCCCCAGGATCCACGCGAGCATGCCGGTGTGCTGCTTCTGCTGGCGCAGGTCCTCTGTTTCCGGCATCATTGTCGCAACCGCCTGTCAGGGTTTGCTTGGGAGCTTGGGCGGCGCCACCACGTAGTCGTCGCCCACGCGCGCCAGAATCTGCGCGCGCCGATCGGTCAGCAGCTTCAGCCTTCTGGTGAGTGCAACAAATTCCTTCTTCTGGTCAGCCGTCAGCGCGGCGCTTCCCTGCTCTTGCGCGGCCGCATTCGCGCCGGCCACAGGTTCGCTGGTCGGCCCGCCAGCCGGAATGGGCACCGCTGCCGCGTTTGTTCCTGCCAGCTTGTTCAGAGCGTCCAGCCGCGCCTCCAGCGCCGGAATTTCGCGATCGATAAGTTCAGGTTTGATCACCGGCTTTGTTTCGGCGCCCGATGCCAGTTCGTTGCGGTTGTTGTCTTCCCACACCGGCAACACTCCGACGTGTCCCAGTTCCACGCGCACACCGGCCGGCCCGTAGTCGCGTTTCACGGCGGAAAACAGCCCGATCATTTCGTCTCGCGGATCGCCCTCCGAATCGGGATTGAGGCCTTCAACGTATCCGCGCGACTGGTTCGAGAGAAAATTGCCCATCGAATAAAAAATGACGGTTTCGCGATTGTCTTTGGTCTCGTAGGTTTCAATCGGCTGCAAAGCATGCGGATGGCCGCCGACCACGACAGTAGCGCCGGCCTCGAGCATCTTGTGCGCCAGGTCCACATCTTCAGGGCGCGGCGCAGTGGCGTATTCAATGCCCCAATGCACGCTGATCACCAGCAGGTCGCATTGCGCGCGAGCTGCTTTTACTGCGTTCAGAACTGTCGCTTCGTCCGCGCCCGGCGCGCCGTTCGATTCGCCGGGATAAGGATAGAAATTCACGTGAGGCTGATCAGGGTCGTCGGGATTGCGGTTGCCGTTGAGCCAGCGCGTCATGCCCAGCCAGCCGACTTTTATTCCGTTCGCCTCGGTGATCACCGGCTGCCATGCGGTGGCGGCGTTGTCCGATGTTCCGGCGAAGAGCAGCCCGGTCTCTTTCAAATGGTCGCGGGATTCGGCGAAACCGGGCCATCCTTGGTCCATCACATGGTTATTGGCGAAGGAAACGATCTTGATCCCGCTCGCCTTTAGCGCCTCGGGCAGCGCCACCGGCGCGTCGAATAAAAACGGCTTTGTGCCGTGCGAGTGCTCAGGCGCAACCGGTGTTTCAAGATTCACAAATCCGAAGTCCGTGCCCTCGAAGACATCCGACACATCGCTAAAAAGCGCTGCCCAGCCCTGCTCGCCGTCGCCCGCCGCAGCGGCTGCCTGCTTCACGGCCTCGTGCGGAATCACGTCGCCGGCCACGGCAAATGTAACCTGCGCGAGGTCGTGCGGATACGGCGTGACCGACGCGGCATGGCGTCCGGTCGTCGAAACCAGCGTCGGAATCAGCGCCGCGCCTACGGCGATGAGCGGGATCAGCCCGAACAGCCACCGGTGCCGCTTCCGGGGAGCATCCGGTGACCCTGCAGACCAAAGAACGCGCGATCGGCTCTTCAGACCGGCTTTTTCTGCCCAGGAATACCTACTCAAAACCGAATCCACGCTTGCTCCTTATGCAGCCGGTTCGCGCGCCGGCCGCCTCGATAACCGCGCCGCCAATTGGTCTCAGGATACAGTGACGGTTCATTGCGCCGGATCAAAAATCGTTTCCCGTATCCAGGAGGTCTATAGCGCCGGGCAAGAGTCGGGATAGTGGGCAATCGGCGGCCAAAAGCTCCGAACGTCTGCGGCATCTGCTACGTCTATCTTGCTGTTAAGACTGTTACCCTTAAGTTGGAGAATCGGTCTGGCGCATTCTCTCGAGGAATTCCGCCGGCGCGCGAAGTCCGCCGCCGGCAAACGCAACCATGGCAGAGTTCGTTATCAAGCTGGCCGATGAGCGTGGCCACGTGCAGGAGCAGGTTCAAACTGCGGCTACGGCCGACGAGTTGCGTGCCCGCTTCTCCCATGCCGGCTACCACGTTTTTTCCGTGCGCGCGCGGGGCAGCTTGTCGCTCGGCCGCCGCAAAATCAAGCTTGAGCCGTTCCTCATCTTTAATCAGCAATTCCTCACGCTCATCCGCGCAGGCCTCCCGATTCTCGGTTCGCTTCAGATGCTCGGCAAGATTCAAAAGCAGCCGGCCTTCCAGAACCAGCTTGACGACGTGGCCAGCCGCGTAAAGCGCGGCGAGGCCCTTTCGGCGGCCTTCGAAGCGCAAAGCGGCATTCCCGTCATGTATACGACGACGTTGCTCGCCGGCGAGCGCTCCGGCAATCTGCCCGAGGTGCTCGATCGCTATGTCGGATTCCAAAAAGTCGCGCTGGCGCTCCGGAAAAAGCTTGTGGGCTCGCTGATTTATCCGAGCGTGCTGCTGATGATGGTTTTTGGATTGCTCATCTTCATGTTTACGGTCGTCATTCCGCGGTTTGCCAAACTCTATGACCAGCTTGGCTCCAAGCTCCCCACAATGACGGTGGATCTGCTGCGCTTTGGCCAGTGGATGCAGCACAACATCATCTGGCTGGCATTGGGCGTGGCAATTGTCGCGTTCGGTTTTTATCGTTTCGCAGTCACCGACCGCGGCCGCGATTTTGTCGATGGCCTGCGCGTTAGGATGCCCATCTTCGGCAAAATCTGGCTCAAATACCAGGTGGCGCTCTTTGCGCGCACGCTCTCCACGCTCCTCACCGGCGGCCTGCCGCTGGTTCCCTCGCTTGAAACGGCTTCGCGGTCTATCTCCTCGCGCCGGGTTTCAAAAGCCGTCGAGAGCTCCATCACCACGGTGAGCGAAGGCAAAAGCCTCGCTGACTCGTTGACGAAAACTGGCATCTTTCCCAGTCTCGCGTCGGAGATGATCTCCGTAGGCGAGCAGACCGGCGCCCTGCCGCAGATGCTCAACTCTGTCGCCGAATTCTTTGAGGACGATGTAGCCACGGCCCTCGCCGCCGCGCTGGCATTGATCGAGCCCGCCATCCTCATCATCATGGGCTGTGTAGTCGTCTTCATTCTCATTTCGCTGTACCTGCCCATCTTTTCGCTTGGGCAGTCCACCGGAATGTAACCGGTCGAGTTTAGGAGGGTTTCACCATGGCAGAAAACAACTTCGTCACGCTTCCCGTTCCGGGCGCACCCGATCTCAGGGGCGACGAGCGTTCGAATGCCGAGGCCCTCGCGCGCCGCTATCACGCCGAATTTGTCGACCTCAAAAACTTCAAAATCCAGCACGAGCTTTTGCGCACCGTTCCCGTGGAACTGATGTTCCGTTACAACTTCGTGCCCATCGAGCAGACCGCCGACTCTCTCGTCATTGCGGTCAGCGATCCCTCGCGGCTGATGGTGCTCGACGAAATTGCTGGGCTCCTCGGAGCGCGCATCACGGCGAGGGTGGCTACGCTTTCCCAGATCACCGATCTGCTGAAAAAGACGGAGCAATCGCAGCGCGTTCTCGACGAGGCCAGCGAGGGCCTCACCTTCGATGTTCTAACCGGCGACGAAAATCCCGATGAGAACATCTCCATTGAAAAGCTCACCAGCGACGTCGAAGATATCAGCCCCATCATCCGCCTGGTTGACACCACCATCTTCACCGCGCTCGAGCGCCGCGCCTCCGACATTCACATCGAGAGCTACGACGATTCGGTCCACGTCAAATACCGCATCGACGGCGTGCTGCAGGAGGCGATGGCGCCCATCGCGCGCGAGCATCACGGAACCATTCTCGGCCGCATCAAGATCATGAGCGAACTCGACATTGCCGAAAAGCGCGTGCCCCAGGACGGCCGCTTCCGCGTGCGCTATAAGAATCGCCTCATCGACTTCCGTGTCTCGATCATGCCCACGATTTATGGCGAGAACGCCGTGCTGCGCGTGCTCGACAAGGAATCGATGAGCGAAAAGTTCAAGAACCTCACGCTCGACGTGGTTGGCTTCGCCGACGAAGATTTGCGCAGGTTCCGGCGCTACATTCGCGAGCCATACGGCATGGTGCTCGTCACCGGGCCCACCGGGTCGGGAAAAACCACCACTCTTTACGCCGCGCTCAACGAGATCAAGAGCGACGAAGACAAAATCATCACCATCGAAGACCCTGTGGAGTACCAGATTCGCGGCATCACGCAGATTCCGGTCAACGAGAAAAAGGGGCTGACGTTTGCGCGCGGCTTGCGCTCAATTCTGCGCCACGATCCCGACAAGATTCTGGTCGGCGAAATCCGCGACCAGGAGACCGCGCAGATCGCCATCAACTCCGCTCTAACCGGCCACCTCGTCTTCACCACCGTCCACGCCAACAACGTGGTCGACGTGCTGGGCCGCTTTTTGAACATGGGCGTCGAGGCTTACAACTTCGTTTCCGCGCTGAACTGCATCCTTGCGCAGCGGCTGGTGCGCACCATTTGCGAGTACTGCGCCCGCACCGTCCACTACGACGATGAGGTGCTCCTGGCGAGCGGCATGGATCCCGCGGAATGGCGCGGCTTTCAATTCCGCGAAGGCACGGGCTGCATGGAGTGCGGCGGAACCGGCTACCGCGGCCGCACGGCAATCCACGAGCTGCTCGATCTCACCGACACGATTCGCGAAATCATTCTCGCCAAGAAGCCGACCTCCGAGATCCGCCGGCAGGCGCAAAAAGAGGGCATGAACTTCCTGCGCGAATCTGCGATCGAGCGCGTCCGCCGCGGAATCACTACCCTCAAAGAGATCAACAAGGTTACATTTATTGAGGCGTCCAGATAGGAAGTTGGAAGGCAGGCCCGGGATTCATCCCCGGCATCAGAGTCGGATCTGAAAAACGGGCTTTATCCACGGCAGAAAGTTTTTGAGCAGCCGAATGGCAACGATGTTCGCCAAAATTCGCAGTGACGCTGATGCCGGTGGGCGTCCGCCTGCCGCCATTGAGATCGCTCCCGAAGGTGTGCTGGCGGCTGCTCGCCCCTCCGCGCGTGCGCGCAAGGGCGCATCCGAGCCGGCGCTGGGCATCGTCTACGCCTTCTATCCTCTTCCGCCCGGTGCGCTCGTTCCCGGCATCGAAGAGCCGAATCTGCGCGCGCCCGAGGCAGTTGCAGCCGCAATCCGGTCCGCGCTCGATGAAATTTCGCCGCGCTCCCGCGCCCTCACCGTCGTTTTGCCCGACACGCTGGTTCGCGTCTTTGTTCTCGACTTCGATTCCCTGCCCGCCAAACCCTCTGAAGCCATTCCCGTGGTGCGCTTTCGCCTGCGCAAAATGGTCCCCTTCGACGTGGAACATGCCGGCGTCAGCTACCAGGTCCTCGCGCAAACAGAGTCGGAGTGGAAAGTTCTTGTCGCCGTCGTGCCCGGCCCAATTCTCGCCGAATACGAAGCCGCGGTTCGTGCCGCCGGTTACGAGCCCGGTGCTGTGCTCTCTTCATCGCTCGCAGCGCTTGAATCAATTGATTCAATGGAAGCCATAATCTCGGCCAACTTGAGCGAGCGTGCGATCACCACCACCATTGCCACCGGCCAGCAGCTGCTTCTTTACCGCACTCTCGATCTTCCTGACGATCCGGCCAGCCGCGTTGCCGAAATTCAGCGCAGCATCGCCGTCGCCGCCGCATACTTTGAAGATAAGCTGGGCTCTCGCCCGCGCGCGCTGCACTACGCGGGGACTCAGGAGGCCGAAGAGTTCGCCGTGCACCTCGGCGACCCCGAACTCACCATCGTTGAATGGGTATCGCGCCCCAGCGAAGGCGCAATGACCGCGCTGCCTCAGGCCTGTTATGCCGGCGTCGCTGGCGCGCTGGCCGGAGCGAGTTAACCGATGAGGATCACTCTCAATCTCGCCACCCGGCCCTACGCCAATCTGGGCCCTGCGCTCAAACGGCTGCGGATTGCCATGGGCGCGCTGGCCGTCCTTTGCCTGCTTTTTTTGCTCGGTCTCCATCTTTTTGACCGCCAGGCCAGAGCATCGCTCGCGCTCGAGCACTCCCTCGATGGCCGCATTGCGAAAGTACAAAATGAACGCACCGCTGCCATGGTCATGATGCGCCGGCCCGAGAATGCGCGCGTGGTCACGCAGGCCGAAGCCCTGAATCAGCTTTTTGATGCAAAGGCATTTTCCTGGACGCTTGCCATGGAAGCCATGGAGACGGTTCTACCCGCCGGCGTGCAGGTCACGGCCATCGAGCCCATCCGCGCCCCCGACGGCCACATCACCGTCCACGTTCGCGTCGTGGGCCCGCGCGACAAAGCCGACGAACTTGTGGCCAATCTCGAACGTTCGCGCCGCTTTTTGCAGCCGCGCATCGTCGGCGAAAACGCGGAGTCGAGCAACAATCCGCAACAGCATCAGGAGCCGATCAGCATCTCCAACCGCTTCGACTTCGATCTGCTCGCCGACTATAATCCGCCCACTCTTCAAGAAGCTCGGACGTCTCCCAAACATGTGCGTCCAGCCGAACCTGCCATTCCGCTCGGCATCGAAAACCCCAGGCATCACCCGCACGCCGTGCATCCGGGACCGCAGGATAACGGCAGAACGCCCTACCCCGCCCCCGCTACTCCGGGTCAGAATCCCTATCGTGGAGGGCCGCAATGAGCGCCAACGAAAGCTCCACGACATTCCGTGAGCGCCTGGCTTCCCCGCTCACCTGGCACTTTGCTGGCCTCGCGATTCTGCTCGCCCTGGCCATCTTCCTTGCCGTGCGCCTGGGATTCGATTGGGCCGCCATGAATCGCGGCTCCAGTGAAGTGCTGGCCCGAAAGCACCTGCAATTGAAGATGCTGGAGGTTCAGACTGCGCCGCTGCACGGGCTCGATGAGCGCGTGGCCCTCACACGTAAAGAAATCGATGCCTTCTACAAAAAGCGCGTGCCGTCCGATTATTCCGTCATCTCCACCCGCATCGGCCAATTGGCCGTGAACTCAGGCGTGCGCCTCACGCGCGTGGGATACGCTCAGGAAAAACCCGGCGCCGAGCTCACTGAAATTTCAATGGACGCGGGTATCAGCGGCGACTACACAGCGATCATGCGTTTCATCAATTCGCTCGAGCGCGACCAGATCTTCTTCATCATTCGCGCCATGTCGCTCACCGGTCAGCAGGGGGGCCAGGTGAACCTTCGCTTGCGTGTCTCCACGTGGCTGCGGCCTGCGGATGCTGAGGCCAGCGGACTGCCCATGGCTCCCGCAGCGGGCAGCGAAGCTTCGCCTGCATCCGATCAAGGAACGCTTCCCGGCAAGGAGGGCGAATAGCCATGGCGCTCGCTCTCGGCACCGAAAACAAGCGGCAAATGATCATTGCCGGCGTCCTCGGCGTGGTCCTGATTATTTGCTCAGTCTGGGTCTTCAGAATGTTCTATGGATCGTCGCCATCCGATTCAGGGCCAGCGCCTGCTCAGCCGCCCGTGCTGCGCAATAATCAGGCGCAGGCTCCAACCTCGCCGGCAATGGCCGGCGAAGCTCCGCGCCTCACAAACGCGGGAATCGATCCTGTGCTTCATCTGGATAAGCTCGCGCAAAGCGAAGATGTCGAATACTCCGGCTCTGGCCGGAACATCTTTTCGGCTGAATCGGTTCCCGTTGCCATTCCCGCGCCCATCAAGAGCGCGCGTAACACGCCGCAGGCCAACATTCCCACGGGTCCGCCTGCTCCGCCCAGGCCGCCGGCCATCGATCTGCGCTACTTCGGCTACTCGCAGGACGAGCATAAAGACCTTCGCGCATTCTTCATGCACGGCGACGACATCTTCATGGCTAAAACCGGCGACATCGTGGACCATCGCTACAAAATTGGCACCATCCGCCCGACAAATGTTGAAGTCACCGACCTCGCCTACAACAACACGCAGACCGTCGAGATTTCGCAACAATGAATTGCATCATCAGCACCGGCCTGCCAGTTCGCCGCCTTTCATCCTCCGAGGCAGATTCGGGCCCGTGCGCTCGTGAGCCGCGGAAATCCATTCCTGCCTCCGAGCAGGGCTATGTGTTGCTGTTGGCCATCTTTCTGTTGGCACTCCTCACCATTGCGCTTGCAGTGGCCGTGCCCAACATGGCGCGCTCCATCCAGCGCGATCGCGATCTCGAAACCTACCATCGCGGCATGCAATATCGGCGGGCCATTCAGCTTTACTACCGCAAATTCCACGCCTATCCGCCCAACGTTGAGGCGCTCCTCAACACCAACGACATTCACTTCCTGCGCAAGAAGTACATCGATCCCACGACCGGGCAGGACGATTGGAAGCCGATTGCGTTCGGGCAGAACAAGACTCCAACCGCGATGGGGTTTTTCGGACAGCCGCTTGCCGGCAATGCGTCGACACTTGCAGGCATTGGTCCCGGCGGCGTTGGCGGTATGCCGGGAACCACGGGTGCCACCGGTGGAACCTCCACAGGTGGATTCAGCTCTGGAGGCTTCAGTCTCGACACGTCGAGCGATCAGAATTCTTCGGCAAGTGGATCCGGCCCATCGGGCTCATCTGGCGCGGCGGGATCCGCGGGCAGCACATCCACCGGTACGTCCACCAGCTCAACCTCTGGCACCGGCGGCCCCACCTTTGGCGGCGCGGGCGTGATCGGATTCTCTCCCGCCAGTCCCAAGCAGTCGATTCTCATCTACAAAAAGAAAGATCACTACGCGGAGTGGGAGTTCACCTACGATCCGCTGTCTGACATGAAGACCATTGGCGGCGGAAATGCCGGCACGATCGGGCAGCCGGCCGGGACGAATCCGACAAATCCAACCACTAACAACCCGTTTGGCCCAGGCACGAATCAGCCCACCACTATGCCGCCGGAAACGCAGGCGCCCCAATAGAGCCGATTTTCACCCGTACTCAATGCACGCAAAAAGGCCCGCCATTGGCGGGCCTTTCCTAGTTCTTATTCCCTGCTTTTTACACCTGGAAAGACGAGCCGCAGCCGCAGGTCGACTTCACCTGGGGGTTCTCGAACTTGAAGCCGGCAGCCTCGAGCGTTTCCACGTAGTCCACGGTGCAGCCGTTAAGGTACATCAATGACGTGGCATCGACGAAAACCTTCAAGTCATCGAAAGTAAAGGTCTTATCCATCATTCCGGCTTGATTCTCGAATGCCATCGAGTACTGGAAGCCGGAGCAGCCGCCGCCCACCACCCCGATGCGCAGCCCGGCCGGAAGCGGATCCTGGGTGGCCATGATCTCACGCACCTTGGCGATGGCCGTCGGTGTAAGCAAAAGTGGCTGTTTCTTAACGGTTTCCTCTGCTGGGGCTACGGTAGTGGTGGCCATAACATCTCTCCCTCGGCACAAATCCTGCCTGTTCGTACTTTACCTTCGGGCGGGCCCGCGCACAAGTCCCCGCCTTCATTCACTTCCCATTGGATGCACCCCCGCCAGGATGGTCGCAGGCGATCCGGGTCCTCCCGAAAAGCCCGTTTTCAACCACTGTGATGGAGACGGTTCACTTTTTCATGCAAACAGAGCTATGATGATGGACCGTAAGGGGCCCCTCTGGCCGCGAGACCGCAATTCCCTACGACCCCGCAGGTTTCTGGGTCCGGATTTCGTTCGGAGGTGAACTATGACTTTGGTCCCCACGGTGATGTGGATCATCTGGTCGGCATTTGTTGTGTTTATGGCCGGCGTGTATATTTACCGCTCCAGCCTGACGAAAAATGAAGAGGACCAGATCTTCCTGGACGACTCATTTTCGCAGGAGCAGGCAGAGCAGGCCGTCATCGCGTCCAAAGTGGCGAAGGTCGAGCCAATGGTGCGCATCGCGCGCTGGCTCGTGGTCGGCATGACGGTTGTGGTCATTGCATATTACGTGCGCGACATCTTGCTCCAGCTTCACCTGATCGGCTAGGCCTGGCTGGGTTTTCGGGCGTGCGAGGCCACTGCGGCCTCGCATGTCTGCCCTGCGCGGGTTGGCGGCGAGTGATGCGCGCCGCCGATTGCGCGGTTGCGGATTTTGCTCAATCAGAATTGATGAATGATGTCGATGGCGTAGTACGCCACCACCACCGCTGTCATCACTCCCACCAGGACCCACGCGGCCGTCTTCACCGGCCGAATCCGGCCAACCCGCTCCGCGATAGCGGCCTGGTCCGACTCTTGATGCTGCGATGAATCGGCCAGAAAGATTTGCGCCTCCTCGTTGCGTCCCAGTCTCGCCGCAAAGATCGTTACGCCGGCCATAAAGACGAAAGACAAACCCCAAACCGCCCACAAAATCGGAAGAACTCCCATTCCAGTCTCCAGGATCGAAAGAATATGTGAGTTCCGCATGTGCGCATTCGCGAATCCATCGCAAACACGTTCACTGGGTGCTCACGCCGTCATCTTATGGGTTGCTCGGGCTGCGCTCAGGTGACTGGAGTCACAGGCGCTTCGTCAAGCGCTGCATTCGCACCACATTCCGAAACGGAAACAACTCGAGCGCGCTTCTTCGCGATGAATCCGTTCCGCGGCCATCCAAAACAAAAGGCTCGCAACTTTCGCGAGCCTTCCTTTTTCCCTCTGTTCTTGCTTTCGTCTTTCCTATCCCCTATTCCCTGTTGCCGCTTCCCTGTCCTACTATTCCACTTCCTGCCGTGCGCGGTAGCCATCGCGCGCAACAATGTCATACTTCAGCGGCTTATGTTTCTCATCCTGCATGCGCAGTGGTTGGCCTTCATCGTCGACGAGTTCCACGCGAATCTTGCGCCATGTGCCGTCTTGCTTGACATTCGTCGGATGATAGACCAACTCGTATTTGGCGCGGATATTCTCGTTGATGGCCTTCATGTCGTCGGGCAGCTCGCCCGCAAATCGAGGCTCAAAATGCATCCCGCCGGTCAAACTGGAAAAGGTCCTCATCTGATTTTCGCCTTGCAGGTAGGCTATGCTCTCGCCGCGCATGGTCTCAATAAAGCCGCCAGTCGAAATCGTAAAAATCGTGATGTCATGGGATTCCTTCACGCGCTTTAGGATCTGGTCCAGATCGAGCTTCGACATGGTATCCACGCCTGAGGCCACCAGCAGAATATATTTTTCACCCTCCACGCGGGACATGCGATCGAGCGCTTCATTGAGCGCGTCGAAGAGGTCGGTCTCGGAAAATGCCGCAGGCATATAAACGCCATTGGCAAGCTCGTTGATGCCCTCCATGATCTGCCTTTTGTCCTGCGTGAAATCGCTCACGATGTGGGTATTCAGGTCGAAGGTCATCATGGCCGCATAGTCCTGCGGGCGCAATTGCTCGGTAAACGCTACAGCCGAATTCAACGCGTCGACCCGGAAAAAGAAGCCCCTGGCGGCATATTCCATCAGGATGAGCACCGTAATCGGCGCTTCGGTGCGCTTGAACCCCTCAACTTTCTGCTCAACTCCATCTTCATAAACGCGGAAGTTTGAAGGCTTCAGCCCGGGGACAAACTGGTGCGTCTTTTCCAGAATCACACCCACATCCACCGTGACCTCCGGAACTTCCACACGCAGGCTCATGCTCGGCGCGTTTTCAGGGTTCTTGAACTTCGGCTCCGCAGGCGCGGGCGGCGGCGTGTTATCGGAGTTGTCGGGCTTTTTGGGCAGGGCAATCGGACCGTTATCGCCGCTGGGACCTCCGGCAGCCGGCGCCTGCTGATCCGGCTGCTGCTGCGCCGCCGGTTGCTGGTTTTGGTACTGCGCGTGCCCCAGCACTGCGGCTGCAAAAGCTAAAAGTACCAGACATGCAATCGCCAGGTAAGCTATTCCGTTCTCTCGTGTTTTTGACCGTGCCCTCATCATCCGAACCCCTTTTGCCCTCAGCATACGCGATCTAAACGCCGCACAGACCGTTCTTGTTCGAACCCGGCCGGAATCGCTCACGCAACTCTCTTGCCGTACTCTAATAGACGTGGAAACCAAGTCGAAGGAAACCCGCCGTGGCCTGCCCGGCTTCGCCCTCCTCGCAATGGCGGTGGGGGTGATTTCGCCCGTTCTTTTGCCATCCCAAAGCTCACGACCGTCGGCGACACCCTCGGCCGCAACGGCTGAACCCGCGCAGGCGGCGCCCGCTCATCCCGCATTCTTTCCCCTCAATCAGGTTCGCCCCGGATTGACCGGCACCGCTTGGACCGTTTTCCAGGGTTTCAAGCCCGAGCCCATGCAAGTGGAGATCCTGGGCGTCTTGCGGGGAGCGCGCGGCCCCGGCCAGGACCTGATCCTCGCCCAGCTTCACGGCGACAAGCCCGAATATACAGGCGTGGTTGAGGGCATGAGCGGCAGCCCCGTTTATATCGACGGCAAACTGGTTGGAGCACTGTCGTACCGGATCGGACAGTTCACCAAAGAACCCATTGCCGGCATCACGCCGATCGAGCAAATGCTTGAGGTGCGTGATATTCCGTTGCGCAACTCAGCCGCTGAAGACCTGCAAACCGCCGCCGCAGAGAATTCGCGCCTCGATGGAAGCACCATGGCCGTTAACCAAGCCGGCGATCGACCTGGGTCAGGCAAGAACCCCGCCGGGTTCGACTCGGCCATGACGTTCCAGCCCTTGGATACGCCTCTCGTGATGAGTGGGTTTCTGCCCGACGCGATTCGTTTTTGGCAGCAGCAAACCGCGGGAACGTCGCTATCGCCCGTAGCCGCCGGCGGATCGCTAAGCGGAAGTACGGCGTCAGGAAGCTCGGCCGAGGGCATCCACTCTGGTATTCAGTCCGATGAGCAACCAGGTTCGGGGTCCGCTGCGGCGCTTCAGCCTGGATCCGCGGTCAGCATGCAGCTGATTCGCGGTGATCTTGAGGTCTCCGCCACCTGCACTGTCACGTGGGTCGATCCCAGGCAGTTGCTCGCCTGCGGCCATCCAGTTCTTGGAGCCGGAGCGGTCTCAATGCCCATGACCACGGCCGATGTGGTGACCACGCTTGCCTCTCCGCTGAATTCGTTCAAAATCGTCAATACCGGCGCAGTCGTCGGCGCATTCACGCAGGATCGTGAGTCTGCGATTCGCGGCGTTTTTGGCGCTCAGGCGCACATGATTCCCGTGCACATCTCGGTCGATTCGCTCGACGGGCCACGCAAAGTCAATGTCGAGATCCTCGACCTCCCTTCGCTGACGCCGACTGCAGTGCAGGTCGTTCTTTACGAATCGTTGCTCGAATCGAACCTGAGCTCCGAGGCAGCCAGCTATCACGTCACTGGAAACATCGAGATTGCAGGCTTTCCGACGGTCCCGCTCGATCTGTGGGCCCCATCGGCCCAGGGGGCCCCCGCCCCCATGATGGCAGCTCTATTGGCCGGCACCGAGTTCACGCGCTTCTATACCAACGGCGCGCGCCAAGGCGTGGTTCGCTCCGTCGATCTGCATGTCCAGGTCATTCCTCACGCTGTCGACGTCGCGCTGGCTCAGGCGCGCATCGCTTCTACCGATATCGCTCATGCCGGTGACACCATCACCGTGGAAGCCACCCTGCAGCCGTCACATCAGCCTGAGCGCAACGTTCGCATCACTTTCAAGCTGCCCGACCGTCTAGGCACCGGCACCCTCCGCTTGCTCGTTTCTGACGCCGCAACTCTCGACCGCACGTTGCTTCAGCCTCGCCAATCGTCCTCGCCCGTCGATCTCTCCACTGTGCTGGCAGAGGTCCGCGATCAGCACGCCGCCGACCGCATTTACGTGAGCCTTCTTGCTCCTGAAACGCAGGCCGAGATTCACGGCCAAACCCTCACCAGCCTGCCGCTTTCAGTCGCAAATGCGCTTGAGCCGCTGCGCAACGCGCAAGGCGCGGGCTTGAATGGCGAATCCGCGGAACTCATCGGCGAAGCTCCGGCCGGAGGCGTGCTCAGCGGCTTCTGGGTTCTGAATCTCAATATCGAGCCTGGCGGTTTAAACTAGACGCGGCGCGACGTCATCCTATTCTTTTCCACCGGCAGGGTTTGGGGCCAAGCCGGAAAATAGATTGCAGTTCGAGCTTCGGGGGAAATCATGGCGCAAATTCAGGGTCTTGCGGCTCATGCGGCTGGAGCTGAGCTTCTGCCGTTGAAATATGACCCGGGCAAGCTGGGTGCTTACGAGGTCGAAATCGAAATTACGCACTGTGGCGTTTGCCACAGCGATCTTCACCTGATCGCCAATGACTGGGGCATCAGCCAGTACCCCTTTATCCCCGGCCACGAAATCATTGGCGTGGTTTCGGCGCTTGGCTCTGAGGTGCGCTCCCTTGAGGCCGGCCAGCGCGTAGGGCTCGGATGGCAATCGAATTCCTGCGGCCAGTGCGAGTGGTGCATGCGCGGCCAGGAAAATCTCTGCGCTGCGGCCGAGGGCACCAGCGTTCATCGCCACGGCGGCTATGCCGATCGCGTTCGCGCCAACGCGCGCTTTGTGGTTCCGATTCCTGAGGGTCTCGAAAGCGAGCAGACCGCGCCGTTGCTTGGCGGCGGCATCACCGTCTACAACCCCATGCGCGAGGCCGGCATTAACCCTTCTTCGCGCGTTGGTGTAGTCGGAATCGGCGGCCTCGGACACATTGCCATTCAGTTCGCACGCGTCTTCGGCGCGCATGTCACGGCCTTTTCCACCACGCTTGCAAAGGAAGAAGAAGCGCGCTCGATGGGCGCGCACCACTTCGTCAACAGCCGCGAATCGAAATCGATGAAAGAAGTGGCTGGATCGCTCGACTTTATCCTGACCACGGTCAACGCAGATCAGGATTGGGGCTCATATCTTCAGGCCCTGCAGCCGCACGGCTCGCTCTGGTTTGTGGGCGTTCCTCCATCGCCCGTTACGGTTCACGCTTTTCCGCTGGTTTCCGGCATGCGCGTGATCGGCGGCAGCCCGGTTGGTCCGCCCTGGCGTCTGCGCGAGATGCTCGATGTGGCTGCGCGCCATGGCGTGAAGGCCATCACCGAACGTTTCCCAATGGAGAAAGCCAATGAAGCCGTTGATAAAGTGAAAAAAGGCAAAGTCCGCTATCGCGCCGTGCTCGCCAACTAGCAGCGACCGCTCCGCTCCCTTGCTCCCTGCTTCTCTCGATTTCCACAGCGACTTTCGTTAACATATTCCCGAATGTCGTTTCCAATCAAAACATGTGTAGCTTGTGGCGAGGAGTTCGAGCTGTATCCTGGCAAACCCGGCTTCGCCAATCGCTGCCCATCGTGCAGCGAGCCAGAGGAGTCCGCCGACAAAGAGAATCGTCCTTTCGAATACGCCGAGCGCCGTGCCGCGGTTGAAGTCAACGCCGCGCGCCGCCGTGCCATGCGTGACCTGCTCTATCGCAAAGACAGTTAGCTTGCTTCCGCTCAAAGCGTGCAAGCTCGCACTGCGTAGTGTGTTGCGAATTCTTCTACCCGGCTTAAGAGGCGCTTCGCTTCCGGCTCGAAGATCGCGACGGTGTAGTTTGAGCCCGCAAAACGTTTTACGGCGTCAAGCGAATCGAAGAAGTTGATCACGACGAATTCGGTTTCGGCCGCACCATCGCTGCGCAGGACATAACCGCCCTGATAGCCATCGATCACCCGAAGCTCCGGCAGAAGTTTTTTCTTTAGGAAACCCTCGTAACTATCGGCATCTTTGATCTTTGTCCATCCACGCCAATGCCGCGCGATCATCGTGTTTGGTTCGTTTTGTCTCACTGAAATTTCCCTCCCGGTACAATGATAAGGAGTGACCAAAACGCTGGAAAAATCTTCCCCCAAAGTCCCGCCCCAAGATGCGGAGACCCCTTCCCCAGGACCCCGAGTCGGATTCGTCTCGCTCGGCTGCCCGAAAAACCTCGTCGATTCCGAAGTCATGATGGGCCTGCTCGATCGCGCCGGCGCGTGCTTGACCGCCCGTCCTGAAGATGCCGAAATCCTCGTCGTCAACACCTGTTCGTTCATCGACACGGCCAAGCAGGAATCGGTTTCGACGATCCTTGAAATGGCACGCCACAAGACCGAAGGCCGCGCGCGAAAACTGATTGTCGCCGGCTGCCTCGTCGAGCGCTATCGCGACGAAATCCGCAAGAACATCCCTGAAGTCGATGCCGTTGTAGGAACCGGTGAGCTCGAAGCGATCCTCGAAGCAGCCGGCCTCGAATCCGCGGCGGCCTCTCCGCCCTCGCCATTCACCATCCTCACCAGCGCGCACGCCGAAGTGCGATCGGGAAAAGAATCCCAATCCGGCACGCACAAACCGCCTGTGAAGGGTATGGGCTTTAGCCCGTACATTAAAGAACAAAAATCGAAAGGGGCTTTAGCCCCCGAAACAAAAAGCCGCCCCGAAGGCGACGCACGTGAGCGCACCGGGCGTTTCGCGCGCGACCCTTGGACAGGCGCCTCGCATCTGCTCCCCACCTATCTCTACGACGAGAACACGCCGCGCATGCTGTCAACGCCGCGCGCGTCGGCGTACATCAAAATCGCCGAGGGCTGCGACCATCCCTGCACTTTCTGCGTCATTCCCAACCTGCGCGGCAAATTCCGTTCTCGCCGTTTTGAGTCGGTCGTCGCTGAGGCCGAGCAGCTCGTCGCCCGCGGCGTTCGCGAAATCACTCTCATCGGCCAGGACACGACCTGCTATGGCGAAGATCTTGGCTTGAAAGACGGGCTCGCGATGCTGCTCGATCGCCTGGCGCGCATCGACGGTCTGCGCTGGCTGCGTTTTCTCTACGCGTATCCCAACCGCATCACTGGCAAGCTTCTGGAGACTATTGCGAAGCACGACAACATCTGCAAATACCTTGACCTGCCTTTGCAACACGCGTCACCCGACGTGCTCAAGCGTATGAAACGCGGGGCGGGCGGCGAGATCTTCTTGAAGACGCTGGCTAAAGTCCGCGCCGCCGTTCCCGGCATCGCTCTGCGCACCAGCTTCATTGTCGGTTTCCCCGGCGAATCGCTTCGCGACTTTGAAGTCTTGGAGCAGTTTATCGGCGAGGCAAAATTCGATTGGCTCGGCGTCTTTAGCTACTCGCATGAGGAAGGCTCCGCCGCTTACGCGCTCGACGAGCAGGTCCCTCATCGCACCATTGAATCGCGTCGCCGCCGCCTCATGAAGCTTCAGCAATCCATCTCGCGGCGCGAGAAGAGGAACTGGGTGGGACGCGAGCTGACTCTGCTTGCCGAAGGCCCTAGCGCGGAGACGCCTCTTTTGTGGGAGGGCCGAACCGAGTTTCATGCACCGGAGATCGACGGCAAAGTCTTCATCAACGACTTTGGGCCGCTGGAAGATCTCGAAGAGGGCCGCTTCTACCGGGCGGAAATCACCGAATCCCACGACTACGACCTCGTCGCCCGCATCGTCTCGCCTGCAAATTAGCGCAAATGCAGAGCCGCGGGCTCGCTCCATAAGAAAACGAGGCGACAGGTCTCAGATCCCGCCGCCCCACGAATTTCGATCTCCGGCCTCTTCTCAGAGCAGACCGGGGACGGTCGTGTCCAGGCTGATGCGCGTTCCGCTGAGCACACCGACGATGTGAACGGTTGCGTTGCCTGATGTATCGTAGGCGTCCAGCGTGAATGTGCCCGAGTAGTGGCTGCCATCCGGGCTCACAGTCACCTCTTCGACGATGTGCGTCGGCCCCTGCGCGGGCCCGATTTCGCTCCAGCTCAGCGGGTTGGTCGGATCGTAGGAGTTGGCGAACCACGCAAAGTGATTCAGCTTGTATGTGTATCTCCCGGTTTGCTTCCAAACGCCCATGCAGAAATCTCCATCCTGCGGCGGTCGGTCGGAGTTCATGATCTCGGTGTTGTCGCCGTGCCACACAACGAGGGCGTTGTCGACCGGCGCGCCTTCGGGCAAGTCGCTGTCAGAGCCGTGGGATGTGAAAGTCACGTGCCACATGCCGACGATCGAGGCCGGCTCCTGGAAAGGAAACTCCGTCCGGAGCAGTCGTGCAGACCCGGATTGGAGTTGAAAACTGCTGGGATGGGCCTGCGGCAAAATCGAACCTCCGCAAGCGGCGTGGGCGTTGGGAACGCACATGAGTGCGAGCCCAACAATCAATGCTGCAAATGCAAACTGCATCTTCTTCTTCATGACTGATCTCCTTTTCAAATCGGCGCCTCGTCCGTTCGCGCCCTGTGATGAAAGGAGTCTGCCCTGCCCTCGTCCCGGACTCAATGAGCCGGAGATGAGTTGCGGGTGAGTTCAGCGGCTCATCCAACTCATCCAAAACTCATCTCGATTTGCGGCAAGATTTGGTAATCTCTCCAACATGAAAGAGCCGAATGAAGCCCTCTCAACTGACCAACTGGCTGGCCTGCGCCGAGTTCTGAACAGCACCATCCTGACCCCGAGCGATCCGGACTACACTGGCGCACGCAAGATCTGGAACGGCATGATCGACCGCAAGCCGTCTGTCATTGTGCGGCCAACCAGCATTGCCGACGTCATTCAAGCTGTGCGTTTCGCGCGCGAACACGGCCTCGCCGCCTCCGTGCGGGGCGGGGGCCACAGTGTCGCCGGAAAGTCCGTCGCCGACGGCGCCATGATGATCGACCTCTCCCTCATGCGCGAAGTCCAGGTCAATTCCGGCCGCCAAACCGCACTCGCTCAGGGAGGCGCTACCTGGGGAGAATTCGATCGCACATGCGAGCCTTTCCATCTGGCCACAACTGGCGGCGTCATCTCCTCCACCGGCGTCTGCGGCTTAACGCTCGGCGGAGGCATCGGCTGGCTGATGGGCAATTTCGGTCTGAGCTGCGACAACGTAGTCTCCGCCGACCTCGTCAATGCCGACGGCGATCATCTTTCCGTCAGTGCAACGCAGAATGAGGATCTGTTTTGGGCCATTCGCGGAGGAGGCGGCAACTTCGGCATCGTCACCGCGCTCGAGCTTCGCCTTCACGAGCTCGCTTCCATCTACGGCGGCATCGTTTTATATCCCCGTCCCACTGCCTTTGATCTGCTCCGCCAATATCGCGACCTCACCGCGCACGCGCCCGACGAGCTCACCGCATATGCAGCGCTGCTTACGGGCCACGGCCACCCCATTGCGGCCATCGCGCTTTGTCATAGCGGATCGAATACCGACCGCGCCGACGTGTGCAAGAAGTTCTATCTCGATTCGCCGCCCGCCGCCGACATGATGGGCGAAAAGAAATACACCGAGCTCCAGACCATGCTCGATTTCACCGCCCCCGCAGGCGCGCACTACTATTTCAAGTGCCCTTTCCTCCGCGAGCTCACAGACGATGCGCTCCGCGTTATTGTCGATCACACAGAGCAGATGCCCACGGAACAAACCCAGGTCGTTCTAGAACATATGCATGGGGCGGCCAGCCGTGTGCCCGTTGAGCAAACCGCCTTCGGACTCCGGCGCGTGCACTACAGCATCAACATCATGCCCTCGTGGACTGACCCATCGATGGCGGAGAAGTGCATCTCCTGGGCGCAGGAGTTCGGTTCAGCCCTCACGAGCCTTGGGGCCTCCGATGCGTATGTGAATTATTTAGGCGACGAAGGATCGTCGGCAGTCAAGGCGTCCTATGGCGCAAACTACGCGCGACTCGCCGCCCTCAAGAAGAAATACGACCCCAGCAACTTTTTCCGCTTCAATCAGAACATCGCACCGGCAAGCTAATTTCGCGCGCGATGCGACAATCCGATGGATGCCAGGAATCCGTGATACCGAGTATCGGTTTCGTAAGGACGGAACTCTGCGCTGATCAGTGGGACATAGATCGGAGTCGACTTGACCGCGACCGCCCGCTCGAGCCACTCGAACATTTCTTTGGGCATTCCGAGACGCGCATAAATACATGCGATGACGATCGCCGGTTCACATTTCTCGCCCAGAACCTGAGTTTTCTTCACCATGGCGAGGGCGTTTTTGCGGTCTCTTCTACCTGCCAGCGCCAATCCCAGAAACGCGCTCGATTCGAAGCTGTCGGGCCGAAGAGCCAGCGCCCGTTCCAGCTCGGCGATCGCTTCGTCATGCTGGTTAATCGCGCTCAAGGCTCTGCCTAGAAACATGTGCGACCGATAATAGCCTGAATCGAGTTCAACACTCTCTCGAATTCTCCTGATCCCCAGGTCAAATTGACCACCGTGCACATAAGCCAATCCAAGATAAAGATTGACGGTAGGCGAGAGTGGCTCCAGCTCTCGCGCTCGTTGCATCGACGCGATTGACTCCTGGTGCTGCCCGTTCACCGACAGAAGAAGCGACTGCCAGATGAGCGCGGTTATCTGGCTTGGATCGAGCGCCAGCGCCGCCTGAAACTCGACACCCGCGCCGTCCCAGTCCCAGTCGTACCAGCTCTTGATGAGGCCCAGCGTGCAGTGCGCCTCGGCCAGTGTTTCATCCAAATCCAGCGCCCTTTGCAGATGTTTACGCGATTCTGCAACGGCCTCAAGAGGTTTCATCGTTCCAACGCGCGAGGACCCCATCTGCGCGTAGCAATCCGCCAGGCCCGCATGTGCCGGCGCAAAACCTGCATCGAGCGCCAGTGCCTCATTAAAGTAGCCCATGCTCCGCCCGATCGCATCGGCGGTCATCTTGTGCCAGAAGAACCGTCCCTTCAGGTAAGCGTCGTATGCCGCCGAGGACTTTGAATACCGTCGTGCTCCCACAGTCGCGCTGGGAAACAATTCGACCGCCAGCGATCGGCTCACGCGCTCCGTCACATCTTCCTGCACCGCCAGCAGATCGCCAGCCTTGCGGTCGTAGGTCTCCGACCAAAGCACGCATTGATCGCGCAGATCGTGCAACTGCGCATTGATGCGCAGCGTATCCCCCGAACGCCTGACTGATCCGCGCAGCAGGTAGTCGAGGTTCAATTCCTTCTGCAGCCGATCCAGATGGGCGGCCGTTCCGTCGCCGCTCTCGAGCTTCGGAACCGAAATCACGCGCAGCCTCGCAGGATCGATCCGCGAAAGTGCGGAGATCATATCCTCCGTCAGTCCGGCGGCAAAATAATCTCCCTCTTTGCCGGAAAGCTCCTCGACCGGAACTACCGCCATCCGGAGCCGCTTCTCATTCGGAGCCCTCGCCGCGACCTCGCTGGCTCCACTCTTTTCCAATTTCCCAACGAAGCGGTATCCGAGTCGCGGCAGAGTCTCAACGAATGTTGGCTTTTCAGCCTGGTCGTTGAGAGCTAGCCTGATTTGGCGGATGCAGAAGTTCAAACCCTGCTCGAAGTCGACGAAAGTATCGTCACCCCAAATTGCAAGTCGAATCTGCTCCCGCGTCACCAGCGTTCCGCGATGATTCAGCAAAAACGCCAGCACCCGCGCGGGCTGCTGCTGGAGCCGGACAGGCGCACCATTTCTGCGCAACTCGAACGTCTGCTCGTTGAGCTCAAAATCGCCGAATCGAATGAGAGACATGATGGAGAAAGAAGGACTGAAACTTTGCGTCATTATAGCAGTCAGATTTTTTCAGGGGGTTTCGCTGCGAGGCAATTGATCATCCGCCCAATCCAACGCCGCGGCTTCATCAAATCCGCCGATTCTGCCGTTCCCTGCGCTGCGTGGAATGGACCTTCGTCCTTTTGGAAGTCCTGACAAATTACTGCAAAGCGAAGAATGTCTGCTTGGGGCAGACCCTACGACCTGAGTCGCCGCACCCACGCCGCCAACCCGCCCGCTCCGCCCACCAGCGCCAGCACAACTGTGGGGTCCTCAGGGGAGTCGGTGCATCCGGTTTGCGCGCGTAGCGGCACCGCGATCGCCGCCAACAGCGCAAAGACTAGAGCAAGAGCTGCCTTCCTCCCGTTCATCGTTTCCTCCAGATCGTACGATTCGTGCTGTGCGCGCTACGATCGCTCCGCGGGATATTACTCTCCAGCAAGTACAAAGATTGCTCCACTACGGCAGGAGCCCAAACACCGCCACCGTCGATCCGGTGCCAAAGTAGACCTTCCCATTCGCAACCGTCGGCGTGTGGAAGGTCCCCAGGATTTGTGCAGTTTTGTCCCGATTACTCGCGGCCTGGTTCGATGCGTAAAGCATCGACGAAAGATTCGACGCATTGAAAGCGTACAGAATCCCATTTGAAGTGCCTGCCGTTGGCTGAATCGCCCAGACAATTCCGTTGCTCGTGCCATTTGATGAAATCGTGAATCCCGCGGTGCCGATCGCTGGCGTGGTGCTCATGGTAGCAGTGGTCGCGAGCTGCGCGTCAGAAATCGCGAAGGCCTTGAGGCTTTGCCCAGAGGGACAAACATACACGTTGTTGTTGAAGTAAGCCGGCGTGGAAAAATTTTCCGCCGGGGCGAGCGCGATTGTCTGAACTATGTTGTTTGTTGAGCTGTTGAACTGGCCCATATTATCGCGATTCACAACGTACATTTTCCCATCCTTGCCGGCAGCCACAGCGTTGTGATGCACCACAGATCCGCTATCCATCAAATCCGGTAAAAGCAATAATCCTGCCGAGCCGAGATCCTCGTCCGCATTGTTCATAGACACCGTGTTGTACGGTATCCAGTAATCGGTGACCGTCAGCGTCCCGGAGTTTGTAAGCCTGACAACGGAGTTGGGATAGTCATTGGCTCCGATTGGGGTCGTATCTCCGGTATTGCCCGTCACCACGTAAACGGAGCCTGCTGAATCGGCGGAGGGAGCCGCCTGCCCGTTCCACATGCCTCCCTCAGTGCTGTTGGGATTCAAATCGATCACGCCGCTCTGCGCCAGAGTGTCCGCATTGTAAGAAATTAGAAACCCTGAATAAAGGCCGCAATCCCCATACTGTCCGCCAAATGCAACGTAAATGTTGCCCCCGGATTCCAGCAGCCCCGGCCTGTTGCTCTGCTCACGCGCGCTGAATGTGACCGTGCCACCGGAAGCATTTCCTTTGGTCCCCGGGTAAGTCGCTGAAATGGTTGTCGGTCCTCCAAACAGCTCGTTTCCGTCGGTTAGATCCAACGCATGGATGCGGAAGTACTGCGTCGTATTCGTCGTGGTGCTCATGGTCTTCGCGACGGCATAGATGGCATTGCGGCTGCGGTCGATAACGGGCGTGCCCTCGACGCCGACGGGGGAAACATTCCCGCACCCTCCGCCTGTCTGTTGTTGTGTCGCCGGCGCCTCTCCGCTCGGAACCAGCGACTTGCTCCAAAGAACCGTCGCCGCCGTTCCGCTGATACTATCCGCGTCCACCGCATACACTGTGTCGTTCTCGGTGGCAAAGTAAATCACATTCTTCATTGTTCCTGAAATCGATATCTGGCCGACATAAAGTACTTCACCGTCGATCCGGCCGTCCACCGTAAACTCGCCCACCTTCCCAAATGTCGTAGAGTTTACGTTCGCTGTTGTAAGGGTCGTCTCGTTCGGATTCAGACCGTCGCGTGAATTGTCGTAACGCCAGGTGATGGCGTCTCCCGGCATTGCCCCAGCGCTCACTGTGAACATGTATCCGGCGCTTGCTTGCCCGCCAACCGTCACAACCACATTGCCGGTCGTCGCCCCTGCAGGCACAGGTACTGTAATGCTTGTCTGGCCCCAGCTCGTTGGTGAAGCCATCGTCCCGTTAAACGTCACCGTGCTTCCGCCCTGTGAAGCGCCAAAGTTCGCCCCAGTAATCGTCACCGATGTTCCAACCGCCGCTGGATTCGGCGCGATATCTGTGATGCTTGGCGCGGGCGGCGTCACGGTGAACAAGTATCCATTACTCGCAAAACCGCCTACGGTAACGATCACGTTGCCCGTAGATGCTCCAATGGGCACAGGTACCGTGATGCTTGTCGCGCTCCAGCTAGACGGCGAAGCTGTAGTTCCATCGAAGGTCACCGTGCTTCCGCCTTGTGTCGCGCCAAAGTTGATTCCGGTAATCGTCACCGAGGTCCCCACCGCCGCCGGATTTGGCTGAATATTTGTGATGACCGGAGCACCGGAGGCGCCCGTAAGCCCGCCAACGATCGGCGTAAATACCGGCGAAGCAACTCCAACGAACTCGGTAATGTTGCTGCCTGTGTAATTCGATACCCAAACGTTGCCGGAACCGTCAATGGCGATGCCGAAAGGAGCATTCAGCCCGCCTTTATAGCCATTCGAGCCGGTGATGGCCGAGCCGGAAGAGTTGAACTCGCTGATGCTGTTCCCGGTATCGTTGACCACCCAAACGTTTCCGGCACGGTCGATGGCCAGCCCAAAAGGGGTACTCAGCCCGCCGCCGGTAAAGCCCGAAGCGCCGGAGACAGCAGTACCGCCCGAATTGAATTCGCTGATGGAGTTGTTGTTCTGATTCGAGGTCCACACATTGCCGGAGTGATCAATGGCAATTCCATTGGGTCGGCTCAGGCCGCCGCCCGTGAAACCACTGGAACCGGATTGCGCAACGCCGCTGGAGTTGAATTTGCTGATGGAGTCATTGATAAAGTTCGCCGTCCAAGCATTGCCGGCACTGTCGATGGCAATGCTGTAGGACTCGTTAAGCCCGCCGCCGGTGTAACCACTGGAGCTGACCGGAGAACCATTGCTATTGAATTCCGAAAGTGCAGCAAAGTAATTGCTGACCCAGACATGGCCCGCGCCGTCAATGGCGACGCCGTAAGGCGAACTCAGCCCTCCGCCAGTGAAACCGCCGGTGCCCGATTGCGGGGCGCCGCTGGAATTGAACTCGCTGAGAGAACTGTTTCCATAGTTGGCGACCCATGCATTGCCGGAGCTGTCGATGGCGATCCCAACGGGCGCGTCGAGGCCGCCGCCGCTGTAGCCGCTCGCGCCCGACAATGCAGCGCCAATCGGGCTGAACTCGCTGATGTTGGCGCCGCCGCGGTCCGCTGTCCAGACGTTGCCAGAGCCGTCTACGGCGATACCCCAGGGCGAATTCACTCCGCCACCCGTGTACGTCACAGCAATCGTAAAGTCATTCGGCGGACTGCTGTTGCTCAGCATCGGCTGGAACGGCGAAGAGGGCGTCTGCAATCCAATCAGATTCGAAATATTGGCTCCTGGATTGTGCGCAATGTTCAACGCCGCGGATGCCGTGTCAGTGGGTTGTGTAGCAGCGTTCATCGCGTTCGAGAACAGCGAGCTGCATTGCGTTGAGCCCGGCCCGGTCGAGTTGATGCAGGCCGCCAGAATATTCGCCAGCGTATCGATCTCCGCCTGCGGCACGGTTCCGTTGCCGCCGGGAGTTGTGGCGTATGCCAAACCCGTATTCGGATTCTCCAGGTTGACGATCGTGTTCCCGGCGTTGCTCGCGGCGGTCGAGTCAAAGGCGCTGCTGGAAGTGGAAACATGCGTCGGATCGCTTGCAAAGCCCGCAAAGGCGTAAGCCGACACGATCGTTGAGACCTCGTTTACGGTGATGAACTCGCTTGCCCCTTGGCAACTCTCCACCGGCCCGACAAGGGTAATCGCCGAATTCGCTCCCGAACCCGAATCGCCGCCCACTGCGTAGAGATACGGATGGGCCCAAGCGCTGGGACACGTGTAATCGCCGGTGATGTTGAAATCACCGTTCGAATCCGTCGTCACGTAGTAGCCAAGGCTGTCCTGACCCGCGCCCGTGGTCAGCAGAGATGCCGACTTGTTGGTGCTCGAGGCTGCAATCCCGGGGCCCCCGTAGCCCGTGGTATTCACAGCCATCAAATACACATGTGCGCCCTTGATCGGGTTCTGTCCGCCATGCACTTTTCCGGAAATCGCCCCACTTTGCATCGGACTATTCGATGAAGGGCTCGAGCCTGGCATCCGCGCACAACCGGCAATCGCCAAAGCACTCGACAGAAGCACAACAGCAAAGGGTGCTCGCATGGGGAAGACTCCTCTCGCACGCTGGCGATGGAACGCTCAAGGGGCCCGCACTTCTGAATGCGAATATGCCTGAGAAAAATAAGCCGGGAAGGGGGATCGGGGACTGCACTTTGTCTATCACATGCGAATGATCGACGCAACCGAAAAACGCCGCGTGCCTTGCTTCGCTTCTCGTTTTTCCATTCCCTATTCCCGACTCTTCTCCTTGCCTTTCTGCTATCCTTCCCGCATGAAACACCCGCGTCTCCGACTCGCGTCCCTTCTTTTGGTCCTTTGTGCAGCACTCGCGATGTGCTGCGGCCTCGCTGCTTCCGCCCATGCGCAGGACTGGGCCAAAGCCATGCTCGACAAGTCGCCGCGCCACCAGGAATGGGTAAAAGTTAAATACGGCAACCGCACCGTCGACGCGTTTGTCGTCTACCCCGAGGTCAGCCACAAGGCGCCGGTCGTATTGCTGATCCACGAAATCTTCGGCCTCACCGATTGGGCTCGCTCGATGGCCGACGATATTGCTGCCATGGGCTACATCGTCATCGCACCCGATCTGCTCTCGGGCGATGGCCCCAACGGCGGCGGCACCAGCGCTTTCCCAGACCAACAGTCAGTGATCAGAGCCGTCTCTTCACTCGACCCCAACACCATCACCGCCGACCTGAATGCGACTGCCGACTACGCGCTGAAATTCCCATCGGCCAACGGGAAGCTCGCGGTGATCGGCTTCTGCTGGGGCGGCGGCCAATCGTTCCGGTTCGCGACGACACGCAGCGGCCTCAAAGCCGCATTTGTCTTCTACGGTCCTCCGCCGCCCGCCGATGCCATGAAAAACATCACAGCGCCGGTCTACGGCTTCTATGGCGGCAACGACGCACGCATCTCATCAACCGTTCCCGACACCAAAACCGCGATGGCGGCGGACGGCAAGAAATACGAGCCGGTGATCTACGACGGCGCCGGCCACGGATTTATGCGCGCGGGCGAGGATCCAACCAACACCAATCCCGCCAATACAGCCGCACGCACGCAGGGGCTGGCACAATTAAAACAGTTGCTCGGGAAGATGTAATTTTGCCCTTTTTGGAACTCGGCAAGGGACCGCTGTTCCCTCCCTTGCTCCTTGCTTTCCGCGCTACCATAAATGAGGGTCGCGAGCATTGCGTTGCGCCTATACATGGCTGCCCGAAAAAAATCCGCGAAACTCCTGCACTGCCCCACCTGCGGGATGATCGTTCATCCCAACGACGAAGACTTCCCTTTCTGCAGCGACCGTTGCCGCAAAATCGACCTCGGCAAATGGGCTATGGGCGCTTACAAGATCAGCTCTCCTGTTCTCGATCCCGAGGTCCTCGAAGACCTCGGTGGCCTCGGCAACAATCGCAGCGGAGAAGGAGAATGAGCGCCGAGGTTTCCTCGCCGGAAACTGCGCCCGCTGCCGCATCCGCTAGGAAAACGTCCTGGGCCTGGTCCGTCGCCACCTTCTTCGGCATCGGCTTCCTCAAGCCCGGCCCCGGCACCTATGGGTCGATCGCCGCCGTCATGTTGTGGCTGGCGGAAGGCACGTTCAACCACATCTCCGCTCACGCCGAGCTCATCGGACTTTTGTTCTGGATCGCGCTGGCGATTATTCTCGGCGTTCCCGCCGCCACCATCGTCGAGCGTGAATCCGGCCGCACCGATCCGGGCTTTGTGGTCATCGACGAAGTCATTGGCCAGTGGATCGCCCTTCTCTTTAGCCCCATCGATTGGCGCCACGGCCTTATCGCGCTGGTTCTGTTTCGCCTCTTCGATATCGTCAAACCGTTTCCCGTGCGGCGCCTTGAGCATCTGCCCGCCGGCTGGGGCATCGTTTTCGACGATGTGGCCGCAGGATTGTATGCTTTGGGTATAGCGTCGCTCGTGCGCATCTGGTTCTAGCGGCGCTCGCATCTGGTGTAATATGGCTCGATCCTCCCCTCAATCCGTTTCGCCATCCAACCACGCACCTCGCGTGGATGCGGTTCTGCCCGCAGCTGCGCTGCCCAACGGCGATGTCGAGTTGATCGGAGTTTCTCTCGGGCCAAACGGCTTTGGCCTGCCCTCGGTTGCAGTCGATCAGCAGCCGGCTCACGTGTTGATGAGCCGGCCAACGCGCCTGGTCTTTCGCGTTCCGGCGCAGGCGTCCTCGGGACTGATTGAAGTTCGCACGCCGGCCGGCGCGGCCAATCCTGCCGGCATCCGCGTGGCGCGTCAGCTCAACGACGGACTGCATCCGGTCACCAGTCCCGCCGTCAGCCGTTCGGGAATGATCTACTCCACAATTTCCGGCGCGCGCGGCAAGCAGACGCCAGTCTCCGTTGTCCGCGTCTCACCCGATGGACGCGCCACACCCTTCGTCACTGGAATACTCAATGCCACCGGTCTCGCCTTCAATCCCGACGGCGACCTCTTCGTCACATCTCGGGCCGAAGGCAATGTTTACCGCGTCGATGCTGCCGGCGAATTCACGCAGTATGTCGAAGGCATGGGAGTCGCCACAGGGGCTGCGTTCGATCGCGAGGGAAATCTCTTTGTCGGCGACCGCAGCGGCACGGTCTTCAAAATCAATTCCCAGCGCCAAATCTTTGTTCACGCCACACTGGAGCCCAGCGTCGCCGCCTATCACCTCGCTGTCAACGCCGGCGGCACGTTGCTCGTCGCCGGTCCTACACTGTCATCCAATGAAGCCATCTGGGCAATCGAGCCGAATGGCGACACGCGCGTTTGGTATCGCGGTCTGGGGCGGCCACAGGGCCTCGCCGTCTCCATTGAAGGCGATGTGTATGTGGCCGCGTGTCTCGCAGGCCGTCACGGCTTGGTTCGCATCACCCCGAAAGGCGAAGCCTCCCTTGTCCTCGCCGCTCCCAATCTGGTTGGCGTCGCATTCTCGCCGCTTGGCACCACCATTCTCACCACCAGCGACGCCGTTTATGATGTGGATTTGGGGGTCGAAGGCCTCAGTCTTTTCTAGCGGTTAGCCAGTAGCTCTTAGCCTTTAACTTCAGGTTTACCGAATCGAGGTCTTGCGAACCATAAGGGCCCTACGAAACACTCTAAACGTCTCCCGCGAAACGAGCTAACGGCTAAAGCTAATAGCTAAAAGCTGCTATATGAAGAGTGAAATCATCGCCGTCGGCTCCGAGATGCTTACTCCGCATCGCCAGGACACGAACTCTCTCAATCTGACGGAAAAGCTAAACTCGCTGGGCGTAATTGTCGCGTTCAAGACCATCGTGGGCGACCGCCGCAACGACCTCGTCGGCGCCGTCAAAACTGCGCTCAGCCGCACAGACATTGTGATTCTTATGGGCGGACTGGGGCCCACCGAAGACGACCTCACTCGCGAAGCCGTGGCCGAATCGTTGTCGCTGACGCTGCGCCGCGACGCCACGCAGGTTGCCGCCCTCCATGCGCGCGCGGCTACGTGGCGAATTTCCATGCCGCAAAACAATTTAAAGCAGGCGGACGTGATCGAGGGCGCAACCCTTCTTCCCAATCCCAATGGCAGCGCGCCGGGCCAGTGGCTCGATCTCACATTCTCGGGCTACCGCAAGCTCATCATGCTGCTTCCGGGACCGCCGCACGAGTGCATTCCGCTTTTTGACAGCGAATGTATTCCGCGCTTGCGCAACATCCTCCCGCATCGGAATATCGCCGTCCGCACGCTAAAGGCAGCCATGATTCCGGAGTCACAGGCCGATAAGCTGCTCGCTCCCATTTACACGCCCTACACCGACGTCGAAACCACTCTGCTCGCACACACTGGTGACCTCCAAATCACGCTGATCTGCTCCAAGCCGACCGCCGAAGCAGCTGAGGCGCGCGTGGGTGAGCTCGCCGAGTGCATTGAGGATGCTCTCGCCGATTGGTTCTACTCGTCGCAGGGCGACACGCTCGAACAAATCGTTCTCTACTACCTGGGATTGCGCCAGGCTACGCTCGCGGTCGCGGAAAGCTGCACCGGCGGCCTCGTTTCCCAGCGCATCACGTCCGTCCCCGGCGCCTCCCGGTCGTTTCTGGGCGGAGCCGTCGTTTATTCCGATCAGTTGAAGACGGCATTCGCGGGCGTGCCGCCAGAACTCATCGCGCAACACGGAGCTGTCTCAGCACAGGTCGCCAAGGCTCTCGCCGATGGCATTCGTGCGCGTACGGGCGCCACCATCGGTCTCGGTGTGACCGGCATCGCTGGTCCAACCGGAGCCACGGAAACAAAGCCGGTCGGCTTGGTGCACGTCGCCGTCTCCGATGCACAGGGCACTGAATCCATCGATCGCACGTTCCGCGGCGACCGCCAGCGGGTTCGCGAATGGAGCGCGCAATTCGCCCTCGACTTCGTGCGGCGCCGGCTGATGTAAGCAACTCAGCACACGTGACTTTGGTCATGTCCGGCTCCAGCAACGCTAACAACCCATCACGCTGGCCCCGGCATCCATCCCATCAGATTTCAAAATGAGAGCCGGAGTCACCCAGAGTCGGGTCATTGCCTGCTCTCACAATTCTTCCCTGAGGTCCATCTATGAGATCCACGTGGTTGGTGTGTTTGATCCTTGGAGTGTCGGTGCCCGTTTTGGCGCATGCGAAAGACGCTGCGCCCTATCAGCAAGGAAAGCTGCTGCAGATGAACTCCGTTCATTGCGGCACAGCGCAAAAGAGCGATACGTCGGCGCTCGGCGAGATTATTGGAACCGACGACCGTAGCACAAAGACGCAGGATGTGCTCTGCCAGGAATACGTTCTCGAGACGGATTCCGTGGTTTATCACATTCGTCCGCGCGACGACAAACATCCCATGATCCTGCCCATCGGATCAATGGCGCAGTTTCGCATCGAGAAAGACAAAATGATCCTTCACGCCGAAGGCATGGACAAGGAGCGGCAATACATCGTCGTCTCCGTGATGCCGCGCTCGGGAGCTGACAACGCGTCGTCCGGCGAAAACCTGGCCAGCAAGCCCTGACCAGCATCGCCAGAAACTCTCCTCCGAGAACCCGGTGAGCCCGGTCGATGGCGTAGAATGTCCGTGCCGCCGACCGGGCGCAGTTCTCCTTGTGTCCTGAAGAGACCCGCGGAACTTACGGCGCGTCTATTTCCTGTTCGCTGCGATCGGCTTGTAACCCGACTTGCCCGCCTTCTTCAACGCCGACAATCCCTGCGCGATCGTCAGCAGTGGCGTGGTCTTGACGCTCTTGCAGGATCCGCCCGCGGCCGCCGCCAACGCTAGCGCTGCGGCGTTCACGTTGTTCGGCATCTCGATAATCATCACCAGGTCGTGATCGCCAAACGCCAGCCATGAGCCGATTGATTTTCCGCCCAGGCCTTCGATCACTTTGTTGATGTGGCCCGAACGGTCCTGCCGTTTCGCGATCAAGGCATTCAACGCTTCAGAGGTGTAGGACACCTCGACCATATAAGTCGCCATTGGGAATCACCTTTCCAGTTCGATTTCCTTCTGGGGTTGAAGGCTCTCGAAGTATACGCCCGCCGCTCGTGAGTCCAGCAGGAAGTCTTCACGCTCTGGCTCCGCAATCAGCGTCCGCTGTGCTGCCTTTGCTAAACTGCTCCTGACGCCATCGTTCACTCCACCATGTATTTCATCCCCCGCAAATTCTTCCGGAGCCTTGATGCCAGTCGTTGAGCTTGCCACGGTCACCAAAGCCTACGATGGCAAAGTCGCAGTTCGCGACCTCTCGCTCTCGATCGAAGCGGGACAGATGTTCGGCCTTCTCGGCCCCAACGGTGCAGGCAAAACCAGCTCCATCCGCATGATGATGGGCATTACCATGCCCGACTCCGGCCACATCACCCTTTTTGCAAAACCCTTCGACCGTCGCAGCCTCGACCGCGTGGGCTACCTGCCTGAAGAGCGCGGCCTCTATAAAAAGATGAAGGTGCTCGATCAGTTGGTCTTCTTCGGTGAGCTCCACGGTCTTACCAAAGAAGCTTCGCGCAAACGCGCAGTCGATTGGGCCACGCGCATGGAGATTTCCGACTCTCTCGATAAGAAAGCGCAGGAACTCTCAAAGGGAATGCAGCAGAAAATCCAATTCATCGCGACGCTGCTCCACGATCCCGGACTGGTTGTGATGGATGAGCCCTTCAGTGGCCTCGATCCGGTGAACACAACGCTTCTGCAGGATGCCCTTCTCGAGCTCAAAGCGCAGGGCAAGGCGATCGTCTTTTCTACGCACCGCATGGACCAGGTGGAAAAGCTCTGCGACTCCATCTGCCTCATCAACAATGGCGAAGGCGTCCTGAGCGGCAATTTGCGCGAAATCAAGAGTCGATACGAGCGCAACAACGTGATTGTCGAATTCGAAGGCAGCGCGGAATTTCTCGAATCGGACGAGATCGCATTGGCCAATAACTTCTCCGGCCACGCGGAAATCACGCTCAAGCCCCATGGCGATGCACAAAAGCTCCTTCACCTCGCAGCGTCCATGGCCCGAATCTACCGCTTTGAGCTCGTCGAACCTTCACTCGAGGAAATCTTCATTCAGACCGTCGGAGGCCGAACCGATGCGTAACATGCTTCTAGTCGCTCGCCGCGAATACGTCGAGCAAATTCGCGGGCGCGCCTTTCGGTTCTCTACCCTTCTGGTTCCCGCGCTCATCGTTTTCCTTCTTGGTGTGACCACCTTCACGGGGCGCAAGCTCGCGGCTGTTCGGCACATCGCCATTGCCGCCGACAACGCCACTCTTGCCGCCGACATTCGTACGGAACTTCTGTCCGACAAGAACGCCCATTACACCGTTGACGTCACCGCTCCTTTCACGGATCAGGATCGCGTGGACCTACAATCCCGCATTGAAAACAAATCGCTCGATGGCCTGATCCTCATCGAGAACTCGGCTTCTGCCACACCGTCCGTCACGTACGAGTCGCAATCATCTGCCGAGTTGCTAGATACCTCGCGTCTCGCCGAAGCCATCAATGCCGGCTTTCTCAATCTTCGTCTGGCGCAGCGGGGAATCACCTCCGCTGAAGTCCATTTCCTCGTCCACTCTGTTCCTCTCGAAGCTCTCCAGGTCTCTTCGACCGGCAAAACCGGCAAAAACCAGGGCATGACTCCGTTCTACGCATCCATGCTGATGACCGTCCTAATGACCATGCCCATAATTCTTTATGGCATGGACATGGCGCGCTCCGTCATCGAAGAAAAAAGCTCGCGCATCTTCGAAGTCATGCTTGCGGTCACGCGCCCTGACGATCTGCTCGCCGGCAAGCTGCTGGGCGTGGGGGCTGTGGGGCTCACGCAAATCGCCATCTGGACTGTCGCTGGCCTGCTTCTGTCCGGCTCGGCCCTGGCCGCGCCTATTATGACCGGCGAGGTCAAGATTCACTTCAGCGTTCTTGAAGCGGCTCTCTTTCCCTTCTACTTTGTCCTCGGCTTCTTTCTTTACAGTGCCTTCTTTTCGGGTTTGGCCGCAACCTGCGAGACTGCGCAGGACCTGCAGATGTATATCTTCCTCGCCGTCGTTCCCACCTGGACCAGCTTCGCCATCCTGCCATTCCTGCTGAACAATCCCAACTCGCCCTGGGTTGTCGCGGCTTCTCTCTTTCCTCCCACTGCGCCATTCGTCATGGTCCCCCGCATCGGCATGCTCTCGGCACCGTATCCGTGGGGCCAGATTGCGATCTCGATTGCTCTCATGGTCTTCAGCATCTGGGCCGTCATTTGGTTTGCGTCCCGACTCTATCGCGTTGGAATCCTCATGTATGGCAAACGCGCCACACTTCCTGAAATCCTCCGGTGGCTCCGCTATAGCTAGCTCGCGGCGGATTTCTCACTTCAGATCTAGCCTCTTCGGCTTCTGATCTCTAAGTCGCGCCTCTTTACAACTCGGCTGCTGCCAAGCCCATCTACATTCAGATGACGCGCTTCGTTTTTCGGAACGGACTGTCGATTTGTGCCGTCGCGTTCTGCTCCATTCAAGTCTTCGCTCAGCCAAGCCCATCAACCGTCCGCTTTGTCCAGGGCACCATTCATGGCTTGCTCGAAATGCGCGCGCCCGACGGTCACGTAGTCGCTTCGGGAGACATCATTCAATCCGTGCGCGGCGAACACGTAACCTTGCATACGCTCTTTAACTTCAAAGATGGCTCTACAGATGACGAAACTACGATCTTCACGCAGCACCGGTCTTTTCAGTTCATTTCGGACCACCACGTTCAGAAAGGCCCGTTCTTTCCTCATCCAATGGACACATTCATTGATGGCCGCAATGGCCAGGTGACGACGCATACAACCGACAAAGACGGTAAGGATGAAGCAAAGAATAGCCATGTCGACTTGCCGCCCGACATCGCGAACGGAATGATTCCACTGGTGATTGAAAACATGGCCTACGACGATTCGACAAAGAACATTTCCATGATTGTGGCCACTCCCAAACCGCTTGTGGCCAAACTCATCATTACGAAAACTGACGAGGATCATTATTCGCTCGGCGGCGAATCGCGAAAGGCCACGCATTATGAAATTAAGATTCAGCTCACTGGCCTCGCCGGCGTGGTTGCCCCAATCGTCGGCAAGACCCCGCCCGATATACAGATCTGGACTACCACTGGATCAGTACCGGTGTTTATTCGCGAACAAGGCCCCATCTATCCCGACAGCCCCATCATGACCATTCAACTAACAAGCCCTGACTGGCCCGACGCGTCCAAGTCTGGCAAATAGATCGCCTCTCCATTGATTCTTCCTTTATCTCTTTTTGAGCCGAAAACGCTTTGCGCACTTCTGTGAATAGTTTGTCAATTCGCCGTGGCGAGGGTTACCTGCGCGCCCCCGGAGCTATACTTACAACGTTTTCAACGGACGATTCTTCGATTCCCCAAGCTTGCACATTCGAGTCTTTTCCCTTTTTCTGCGCCCAATCTGCATGAGATGGAGGAGGAACCATGGCCATACAACGTGCATTCGGCGATCCACAGCGCACTCCGGACGATTTTTCGAAGTTCACCAAGGATGAACTGGCGGGAGAGCCATACAGCCATACCCCCGCGGATTCGGCTCTCGGCCCTGTGCCAACAGCCCGCAGCACCGACCCTATGGACCTGGCAAACGTCTTAGGGAACACCGCCGTCACAAAGATCCAGAACACCGACAAAAAAATCATGCTCCACGTCATTGGCGATAGTGGCGGCGTAACGTCACCGCAATTTCAGTTCGCGGTTGCCGACGCGCTGGCCACGGATCAGCTCAACGGCGTCGCGTTCCTCTACCACCTCGGCGACGTGGTCTACTTCTTCGGCGAAGACAGCTACTACTTCGAGCAGTTCTACGACCCCTATCGCGAATACAACGCCCCGATCTTTGCAATTCCCGGCAACCACGATGGCGCGCAGTACGCGAACGAAACCTCGGGCCCACTGCAGGGGTTTCAAGAAAACTTCTGTTCTCCGGCACCCGCCGATACGCCGGACAATCAAGGCTGCGTGCGCACTACGATGGATCAGCCCGGGATTTACTTCACGCTCAACGCGCCGTTCATCAAGTTCATCGGCTTGTATTCGAATGTGGGCGAGGGTGGAACGAGCGGAGTGATCGCTTCAACAAAGCGGCCTGATGTTGGTACCAAGCAGCTGGACTTTCTGAAAGCCGCGCTAACGCAGGCAAAGGCCGAGCGCGCTGCCGGCAACTATCGCGTTCTGGCGCTTGCCACGCACCACCCGCCATTCACCGGCTCTCCCTATCACTTGCCGAGTCCCGACATGTTGAAGATGATCGATCAGGTATGCGAGCAGGTCGGCATCTATCCTGACATCCACCTGAGCGGGCACTCTCACCTTTACGAGCGGTTTACGCGCACCGTCAAAGGCAGGCAAATTCCATATATCGTCTCCGGCAATGCCGGATACCCCGGCTTGCCCGGACTCAAGAAAGGCGGTAAGCCCGCGCCCGTGCCGAAGGCTCCGCAGTCTGGGACTGACGCTAGCGGCAACCCGCTCAAGCTCGAAACATTCAACAACAAGACCTTCGGCTTTTTGCGGGTGACTGTTTCGGCAACAGAGCTGGATGTGGTCGCTATGGGCGTCGACCCCGATACTCACAACACCACCCCGATGGACGGATTCAGTTTGGATCTGAAGAGCGGCGTTGTGACGGATACGAAGAATATTCCCGTCAACGTTAGCTTTGATCAGGCAACATCGATTGCCGCAAAGAAGAAGAAGAAGCAGAAGAAGACGCTTTCCCGAAAGGCGGGAACGAAAGCAGCCGCAACGGACGCAGGCAATGATGGCGGATCAAGAGCTCCGGCAACAAAGCATGCCAAGAAAGCCGCGCAAAAGATATCCGGCGCAAAATCCGCGGCGAAGAAAAAGCCGCGAAAATAAAGCCTGTCGGCCAGTGGCTCCGCCACGGAAGGAATCAACGGGCTCACTGACTTCTGCCCACGTTCGCGCCGTAGAATCGACGGAGTGAGCACCAATGCCAGCGGACCATTCAATCTGCGCCAGCGCCTGATGCTGGCCGTTGTGCCGCGCCTGGTGTGGGCGCTGCTCTCGGCGGTCGGGCGCACCTGGCGGTTTGAGACCATTGCCGAACTGGGCGCGACGCCACTCCCATACGGCAAGGGCGCGCGCGGAGAGATCTTCTGCTTCTGGCACCAGTGCGTGTTGCCTTGCACGTTTTACTTTCGGCGCACCGGCGCAACGATCATTGTGAGCCAGAGCTTCGATGGCGAATTGATCGCGCGCACACTGGGATTGTTCGGTTACAGAACCGTGCGCGGCTCCAGCTCGCGCGGGGGACAAGAAGGTCTGCTGGGCCTTAAGCATGTCATTGAAGCGGGCCGCCCGGCGATCTTCACAGCCGACGGGCCCCGCGGCCCGATCTATCAAACCAAGCGCGGACCTATCCGGCTTGCCGCCATCACGGGTACGCGCATCGGCGCTTTTCATCTTGAGCCGCACCGCGCATGGAGGCTGCATTCGTGGGATCGGTTTCTGATTCCCATGCCGTTCACGCGCATTGCAGTCAGTTGGTCGCGCTGGACGCGCGTTCCCGCGGATCTGGCCGAAGACAAGATCGAGCCCGAACGAGAAATCCTCAACGCAGCCATCGAGCGTGCCCGCATCCGTGCCCTTGAACACTTTGGGAAGGCTGCCGCAAATGTCTGAAACGTCGCATTCAAAAAACGGCGATCTCACAGAGCACGCGGAGTTCCGCGTCGAAGACTTCCACTACGATCTTCCCGAAGAGCTCATTGCGCAAGAGCCGCCGACAGTGCGCGGCTCAAGCCGCATGCTCGCACTGGATCGTAAGACCGGATCGTTCGCGGACGATGTCTTTTCAAACTTTGGCGCGCACCTCCGGCCCGGCGACCTCCTAGTGTTGAACGATAGCCGCGTGATTCCGGCGAGGCTTTACGCTCGACGGACGTTGCGTCGTGAACGCGAGAAGCCGACGGGCAGGATTGAAGTGATGCTGACGGAGCCAGCCGGCGAAAGCCGATGGCGCGCGCTGGTTCGGCCCGGGCGCAAAATCGCAATCGGCGAACGGCTCGTGTTTCCCGCGCATGACGGCCACATCGCGCTGGAAGCAGAGGTGCTGGAGCGCGGACAGTTCGGCGACCGCCTGCTCGAGTTTGCTCCGGTTGACGATTTTTTTGCCGCGCTCGAATCGATTGGGCACACTCCGCTGCCGCCTTACATCCATCGCGACGACACCGATGCCGATCGCGAGCGTTATCAGACCGTCTTCGCACGAGAGCGAGGTTCTGTTGCTGCGCCCACTGCGGGCCTGCACTTTACGCCCCAGATTTTCGAAACACTGAAAGCCAAAGGCGTTGATATTGCGCGCGTCACCCTCCACGTGGGCCTCGGCACCTTCGCACCTTTGCGGGTTGAACGCGTTGGCGACGTTCACCTGCACCGAGAGCGCTATTCCATCAGCGCAGCAGCCGCCGAGTCTCTCAATCGCGCTCTCGTGGAGCGGCGCCGCATCGTCGCCGTGGGCACCACCGTTGTCCGCACTCTGGAAAGCGCCGCGCTCGCCGCCGGCGGCGGCCCAATCGAACCTCACTCAGGCACGACCAACATTTTTATCTCGCCCGGCTTCGAATTCCAGGTCGTCAGTGGACTTCTGACCAACTTCCATCTGCCTCAATCGAGCCTGCTCATGCTGGTGAGTGCATTCGCGGGCCCAGGACGAACTGGCCTCGATCGCATCCTCGCCGCATATCGCCACGCGACCGGCGAGCACTACCGCTTCTTCAGCTACGGCGACTGCATGTTGATTCAGTGAAAGAGCCAACGGCCTCATAGCCCTTCACTGATTCGCTCTTTCACTTCTTCGCTGCGCACGGCTCGCTGTTCACTCTGCACCGTCCACTGCTATTCTCACTAGCGTGACCGAGAGCTCCAGGCCGCCCGTCTTCCTGCTCGACGCGATGAGCTTCATCTTCCGCGCCTATCACGCAATGCAACGCTCGCGGCCCATGTCCACGCGCTCCGGCCTTCCCACTGCCGCCACTTACGTCTTCGTCAATATGATTAAGAAACTGCGCCAGGATTTCTCGCCCAAATACTTCGCCGCGGTATTCGACGTGAGCGGCGAAGTCTTCCGCGACGAGCGGGCACGCGCGATCGCGACGCTTCGCCGCTGGAACGCGAAGACGCAGAGCTTTGAAGACGTGAGCTACGAGGGCTACAAGGCCAAGCGCGAAGCTATGCCGGAAGATCTTCGCCGCCAGATTCCCTACATTCGCCGCGCGCTCGAGGCGCTGCGCATTCCCATCCTGGAAGCAGAAGGATTCGAGGCCGACGACGTGATCGGCACATTGGCACGCGAAGCCGCCGAGCAGGAGCATGAAGTCTTCATCGTCTCCGGCGACAAAGACATGATGCAGCTGGTCACTTCGCGGGTAAAGATACTCAATCCGCAAAAAGACAACCTGATTCTCGATCCAGAAAAAGTCACCGAGACGCTCGGCGTGCCGCCCGACAAGGTCATCGACGTGATGGCTCTGCGCGGCGATTCCGTCGACAACATCCCCGGCGCGCCCGGCATCGGCGGCAAGGGCAGCGTAGAGCTGATCAAGGAATTTGGAAGCGTGGAAGCAGTTCTGGACCGCGCTGAAGAGGTAAAGCGGAAGGCCTACAGAGAATCGCTCCAGCAGAATCGCGAAACGGTTCTGCTTTCGAAGGAACTCGTAACCATTGACACACGCGTTCCGCTGCCCCTCGACTTAAGCGCGATGGAAACGCAAGAACCCGATCTTGAAGCTTGCCGCGCGCTCTTCACCGAGCTCGAATTCACCTCCATGCTGCGCGAGCTTGCGCCTGCGGCCGGCGGTGTTTCGGTCGATTGCATCGAAGATCCAACCGCCGATCAGACCGCTGCATTCTACGCCGCTGCGCGCGCAGGTGGATTCGCACTGGCGCTCGATGCGGCTGAGCCCGTTGAAGACGATTCAGAATGCGAGGACAATGCCGGCCAGACGCTGCTTGACCTGGCCGAGGCTGCCGAGAAGAAAACGCATTTCTCCGTCGGAGTCTGCGCAGATTCTGCCTGCGCCCTGCGCCTGCCTCTCTCGCCCGAAATGCGCGCGCTTCTCGAAGATTCTGCAGTTCCGAAGCGCGTTCACGACTGGAAGCTGGCGCTGCACGTTCTCGGCGACGTAAACGTCACGCTGCGCGGGCCGGTTGAAGATACGCAGCTTCTTTCTTACGCGCTCAATCCCACGCATACCACGCAGTCGCTGGCCGACGTTGCCGCGCGCCACAACCAGCCATCGCCCGCATCGCTGCCCGCGGCGGCTGCAGCTGTCAACGCGCTGGTGCCAGCGCTTCGCGAAGAAGCCGAGAAGGCCGATGTGACTCGCGTCTATTCTGAAATCGACCTGCCACTTGCTCCCGTCCTCTATCGCATGGAAAAGGCCGGCGTGCGCATCGACACAGCTGCGCTGGGCAGGCTTTCGGATGAGTTTAGTGGCGAAATAACGCGCGTCGGCGACCGCATCTTCGAGCTTGCCGGCGAGCGCTTCAACATCAACTCGCCCAAACAACTCGCAGTGGTGCTGTTTACCAAGCTAGGCTTGCCTTCGCCGCCGGCGCGCGGCAAAACCAAATCCGTTTCAACGGCACAGGACGTACTTGAGTTTCTCGCCGAAAAACATGAGGTTCCAAAGCTTGTCCTCGAATATCGCCATCTTTCCAAGCTCAAATCGAACTACGTTGACGCGCTGCCGCTCTTGGCCGATGTTGATTCACGCGTGCACACCACGTTTCAGTCCGCGGCCACGGCGACCGGCCGTCTTTCATCCATCAATCCAAATCTCCAAAACATTCCCATCCGCACCGAGCTCGGCCGCAAAATTCGCGCTGCCTTCATCGCCGCGCCCGGCACTGAATTGCTGTCCGCCGATTACTCGCAGATCGAGTTGCGCCTGCTGGCGCACTTCAGCGGCGATCCGCTGCTGATTCGCGCCTATGCCGAAGAGATCGACATTCACACGCTCACAGCAAGCGAAGTCTTCGGCGTGCCCGTCGAGGGCATGGACAAGGAGACGCGCAACCGCGCCAAGGCCGTGAACTTCGGCATCGTCTACGGAATTTCCGCATTCGGCCTCGCTGCTCAATTAGGCATTCCGCAAGCCGAGGCAAAGGCTTACATCGAGCGCTATTTTGCGCGCTACAAGGGAGTGCAGGCGTTTATCGAAAAGACCCTCGCGCAAACGCGGCGCGAGGGTTCCGTGCGCACCATGTTCGGCCGCTTGCGCCCCATCCCCGACATCGAGAGCCGCAATCCAAATCAGCGCGGCTTCGCCGAGCGCACGGCCATCAATACTCCTTTACAGGGCACGGGCGCCGACCTCATCAAATTGGCGATGATCTCGCTCGACCACAAACTGACGGAGCGAAAGATGAAAACGCGCATGGTCCTTCAGGTGCACGACGAGTTGCTGTTCGAGATCCCGGCCAATGAGAAGGACGAAGCCGCGGCGCTGGTGCGGGCGGAGATGGAAGGGGTCGTAAAATTAAAGGTGCCGCTGGTCGCAGATCTTTCCTTTGGTCCAAATTGGAGAGACCTGGAATAGGCGGCTCGAATTTGCACAAAGGTTCAGCTGGCTCGGTAAACGTTTGCCGGCGCCATGAAGGGGATCCAAGATGAAAAAAGTGAACCGCAGAGAATTCGCGAAAGGGATCGCCATCGCTCCGATCGGAATGGCCGCCGTCCCATCGTTACTTGCGCAGGCAGCAGCGGCGCCGGCAATTCCCTCACCCGTGCCGCCCCTTGTTTCTCCGCGCGCGCAAGCCAAGGCCAACCGAATCCTTGAGGGAGCCGCAGAGCGCGTCTTCTCCGTTCCAGAATCAGAGCCATTTGCCTCGCCGCTCGAATTCGCACGCAACGAGATCGCGCCAAAGGTGAAGGCGTTTTCGTTGGGCGACGTGACGCTCGAAGCCGGGCCCTTGCAGCAAGCGCGCGAGTGGAATCGCGGCTATATCATGCGGCTCGCGAACGACCGTCTGCTGCGTAACTTCCGCGTGAACGCCGGTCTCCCTTCCAGTGCGAAACCGCTCGGCGGCTGGGAAACTCCGACCTGCGAACTCCGCGGACATTTTGTCGGGCATTATCTTTCCGCGTGCGCCATGCTTTATGCGGCTACTGGCGACAAGGCCGTCAAATCAAAGGCTGACGAGCTCGTTGCCGGGCTCGCCGAGTGCCAGGCAAAGCTCAATGAAAACGGTTATCTCAGCGCCTTCCCTACCGAGTACTTTGATCGACTTGATCAGCGCAGGAATGTCTGGGCTCCGTTTTATACCATGCACAAAATCATGGCCGGCCTGCTCGACATGAAAACGCAAGCCGGAAACGACCAAGCCCTCGATGTTGTGGTGAAAATGGCGGGCTGGGTGGACGCGTGGACCGCGGCAAAGCCTGAAGACCACATGCAGGACATCCTGAACACCGAATACGGCGGCATGAACGATGTGCTCTACAATCTCGCTGCCGTTACCGGCGACGATCGATGGGCTCGCACCGGTGATCGATTTACGAAGAAGATATTCTTCACTCCGCTCGCCCTGCGCCAGGACCAGCTCAAGGGGCAGCACATGAACACCCACGTGCCGCAGGTCATCGGCGCGGCACGGCGCCACGAGCTTTCATCGGATTACCGCTTTGCCGACGTGGCACGCTTCTTTTTCGAAACTATTTCCACGTCGCGCACTTATGCCACAGGCGGATCGAGCAACAACGAACATTGGCTCACCGATCCCGGTCATCTTGCGCTCGAAATGCAGGTGAGCTCGCACCACCAGGAGTGCTGCTGCTCCTACAACATGATGAAGCTCGCGCGCCATCTATACAAATGGAGCGGCGACCCCCGATTCATCGACTATTACGAGCGCAATCTCCTCAATCACCGGCTGGGCGCGATCGAACCCGAAACAGGCCACACAACATATTTCCTTTCTATGGCGCCCGCAGCGTGGAAGACCACCTGCACCGAGGACGATTCGTTCTGGTGCTGCACGGGTACGGGCCTTGAAGAGTTCACCAAGCTCAGCGACACGATTTACTTCCACGACGACGACTCGCTCTTCGTGAATCTGTATGCCGCGTCGACGGTGACGTGGAAAGATCGCGGCGTGCGGTTAAGACAGCAGACGAGCTTTCCGCAAAGCGATCGCACAGAGCTTGCGATTGAGGAGACGCCATCGGCTGCGTGGACACTGCGCGTTCGCATTCCCGCCTGGACCACGGCCGCCAATTCGATTGCGATCAATGGCCGGCGGCTGGAAGTATCCGGCACACCAGGCAGCTATCTCGCCCTGTCGCGCGCCTGGAAGTCCGGCGACCGCGTTCAACTTACGTTCCCCATGCGCCTCACTTCGGAGCCGCTTGCCGACGATCGCTCGAAGCAGGCGTTTCTCTATGGGCCGCTCGTGCTGGCGGGCCAGTTCCCCGGGGCGGAGCTTGCAGACGACCTTGAGCACAGGCAAGGGCCGGAAGTGGATCAGGCGCCGCCGATCTTGGTTCCCACACTAAAGGCGGCAGCAGCAAGCCCAGAAGCCTGGATAAAGCCGGTTCCCGGCGAAGAACTTACCTTCCGCACCACTGGCCAAGCGCAGGATGTAACGCTGAAGCCCCTGAACCAAAGTTGGCAACGGTTCGCCGTGTACTGGACGGTGACATAGATTTGCAGCGCGGCGTTAGATCGTTAGAATAAGGCCTGCGGCGCGCGCCGGAGCCGGCCGCCCTATCTCTCTAACCCTGAATATTTCCACAAAAAATGTCTTGCATACTTATGCAAGAGTGACGTATATTTATTCAAGCGCGGTTTCCTGCCTGGCGGGACCGCGCATTTGCTTTGCTCCAAATCCTGAAACCGGCTGCGAACATGAATGTCGAACGACTCAATGTAATCCGTGAAGTGGTGTCCAGCTCGCCGGTAGCGAGTCAGGATGAGTTGCGCCGCAAGCTGCGCCGCCGCGGCATTCACGTGACCCAGGCGACGCTCTCGCGCGACATCCATCAACTGCGGCTCTCGAAAGGACCCAGCGGATACTCGCTGCCCAACGGGCACGCCGCGCCCGCGGCGGAAGACGATCAAGCACCTTCTCTCAACGAGATGATCGACAGCTTCGCCTTGCGCGTTCGCCAGGCCATGAATCAAGTTGTCCTGAGCACCGTAATGGGCGGAGCGCAGCCGGTTGCGGCGGCACTCGACCGCGTGGAATGGCCTGAGATCGTGGGCACCATCGCCGGGGACGACACTGTTCTGGTGATTTGCGGCGACGCCCGCCAAGCCGCCGAGGTGGGATCGCGCTTGAGGTCGATGCTGGAACAGTGACAAAGACGATACAAACCGCGGTTGTGGGAGTGACAGGATACGCCGGAGCAGAATTGGCGCGCCTGCTATTGCATCATCCACGCCTGAAGGGCCATCCTCCGATCTTCGCCGGCCGCGTCGACGCGAAAGATCTGGAGCACGGCGGCGTTCCGCTGACAGCAATCCACCCACAGTTAGCAGACAACGCGGGCGCTGCCAACCTGAAACTTGAACCGTTCTCATGGGAACTGCTTTCCACGCTTGGGGTCGACGTGCTGTTCCTCGCAACCCCGCATGAGCAATCCCGCGAGTGGGTGCCGGAGGCCTTAAAGCGCGGAATGCGCGTCATTGATCTTAGCGGTGCTTGGCGGCTGAACCAGCCTGCCCACCGCGCCGTGTACTCTTTCGAGGATGAAGGCTCCGAGCTCGCAGAGGCAACGCAGGCGCTGGCCGTTTACGGCATGCCCGAACTGCATCGCAAGCAAATTGCGACGGCGCAACTGGTCGCGAATCCCGGCTGCTACGCTACTTCCGTCATTCTTGCGCTCAAGCCACTCGTCGCCGCCGGCCTTATCGATCTCGAAAAGGGAATCGTCGCCGATTCCAAAAGCGGCGTCAGCGGCGCTGGCAAGGTTCCCACACCCAGAACTCACTTCATGTACGCAGCCGACAACCTTTCGGCATACAACGTCTTTTCGCATCGTCACACCGGCGAGATTCTTGAAGAAACCGGACTCTCGGGTTGCCAGATCGTTTTCACACCGCACCTTTTGCCCATTCCACGCGGAATCCTGTCGACAATCTACGTCCATTTTGCCGAGCCCGAAACACATGAGCACGTCGCGCACAAATATCGTGAGTTCTTTGCAGGCAGTCCGATGGTGAGGCTTTACGATAAAACGCTGCCGCAGATTCAATACTCGGTGCGCACGAATTACGCCGACATTGGATTCCAGCTCGATGCCAACGGCAAGCGCGCAGTGATCGTGAGCTGTCTCGACAACCTTCTGAAAGGCGCTGCAGGCCAGGCGGTCCAGAACTTGAACGTCATGCAGGGCTGGCCTGAATCGGAGGGACTTGCATGAGTCGCGCCGCGGAGGTCGTTGCATGAAGTACGTTGTCAAACTCGGAGGCGCTGGCCTGGAATCGCCGACGCTCCTCGATAGCTGTATGCGAGCCATCACCGATCTTGTCCGTGACGGCAATCAGGTTGCTGTCGTCCACGGCGGCGGTGTGCAGCTGACACGCACCCTGAAAGCTTTGGGCAAGCAGAGTGAATTTATCGATGGGCTGCGCATCACCGATGCGGAAACGCGCGACGCAGCCTTGATGGTGTTCGCCGGCAAGGTGAATAAAAGTTTGGTCGCGGCACTCGGTGCTCTTGGTCAGCCGGCTGTCGGACTCTCGGGCGGCGACGGATTGCTTTTCCGCGCACGCAAAAAACGCACGGCGCCCGATCTTGGATTCGTGGGCGAGATCGCCGCCAGCGATCCACGCTGGCTCGAAGCTGTGTGGCAGTTAAGCGGCGTTCCGGTTCTTTGCTCCATGGCACTCGGATTCGATGGCGAGTACTACAACATAAACGCCGATGAGATGGCTGCGGCCTGTGCGATTGCCTGCCACGCTGACGCGCTGGTGTTCCTTACCGATGTTCCGGGAGTGAAAGGGGCGAACGGTGAAGTGCTGCGCTGGCTTTCGATCGATCAAATTGCGGAGATGGCCAAGAGTGCGGTAATTTCAGGCGGCATGTTGCCCAAGCTTAGCGCATGCCGCGAGGCGCTTCTGAACGGCGTTAAGCGCGTACGGATTCTTCCCGCGGAAGCTGCCGGTTCCCTTCCCGATCTATGCAGCTCACGCATTCTGCACGGTACTGAAGTGATGGTGGCCTAAGGAGGTCAAGAAGGACCGATGAAACTCGAAGAGATTCGCGCCGCGGAGCAAAGATTGCTCCTCTCCACCTACGATCGGAACCCCGTTCTTTTCGTCGGCGGTGAAGGAGTCTACATCCAGGACGAGAACGGTACGAAGTATCTCGATCTGCTCAGCGGCATCGGCGTCAACGCACTCGGTTACAACCATCCGGTGATTGTCGAGACGATCGCTCGTCAAAGCCGCGCACTAATCCACACGTCGAACCTCTATTACCACGAGGGCCAGGCCGAGCTGGCAATGCGGCTCACAGAGCGCACCGGTCTCGACCGTTGCTTCTTCGCGAATACTGGCACGGAGGCGTGGGAAGGCGCGCTGAAGCTGGCGCGCGCATATGCGGGTCTGAAGCGCAGCGAGGGCAAAAAGATCGGGACGAAGTTTCTAGCCCTCGAGCAGAGCTTTCACGGCCGCACATTTGGCGCCATGGCTACCACGTGGAAGGCAAAATATCGCGAGCCGTTTGGGCCGGTGGTTCCTGGCGTTGAATTTGTCCGTTTCAACGATGTCAGCGACCTGCGCGCCAGGTTTTCTAGCGAAGTTTGCGCCATCCTCGTCGAAGCCATCCAGGGCGAGGGCGGAATTCGACCGCTGACGCAGGAATTTCTGGCCGAGGCTCGCGCGATGGCCAACTCTACCGGCGCGCTGCTGATCATCGATGAGATTCAGTCCGGCATAGGCCGCACCGGAAAGTGGTGCGCCTATCAGCACTACGGAATCTTGCCAGACGTGACCACGCTAGCGAAGCCCCTCGCCGGTGGGCTCCCTCTGGGAGCCGTTTTGTGCACGGAAGAAGTGGCACGAGTGATGCATGCCGGCATGCACGGCACCACTTTTGGTGGCGGACCGCTGGCCTGTGCCGTCGGTATCGCAGTCGTCGACACTATCGAGAAAGAAGGTCTGCTCGCCCATGCAACCGAGGTCGGGGATTATTTTCAGCAGTCGCTGCGCTCGCTCGCCGACCGGCACGAAGCTATCGTCGACGTGCGAGGAAAGGGCCTCATGATTGCCGCTGAACTCGATTCGGCAGAGCTTGCCAAGCTTACGGTCGCCGAAATGATGAAGCGCCGCATCCTCATCAACTGCACCAGCGACACCGTGCTTCGCTTCCTGCCGCCCTACATTCTCGAACGCGCACACGTCGATGCCGCCGTGGCGGCACTCGACGAAGTTCTCACAATTAACGCCGCGGCTCACCACGCGCCCGCCGGAGGTCATCAACATGGCTAGCAAAACGACCGTTGAGCAAAACGAATCCGCTGTTCCTGTGCACAAGGATCCTGACGTCCTTGCCGCCGCCGCGCGCATGGCCGGCGAGGATCTTTGCTCGATCGCCGATCTTTCCGCGGCCGAGGTGCGCGCCATCCTCAAGCTCGGCCACGAGGTCAAGCGCAATCCGCGCGAGTATCGTCATGCTCTGGACGCGAAACAAATGGTGCTGATGTTCGAGAAGGCCAGCCTGCGCACGCGCCTGGCCTTTGAAACAGGCATTAATACCATGGGCGGCAACGCCATCTTTGTCGACCAGACCAATTCGCCGCTCGGCGAGCGCGAAACCATTGCCGACGTGGCCAAGAATCTCGAGCGCTGGGTCGATGTGATTGTGCTGCGCACCTACGCGCACGACACCATCACTGAGATGGCTGTGAACTCGCGCGTTCCGATCATCAATGCTCTTTCCGATTTCGAGCATCCGTGCCAGGCGCTGGCCGACTTTATGACCATCCAGGAACATTTCGGCACTGCGATCGGCCTCAACTTCACTTACGTCGGCGACGGCAACAATGTGTGCCACTCGCTGATGCTCACCGGCGCTCAGCTCGGCGCCAATGTTACGGTCGCCACTCCACGCGGCTACTCGCCCGACATCGAAATCGTGACCAAGGCGCGCGAAATGGCCGAGGTCAACCACTGCGAGATTCGCCTGCTGCAAGATCCGCAAGTCGCCGTCGAAGGCGCAGATGCCGTCTACACAGACGTATGCGTGAGCATGGGCATGGAGCACGAATCGACCAAGCGCGCGCCAATCTTTCGGCCGTTCCAGGTGAATGAGGCGCTGATGGCCAAGGCCGCGTCGCACGCAGTCTTCATGCACTGCCTGCCCGCGCGCCGCAACGAAGAAGTCACCGATGCGGTCATTGACAGCCCTCAGTCCATCGTCTTTGACCAGGCCGAGAATCGTCTGCATGCGCAAAAGGCCCTGTTACTGTTGCTGCTTGGCGGGCTGGCGAATGTGAGGAGCTTTCAATAACCACTTCGCAGTTCATGGTTTCTGATTCACAGATGCTGGCGCCTCTCGTTCAACCATAGGAACTGCGAACTAAGAACTGTGAACTTTTAAGGAGAGCATGTCCGTTATTCTCGAGTCACTGCCAGTTGGGAAAAAAGTCGGCATCGCCTTCTCCGGCGGTCTCGACACGTCCGCAGCCCTGCATTGGATGAGGCAGAAGGGCGCGATCCCGTACGCCTACACTGCCAGTCTCGGCCAGCCTGACGAAACCGACTACGACGCGATTCCGCGCGCCGCGCTGGTTTATGGCGCAGAGAAAGCTAGGCTCATCGATTGTCGCGGCCCTCTCGTTCGCGAAGGCATCGCGGCATTGCAAGCCGGGGCTTTCCACATCACCACCGCTGGCGTGCCCTATTTCAACACCACGCCGATCGGCCGCGCTGTTACCGGCACCATGCTTGTCGCCGCAATGAAAGAAGACGACGTCAACATCTGGGGCGACGGCTCGACTTTCAAAGGCAACGACATCGAGCGTTTTTATCGCTATGGTTTGCTCGTCAATCCCAACCTTCAGGTCTACAAGCCGTGGCTCGACGCTGCATTCATTGACGAGCTCGGAGGCCGCGCCGAGATGTCGGCCTTCATGCAGCGCTCAGGCTTCGCCTACAAGATGTCGGCGGAGAAAGCCTACTCGACCGACTCGAACATTCTTGGCGCCACGCACGAAGCCAAGGATCTCGAGCACTTGTCGTCGTCTGTCAAAATCGTCGTTCCCATCATGGGCGCGGCGTTCTGGCGCGAAGATGTCGACATTAAACGCGAAGAAGTTGTCATCCGTTTTGAAGAGGGCACGCCTGTCGCTCTCAATGGCCACCGCTTCGACGACCCTGTCGAGCTTCTGCTTGAAGCCAATCGCACGGGCGGGCGCCACGGGCTCGGCATGAGCGATCAGATTGAAAACCGTATCATCGAAGCCAAATCCCGAGGCATCTACGAGGCTCCAGGCTTGGCGCTGCTCTTCATCGCGTACGAGCGGCTCATCACCGGCATTCATAATGAGGACACGATCGAGCAGTACCGCGAAAACGGTCGCAAGCTCGGCCGCCTGCTCTATCAGGGGCGCTGGTTCGACTCGCAGGCCATCATGCTGCGCGAATCCGCGCAGCGCTGGGTCGCGAAGCCTGTCACCGGCGAGGTTACACTCGAGCTGCGCCGCGGCAACGACTATTCAATTCTCAATACCGAATCGCCCAACCTCACATTTCATCCTGAGCGGCTCAGCATGGAGAAGACCGAATCGACGTTCTCGCCGCGCGACCGCATCGGCCAACTCACCATGCGCAACCTCGACATCACCGACACTCGGGACAAGCTCCTTACATACGCAAAATCTGGTCTGCTCACGCTGAGCAAGGGCAGCGAAATGCCCCAGCTTAAAAATGGCAAGGAGACTGAATAGCGTGCGTTACGCTTAAACCAATGGCGAACGAGCAACAATCCGGCAAAATGTGGTCAGGCCGCTTCCGCGAGCCGCTGGACGCGGAGTTTGAAGCCTGGCAGCGGTCGATTGTCTTCGACTGGCGCCTTCTCGACCAGGAAGTAGCCGCCAGCAAGGCGCACGCGTCGGCTCTTTCCGCAGCAGGAATCCTGACCAAGAGTGAAGCAACGGAGTTGAGGAATGCGCTGGATGAGATTGCTTCCGGCTTTAATTCGGGCGCAGGTCGCGCGCAGGTGCGCAATCATCCGACGGCCGAAGACATTCATCATTTCGTCGAGCTACAGCTCGTTGAGCGCGTGGGAGAGATCGGCCTTAAGTTGCACACCGGCCGCAGCCGCAATGAGCAGATTGCAACCGATCTGCGCCTTTATGTGCGCGCGCAAATCGAACTTGTCGTCAGCGGCCTTGCAATCTGGGCTGGCGCATTGGTCGCGCAAGGGCGCGATACCGGCGATGCGGTCATGCCGAGCTACACGCATTTGCAGCGCGCAGAGCCGGTGCTGGTCGCGCATTGGCTGCTGGCCTATGTGGAGATGGCGCTGCGCGATTCGGACCGCTTGCTCGATTGCTCCGCTCGCCTGAATTTCTGCCCGCTCGGCTCGGGCGCAGTGGCCGGCGCGACGCTGCCACTGGATCGCACCATTGCCGCGCAAGAGCTCGGATTCACGGCGCCGACAGCCAATTCAATCGACGCAACCAGCGATCGCGACTTCATTCTTGAGTACCTGAACGCTCTCACATTCGTTGGTCTGCACCTTAGCCGCTTCGCCGAAGAGATCAATCTCTTTGCCACGGCGGAGTTCGGCTTCGTCAAGTTGCCAGAGGCGTTTTCCACGGGTTCGAGCGCTATGCCGCAAAAGAAGAATCCCGATCTCACAGAGCTGCTCCGCGCCAAAGTCGGGCGCATTAACGGCGCTGCGCAAACCGTGGCCATGCAGCTGAAAGGCCTGCCATTGGCCTACAATAAAGATATGCAGGAGACCCAGGAGCCGGTCTTTTCCGTCGACTTCGTACCGCAAATGCTGAAACTTGTTGCGCGGTTTACGGCCGCCATTCAATTCAATCGCGAACTCATGACGGCAGCCGCGGAAGCGGGCTTTCTGAATGCCATGGCGGCGGCCACTTACCTGGTTCACAAGGGAATTCCCTTCCGCACCGCCCATGAAAAAATCGGCCGCGCGGTGCGCTTCGCCATCGAGAAGGGGGTCGAGCTGGACGGCCTGACAATTGCCGAACTGAAGCAGTTTGGCCAGGAGTTTGATCAGGACTTTTATTCCGCCATCACTCTCGACGCCACGCTCGATTGCCACGATGTGATCGGCGGTACGGCACACGAGCGCGTAAGCAAGGCGCTCGATCGCGCATCGGAGTGGATTCGAGTCCTTGAGAGACATCAGGCCCGGGAGGCAATTCATGCTGGTGCGTAAAGCGCTTCTGCACGACGCCTCCAACATCTACGATCTGGTGAACTCCCTTTCCGGCGATGGCACCCTGCTGAAGCGTCCTTTCGCGGAAATTTGCGAGAACATTCGCGACTTCACCGTTGCGGAATCCGATGGCGGCGTCTTTCTTGGCTGCGGCGCATTGCACCTTTACGGTCCGCATCTCTGCGAGGTGCGCTCAATCGTAGTAAAGCCGGAAGCGAAATCGAAGGGCGCCGGCGGCGGCATCCTGAAAGCACTCATTGAAGAAGCTGAAACGCACGGCATCCAGTCGGTGTGTCTCTTCACACGCATCCCCGATTTCTTTTTCAAGTACGGATTTCGTACCGTCGAAGACAAATCGGAGCTCCCCGACAAGATATTCAAGGACTGCCAGATGTGTCCGCGGCTGCACCGCTGCGATGAGGTTGCGATGGTCCGCGGCCGCATCCCGCGCATGTCGATTCTGGGCCCGCGCGATGAGGCTCAGGAACTAGTGCGGCTGTCGGGTTAAGGAGTCTTCGCGGTGCTTTCCTGATCGTTCCACGACAAACGCGGCAAAGCTCGCGAGCGCGACTCCCCAAAAGAGCAAAACTTTCGAAGTTGCAATCGTTGTGAAAACGACGGAAGCAACGCTGCCGCAGTATCCCAGCTCGGCGCACGTTCTCCAGTTCAGTGAGGAGTAAACGGGAATATAGGCGAGGAGGAGCAAGGCCTGCATCGGCAGCAATCGGCGCACCGCGAGCGTGAGCAGATGAAGCGGCAGGCTGAGCAGCGGCAGCGCCGAATATGCGACGCACAAAGCTGTGTCCTGACGAAAGTCCAAACCGCGCATGGCCGCCAATCCATAGAGCATCAGCAGAAAGCTGAAGGCGCCGGCTGCGATCTTCAATTCCGTCGCCCTTCTGCCTCGCATCATCACGCTTTCTTCCTCAGGCTGCTCCCCGATTCGCTCTTCAGCATCGCCGCAGCCACCACAGCCTGCCCGTAGCTTAGGCCGCCGTCGCCGGGGCTCACCTGTACGTGCTGGAAAACCTGAAAGCCTTCGTCTTCAAGGCCGACGCGCAACAGCGTCGAGAGCCGTCGGTTGTGTAAACATCCGCCTGAGAGAGCCACTTTCTGAATGCCGGTGGCTGCTTTCACTAGAACCGCTGCACGCACATAAGCGTTGACGACGCCCGCGTGAAAGCGTGCTGCGATTCGGGGCTTCGGAACACCCGAGCGCAGATCGTCGAAAAGTTCGTGCCATAGCGGACCGGCGGAGATGCGCGTCGGCTCGTGCGCGTTCCAATCGCCCGCGATCCAGTCGAAGGCGTAGCCGGAATCCAATTCATCCGGCTCGTCAATCGCAAGTCCTTCGAGCTCAATCGCTGCTTGCGCCTCATAGTCCACCACTCCGCGGCCCAAAACTACCGCAGCAACCGCATCGAACAGCCGCCCGCAACTCGACGTAAGCGGCGTATTGATCCCCCGCTCGATCATGCGCCTAATCACGCGCGCGTCCTGCCGCTTGACGTCGAGCACCGAAAGCACTTCCGGTGATTCAACGTCGAATCCCGCCGCATGCAATGCCCCGAGTGCCATACGCCACGGCTCGCGAATCGCCGCTTCACTCCCGGGCATGGGCACATAATCGAGATGCGCAAACCGTTCGAAATTTGAGGGGTCGGAGCCGCTGAGATTCACGATCATCACTTCCCCGCCCCAGATGCAGCCGTCGGTCCCGTATCCAGTTCCATCCAGCGAAAATCCAATCACCGGACTTTCAATCTCATGCTCGGCCATGCACGCCGCGATATGCGCGTGGTGATGCTGAACCGAAATCAGCGGCAAACCGCGCTCCGCCGCCCAATCTCTTGCCCAGCTCGTCGACAGATACCCAGGGTGCAGATCGTGAACCACCACCTCTGGCTCGATTTCGAATGTATGCATCAGGCGAGCAAGCGATTCGCGAAAGAATTCGAGGCCGGTAAGATTCTCAAGATCGCCAAGATGCTGGCTCTGATAGGCGAACCGTCCCCGCGCCAATACAAAAACATTCTTCAGATGTCCGCCGACCGCCAGCAGCGGCGGCGAATCAAACGGCAGCGGCACAGCCAGCGGAACGAAACCGCGCGCGCGGCGCAAGAACTGTGGCGCACCATCGACGACCGCCATCACCGAGTCGTCGCAACGCTGCAGGATTTCGCGGTCATGCATTAAGAATCCGTCTGCGATCTCGCCAAGACGCACCCGCGCCTCGTCATTGTCGATGGCGATGGGCTCTTCGCTCAAATTTGCGCTCGTCATCACCAACGCGCGAACCCGCGTGTCTCCAAACAGCAGGTGATGCAGCGGCGCATACGGCAGAAAGACGCCCAGCCACGGAATTCCCGGCGCAACCGAAGGGGCAATCCCCGATCCGCTCCTCTTTGGGCAAACCACGATTGGCCGTGCAACAGACGTGAGCAGTCGCTCGTCCTCCGCCGACAGCAAGCACAGTTCGCCCGCCGCTTCAAGATCGCGCGCCATCACCGCCAGTGGCTTGCCATAGCGATGCTTACGGTCGCGTAGCCGCATCACGGCAAACTCATTCGTCGCGTCGACCGCAAGATGGAATCCGCCGATTCCCTTGATGGCCATGATCTCGCCTGCCAGCAATCGGTCGACGGTCGCAGCGATCGGATCCTCCGATGGTATCTCCGTGCCCTCTGGCGCAATCATCCACACGCGCGGGCCGCAAACCGGGCATGCATTGGGCTGAGCATGAAAGCGCCGGTTCGCTGGATTGTCGTACTCCGCCTGGCACTCAGCGCACATGGTGAAACGCGCCATTGAAGTCTGCGGCCGGTCATAGGGAATGCGCCGCGTGATGGTGAAGCGCGGCCCGCAGTTGGTGCAGTTGAGAAACGGATAACGATAGCGGCGATCGCGAGGGTCCAGCAGTTCACGCAGACAGTCCGGGCAAGTAGCTGCGTCCGCAGGAATGCCGGTACTTACCTGGCCGCCGCCGTCGCTCATCACAATCTTGAAGTTTTCTTCTCGTTTTACGTCAATTTCCTTGGCGACCACCGAGTCGATCCGCGAAAGTGGCGGAGCTTCCGCCTGAAGGCGCCGCCGAAAAGATTCGATCTTCTCTGCGGTCCCTTCCACCTCGATGGTCACGCCACTTGTGTCGTTTCCAATGAAACCAGTCAGGCCCTCTTCGGTGGCGATGCGGTAGACGAATGGACGGAAGCCGACGCCCTGCACGACGCCGCGCACGATGATCGCCTCACGTTTTTCTTCTCGCTTTGGACGAGATCTGCGCCCCAACTTTGACCCTCACCCAGGCATCAGCATAGCGCAGGCGGTTCAAACCAGCGTGCCGGCGCCCCGCGGCCTGTGCCGCTCCCATCACCGCAAGAAGGCGCATAATCTCAAGAGAAGCATCCAACGAAAGATGAAAGTTGTGCAACGGAAAAGCGCAGTCGCGACGGCCGGAGTTTCCTTGCTTCTTGTGCTCTCTGCCGCAACGATCGCGCAGGAGGGGAATCCCGCTGACGTAATTCGCATGCTGGATGCCGCCGTCGCCTTTCGCGTCCGAAATGTCGCCGGCTTTACCGACATCGAGCACTACGCCGCATATCGAGGCAGCGACGAATCTCATCCTCTTGCAGAGATGAACGTCAGGGACAGTTACAAAGCAGGCGTCGGCAAATCCTACACGGTTCTATCCGAAAGCGGATCGTCGATCGTGTTGCGCATGGGTTTGAAACCGCTTTTGGAAAACGAAACGAAAATCAATCAACCGGACCGGGTCCCCCAATCCTGGTTTACCTCGACAAACTACGACATGAAACTTGTGTCTACCCACACGCAAAGGCTAAACGGTCGAGAGTGTTACGCGCTCTCGATCGACCCGAGGCAGAAAGCGCCAAACATGATTGATGGAACTTTGTGGGTCGATGCGCATGACGGCTCGATCCTCAAAGTAGAAGGCGTCGCATCGAAAAGTCCGTCGGTCTTTGCCGGAACCACCCACATGATGCGCCGCTACGTAAACATTGCCGGCTTTCCAATGGCCGTTTATGCGCGTGCCGAATCCGACAGCCCTCTCTTCGGCCATACCGTCGTCACAATCGATTACCGCGACTACAAGCTGGAGATCAGGCCACACCCGTAAGCAGTTGCATCGCTCGCGACCCTTGTGAACCGAAGAATTCATTGGTTTTCGGCAGTCGCGCACCGCCGAACTTGCCATCGATGACAGTCATCTCATCGAAGTGATTTTCCACACGTCATTTCGGCGTCTTTTCGCTTTGCCGGTGCGCAAACGCACGCCTTTGCTTGCGTGAAATCAACCACCCGTCCATTCCCGTCCGCAAGCTCAGAAATCTCTGCCAATGAATAGGATAGCCACACAGCCCGGTGACTGCGGTCACGGTGGTCGAAGGGTGTTTCCTCGTAGAACAATGGTAGTATCAGGCGCAGACAGCATAACCGCGCGGTCCACTCCTGATATACGTTTCTTGATGCAAGCAATCACGGAGGGAATGTGCCCCTAGTCGCGCCCCCACCCCTGCCCAGCGAAGACAAGCGATGGAAGATTGTCAACGGCACCATGCGCAAAAACGGCTTTGCCCGTCACGCGCTGATTGAAGCCCTGCACACCGTGCAATCGTCGTTTGGATATCTCGACGACGAATCCATTCGCTTCGTCGCTCTGTCGCTGCGTGTGCCTCTCAGTCAGGCCTATGGGGTGGCAACGTTCTATCACTACTTCACCCTGAAGCCTCCGGGCAAACACACCCTCACCATCTGCGCCGGCACCGCATGCTACATCAAGGGCGCGGACAAACTGATCGGCGCGGCGGAAAAACATTTGTGCGTCAAGCAGGGTCAAACCACCCCGGACGGCCAGGTGAGCCTGATGGTTGCGCGCTGCGTCGGCGCGTGCAGCCGTGCGCCGGTAATTCTTTGCGACGGCGAAGTGGCCGGCGAGGTGACCGAAAGTCAGGTGCGGGAACAGCTGGAAAGGTGGAAGGCCGAATGACCATCGAGGAACTCGAACAGATCGCCAAAAACGTGAAGCAGGCGAACGAAAAGTTCGATTACGAGATTAATGTCTGCATGGACCTGGCCTGTGCGAGCCAGGGCGCGGATAAATTGAAAGACGCACTCGAGAAGGCTGCCGCTGCCGGAGCCAAGAAAGTTCTTGTGCGTCGCACCGGCTGCATGGGCCCCTGTTCGCATGGTCCTCTGGTTCGCGTCGATGGCCCTGACGATCCTCAAGAACGCCTGTACCGCAAGGTGAATGCAAGCCATGCTGAGGCCATCGTCAAGAGCCTGGGCGGCGCGCCTGTTCCGGACCTGCAGTGCAATCTCGACGAGCACTTCGACAAGCAGGTGCGTGTCGTATTGGAAAACGCCGGTTACATCGACCCGGAAAAGATTGACGACTACATCGCCCGCGATGGCTACAAAGCTCTGCTCACCGTGCTTACGGAGATGACGCCAAACGGGGTGGTTCATCGCATCACCGAAAGCGGGCTGCGTGGACGCGGCGGCGGCGGCTATCCAACCGGGCTCAAGTGGGGCACGGTGGCCAAGGCCGCCGGAGACGTGAAGTATGTGGTCTGCAACGGCGATGAAGGCGACCCTGGCGCGTTCATGGATCGCAGCGTGATGGAAGGCGATCCGCACCGCGTCATCGAGGGCATGGCCATCGCCGCCTATGCCGTCGGCGCCACTAAGGGATTTATCTACGTGCGCGCGGAATATCCCGTGGCCGTCTCGCGGCTCACGACCGCACTGCGCGAGGCGCGCCGTCACGGCCTCCTGGGCAATAACATCTCGAACACACCCTTCAATTTCGATGTGGAGATTCGTCTCGGCGCTGGCGCCTTCGTCTGCGGCGAAGAAACCGCCCTCATCGCCTCCATCGAAGGCCGGCGCGGCACACCCAAGCCCCGGCCGCCCTATCCGGCAGCCTCCGGCCTGTGGGGCAAGCCAACTTTGATCAACAACGTCGAGACCTACGCCAATATCGCGCCCATCGTGCGCAACGGCGGCAAATGGTTCTACAACATGGGTTCGGAGCGCAGTAAGGGCACGAAAGTCTTCGCGCTCACCGGCAAAATCGCCAACACCGGTCTCGTTGAAGTGCCCATGGGCATCAAGCTGCGCGAAATCATTGATGTCATCGGTGGCGGCGTGCCCGATGGTCACACCTTCAAGGCCGTGCAGACCGGCGGCCCTTCCGGCGGCTGCATCCCGGCTGAGATGCTAGACGTCGGCGTGAGCTATGACGCCCTTCTCAAAATGGGCTCCATCATGGGCTCCGGCGGCATGATCGTTATGGACGATACCTCCTGCATGGTCAATGTGGCGCGATTCTTTATCGAGTTCTGCATGACCGAATCCTGCGGCAAGTGCATTCCCTGCCGCGCGGGCACGGCGCAAATGTTCACCCTGCTCACTCGCATCTGCGACGGCACGGGAACCATGGACGATCTGGCGCTCCTCGAAGATCTCTGCTCGACCGTCAAAGAAGCCAGCCTTTGCGGGCTTGGACAGACCGCTCCCAATCCCGTGCTCAGCACGCTGCGCTATTTCCGCAACGAATACATCGATCACATCGTGAACAAGCGCTGTTCGGCCGGCGTTTGCAACATGCACGCAGCCCATTCTGAAATCCGCAGCGAGGTGCTGGCATGAGCGTGGAAACCGACGTCAAAACTCTTGTCATCGATGAGCAGGAAGTCAGCGCCCGTGCCGGGCAAACCATTCTTGAGGTCGCGCGCGAGAACGAGATCAATATTCCCACGCTCTGCCATCTTGATGGCCTCAGCGACGTGGGCGCGTGCCGTCTCTGTTTAATCGAAATCAAGGGCTCGAACAAGCTGCTTCCTGCCTGCGTCGCCACCGTGCAGGAGGGCATGGAAGTCTCCACTAACACCGAGCGATTGCAAAAGCATCGCCGCACGATCCTGGAGTTGCTCTTCGCCGAGCGCAATCACGTGTGTTCAGTCTGCGTCTCAAACGGTCACTGCGAGCTGCAAACCCTCGGCCAGGAACAGGGCCTCACCCATGTGCGGCTGCCCTATCGCAATCCCGAGCTCTCCGTCGACGCCTCGCACGAGAGGTTCACGCTCGATCACAATCGCTGCATCCTGTGCACACGCTGCGTTCGCGCCTGCTCTGAGATCGAAGGGGCGCACGTGTGGGACGTGATGGGCCGCGGCATCAACTCCATGATCGTCAGCGACCTGCACGAGGAATGGGGAAAATCCACCTGCACCCGCTGTGGCAAGTGCGTGCAGGTCTGCCCAACCGGCGCCTTGTTCGACAAGAGCAAGATCGGCTCCGACCACCCCAAGTATCCCGATTTTCTGCCTTATCTCAACCTCATGAGGGAAGCGCAATGAGCAAATTGAAACTCGCAACGGTCTGGCTCGACGGCTGCTCTGGTTGCCACATGTCGTTTCTCGACATGGACGAGCGCCTGCTGGAGCTTGCGGAACTCGTGGACATCGTCTACAGCCCGATTGTGGACACGAAGGAGTTCCCTGATACGGTGGATATCGCCCTCGTCGAAGGCGCCATCAGCTCGGTCGACGACGAGAAGAAAATCAAAAAAGTTCGCGACCACTCGAAGATGCTTGTCGCCATGGGCGATTGCGCGATCACCGGCAACGTACCCTCGATGCGCAATCCTATCGGCCCGGAGGCGATTCTCGATCGCGCCTACATCCAGAATGCCAGCGCGCAGCCGCAGATTCCCTGCGTCGTGGTGCCGAAGTTGCTTAAGATCGTGCGGCCCATTCATGAGTTTGTGAAGGTGGATGTTTTTCTGCCCGGCTGTCCGCCCTCGGCCGACACATTTCACACCGCGCTCACTGCGCTGGTCAACGGCGGTCCGCTGGACATTCCGGCGCTCACCCGCTTTGGAGCTTGATTTATGAGCCAGACCATCACCATCGATCCAGTAACGCGCCTCGAAGGCCACGGCAAAATCACCATCCACCTCAACGACAAAGGCGACGTCGAGGACGCGCACTTCCACGTCACGCAGGTCCGCGGTTTTGAGCGCTTCAGCGAAGGCCGACCGTTCTACGAAATGCCCAGCCTCATGGCACGCATCTGCGGCATCTGCCCGGTCTCACATCTCATCGCTTCGGCCAAGGCCTGCGAAGCCATCATGTCGGTGCGTATCCCGCACACCGCCGCGCAACTGCGCCGCATGATGAACCTCGCGCAGATGGTGCAGTCGCATGCGCTGAGCTTCTTCTACCTTGCCTCGCCCGACCTTTTGCTGGGCATGGAGTCCGATCCCGCCGTCCGCAACATTCTCGGCGTCGCCGCCGCCAAGCCCGAGCTGGGTCGCGCCGGTGTGGGCCTGCGCCGTTTCGGCCAGAGCATCATCGAGTTGCTCGGCGATAAGCGCATCCATCCCGGCTGGGTTGTGCCCGGCGGTGTCACTGAACCGCTCTCCAGCGAGAAGCGCGACAAAATCCTCGCCATGATTCCCGAAGCCCACGCCAACATCGCGCTCGCCCTCGGCGCATACAAAAAAATCGCTGCCTCATTTAAAGCCGAGATTGCGACCTTCGCCAACTTCCCTTCCAACTACCTGAGCCTCATCAACGAAGACGAATCCATCGAATTTACCGACGGCGCGCTGCGCATGATCGACCCGACCGGCGCTACCATCGAAGACGGCATCACGGCTGCGCGATTTACTGAAGTCATCGGCGAAGCCGTCGAGCCTTACAGCTACACCAAGTTCGCTTACTACAAGCCGCTCGGCTATCCCGACGGCAGCTACCGTGTGGGACCGCTCGCTCGCCTGAACATCGTCAAATCGATGTCCACACCGAAAGCAGAAAAAGAATTAGTTGAATTCAAGCAGATTGCCGCTGGTCCGGTCGAGAGTTCGTTCCACTATCACCATGCGCGGCTCATAGAAATGCTCTATGGAATCGAGAAGATCGAGGAAATCCTCGCCGACCCGCGCATTCTTGGCAAGCATGTCCGCGCCACCGCCGGCGTCAATCGCCTCGAAGGCGCGGGCCAGGCCGAAGCGCCGCGCGGCGTCCTGCACCACCATTACAAAGTTGACGACAACGGCAAAATCACCTGGGCCAACCTCGTCATCGCCACCGGCCAGAACAACAAGGCGATGAATCTCGGCGTTCTGCAGGCGGCCCGGCACTACGTAAAAGACGGCAAGTTTACCGAGGGCATTCTCAATCGCGTCGAAGCGGTCGTTCGCACCTTCGATCCGTGCCTCAGCTGCTCCACGCATGCCTTCGGTCAAATGCCGTTGGCGATCACCTTGGTTTCATCTCAAGGCGAAGAAGTCGACCGGGTCGTGCGCGACTGATTGGCTTTCCGGCAACCATTGCCAAGGCCTCACCTTAAAAAGGAGACCGATTGAACGCCGAGCTTGCCAAGCCGATGCACTTTGAAAAAGCGACCTGTCTCGTCCTCGCTTGCGGCAACACGCTGCGCAGTGACGACGGCATCGGTCCCAGCCTCGCTGGGTGGGCAGCGCAGCGATTCCGCGATGAAACGCACGTGCGCGTAGTTGCGCGCCAGCAGTGGACACCCGACCTCGCGAAAGATATCGCCGACGCCGATTCCGTCCTGTTTGTCGATTCTGCCGTCGAATCGGTGCCGGGGCGCGTGCGTCTGACGCCGGTCCCGCTTCACCTCAACGGCTTCAAGTCAGCGGCAGATCACCCCGCCACCCATCACGTCGACCCCGCTCAGCTTCTTCACCTCACGCATTCGCTTTATGGCTCTCTGTCAGCCCACGCTATGCTTCTCACCGTCGCCGCCGGCTCCACAGAGCTGGGAGAAACATTCAGCGATCCCGTCGAAGCCGCCCTCCCGCGCGCGCGCGGAGTGCTCGAGAAAACGGTCATGCGGTTTCTCGATAACTAAAGCCGCGTTTTCAAATTCCTTTGTCAGCACAAAAAAGCGGCCGCACTCTCGTGCGGCCGTCATAGTCTTGCTGCAAACCACCAGGAGAATTCCTTTAGAACGCCGCCACAGTCTGCCTTAAGCTATAGGAGCTCAGCGTCTTGATATAGTTCCCTCGATCGTAAGGCGACGTGTCCGGCACCGAGCGCCGGCTCAGGCAGCCGCGCGTCTCCTTCAGCGATGCGTACTCGCGCTTGTTCAGCCAGTACCTCAGATCAGCAAGCACGCGCGCAATGTGCCCGATGCCGTGAATGTGCAGCGCCGAAACCATCATGGCTACGCTTCCCCCCGCCATCACTGCTTTCAGAACATCTTCAGCGGAGTGGACCCCGCCCGTGATCCCGATATCTCCTTTGAGATGCCCGTAGAGAATTGCCGCCCAATGCAGCCGCGGCAACAACTCCGACGGCGTGGAAAAATGCAGCGTGGGCCGCACTTCGAGAGCCTCAATATCAAAGTCGGGCTGATAAAAGCGGTTGAACAGCACCACGCCTCGCGCGCCCGCTTCCTCCAGCCGTTTGCAGAGATGCGGCAAACTTGTAAACGATTGCGAAAGTTTCACGGCGACAGGGACCTTCACCGCGCTGCAGACGCTCGAGACCAGCTCTAGGAGTTGCGACTCGATCGCCTCTGAAGTCTCGCTCTCATCCGTCGCCAGCGCGAACGTGTTCAGCTCGATCGCATTCGCTCCCGCCTCTTCCATCTCCTTCGCCAGCCGCACCCAGCCGCCGCTCGTGGCGCCGTTCAGGCTCGCCATAATCGGAATCGCAACCGCCTCGCGGGCCCGCCTTAAATGTTCCAGATACCCATCCTGCGTCATCCGATAGTCGCCGAGCTCCGGCAGAAAATCCAGCGACTCCGCAAAGGAATTCGTGCCGCGCGAAAGATCGTCGTCCAGCGTGCGCGACTCCAGCGACAACTGCTCTTCGAACAACGAAGTCAGCACAATCGCCGAGGCGCCCGCGTCTTCCATGCGCCGTATGTTGTCAATCGAGTCCGACAGCGGTGTGCTGGCAACCACGATTGGGCCATTCAGATTCAGCCCCAGGTATTGCAACGAAAGGTCTGTCATTCTTCACCTCCGGCCGGCGCTGCCGCCAGTTTGTTCTCCGGTTTTTCTTCCGTTTTTTCCAGCGGCGCAATGTGCGGGGTTTCTCCGCGGCCCGGCATGGATGCGCGAGCAGAGTAAACGCGCCATTGCCTCTCCACGTCGTCCTGCGCCTCGGCCAACAGCTCCGCCGCCATCTCAGGATTACCGCGCGCCAGCATGGTGTATCGCGCTTCGCGATAGGCGAAGTCCTTCAGCCGGATCGACGGCGCCTTGGAATCGAGCTGGAACGGATTCTTTCCCGACTCACGTAGCACCGGGTTGTATCGCATCAGCGGCCAGTAGCCCGATTGCACAGCCAGCTTCTGCTGCTCCAGCCCGTGAACCAGATCGTAGCCATGCGCGATGCAGCTTGCATACGCAATGATGATCGACGGACCGTTATGTGCTTCCGCCTCCTGGAACGCCTTCACCACGTGACTGTCGTTGCCCCCGAGGGCCACCTGCGCCACGTAAACCGACCCGTAGCTGACGGCTTCCATTGCCAGGTCCTTGCGGCTGTTCTGCTTGCCGCTCGCGGCAAACTTTGCCACCGCTCCGCGCGGCGTCGACTTCGATGCCTGCCCACCAGTATTCGAGTACACTCCTGTGTCGAGCACAAGCACGTTCACGTTTTTGCCTGAGCCCAGCACGTGATCAAGGCCGCCGAAGCCGATATCGAACGCCCAGCCATCGCCGCCCAAAATCCACACGCTCTTGCGCACCAGAGAGTCGGCGATCGCCAGCAGGTTGGCTGCATCGGAAGAACTGTTCCCCTCAAGCACGGCGCGCATTTTCGCAACCCGCTCACGCTGCTCGTTGATCTCCGTCTCCGTGTTCTGTGCAGCGCCCACGATGTCCGCCGCCAGCTCCGCACCAATCTGGCCCGCCAACCGCGTCACCAGCGTCTCCGCAAACGTCTTCTGCTGATCCAGCGCCACTCGCATGCCGAAACCGAACTCGGCATTGTCTTCAAACAGCGAGTTGTTCCACGTCGGTCCGCGGCCTTGCGCATTTTGGGTGTAGGGCGTCGTCGGCAAATTTCCACCGTAGATCGACGAGCAGCCCGTCGCATTTGCGATGTAAAGCCGGTCGCCAAACAACTGCGTCAGCAGCTTGATGTAGGGCGTCTCGCCGCACCCTGAGCACGCGCCCGAAAACTCAAACAGCGGCTGTAGCAGTTGCAGGTCCTTCACCTGCGAGTGCGACAGCTTGGCGCGGTCCACTTCAGGCAGCCCGAGGAAGAACTCCCAATTCTCCCGCTCCGGCTCGCGCAGCGGCGCTTGCGGCGCCATGTTGATCGCCTTCTTGCTCGCGTCGCTCTTGTTCTTCACCGGACAAACTTCCACGCAAACTGCGCAGCCTGTGCAATCTTCCGGAGCCACCTGAAGCGTGTACCGCTCCTCTTCCATGCCACGCCACTTCGGCTTGGCCCACTTGAATGTCGCAGGTGATTTGTCGCTAAGCTCCGCGTTGTAAATCTTGGCGCGGATCACCGCGTGCGGGCACACCATCACGCATTTGCCGCATTGGATGCAAAGGTCCTTGTCCCACACAGGAATGAACTGCGCGATGTTGCGCTTCTCCCATTGCGCCGTTCCCGTCGGGAAAGCTCCGCCCGGCGGAATTGCGCTTACCGGAATCAAATCGCCTTTACCCGCGGCAATCTGGCCTAGCACGTCGTGCACAAACTTCGGCGCCTTGGCTGAAATCGCCCCCGTCACATCAAAATCGGACGACACAGCCGCCGGCAGCGTCACTTTCTCAAGGTGCGCCAGCGCATGATCCACGGCCGCAAAGTTCTTTTGAACCACCGCCTCGCCGCGCTTCCCATAGGTTTTCTGGATCGACTTTTTGATCTGCTTGATCGCCTCTTGGCGCTCCAGTACGCCGCTGATCGCGAAGAAACACGTCTGCATAATCGTGTTGATGCGCGAGCCCATCCCAGCTTCGCGCGCCACCTTATAGCCATCGATCACATAGAACTCGATCTTCTTCAGCAGCATCTCTTCCTGCATGCTCCGTGGCAGCTTGTCCCACACCTCGGCCGCCGAATACGGCGAGTTCAGCAGAAACACCGCGCCGGGCATCGCCGCTTCCAGCACATCCATCTTTTCCAGGAAGCTGAAGTTGTGGCAGGCCACGAAGCTCGCGCGAGTAATCAGATAAGTCGACCGGATCGGGTTCGGCCCGAAACGAAGATGCGACGTCGTCATCGACCCCGACTTCTTGGAGTCGTAAACAAAGTAGCCCTGTGCATAGTTCGGCGTCTCGCTGCCGATGATCTTGATGGAGTTTTTGTTCGCGCCGACCGTTCCGTCCGAGCCCAGCCCATAAAACAGCGCGCGCACGGTCTTCGGATCTTCGGTTGAAAACTCCGGATCGTACTCCAAACTCGAAAAACTCACATCGTCATTAATGCCGATCGTGAAATGGTTCTTCGGCGAAAGCCTCGCCAGTTCATCGAAGACGCCCTTCACCATCGCCGGCGTAAACTCCTTCGACGAAAGCCCATACCGTCCGCCGATTACCGCAGGCATCGCATCAAACGGCAAATCCGTCGCATTCTCCGCCAGCACGGTCATCACGTCCTGGTAAAGCGGCTCGCCGGCTGCCCCCGGCTCCTTGCAGCGATCGAGCGTGGCAATCGATTTCACGCTCCTGGGCAGCGCCGCCAGCAGCGCATTGCCATCGAGCGGCCGGTAAAGGCGAACCTTCACCATGCCCACCTTTTCGCCCTGCCTGTTCAGTGCGTCCACGGCCTCTTCAGCAGCTTCCGCGCCCGACCCCATCAGCAGAATCACGCGCTCCGCATCGGGTGCGCCATCGTAATCGAACAGGTGATACGCGCGGCCTGTCTGCGCCGCAAATCGATCCATCACCGACTGCACAATTCCGGGGACCGCAGCGTGGAATGGCGTGCAAGCCTCGCGCGCCTGGAAAAATACATCGGGATTTTGCGCCGTACCGCGAATAAACGGATGATCCGGCGTCAGCGCGTTTTTGCGGAACGCAATCAGATATTTGTCATCCACCAGCGCGCGAATCGTTTCGTCCGTGATGGGCTCAATCTTCCCCACCTCGTGCGAGGTCCGGAAACCGTCGAAAAAGTGAATAAAAGGAATGCGCGATTCCAACGTCGCGATCTGCGCCACCAGCGCCATGTCCGCAACTTCCTGCACCGAATTCGACGCCAGCATCGCCCAACCTGTCGCCCTGCAAGCCATCACATCCGAGTGGTCGCCGAAGATTGAGAGCGCATGCGTCGCCAGCGTGCGCGCGGATACGTGCATCGTTGCCGGCGTCAGTTCGCCGGCAATCTTGAACATGTTGGGGATCATCAGCAGCAATCCCTGCGAAGCCGTGAACGTCGTTCCGAACGCGCCCGCCTGCAGTGCGCCATGCAGCGCGCCCGCCGCGCCGCCTTCGCTCTGCATCTCTTCCACAATGGGCAACGCGCCCCAAATATTCTTCTTCCCTTCTGAGCGCCACTGGTCGGCCCACTCCGCCATCGGCGACGAGGGGGTGATCGGGTAAATGGCGACGACTTCAGAGAGGCGATAGGCCACGGACGCCGCGGCCTCGTTCCCGTCCATAATCACGGTGGGGATCACAGTCTTTGGTTCACTCATTCGCTTCGCTCCACAATGCGGCACTAACCAGGTCAAGCCGCTATCGTGAGTCTCGGCTTTGAGTCGGTTAGGGGCAGTGATGCGGGGCACACGGACAGCGGAAAATCCCATCCTGTGGAACGCTGTTCGTATCGTGCGACGCGGGCGCCCGCAACCGCCTTGGTTTGAACCTCCAGCCTGCTTTTGTCGTACTCTATCTCCAGTTCCCCGCGAGGTTTTAATCCAGGCGTCTGCGCCGTCGCGCGCAAGCCCTGGCGCACGTACCGACGGAGGAACTCATGTCATCCGATGCCTGCACAAGTCATCCGCAGCGTATTCGTATCGAGCAGCACACGGTTTCAGGATTAGCCTGGTGCGCCGCATGGCTATTCACCATCGGTTATCTGCACCTCAGCTTTTGGAGAGGCGTTCTGGCCATCGTGATCTGGCCCTACTACATCGGCGTTCACGCGGGCATGCTTATGCACTGATCGCAACGCTCATTGTCGCGCCGCAGGAAGTTCAAACACCTCGATAGCTCCGTCGTTGAGGATCGCCACGCGCCGCCCCGACGGTGATATGGCCACATTGCCGCCCGCATCAATGATGGGAGTTAGCGGTGCCTCTAGCTTCATCGTCCCATCCGCCATATCGATCATTCGCACCATTTGGCCTTGCAAATCTTTTGCGCCCACGAGTTTCTTGTGCCTATAGCTCGCGGCGGGCCGTTTCAGAGCCAGCGTTTCGAGTGCTACCCGCGAACCATCGGGCGAGCTCACCAGCAGTGGCCACATTTCATTCGTCGCCGTCGTCACTTCCCATATTCTCTCGCCATTCGCAATGGATATCGCAGCCAGCTTTCCCCCGCCTCCGACCGCGCATGTGTCCACGAGCATCGTCTCTTCGGTCACAAAGACCGCGTTTGGCGGGCAGTTCGACTCTACCTGGCCAACCGCGTGGCCCGTGCCACCGGAAAAGGGAGTCAACTTCAGCGCCCAACGGGGGCCGTCGCCTCGCGCGCTCTCCACAAACCCGTCTACATTGATCGGCCAATCCTGGCTTTGCGAATCCCAGGGGACGCGAATCGTCCGAATTACCTCGCCCGATTCTCGGCGCAGAGTCTGGACAACGAGCGTTTGCTGCCTGCCGGGCGTCAGGGTGCCAGAAGACGAAACGCTTGCATCCACACTTGTCGTCGGGCTGCTGCCATCGCTGGTCCTGTCCTGATTATTCGCGGGCGCCAGCCAGTTGATGACAATCACCTGCCGCGCCGGGTCCAACTCAACCCAGAGCAGCCGGCCGGCCGTGTGCACGTACGGTTTCGTCTTCAGCGTGGCGTCGCCCTGCTCGAGCCCTTCCGAGTCCCGCAACAGGAATTGGCCATCTTTAAGAATCCACAAATACCGGGCTCGATCGGGGACAGTCCAGAGAGCCTCCGATTCGATTTTGCCATCAGGCAGAGCCACCACTACCGCGCGAATCTTCCGCTCCTCGTCTTCGTCTTTCTCGGCGGAGTCGCGCGTCTCAAGCCCCGGCTTGCGAAATGTGAACAGCAGCCGGCTTTCGTCAAGAAAATCGAGGCTCACCAGCGCTTGCCGGCGGAGAAGATAAAACGGACCTGGGGTAGAAAAGCCCAGCGGACGCAATGGAATCGTAAACGCTGGAGGCTGGCTCGGCTGTGGAGGGATATGGTCGAAGATCTTTGGCTCAGCACCGATATAAGGCCCGAGCTCGGGAATGGAAATGCTCCCCTGTGCGCACGCAGCACCCGCCGCGCACGTGAAGAAAACAACCTGGACGAGAATTTTCTCCGGCCGGATTGACAGGATGGATCGCCACTTTACCATCGCATCCTATTCTCACTCATCGCTAGAGGGTTCGTATGGCGGCGGACTCACTGCTCTTGCACGGCTGCATTTCGCTCTGCTGCTTCCGACCCGAAGCTCCCGGGCGAGCCTCTTTCACTTTTCGGGAACAAGATATAACACCCCGATTCGCCGCCTGCGCCGCGAGAATGGCACGCTCTCTATGAAGAATCCGAGTCCTTTCGCGCATGCCGTCCCGCTCACTCGCCGACTTGCTGACTGGCTATTTGCGCACCAATTCTTCCACCAGCGCCTCCCATTCCGCTTCCAGCGTCTCGCGCCTGAACTTGCGTCCCGCGCGTTTGTACCAATACTCTGCGTTCCACTCCACTCCCTCTTTGCGGTGCAGATAGGCATGGACCGCCATCGCGTCGGGCGTCTCCAAATCGTCCACCATCCCATGCGCGCGCGCCCAGTCGCCCTTCGCATCCCACCATAGCGCCGCCAGCGGCGCGGTCAATCGGTCCGGCGGCTCAGCCAGATTCAGCGACGCGCGAATCTCATCAACCGTCATGCTTCGCTTGTACCACTGGCCCCAGCGCCCAGCAAACCGACATTTCCCTACCACCTCGTGTGATTTGGGTCACTTTCCCCGTCCCGAACCACTGTTACAAAGGAACCATCGTTCCGATGAACTGATCAGAGGGTCCGCCAGGGGGCTCGAGGGGCTTCACTCATATGAGGCCGCTCCAGGGAGGGGCTGGCGTTCTCAGCCAGCGCTCATCCTCTCCCGGAGGTCAGGTCGTGGGAAATTCCGGTGTCAAAATCCCTCAAATCGACCATTGCAGCCGCACTCAGTTTGGCCGTATACTGAATTCCGACCATTCCGGTCGTATTTTTCTTTTGCCCCGGCATTTCGGGCGCCATAACAGGATTCGACCCGTGAGCGTTCTCAGTGATTTGACGGTCGGTGAAACCGGCATTCTGGTCGCACTCGACCTGCCCGAGAATGTCCAGAACCACCTCATGCACATGGGCTTTGTCCCCGACTCTGAAGTCACCGCCCTGCGGCGCGCCCCTGCCGGTGATCCCACCGTCTATCGCGTTGATGGCCTCGAGATCGCGCTCCGCCGGGAGACCGCCTCCGCCATCCATGTCCGCCCGGTCGGCACCGAGTCTGCCAGCCAGCGCTCATCCCAAACCTCCGATCCTGAAGTCGGCCATCTTACCGAGGCGGCGCGATGAACGCCTGTTGCGATACGCCGGTTTTCGAGCCGCCGGAGGCGCCCGCCGGCAGCTCGCTGCGCACCGTCGTCCTCATCGGCCCTCCCAACTCCGGCAAATCCACGCTCTTTAACAGGCTCACCGGCTTGCGCCAAAAAGTCGCAAATTATCCCGGCGTCACCGTAGAGCAGCGCATGGGCTCCATGGCCGGAGTCGGCCGCGACGATCTCACGCTCATCGATCTGCCCGGCATCTACTCGCTCACTCCCTACTCTGAAGATGCGCGCGTCGCCGTCAACGTCCTGCGCGGCCGCATGCCCGGCACTCCCAAGCCCGACGCTGTTCTTCTCGTTCTTGACTCGCTCCATCTCACGCGCCAGTTGATGCTGGCCGCGCCTGTGCTCGCCGTCGGTCTGCCCACGCTCGTCCTCCTCAACATGAGCGACCTGATGAAGTCGCGTGGCGGCCAAATCGACACCCTCAAACTCGCGCGCGAGCTCGGCGCTCCGGTGGCGCTTATCAGTGCCGTCCGCGGAACCGGCCTCGATGCCGTGCCGCTCTTTCTCAATTCGCAAAATGGACACCACGCAGCGAACGCCGCGCCCATCACGCTGCCCGTCGTCGGTAACGCGGCCAGCACGCACACGTGGGCCGAGCAGATCAGTCGCAACACCGGCTACCAGGCACCACTTTCAGCTGAAAATACGCGCCGCATCGACAACGTCCTTCTCCATCGCTTCTGGGGACCACTGCTTTTCCTGCTGGTCGTCATCGGCGTCTTCGAAGTCGTCTTCGCGCTCGGCCAGCCGCTCTCCGACGGGTTCGGCGATCTGCTCGCCCGCGCAGGCGACCTCGCGCGTCCTCTCATTCCTTTCGCATGGCTGCAATCGCTCTTGCTTGACGGCGTATGGAAAGGCGTCTGCTCCGTTCTCGTCTTCCTGCCGCAGATCCTTCTGCTTTTCCTCTTCATCGGAATCCTTGAAGACTCCGGATATCTGGCCCGCGCCGCGCTCATCGCCGACCGCGTCATGCGCACCATCGGACTCAACGGCAAGGCATTTATCCCGCTGCTCTCGGCTTACGCCTGCGCCATTCCCGCTATCATGGCCACGCGCACCATCGAAAACAAGCGCGACCGCCTCGCCACAATCCTCGTCACGCCGTTCATGACCTGCTCGGCGCGCCTGCCCGTTTATCTGCTCCTGATCGCGGCCTTCATTCCCAACATCTACTACCTCCACGGATTCCTCGGCCTGCGCACGCTGGTCATGCTCGGCCTATACGTCGCCGGCTTTGTCGCTGCGTTCACAACCGCGCGCCTGCTCAAAAGCTCCATCCTCCGCTCCAGCGACACACCCTTCATCCTCGAACTGCCGCAGTACCGCATGCCCACGCTCTACGGTCTTGGCCTGCGCCTCATCGATCGCGCGCGCATCTTCATGAAGACCGCCGGCACCATCATCGTCGCGGTCACGTTAGTCCTCTGGGTCCTGGCACACCTGCCCATCGTGCACACAGCCACCGGCGCGCTCACCGCTCCGCAACTTGCCGCAAGCCTCATCGGACGCCTCGGCCATTTCATTGAGCCGGTCATTGCGCCGCTTGGCTTCAACTGGAAGATCGGCATCGGCCTGCTCTCAAGCGTGCTGGCGCGCGAGGTCATGGTCAGCACCCTGGGAACGCTCTATGGCGCCGATCCAAGCACGCAGGCGCTCAACCTGCAAACTGCTCTGCATCACGACATGACTCTCGGCGGCGCGCTAGCCCTCATGATTTTCTTCGCCTTCGCCATGCAGTGCACCTCGACCATCGCCGTCGTCCGCCGCGAAACCAACAGCTGGAAGTGGCCGGCGGTGCAATTCATTTACATGCTCGTGCTCGCTTACGGGGCGGCATTCGTCGTGAATCAGCTCGCCATTCTCTTCCTGCACTGATAGCCAATCGCCGCGAAGGCAGCAATGGCGCGAAGCTGGGTGGGTCGATTTTGCAGGTTCGGCGATAAAAACGAAGAAATATGTCGAAACGTGTCGACGCAGATTTTATAAGTCGTTTAATTTCATATATATATCTAAGTCAGCTTGGCCCCCCCTTCTAAAAAAATGCCCCTTCTATTTTTCGGCGACCGGAAGCGATTTGAACCCGACGCCATTTTGTCGACGTAAATTGAGGAGTGAACGCAAGGGGAGATCGCAAGTTTGGCAGAGTAGAGTGCCAATTGGCGTTGCATGGTGGATCTCCTTAACGACTTTAAGAGTAGCGAAAAAGCGCATAATTACCGGCAAACTTCGAGAAGCAGGGAGCAAGGGAGCAAGCGACGGGAAGCAAATAACTTAACGGGAGGCGTCGAATTTATTTTTGGCGCGGGCTCTTGACAAGCGCTGGCGTGCACCCCTCGTGGTGAGACCGTTTGGGATTGATACGACGGTAGAAATTGCGGCGGACGATCTGTATCGTCCTTGCGTTCGGCCCGGGAATATCACGGAGTTTTCAAGCGTGGAAGCGGTTAAGCCATGCAACGAATCGGGCCGCCCCCACTGGGCGGCCCGACGCATTTCAATGACTCCAGCGCCAGCGCATTCAGCGCCTAAGGTCCAATCGGCTCGGCAGTTCCTGTCTAATGGTGACCGTGGTCTCCACCGTGGTCGCCCCCGTGATCGCCACCATGGTCGCCACCACCGCGATAGCCTGGCAGCGCATGTTCATTGTGAGCGTCGTGATCACCTGCACCCCGATGGCCGCGGCCATCTCGCGCCTCATTGCCGTGAAAGTGGTAAAAAGGCTCTTCGCCCCGCTCAGGGAAAGGTCCGTGATAACCGTGACGTGGATCGTATCGGTTGTCGACATGGCCGTAGAAGTGGGCTGGGCCATGAAACCAGTGGCCGGCTCCGATGAAGACTCCGTTTACGAACCAATCGGGTCCATAGTAGCCGTAAGGTGCGCACTGATACGGAGGATAGTCAAAGTACCCGTAGGGACAAACCGGCTCGACCCCGAAAGAAATCGAGATCTGGGCCGAGGCGGAAGGCACAAAGCAGAGAAACGCGAATGTAAGTGCCGTAAATCCAAGAACTTTGAATTTGGACATAGTTCCTCCTTGCGGTTTGAGGAGCGGGTGCAGGCGATGGTTGCGTGGAAAAGCAGCCTTGAACAGCTCTTACCCAGCTCCGCCTCCATCCATTGTAGCTTGTGTGACTTACAAAGACATCAAAATTGAGAGATGTGAGCATGCGCGCCTTTTCTCAGAATGCGGTGTGATTTAGCTCACTGCAATAAATGGCGACTTAATTTGTCGTATATTAAAGACGACTAATTTAGTCGCATATATTCCCCACCCCGAAGAGTCTGGCAGGATAGCTCTCGAGTGCGGGCCCATGAGAGATCACGACCAATGGCACGGACCAGGAAGACCCTTCGCATTTCGATTCAAACGATCTGCGCATTTTTCTTCATACAAGCCGCGGCATGGGGCGCAGTCACAGGCAGCATCTCCGGGACGATCAAGGATCCTTCCAACAGAGTAGTGCCCAACGCTCAGGTGTCAGCCCGCGAAGTCAGCACCGGAATCTCGCACCAGACGCGCAGCGACGCCAACGGATACTACACGCTGCCTGTGCTCCCAGTAGGCCGTTATGAGCTGAGCATCCAAGCCACGGGATTTGAGACCTATATACGCAAAGACATTGTGCTCGATACCGATGCCGCGTTGACGCTCGACTGCCGGCTTAAAGTTGGCGCAATCTCACAAACGGTCAGCGTAACTGACAACGCCCTTCACGTGGAGACAGTGAGCACACAAGCGGGAGAAGTGATCTCAGGCCGTGAGCTTCAGGCGGTTCCGCTCGACGGCCGAAGCTTTACCGATCTTCTCGGCCTCCAGCCGGGAGTAGCTCCTGAAACCACGCTCGGCGCGGCCACCGTGGAAGATGTAGGCGCGACCATCCTCAATCCCTCCGGGACGCTGAATCCGGGAACGATCTCGGTGAACGGGCAGCGTGAGACCGCAAATTACTTCAGCGTGAACGGCAGCGATGCGGAAGAAGATGTGAATGCTGGGACGGCGATCATTCCCAATCTCGACGCGATCGCGGAATTCCGGATCGAAACCAGCAACTTCGACGCCGAGTACGGCGAGTTCAGCGGCGGCCAGGTTAGCGTGATCACCAAGAACGGCAGCAATGACTTTCACGGCAGTACATTCGACTTTTTGCGCAACACGGCCGTAGATGCGCGGAATTATTTTTCGCCCACGCGCGGCGTGTACCGGCAAAATCAGTTCGGAGGAACGCTGGGTGGGCCAATCCGGCGCGACAAATTGTTCTTCTTTGCCGACTACCAGGGCACGCGGCAAACGCAGGGAATCGATACCGGAGAGATCAGCGTGCCGTCGGACGCCGACCGCACTGGCGATTTGTCTGATTTTGTCGACAGCAACGGCAACACTCTGCTTACCGGCACCGTCGCCGGCCCCTACCTCGCAAATCTGCTGACGCAGAAACTCGGCTACACGGTCTCGCAGGGCGAGCCGTACTACTTCAGCGGCTGCACCACGGCAGATGCCGAGGCCGGCCAGTGCGTGTTTGGGAACGCGCAGATTCCTCAGAGGGCATGGTCAGTTCCGGCCCAGCGGCTCATTCAATACATTCCCGCGCCGAACAACGCCGACGGTTTTGCCACTTCCGCGTACAACCAAACCGTCCGCGACGACAAGGCAGGAGCGCGCATGGATGCGAATACGCGTTGGGGGCTTGCGTCGGCCTACTACTTCATCGACGACTTCGATCTCGACAATCCCTACCCGACGGCGCAAAGCGGAGCCAGCGTGCCGGGCTTCGACGCCCTCACTACGGGCCGCGCACAACTGCTGGCGCTCAGCTTGACCAGAGCCATCAACACGACCTCCGTCAACGATGTCCACGTGAGTTATCTGCGCGACATCACCAACCTTGGCCAGCCCATTGGCGGACGCGATGTCAACCTGGTTTCACAAGGCTTCGCGAATGCCGACGGATCACCCAGCATTGTTGCGCTCGATCCCAAGGGCCAAAGCGTTGAAAATCTCAACTTCAACGGCTACTCCATCGGCGCTGCGGCCAATCAGTTGATCCAGGCAAACAACACCTATCAGGCATCAGACACTTTTTCAAAGGTGCTTGGCAGCCACACGTTCAAGGCGGGCGCGGAGTACCATGCCGACCAGGTTAACGCGCATCCGATCGCGCAATTCAATGGGAACTTTGTCTTTTCGGGCGCGGAAACCGGCGTGGACTTTGCCGATTTTCTGATCGGAGTTCCGAGCCAATATAACCAGAGCCAGCTGAATCCGTTTTATGCGCGCAACCAATACGTGGGGCTGTTCGCGCAGGATAGCTGGCACTTGCGACCAAGCCTGACGTTGAACTACGGTTTGCGCTGGGATCGCATCGCGCCGTGGACGGAAAAATACAACCAGATTTCGACGTTTGTACCCGGCGCGCAATCGCAGGTGTTCCCCGGTGCGCCGGCGGGGATTCTGTATCCCGGCGATCCCGGAGTGCCGCGGACTCTCGCGCCCGTCGACAATCTCGGATTCGCTCCGCGTGTGGGTGTTGCGTGGTCCCCGCAGGCGAATCGTGGACCGCTCAAGAAAGTCCTCGGTGCACCCGGGACCACGAGCATTCGCGCCAGCTTCGGCAACTTCTACACGGCAATCGATGCGGTCTCTGTCAGCGTGCTCGCGGCGAACGCGCCGTACGGAACCACCTACACAAGTCCCGCGCCGCCGTTGTTCGCGACACCATTTGTAACCGCGGCCGACGGCACCCACTATGGACAGCCGTTCCCCTACACGTTTGCGCCGCTCGATTCTTCGCGCAGTCATCCGGATGGAAGCATCGACTGGAGCACGTACGAACCGGTCAGCGGAATTCCGGGCTATGACGTTCACAATCGCGTGCCCTTTACAGAAGAGTGGATGCTTTCGATCGAACGCCAGGCCGGCCCTGACACTGTTCTGAGCGCGAGTTACATTGGAACCGCGAGCCGTCGCCAGCGAGTGCTGATCGAAGCCAACCCCGGAAATCCGGCGCTTTGCCTCAGCCTCAGCCAGCCCAACGAAGTGATGCCCGGAACCCTGACGTGCGGCGCGGGCGGCGAAGACACGGTGTATTACCCCATTGGCGGCGGACAGGTGAACGGTACGCGCGGACCGCTCGGTTCGAACTTCGGCAGCAATGCGTTGCAGTCCACTACCGGACTTGCGAATTACAACGCTCTGGAGCTGAGCGCGCGCCACACCAGTGGAAACCTGGAATTCTCGGCCTCCTACACCTTCAGCAAGTCGCTGGATGACTCGTCGAACATCGGCGAGGAAGTCAATCCATTCAATCCGGCGCTCAGCTATGCGCTGTCGGCATTCGATATCAAGCAGAACTTCGTGCTGAGTTACGAATACCGGTTGCCTTTCGAGAAGTTGATCCACGCAAATCGGCTGACGGAAGGATGGACACTTTCTGGCATCACGCGGTTCGCCAGTGGATTTCCCGTCACGATCACGAATAACGGCGACAATTCGCTCATCGGTACGAATCCCAACGGCGTAAACAACAGCAGCATCGACGAGCCCGACTACAACGGCGAACCGCTCAGCTTGAATCCCAATCCGCGCACGAGCGGAAACAATTACTTCCATGCTGCGGATTTCGATGAGAATGCGCTCGGCACACCTGGCACGTCGAAGCGCCGTTTCTTCCACGGCCCCGGTGCAGACAACTACGACATGGCCCTGGCCAAGAGCTTCTCCGTCACAGAATCGACGAAGCTGATGTTTCGCGTCGAAGCCTTCAACGTCTTCAACCACGCGCAGTTCAACGGCCCCAACGCCATCGACGGCAACATAGGCAGCTCAACCTTCGGTAACGCCATCAGCGCTGCACCGCCACGCATCCTTCAAGGAGCGGTCAAAGTCAGCTTCTGATCGCGCGCTGCTTGCGTGTCGAGGACCAAACGATCAATTTGTCTCTTGGGATGTGTGCCGGCGGTCAAGGCAGCGGGCGAGGCATCCCATCCACCGCGCGAGCGAGCAGCACGATGGATGGGTTTCCCCCTGGTTAAGTCCGATGGGTGTTTCGATCTTGCGTTGCCGCGCTGTATTCAACTGCGGCAACGCGCGAGAGAACCAAGTGCCGAAGCCTAACTCATGAACCCAAGATACGGGTTGCTGCCGAAGTTGCCGAAGTTTGGAAACACTGTGCGAATCTGGCTATCCGACAATCCGAACCAGCTCGCCAGCGTCCCCGCGTATTGCTCGACGGCCGTGGTGGGAATAAGGCGGCCGGCGCCGAGATCGTTCGCCTGATTGGCTCCGACCACCGGATACTGCCCATACATATCCTGACCGTTCACAGCGCCGCCGACAACAAAGTGATGGCTGCCCCATCCGTGGTCGGTGCCGTCGCTGTTCGAGGTAAGGGTGCGGCCGAAATCGGAAATCGTAAACGCGGTCACGTTGTTGCCGATGCCCATGTTCACCATCTGGGCGTCGAAATACTGGAACGCTGCGCCCAACTGCGTGAGCAGGCGCGCATGCTGGACAGCCTGTCCATCGTGCGTGTCAAAGCTGCCCAGCTGGACGTAGAAGATCTGCCGCGTAACGCCAAGCTGGCTGCGCCCCGCGATGATGCGCGCTACCGTTTGCAGTGAAGCCGCAAGCGGGTTGTTGGCGAGCATGTTCGTCATGGGATCGAGATACTGCGGAGGGTCGGGGACGCCGCCAACTCCTGCCGGAGCCATCGCAGTAGCCAGCGTAGCCTGCGCCTGCATGGAACGGTTGATGACGACCTCGTATTCCTTGGCAAAGAGGTTTGTTTCGTCGGCGGTCAGGATCGAGTTCAGCGGGTTCGCTGCCGACGGCAATCCAAACGGTGGATTCTGGAGACCGTGGATCGGAATCGGTCCGGCAGGCGTCACGTTGAGCTGGAATGATGATTGGCCGGCGAGAAACAGAGCGTTCCCCGCAGTCGAAATGCAGGTGAACATCGAATTCGAATTCAGGTTCATGGCTTCAATGGCGTCGGCCACGGCGCCGCCCCAGCCCACTCGCTCGCTGCTGCCAAGGTTCGACGCAATCGCCTGCCACGCCGCCGTCTGATCGAAGTGCGAGAAGAGCGAATCGGGCAAAGGTACCGAATTCGAGTTGATCTGCGCTTTCGTGGCAGGAGCAACCAGTGTTCCGGTGTTGGCCACAATCGCGGCGCGGCCGGCGTTGAAGAGCGATTGCACGCCGCCGAGCGCCGGATTCAGCCCGAACGTGCGGCCGGATTGCGGAGTCTTCAGCGTGATCGGCAGCAACTCGTTCATCGGATACGCGAGGCCGGGCGCGCCGGAGCGGGCAGCGGTAAACGCTGCGAAAGAAGATGGATCGGTGGCGATCACGGTGCCGTGGCCGTCGTTGCCGCCCTGCAAGTAAACGCAGACGAGCGCGCGGTAGTCGGAGCCGGAGGCTGACTGCGCCATGGCGGCGAGCGAGTTGAGCTCGATGAGAAACGGGCTGGCGTAGATGCCGGCCATGGAGGCCATGGAGGCCGTTCTGAGGAATTGCCGGCGGGTATGTTTGCAGTTGCAGCTCATGCCTGGCTCCTATTGCTGCGCGGCGTAGTCGGGCGACGCCACGGTGAGATATATTGCCGTCTGCACTCGCGCCAGAAGCGCGGCGTTGATTGCGTTTTGATCGCCGGTGGGAATCGGGATTGCATTCACCGCGGCAAGAATCTGGTTGTAAAGAGTCGCGGACATCTGCCCCGACATCAGCAGCAGGTTGATGCGATCCATCAACTGATCGGGTGTCGCCGCCAATGACATCTCCGTGGAGTAGTAGGAGAAGATATCCGATCCGCCCCGGGCATTAGCGCCAATGGCGTCCTGCAAATAGTTGATGTAACCCACAACCGTTGACACATTCGTCATCTGCATCTCGGGCGCAAGCAGCCCCGCCGCAGAAATCGACGTATTCGGCGGTGTGTAGCCGGGCGCAAACCAGTTGAAGACCGTTGGCGAGCGCAACCACATCTGGCCCAACCCGTAGATCGGATCCTCCGTGCTACCCACGTCGAACGAACCCGTGCGCGATTGCGCCGTGAACGCGCGCGCCCACTCGGTGTAGCGCAGCAGTGCTTCGCGAACTTTGCCGTATTGCGGGTTCGAGGTGGCCGACGCCGTATCGCGCGCCTCGGGATCCATCAGGATCGCCGTGATCACCGCCTGCAGGTTTCCGCGCACGCCGGTCCCGTCGTTTTCAAACACCTTCGCAATGCGATTGATGTAGGCTGGGCTGGGATTGCTCGTCACCAGGTGCTGAATCATCTGCTTTGAGAAAAATGCGGGCAGATTGGGATGGTTGAAGAGCGTGTCCAGCGCGGTCTTCAGATCTCCGGCCGGATCGGGACTTCCGGAAGCCGGAATCGTGACGCCGAGAAAATCTTTCTCCACCGTGGAGTGATGACTCGGGAAGCTCTGCATCGGCAGCAGCTCTTCGCCATAGCCCGGACCTACGTAGACGCAGCAGTTCGACCACGCGTTATCCGTTGAGTCGCCGGGAATGTTCCAGCTCCAGCCGGTAAAGACTGCCGCCAGCCCTTTCACGTCGGTATTCGAATATGTGGGGATTGGCTGGCCGTTAGCGAGCTGCTGAGAGCCGTCGTCATTCAGCTTCCACAGCCCGATGGTGAATAGCTGCATCACCTCGCGCGCGTAGTTTTCATCGGGGTCAGTGTTTGCGTCCCCTTTGTCGTTGCCCTGCATCGAGAGGAACTGACCCATCATCGGGTTCAGCGTCACGTCTTCCAACAACTGGCGGAAGTTGCCGAATGCGTCGGCCCCCAACAGGTCGTAATAGGCGGCTTCGCCTCGCGGCATATTCTGAATCGCCGTCGTGTTGTTGCTGGAGATCACGAACATCTCCGAAAGAGCGTATTTCACGCGCTGGCGCAGCTGATCGGGCGCGGTCATCGACTGCTGCCAGAATGTGTCCTGCACCAGGCTCTCATTCTGCTCGTTTTGTACAAACAACGCGGCGTTGCATTTCACGTCGCTCGTAGCGCAGGGCGGGTTGTTCACGATAATTGCCTGCTCCAATCCAGGCTCAGTCGGCGTTGGAGGCAATGCAAATTGCTGATCGAGCCACGCCTGGTAGCCTTCGAGCGACAAGGTGCGGATGTCGGCATCTGTAGGCCCAAACGTCGCCTGCTCAAGGAATCGCGCCGCATCGTTGGGACTCACCACCGGTGTCGGAATTGTGCCGTTAACCGTCGCGATCAGGTCGTTCGAGGCTGCCGGACCGGGGTTGGGGTTGAGCACCTGTAAATCCAGAACGCCGGGCTGCGCCTGGTCGAGGCTCGCGGTCACTTGCGTTCCGCTGTTGAAGGTCGTCGACACCGGCGATCCGTTCACGAGCACCTGGGCACCGTTAATGAATTTCTGGCCGGTCAGCACGATCGTCGCCGGTCCCGGATCGAAGTTTTGCGGCGTCGCAGCGGTCAGAATCGGAATCGGATTCATCACCGAAATGTTCTGCGAGATCGAAACCGCGGGATTGTCGACGCTCGTAATCGTGAGTTGAACAATGTTGCTCGGCGTAGGAACCACCGGCGGTGCGGTATAGGTAATTGATCCATCGGTGTTCGAGATCGCGGTGCCGACCGTTCCATTGCCGCCCGCGATGCCATTCACCTGCAGCGTCACGGCGGGGTTGTTGGTCCCATTCACCATCAGGCCGAGGTTCAGCGAGTTCGATACCCGCACATCGGTGCCGGAGTTGGGCTCAAGCGTCAGCACTACCATGCCTGGACCGACCTTCAGCGAGAGCGGAATGGCGCTGGCCGATCCGGGATTGGGGTTCGTCACTGTCAGCGGAAAACTGCCTGGGTTCGGCGCGGCAATTTGCGCCACCAGTTCCGTGGAGGAAACGTAGGTCGTGGGAACGAGCGCGCCGTTCCAGCTGATCTGTGCTCCGTAGATGAATGCGGAACCGTTGGCCGTTACGGTCGTCGTTCCTTCGGAAAATCCATTGGGTGTAACCGTGCCGAGAACCGGAATCGGATTCCATACCTGCACGGATACCGAACCGGGCGTCGCCGTCGGATAGGCCGCGATCGAGCTGGTGATCGTGACCGTGTAGGGATTGGGAACCACTGCAGGCGCGGTGTAAAGACCGGTGTTCGAAACGGTTCCTACCGTCGAATTCCCTCCGGCGATTCCATTCACGTAAAAGGTCATCGGCAAGCCCGAAGCAACATACTTCGACGTGAGCTGCATGGTCTGGTTCACGCGAACATAGTCCGCGGGAGCGCCGATGGCAGCAATGGAGTTGAGGTTCACCGCAAGCGAAGCGCCGCCGCAGGCCGTCATGAGCGCGCTCAGGGGTATCAGCGCGGCAAGAATGATGAATGACGTCCAAAGAGACGCTCTCTTTGGGAGAGAACTGGGCCGGGGCAGGGATTCACGGAGACACGTCACTCGCATAAATTCTCCTGAGACGGGGACATCCAAGGCAGGCAATTGCATGAAGCAAAGCAAGGCAAAGGGGAGGGCTGCTTTGGGTGATTCGTTACAGAGGTTATCTAAGTGACCGGATGGATGCAAACTAAAATGCGATGAAAAGTTACTGAAGTACCATGAAAATCGGCCCGCAGCGCGGCAAAGGGGCCGGCGCTATGTGCCACATACGGTTAGGTAACGGTGCAGGCTCCGCTGAGGATGCCCCTAGGATTTATTGGTCGACCGCGATTCGCCGTCGCGCGATATCCACCAGAGAACTTCTCCGAAGATCTTCCACTTGGAAGCGTTACTGACGTCGAGTGGAACGAATTTGGAATTGGCCGAGACCAGAAGGTCGGCCCCGGAGATGCGCTGGAAGCGCGCCACCTTAAAGCCAAGATCGCGATGCGCCACAAGAATGATGCGCTGATGCAGGCGGTCACGGTCCTTCGACGAGGTATCGACAAACAGGATGGAGCCGGGCGGAATGGTCGGAAGCATCGATTCGCCGTCGAAGTGTATCGCGATCATGCTTTCGGGGTGCGGGCACCATGATAACGGTGCAAGCAGAATCTCTTCTGTTGGAACATTGGAGATGGCGATGTCTTCTTTTGGAGGGATGCGATCACCGTACGCCGTAATTCTCAACAGCGGAATCGCGACCGCGCTTCCCTTCTCCACGATTTCGCGCGTAACTTTGCGCCCCGCAATCAGCCTGAAATCGCGAAGCTGGACCGGCATCGAAGAGGGAGCCTTGCGCAGGCTGGGATCAATGATCGAAGCCGAATCCATCCCGGCGCGCTCCCAGAAATAGACGCGCTCCGGAGGCCGCGCAAGATTTCCAAGACCGATGTAGTACTCCGCCGTGGGCTCTTGCCGCCCGCGCAACCAGCGTGAAACGGTCGCAGGGGAAACCCCCAACCGCTCCGCCAGGCCGGCTTGGCTCAGCTTCAGATCGGCCAGCAGGCCGCGGATTCTAATGGACCACTCGCTTGAGGACGTCTTCTGCACCTCTGCCTTCGGGGCTCGACGGCGTTTTCTCAGTTCGCTTGGTCTCCTAAAAGCCGCTTCATGGCATTTAAAAGAGAAAATCCGGGCAGCCCCGGCTCGTTGAACGAAGATCTGGAAACGCCATCAGCATTTCATCCATGCAATTGCGCTAATGAAATCAATCACTTAGCGCCATTGCTAGGTATACTAGCAGGAATTTTGCGCATCTCACTGAGTGCGGGCACTTCGATTTCATCCCGCGCACAATTCTGACTTCACAGTTGAACATAATGGCCACATCACTCGCAGTTGGGACCCGTAGAGTTTTAATTCTGGAAGATTCCCCAGCAGTCGCCGATTCGCTGGGAATGATCCTGTCCAAACAGGGCCTCGATTTCAAGATCGCTCACTCGGCGGAAGAAGCGATCGAATTGATCGCCGGATGGCAACCTGATCTGGCAATCGTGGATGTGATGCTGCCTGGAATGAACGGTATCGAATTCAGCGATGTGCTGCATGCAAACTATCCAGCATGCGAACGGGTGCTGGTCTCAGGCCACCCTGGAGCCGCCGAACTGGTTCACGCAGCCAAAGCAAGCGGAGAAACCTTACGCATTCTGCCTAAGCCGCTGGACCCCGGAGTCCTCGTAGCAATTGCATCTGGGCAGCGGCCTGGCGCAGCCGGAGAATTCGACGCTTAGCTTGCGCGCCGGCGCTCTTCCACGATTTCCGATCGTTCAACGACTGCTTCGCTGACGGGACGAGGATCTGTGGCTCTCGGCACGGCGATCAATTCATCGAACAGCGCACGGTAGTGGATCATTGCCCGGCGCAAGTCTTCGGTGGTTGCCCTGCCGCCGGCCTGGCGCACAGCAATCTCATGAGCGGTGCGATAGTTCTGCGTCACGACTGGATGATCGACAGAGATATCGGCTGCGCGCTGCTCAAAATCGCCAACGGGGTAGCCGCAATTGGCCATCACATCGCCGATCAGTTGGTCTGCTTCTGTCACGGCCCCGGCCGGCGCGTCAACGAAATGAGCCTGGACGCGTCCCCATTCTTCTACGAAACGGTCGCGCTCCGCCGGCGTGAGCGCACGGATGTGAAGCTTGTGCACGTGCTCGGTGCGCTCAACGAGACGCTTTTCAGCCGTCGCGCGGCGGCCTCCGGTCACGGCCAACGTGCGATCGTACTCCGGTCCGAATTGCGCGCGCAGCCGCTGCGTACGCCTGCGATTGATGGCGGATACGATCAAGGCCAGAACGACCAGAGCCACGATGACGACAACGGCGATGACGATGGTGGTGGAATTGATTTGCGGCGTATTCATTAGACACTCCTGCGGAATCGCATTGAGGCTTCGCGCGGCGAGCCGGGTGCAGCCGAACAGCAAACAGCCACGCTCAATTGCGTGGCCGGTACATCACAATCGATTGGAGAGGCTGGCTTGGGATGAGGTTGCCTCGACGCGGCACTCGAAGCGTGTGTCATAGAAGGACAGCAGGATTGCAACCATGAACCTATTGGTCGCTGTACGTCGAATAGTCAACGGTCAGCTCTTCCCCGGCTGAAATATCTCTTGCTGCAAAGAAGTCGTAGTCTCTGTCGCAGACGACGTTCGGCGCTTGGCCTGCGAGGGGCTCATTGATGTACCAAGCAACGGTCAGATTATTGAACCCAACTGGGCAGCCGTATTTCCCTCGGAGCTGAACACAGAAATCGTCGTAGAGTCTTTTGATCTCTCCGCTCGTTTGCGCAACCTCGTTTGCGTCGATCCACTCCATCTTCGAAATATCGTCATTGAAGATGTTTGTACCTTTGGGGATATCGCGTATCGCAAACACGCCCACGCCATGGATGGGCGATGGCCGTAGTCTGGTGAAACATTCGGTGTGGGGAAGGTTCATTTTTCTGCCTTTCGTGTCCGCTGGTGTCTGAAGGACTGCAAAGAACGCATCAACCAATCTGGATCATGTTCTGGTTCCCGTTTTCCAAGCAACTCTTCGCGATACTCACGGTACTCGTCATCGGCTTGGAAAAGCAGGTACTTTGTGTCAAGCAACCATTTCCAAGATGCGGTTAGTGCCAAAGTTAGTACGACAACAAAAATCGCCCACGGAGGGCGATAGTGAAGAACTATATACGTCGCAATCCCAAAGATCATGGCGATTGTCCCAATATTGTAGGCCAATAACCACGCGAGGTACTTGTCAACATCGTCCTCATCGAACGCGTCCACGCACTTTTCGTGCCCCATCACAAAGCAGAACATGGAAAGCGCCAGCAGAAAGACAGGCAGGTACCAAGTGTTCTTCACCTCCGGATCCCCGATTGCTAGCGCAAGGATCCCACCGGCTATGGCAGCCAGAATTGAGTAGTATGTCGAGACAAAGGACAGGCTTTCCCGCCATGGAACGTCCTTCCGCGTGGCTTCCTTTGCGCTCGTCATTTGACTCAGTGGCAAGCCCTTGTGCTAATCCCCACATTAAATGCGCCCGCCGCTGGCTCCTTTTATTAATCTAAGAGAGTTCGGCCTGAACCGCCTCTTTCACAAGAATAGATCACTACCGGCTGCTGGCAATCATCTGCGCGGCGTGCTGCAGGCTGGTATCTGTGACCTTAGCTCCGGAGAGCATGCGCGCCACCTCATGTGTGCGCGAGCGGTCATCCAGAACGCGAATGCGCGTTTGCGTCCGCCCGTCTTTCTCGCGCTTTTCAACGGCCAAATGCTGATCGGCAAAGGCTGCAATCTGTGGCAAATGCGTCACGCACAACACCTGTTGCGCACCGCCCAGCGCCTTCAGCTTCTGGCCTACTGCCTCGGCCGCGCGGCCTCCGATGCCGATGTCGATTTCGTCGAATACCAGCGTGCGCGGCGTGGTCTTTTTTCTGGTCTTGGACGAGGACCCTTCCTCCACGGCCACCTTCAGTGCGAGCAGGACGCGCGAGAGCTCGCCGCCCGATGCGATCTCGACAAGCGGTTGCAGCGGCTCCCCGGGATTGGTTGCGATGCGGTATTCGACCGAGTCCCAGCCCTCCGACGTCCAGTGGGCGGTTCCGGAGGGGCTCGCCTCAGGGCCTGAAGCCCCCACATTTTTGGCCCCCTGATCGGCACGACTAAAGTCGTGCCCCTTCAAAACCTCTCTCTCGTCTGCGTTGGCCGGCGTGACGGCAACCTGGAACTTCACCTTCATCGCCAGCGAATTAATCTGCGCTTCGGCGAGTTTGCCGAGTTTTACCGCCGCAGCCTGGCGCTCGGCAGTCAGGGCGGTTGCGGCCTTGCGATACTCTTTCGCCGCGCCATCCAGTGCCGCGCGCAACGTCTTCAGGATCTCGTCGCGGTCCTCAACTTCCGCGAGCCTGAGAGAGACGGTTTCGCCGAAGGCGATGACCTCGCCGACGGTTTGGCCGTATTTCTTTTTGAGGCGGCCGATCAACGCCAGGCGGTCTTCAATTTCGGCCAGCCGTTCGGGCGACGCATTGATCCCCTCTGCGTAGTCGCGCAGTCCATTCGCGATATCGGAAATCGTCGCCCTCGCCGATGCGAGTTGCTGCGCCGATTCGGCAAATCTCTGATCGTAGCGCGCGAGCTCTTCAACATTCTTGCCCGCCGACCGCAGCGCCGCCTCCGCGCTCGAACTGCCTTCATAGAGCTCATCGAATGCGCTCATGGCCGCAGCATAGAGCTTTTCTGCATTCGCCAGAACGCGCTTCTCCGTTTCCAAAGCCTCGTCTTCGCCGGGAACCAGTTGAGCCTGCTCGATTTCCTTCTTTTGATAGCTCCACAAATCCACCATTCGCAGCCGGTCCTGCTCGCCTTCGAGCAGGTCGTTCAGCTTCCGCGCCGCATCGTGCCACCGAGCATAAGCCGCGGAGACTGCATCCAATGAAATACCGGCGAAACGGTCGAGAAGCAGGCGCTGCTGCGACTGGTCGAAGCTGGAGAGGCTTTCAGACTGGGCGTGGACGAGTGCAAGCTCCGGCGCAAGTTGCTTCAGAACCTGCACGGTGGCAGGCTGGTTGTTCACAAACACGCGGCCTTTGCCATTGGAAAGGATCTCGCGGCGAATGATGATTTCCGTTCCTTCGGCGTCGATTCCGTTCGCTTCCAAAATCGCTTCGGCGCCGGCTGTCGACTCGAATACGCACGAGAGCGCGGCTTTCTCTGCGCCGTGGCGAACCAGGTCGCCCGAGCCTTTGCCGCCCAGCAGCAGGGCAAGCGCGTCCACCAGGATGGATTTGCCGGCGCCCGTTTCGCCCGTCAGCAGGTTAAGCCCGGGCCCGAATGAGGCAATGGCGTGATCGATGACGGCGTAGTTTTCGGCGCGCAGTTCGACGAGCATGTTGTTCCGTTTTTACCACGGAGATTCAAGACTTATCGGAATCCGAGCGCAGCATAGCATGAACCAGCGTCAAATGGGATACTGGCGCGACTTTCGCGGCCTTGGCGGGTCGAGACAAAAGGGTCAGGACAATCGACGCTGGATGCACCCAAACGGTCACTTGGGCTGAAGATTCCAGTCTGATACGGTGGAGAATGAGGTGAATGGCGATTCTTACTGTACCATTGGCGTGTTTTTTGCTGCTTCAGAACAGCGACGGTAGCGCCCCAACCGGTCCGGCGGGTTTTGGCGCGCTGGCCGACATGATGGGCCATATCGGCGGAGTGGCGATCTTCGTCCTGGTCCTGCTCCTGTTGGCGAGCCTCTACTCGTGGATGGTGATTCTGGGCAAAATCTCCACATTCAGCAAGGCAACCGCGCAAAGCAGAAAGTTTATCCGCGCATTTCGCAAAGCCACGCGGCTCAATGAAATCGCCGCCCTCACCGGCGATTACAGCGCCAGCCCGCTGGCGCAGGTGTTTGAAGATGTCTATGACACCTACAAGCGGCAGACCGGCGGCTCTGGCCCTCCGCACAATCTCACCCCTCTCGAGCGCACCGCCCAAACCGCGGCCAGCACCGCGATCACGGCACTCGAGCGGCGCATGACCTGGCTCGCAACGATCGGTTCCGTCAGCCCATTTGTCGGCCTTTTCGGAACCGTGATGGGCGTAGTGGACGCATTCAGCGGCCTCGGCACCGCAGGCGCTGCAACCCTCCGCGCAGTTGCCCCCGGCATCAGCGAAGCCCTCATCACAACCGCCGCGGGTTTGTTTGTCGCTGTTCCCGCAGTCATCGCCTACAACCAATTTTCCGCGCGCATCCGGTTATTCGCCTCGGCCACCGACGACTTTTGCCGCGAGCTGCTGAATTCTCTCGAGGAGATGCCCTTGCGGTCGCAGGCGCAGGCAGCGCCCAGAGTTCCGGCCGAGATGCCTCGCGAGGCCGAGCGCAGTCTCTATAAGGAGCGGGCTGAGCGCAGTTAGCGCCATCAGCTCATCTCGAAGAGGTTCATCGTGGCATTCACCACATTCAACGGACAAACCCGATCGTCGCTGGCGGATATCAACATCACTCCGCTCGTCGACGTGGTTCTCGTGCTGCTGGTGATCTTCATGATCACCGAGCCCGTGCTGCAGTCGGGCATTGAAGTGAATGTGCCCAAGACGCGGACCGTCAAGCAAATCACCGAGCAGCGCATGGTTGTGGCCATCGACCGCGATCAAAACGTCTTTTTGAACGATCAGCCTGTGAACGTCCACGATCTTCCTGCAAAGCTTCATCAAGCCGGCGTCGATCCAACGCATCAGGCAATTTATCTGCGCGCCGATGAGCGCGTTCCATTCGGCGCCTTCGCCAGCGTCATGGACGCGGTGAAACAATCGGGAATCACCAACGTCTCGATCGTGACGCAGCCAATGGATACGAAAGCACCGGGCGGAAATCCGTAGCGGAGCCAAGCCGGTTTTAATTGAGCGGCCGGCTCGACCAGCGTGAATATGGAAAGCGTTCTTGAAAGCAGCGAACATCTGGAGCGTGAACTCGCGCGAGAGCCGTTTGCCGCGCCTGCGGTCGGCTCCATCGTGCTGCATGGGGCTATCGTTGGCCTGATTCTCTCCTACGCGTGGGCGATGGGCCTCTTTCATCACAACTTCTGGGGCGCGCCAGGTGCCGGTGGATCCATGCAGGTCACGCTGACGACCTCGCTGCCGCTGCCGAATGAACAAGTGAATAAGAATGTGCTGGCCACTGAAACTCCGAGCCAAGCCCCGGCTGCGCCCGCCCCAAAAGAGCAAAAGCACATCGACGAAACCGCGATTCCGATCCTGGGTAAGCCCCCCAAGCCCACACCGCTACCGACAACACCGAAAACCCTGCCGCACCAGGCTCCGCCGCAACCAAACGTCGCGCAGTATGGTGAACAGCAGGGCTCGGTGATGCCGCACCAGATGCAGCCGGGAACCAGCGGGCCCACCACCGTCGGCGACAACAACTTCGCCAGCCTTTTTCCCTGGTATGTCGACCAGATCAATCGCAAGATGTCGCAGGCATGGAACAAGGGCCAGGTCGATCCGCGAACGCCGAAAGGCGCGCGCGTGTTCCTGGCGTTTACCATTTATCGCGACGGCAGTCACAGCCAGCCGACCATCGACACCTCAAGCGGCAGCCCAACGTTGGATACCTCCTGTCTGTTCGCGGCGCAGCGCGTGGATACGTTCGGCCAGCTTCCGGCAAATTATAATCAGAGAACGTTGAAGGTTTCGTACTACTGCGAGTATTAAGGAACAGTGGTGAGTGGTGAGTAGTGAGTAGTGAGTAGTGAGTGGCTCGTGATTTGCGGCTCGTTGATGCGAGTGATGCGTCGAAGAATAAAGACCGGAAAAACCGTGCGCAAAAACCTCCGAACCCCCAACAGGAAGGATTTTGAGATCGCATGAGGGTAACAATTCGCACCTTCCCCTTGTTTCTGCTTTGCCTGGCGTATTCTTTCGCGCCTTCGCTCGCCGCTCAGGATTGGGTGCATACCGGAACCAACCTCGGCACCGGTGAGCGTATTCGCCTGGCAGCTGCCGATTTCAAGCCAGTCGGCGGCGATCCGGAAACAGTACCTCTTAAAGTCACCTTCGACTCCACGCTCTATAACGACCTTGAGAACGCGGGCATCTTCGACATGGTGTCAAAGAGCCTTGCGCCGCAGGCTGAGCCCGGCTCCCCGCAGGAGTTTGTCGCAACGCAGTGGTCGGCGCTGCCCGCGAACGCGGCCATGGTCGCATTCGGCGCCTTCTCAGCCAGCAACGGGCGATTGGTCGTCTACGGCTGGCTCACTGACGCGCGCACCGCCGGCAGCTCGCCCATTCTCTCCAGCCAATACAACGAAGCGGCTAGCCAGGAGATGGCGCGCACCATCGCGCACCGCTTTGCCGACGAAATCATCTCCCGGCTCGGCGGAGGCATCAACGGCATCGCCGAAACCAAAATCTATTTCGTCAGCAATCGCACCGGCGCAAAAGAAATCTGGGCGATGGATTACGACGGCCAGAACCAGCACCCCATCACGCATTTGGGCAGCATTTCCATTTCGCCCCGCATCTCACCCGATAACTCCCGAATCGCGTTTGCATCGCTCGGAAACGAAGGATGGTCGATTCGCATGTTTTCGCTGGACCTAAATCGGATGGTGAGCTTTCCGGGCGGCTCAGCGGGAGGCAGCAATCAGTCTCCGGCCTGGTCGGCAGACGGAACGAAGATCGCATTTTCTTCCGCGCGCGGCGGGCACCCCGACATCTGGATCTCCGACGTGAGCGGCGGCAACGCGCACCCCATCACATCGTTCGGCTCCGACGTTTCGCCGGTTTGGAATCCGCGCACCGGCAATCAGCTTGCATTTGTCAGCGGTCGTACCGGCGAGCCGCAAATCTACACCATGGATATGGACGGCGCCAATGTGCAGCGCATGACTGACGGCGGCTACGCCATCTCGCCGTCGTGGTCGCCGAATGGCTCCCTCCTCGCCTTCGCATGGAACCGTAAATACGGCCCCGGCGATCCCGGCGGCTACGACATCTACGTGATGGATATCGCCAGCAAGCAGTGGCTGCAGGCCACGCACGAAGCCGGCGTCAACGATTTTCCGTCGTGGTCTCCCGACGAGCGTCACATCGTGTTCCAGCGCCAGATCGGGCATCGCACGCAAATCTGGACCATGCTCTCTGACGGCACACATCAGCAGCAGTTGACCACTTCCGGCGATAACATGATGCCGAACTGGAGCTGGAAATGAGCGTTCAGAACTGTCGTCGCAGCGCACGTCCCGCGTTTGAGGCGCCCAGATGGTAACGGCGGCGACGATTGGGTTGAACTATCATTTTTAGGTGCTTTGCGTGCGGAAGGCTTGCATCGGGCGCTACGAAATGGCGAAATAGACCGGTCGCCCCAACGATTTCTTTCAGAAGGAGAATTCCCTTGAAGACACAGAAAGCAATTCTTTCCCTTGCTGTATTGCTCGTTGCCTTCGCTGCTGTCTCCGGTTGCAAGAAGAAGACCGCGCCATTGCCGCCCGCGGAACAGGCGCCGGCCACATCCGTGCCCGCTCCCACTGCGCAGTTGACCGCCACTCCGACCGTGATTTCGGCGGGCGACCAGGTGCAGCTCGCTTGGAAGACCACCAACGCCAACACGGTCACGATCGATGGCATCGGCGATGTTCCCACGACGGGCGTAAAGACCGTCACTCCAGCGCAAACCACAACCTATCATCTCGTCGCGCGCGGCGATGGCGGATCTGCCGATGCATCGGCATTGGTCACGGTGAACTCGCCGCCAGCCGTCAGCGTTCCCTCGACCACCATGGACCAGCAGCAGGACTTCGATGCGCACGTCCAGCCCATCTTCTTTGACTACGATAACTACGATATCCGCGGCGATGCGCAGGCGATCCTGGCAAAGAATGCCGATTACCTGAACGCGCACCCCGAACTCAAGATCGTAATCGGCGGCTACTGCGACGAGCGCGGTTCAGATGAATACAACCTCGTCCTCGGCCAGAATCGCGCGCAAGCTGCAAAGACGGCTCTGGTTACCGCCGGCATTGCCGCCGATCGCATCCGAGTAATCAGTTATGGCAAGGAGAAGCCGTTCTGCTCCGAGTCAACCGAGGAATGCTGGCAATTGAACCGCAGAGACGGATTCGCGATCGACAAGTAAGACAGTGGTTAGTGATTAGTGGTTAACGCGCGGCAGCCTCGCTCTCGGAGCCAGGCTGCCGTATCTTGTATAGAGGAAGTGCTTCAGAGGAAGGCAAACCGATATGTTCAATCCAAACTCACTTCGCCGACGGGTGCTTCCGGTCGCGGCGCTGATTCTCTTGGTTGTTCCGGCCGCTACGCCGGCATTCGCAGTCTCCAAGGAAATGGTCGAGCTGCAAACCCAGGTGCAGCAGTTGCTCGATGCTGTGCAGCGTTTGCAATCCACCATGGATACGCGCCTGGGCGTGCTCGAGCATCTCGCGCAGCAAACTGCCGACCAGGCCAACCAGGTGAACGCTACCGTCACCGCGCTGCAGCAGAAAATCAACGCGCAGAACGACGCGGTTACCGGGAAGGTGGACGGCGTTTCGGGCCAGGTGCAGTCGCTCAACGATTCAGTCGATGAGTTGAAGGCGCGCATCGCCAAAGTCGATAAGTCGCTGCAGGATCTGCAATCGCAACTGCAAGCCATGCAGGCGCAACAGCAACAGCAGCAAGGCGCCCCCGGCGCGAACGGGCCGGGCGAGAATGGCTCGCCAAACAGCCCCGGTCAGGGACCGGGAATGCCCAGCGCGCAAACTCCGCCGGGAGCAAGCGCGCAGCAGGCGCCGCCATTGCAGGAAACGTTGCAGGCCGGCATCCGCGACTACACGGCCGGCCGCTACCAGGTGGCTCAGGGCGAATTCCAGGACGTGGTGCACTTCTACCCGCTCGACGACGCCGCCGGAACAGCGCAGTTCTATTTAGGCGAGATCGCCTACCAGCAGAAGGACTACGCCACCGCAATCAACGATTACAACGCCGTGCTCGAAGGCTTCAGCGGCAACGCCAAGGCGTCTGCCGCGCAACTGCACAAGGGCTTCGCGCTGATCGCGCTCAATAAGCGCGAAGAAGGCATTCACGAGTTGCGCTCGCTCATCCAGCGCCACCCGCAAACGCCAGAGGCTCGTGCCGCGCGCACGAGGCTGACGGCATTGGGCGTGAAGCCGGCGTAAGCGGCGCACTGATCTTCGTCGCCCCTGCGTTTACCCCCGACCGCAGCCCGCATAGCGGGCAAAAGAAGGTGGCCCCACGGCGCGAGCCTGGGGTTCGCTGTGGCATACCCCAAAACTTGGCGCTTTTCGCCTAAATCAACGCGAAAAACCCCGAACGCTCGGCATTAAATTAGCCGCATCGGCAGAATCGAATTCGCGCAATGTGCGCGCAGATCTCAAAACTTATGGCAGGACGCGCTGGATGTGCAGGAACAAAATCACATTCATCACAATGCCAATCACCAGCACGCCGATTCCAACCACCGCAACGATCTTGACCTTATTCGAAAAGAGCTTCAGGTCTTCAATAAGCTCCTGCTGCTCGAGCGTATTGCGATCGGTTGCTTCGCGCACCATCTCCAGCTGATCTTCAACCCGCTTCAGCGAGGCGTTTTGTTCGATGACCTGCTCGCGCAGGCCGCGATGCTCGGTTTGGAGCGCGGCGAGACTCGTCTCGATCGGCGCGAGATCGACCTTGGGCGCGGGCGGCGGCGTATGCTGCCGCGGCGCGAGAACATTCGAGACTGCGGTGAGGACGTTCCCTTCAAGCAAAGGCAGAAGCCGCTGCACGATGGGCATTGCCGCTCGGAACAGGTTCATGGCACGCTGAGCACCCGAAGGCCCATCGTCGTTGGTCGCGCCCGGCAAAGCGCGGCCGGGAGGGCCCGGTGCAAAGCGATTAACTGCCGCCGGAGAATTCTCAGGGCGCCTGCCGGTGCCCATGGGCAGCGGCGAGCCCATTACGCGCGGGGGTGGCACGGATTTGAGAGACATGGTTTCCCGATCAAAAATCGGGATGCTTTCGGGTAAATTCATCAAGGTCACCGTCGAATTCCGGGGGCAATCCTCATATATAGCTTATTTCGCTGCCGATTGGAACTGTCTTTTTTATGCGAGCGGCATCATTTACCGCCGGGCAACGGCTGTCTTTTCAATTGATTTGCATCGAAGGCTTCGAGTGGGACGGTTGTATGCTCGAAAACAGGAGAATTGCGTGAAGGCACATGTGAGCCGCACGCTGCGCAGTGTTCAGCGCAGCATCCTGGCGGGAATCATCACCGTTGGCCCGCTCTTTGTCACGTACCTGATCTTCAGTTTTCTATGGGGCGAGCTGGCCAAGGCCGGATTACCCGCGGTGCGCTTGCTGACACCGCTGCTTCCCGGCGTCTGGTTCCGTTATCCCTGGCTGCAGCCGCTGCTGGCCGTTCTGCTCACGCTGGTTGTTCTCTACGTCGTTGGCCGCGTGACATCTCTCGTCATCGGCCGCCAAGCCTTTGGGCTCTTTGAATCGATCCTGGAGCGGCTGCCGTTTGTCGCCAAAGTCTACACTTCGGTCCGGCAACTACTCGACACAATGATGGCAAAGAAGGACGCGAGCCAGCGCGTGGTGCTCATCGACTTCCCCGTTGTTGGCCAAAAGAGCATCGGCTTCCTGACGCGCACCATGACAGACGCGGGCAGCGGGCAGCCGCTCGCGGCAGTGCTTGTGCCGAACGCCATCAATCCCACGTCGGCCTTCCTCCAGATTCTTCCCATTGACAGGGTGATTGAAACCGACCTCACCATGGAACAGGCCATGAGCATGGTGATGACAGGCGGCGCGGTTGGCCCGGAGACAATCCAATATACAAAGACAACCGGCGGCCCTGCCCTCGCGGTGGGCGCGGGAACGACCGCGGCGTTGAAGTAAGAGCAATTCAGGAGGCGGTTCAAGCTCATGGGAAGAAGAAAAATGCGCCCGTTCTCGCTCTCGGTGCTGGCGTGGCTCTATATCGTGGTGGGCGCGGTGGGTACAGCCGGACACTACGCGAATTTCTTCAAGCACAGACCGGCGCTGAATGAATTTGTGTGGATCACTGCGCTCGGAGCCGCGGCGATTGTTGCCGGAGCGTTCATGCTGCGCGGGCAAGACTGGGCTCGATGGCTGGCGCTGGCGTGGATGGCTGCGCACGTGGCAATCAGTGCGTTCCATCCTTTACGCGAGTTGATTGTCCACTGCATCGTGCTAGCGCTTATCGCCGTTGTCCTGTTCCGCCGGCCGGTACGGAATTATTTCGCAGCGGGATGAATCGGCCGGTGCAAATGAAACATCGCTCTGTTGCGCCGCGTCGGCTCTTTGCTCTTCTTCGGCCAGCACTTCTTCAGCGTGCTCGCTTTCCACCGCGACCTTTCGTAGATTCACATGGTCGAACTGAGCCCAGATAAGCCCCGCCGGTATCACGCACAGAAACGTCGCAAGCAGCAACGTGGTCGAGCAGGCCGTAGCCGCCTCAGCCGGCGCGTGCAGAATCCCACCGATGGCTACGGCAACCAGCCCGATCTGCGAGAACCACCCGATCACAGGAAGCTGAATAATGCTCACCGTGCCGCTGGCAACCATGAGCAGAACCGTCTTGGGAAGACTGATGGCCGCAAGCTCAGGGCTTGCGACAAACGCCGTGCACGTCATGAAATAGGCCAGAGCGATGGTGAGCCACATGATCAGCGAAAGGCCGGCCACGGTCAAAAAGTCGCTTAGCGAATGTATGGTGTCCAGGCCGGCATGAAAAGCGCGAATTTTGTGACCGATCGCGTGACCCATGTTCTTCGAGATGAGGCCGAACGCGCGCTCGAAGAAGCTCGCCACCGCGCCACCCGCCAGGCGAATCATGAACAGGAAAACCGCGCCGAGCAGCGTGAGGAAAAGGCCGCCATAACGCGCAACGAGAATTGCTAACTCATGGTTCTGAGGCGCAAGGTGCGCCATCAGGCCGGTTCTTGTGGCGCTAAGAATTTCATCGCTCGATACCCAGAGCATCGACACTGAAAAAATCAGCGCCATGGAACCCGCGTCGAGCAGGCGCTCGACGATGTAGACGGCAATCTGCGAGCTGAGCTCTGCGCCGGTTTTTCTTGAAACCAAAAATGGGCGAACCGGATCGGCGACGCGCCCGATCAGCGCGACCGTGGTGAAACCGATCATCTGCGTCCCGATCAGCGAGAAAGTCGGCACTTCCAGGTTGTGCCGCATGAGCCGCGCCCAACGGATTGCGCGAAAAACATAAGCGAGATAAATGCAGGCCACAGCAGCGGCGATTCTTCGCCAATCGACATGAGCAATCTGGGCGGCGAAAACGTGAAAATCAAAATGAATTCGGGTGCGGGCCCACAGCGCCAGGGCAGCCAGCGCCGCCAGCACAATAAGCCCCATAATCCATTGGCTTTTCTTCAACAGTTCTCCATCCGATCGTGGTCTAGTGGTATGTTCTCACGCGCATGCCGGGCGGCAATGCGAGATTTGCGCATGGTCTCCGCTGAGTCAACGGCGGAGCCAAGTATGAAGGCTCGTTGAAGAATCATCAACTGAATGTGGCTAAGGCTGCGCCGGCCCCACCGTTGTGGGCTGATTCGCCGCGCTGCGCTTCGCTTCTGCCTCGCGGGCGAGCACTCGGCGATTGAATTCGTGGATCACGCGGGCGATATAGGCGTGCGTCTCGCGATAGGGCGGAATACCGTGGTATTTTTCCACGGCCTCGGGGCCGGCGTTGTAAGCGGCCAGCGCGAGCGCAAGGTTGTCGTGGTATTTCGTCAGCAGCGCATCGAGATAGGTCGATCCGCCGCGAACATTTTGGCCGGGCTCGAAACTGTCTTTCACGCCGAGGCCGGCAGCGGTGCCGGGCATCAACTGCATCAGGCCCTGGGCTCCGGCGCGGCTCACAGCGCGTGCATTGCCGTCGCTCTCGGCTTTGACGACGCTGGCGAGAAGGTCGACGTCAAGATTGTGTTCAGAGCCGGCCCGCGAAAGCATCTCGTGAAGGTCGCCGGGCGTGAGGTGCGCCGGGGCGTGAGGATCAGTCGCAGGCGCGGCGGATGCGGGAGGCGGATCGGGAATCGACTCGAAGGTCGCGATGTCAGCAGGCGCTAACTCGATGTAGTTATCCTCTCCCGCGCTGAGATAGAGGCGAATGCGGCCGTCGACAGTGGCGTGGTGATCGCATTGCTCGACGAAGCCATTGGTGAGCGTGACGCGCTCGGCGGCCCATCCCGAAATAGGTAGAGCAGCCAGTGAGGCCACAAGAACGGCCACGATGTTCGGCCCGCCGCGCGTTTTCAATCGCAACGTCAATGCAAGAATCCTCAGATGACGGCCGGCGCTGTGCGGGCCTGCGCGCGGGCGAGCACGCGCTCAAGCACTACCGCCACGCCGTCCTCATCGTTCGATGGCGCCTGCTTCCATCCGCGCATCTTTGCCAACGTGCGCAGCTCTTCGGCGGCATTGGCCATCACAACTCCCTGCCCGGCCCACTCCAGCATACCCGCGTCGTTCCAGTTGTCGCCGATGGCCATGGTCTCTTTGCGATCGACGCCGAGCCGTGCGGCGAGCCGCTCGAGCGCCCATCCTTTTGACACGCCCGGCGGCAGCAGATCCAGAATCGAGATGTCGCGCGCCGGATATTCGGTGCGCACACTTTCGCACTCCGCGGCCCACTCGCTCGCCTTCAACGCTTTTTCTGCCTCGCGCATCTCTGAAACCGTTCCAGCGGCCATGCCCTGGATGGGATCGTCTCCATCAACCAGAGCCAACTCCAGCGGCTTGACCACCTCAATGGCATGGCGATTGGTCTCGACCCACAATGCGATGCGCCCATGCGCTTGTTCAATGTCCTCGAGCACCAGCTCTCCGCGTCCGGGGCGATCGAAAGTGAAAACGACTGCCCCATAGGGCCGAAGCACGCCGCAAAGTCCACGCGCCACTCGAGAAGACATGTGGCAGCGGTCGAGCACAGTGCCGCCGAGCGTCCAAAGCACTGCACCATTGGACGCGATAAGAGGCGTGTCCGCTCGCAGGCCAAGCCCAGAAAGTAGCGGCACGGTGTATGCAGGCCGGCGCCCGGTGGCGATGGCCACGGTGATACCCGCCTCCTGCGCAGCCTTGAGCGCACGGGCATTGCGCGGGCTGACGGTCTGCGAGAGCGTGGGCAGCAGCGTGCCGTCAACATCGATGGCGATGAGCCGCGGAGGAGGGTGCATGGGTTTAGTGTACGAAAGCAAGCCATTAGCTCTTAGCTATTAGCTGCCCGGGCGGCGGATCGGATAGCCTGTAGGCCATGGAACGGATATGCAGCCAGTGTCACGCGGTGCTGGCCGAAGAGACGAAGGCGGACTGGTGCCCGGCATGCGGCGGAGCGCTGGTGGAACGGAAGTCGTTGGCCGAAGCCGATTCCGGCAGACCGCCCGCGGAAGTGGACCACCGCGGCATTGTGCTGCCGCGGCGGCATGCGCTCGGCGGAATCATCACGCCGCAGTAATTTTCTTATTCGTACCGCAGCGCCTCGGCTGGCAGCACCCGTGCGGCCGACGACGACGGATACAACGTCGCCAGCAGCGAAATTCCGATCGAAACCACCGATACAACCACGCCGTGAATCATGAGCGGCGCGAATGGCAGTGTGTCGATGGAATAAACATCGGGCGAAAGTGGTATGCGATAGTAGCTGCCCGCCCATGAGGCCAAATAGCCGAGAATCAGCCCCAGCGCGGTACCGACCACGCTGATCAGCAGGCCCTGAAACAAAAAGATTCGCCTCACCTGCCCGGGATCGACGCCGAAGCTCATCATCACCGCAATGTCGCGCGTCTTTTCCATCACCATCATGGTCAGCGCGATCAAAATATTGAGCGCGGCGACGATGACGATCAGCGCGATGACGATAAAGGTCACAACCTGCTCCAGCCGCAGCGCACGAAACAGCTCGCGATTCTGTTCAGTCCAGTTCGTCGTCATGTAGCCCGGGCCTGCGGCTTGCTCGATGCTGCGCGCAATCCCGGGCGCCCGGTTGAGATTGTCCACTTTGAAGCTGATCACCGAGAGCAGGTCGGGCTCATCGAAGAGATGCTGCGCATCGGCCAGGCGCAGAAAGCCTAACTGCGCGTCATATTGATAGAAGCCCGAGTGAAAAGTCCCCGCAAGACGGAAACGCACGTACTTCGGAATCACTCCCATCGGAGTCATCTCACCCTGCGGGCTGATGATGAGCACCGAGTCGCCGATCTGCGCGCCAATGGTGTCGGCAAGGTCGCTACCTAGAACGATCGGCGGTATCTCCCTGTTGGATTCTGAAGACGACGCCGGCTGTGGCTCCAGTGCTTGCACCGAGCCCGCTGTCGCCTTCGAGAGCAATTCACTCACAGTTCGCTCATCGTCGGGCAAAATGCCTTCAATCACTGCGCCGCCATCGCGCGCGCCTCGGGCTACTAACACCTGCTCATAGAGTCCGGGTGAAGCTGCAACGACATGGGGAACTTTTCGCAGTCGGGCGATCAGCGCCTGCCAATCGGGAATGCCTCGCCCTTCCGTCTGCATCAGTTGAACGGCTGCGCTGGAGCCGAGAAGTTTGTCCTGCAAATCGCGCTGCATTCCGTTGGTGATCGCCAGCGCAATGATCAGCGCGGCAACACCGGCTGTGACGCCTGCGATGGAGATGACCGTGACGACACCGACCACGGCCTGACGCCGCTTGGCCTTCAGGTAGCGGGTTGCGACGTAGAGCTCGAAGCGCATTTACTTTGCCTGCGCGGGGATGATGGTCTTGGCCACGCCGACGTTGTCGTAGCGATCATACGCGCGCACGGTGATGAGGTGCTCGCCTTCCGTGTGCGTGCCGGAATCCAACGAGATCTGGAATTCGTAATGCTCTCGCTTGGAGTCAGAGATTTTGCCGACCGGATCGATAAATTGCCACGGCCCCGCATCGAGCGAGTATTCGGCGTGCGCGACGGGCGAGGCAGCATCCTCGGCGTCGAAGCTGACCGCCAACTGTCTCGGACAATTCTGGCCGGCGCAGCTGCTCTGCTCAGCCTCTGCTTTCAGATTGCTGACCACTGGCGGCGTGGTATCCACCACAAATCGATCGCTGACTTTCTCGCCGGTGAGCCCGTCGCCGGGCGTGTGCGACGGCGCGTCGGATGCGACAACCTTGATGCGATAGCCGCCGTCGGGAATCAGGGACGCGTCAAAGCTATATGCCGTGTCCTTGATCTTTTTCTTCAGCGGCCACCACGCGTTGTCGCCGTCACCCTGAAGGAACAGCGAATAGACAAGCGAATCGCTGTCGTCGTCGTGCGCCGCCCAGCGGGCCGTGACGGCAGTGCGATCCTTCGTCGCCTGCAATGGCTGGCTTGATGAGTTCGCCTCAAAGGTAATCGCGCCCGAATTTGACGATGGGAATGCAATACTGACCGTTTGGTTCTGTGCAAAGGTAGTCTGCGGATTGATGCGCGCGCCGGGAACGACAACAAGCTCGTCGACTACCGGTGCGGAATTGACCGGCAGATAATTGACGCCTACGCTGCCCAGCACGCCGCCCGCATGCAGAACCGCCTTCCACTGCAGGAAGCGCCCCGGTGGCGACGCCACAGAGCCGTCAGCAAGCGGCTGCCAATCGGTCCATCCCCGCACTGGCTGCTCCACATTTCCGGTGCGCGTAAGAATGTCGTAACCGGTCGATCCCGGCGCGATCTCCACGCGGCCGAAGCGCGCAAAGGCTCCCGCATCCAAAACATCACTCGCATACTCGTGGGTCTCGGTCGCGCCAAGCTCAAATACCTTGCCCACATTCCCCGTGCCGACGAGCAAACTCCGCTGATTGGGCCCAACGGCCAGGCTCAGGCCCTGCTGCGCCTGCAAGTGGCCCACATCGGCGTAGCTGCCGTCGTCGTGAATGCGAAAGATCTGTCCGCGATTGCCGCTGAAGGCGAGCAGGCCATCGGGCCTCGCGTCGACGCGATAAACGATGGACTCTTTGCTTGACCACAGTAAGCGCGGCGCCTGCCCTTCGCTAAGCGCGAAGATCTCCGATCCTTCAGGAACCGACGCGCTGGCGTTCGCGGCCTGCACTGACTGCGGCTGAACCACTGTAATCGTGATCGTCGAAACGCCCTGCACCGGAAGCGCCGGCAGCGGATTGCGGCTCTTGTCGCCTACGCACGCGGCATAGATGGTTCCGTTCGCGCCGATGGCAATCGAGGTGATCTCGCGCCGCGGGGCTTCGAAAAGCACGTAGCCTTTGCCGTTGGGATCGATACGGTAGATGAGCCCCGATCCGTCGGAGCCGGCGATCAGGTTGCCCTTCGCATCCCACGCCAGCGTGCGCAGATGCGCTTCGTCGCTCTTGAAAAAGAGTTCAGCCGCAGCGCCGGGCTTCGTCGGATCGACGCGGTATACCGCTCCAGGATTTCCCGTAGCGATGTAGAGCCTTCCTGCGGGATCAAATGTAAGATCCCAAATGTAGCGCGATTGCGCACTCGATTGCGACCCAGCTTTCCCGTCGCCGGCTGCATCCTGCTTTGCGGCATCGAAGACGACCGTGGCATTCGAGTCATCCTGCTTCGCGGTCGCGTTCGGATTGAGCTTGTAGACCTTGCCTCCGGGAACCGTGGCCGCATAGAGCGAGCCATCGGGACCGATAGCAAGCGCTTGCACGCTCAGGTCGCGCGTCTCGAAAAGCGTGAACGCCTTTTCTCCCGGCTTTTCGCCAAGTCTTAAAACAGTTGCGGGCGAGCCGGTTCCGGCAAACACGGTACCCTTTTTGCTCACTGCCAGCGACCACACAAAAGTCGACGGGGTGGTCGCAAGCTCCGTCAGCCCCGGTCCCTGCCGCAGCTGACCGTCGCTCTCGATCGAGACACCTTCCGGCGTGCCCTTTTCGAACTCCTCCATCTGCGATTGCTGCCACAGGTGCGTGCCCTGCGCAGCTGCGCGCGTACCGCCGGCGAGGGCTCCGGCCGCCAAAATAGCCAGGAACGGAATAAAAGTTGCTGCGGACTGCAAGCGATGAAAGGCGCGGGAAGATCGAGACATTCTGCCGTTGAGTTTACTAGACCCTGCCGTGAAGAATCGATGCCGGTGCGGCTCATGATCCCGCAGCCCGGTTTATGGACGATCCCGGCTTCATCTGCATCCCACCGAATGTATGCGAATCGGAACCGCCGCAACAGCTCTTTGGCGTGCCTGCGCAATGGGCCTTGCCATTCCCCTGCTCGCTGGATGCGGTGGCTCGGAAAGCCTTGTCTCGTCGACCACTCCGCCCCCATCCACACCACCCTCCTCCACACCGGCCACACCGCCGCCACTCAGCGGTTCCAACGTCAACCTGATCTTCGTCTTGGGGGAGGACGTGGCTTTTCAGGCTTCCGGAGATGTAAACGCCCAAACCGGGAATCTGACGAATCAGGGGCTCAACCGGACTCTTGAGATGGGTACTTATCTTCGGCAAACCGTGCTTGGCGGAAATAATGCGACGTCCATCTTCGCGCTCCAACCGATGAGCCATCTGCAAACGTCGGCCAATTTGCCCGACATGGTTTCGCTCGAAACGATTGAGCAGTTCGCCCTGCTGAACACCATCGCAATCTCGAGCAATGCAAGCGGCGGCGACCCACTGGCCGGGAACAGCTTTCCCATCAACGTATCCTATGCGCCTTCGCCGGTGGCTCCGCCTGCGGCGGTGGCTGCGCCGCTGATCGATTGCCCCAGTTGCCAGGGCCTCGATTTCAGCGATCAGGACGGCGATAACGAAGCCCTGGTCAACAGCATCCTCTCAGCAAACGCGCCCGGCTTCTACGTTTTTTCGGCGCCCTGGGAAGTGGTGAGCGCGCTCCTGGGCAATATCAACCAGAATCATTCGTTCCACCTCAACCTTCCCACCAGTTATGCCGGACCCAATGTCGTCTACGCGATTTCGCTTGCTCCATCCGGAAGCGCAAGCTTCGTTACCTACAGCAGCAATTTGAATCCGCCTTCCACATATCCCACTCTGCCAGCCACGGTTTCATCCAACAATTCGTGCTCGGCTACGCCGTTCACCATCACGGTGCATGGCGGAGTCGGCGGAGCAGTCGTTCCTGCAGGCATCAATACGAACGAGACGGTCTACATCATTCGTCATGCCGACGCGCACCCTGAATCGAACTGGGACGATGGAAATCTTGTTTGCGCAGGCCAGTGGCGGGCGCTCGATCTGCCCAACGCTCTCGAAGGCAAGATCAACCCCCAGGCCGTGTATTCAATCGATCCGGCTCAGGTCATCCCCGGTTCCGTCAGCGCTTCAGGGCGCACGGGCTGGTCCTACGTCAGGCCGGCGCTGACCGCCGAGCCCTATGCGATCGCCAAGAACCTTCCCTACAACCTCGTCGCGGGGCTTTCACTTGCCGCCCAGGATCCGCCCCAGCCCGCGACTGAGATGAGCAACTTTTTCTTTACGGGCGGCAAATTCTCCTCTCAGACACTTCTGGTCTCATGGGAACACGGACACATCCCAACCACGATCCAGGCCCTGCTATCGAGCTATTTTCCCAATGGCGGCGCACCGGCAGCACCAGACTGGGGAGGCGGTGACTACGACAGCATCTGGACCGTGACGCTCGATGGCAGCGGCAACCTGACGTTAAGCAACAATCTGTGCGAGGGGATCGCCTCGGCCAGCCTCCCCGCCACGTGCCCGGCATTCTGAATCCGACGTCCGAAGCCAAAGCGGCTAAAGCAGATCCCAGCCGTCAGAGATTGGAGCGTGGCCGAGGGCACCTCCCCGTCGCACGTAGGCGACCAACGGGCGAAGGCAGGCATGCAATTCGTGGCCCAAACTCCCTCATTTGAGCTTCTTATCGTGAGCTAGACCACAACTTCCATGTTGTCAATCTAGGTTTCATTTATATCAATACGACTTTTGCACAAGGTACGGGGCGAGGCCTTCTTGCCGCTTTCTGTTGTTGCCAGTCGTATTTTCGGAGGACTACTATTCCCGTTAGTTTGGGGAGTCCGCTAGCACGGACCAATAATCAATCAGTCCTCCACTATGCATGCAGTTTTTCCCAGGTTCAAAGAGCTTCATAAACCAGCGGCGCCAGATGGCCGGGGCGCGCGCGGACGGAGTGTCTCGTCATGGCATGGTATGCCTACTGCATCGGTGAAAAACAGGCTTTTCCAGCTTTAGCCCGCCATCGCAAACCAGTGGCGATGGAATCGGTTTTTGGAGTCAGTGGCAATCAGGTATTCCTTTATCCCGCAAGCGATCTGGCGGTGATCGTAAGCGAGCATAACCCCCAGGAAAACTTCAGCCAGCGGTCGGGCGTGGACCACGCGCGCGTGATCTCGGACTGCTTCCAGCATTCCACCGTTCTGCCCTTCCGTTTCGGGACGGTTTTCAACGACGATGAGTCGCTGCGGAAGTCCATTCGCAGCAACCAGCGCCAGTTTCAGGGCAATATCGACAAACTGCGCGGTAAAACTGAGATGCACCTGAAGATCTTCGTCGACGACTGTTGCGGCAAGGAGATTGAGCGGCGCTTCGGCGGCGAGGGCGCGGGCCGCGAATATCTCAGCAACCTGCGTGAAAACGCCTCCCGGGCGCGTGAACGGCAAACGCGAGCGCGCGCCGTCAGCTTCCAGATGCACAGGCTGTTCCTGCCTCTCGACGAGGAAGTGAGCTGCCGCCTGATGGATAACGGCAAGATGATGCTCGACGTCGCTCACTTGATCGACCGCAAGTGCGTGGAACGCTACCAGAACAAGTTTGCCACCACCAGCGCCCTGATGCGGGAGTGCCAGATGCAGCTCTCAGGACCATGGCCGCCTTACCATTTTGTGCATCACCTCACGCGCAGCTCGCATGCGCCCGCCCAGCAAGCTCCGGCTCCCGGCGTTGCTCCCGCGGTGCCAATCATGGAACCCGTGCCCGCGCTGGCGTAGATCTGTGCTTCAGTTCGCCTTCCTGAAAGCTCCAGCTTAGGCTGGAGCTTTTCTTCGTTCGGAGCGACGCATTCCGGTCTTTCCCGCCTCGGCATTCGAGTTAAACAGCAAAATGCCCTAATCTAGAAGCATGGGTGAGCAGTTGGCCGACGGAGTGCGGGGCCCCGACGCGGCGAAGACAGACGTCTTCGATCTGCTGGTCGTGGGCGCGGGACCCACGGGCCTCGCCACCGCAATCGAAGCGCAAAAGGCTGGCTTTCGCGTCGTATTGGTCGATAAGGGCTGCGTCTGCAACTCGCTGTTTCACTACCCCGCGCACATGACGTTCTTCACCACGTCGGAGCTGCTTGAGATCGGCGGAATCCCTTTCCCCAGCCCCAACGCCAAGCCCACGCGCAACGAGGCGCTCGAATACTACCGGCAGGTCGCCGCGTATTACAAACTCGACGTGCGGCAATATCATCGCGTCGATCGCGTTGCCGGCAGCGATGGCGCATTTGTCGTCCACACCACTGATCGATTCGGCAGAGCCGGAGAGTTGCAGGCCCGCAAGCTCGCCCTCGCCATCGGTTATTACGACCTGCCCAACTGGATGAATATTCCCGGCGAGGACCTGAGCAAAGTTCATCATTATTACAACGATCCGCATCCGTTTTACGACATGGATGTTGCCGTCATCGGCGGCAAGAATTCGGCGGCCATTGCCGCGCTCGAGCTTTGGAGGCACGGAGCGCGGGTCACGCTCATTCATCGCGGCCCCGGAATTCACGCGCACGTCAAATACTGGATCAAGCCCGACATCGAGAACCGCATCAAGAACGGCGAGATCAAGGCATATTTTTTGTCGACTGTCACCGGCATTGCGGCCGATTCCATTCAAATAAAAACTCCGGCCGGCGCGGAGACGCTGCATAACGATTTTGTCTTCGCCTTGACCGGTTACCATCCTGATTTTTCGTTTCTTGAACGCCTGGGTGTTCAATTCGAAGGCGTGGACCGCTGCCCGCGCTGCCATCCCGACACGCTCGAAAGCAATGTGCCGGGTATATACCTGGCGGGAGTCATTGTCGCCGGCTCGCGAACCAATGAAATCTTTATTGAGAACGGCCGTTTTCACGGCAAACAGATCGCGGAATCGCTGGTGATGAAAGCGCGGCTGCAGAACGCCGCAGGCGAGCGTGTCGCCACTGCCACTTCGGCAGACTAGTGTGCCGATCGATTTTCGGAGATAAGCGTTGCAGATGCGCTGGTGGCCTCGATCCATTCGCTGGCAGATGCTGGCCGGACTGTTGTTGCTTGAAATCCTCTCCCTCGGATTGTTTGCCGCGTTGCTTACCCGGCAGCAGATCCATCGCACCGACGAGCGCGCCAGGAGCTGGCTGGAATACGAGTCAACCGCGCTGGCCTCGCAATCGGCAGACGCGCTTGAGCAGCAGAAGCCGGAGTGGGTCGATCTGGCCGTGCGCACAATCGTGGACGCGCCCATCGTGCAGTCGGCGAAGATCATCGATCCCGCAGGCGACGTGCTTTTCTTTCACAGTGAGAAGCAGGAGCACAGTGACCTGACCGCGGAGGAACGCGCGCGGATTCCGTCGGCGCGGCGCGACGAGTCTCACATCTTTGCGACCTCGACAGGTGGTTGGGAAGCCATCCGCCCCATCTACACCAGGTCCGAACTCCGGGGCTACGCTTTCGTCACATTCGATCCCGCGGCAGCGCGCCAGCAGTTGAGCTCTCTCTTGAACGACACCGCGATCTTCGGCTGCATCTGGATCGTGGCTTCAGCTCTGCTGGTTCTGCTGATGGGCCGTACCATCACGCAGCCGCTCGCATTGTTGCACCACGGCACTTCCTCACTGATGACCTCCTTGGAAGACGGCGGCCAATTCCCCATCCCGGTGCGGGTGCAAAACGAGATCGGCGATTTGATTGAAACTTTCAATCGCATGGTGGCCTCGCTGGCCGAGCAACGCGCAGGACTCAACGACACCCTCTCCTTGCTTGACTCGATGCTTGCCAATGCGCCTATCGGGTTGGCGTTTGTTGATCACAACGGCCGCTTGGTGCGCGTCAACCAGATCTTTGCGGACCTGACCGGTCTGGCCATCAGCCGCCACCTGGGACGCACGCTGAAGGACCTGCTGCCAAAGCAGGTTGCTGCCGAGATCGACGGCGTGGTGCAACGCGTTTTTGCAAGCGAAGAACCCGTGCGCAACCTCGAGCTGAATGGCGAAGGCGGCATGCTGCATCGGCAGTGGACGTGGCTGATCAGCGCGTATCCGGTGCGTACCATGCCGAACCAGGTGCGCTGGGTGGGAATCGTCGCCCTCGATGCCAGCGAACGCAAACGCAGCGAAGAGGCCTTGCGGCGAACGGAGAAGCTCGCCGTTACCGGGCGACTCGCCGCATCGATTGCCCACGAGATCAACAATCCGCTGGAAGCGATCACAAATCTGCTTTTCCTGCTGCGCAGTTCCAACGACCTTCCTGATCCGGCCCGCCAGTACGTAAACATGGCCGACAACGAAGTGCGGCGCATCTCCGAAATCACGCAGCAGACGCTTCGCTTCTACCGCCAGCCCACACAGCCATCCAGGGTGCCGGCCGAGGAATTGCTGGATTCGGTGATGAATCTCTATCAAAGCCGCGTGCACGCAATGGATCTCCGCGTGGAACGCAACTACGAGCCTGGGCTGACTATTTTTTGCTTCGCAGGCGAAATCCGCCAGGTGTTCGCAAACCTCGTGGGCAACGCAATCGATGCCAGCACCGTCCGCGGCCGCCTGATTCTGCGCACGCGCAGCTCGCATGACTGGAGAAATCCCAGGCAAGCCGGAGTGCGATTCACGGTTGCCGACACCGGCGGCGGCATTGACCCCGAAGCGCGAAAGCACATCTTCGAAGCCTTCTTCACCACCAAAGAAGCAACCGGAACCGGCCTGGGCTTGTGGGTGAGCCAGGAGATCGTCCTCAAGCATCATGGTTTGATACGCGTGCGCAGCCGCTGCGCGCCGACGGATGGAGCCGCGGCAGGACGCAGCTCGGGCACGGTCTTCGAGCTGTTTCTTCCCGATGACCACTCGGACATGACGGATTCCGATCATGAATCAGGGGATCGCGCCGCGGCGATCGAATCGGCGACCGGCCCCGCCGATCCAATAAAAGCCTGAAGCGACCCCTCCGGCTTCAAAAAAAATTTCGGGGTAATCGTCCGTTTGAAGGGTACGGGCTTCAGCCCGTACATCAAGTCCAGCAAAATGAATGGGGCTTTAGCCCCTGAGGGACGGCGCCTTCAAATTGGTCCATTAATCCGCAATCCGGCGACGAAGCGAAGATTTATGCTCGGGGAATTGGAAATATGGCCTTGATGCTGGCCAAGACGAATTCTGACCTAAAATGCAACGACCTCAAAGGGAAAAGGCTATCTAAAAAGGCAGTCCACATGAGCTTACGCGAATGATCGCCCACAACAAGGATTTTACGAAGGAAGAGATCACATCTCGGCAGAAGTTTTTGGCCGACCTCGCACTTAAGGCGAGGCCGCACTAGTCTTTTGTGGCTTCTGTGACGAGCCGCGCGGCGGCATGGTTGAATTCTTCGCGCGCGTTCTTCTTCGGCCATCGCTCCGTATGAACCCCGCGAATCACCGCTCCAGATTCGTTCTTGCAGGTCTCTCCGGCTTTTGCGTGGCACTCTGGGCAGGAGCGATCAAACGGAAGGCTCTCCATGCCTCAAGTCTAACGCTGCGCCTGAGACTGTGGAAATTCAATCTGCACTACTACCGATTTTTACCACTTGACAATCGCTCCGCTTTATGTGTTACCGTATGTAGCATTATGACGCGTAACACTCAGCCCGATCACGACCCCGGCGAACTGGGAGAACTGGAACGCAGCATTCTCCTCATCGTCTGGCGCAAGCAAACCCTCACTGCCGAGCAGGTGCGCGAGGAACTCGGCCGCCCGCTTAAGGACTCCACCATTCGCACCGTTCTGCGGCGCCTCGAGGAAAAAGGCTACCTCGCCCACAGCGTCCAGGACCGCACCTTTATTTACCGGCCCGCTGAATCGCGGCAACGCGTCGCGGGCCGCGCCGTCAAACGCATTGTGGATTGGTTCTGCGCCGGCTCTGTCGAGGCCCTGCTGGTCGGCATGGTCGATTCCAAGGTGCTTGATCGCGACGAGCTCAAGCGGCTCGCCGAGCGCATTGCGGCGGCCAAATCCACTCCATCCGGGAAAAAGGAGACCAGGCGATGATGACTCTGGCCGGCTCGGTTCTGTTCGGAGCTGCACTGCGCGTACTCATCATGGCATGCGTTTTGTGGGGCGCGCTGCGGCTCTTGCGCGTCCGCAATGTTTGGGCGCAAAAGGCGGCGTGGAGTGTGGTGCTCGCGGCCGCATTCGCCATGCCCGCGCTCATGGCTTCGCCGTGGTGGCCCGGCTGGGCTGCGGTGCGTCTGCCGGCGGTTTCATGGGCATCGATCCCGGCCTTCATGCTGCCGCACCGGCAAGCGGCAAAACCGATGAACCAAAGCGCAGCAGCCCCGCTCGCGCAATCCGTTCAGCAATCTCCGGCGGAGGAACCCTCTGAGCCCGTTGCGGCAAGAGTACCCCACAGCCGCCAGGCGGTTCTGCGCGATGAAGCCTTACCGTCGCTGTCTGTCAATCATCAAGATGCAGCACCCATTCCGCCGCCGATCACGACTCCGCCGGCAACGGACTCCACCCCGAAGTCGCAGCCGCTTTTTGCGCGGCTGATTCGGCTGGCATGGTTGCTCTATCTCGCAGTCAGCGCGGCCCTCATCGTCCGCTTGCTCATCGGACTCGCAGCATCCATTCGCCTGTGGCGACGCGCGGAGCCCGCTATGCTCGACTCCGACACCGGCGTTCCCGTCCGCTCGAGCACGCTCGTTTCCTCGCCGGTCAACATCGGTTCGGGAATCATTCTGCCCGCCGATTATGTTGATTGGGATCGAGAAACGCTGAGCGTAGTCCTTGCACACGAAGGCTCACACGTCGAGCAGCGTGATTTCTATTTGCAGTTGGCGGCCGGCATCTACGCGGCAGTGAATTGGGTCAGCCCGCTGGGCTGGTGGCTCAAGCACAAACTTTCGGAATTGAGTGAAGCGATCAGCGACCGCGCGGGACTCGAGCAATCGGGTAGCGGTCCTGCATACGCCCAGCTTCTTTTGGAATTCGCGGCACGTCCGCGCCCAACCCTGATTGGAGTTCCCATGGCACACAAAGGCAATTTGTCGCGGCGTATTGATGGTCTCCTCAACGACGCACACCTCAAGCAGGCATTCGGCGGAACGCGGCGCGCTGTGATCGCGGCCGTCGTCGTGCCGCTCGTCCTCGTTGCAGTCACGGCAACCGTTCGCGTGAACGCTGCAGCCGCGCAGAGCAGCCAGTCGGATTCTTCCCCGGTGACGAAGTTGCCGCAGGATCAGCCGGCTCCGCCGCCAACTTCCGCGCCAGCGACGAGCGATCAACTCTCCGGCCAATCCAATCCCGTTCTGGCGCAAGCGAATGACACCAGTGCGCAGCAAGCGCCGCCGGCTCCGGCCGCGCCCGAGGCAGCACCTGCGCCCGGCGCTTCGGCAAATCCTGCGCCCGAGGCAGTGCCAGCGCCTGCTCCCCCAGCAGAGTTTCCTGCAGCGGGGCAAATTCCAGCCGTCCCGCCCGTTCCGCACATCGACGTCCATGTGCCGCCCATGCCGCCCATGGATATACACGTCGATGTGCCGCCGGTTCCGCCGGTGATGGCATTCATGAGGGATTACGAAGGCCGTGCCTCTTGCTACGCCGATGGTGATGCGTACGCGATCGTCGGCGATCCGGGATCCACGCCGCGTCTCTGCGGCAACACGCGCGGCGAGATGGAAGCCGAAGTGGAGAAGGCGCGTGGTGTTGCTCACGGGAATTTCCTGCTCTTCCGCCACGATGGCAAGTACTACGTGATCGACGATCCGGCCACCATGCAGTCGATCGAAGCCATGGACCAGAAGCTGCGCGATGAAGGCGCGCAGATGCGCGAGTTCGGCAAGAAATTCCGCGAGCAGGGCCAGCAGCTCCGCGAAGAAGCACGCAAAGAACGCGAGAAGAGGGCCAATATTCCCACCCCCGACCTGTCGAAGGAGATGGCGGATCTCAATGCGGCTGTGGCCAATCTGCAGGCGCTGAAGGGTGCAACGGTCACACGCGAACAACTGCAGCAGATCCAGCGCTCAGTGAGTGAGCTGCAGCGGCGGCTGATCGGCGCGGAGGTGGGCGATGAGTTGAATGGCGGGATGGATGCGCAATTCCGCGCCATGATGGACCAGTTTCGCGCACAGGAAGGTGAATTCAACAAGCAGATGAGCCAGATGGGAGCGGAGCTGGGACAGACGGTTCAGGACAATCAGCAGAAGATCGGCACCATCATCCAGGACAGCCTGAAAAACGGTAAAGCAAAGCCTGTCAACTAACTGGCGGGCAAATCTCAAGCATTGCTCGAATCGGTCTGGCAGCGACTCAGAATAGGTTCAATCCGCGCAGAGTGTGGGTGCGGAGCGGATCGAAGTCATTCGACTTCCCGCTCTGCGCCGCATGCGCCATGCAATGGCTCTGCTGCCGCACCAGTCCGCCCAAATACGACCGCGTCACGTGCAGCCGGTTCATGATCACGTACCGCGTGCGCAGCCCGTTGATCGTCGGCGGCAGTGAAGCCGGAACCTGGGTGCGGTCAACAAAGATCACCAGCGAGGCCTCTTTCGGGTTGTCCAGGCTTTGCCCCACGCCCACGCCGAAGTACGCGGAGTTCTGCTTCATCAGGCTTTGCGCCACCTGCTCTTTTGCAGCGATAGCCTGGTTCAGAACTGCCGAAGTGAGCGGAGGAAGCACGCTGGCTTCGACGGCCGTCCTGGGAACAACGCCTGCCGCAAAAGCCTGCGGCGTCATGGGAATCACTTCCGTGCGCACGCCGTTGATCATTTGCGGCACAGCGACGTTCGCATTCTGGTCTACATAAAGAATTACCGTCGCTTCGCCGGCCCGATCGCTGCTCTTGCCCGTCGCTACGCCCAGAATGCCAGCCGAAGGATTGATCAACATCCGCGCCTGCGAAACTGCCTGATCGGCAAGCGTGCTCTGCGCCGCGGAAAGCGCAGTCCCCTGCGCCACGCTAGCGGTCGAGTTGCCGTAGTTCAAGCAACTCACCGGATGATCGGTCGTGCCGACGAAAGTGTATGCAGTTCCCTGCTGCGCGCCCAATTCCGCGAGCACTGTTGGCGCGGGACTGGCGACGCCTTCGCTGACTCCGTTGGCTTCGCCGCCGGCAAAGAACAATCCCACCGGCTCGGCATTTGCGACATCCACGACCAGCGATCCGGAATCGCCCGCGTCGCTGAACTGGTTGCCTTCAATGGAGATCTGGTTGGTAAAAGTCTTGGTGATGTACGGCGTGGATTCGTCGCAGTTGGTGAAATAGCTCACCTGCACAGTCAGATTCACAGCGGCAATGTTCGCGCACGTCAGTCCGGTCGTGCGCCCGCTTTTGGCCACAGCCAGTCCGATCGAACCGCTCTCGCCCTGGCCGTTCGTCGATGAGATTCCCGGAGGCGCTGCAGAAAGCACGCCACCCGCCCCAGGCGTGCCCAGCTCCATAATCGCGCCGCTGGTATTCACGGCTCCGGAATCCACCTGCGCGATTGCCGCGTCCACGTTGGTTGAAGCCGAGCTCAGCGGCATCCAGGCAGACAGTACTCCAACCGGCGTGACGGTCGCCCCGCCCTGCCCGTAGGGCGTGCAGTTGTCATCGATGATCCCTGGTTGCACAATGGGCTCGCCGGCGGTTGCCTGGTCACTGCGCGCGAACACGTGATTGCAGCTCAACAGGTATTGCGTGCCGCCCGAGTTCTGGATCAGCGCGCCGAGAGTGCCCCCGCAGCAATCCACAATTTGCCCGCCCTGCGTGTCGTAGTCGTTATTGTTGCCGCCGGAAGAGCCCATCAGGATCGGCGTGGCCAGTTGAGCCTGGTGCGTCGAGGGATTGCTCGAAATTCCAGCCCCATTCAGCAGGACTTGCGTAGAGGTCTTCGAATTCGATGTGCCCACCGTGCCCACAATGAAAGTTGTGCCCGTCGAAACTGTTCCGGGCGCCGTGTAGGTAACCGAGCAATGTGTGAACTCCTGCTTGTTGCGCGAGCAGGTCGGCGATCCAACCGTGCCTTGGCCGCCGCTCGATCCCGTCGCCGTGCTCGAAACGGCGTAGTTGATTCCGGTGCTCCCACCGGCCTCGGCAATGTAGCCGCTCACGGTCAGCGTTCCGTTGGCGCCGAGCGCCGCATTCTCAGGCGAAAGCGGCTCCAGGAATCCCGGCGTCACCGTTACGCTGGCGCTCGCCTTCGTGCCTGTGCCCGTTCCCGAAGCAATCGTGGCCGTCACCGTCACCTTTACGCTGTCTGCTGTCAGGTAAGGCGGCGGAGTGTATTGTCCGGTGGTCGTGATTGTTCCTGCGCCGGTATTAGCATCGCCGCCACTCACGCTCCAATTAACCGTGGCCGCGCCCCCGCTGGTCAACGTAGCAGAGAAGGTCTCAACCGGCTGACCTGAGCCGTTGGTGGCGTTACAGCCCGTGCAATTCGTGTCGATGGTTCCCGAGCCGGGCGAGATGGAGAACGTGCCGTTCGAGGAAGAGCCGGAAGCTGAGCCCCCGCAGCCTGCCAACAGGAAAAGTACCGGCACCGCGCTCGCTGCCAGAACCCGCGCCTGCCAACTGCGCAACAATGAACCTCGACCGAAGTTGCGCCCGCCCCTGAAAGCTGGGCGAGGCCTCTGTGCTTCCGTCGCTGCCGTTTCCTGGCTCAATTTGGTCCAGCGCCTTTCCGCCTCAATTTGATCCTCAAAATCAGTTAGACGCCAAAAGCGCCTCACCCGTAAGCGCTGGAACTCACTGGGCAAACGAGGCGCACCGACTCTTCTATGTGATGCAATTTTAGACCCTTGCGACGAACGAAGAGTTGCTTCCCGATGTTCGCATACAAGGAAAACGCAATGCCGATCGCCCAACCAGCCGCGGAGCACCAAAGTACTGTGCTGCTTGCGACATGTTCCGGACATGAGCTTTCTGCTCCTGATCCCGCTGAATTTCTGGCTGGCACTCTTGGCCGCGCAACGCCATCCGCATCTCAATGTCCGGCGATTGCGATTGATCTGAGGTTGATGACCGCCGCATTAAAATCCAGATCAGGAGCCATTATGGATTACGTCAATCTTGGCCGCACTGGCTTGAAAGTTTCCCGCATTTGCCTCGGCTGCATGACCTACGGCAGCCCCGCCCAGGGAACGCCGTTGCCCGGCCGTCACAAATGGACATTGAACGAGGCCGACAGCCAGCCTTTTCTTCGCCAGGCCCTCGATCTTGGAATCAACTTCTTCGACACCGCCAATGTTTATTCCAGCGGCGAAAGCGAAGCCGTCGTCGGCCGCTTCTTGAAAGCGAACACGCGCCGTGAGGCCGTCGTCATCGCCACCAAGTTGCAGGGCGTGATGCGCAACGAGCCCAACGGCAAAGGCCTTTCGCGCAAGGAAGTCTTCTTCGAAATCGACGAGAGCCTTCGCCGGCTCCAGACCGACTACGTTGACCTCTACCAGATTCACCGCTGGGATTACGACACACCCATCGAAGAGACGATGGAAGCCCTGCACGACGTCGTGAAAGCTGGAAAGGCGCGCTACATCGGGGCATCGTCCATGTTTGCGTGGCAGTTCGCGAAGGCGCTCTACGTGGCCGACCTGCACGGCTGGACGCGCTTCGTCTCCATGCAGAACCACTACAACCTGCTCTATCGCGAAGAAGAGCGCGAAATGATGGGGCTGTGCCGGGCGGAGGGCATCGCCGTGATTCCCTGGAGCCCGCTGGCGCGTGGAAAACTCACGCGCGCGTGGCAGGCTGAAACCACTGTGCGGTCCGAGAGCGACGCCTTCATGAAGATCCTGTATGCGGGCACCGAGGACGCAGATCACAAAGTGGTCGATCGGCTGGGCGAGATCGCCGAGAAGCGCGGCATTCCCAGAGCTCAGGTGGCTTTGGCGTGGTTGCTGTCGAAGCCGGCCGTCACAGCGCCAATCGTGGGCGCGACCAAGCCGTATCATCTTCAGGACGCAGTCGCCGCGCTCGACGTGAAGCTCGCTCCAGACGAGATCAAGGCCCTCGAAGAGCCCTACATTCCGCATCCGGTGCTCGGGTTCAGCTGAAATCATCTTCGCTTCGGGATTGGGGCGTGGCCGGTTATTGGAATTCCCGTGAAGATTTCTGGTGCGTTTCCTTCAATGGGAGGAATCGTGGGGAAGGCGCCCGAGCAAGCTGGCAAAGCACCCCGGAATCTGCCGATCCCACTCGCCCCAGTCATGGCCGCCTGGAGCGGTGTGGAATTCATACATATAGTTGCGGGCCTTTAAGAGTGTTATGAATCGGAGAATTGGCGCCAATAGCGGCTCCTGTTCTCCGGCAGTGACATAGAGGAATGGAACCTTGTCTGGCGCAGCTGACCTCGCCAGAACAAAAGGGTCGCTACGAATGCGTGTGTCGCTTCCAGTAGGCCCGAAGATGGTTCGGAAACGAATGCTTTGTGACCATCTCCTCAAGCTAAAGCTGCGGGCTGGCACGTCAATGGCTGGGCTGAGCGCGCCGGCGAACGCAAATAGCTCTGGACGAGTGAGCGCTAGCCTGACGGCTGCGAAGCCACCCATCGAAACTCCGACTACGGCTCGATTCTCACGCCCGGGGCGCACAGGGAATCGTGATTCTACGTCAGGAATCAAGTCGCGAACGAAATAGTCCTCATATTTTTCTTTTGGGCTTAAAGCCTCATTCATGTAGTAAGAACAGTCACCATCGACCATCACGAGGATCAGGCCCTTGCGAGCATATATCCCGACATCGGACTAGTTAGACCAGTCTCTGAAGCTGGTGCCACATCCGTGCAGGAGGTATACGACAGACAATCTCGCGCCTGAATCAGAATTCTGTGGTATGTAGACACGGTATTGCATGTCCCGGTCGAGGGCCGAGGAGAAGAAGGTTACATCCTCAGTCCTTACGCCAGGAAAACTGCGCGGATGGTCGGTCATCGGCTTGGGATGACCGTGACAGCCGATCAATGCGCCGATCGAAGCGAGAACAACCCACGAGGCAACACACTGCGATTTCATCGGGGATCGATTATACGCACCGATGGTGCGCGATTTAGCATCCAGATGTGCCTAACCTCAGCGATCAGGTGCAGTATGTGCGCGGCGTCGGTCCGCAGATCGCCGAGATGCTGCGCGAAAAAGGCGTCCTGACCGCCGAGGACCTGCTTTATCACCTTCCTTTTCGCTATGAGGACCGGCAGAATCCTGTAAGCCTGGACGAGCTGAAGCCGGGCGAAACGGCGAGCGTGATCGGCGAAGTGCGCGGCTCGGCGCTGTTGCGCACGCGCCGCGGGCCGATCTTCGAGATGACGCTGGGGCAGGGTCTCCTGGCGATGAAATGCCTCTGGTTTCACGCCCCTTATCTCGAAGGGAAATTCCACGCCGGCCAAACGGTCGCGGTTTACGGCAAAGTTGAACCGTCGCGCTCCAGCCGCAACTTCAAAATGATTCAGCCGCAATTTGAGATCCTGCCTGATGCCAGCGCCGACGCCGAAACGCAGATGCTCGAAGTGGGGCGCATCACGCCGGTGTACGAATCGTTGGGCGGGAGCCGCCTGGCCTCACGCTGGCAGCGGCGCACCATCTTCAACTTGCTCGAAAGCATGCGTGGCGCGGTGCCCGAGTGCCTGCCGCAATCGATGCTACGGCGGCTAAGCTATCCCGATCGCGAGACAGCGCTGCGCGAAGTGCATTTTCCGCCGGAAGAAACATCGCTGCCCGATCTGCAGAGCTTCTCAACCCCCGCCCATCGCCGCCTGATCTTCGAGGAATTCTTTTTTCTCGAGCTCGGCCTCGAGCTCAAACGCCGGCGCATGAAAGAGCGCCAGGGTATCGCCTTCGCAACCAACGAAAAAGTGCGCGAGGCGATCCGCGAGGTGCTTCCCTTCCATCCCACGGCCGCGCAGAAGCGCGCGCTGGGCGAGATTGTGGCCGATATGCGCGCGCCCAGCCCCATGCGGCGCCTGCTGCAGGGCGACGTCGGTTCGGGTAAAACGATTGTCGCGTTTCAAGCTATGCTGGTCGCCATGGAAAACGGCTACCAGGCTGCGCTCATGGCACCCACTGAAATTCTCGCCACACAGCACTTTCTGGCCGCGCGCAAACTCCTCGAGAAATCGTCGCGCAAGCCGCGCATCGTGCTCCTCACTGGCTCGCTCGACGACGACCGCAAGCGGCGCACGCGCGGGCTCATCAATCGCGGCGATGCGGACCTGATCATTGGCACCCATGCACTGATCGAAGAAAAAGTCGAATTCGACCGGCTCGGCCTTGTCGTGGTCGACGAGCAGCACCGCTTCGGCGTGATGCAGCGCTTCAAGCTGATGAAGAAGCCCAACCAGCCCGAGCCCGACGTGCTGGTCATGACGGCAACCCCCATTCCGCGCACATTGGCGCTCTCGCTCTATGGCGACCTTGAACTCAGCACGCTCGACGAGCTGCCGCCGGGGCGTATGCCCATCGTGACGCGCCGCATCGACGGCGAGCGCGCCGACGAGGTGTGGCAGTTTGTGCGCAAGCAGGTGGCGCAGGGCCGGCAGGCTTACATTGTCTATCCGGTAATTGAAGGGACCAAAGAAGATCAGCCGGAGCTGGATTTCTCCCACGAAGATGCATCGTTGCGGCCGGCGCCCACAAGCCGGACGAAAAAAAGCGCCAAAAGCGCGGAGCTGTTTCCGGGTCTCCAAAAAGAATCTGCGCCCAGCGCGAAATCTGGCCTCAAGTCCGCGGTCGACATGCACGAGAAGCTCCGCAAGGGCCCGCTTGCGGGCCTGCGCCTGGGTCTGCTCCACGGGCGTCTCGACGCCGACGAAAAAGAAATCATCATGCGCCGTTTTCAGCGCGGCGAAATTGACGTGCTCGTCTCGACCACGGTGATCGAAGTCGGCGTCGACGTGGCTAACGCCACCGTGATGGTTGTCGAGCACGCCGAGCGCTTCGGCCTTGCGCAGTTGCATCAGTTGCGCGGACGCGTCGGACGCGGCGCGGCAAAGAGCTACTGCATTCTCGTCACCGGCGATCGCATCTCCGATCTCGGCGAAGAGCGCCTCAACGCCATGGTTCAATCGCAGGATGGATTCGAATTGGCGGAGCTGGACTTGCGACAGCGCGGCCCGGGCGAGTTTTTTGGCACGCGTCAGGCGGGCCTGCCCGATTTTCGCGTGGCGAATCTCATCCGCGACCGGCAACTGCTTGAGCTCGCCAAGCGCGAAGCATCGCGCTTTGTGGAAGGTCCCGAGCCCGAAGTAACCGAAGCCGAACGCGCTGGGGTGCGCACGCAGCTCAAGCAGTCCTGGCAGCGGAAATACGGGCTGGTTGAAGCGGGGTGAAACAGAAGTTTGAATTGAAATTGGCGGACAATCCTGCCGGTTGGCGCATTCTAAAAACCCGGGGTTGATGCGGCAACTAGTCCGCTCGCTGGTAATAGCAATTGCCCCACGGGGTCTCGAAAAACATGTGATCTTTGTCGGTGAATTTGTAGTTCACGTGGTCACCGTTGGCCATGACAACCACAAGCGAAGGAGAAGGCATGTAACGATCCACGACCATGTTCACCGTCCTGCCTGGAACGGCCGTGCTGTAGGGGTTATTCGGTAAAGGAGGCCTTTCCGGGTAGTTAAGAACGATCGCATCATCCTTGAAAACCGCTGATGCGAAGCAATTGGTCGTCGTCCCGGTCAAGCTGGCGAACTTCCAACTGCCGATGAGCTGATTGCCGCTTTCACCCTTACAGCCACCGACCATCGGCGTGGATAAGGCCAAAACGGCGGCGGCAAGGGATGTGAGTTTTGAAATGAACCTGAAATGAGTCGGGGACAATGACATCCTGGTCATGCAGTTCGTCCTTTCAGTGCGGTTCAGAATTTGTGGTGTATTTATGCAGAACCGCTCTGGCTCCATGCCTGACTGGGGAAGAGATGGGGTCGGGGCGGCAGACTCCTGCCAAAACCGGGGAAACAGAAGTTTATTGTGGAAATTCTGCCGAACGCGCGGGCATTTCGTCAACCAGAAAAGCGTGCGTGAGCCGGCATGAGCCGCTTTGCTGCAGTGAGGCCGTCGGTGCGCCAGAAATAGCGCGCCACTTATCGGCCCCGCTCAAGTCACCCCACGGACCAAGACCAGTCCGTGGGGACCCCGACAAGCCGTGTCGTTGTTACAAAAGCCATTCGATGGAGTGTTTCTGCAAGCCGTGAAGTCGTGCGCTTGTTACAGAGCCAGTTCGATGGAGTTTTTCCCCAGCCGGCTTTAGACAGGCCCCGACGTCTGCACCATGTCGACAATCTCCCTCGGAAACGTCTGCACCTCCAGATCGACGCTCGCGATCTCCGCCCCGCAATCCCGCTGCTGGCTCCGCGTGCACTGGCAGAGTTCGGTCAGGCGAATGTGCCCGTTCTGGCTCAGCTCCAGGCCTGTGGCGATCAGAACCGTATAGATGTCCACGCACGCCTGCCGCTCGAACTCAAACAGCATATTCACCCTGCCCGAGTCGTTCGCGCCCCGGCTCAGCACCCACCCGCCGCAACCAAGGATGGCGCCGGTCAGCGTCTGCACCAGCCGCGACGGGTCCTCGGTAGAAACGGCCTTCATCTGCATCGCCCACGGGATGCCCAGACTCTGGCGACGGCTCAGTTCCTGCATGTTCTGCTTCACGGGCTGTTTATCGGAGACATGCTTCTGTGGATGAATCCTGTTGCGGAGTCGAACGGGCTTGACCGCCTTTGACACAACCCCGCGAACCACAGTTTGTGGATCGCCAGACCACGGTCATCAGCCGTTTTTGAACCCTGCACCCCCGGCCTTGCGCAGCCCCGCGCAAAACCCGCCTCCCGCTGGAATGTTGTAGCTTGGTACACAAGATGATCGTGGGTTCCGGAATCGATGTCATCGAGATTGCCCGCATCCAACAGGTCATGGATCGCTTTGGCCATCGATTTCTCGACCGCATTTATCTTGGGGCCGAGCAGGCTTACTGTGAGCGAAAACGGAACGCTGCGGAAAGCTTTGCCGCCCGCTTTGCGGCCAAGGAAGCGGCTGCCAAGGCGCTGGGAACCGGAATCAGCAACGGCGTGAACTGGCTGGAAATTGAGGTTGTTCGCGAGCTCAGCGGAAGGCCGACCCTCCGTTTTCATGGCCGCGCCGCGCAAATTGCGGGCCGCCTTGGTGTCGTCCATTCCGCGCTATCGCTTACGCACACTAAGGATCTGGCGATGGCCAGCGTAGTGCTTGAGGACGGCCACCAGGCGTGAAAGGTCGGGCCTCGGAAACCGGGCTTTCGAGGGGCTCCGGGCACGCCCATTCTGCTATCCTCAAGGCGTTGATTCAGTGGGTTCCGCAAGGGGAGAAAATTGCCAAGTCGCAAAGAGATTCAGTGGTCGCAACTCAAAGTGGGCGCACTGGTTCTGGTCGCGCTCGCCTTGCTGATTGCCATCATTTTTCTTATGACTGCATCCTCCGGCGGTCTGTTCGCGCACAAGGTCGAGCTGCGCTGCTACTTTCCCAATGCCGGAGGCCTGAAAGACGGCGCCGTCGTTTCGCTCGAAGGCGTGACCATTGGCAACGTAATCCACACGCGGGTGGTTCCGGCGCGCAATCCCAATCCTGTTGAAGTCACCATGCAGGTAGGCGAGCGCTACCTTGACGACATCCACACAGACTCTGTCGCCTCAATTCAAGCCGCTGGCGTTCTGGGCGACAGTTTTGTGGATATCGATTCCACTCACGCTTCGGGGCCGCGCCCGGCCAATGGCGCGGAGCTGCAGCAGTCTGGCTCGCCGACCATTCAGTCGGTCATCAACACTAGCCAGGTCTCCATCCAGGAAATCAACGTCCTCATTCACAAAATTGAGACCCTCGTCGACACCCTCAATCACGGGCACGGCACTGCCGCGGAGTTTCTCAACGATCCCACGATGGCCAAGAACATCGGCGCCATGGCCAACAACTTGAAGACGATCTCCGACGAAATCTCCAGCGGCAAAGGAAGCCTGGGCGAACTGATCAACGATGACACGCTTTACAAGAAGCTGGATTCGGCCGTCGACAATCTCAATTCCATCACCGCGGACCTGCAGGCAGGCAAAGGCACTGCCGGCAAGCTGTTGAAGGACGAGACGCTCTACAACAACTTGAACGGCGCAACAGCGAACCTGAAGCAAATAACCGATCAGATTAATGCCGGCAAGGGTTCGCTGGGCAAGCTCGTAAAAGATCCGGATTTTGCAAAGAAGCTCGACGACACGATCACGAATCTTGACGAAATTGCGAAGAGCATCAACGCGGGCGAAGGCAGCGCGGGCCAGCTGGTGAAGAACCGCCAACTCTACGATCACCTCGACCAAACCGCCGACCAGGCACAGCAGCTCATCAAGGCCATTCGCCAAGACCCGAAAAAGTACCTCGTGATCCAGATGAAGGTGTTCTAGGGCCCGCCAGCGAAGTTGGACTTTTTCACGGAACCGCTGAACGGCCCGCGACGTATGGTGCCGGTATGAGAGGTCATTCCCTTCCCAGAATTCTTTTTGCTGCGGGCGCGGCCTGTTTGTTTGCCGTCGCTTGTGCTTTCTTTCAGGCGCAAGCGCCAACGCATAGCGCCGTGACAGCGTCCACTGATTCTGCGCCCGCCTACGCCGCCAACGGCGATATGTTGCCGCCCAAGGATTACCGCGAGTGGATCTATCTGAGCTCCGGAATCGATATGAGCTACTCGCCGCAGCCGGCAGGCATGTCGATGTTCGACAACGTGTTCGTCAATCCCGCGGCTTACAGGAGTTTCATGGCTACGGGGACGTGGCCCAACAAGACCATCATGGTGCTCGAGACACGAGAGGCCAAAGACAAGGGCTCGATCAACCAGAGCGGCCATTACCAGGGCGGTGATGTGATGGGGATCGAGGTGCATGTGAAAGACGTATCGCGCTATCCGGGAGGCTGGGCGTTCTTCCACTTCACTTCGGCGACGGCGAACGGAAAAGTGTTTCCGCCGACTGCGTCCTGCTATTCGTGCCATCAGCAGCATGGCGCAGTCGACACGACCTTCGTGCAGTTCTATCCCACGCTGCTCCCGATCGCGCAGCAAAAAGGAACGATCGCCGAGTCGTTTCTCAAATAGAGATGGCGCCCGGCGACGCGCCGATCGCCGTCGGGCCACGAAAAATCTCCCAAAATCCGACGAATGCTTTGAGCCGCACCACCTGAAAGAAATCGTCCGCTGCGAAATAGAACAGAATCGATGCCGCAGTGACGAAGTGCAAGGCGCCGGCCCCAAGTTCATCGGCGAAGGGCAGCGGCGCGGCGGAAAAAACCATCGCCACCACCAGCAGCGCCAGCTTTACGATTCCGAGGACCAGGTTGACTTCGGTAAGCTTGCCGGTGAACGCCTTTCCCAGCCGAAACGCTTCTCCAAAACCTGAAAGGGCGGAGCCCTTGAGCAGAACAGGAATCGGCGCGATGATGAACGCCCAACTGGTAAGCGCGAACGCTGTAAAAAACGTGAGCGAAAGAGTGATGGCCCAGATGAAATAGCCGATCAGATCGGGTTCGCTCAACCCGGAAATGTGCGTGGCCGCCACCCACCGCATCGAAACAAACCATCCCCAAACCGCCAGCCCCAGCCATGCGAGCCACGCGCCTTGGAGGAGAATCATGGCCACGGGCCGAAACCTCATGCGCGAATCCATCCGCATAAAAAGAAAATTGCGCCCAAGGCCTGAAACGATCATCCACGCCACGGCCGCCATAGGCAGCAGCCAGCGCAACGCTGCTGCAATGTGCGGCTCATAAAAGGCGATGACGTTCGAAAGCTGGACTGCGCCGACCCAGGGATTTTGCGTATCGATCGAATTCGCACCAGAGGAGTCTAGCGGGTAAGTTGCCACAATCTGCTCGAACTTCCTCCAAGACAAGAAAAAGAACGGAATTCCGAAGAGCCAGCGCCAGCCGATTTCAATGGCAACAAGTGAGGGCCTTCGAAACACTTTGCTCATGTGTTCCACGAGCAGTTGTGTTCCCCGCACCGGTGCTTTGCCGTCGGCAATCGCCACGGAAACCGTCTTCACTTCACCACCAGATTCACGGTTCGGCCGGGCACAACAATAATCTTCACCACAGTTTTGCCTGCGATACGAGCCTTCACCTTGTCGTCTGCCAGCGCCGCGGATTCGAGCGTCTTGGAATCGGAGCCGGCCGCCACGCGAACGACCGCGACCAGCTTGCCGTTGATCTGCGCCGGGATTTCGATCTCGTCTTCTTTCGCAAGGTCCGGATCGCTTTTCGGCCACGGCTCGCGAAGAATCGCGCCCTTTTCGCCAAGTTGCTCCCACAATTCAGCAGCCAGAAATGGCGCGAACGGCGCGAGCAACAGGACGAGCGTGCGCAGCAGCTCACGCACCACCGGCGCGGGAATCTCGCCCGCAGCCATCTGGGGCTCCGCGTCCTGAATCTCGTTCACGAGCTCCATGATCGCGGCCACGTCGGTATTGAAGTGCCAGCGGCCCTCGAAATCCTGCGTGATCTTGGCGATGGTCTGATGGAGTTTTCGCAGGAGGGCTCCGCCCACTTGGGTTTTGGATGAGACTTGTGGCGATGCCTCCGCACTGCGCGCGACCGCGGCGTATTTCGTGACGATGCGCCACACGCGCCCCAGAAAACGGCTCACGCCGGCAACGCCGTCCTCCTGCCAATCCAGGTCCCGATCGGGAGGCGCGGCAAAAAGCGAGTACATGCGCGCTGAGTCTGCGCCGTATCGCGCCACCATGTCATCGGGCGAAACCACGTTGCCCTTCGATTTCGACATCTTCGCGCCGTCTTTGATCACCATGCCTTGCGTGAAGAGGCGATCGACCGGCTCATCGTTCCTTATCAGGCCCAGGTCTCTCATCACCTTCGTCCAGAAGCGCGAGTAGATCAAATGCAGAATCGCGTGCTCCACGCCGCCGATGTATTGATCGATGGGGAACCAATATTTCGCAATGTCCGAGTCGAACGGCGCTCTAGAATTGTGCGCATCGGTGTAGCGATAGAAGTACCAGCTCGAGTCGACGAACGTGTCCATGGTGTCGGTTTCGCGCCGCGCCGGGCCGCCGCATTTCGGGCAAGTGGTGTTCACGAACTCCGGCACGCGCGCCAAAGGCGATCCGCCTTGCTGCGTAATCTCCACGTTGTCGGGCAGGATCACCGGAAGCTGATCTTCAGGAACCGGAACCACCCCATCGCGCTCGCAGTGCACCATCGGAATCGGCGTACCCCAATAACGCTGCCGGCTTACGCCCCAATCCTTCAAGCGAAAGATGACTTTCGCTTCCCCAAAGGCGCCGCGCGCCGCAGCCTTTTGGAGTTTCTCCTGGGCTTGGACACACGTGAGCCCGTCGTACTCCCCGGAGTTCACCAGCACGCCGTCTTCTGAAAGAAAAGGAAGCGCATCCGCGCCTTCGCCTTCGCTGATCGGCTTGATCACCCGCCGGATCTCGATTCCGTATTTCGTCGCGAACTCAAAATCGCGCTCGTCGTGCGCAGGCACGCTCATGATGGCGCCGGTTCCGTAGTCCATCAGGATGTAGTTCGCCACCCAAATCGGCACGCGCTCGCCGTTATATGGATTGATGGCGAAGCGCCCGGTTGCCACACCGTGCTTCTCAATTGCGCCCAGGTCGCCCGCGTCCCGGGCCGCCTTCTGCTGCGCAATCAACTCATCAACCTTCGGCTTCAGCGCCGCGTCTTCAGCCGTGAACGTTGCAACCAGCGGATGCTCCGGCGCCAGCTGCACGCTGGTTGCGCCAAAGATCGTGTCCACGCGCGTGGTGAACACGCGAATCCGCTGCCGCTCCGCACCTTTGCTCCCTCGCTCTCTCGTTCCCTGCTCTTCCAGGAAGAAATCAACCTCCGTTCCTTCGCTGCGGCCAATCCAGTTGCGCTGCATGGTGCGCACCTTTTCCGGCCACCCCGGCAACTTCTCCAGCCCCTCGAGCAACTCCTCGGCATACGCAGTAATGCGCAAGAACCACTGCACCAGATCGCGCTGCTCAACCTTTGTATCTTCGTGCCGCCAGCAGCAGCCGTCCACCACCTGCTCGTTGGCCAGCACCGTGGCACACTCCGGGCACCAGTTCACTTTGCTCTTTTTGCGATACGCCAGCCCCTTCTCATACATGCGCAAAAAGAACCACTGGTTCCACCGGTAATACTCAGGCATGCACGTCGTCACTTCCGTCGCCCAGTCGAATCCCATCCCCAGGCGATTAAACTGCCGCTTCATCGCGGCGATATTCTGGACCGTCCACTCTCTCGGCGGCGTATTGTTTTTGAGCGCGGCATTCTCAGCCGGCAGCCCGAACGCGTCCCACCCCATCGGGTGCAGCACGTTGTAGCCGCGCATCCACATTTGCCGTGCCAGCGCATCGCCAATCGCGTAGTTGCGCACGTGGCCCATGTGCAGCTGCCCACTGGGATAGGGCAGCATCTCCAGCACGTAATATTTCGGTTTTTTGCTGGTCGCAGGCTCAGCCGCGTAAAGCTTCGGGTCCGCGGCCCAGCGCTCCATCCATTTCTGTTCAATCGCCGCAGGATCGTAGCGCGCCGCGGCGTCGTTGCGCAGTTGTTCTCTCTCGTCCGCCATCACTTTTCAGTGTAAACGGCGACCGCTATTGCGTAGGCGGGCAATCAACTTTGTGCAGCTCTTCCGTGGTGATTTCGTATCCTTCCGGCGGCTGAAATGTGATCGGGTCCGGCTCGCCAGGCGTGAAATCGACCAACTCGCGCGTGCGCTTTCCACTGCGCGGATCGTCAGTTACGCTGCGCACAATAAGACCGAATTGGGTTGAAGACCAATCTTCATGCGTGGTCACGATCGGCTCGTCGTTTCCAACCTGTCCCGCCTGGATAGTCGTCGTAAATCGATGTCCATGCGCTTCGAGCCCGTCGATGGTCTGAGTGCCGAGATCCTCGATCGTGGGCTTAGGACGCGTGTACGCGGGCAAGTTCGCCGGAACACCCGGTAGCGGAAGCGGCATATTTGGCAATGCCGCGCCTCCAACCGTTATCGACAGGTTGCTCGTGGGCGCTGAGTTTCTGGCGCCAGAATCGTTAATGCGGAAATTTCCTGCTTCATCGGCCCAACAACCTTGGCGCTGATCGCGCGGCGGCAGCTTGATTACCTTCGCCGTTTTCGTGCGCGAATTCCACGACGATTGTGTCAGCCCCACCGGATCGTTTGCACTGGCGAATGTTCCCAGATCGTGGTCAAACAGCGGCGTCGCCTGCGTGACCGAATGCAGATGACGGCCCTCGGAGTCCTGCGCTTCGGTCTCCGTCGACTCGCGCGTGATCACTGTGCCATCGGCGAGCGTTTGCTGCGTTGTGACGTCAAACGTTGCGCTGTAAGCCGGGCGGGGGTGTTGACTGTGAATCGGCTGCCCAGGCGCTGAAGAGAGTTGTGCAAACACCGGATACGCCAAAGCAACGAAAGTGAAAACTGCGAGAGAACGGCAGATGCTCATCCGCATCGCGCACCTCCCCAATGAACATCGTCCAGACGGTCGAAACCATCTTAACCCGAAACGCTCTGCTTAGCGCTGTTTTTGCGACGATTTCACCAGCCGCTTCAGCGCCTTCACGTTCCGCTCTTCGTCGCCTTCTTCATCCACAGGCGTCTCCGCGATAAATGCGCAATGCGCGAATCGCGGATCGTTCAGCAGCCGCCGGAATGGTTCAAGTCCAATCGTTCCCTGCCCAATATGCTCATGCCGGTCGAGCTTCGATCCTCTGATCGCCTTCGCGTCGTTGCAGTGCCACACGCGAACGGCATCGAAGCCCACCGTATCGCCCGCCTGCTTCATCGTCTCTTCGTAGCCCTCGTCAGTCACAATGTCATAACCGGCCACGTGCGTGTGGCAGGTATCGAGGCAAACGGCCACAGGCGCATGATTCTTCAACCGCGCCACCAGCTCGGCAACCTGCTCAAAGTTCCCGCCCAGCGAAAACTCCGCCCCCGCCGTATTTTCAATCAAAATATGAAACCCGGTTCCCTGCCACTTCTGCCCTTCGATTGCGCGCTCAATGGAATCGGCTGCCAGATCCAGCCCTTCGTTGCGTGTCATCCCTTTCCACGAACCCGGATGCAGCACCAGGTACTCGGCGCCCAGCGCCAGCGCACGCTCAATCTCCGCGCGAAACGCAATCACGCTCTTCTCGCGAATATCGCGCGACTGGCTGCACACATTCACCAGGTAGCTGGTGTGAATCACCAGCGGTCCCACGTCGAGCTTGGCGCGCAGCTCGCGCATGCGCACGCCCTGCGCGGGATCGACCTTCGGCGCGCGCCACATGCGCGGGCTCGAAGAAAAAATCTGGAACGTATTGGCGCCAATTTGAGCCGCGCATTCCACGGCGTTCGAAGCCCCGCCCGCCGTCCCCAGATGCACTCCGATCCGTTTCACCATGGGAACAGTTTATCGGTTCAACGTGATCGGGCGCGGCCTGCAAGCGCAAACTTCTTCTTGCCAGCGCTACAGCTTCAATATTGAAAACTGCGCATCAAGCGGTTATGATTGGCCTTCCCCGATAGGCAGCGCTCAGAGCTGTTCCTGCTGCAGATCTTCTTCCCCGATTCCTGTGGTTAGCACCTGAGGTCATCCCATGTCTTCATCATTTCCGCGGACGGCCGTGCCGCGAGCGTGGTTCCTGTCAGCAGCTGCCATTCTGTTGGTCGTCTTTGCCCTGGAGCTCTATCTTTCTGCCCGCCTCGAGTCGCAAACCTTCGACGAGCCGGCGCACATGTACGCTGGCTATTCTTACTGGCTGCGCTCAGACTTTGGCATCAACCCCGAACATCCGCCGCTCGTCAAGCTTGTTGCTACGCTGCCTCTCCTCCTGTCGAAGCCAAAGTATCCCGCCCCGCTGCAGATTCACTTCCGCGCACAATCTGGCTACGGCGGCATGCAGATGATGAGTGAGCCCGGCGCGGATGGGATGCTCTCTGAGGTACGCGTCGCGGTCAGCATCTTCGTTTTTGCGCTTGCGCTGCTTGTGTTTCTCGCAGCGCGGGAGATGTTCGGCGACGTTGCGGCGCTTCTGGCGCTTTTGCTTTTCGTCTTCGATCCCCTGATCCTGGCGCATGGCCCCTTGCTCGGCACGGACATGGGCGCAACCTGCTGCATCTTCGCGGCCATTTATACGTTCTACCGCTATGTAAAGCGGCCCACGCTGGCGCACCTCGGCCTGTGCTGCCTCGCCACAGGTCTTGCATTCGCAGCCAAGCACTCGGCGATTCTTGTCTTCCCGATGATCTTTCTGCTCGCAGCGATCGATCTGTTCATGACCCCAATGGATGCGGATCTATCTGCAGCAGCCCCCACGACGAAACATCGTGTTCTGCGCATGGCCGGCGCGTATGCGGTGATCGTCGTTTCGTCGATTGTGATGCTATGGGCGTTTTACGGCTTTCGCTATGCCGCGCGACCGGGAGGCCAGCAGATCGTGCCGCCAACGGCTGTATACCTTCAGGACTTGCATCATCCGGTCGAAGCAAATCTGATCGCCTTCGCAGAGCGGCATCATTTGCTGCCGGAGTCGTATCTCTACGGCCTGACTGATGTCACCATTCTCAGCCGCGAAGGCCGCGTGATGTTTCTGCTCGGCAAGCGATACCCTGAAGGCAAATGGTTCTATTTCCCGGCAGCGTTTGTCATCAAAATGACCATCGGCTTCTTGATTCTGCTGGCGCTTGTTCCATTTGCGCGCGCTCTCTGGAAAAGCGATTGCCGGCGCGAAGTCGTCTTCCTCATCCTGCCTGTTCTGCTCTTCTTTGGTTTCGCCATGACCGCGAAGCTCGACATCGGCATCCGGCACATCCTTCCCATCATGCCGTTTCTCATTGTGCTGGTGGCCGGCGCGGCGGCCGCGCTGCTCAAGCAGGCGCGGAAATGGGCCTGGGTTGTTGCTCTGCTTTTGTTGTTCGACGTTGCGTCTTCTCTGCACGCGTTCCCAAATTACCTGCCCTATTCGAACGAAGCGTTCGGTGGTCCTTCTCGCACGTATCTTGTTCTTGAAGACTCAAACGTAGGTTGGGGCGGAGGCCTGAAAGCACTGCATGCCGATCTCGCCGCGCGCGGAATCACCGATTGTTGGTTTGCCTATTCGGACTTACCCGATCCGGCCAACTTTCACATTCCATGCAGGCGGCTACCAACCTACTTTTCATTCGTTGGTGACCAGGGTCAGCAGCAACCGGTTCCGGCTCACATCGACGGTCCGGTTTTCATGAGCTCAGAAGAGCGAACCGGGTATTTCTGGGGCCCCGGCGATATGAATCCCTATCAACAGTTCGTTAGCCTGCAGCCGTCTCACGTAATCGCGGGCGAGATCCTCGAATACGAAGGCAGCTTCGATATTCCTAAGGTGGCGGCCATCAGCAATTATGTGTACGCGATCGGACTTCTGCGCCAGCGAAAGGTTGCGCAGGCGGTTGCGCCCGCCGAGCAGGCGATCGCCCTCGATCCAGATTCGCTCAACGCGCACGAGATTCTTTCCTCGGTCTACGCGGCGAACGGCCGCAACGACGATGCCGAGCTCGAGTATCACGTCGCGCTGCAGCTCTACCAGCAGGTGCCCGCCGACTACAAGACGCTCGCGTTTCCGCCTTCCGACCCGCTGGCGAAAAATTGATTCTGTCCCTGTGGCGTCACTGCGACGAAGATTTTGTTTGCGTCCGCGCCTACTTGTCCACGCCCTGCACAGGAATCTCGATCGACCCCGTCTTTGTGCTGGCCGGGTCGTGCACCACAATGCGCAAAAACACATCGCGCATCGGCAAATCCAGTGCAAGATGAGCTGAAATCGTTCCGCCTTGCGCGATCGTCTTTTGGTATTGCTCTGCGGAAAGATTGAAGTGGAATGCGCGGCCTGCGGAGTTCACAAGTTCCCCATCCGCGTCATACGCCACCAGCGCACACTGGATCTGCTCGAGTGCCGCGCCGCCGCTTCCTTCCGCAATCGTCAGCTGTCCGAGCGGAACGTTCAGTTGCACATCATAGCGGCGTGTTCCTTCCGGAAAACTCGTCGACCTTTCCCCGGCAACATCTTTGTCGGGCCCCGCGGCCCCGGTCGTTTGCGTACCCTCCGGCAGCACCCGGGCCTGAAACACAATCTCTGTCGACGGCGGCGCACCAAAAACGGCCGCCTTTGCCATCACCTCCGGAATTCTTCCATTGCTCTCTTCCGGCTTGGCTGTGTCGTCGGTGTAGTAGCCGCGCCGGTACGCGAGCTTGTACTTGGCTCCGTCGATCTTCACTTCGATGCTTCGAAACAGCACTCCGTTCTGGCCACTCTTTCTTTCCGGAGGAACATACGTGATGCTGTAGAAGTTCGAGCCATCGCTCAGCGCATCCGCGAGCGCTTGTTTCAGGCCGTTGGAATCGTGTACCGCGCGCCCGCCCGTTTCTTCGGCCAGAACATCCATGCTGCTGTGTTCCGTGTCCGTCTGAAGCGCATTTAACTGCGTGTCCTGAGAAAATCTGTTCGGCCCGCCACCAACGCGCGCTGGCATCGTCGTCCTGCCGTAATTCTGCGCCTGAACCGTCGGGTCGAACATGGATTGCCTAATCACACCCCGTGCATCCACCGGGTACAAAGCAATGCGCTCAGCCGCCAGCAAATCGGCCGTGTCCCGCACCTGCTGGCTGGCTTGCATACCGGCGTTCAAAGCGATCTGCTTGATTGGGTCGCTGCCGATTGCGAAAAACTGCAGCGGGAACGAGCTCGAGAACCATACAACATTTTTGCGCCCGGGAATTCCGCTCAAATAGCGCGCCAATTCCTGCAATGCCTCGAAGGTCATGTCGATGCGGAGGCTGGTCTGCTGCATCTCCGCGTCATTAAAAAAATCCTGGGTGTTGGCGATGTCCTGAGCAGACACCTCCGCATCGGTCATTTGGTCAAGCGTCTGCTGGTCCTCCGTCTTTTGCTCAGCCGACTGCCGCAGCGACGCCGGAGCGGCAGACTTTTTCTCGGCCAGCGTCGCAAGCAGCTTGGCGGTGTCCTGGGTGAATCCCTGAATAAGCCGAAGTTTCGCGCCCAGCGTGAAGATCGCGATGTCCTCGCCTGCTGGCATCGTCTTCAGGAAGCGGATCATCTCGCGCCGCACATACATTTGATCGGCTGCCTCTGTGTTCAGTCCGTCAAGCAGAAGCACATTCACGGCGCCGGATTTGGGATACGCAGGAACATTCGTGTAGGTGTCCGGCGGCAATGCCGGCGCGTGCACCACCGCTGGGGCGCCCTCCGGCACGTTCTCTTCAAACGATGCGATGTTCTGCTCGTGCCCATCCTCAAACACATGGAACCTGCTGCGGTCCAGGCTCTTCACAGGCCGTCCGTGATCGGTCACCACTACGTCGACAAGGACCAGCTTCGATTGTGCGTGTAACACCGTTTTCCCGGCCGCAACATCCGATGTCTCATTCACGTTCGACGTAGGCGGATTTTCGGCCGCCTCATTCGCAGGCGTCGCATCTGCGCTTGGAGCAGGCGCTGCCTTGGCGGCCAAAGAAGCGTTCGGAGATTCGGCAGCCTGCGTTTCCGCTTTCGGCACCGCCGGCGCATTCGAAGGCGCCTCCGCAGCCTGCTCACCAGCCGGACTCGCCGCAGCCGCCGGAGCCGTCGCCAGCGTTGCGGCAACGGTTGCGCCACCTGCCGGCTGTGCAGGGTTCCCAGGCGCCTCCGGCGCCGCGGCCGCATTGGCGCTCGGATCGTTGCTGTCACCACTCGCGCCGGGATTCGTCACGATCCGCACCTCGGCGCGAAATTCGTGATAGTTCGTAAACGCTACGTCGTTCAGTTCGCTCTTTATCGAGCGTGTACTTTGCGTCTCCGGATCCGCATAGATGCCCAGGCCGCTCGGAATCGGAAACTGCGACAAAGCCACGCCCCGCACCGGGCAAATGTAACTGCGCCCCGCAATCGTCACCGGTGCGTAATCCACGGCGATCTCAGCCAGCATGTCCGCGTGGGGCGCTACCATGTCCGCAATCTGGCTCAAGCGAAGAATCGCCCCGGTCGCAGGGTCAATCGTGATCTCGCCGTGATACGCAGGCAGGAGCTCCTTTGCCCCGCCTCTGCCCGCGATCCCCACTTGAAAGTGCGAATCGGGTTGCGTCACAGCATAAGCAAACACCGCGAGCGGTCCATCGGGCCCCTGTTCCCAGTCCTGCCATCTCACCCTGCCGTGCAGCGCGTCTTCGATCACCACGTCGAGAATCGGCCCGAACTCGCCGCTGGTCGTAAGCGCCAGCGCCGGCTCCTCCTTCATTTTGCTGCCCTTTTCATACAGCACCTCTTGCCCATCGCGGTAGGTGACCATTCGGTTGTATGTGCCCGCCGGATGCAACTCAGCGGATACACCGCCCACCGTATTCGCCGGCGGCGACGGAGTGTTCTCGAAGTGCGTGGTCACGCGCGTTGCATAAAAGTCCGGCAATCGCGTGATCGTGTTCCCCACGTACTCCACTGCCTGCTTCAGAATCTGTAGTTGCGTTTTAACGTCCGGCCGCGGGGCCCGATCCAGATCCGGCGCAGGAGGATCCAGAAACGCCGACGCATCGGCCAGCTTCATCAACTGCTCATGCGTGCGCGTCCCTGTGAACTCGCCTTCCCATCGTGCTAGCCTCGCCGCGCTCACTCGCTCTGAGAGTTGCAGATTGTGAAGCTCGCCGCTCACCTTTCCATCCGGCTTGCCGCGCAGCGTGATCAGCAGCTCTTCCATCTGTTCGATCGTCAATGTCGTAGCCGCCGCCATGGCCGGCCGCGCTACTCCACACAGCATCAGCAACGCCAATACGATCGGCCATCGGGAGCGCTTCATACAGAGAATCCTACTCTTGAGCCGCTTTACGCCGCATGTCGGGCTCTCGGCCGGCCAGCAGCAGCCGAAAGTGCTGGCGCAACTGGTCGACCGCGCGATCAAACGGCTCAACGGATTTGTAGGAGCGGGAAAGCATCACGCCGCCTTCCATGACAACTAGAACGAACGTGGCCAGCGCATCGAGATCGGTATCCGGCGGCAGCGCCGCTGCCATCGTATCCAGGCACTCCCGGATACAGCCCACCCAGGCCTGGAAATTCTGCGCCATCAACGCGTGAGCCGGCGCATTCTCAGGATCGATCTCGAGCGCAAGCCTTCCGATGGGACAGCCATATCGGCAGTCGGTGGCGACAATTCCCCGCCTGTATCCCTCAAGAACAGCAAAGATGCGTCCCAGCGGCTCCTCAACCGAGGAGAATGCAGGATCGATGACCATAGGCCGCAGAAGGCCGCGATAGCCATCCAGCACCTCTCGCAGCAGCGCCTCTTTGCTGTCGAAGAAGTGATAGAAGCTGCCCGAATTCACGTCGGCATTGGCCAGGAGGTCGGCCATGCTCGTGCCTGCAAAGCCTTTCTCCCAAAAGAGATGGCGAGCAGAGTTCAAGATCCGATCGCGGGTTGGCAGGGCAGTTTCCGGCATGTTGCTTCCAGATTTCTCTTGACATCTTGGATGATACTCCGATATTTACTTGAACGATCAACTAACCGTCGATGCGAATCAACAATCTCATTCTCTTTACCTCGCTTCTGCTCCCAGGCGTTCCTTTCTGGTACGGCCACGCCCAGAGTGCGCCACAACCTTTAAATCCACCCGGCAATCCCGCGGTCACGTCCGCCGACAATCCAGCTCCGGGTCGAAAACTTGTCATCGAGCTCGAAGTGCCAGCCCCCACTGGCGACGTTTGGAAGGCATTCACCACCAGCGAAGGACTCGCAACCTGGCTCGCTCCACAAGCGCATGTCGATCTGCGCCCGGGCGTCGACTGGATCGTGAGTTTTCCCGGCGCCAAAAGCACTGGGGGCGGAACAATCGTGAGCTTTGTGCCTGAAAATCAGTTGGTCCTCTCTGCTCTTGCGCCTGATCAATTCCCCCATGTCCGCGCGGAGCGAACGCGCGCCGTTTTCGATTTTGAGCCGCGCGGGCGCGCGACCCTTGTCCGACTTACTCAGACAGGTTGGAAGACAGGCGATGAATGGGACCGAGCCTACGAATATCTGATTGCCGGAAACGCGCAGCTGATGAGCGCGCTGCATCGCCGCTTTGCAGTCGGACGAATCGACTGGAACAAGCTCGCCGCCAGCAATTGACAGGCTAGCCAGCTGAGACGAAGGAGAATCAATGAACCTGAGCACGTTGAACTACTGGGCCGTTTTTGCAGCAGCATTGTCTGCGTTCCTCATCGGCGGACTTTGGTATTCGCCACTACTCTTTCTCCGCGTATGGGCGCGTGCGAACGGCTTTTCTGCTGATCCGCCAAAAGCTGGTCCAAAGGTTTTCGCGCTCGCGTTTCTCTTCAGCCTGGTAATGGCTTTCAACCTCGCCATGTTCTTGAACGATGCAAAGACAACGGCGGCATGGGGCGCGACGGCCGGATTTCTCGCCGGCTTTGGATGGGCGGCGATGTCGATCGCGATCGTTGCCCTATTCGAGCGCAGGCCGGCTTCTTACGCAATCATTAACGGTGGATACGTGACGGTTGCACTCACACTGATGGGCCTGATCCTGGGCGCGTGGCGCTAACGCACTTGAGAAGGTTTCCGATAGATCAACATTTGCTTCGGAAAACGGGCGACACTTCAATTCACCAGAATGGTAAAGGTGGTTGTGGGCACCGGGAGACCGCAGGATTTGCTGTTGCCGTCACTGTAAAAATGTAGGTCCCGGGAGTAGTCCCGGGATTTCCTCCTCCTCCGCCACCTCCTCCTCCACCACCACCTCCCACGCCGGAGCCTCCTTCGCCGCAATCACACGAGAATCGGCGACGACAGATATTCGTTTTTCGCGTCCGCGAGTTCCTGAACGCCACAGCCCGCAGGCCCGCAGGATCGCTCGTCGCAGCGAACCCAGTCGTCCGATTTTTCGCGTCCGCGAGCTCCTTGGGAAAGTCTGCGAAGCGGACGGGATCGAGGGGGGAGGGCTCGCCAAATCCGTCCGAGCGGACGCGCAAAACCGAAAACTCAAAATCGTCTCATTTTTTGCATCCGCAAAGGCACCCAGGCAATCTCATTGACAGGTTAAGAGTACGAGCGTACTCTTTGTGATAATGCGCTACTCCCAGGAACATAAAACAAGAAATCACGCCAACATCGTCGCCATGGCCGCGCGCTCTTTCCGCGAGCGCGGCAGTGACTCCAGCGGCATAGGGCCTGTCATGAAGAAAGCAGGCCTCACCAAAGGCGGCTTCTACCGGCATTTCAAAAGCAAGGACGACCTTTTCGTTCAAGCCGTGGCGCGCGCACTCGACGAGACGGGTAGAAGCATGGTGCAGGCTGCAGAGGCCGCGCCCGCAGGCGAAGCGCTGCGGACCATCATCGATCGATATTTAAGCGCGGTCCATGCGGACTCACCTGGAATGGGCTGCGTGCGCGCCGCCCTTGGCCCCGAACTCGCGCGCAAGCCCGTCGCCGTGCGCAAAAGGATCGAAACCCTGCTCGAAGCCTATCGCGAGCGGTTCCTGCCGTTCATGCCCGGAAAAACGCTAGAGGAAAAGCGGAGGAAGATCAGGCTGTTCTTCCCCAGCATGGCCGGCGCGCTGATGATGATCCGCGTTTCTCCGGATCCTCAAAAACGCGAGCTGCGACTAAAGGAGGCGAGGGACTTCTTCTTCAAATGCTTCGCTGAAGACTAATTTTTTTGCCGCGAAAGAGTACAGTCGTACTCTTTCTTCACACAACCACCCTAACCTGAATTCGAGAGGAGAAACCCGATGAATTCCACGATGCTTCTTTTGGGGGCATTGCTTCCCGCAATGTCTGTCGCACAATCGCAGCCTGGCGCCGCCACCGGCGTGCCCAGCGTCGCCATTCCTAAAACCACTGCTGTACTGGTCATTGTCACTCCCAGGCAAGGCGTAACCGCTCAGCAAGTCATGGCCGTCATACCGGAAGAAATTCAGGCGACCGTGAAGCTTTACCTCGACGGCAAGATCCGCGAGTGGTATTCGCGCGGCGATGGCAAAGGCGTTGTCCTCCTGCTCGATGTAAAGACCGAGGAGGAAGCGCGCGAAATTGAGGAATCGCTGCCTCTCTCCAAGGCGCAATTGATGGATCACCAGTACATCCCTGTCGGTCCGCTGATGCCGTTGCGGGCGCTCAATCCGGCGGCATTTCAGTAACTGCCCTCCCGTACCGCGACTGAACTCAAGAATCACCGACCTCAATCAGGAGAATTGTCATGCCATTGCAGATGATCTGGTTTTTCGCAAGCATCGCCTTCAGCTTCGTCGTGTGGGGAATTGTCACCGCTCAACATATCGCGCCAAAACTCCGCACGCTGCCACGAACTGAGGCTTTGCGGCCTCTGCTCATCCTCCACAGCTTCCGCTTCATTGGCTTGGCATTCGTCGTCCCCGGAGTGGTCTCGCCGGATCTGCCGCCCGCCTTCGCCCACGCCGCCGCTTATGGAGACGTCGTTGCGGCCACCCTTGCATTGCTCGCGCTTTCGTTGCTCTTCACCCCAGCCGGTGTCACCGTCGCGTGGATCGCTAACCTCTGGGGTGCGGCCGATATCCTCAATGCCTTCTATCAAGCCAATCACGCCGGACTTTCGGCAGGACAGTTGGGTGCTGCATTCTTTCTTCCCACATTGATCGTGCCGCTGCTGCTCATCACGCACGGACTCGCTTTCCAGATTCTTCTCCAACACCAAGCCGCCACCGCAACACACGAGAATCGCCAGCGAGCGCTCAATTAGTCGTCCTCGCCAATTCAGTTCCCCAGCCTGGTAGTCGTCCTCGCCAATTGACCTCCCCAAGCTGAATCAGCCAAAAGTCGCCTTACGGCGGGCCAACACTGTCCCGCCTTTCCATCCCGATCATGCCGTCGATGAAGAACTCACCATCGATGAGCGATTCGGCCTGTTATCGATTCTGAGGTGCTCCGCGCCTGATAAGACGAAACGCGGCGATTACTGCGGCGCCGGCGGATATACCATAATGGAAATACGAGATTAGATCGACTGGATCAACTATGCCTGAAGCGCCTGTAAAACCAGACTTGGCAGCGCTGCGCATCGAAGCCCACAAGCGAGGCTCCCGAAACGGGGGCAAGCGCATTGCGATCATTCTTTTCGCGCTGCTCGCCGCGCTCGTGGTCGCAGGCGGAGTCTACGCTTACGTGCATCAGCCGCCTTCAGTGCAGGTTGCTACTGCAGACGCCCCTGACACCGGGCGACAGGCCCTGCTGAACGCGAGCGGATATGTCACCCCGCAGCGGCGCGCCACCGTGGCGGCGAAGATTACGGGGCGCGTTACGGGCGTTTTCTTTACCGAAGGAATGCACGTACACACGGGCTTCGTGCTGGCCACTCTCGATGACTCCGATGCGCAACGGACGCTGGCTTCAGCGAAAGCGGATCGCGATGCTACGCAGGCAAGCATTCTCGACCTGCAAGTGCAGCTGAAGAACGCGCAGATTGAGTTGCGTCGGGCCCAGGACCTGAGGACGGCAGGAATTCAAACTCAGGAAGCGCTCGACAATGCAACGATGGCGGTGAACAGCCTGAAGGCCAAGATCGATTACACGCAGGCACAGGTGCTTTCTGCTGACGCGCGAGTTAAGGAGGCGCAGCAGGCGGTTGACAACTGTGTTATCACCGCTCCGTTCGACGGAATTATCGTCTCCAAAGACGCACAGGTGGGAGAGATGGTGTCGCCAATTTCGGCTGGCGGGGGATTCACACGCACGGGCATCGCGACGATTGTCGATATGGCCTCGAATGAAATCGAAGTGGACGTCAACGAGAACTACATCGCGCGAGTCAAGCCCAATCAGGAAGTGACCGCGGTTTTGGATGCATATCCGGATTGGAAGATTCCGTGCCACGTGCGCACCATCATTCCCACAGCCGATCGCCAGAAGGCAACCGTCGAGGTGCGCATAGCTTTCGACAAGCTCGATCCGCGCATCCTGCCCGACATGGGCGTAAAGGTCACGTTCCTTGGGGATGAGACAAAGGCGGGGAATGAGGCGCCGGCGGGCGTGATGGTGCCGCAGAGCGCGGTCCGCGACGATGGCGGGCAGAAGATCGTATTCCTTGTAACAAGCGATCACATCGAGCGCCACGCTGTGAAGGTGGGCACGACGAACGGCGCGCAAACGCAAATCCTGGCGGGGCTCGTGGCCGGAGACACGGTCGTAGTTGGTGGACCGGCCGATTTGAGAGATGGCGAAACAGTTGCGATCAAGCGTTAACGCGCCGCTCATGCAATTCAATTATCCTTCTGTGATTGGGAATTTCTGATTGTGACATACGATGCTGTCCCCAGTGGGAACAGCGCGATTCGGCCTCTGGATCGCATTTCGCGGGAATCAAGGAGCGTTGATCATGGTACGCGTGGACGGCACTGGCACAGTGGGCAGCCTGATTCAGGTTCGCGGGTTAGACAAGACTTATCGCCGAGGCAACGAGGAAATCGATGTCTTGCAAGGCTTGAACCTCGATGTCGATCAGGGCGACTTCGTAGCATTCATGGGACCGAGCGGTTCCGGCAAGACCACGTTGCTCAATTTGATGGGCGGCCTCGATGTTCCCTCGCGCGGCACCATCAGTGTGGCCGGCGATGAGATCACGCACATGTCCGGCAGCAAGCTGACTCAGTGGCGGGCGCGCCACGTCGGATTCATCTTCCAGATGTACAACCTCATTCCTGTGCTCACAGCATTTGGGAATGTCGAATTGCCATTGCTGCTGACCAAGCTGTCCAAGGCCGAGCGCCGCAAGCACATTGAAACTGCTCTTTCCATCGTCGGGTTGGGCGACCGCATGAACCACTTTCCGCGCCAGCTTTCAGGCGGACAGGAACAGCGTGTTGCCATTGCCCGCGCCATCGTTGCCGACCCCACGTTCCTGCTTTGCGATGAGCCCACCGGCGATCTGGACCGCAAAAGCGCCGACGAGGTGATGGAACTCATCAAGCGGTTGGTGAAAGAGCACGGAAAAACAGTGCTGATGGTGACGCACGATCCGGTGGTCGCGCGCCAGGCCGATACCACGCTGCACCTGGAAAAGGGAGTGCTGGTAGAAGCAGGGGCGCGGCCGGCGATTGCCGGGGGAGCCCTGTCATGAAATTCAGCAAACTCATTTTTGCCAATCTGCTTCGCAAGAAGGCCCGGCTGGTTCTCACGATCGGTTCGTTCGCTGTGGCGCTTTTCCTGTTTGCGCTGCTGGGAGTGGTGAATGACGCGTTCAGCCGCGGTGCAGATGTGGTGAGCGCGAATCGCCTCGTCACCATCAATCGCACTTCCATCATCAACACGGTTCCGCTGTCTTACCGGGATGAAATCCTGCGCATTCCGGGTGTGAAGTATGTCACGCACGATAACTGGTTCGGTGGCGTGTATCAGGATCCCAAAAACTTCTTCCCTCAATTTGTGATTGATCCGGAGAACCAGCGGCAGGTTTACTCCGAGCTCATCGTTTCCGACGATCAGTGGAACACGTTTCTGAAAGATCGCCAGGGCGCGATTGTCGGCGCGGTCACCATGAAGCGCTTCGGCTGGAAGATCGGCGATCGCATTCCGATCAGCACGACCATCTACGGTCTCGCTGGCAAACCCTTCGAGTTCAATATTGATGGCGTTTACCACGGCGCCAAGCCGGAAGATGATGAAACCCAATTTTGGTTCCAGTGGGAATACTTCAAAGAAAGCGTTCCGGAGTCGCTCAAAGGCCAGGTCGGTTGGTACATAATTCTCATCACTGACCCCAACGATGCTCCGCGCATCGCAAAGACCATCGACAATATGTACCTGAATTCGCCCTACGAAACCAGGACTGAAACAGAATCCGCGTTTGCCGAGGGGTTTGTAAAGCAGTTCGGAAATATCAAATTACTGATTGTGTCGATCGGGACCGTCGTTTTCTTCACGCTCTTGCTGGTCACCGGAAACACGATGGCGATCTCCGTGCGCGAACGAACCAATGAGCTTGGCGTGCTGAAGGCTATCGGCTTCTCCGATGGCACGATCCTTGGCTTCATTCTGAGCGAGTCGGTGGCGATTGCGCTTGCAGGTTGCGTGGGCTTGCTGCTTGCGCTGATCGTTATTCCGGTGCTCGGCCGCTCGCTCGCCGGACTTTTGCCACCACTTCTGGTGACGGCCAAAACGATGGTGTACGGTGTGATCGCTGCTCTCATGGTCGGATTTGCCAGCGGAATTCTTCCTGCCTACGGTGCGATGCGCATGCGCGTTGTGAATGCCCTTCGGAGGGTGTGAACATGGTGACGAATCTCTTGTTGGGCGCGGTAATCACGCTGGCTGCCGTCGCTGTGCTGCTCCTGATTCTTGTCATCGTTGGCGGGATCGCGGCCGGATTGCTGGCGCCCCTGATCGGCTCCGTGCCAATCTCCTACAATCTCAGGAGTATTCGGGCACGCTGGACTTCCACCATCGTTGCCGTTCTGGGCATTGCCGGGACGGTCGGCGTATTTGTGGCCATGCTTTCGTTGGCGCGAGGATTCCGGGCCACGCTCGTGGCCTCCGGTACGCCTGACGATGCACTGGTGATGCGTGCCGGCTCCACCACTGAAATGATGGGCGGCATCACTCTCGATTCCATCAAGCTGGTACAAGATAAGCCGGGCGTGGCACGCGATGCGTCCGGACAGCCGCTGGTCACACAGGAAGTCGTCGGCGTCGTTCCCATACCGTTGATCAGCACAGGCACAGACGCGAATGTGGAGGTTCGCGGCGTTTCGTCCAACGTTCTCAATATCCGCAAATTCGTGAAGATCGTTCAGGGGCAGATGTTCCATCCAGGTCTTGACGAGCTCGTTGTCGGCAAGAATGCCTCGAAGACCTACGAAGGCCTGACCGTTGGCAACACAGTGAATTTCGGCGGCGGCCAGTGGAAAGTGGTGGGGGTGTTCGACGCCGGCGGATCGTCGTTCGATTCCGAAATGTGGTGCGACTCACGCATCCTGAACGAAGTGCTCAAGCGCCCAGCGAATATCTTTCAGTCAGCGACCGTTCACCTGACTTCGCCCGCGGCATTCGACCAGTTCAAGGATTCGATTACTTCCGATCCACAATTGAACTTGGAAGTCGAGCGCGAAGTGGATTACTACGCGAAGCAATCCTCGGCCATGACTGAGCTGATCACCGTGCTGGGCGGTTTTGTGGCTGCCGTCATGGCGATCGGCGCGGTATTCGGCGCGCTCAACACGATGTACTCGGCCGTCTCCGAACGCGGACGTGAGATTGCCACCATGCGAGCTCTCGGCTTCTCAAGCTGGAACGTCATTCTCTCGTTCCTGTTCGAGGCGCTGCTGATTTCATTCATTGCCGGCATCATCGGCTGCCTGGTCGTGCTTCCGCTGAACGGAATGACCACGCAGACCATGAATTTCTCGACCTTCTCGAACATCGCCTTCGCGTTCAAGATCACATTCAACCTGCTTGTGATGGGGGTGATTTTCGCGCTCGCCATGGGCGTTCTCGGCGGCTTGCTGCCTGCGGTGCGCGCGGCATTGCGCCCCGTCGCCGTAGCCCTGCGCGAGTTGTAGAGAAGCTGTGACAAAGGCAAATTGATACATGGCAAAACAATGATTCGAACGGTGACCATTTCCGTAGCTAATGAGAGGCGTCGGATCTGGCGTGGTCATTGATCAGGCTTTTGGCGTGGCAACGCTCAGTTCTCGAAAACGCAATTCTCGCCGACCGCCTCCTGCTCTCGCGCCGGCTGCTGTCTATTGGCTATTGGCTATTGGCCGCCCTTTTACAGCGTCCTCTTGAATAGCGGCGTCGCGATCAGCAAGGTAGCCACACCGAAGACCGTCAGGAACAGAAGATCGGGCCAGATCGCCACCCATCCGCCATTCTTGATCAGCACGGACTTGAAGCCGTGAATCGCGTAGGTGAATGGATCGATGACACTCATCGCCTGCATCCACTTCGGAAACGAAACCGTGGGATACATCGCGCCTGAGGGATAGAGCAGCAGAATATTCAGCACGCCGAACATGGCGCGCGGCACCAGCGGATCGTCAACCCGCACCATGAGCAGAAACATCATGCCATTGAATGCAATGGAACCGGCGATGATGAGGCACAGCACCTGCAGCATGATCACCGGATGAAACACCACACCCAGGCCCGCGATCAGCGAGCCGATCACTCCGATCGAGATTCCGCTCAGCGTAGCCTTGATGGCGCCGGCAATGTTCAGGCCGAATACCAGCTCGAGCTTGGTAATCGGCGTAACCAGGTAGCCCTCGTGCACGCCGCGCGCCTTGTCGTCGATATAGAGCATACCGCCGCCGATCATCACCGAGATGTACATCGCCAGCGCCACCGTCATCGGCAGCAGATACTTCAGGTAATTCACATACGGATAAAGCTCGACAATCTCGAGCGCAATCGATTTCTCCAGCCGGTCCGCCACCTGCGGCGAGTTCATCGCGCTCACGAGCGACTGCATCTCCCCTTCAATGCTTGCCGAAGTAAACAGGTCCGAGTTGTCCACCACCACGCCGAGCTGCGGCGCATCCTGCGCATAAACGCGGCGCGAATACTGCGCGGGAATGATGACCGCCGCATCGATCTTGCCGGTGCGCACGTCTTCGCGCGCCTGCACCTCGTTGGGATAGTCGATCGTGGAGAATGTTTTGATGTTGGCGGCGACAGCGGCGAACGCTTCGCGCAGCTTCACCGCCTGCGGCCCGTGGTCATGGTCCACCACAGCCACGCGCGTCCCAACGATCTTTCCACCGAACGCGTTGCCGATGATGATCAGCTGCAGAATCGGCATCATCAGCGACATGATCATCAGCGTTGGCGAGCGAAAGAACTTGCGCATTTCGCGCTCGATGATGGCAAACATCCGGTTCATGGGCGATCTCCCGGCCGCGGCGGCATCAAGAAGTTTACGGGCTTCACCTGCTCGTCGCGCAGCTGGCGGCCTGTGTAGTGGATGAACACGTCGTCGAGCGTGGTGTTCTGCACGCTCAGCGATGTGAGCGATTCACCGAGGCTCGCAGCCAGCTCCACAATCTGCATCGTGGTCTTCGATCCCGACTTTGTAATCACGCGATAAAATCCGGAGCTCTCGGGTTGCACGCTGGTCACGTCGTCGAGCTTCTCCAGGCGCTCTTTCCATTGCTCGTCTTCGCGGTCGAAGTGAACCTCGACCACGTTGGCGCCGGCCACGCTGTTCTTCAGCTCGACCGGCGTGCCCAGCGCCACAAGATTTCCGTGATCGACAATGGCGATGCGGTCGCAGAGCTTGTCGGCCTCTTCCATGTAGTGCGTGGTCAAGAGCATCGTCAGGTTGCGATCGGCTTTCAGCTTGTTCAGCATCTCCCACACCGCGATGCGCGAAACCGGATCGAGGCCGGTGGTGGGCTCGTCGAGAAAAAAGATGCGCGGATTGTGCACCAGCCCGCGCGCAATCTCCAGCCGCCGCCGCATGCCGCCAGAAAGCGTCTTGGTTTGCGCGTCGCGCCATTTCACCAGGTCAACTGCCTCGAGCACATCGTTGATGCTCTTCTCCCTGCGCGAGCGCGGCACCGCATAAAGCTTGGAGTAGATGAGCAGGTTCTCGTAAACAGTCAGATCCTGGTCGCTGGTCAGCGCCTGCGGAATCACGCCGATAGCGCATCGCACCTCGTCGGGATCGTCGGCCACGTTGTGCCCCGCGACAATCGCTTTCCCCGACGTGACCGGAATCAGCGTGGTCATCATGCGGATAAGCGTGCTTTTGCCGGCGCCGTTCGGCCCCAGCAGCCCGAAGATCTCGCCTTCGTGCACGCTGAAGTTCACGCCCTTCACCGCTTCAAAGTCGCCATAGCGCTTGACGATGTTTTCGACAGCGATGGCAATCGGGCGCGTGTCCGCGCCGTTCGTCGGTGCTTGATTGATGGCCGTGCTCACTTCTTCACCAGCTTTGCTTTCGGAATGTAGACATAAGCCGTCATGCCCGGCACGAACTTTTCCCCGGGATTGGGAATGAGCAGCTTCAGCTGAATGGTGCGGATGTCGCGCTTCATGCTGTTCACATCGCGCTGCGTGGCGAAATCGCCTTCGGCCGCCTTGGCGATGACCTTGCCTTGGAGCGGTTCGCCGCTGGGCATCACCACGCGCAGCTCATCGCCCAGTTGCACGCTGTCGGCTTGCGTCTCGGGCAGCGGCGCGTACACCCACGTCTGCGATAAATCCATGATTGTCACGATGGGCTCGCCCATGGTCACCACTTCGCCCTGGCGTGCCGCCCACACGTCCACTTTGCCGTCAATGGGTGACACAATCCGCGAGTAATCCTGATTGACCTTCGCTTCGTCGGCAAGGTATTCGGCGTTCTTCTCCGCCTCGCGCGTTTCGTCTACGGTGCGCTCGTCAACTTTGGTCAGCATTTCGTGCGCGCGCGCCTGCTCCAGGTTTGCCTGGGCCGCGGTCAGGTTTCCTTTCGCCGTCGCCACCGCAGCTTCATCGGCCTGCAGGCTGGTCTCGGCCTCTTCTTTCGCCTGCTCACTCATAATTCCCTGCGCGGCGAGAGCAACAATGCGGCTGGTGTCGGCCTTCTGATGTTCGAGATTCGCCTGCGCCTGCGCCAGCGTGGCCTGCGCCGCCTTCACCTGCGCTTCCGCGGCCAGCGTCGCGCTGCTGGTTTCACCGCTGGCTTCGCGCTCCGTCTCCATCGCCTCGCGCAGCTTTTCCTGGTCGCTCGCGGCGGTGGCCTCAGCGGCCTTTGTGGCCGCCGCAAGATCGTCGCTCTCGATGTTGGCGATAAGCTGCCCGGCTTTCACCGAGTCACCTTCCTCGACCGTCAGATTCGCAATGCGGCCGGCGATCTTCGAACTCACGATCACCTCGTTGGCATCCACCGTGCCCACCAGTTGCAAATCGCCGCTGCGGTTGGTCGTCGCAAAATACCAGATCAGCGAGCCCACCGTCAGCAAACCTAAAATCATGAAGACTCGATTTCTTGCGCTCACTCGTCTATCACCTCAAACCTTTGAAATCGTCAAACTCGGGCATGGGCGTATCGGCCAGCACTTTGGCGGCAAGCTCAGAGCCTCGTGCACGGTCAACAAAAATCGCCTTCCCTAAAAACTCAACCAGCGCCACGCGCCGTGCCTGCAACGCCTCTTTTTCGAAAGGCTCAAAAGGCAGAATGTGACGCCACACGGGCGCGCTGAGAAAGTAAAAAACGTTGCCGCCCAGCGACGCCAGAACCATCTGCAGCCAGTCGGCGTCAATCAGCTCGCCGCTCGAAATGCCTTCGCGCACCATGGATTGGAACATCGCGTGCAGCGGCGCAAAAATGCGCTTCACCAGAATCAGCAGCTCGCCTTCCTCACCTTTGTGCAGCCGCATCATCTCGTGCTGCATGAGAGTCTGAAATTCGCGCTGCGTCAAAATGCGGTCAAAATGATCGAGCGCTGCGCGAAGCATGCGCTCACCAGGACTCGCCTCGCGCAAAAAAACAGCCATCGAGCGGTCTCTCACCCGCGCCGAAACCAATTCGAGCGCCGCGGAGTAGAGCTTTTCCTTGCTTTCGAAGTAGTAGTAGAGCAGCGCCTTATTTACCCCAGCCGCCTGGGCAATTTGCTCGGTGCGCGCGCCCGCCAGCCCGTTGGCGGCAAACTCGCTCAGGGCAGCCTCCAGGATCCGGCTTCGCGTTTCAGCGGATCGTTCGGCCTGGGCGTCGGGTTGGGCTGCTGGGGACATGACTTCAGGGCGTCTTGCCAATTAACTAACTGGTTAGTAAATTAACCCAGTTCTCGCCCCATTGCAAGCTTGTTGAACCTCGCTTGCCTATAATTCTTCCCTATCCGACAGATTTTAATGGAGTTCTGAAAATCAGACTCGCCGCGTTTTGGCCGGGATAGCTAAAACTCGCCGGCCCCGGCGAGGACCCTTTATCCCTGTTCCCGTTTACCGCGGTTGCCGAGCATCTTTGGCGAATCCTCGTACGCTGAACGCTATGGGAAGCCCAATCACGACCATGTGCACGACCAGCCCCTGCACCAGGTCACGGTAGGCATAGGGCCCGCTTGCGTGGAGCGCAGAGAGCGGCAGGACCACGAGACGCATCACGAGCTCCACCGCTGCGCCGAAGAACAGGCCGCAAACAAGAGGGAAATCGACCAGAAATTCAAGCTTGCGGCTGGCCACGAAGTAAACAGCCGCCGCTGAGAGCGCAATCGAGAAGTGCAGCAGAACGCCCAGGAGGTATATTGCAGGGCCTCCCGTGAACGCATGCGGCCCGAGCAAGCCGGCAGCAATCGCGAGCGGAATCCTGGTTCCAAACAAAACGAGAGCCTGACCCAGATCCAGGGCTCCGGCGATCAGACCGCCCGCCACAATGGCGAGAAAGGCTTTGCGCATATTCAACGGCTTGGTTGGCGAAATAGCAGTCATTCGAGAACTCCTTCGTGGAGCGGGAGCACTTGCCGCGATGCCCAATCGCTCGGATGGCCCAAGCCATCGCTTGGTGGAAAAAACCTTCCGAGAACAGAACTAACGGCGATGAACGAGGGATGGAAAGCGGCAGACGACGAGCTTCAGCAATTTTGCGATAACCCGTGCATCGCGGACGCCAAGCCGGTTTCGTGAGCAGAATTCGATCAATAGAATGGATGGGTGCCACAGAATGCCCCTCAGCGCCGAATCCTTTCTTTTTGGCCGCTACAGATAGGCGGATGGATGCTTTATGGATTGGCAACCGCCATCGCCTACATTCCATTTCGCCACATGCGCGAATCGGTGGATTACCAGGTCGCATTTGTCTGTTTTACATTCCTGGCCAGCTTCATTCTGTACGCCTGTTGCCATTTGCTCTGGCGCCGTTCTACTCCGCTCGCTCCCGCACTTTTGCTGTGCGTAGGGTTCTCATACATTCTGGGCATTCTTTGCACCGTCGTCTCGGCGCTCGCATCTCTGCACCTGGCCGGCGACCGTTCGCCACTGAGTTGGAGTTTGGTCTTCGCCCGAGCTTTCGAAGGCACCATCGTTCTGATCGCGTGGAGCGCGCTTTACTTCGGTATCAAGCATTACGGCACTATAGAGGAGCAGAGGAGAAAGCTGTTGGAGTCGGAAGCGACGGCGCGCGATGCCCAGCTCCAAGCGCTGCGCTATCAATTGCAGCCCCACTTTCTCTTTAATACTCTGAATGCAATCTCCTCACTTGTGGTAAGCAAACAGCCCGAGCGGGCTACCGAGATGATCTCCAGGCTCGCTGCTCTGCTGCGAAACACCCTCAGCGTGCCGGATGTTCATCTTGTGACGTTCCGTGAAGAGGCGGCGGTCACCGAGGAATATCTTTCCATTGAACAAGTCCGCTTTGGACCTCGCCTCGCCGTATCGCTCAGCGTAAGTCCGGAGGCATTAGAAGCGCAGGTCCCCCGATTTCTCTTACAGCCGATTGTCGAAAATGCCATCCGGCATGGCATCGCGCGTTGTCAGAACGGGGGCGAGGTTTCGATTTCAGCCTCGGTCATCGAAGGACAACTTCGAATCACAATCGAAAACGACTGCATCGAAGGCCTGCACGAGCCCTCTGACGACAGAGGCGGACTGGGCCTCAGAAACATCCGGGCGCGACTGGAAAAACTCTACGGAGGGCAAGGAAGCATCAGAGTCGCCACTATGGAGAACAATCGATTTCTGGTCTCGATTCAATTTCCTCTGACAAAAGCGTCCTCCCAGGTTTCTCATGAGGCCGGACAATGATCATTCGCGTTCTGGTTGTCGACGATGAGCCGCTCGCTCGCGTTGGAATCATCTCACGCTTGAGTGCCTGTTCCGACATGCAGGTGGTTGCAGAGTGCAGTACCGGCGAGGAGGCACGCGCGCTGATCACGCAGATGTCACCCGACCTGATCTTTATTGACGTAGAGATGCCGGGCATTTCCGGATTGGATCTCCTGAAAGAATTGCCTCGAGAGCAAGCCCGTTGCATCGTGTTCCTTACCGCTCATGAAGAGTACGCCCTGGATGCGTTTAACGTGGAAGCACTCGACTATCTCCTCAAGCCGATCGATGATACGCGATTCGAGGCCTGTATTGAACGTGCGCGGCGCATGTTCGCTCTTCACCGGCAGGAAGCCAACTTCGAGCGGCTCTATGGACTGCTGGCGTCTCCGGACAAGGAAGACACTCGGCATACGATCAAGCGCTTTCCGGTGCGCCGGGGAAATGAGTTTACCTTCGTTCAGGCCGGCGATGTGGACTGGATTGAGGGATTAGGTGACTACGCGGGACTGCATGTTGGCGGTCGAACCCACTTGATACGAGAACCTCTCGCATCGCTGGAGGCTCGCCTGGACGCGGCGCAGTTCGTACGGATTCACCGCTCGACCATCGTGCAGGTGGAACGCATTGCGCGCGTTGACCCGTCGGCGAATCGAGATGCCGTTCTAACCCTGCGCGACGGCACTAGCTTGCGCGTGAGCCGAACTTATCGCTCCCACCTGGACGAGCTCTTGCGCCGCTCCTGAAAAGAATTCAACGCAGGCTGCGGTTCAGTCGAACACCACGGTTTTGTTCCCATAGCAGAGAATGCGCCGATCGAGGTGCCACCGCACGGCACGCGACAGCACCATGCGTTCGAGATCGCGGCCGCGAGCCACGAGATCTTCGACCTGGTCGCGATGGCTGATGCGCGCCACATCCTGCTCAATAATCGGTCCATCGTCGAGAACTTCGGTCACATAATGGCTGGTGGCGCCAATCAGTTTGACGCCCCGCGCGTGTGCCGCATGGTAGGGCCGCGCGCCCGTGAAGGCCGGCAAGAACGAGTGGTGCACGTTGATGATGGCTGCAGGATACTGTGCAACAAACTGCGGCGAAAGAATCTGCATGTAACGCGCAAGAACAACCAGATCGATCCTGTGTTGCGCCAACAGGGCGAGCTGTTTTGCCTCGCCTTCGGCGCGCGTTTCGGCTGTCACAGGAACGTGTTCGAAGGGGACGCCATAAAACGCAGCGAGCTTCTCCACTTCCCTGTGATTCGAGACGATCAAGGGAATCTCGCAGGCCAGCTCGCCTGTGCGCCACCGGTGCAGCAGGTCGGCCATGCAGTGCAGGTACTGCGAACAGAAGAGCGCGACACGGGGAGGCCGTTCGCTCGACGTCAGCTTCCAGTTCATGTTCAGTTCAGCCGCAATGGGCGTGAACGCGTCCCTGAAGGTCACGAGATCGAACGACCCCGCCCTGTCCGAAACTCTCGTCTCAGCACGCCCCTCATCCAAAGGGCCGCCGCCCGCGAGGGCCCACTCCACGCGCATGAAAAAGAGGCCCAAGTCGTGGTCAATATGCTGGTCCGCATGGAGAATGTTGGCGCCACGCTCATAAAGCAGCCCGGAGACGCGCGCCACCAGCCCCTTCTGGTCGGGACAGTCGATCAACAGAACAGCGGATTCTCTCATCTTCAGTCGTAGTACTCCAGCCCGAGGTGCGTAATCAGATCCGCGCCCATAATGTGGCGGAGCGTGTTCTTGAGCTTCATGGACTGGATGAACAAATCGTGCTCAGGATACAGACCCTTCGCGGTTTGTGGCGATTTGAGATAGAAGCTCAGCCACTCCTGAATCCCGATGGAGCGAAGCTCGGGCGTGCGCTTGGCCAAATCCAAAAACAGCACCAGATCGAGCGCGATAGGCGCTGCCAGAATCGAATCGCGACAGAGGAAATTGACCTTCAACTGCATGGGATAGCCCAGCCAGCCAAAGATATCGATGTTGTCCCAGGCTTCCTTCTCGTCGCCGCGCGGCGGGTAATAGTTGATGCGAATCTTGTGGTAGATGTCGCTGTAGAGATCGGGATAAAGCTCGGGCTGAAAGATATATTCGAGCGAGCCGAGCTTCGACTCTTCTTTGGTCTTGAACGAGTGCGGCTCGTCGAGCACTTCGCCGTCGCGATTGCCGAGAATGTTCGTCGAAAACCACCCCTTGACGCCGATCATGCGCGCCTTGAAAGCCGGTGCGAGCACGGTCTTCATGAACGTCTGGCCGGTTTTAAAATCCTTGCCGCAAATCGGCGCGGCATTCTGCTTTGAGAGCTCGATCATCGCCGGAAAATCGACAGTCAGATTCGGCGCCCCGTTGGCGAAGGGCACGCCTTCTTTGAGCCCCGCGTAAGCATAGATCTGCGAAGGCGCAATACCAGGATCGTTCTTCTCGAGGCCGCGCTCGAACGCTTCAATTGACTGATGAACCGCGCTTGGCTTCAGAAAAATCTCCGTCGAGCCGGCCCAGATCATTACCACGCGGTTCACGGTCTTCTTGAACCGGCGAATATCCTCGCGCAACTGCTCGGCCAAGTCGCGCTTGGTCTTGCCCTTCTTCACGTGAGTGCCATCAAGCCGCTTCACGTAGTAGCGATCGAAGACAGCCGGCATCGGCTTGATCTTCGAGAGATACGGCTTCAGCTTTTTCAGCGTCTCCGGCTCGAGCACTGCGGCGTGCGCGGCAGCTTCGTAGACGTTGTCTTCAAAGATGTCCCAGCCGGTGAAGACAATATCCTTCAAGTCTGCCAGCGGCACAAAGTCCTTGATCAGCGGCGAGTGATTGTCGGTGCGCTTGCCCAGGCGGATTGTACCCATCTGCGTGAGCGACCCGATCGGCTTGGCGAGTCCCCGGCGAACCGCTTCAACTCCGGCGATCATCGTGGTGGCCACGGCGCCCAAGCCGACCACCATCACGCCCAACTTGCCCTTGGCGGGCTCAACCATCATCGCGGCGGTTTTTCTGCCCATTGACGACGGAAGTTCCTCGTTCGATCCGCCTTTTTTCTTCGTTGCCATTTCTTCTCCTAACCTTTCTCTACAGATGATTTCAAAATCGAAGTCGACGCGCCACGCGAGCAAGCCTTTATTGGCTCGCCGCCTGCTCCGCGGCCGCCCCTCTTCTGCGGCTCAAATGTGACCATATGAACCAGACAATCAACGCGACGATTGCCAGCTCGACCACTAAATGAAAGCGATGAAAGATTTCCTGAAAGCGCGGATCGGTGTTCCAGCGCTGGCCAAGTTTCATGCCGGCCCACGCGAGACAGAAATACCAAATCCACGAACCGATCGACGTGTAGATGTGAAAACGCACGCGCGGCATTTTTGCGATGCCTGCGGGAAACGCGACGTACGTTTGCACCACCGGCAACATGCGGCCCACGAGAATTGCGATCGATCCGTAGCGCGAGAAAAACCAGTTCATGCGATCCAGATCGTGCTGGCTCATCAGAACCCATTTGCCATAGCGCTCCACCAGCGGGCGCCCGCCTCTGGCGCCGATCCAATATGCAATGGCAGAACCGATATTGCAGCCCACCGTTCCGAAGGTGGCCACAAGAAACAGATTGAAGCGCCCCATGTACGCGAGGTAGCCGGAAAACGGCAGAATCACTTCAGAGGGAATAGGAATCCCTCCCGAATTCAGGGTGATGAGCGCAACGATGCCGGCGTAGCCGCCGGCATTGATGACATGAATGACAAACTGGAATACAAACGCGACGATCTTCTCTGTCATGAACCCCTCCAGTATATCCGCCGCTCCGCGGTTTTGGGCCTAGAACGAGGGCATCGGAGCCCTGCACACGTCTGCAATTCAGCTTTGTTACGATGAATTGTGTTCGAGGGAGGTTCAGTGGCAGATCAATCGCCAGTTTCACCTGCGCATCCACCGGTTCCGCTCACGCTTGAGGGCTCAAGCGTATTGCACCAGTTTTTCCGTTTCGACTGGAAAGCGTGGAAGGGCTGCGCGCCCAGCGAACGTGGAAGCATCGTAGCCAACGCGATCGAAGTGCTCAAAAAGCTGGAGCGGAACGACGCCAGCGGGCCCGCGCGCTCAGCGTTGTATTCGCAGTTGGGGCACAAGGGCGATCTGATGTTCATCCATTTTCGTGACTCTTTGGAGGAGCTCAACCAGATCGAGCTCGACCTCGCCCAAATTCCTATCTACGATTTTCTCGAACTCCGCCACTCTTATGTTTCGGTTGTTGAGCTCGGGTTGTACGAGTCGAGCCGCAAGACATACGATGCCGCCACCGCCAAGGGCTACGAACAGTTTTCGGCGGACTGGAATGCCGAGATTGCGGCATCGCTCGCACGCGGCGCGGATGCCATGAAGCCGCGGCTCTGGCCCGTAATTCCCGACGCGAAATACTTGTGCTTTTATCCCATGGACCGCAAGCGTGGCGAACACGTGAACTGGTATTCGGTGCCCTTTGCCGAGCGCCAGCGCATGATGCACGAGCACGGAATGATTGGGCGTCGCTACGCCGACCAGGTGAAGCAAATCATCTCCGGCTCAATCGGCATGGATGACTGGGAGTGGGGCGTGGACCTCTTCGCCGACGATCCAGTCGTCTTCAAAAAGCTGATCTACGAAATGCGCTTCGACGAGGTCAGCGCAGTCTACGCGCTGTTCGGGCAGTTCTATATCGGCGTGCGCCTGCCGGTGGAGAAGCTGGGCGGGTGGCTTGAGGGTAAGCTCTAACAGGCCCTTGATCTGTCGTAAGGCGGAGAGTTTACACTCGCAGTCATGCCTGCGAAGAAGCCGGTCAAGAAAGCATCGCCGAAGAAATCCACAAACAAGACTCCTGCAAAGCTTACCGCTCGCGGCCCGCTCGCCCCCGAGCGCGTCGCGGCCATCCTGAAAGCGCTCGACGAAGCGTATCCTGATGCGGCGTGCGCGCTCCACCATCGCTCGCCATGGGAGTTGCTGGTGGCGACGATTCTCTCCGCGCAATGCACCGACGTGCGCGTGAACATGGTCACGCCGGAGCTGTTCCGGCGCTTCCCTACCCCGAAAGCCATGGCAGCCGCATCTCTCGACCAAATCGAGGAGTTGATTCGCACGACGGGATTCTTCCGCAACAAGGCGAAGTCGATCCAGGGCGCGGCAAAAAAGATCATCGGCGATTTCGGCGGAAAGGTTCCCGAGACCTTGGCAGAGTTGATCACGGTGCCGGGTACGGCGCGCAAAACGGCGAACGTAGTGCTGGGCGTGAGCTTCGGCAAGGCCGAGGGAGTTGTGGTGGATACGCACGTGTTCCGAATTTCGCGACGGCTGGAGTTGGCAAAAGGCGACACGGTCGAAAAGGTTGAGCAGGAGCTGATGCAGGTTCTGCCGCGCGACCGCTGGATCAGCTTTTCGCACCAGGTAATTCAGCATGGGCGGCAGGTGTGCGTGGCGCGGAATCCGAAGTGCAACATTTGCCCTTTGGAAACTCTGTGCCGGTCGAAAGACAAGACCTGGAGTTCGTGAAAGGTCGGCAAGTGTGCGTGTCGGCAAGTTAGCCGAGCGCGCGAGTGACAGCCTGAATCAGCCCGGGAACGTCAGAGCGATTGGCTTCCTCCGCTGGTTCCCAGCCAATCTCCCGCAGTGTCTTGCTCGTAATGGGTCCGATCGAGACCGCGGCGACCCCAGCGAATGGAAATGTGAGCCCAGCGGCGCGGGCGGCATCGGCGAGATGGGTGACACTGGACGAACTGGTGAAGGCGACGGCGTCGATTCCCTTCCCTAATGCTGCACGAAGCAGCGCGGGTGCAGATTCGGGCATGACGTTGCAATAAGCATCGACCACTTCGACGGTCGCACCTGCTGCTCGCAGCGCATCGGGGATCACGTCGCGTGCGATGGCGGCGCGGGCCAGGAGAATGCGCTGTCCGTTGGCACGCGGCGCAATCTCGGCCACGAGCGATTCGGCAATATACGACGCGGGAACGATTTCGACCGAGAAGCCTGCGTCCCGTGCGGCCGCGGCCGTAGCTTCTCCGATGGCAGCCACCTGCCGTGGGCCCGAAGCTTCGAACGAAACATTCAATTCGGCGGCGCGTTCGGCCAACGCCCGAACCGCATTCGCGCTGGTGAGAACGAGCCAATCGTAGCTACCAAGCGCCCGCAGCGCGCGGTCGAGCGCGTCGAAACTTTCCGGCGGTCGAATCTCCAGCACGGGCACTTCGACTGCTTCCGCGCCCACTGCGCGCAAGCCTTCAGAAAGTTTTCCCGCCTGATGCGCGGCGCGTGTGACGAGCACGCGGCGCCCGGCAAGCGGCAACGCGGTTTTCTCTTGATCAGCCATGAATCATTACGCGGCTCCGCCTGCTGAGCCGTCCCCGGCCTTTAGCAGTTCGCCTGCGCCCTGCGCAACCAGCACCTCGGCGGCCTCGCGCCCCAGCGATCGAGGATCAGTATTCTGGCGCGGCGCGTGGAGATGAACACGGACCAACTCGCCCGAATCGGGCGACGCGACAACTCCAAAGATCTCCCACCATGCAGCCGTAGGAATCTCCTGCGCGAACGACGGCCGGCAGTGAATGCCGATCGGAACCTGGCATCCGCCGCCGAGAGTGGCGAGCGCTGCGCGTTCGGCGGTGACGGCGAAGCGGGTTTCGGGGTGATCGAGAAAAGCCACAGCGGCAAGCGTCTCCACATCGCCCTCGCGAATTTCAATGCCCAGCGCTCCCTGCCCCGCAGCAGGACAAAAATCTGCAGGGTCGAGTCGCTCGCGAATCGAATCGGACTTGCCAAGGCGGTCGAGCCCAGCGGCAGCCAGCAGAATCGCGTCCACCTGGCCTTCGGTCAGCTTCCGCAGGCGCGTGTCCACATTGCCGCGAAATTCTACCGCTTCTATATCTCTGCGCAGGGCCTTCAGTTGCGCGCGGCGGCGTTGGCTGCTGGTGCCGACGCGTGCATGGCGCGGCAAATCTGCCAAACTCGCATGCTTGATCGAGACAAATACATCGCGCGGATCAACCCGCGGCGGCGTGGCAGCGAGAGCAAAACCCGTCGGCAGCTCAGTGGGCAAATCCTTAAGCGAGTGCACCGCGAGATCAATCCGGCTCGCGGCGAGAGCTTGTTCAATCTCCTTGGTGAACATGCCCTTGGAGCCGACCTCGGCAAAAGTGACCTCCTGCAGGCGGTCTCCAGTGGTCTTGATCACCTGGATATCGACTTCATGCCCCTGGCCACGCAGCAATTCGGCAATATGATTCGCCTGCCAAAGCGCCAACTGCGAGCCGCGGCTTCCGATGCGGAGTTTCATCGGCGCGCCCCGGCCTTGCCTTCGAAAACGCGCACGTCGACAGCGTTTTTCATTTCGCCTGATTCAGCCTTCGGCGCAGGATCGCCGCTTCGCGATTCGCTTTGCGCGGCCGAAGCGGACAACAGCTCTCGCGCCGGCTCGCCTTGCGCAGCCGGTGAAACTGACCACTCCTCGCACAACGCATCCAGCTTCACCGAATCGCCTTCACGTGCAGCCTGCTTCAGCGCCTGCATGGGCGGATGGAGGAATTTGTTAACCAGGCCGCGCGTCAGCGCCTCGATAGCGGCCATCTGCTCTGCGCTGAGCGTTCCCAGCCGGCTGTGCAGGCGTTCGATCTCGCCGATGCGAATCTCTTCTGCCTTTTTCTGCAGAGCCACGATCGCCGGCGCAACATTCACGGTCCGTTGCCGCTGATGGAAGCGCTCCACTTCAGCGGCGATGAGCGTCTCGGCATCGATCGCCTCGCGGCTACGCTCTTCCATGTGCGACGCAGCCACCTGCTGCAAATCGTCGATGTCGTACACAAAAATGCCGTCGAGCTTGTTCATCAACGGATCCACGTCGCGCGGCACGGCAATATCGATGAAGAACATGGGCCGATTGCGGCGCTTGTGCAGGAATGCCTGGCCGTGCTCAGGGCGGAAGATGGGATGTGGCGCGCCGGTGGAGCTGATCACGATGTCCGCGCGGCTGGCGGCATCGTAAAGCTCGCTGAAATCGATAACTTCGGGCGCGATATCTCCATCAAACTCCGCGGCCATGCGTCGGGCGCGTTCGGCCGTACGATTCGAAACCAGAATGGCGCCCGCTCCCTGCTGCACAAGATGCCGCGCGGCAATTTCGCTCATTTTTCCCGCGCCCACCAAAAACACCGTGCGGCCCTCGAGTGAGCCAAATATCTTGCGTGCAAGATCGACGGCCACCGAGGCGATCGAGACGGAGTTGGAACCAATGCCGGTTTCGCTGCGCGCTTTCTTGGCCGCTGCAAAGGCGCTTTGCAGCAGATGCTCCAAGTGGCCGGAGACGGTCCCGGCGGCGCGCGCCACAGCAAAGGCTTCCTTCACCTGGCCCAGAATCTGCGGCTCGCCCACAACCATTGAATCCAGACTGGCGGCCATTCTGAAGAGATGGCTGACCGCTTCCTTGTCGCGGTACTCGTAAAGATGCGGCGCCAGAACTGCGGCATCGATGCCGAACCGGCTCGACAAGAACTCTGCTACCGGAGCAGCATCGCCTTCGACCACCGAGATCAGCTCCACGCGATTGCAGGTGGAAACAATCATGCATTCCGCAACGCCGGCAGTGGCGGCCAGGGCGCGCGTGGTCTCCGAAAGCTCGTCGCGGCCGATGGCGATTTTCTCGCGCAGCGCGATGGGCGCCGTTTTGTGGTTCACGCCAATGAGTGTCAGCATCATTGGGGACCGAACCTGTGCACTTGGCTAAAGAAATTCACGGCCCAAACCGCCATCATCACCACGAGCGCCGCCCCGGAGACGTATGCGGCCCTGCGCCCGCTGAGTCGGACACCGAGGCGAAGGATGAGCAGCGTGGCGTAGACGATCCACATCGCGAACGACGCCAGAATGTTGGGATCGAGGAAATAGGCAGCGCCAAGAGCCGTCTCTTGCACGAGAACCGATCCGATAAGCAAGCCGACCGTCATGCACGGAAATCCAAATTCAAGTGTGGCCAGCGCGACGCGTTCGAGCGTGTCAAGCGGTGGAATCCAATCGAGCGGAGCGAAACGCCTGACCGGGCCGCGCTTGACCTTGGCTTTAATGCGGCGCTCCTGCACGAGATACAGGACCGAAGCCAGCAGACTGAAGCAGAGAGCTGCGTACGCCAACAGCAGCGCAATGATGTGCGCCACCAGCCAGCTCATCCAGACCCGCTGCGATGGAAAGCGGTAAACGCCGGTTCCCAGCGACGGGATGAAGACGAGGAAGAATGTGGCCGGAAGCGCGAAGAGGCCGAGCGAGATGGCGTCGTAGATCCACCAGACCAGGAAAAACAGGCCGGCCACGAGAAAGCCAAGCAACGATTCGATTTCGTGCACGCCAACCGGCATCCAGCGATGGGCGACCACGAGCATTTCAACGACGGAAACAAAATGAAAGAAAAACGCCAGGCCGCTGAGGTGGACACAGGTTTTGCGCCAGGGAATGGAGTTGTAAAGAACGGCGGGGAAAACAGAGACACATCCGGCGGCATAGAGAATGGCCGCAACTCGTAGCCAAAGCAGGTACATGGCAGGTTTTACACTAGAGGCGCAACCAATCAGTATACTGTGATGCAAATCACTACTAGGGCATAAGAGCCGGGTGGCCCCGGCCCAGTTTGAACCATTTGTCGCGCGTCACTGCCGGCGTTTCAGCCGAATGGCCTATGGTTCAGGGCACTTATCTGCGGCCTGTCATCCCAGGCCATCATCCATTGTCCATCGGGGCCACGTGACGCTCCTGCAGCCTCCATATCGCTCGGGGGATGCTGCAAAACGTCGCTCCAAGTTGTGAAGACTCTTAGCCGTGCGGGGCGCGGGCGAGCACCTGTGCCGGCGCGACGCCTTCGCGCCACGCCTCAGCCAGAAAGCTCTTCGCCTGGGTGCTTTGCATTTGGATAAGGTAGTCCTCCGCCTCGTAAATCAGGCTGCGGAGTGTGTTGTTGTCGGTCTTTCCAACCATCCGTTCAATGGCAATGAGCTTGCGGAGCAGTATGGTGCTGTTCATGAAACGCGGCCCTCTAATTCTGTAGTTCGAGGAAATCAGTTTGCCGACAGTCAGAACCGTTGGATGTGACATTGGTCACGCAATCTCCACCGAAATGGGGATGCACCGAAGTTGAAGCAAACGAAGCATGGGTGACGTCGATCCGATGCCCGCCGAAAGGAGTAGCGGACATCGGCGCCGGGATGGGCAAAACTTCGACGGTGAGCGGGTCTACTGCTTTGTGGCCACAAAGGTGTCCACGCGGCCACTAGGCTTGCTGGTGTCGACCACGGTCATGGTCTTTCCGTTAGGCGAAACCGTCAAGGTGGAATCGTCGATCACCGCACCGGCACGCTTGTCCAGTTCCTCGAAGCTGTGGTCGTTGATTTTCTTCAGCGAAACGGCGTCGTAGGCGTAAGCGCCGCGATAGGGATAATCGTTGCCGTCGAACTTTGCGGTGTAGGTTTCTCCGGTGGGCGAGGTCATGGTGATCTGGTCGCCACTGGTCTTGTAGGTGGTAAGCAGAGCGTTGGAGCTGCCGGTTTGTTGCTGGATGATCCATTCGCCGGAAGTGGCATGTACGCCCGAAGGCGCTATGCCGCTGCGCTTGCCAGTGGTTACAAAGTTCGTGGCCGCCCCGCCGCTCTGGGGGTGGCCTGTGGATTTGACCGTGAGGGTTTTGCCGTCAGCCGACACAGTTCGCGTTTGCTCAGAGGTGACGGTGCTGCCCTTCTTGGCGACAACCGAGATGGTATGCGGATCGACGATCGTGACGCTGAGCGTGTCATATGGTTGGCCAGAGACGGCGTGGTCCTGCCCGTCGGCGGGTATGTCGAACGCGGGATCACAACTCACACAGTGATACCAGCCCTGGCTGATGTAGAAGACGTAGGGTTTGGGCGCAAACTTCGTTTTTGACAGGTCGGTCTTCCAGGTGCCATCGAACGGCGACTGTGCGTGGGAGGCTGTAGCCGCGATTAGAACCGCAGCGGCGATGAATGAGCAGATGAGAATGCGTTTGCTGCTGGACATTGAAGTGTTCCTCCTTGGGGTTGCGTACTATTTCCAGTTGGGGAGCCTGGGATTCTCGGGCGCCGGACATCGTGCGCGCCCGCTTTGCATATCGCTCGCGCACCGAAGCGCGACCGAGCGATTGTATATCGGCATAGCTGCAGGTGGCGCGTTTTGTTTCCTGGGGGCATAGCGAAGCCCGCGCCGACCACAATTGCCAGTGGATTTCCCGGCAATAAGTCGGCTACCGCTTCAGAGCGGCATCACGATACTCTTAAAGCCAGCGTGAACCGAGACCACATTCAACCGGGCGGTGCTCCGCGCCCTCTGCTCTTGGAGGAGAGCGCTGCGATTCCGCCGCCGCCGGGCGCAGCCCTTTCCCCGGCCGCCGGCAATTCCGCCGACGAGGAGTTTGTGCTCACCGCGTTAGCCCCTCCCGCATCGCCGGCAGAGAAACTATCGTCCGATCTGACGCCGTTCATGCGCCAATGGGCCGCGGCTAAAAAGCAGAATCCCGATGCGCTTGTGTTTTTCAGGATGGGCGATTTTTACGAGCTCTTCTATGACGATGCGGCCATGGCCAGCCGTGAACTGCAGCTGACGCTGACTGCGCGCGACAAGGAACGAAACATTCCCATGTGCGGAGTTCCATTCCACGCCGTGGAGCAATATGTGGCGCGGCTTTTGCGGAAGGGATATCGCATTGCGCTGTGCGATCAGATGGAGGACCCGAAACTCACCAAGAAACTGGTGAAGCGCGAGGTCACGCGGGTGCTGACGCCGGGAACTGCGCTCGACGCCGGGCTTGGGCAGGAGCAGAACAATTTTCTGGCGGCGATATTTGAAATCCCTCCGCAAGCAGGCCGCGAGCGTGTCTGCGCGGTTGCGCTGCTCGACGTTTCAACTGGCGAATTTCGCGCCATGGAGTTTCGCGGCGATCAAGCACGAGCCCAGGCCGTCGACGCGCTGTTGATGGCCGCACCCAGCGAAGTGCTGACCGCCGCGAGCGCGGAGCCTCCGCCTCAGCTCGAGCGGATTCCTGCACAAACGCGCGTCGAAGATTGGGTTTGGACGCCTGAATATGCAATCCCGCTGGTCGAGCGGCAGCTCAATGTGCGCTCGCTCGAAGGCTTCGGCCTGAATGGGCACGAGGCTGCCGCTGTGGCTGCGGGCGCGGTGCTGCACTACGTTCGCTCAACGCAAAAGAACGATGCGCTGCACATCGACAGCCTGAAGTTCGAGGAGCATTCGACGGCGCTCGAGCTCGACCAGGTGACGGTGCGGAATCTCGAGTTGATCGAGCCACTGTTTTCCGGCCAGGACGACCGCGCCACGCTCTTTCGCACACTTGACGCGTGCCAGACGCCGATGGGCAAGCGCTTACTGCGGGCCACAATTCTCCGTCCGCTCAATTGTGCTCCCGAGATCGAAGCGCGCTATGAAGCTGTCGGCGAGGCGAAGGACGACTTGCTGAAGCGCGAAGAAACTCGCCGGGCATTTTCCGGAATTCTGGACTTGGAACGGCTGCTTGCGCGCATCTCGCTCGATTCTGCCGGCCCGCGCGATGTGCGCGCCCTTGCAGCCAGCCTGGCGCGGCTGCCAGGATTGAAGGTCGCGCTCAGCGTCATGACAGCGCCGCGATGGCGTGCCGTCGCAGCGCTCGACACGCTTGACGACCTGACTGCGCGCATTGTGAAGACGCTCGTCGCCGAGCCTCCGCTCACGCTTGCCGACGGTGGCGCCATTGCAGCAGGAAACGACGCAGAGCTGGACGACCTGCGATCGATTTCGACCAGCGGGCGCCAGGCAATCGCGGCCATCGAAGATCGCGAGCGGCAGCGAACGGGGATCGGCTCGCTCAAGGTCCGCTACAACTCGGTCTTCGGGTACTACATCGAGATCACAAAGGCCAACTTGTCGCTCGCGCCTGCCGACTACGAGCGCAAACAAACGCTTGTAAATGCGGAGCGGTTTACGACGCCGGAGCTCAAGGAATATGAGCGCAAGATTCTGTCGGCGCACGACCGGTCAATCGAGATCGAAAAGCGCATTTTTTCGGAGCTGAGAAAGTTCGTGCTTGAAAGCGCCGGGCGCATTCGGCGCAGCTCGGCGGCAGTGGCCGAGGCAGACATGCTGGCCTGCTTCGCGCATCTCGCGGCGGCGCGGCGCTATGCGCGCCCCAAGCTCGTGGATGAACCGGTGCTCGAGGCTGTTGCGGCGCGTCATCCGGTCATCGAACAGTGGCTCGAGGAAACACGCGAAGGGCGGTTCATCGCCAACGATCTGTATTTGTGCGCTTCGCTCGAATCTCCTCCAAAGGATCAAGGTGCGCCAGCACTGCAACCAAGCCTTTTGCTCGTGACGGGTCCGAACATGGGCGGCAAAAGTACCTATCTTCGGCAAGCAGCAATGCTGGTGCTGATGGCGCAGATGGGGAGCTTCGTACCCGCGGATAGCCTGCGCTTCGGGCTCGTTGATCGCATTTATACGCGCATCGGCGCCAGCGACAACGTTGCGCGCGGCCGATCCACCTTCATGGTGGAGATGACCGAGACCGCGACAATTCTGAATACCGCCACCAACCGCTCGCTGATTCTCCTCGACGAGATGGGGCGCGGGACGGCGACGTTCGATGGATTGTCGCTGGCATGGGCGACGGTCGAGTATCTGCATGCGGAAGTCGGCGCGCGAACGCTTTTCGCCACGCATTATCACGAGCTGACCATGCTCGCGGAGAAATTGCCGCGCGTGCGCAACCTGCGCGTGGGAGTCAAGGAGACGCCGAGCGGAATTGTGTTTCTGCACAACATTGAACCCGGCGCGGCGAGCAAGAGCTACGGAATTGAAGTGGCTCGGCTGGCAGGATTACCGCCTTCGGTCATCGAGCGTGCCAAACACGTGCTCAAGCAGCACGAGAAGCAGGAGCGTCAGAGTGTGCAGGTGGAGACCGAGCCCGATCCCATGCAGCTCACGATTTTTACGCCGCTCTCGCAAAAGATCGTCGACCGCATCGAGCAAACGGATGTAAACGCGCTTACTCCATTGCAGGCTTTGAATCTTCTGGAAGAGCTGCAGCAGGAGCTGAAGAAGACCGCGAACGAAGGGCCAAGGCAACAAGGGACCGAGAAAGCCAGGGATTGAAGCGAATGAAAATGTCGTTGCGTCAGGCAGCTGGAAGTTTGCTTGTGGTTGGCGTGGAAGGGACCGAGTTGACCGCGCTCGAGCGCACGTGGCTTAAGCTCGTGCAGCCCGCGGGGATCATTTTGTTTCGCCGCAACATCGAAAGCGCAAAGCAAACGCGGTCACTTGTAGCCGAAGCAACAAAGTTCTGCGCGCCACACTCCGCGCGATTCGTCGATCTGGAAGGCGGAACAGTCGACCGGCTGCGCGATGCGCTGGCGCCAATGCCCGCGGTGGAAGCTGTTGCGAGAGCGATTCGCGCGAGCGGAAGTTACGGGCCGGCGTGCGAACATGGCGAACTGATTGCACAAGCAGCGAAGGCCTTCGGCTTCAACTCGCCGCTTGCGCCCGTGTTCGATCTCGGCTTGCCTCCATCGCAAAGCGTGCTGGCATCGCGGTGTGCCGGCGCGACGGCAGCAGAAGTCACAGCGTATGCGCGCGCCTTTCTCGCAGCTCTGCGAGCGCAGGGAGTGGCCGGTTGCGGCAAACACTTCCCCGGCCTGGGCGGTGGCAATCTCGATTCGCATTTGGAAACTCCAAAAATCCGCCGCACCTGGCAGCAATTGTGGCAGGAAGACCTTGCGCCATATCGCTCCCTTCGTGACGAACTGCCGATGGTGATGGTGAGCCACGCGGCATATCCGCGAACCCGAGGCGGCATGCGGCCGGCCAGCCTTTCCCAATTCTGGGTCGGCGACGTATTGCGCAAGCGCATCGGCTATCGCGACATCGTCATGTCCGACGATCTGGAGATGGGCGGCGTTACGAACTTCATGCCTGTGGGCGAGGCCGGTGTGGAGGCGGTGCGCGTCGGCTCCGACATGTTGCTCATCTGCCATCACGCTGAACCGATCCTGACGGTGTATGAGGCGCTCATCTCCAAAGCCGAAGAGTCTGCAGCGTTCAGAAAGATCTTGACGGCGCGGGCCCGCAACGCGGAGGAAAAGCGAGCCAAGCTTTTTCGCGCGGCGATCCCGGCTGCGCTCACCGAAAAGCAATTCGCGGCGCTGCGCGCAAAGATTCTCAAATTCGGCGAGAAAGTCGAAAAGACGGGAAACTGAAGGACCGCGAATCCATCGGTTCCGGCAAACTGACCGCAAACCCGCATTCCGCCAAACGCGAGGCAAACTCGGCTCAGACCGACACCGCTTAGCGCAGGTGCTTCGTTCAAACCTGCTTCACGGCGCTGATGTCGCACCCTCGATGCCTTTTTAGAAACGGCCCTACGCACGCGGAACTGATTCGGGAAATTCGCGATGCCGCGACCTAGCACAGACCGAAACTTTCCACGCCACCCTCTGCTACCATGGAAATGACTGCAATTCTAAAACGGCCTCGCTCACTCGCAGCACTCCAATTGAGCGGCCGAAGCCAAATAAGGAGAATTTATATGCCTCTCGTTTCTATGCGGCAGCTCCTCGATGAAGCTGCGAAGGGCGGATACGGCGTCGGCGCATTTAACGTCAACGACATGGAGCAGATTCAGGCCATCATGATGGCGGCAAAGCAAACCAAGTCGCCGGTGATCGTCCAGGCCAGCCGCGGCGCGCGCGCGTTTGCCGAGGATCTTTATCTCTTCAAGCTCATCCAGGCAGCGGCAGAGCTGAACCCTGAGATTCCGATCGCCATGCATCAGGATCACGGCAACAGCTTTGAGACCTGCAAGAGCGCCATCGCGCTGGGCTACACCAGCGTGATGATGGATGGATCGCTGCTCGAAGACGGCAAGACGCCGTCCACGTTCGAGCAGAATGTTGACGTGACGCGGCGCGTGGTGGACTACGCGCACGAGCGCGGCGTGACCGTTGAAGGTGAAATCGGCGTGCTGGGCGGCATTGAGGACGGGCACGGCGCGGGCGGAACGGGCCTCGAGCACGTCACCGATCCCGACCAGGCTGTGGAGTTCGCAGAGCGCACCGGCGTGGACGCGCTGGCGATCGCGATCGGCACCAGCCACGGCGCGTACAAGTTCAACAAGAAGCCGGACGGCTCAGTGCTCAAGATGGACATTCTGATTGCGATTCACAAGCGGCTGCCGCACACGCACCTCGTGATGCACGGCAGCTCCTCCGTCCCGAAAGAACTGCAGGACATCGTCAATCAGTACGGCGGCAAGCTGAAGCCGACCTGGGGCGTGCCCATCGAAGAGATTCAACTCGGCATTCGCAACGGCGTCCGCAAAATCAACGTCGACACAGACAATCGCCTTGCCATCACCGGCGCCATCCGTAAGGTATTTGCGGAAAGCCCTGAGAAGTTCGATCCGCGCGACTACCTAAAGCCGGCCCGCGAGGCCATGGCGAAGGTAGTGGCCGAGCGCATGACGGAGTTTGGGCAGGCGGGCCACGCGGGCGACTACAAGCCGATCCCGATCAGCGAAATAGCTAAAGGCTATGCCAACGGCTCGCTCGACACGCGGCCGTCGCTGGCGGCCAAGTAGTTTATTTCCGCCCAGATAGAAGACAAAACAAATGCGCCACTTCCGCTCAGGAAGTGGCGCATTTTTGTCGAGCGTCGCAATAAGTCTATGGAATATATTGACGCCCGAACCTTGTCAAAACTTGCGGCAGGGCTGAAGCGCGCTCTTATTCCAAGGCAAAAGGCCCTTTCGTCACACGATCCTCTTTCAAATCCGCCCTTCGCAGGCCTTGCCGCAGCAGCCTCAAAGCCACTGCTCGCCCGCGTCACAGCCCTAGATCTTCCTCCGTGTAATCCTTGCCTTCGATCTTCACCGGCATCGGCGTCAGGTCGCGCGGCACAATCACCGTTCGCTCCACTTCGTGTTGCGCTTTAATTGCCTGCTCCACGCCGAAGGTCATCGCGATCTCGTCCACTTTGTCGCCGTAGTGTTTGCGCAGCAGATAAAGTTCCTCACGCAGTTCTGCCCTGCGCTCAGGAGATTCGTCTTCAGACGAAGCCCAGCGCGCCGTCAGAATGATCGAAAAGCGCAGCGCGGCCAGTTCTTCGGTTTCGTAGTCAAGAAGTTCGATGCTGGTTTCGCGTATATAACGCGAGGCGGGACCAATGGCGGCTAAGTCAAGCGGTGCATGAAGCAGTTGAGTGGACATCGTAGTCCTCCCTCGTGGGATTTCCCACGGGCCGATCACAACCGATCAGAAGGAAAAAGCGAAACATCAAGGGCCCTCGATTTCCTGAGGAACGAAACCAGCTCTTCGCTGGAATGGTTCCTAGTCTGGAGTCGCTCTGCGCATTGCGCTGTGAGCGAAATCACTCCATGTGGCTTTTAACCCCGTTTTTCCCAACTGGTTTCGGAGTCCGAAGCCCGTGCCTATGTGGGATGCGGAGATAATTTGTTCTGGTTGTGCGGGTTGCGCGGAATCGCTGCCGTGCGTGACTGGCGCTTCGCTTAGCTGGTTGTGAATAAGCGCTTAAGAAAGACTCAGTGGACCAGACCGCTGACTGGCTGAGCGGCGCCCGGGTGGGCCTTCTGCGCGGTGCGCGCGGAGTTCCCATGCTGCATCAAAAGCCAATAGTGGAAGCCATCGACGATGGCCATCAGCGCGGCCTCGTTCAAGTCGCTGCTCACGCCAGCCGTCACCCACGGCTCTTGGCCATCAGCGTTGAAGCTCACCGTAACGCGCACATGCGCTGCTGAATCGTGTGCGCGCACGTCAAGCGCAGCAACCGTGAACGTGCCCAGCCGCATTTCCGCAAGCGCCGGATAATATTTGTCGAGCTCGCGGCGCATGGCTTTGGTCAGCGCGTCCACCGGGCCAGCGCCTTCCGCCCGCGAGACAACGACCTTCGACTCACCGATAGTGAGAACCATGTGCGCCTGCACGTAGCGCCCGCCCACTTCATCGCTCTCGTCGTGCACGCGCCAGCTTTTTACGCCGAACCAGTTGCGCAACGTGCCCAGCGTTCGCATGCACGCGAGCCGGAAAGAAACTTCGCTGGCCGTGTAGCCGCCGCCTTCCACCATCGCTTCATTCGCATCCATCAGAGCCTGCGCCTGCGCCTGGTTGAGTTTCACACCAAGCGCCTCCGAAAGGAGTAAAACATTGGCGCGGCCCGATTGCGCGTTCACGCCGATCACGGGGCTGGCACCGACGAGAGCAGGATCGGTCCAAAGATACGCGCCAGGATTCTTACGCTCGCTTGAACCGTGCATGCCTGCCCACGTTCCGAAAGCGCCAGGTCCGACGATGGGCGCGCCGTGCGGCGGCTCCAGGCCGAAGGCTGCGTAGGCAGAGTGCGCGAGCGAAGTGAGTCCCGGCAGCGCAGCAGGCGGAACAAACTCCGCTTCGCCCCGAAGCTGCATGGCGCCGATGACTGTAGTCAGGTTCACGTTGCCGCAGCGCTCGCCGGTTCCGATCAGTGTGCCTTGGATGTGGCGCGCCCCGGCCAGGATCGCCGCGCGCGTGTTGGCGATGCCGAGGCCGCGATCGGTGTGGCCGTGGAAACCGAATTGCCCGCCTGGATAATTGCGGATCAAGCCGGTGATAACCTGGGAAACTTCTTCGGGCCCAGCGCCTCCGTTGGTATCGCACACAACGATGCGGCTCACTTTCTGCCTGACGCATTGCTCCACAAGGCGATGAAAGTGGTCCAGGCTGAGCCGCGCAAAATCATCGCCGCAGGGGTTGCCGTTTTCGCAGCGCCCGCACGCGGCGTCCATCGCGTGCTCAAGATCGATGAGAACTTCAAGCCCTTGCTGCTGCAGATAATCGACGGTTTCGCGCACCATCAGCAGATTCTCTTCAGGCGTGGTTTCAAGCGAGCGCTCCACGTCCAGCAGTCGCGACTTTACGACGATCACGGCTGTGGGAATGCGGCGCTTGTGGCGCACGATGAATTGAAGGTCGGGCCAGTCTTCCACCTTCACTCCACGGCCACGCGAACGGCCAAAGAGCGCCAGGCGCATCTCGCCGGTGTCGGCGGAGTCGAGCGCCGCGGTTAAATCGGAAACAAACTGATTCGCGCCGGCAAAGCCGATCTCCGCATACCGAAAGCCGAATGCGCTCATGCGCTGCAACAGCAGCACGGCATTGGGCACAGAGATCTCGAGCTCCGGCTGCTGCAGCCCGTCGCGCAGGCTGGTGTCAAAGAGCTCGACTTGTGGCGGCGTAGTCACGTTGGGATCGTAGTGGAACGAGGGAAATCGACTTAATCCATCATAACGTGGCGTGCGTCTTCAAGCCTTGCCGACGCTAGTTCGTGTGTTCGATCCATATCACCGCCTCGAGCGGAATCTGAGACTGTGTGATCTCCTTCGACCGCAGCGAACTCACGATAGCTCCGGAGGCCCGCATGATCAACTCGACTTCTGCAATCCGCGCATCGAATCAACTTTTGAAAAAAGAACCATTGGGGCCTCTCCGGAGTTCAGATCGCGGGCGATGGCTCGGGCGACGCCGACGATAGCAAGCCGACTTCCTGGTCCTTATATTGCAGTTGGTAGAGCTTCCAATAAAGCCCGCGCTGCGCCAGCAGCTCCTGGTGCGAGCCCATCTCGCGCAGCACGCCTTTGTGCATCACCAGAATCGTGTCCGCACGCTGCACCGTCGACAGGCGATGCGCAATCAGCACGCTCGTCCGGCCTTCGACCATCCGCTCCAGCGCAGACCTGATGCGCAGCTCTGTGTCTGTGTCCACGCTCGACGTTGCTTCGTCGAGAATCAGAACCCGCGGATTGTAGGCCAGCGCCCGCGCGAAGTTGATCAGCTGCTTTTGTCCAGTCGAAAGCGAGCTGCCGCGCTCGCGGACTTCCTCATCGAATCCGTGCGGCAGGCTGTCGATAAAGTCGAGCACGTTCACGTCCCGCGCGGCCCGCCGCATCACGCTCTCGTCGATTGCGTCGTTGCCCAGGCGAATGTTTTCGCCGATCGTGCCCGAAAAAAGAAACGGATCCTGCAGGACGACCGCGAAGTGGCGACGCAGCTCAAGCAGATCGTGGTCGCGCAGGTCCACTCCATCAAGCAAAATCCGCCCAGCTGTCACTTCGTAGAAACGCATCAGCAAACTGGTGAGCGTGGTCTTCCCTGCTCCCGTGTGGCCCACGATCGCCACCGTCTGGCCCGGCTCAATGGTGAAGGAAACGTCTTTCAGAATCCACTCAACATCGATCGCGGCAAACGCGGCCGCCGGATTTACGGAAAGCTCGGCAGCAGCCACTTCCGCCTTTTGCGCATCCGTCAGCTTCTGATACGTAAACCAGACGTGATCGAACTGGATTCGATTGCTTCCGTCACCGGCAACGGGCCTGGCGGGGCTCACGATCTCGGGCTGCGAATCCATCAGCTTGAAGATGCGCTCGCAGGCCGCCATCGCCGCCTGCAGGATGTTGTACTTGTCGCTCAAATCCTGAATCGGCCGCCAGAAGCGTAGCGAATACTGCGTGAACATGACGAGCACGCCGATCGTGACCGTAGGCGGCAAATGCAGAACGCCGAATCCGCCGCGCCACACCACCAGCGCAATCGCCACCGAAGAAAGAAAATCGACCGCTGGATAGTAGAGCGCGTAAGCAAAAATCGTATC